>FWPV01000017.1_pt1 | contig 664565 bp, 605 predicted proteins | sample 2228371 | NCBI WGS metagenome assembly FWPV01 (sample SAMEA103939776, study PRJEB20133) | metagenome
TGCGGGGACAACAATTGTATCTTATGCAGTAACGGATGGAAACAATTGTACCACCGTGGTTACATCTAATAAAACAATCAATGCCTTACCTGTAGTTTCAGCGATCACGGGATTGAATGCAGTATGTGTAGGATCGAATATAACGTTATCAAATGTAACTGTAGGTGGAGTATGGTCAGTGAATAATGCGAATGCGATCATCAATGGTTCAGGAGTATTAAGTGGTATAACTGCGGGGACAACAATTGTATCTTATGCAGTAACGGATGGAAACAATTGTACCACCGTTGTTACATCTAATAAATCGATTAATGCTTTACCTGTAGTTGCAGCGATCACTGGATTAAATGCAGTATGTGTCGGATCAAATATCACACTAACCAATGCAACCGGCGGTGGTGTATGGTCAGTAAATAATACGAATGCAACCATCAATGGTTCAGGAGTACTAACAGGTTCAACTGCAGGAACAATAACAGTATCTTATGCAGTAACGAATGGTAATAATTGTACAACGACGGTTACATCTAATAAAACGATCAATGCTTTACCAATAGCGACGATCACCGCAAGCGGTCCATTAACTTTCTGCGCCGGCAATTCTGTAAACCTCACCGCCAGCAACGCCGTCAGTTATTTGTGGAGTAATGGTGCAACTACCAACACGATTTCGAACATCATCAATTCCGGTACATTCAGTGTTACAGTTACAGACATCAATGGATGCTCCAATACTGCCGCACCTGTTACAGTGACCGTTAACCCATTACCATCTTTAAATATTACCAACCCCGCCCCCATCTGCTCTCCCGGTACTGTCAATCTAATGGCTGCTGCCATTACCGACGGAAGTAGTGCCGGACTCCAATATTCTTACTGGGCTAATGCCGCTGCTACTTCAGCACTCACGGCACCTTCTTCCATAGGTACTAGTGGTACTTATTATATCCGTGCTATTGAAACCATCAACAATTGTTCGGTGATTCGTCCGGTCGTAGTATCTGTTTTACCTCAGGCTGCTATGGTCATTAATACACCCGCTGCAGTGTGTGCTCCCAGTACAGTTGATATTACTGCTGCTGCCGTTACCAACGGAAGTACTGCCGGACTCACCTATACTTACTTTACAGATGCACTGGGAACAGTTGCTTTAGTAAATGCCAATGCTGTTACACAGTCGGGTACTTATTATATCAAGGGAACACCTGCATCAGGTTGCAGCGCTGTGGTACCTATTCAGGTCACCATTAACCCGTTGCCGGTATTGGTAGTGAATAACCCGGCTGCAGTATGTGCTCCGTCGTTGATTGATCTTACACGTAATGAAATCACTGCCGGAAGTGATAACGATCTTCGTTTCAATTATTTTATTGATGCTGCACTAGCCGCTGAGATCGGTAACCCATCACAGATCAATAGCTCTGGTACTTACTATATTCGCGCTACCAGTAACATAACGGGTTGTCGTAATAGTTTGCCGATTTCTGTCACAGTAAACCCAACTCCTTCCGGACAATTGCAAATACCATCGGTTAATTTTATTTGCGAAAACAGTACGCTATCATTAACTGCATCAGGTGCTGCTAATTATCAGTGGTTACGTAACGGACAAGATATTTCTGGTGCAAACACCTCTGTCTATAACGCCACAAATGCAGGAACCTATACCGTTCGTTTTATATCTGCACAAGGCTGTAGTAGACAAGCGCCGGAGAATATTGTACTTGAATTATTGTCGCAACCGGTGGTTGATTTTTCTGTTTCAAATGCCTGTGTAGGTGTGAGTGCTTCTTTTCAAAACAGATCTCAAACTAATAATTCAGGAGGCCTTAACTGGTTATGGGAATTTGGTGATGGTTCCAGCTCCAATCAATTCTCTACTCAATATTCATATATCAATCCGGGTGTGTATCAAGTGAAACTTACAGCCAGTAATCCCAACTGTGCTGTAAGTGTTAGTAAAACCATGGAGTACATAGTGAGAAGCGCTGCACGTCCTGTTCGTTATCCTGATGTTGAAACATTACGTGGTGTAGCTGTTACTGTCAATGCACGAAACAATATCGGGAATCAATACCAATGGTCACCGATAACAGGGGTGAGTCAGCCTGTTATTGCTTCGCCTGTTATTACTGTGAATGAAACAACTTTATATACTGTTGCTATTACTTCAGATATTGGTTGTGTAACAACAGATACTGTACTCGTAAAAACCATACCGGGAACAGACATTTTTGTACCACAAGGTTTTACACCCAACAATGACGGACAAAATGATCGTTTGTTTCCAATATTAGTGGGTATGCGTCAGCTCAATTATTTCAAAGTATTCAATCGTTGGGGGAATATGATTTTCAGTACCAATTCAGCTGTTGCGTCTGATGGCTGGAATGGTGTATATCTAGGTGCAGTACAGCCAACTGGCGCTTATATCTGGATTGCAGAAGCGGTGGATTTACAAGGCAGGGTTGTAAGAAGAACGGGAACAGTGTTGTTGTTGAGGTGAACCTTGGTTTATAGTCCATGGTCCATAGTCCATGGCAGGAAAAGATTTTCACTTTACCATGGGCTATGGACCATGGACTATCGAGAAAACAATGAGAAAATTAACCATATACATTTTACTATGCTTGGCCTCTACTGTCGTGGTGGGTCAGGATCCTTATTTTTCTCAATACTTTAGTTCACCATTGAGTTTTAATCCGGCTTTGACTGGTTATATAGATGGGTCACATCGCTTGGCGGTTAATTTTAGAAACCAGTGGGCTAATATTAGTACGCCGTATCAAACGGCAGCAATTTCTTTTGATACCAAAATCTTGCGTAAACAATTACCTGCTCGTGATAAATGGGGCTTGGGAATTCATGCGATGTATGATCAGGCAGCAGGTGGTATTTATAAAAATAGTTACATCGCGTTTTCTACCGGTTTTAATAAAGGCTTGGATGAAGACGGACATCAATCGATTGGTATTGGTATACAGGCAGCGTTTGGAAGAAATGTGGTTGATTTTAATAAGGTCAGTTTTGCAAACCAGTTTACCAGTAGTGGTTTTGATCTTTCAGTACCCAGTGGTGAAAACATCAATAATCGAACAGTTACTTATGCGTCAGTGAATGCAGGTATTTTATACAACTATGCTGATGAGACCGGGAATTCATTCAGTTTCGGTGCTGCAGCATTTCATATTACAAGTCCACAATTGAATTTTTTCACAGGTCAAAACAGTCGTCTTCCTCGGAGATATGTATTACACGGAAGTGCGATGCTAAAAGCAAATGAACAGGATGAAGTTTTTTTGAGTGCTAATTTCATGCAACAGGCACGCAATAGTCAGGCTGTTATTGGCGGGGCTTATGGCTGGGGTATAGGTACTACCGGATATCATTTATATACAGGCCTATGGTTAAGAGCAGGCGATGCATTGTATCCTTATACAGGTTTGCGTACCAAAGATTTTCAAATAGGTATCAGTTATGATATCACCCAATCTGATCTGCGTAAAAGCAATGGCTTTGCGGGTAGTAGTGAGATTTCTTTTATCTGGTTTTTTGATCAAGGAAATAAAGGCAAGATCATTCCTTGTTTCTTTTAGCGAAAGATAGGCCGCAGATGGTCATGATTTTCATGATCTGCGCAGATAAAAAATCATGACAATCATAAAAATCCGTGTTCCATTAAACACCCAGCACAAATAAACTTATATCATTACCCATCACTTCATGACGCTGTTGATAAAGCATCCACTTTTCTATAAAAGATTTACCCATGATGCGTTGAGGAGTGCTTAATAATATCAGCGTGTGCTTATCCAGAAAATACTGCAACATTGTATTCAATGCATCAAAGTCTGATGGATTATAATTAATATCACTCAACAGCAAAACATCAGCGCTTAAGTTTTTTGGCAATCGTTGCCAGTTAATGATGCTTGTACTGAGATTGGTGATCTGATTCAATTCAGCAGATGCGCGAACATAGTTAAGTGGTTCCGGTAAAAAATCTGAGCAACAAACTTCTTTTGCAAATGACGAAGCCACCAATGAAGGGAGACCAAGTCCACCTGCCAGTTCCAATACCGTTTTATCTTTTACATAAACCGGATTTGATGCGAGAAAACCTGATAGTGCTTCTGCAGCCGGCCAGCATTTACCCCAGAAAGGAAAATGAGATAGTTTTTGTTCCTGCCATTCTTTTCGCAGTTCCTGTTGTTTGGGTAAGAGCAGTTTGATGACAATCTCACCGAACTTGAAGGTTTGTTGTTGCGTATGCAATAGCAAGGATCAGCAGGTTTATTTTATCAGTTCCATTAACTTCTCTACCACAGGATCTTTACCTGATAAAAGTGCTGAAGGCCGGAAAGGTATAAAAATAGTTGGCTGTACCCCTTTTGATTTTTTATCGCTTACAGCACCTTCATATACTGCCATAGAACAATAGCCATACAATTTGGTGTTCGGTAATGTAAAGCTGGCATTTTCTCCTGTGAGATCAATGCGTTCACCGGTGGGTTCGCCAATGATAGTACCTAGGTTAGAGGATTTTACAGACAATGCCGTCATATGTGCAGAAGAATAGGTGATAGGTCCGGTGAGCAAATAAAATTTACCTCGAAAAACATTTTCTTTTTTGATAGTGGTATCCAATGCTTTTGTTTGAAAACGCATGGTATAGTTATCGTCATTTCTAATTCCGTTCTTGGTAAAGTTTTGCATCACACGATACATGCCACTATTTTCTTTGAACCGACTCATCATTGATCCTTTTCGCAAAGTTTTACTATATACATCTATATAAGGCAGCTCCGCGATATATGCCAGCAAATGATCACCTATGGAGGAGTTGCCACCACCATTGTTGCGAATATCAAATGCCAGGTGTCGAATGTTTTCTTGTTTAATGATAGCAAAAGCAGAATCAATGAAACGAATAGCTTCCGTATAATTATTGTAAGAAGTGCAACTGATGATAGCAAGTTGCTGTTCCTTCAATAATTGGAGGTTCCATTTTTTCATGGGGAATTGTCTTTGAAAAAAACCATTCATCGTGATACCTTCCGGATGAATAGTCGTGATTTTTTGCTGATAAGGATCCTGTAATATGATCTCATATTGGTTCTCCCATCCATACAATGACCATAATAAAAAGGGAAATAAACGAGATAAAGAAGCTTCTTTCATTCTGTGATGGTCTGCAGGAACTACCGGCATGATCCTTTGCAGGATATCTTTTGTAGCTACTCCATTGATAGACTGCACCATCAAACCGCGGTACAAAGCGGAACTGTCTTTCCAGTTTTCTGTGATCCAAAGTGTATCATTGTATAACCTCACACGATAAGGAAAGAGTTTTCCATTTCTGTTGATCAATTCCTCTACTTCTTCAAAATCAAAATCATAAGTGAGTGCTGTATGTCCGTCATTGTATTGTGTAGTAACCGGAGCAACCAGTTCGATGAATTCCCATCGTTTCATCGGACGAACGATCTTTTTTCTCGTTTCTTTCCAGTTTTGTTCAGTGGTACCGCTATCAGCATCCGCCCAAAGAGCAGGGTGATTGCCGGTAATGATCTTGTATAAACTATCATAATCACTCAACAATTCATTCACTGTAAATACACGCTGGTGTACTGAGTCCTGCATGGCTTTTACATGCAAGGTTGTTACAGTGAAAACCAGTACGGCAATTATTTTAGTTAGATACATTGTTGGTGGTTTGAAGATCGGGTATCATGGTTGTGTGCATTGAAGAATGAGCACCTGCTTTTCCAATCACCTTATATTCTTCATCCGGACTATACAATAATTCTATGGATTCAGATGATTGCTGTTTCTGAATAGTATAATGGTTCTCTACTGATTTTTGAAACCACACCAATGATACAATGAGAATACCTGTGATCACTACAATAAAGATAATCAGGTAAAGCAGCTTTTTTCTAAAATGCCGATCATACGGTTGCATATTACCAATAGGTGTAAGTGAATGTAATAGGGGTGACAGGATTCGGCATGTTATCTACAAAATGCTTTTTCGTAAGAACGTAACCATCGTTATCATAGGTATATTCAAAACGATCTACCCTTCCGCTAACTCCCGTTTTATCTACTGTGATTATTTTTCCCGGGTTATTTTTCATTAATACAAATCCTGGTAAAAAATAGTCTGTACTTACTTCTTCAGGAACTGCGACCTTATTATCATAGTCTTCATATAACTGCTTATAGTACAACTCAAAAGGATCGTTTAAGTTTTGACGAGAATAGTATTCTCTTCGCACGATATTACCTTGTGTGTTATAGAAAAATAAGGTTTTGGTTTCAGCTAAGTCATTAGACATAGGGACTTTGAACTGCTCTACAATTTCTGTAATCTGATTTTTTGCATTAATCGTTAAGAAGCTTGTTGCGAAAAGACCATTGTTCTGGTTATAGCTTTGGATGGTATGCGGTTTCCCATCTTTATAATAGTAGAGGCTATATCCATTTGCTGCATGAAGTTTTACCAATCGTTTTTGGTCATATTGAAATGTAATACTGTATTGCGTTACCGCACCATCTGTTCTACTGGTAAATTGTGATGAATACTGTTGTAAACTACCATCGGTATGAAAAGTATAGACTCTAAAATCATTGGGAGAATTTCTAATTTCTTTGATCTTTTTAACAACAACAGGTAAACTAGGTGTTGGAGTGTCAATAGGTTTACTACAGGATACCATCATGATGCCCGCCATAAGTATCCACATTACATATTTCATAATCGTCTTGTTTTGAATGAATACTCAAAACTCATGAATCAACGATGTTAGAACAACCGCATGATGGTGTGAGCAGCCTTGTAATAATTGGGTTGAGTGGTGAATACACTCATCGAGTGGTTAGTTTGAATGCAACGTCACATATTTATGTGATATCGAATTATTGTACGGGTATATTGAGCGTAATTCTTGTTCCTTCTCCAGGTTTGGATTGTATCTGTATTCGCCCCTTTAATGAAGCAGCTCTTTTATACATGTTGCCAAGTCCATTCCCATCGGCTTTATCAATATCAAAACCAACTCCATCATCTTGAATAATCATGATGAGTCTTTGATGATGTAATGCCAAATGAATCTGAGCTTTGGAAGCGTTGGAGTATTTGGCAATATTATTAATGGCTTCTTTAAACACCAGGAAAAAATCCCTTCGTGCTTGCATATCCATCTTCACTTCTTCGATGGATGGATCTGTTCTGAAATCCAAATCTATATCTTTTGCTTCCAATACACTCGTTGCAATCTCTCGCATTCTTGCCGTTATTTTTTGCATGGAGTCATTCATCGGTTTGATACTCCATACAATATCGTCCATGGCTTCCATCATGCGCTGACTATTATCACTGATCTTACCCAGGTATTCACTTACGCGTACATTATCTGTATTCAACTTGCTTTTAGCCATGGTACTGAGAATATTGATAGTGCTCAGTGTTGAACCCATATCATCATGCAGATCACGAGCTACGCTATTGCGCAGATTTTCTACTGCTAATATTCTATTGATACGAAGACGATGAATGAAATACAGAAGACCAAAAAAGGCTAAACTCATTAAACTCAAGAACCACCATGTTTTCCAAAAAGGGGGTTTAATATGAATCAATAGCGTAGTGATGTTTTTGGATCTTACACCATCGATATTCTCACAATATACATTGAAAGTGTATTTTCCCGGAGGTAGTAATGAGTAGTTGACGAGTTTTTGTCGGTCTGCTCTTTGCCAGTTCTCATCAATTCCATCCATTTTATAATAATAGATCAGTTTATCACGATTGATATAGCTAAGGGAAGAAAAATACAGACTAAAGGAGTTTTGATCGTATTTCAATTTCACTTGATTCTGTGCAGCGAGAGAATCAATCGGCAGGTATTGATTGAATAATTTGAAATCAGTAATACTTACATCGGGTGGCTGTTGATTGGTTTCAAACATTTCAGGTTGAAAGAACATCAATGAATTTGAGCCGGCAAACATGACAAAACCCTCACTGCACAAGTAGTCAGCTGTTTTCACTTTTTCACTCATGATCATACCGTCTCTGCTCGAATAGGTAGTGATATTGTTATTATAAGGATTGTATCGACATAAACCATTATTGGTATTGATCCATAAATAACCAGAACGATCGATTCTTAAGCGCTGAATGGAATTGGAAGGAAGTCCTTGTTCATAAGAAATGACGCGAACTTTTCTGGTTTGTTTGTTGATCAAATTTAAAGCGCCTGCTCCAAAAGCAATGATACTGTCGTTCAGTTGATCAATATCGGTACCGGTGGAAGAAAATAAACCGCTCTCTTCTTTTGAATATTGTTGTAATAATTTTCCACTTTCTCCATCGAACGCAATGATGCCGGTGCCTTGAATAGCAGCCCATAGCCATCCCTCTTTATCAAACATCAATTTTGGAATGATGGCTGTTCCATAATCTTTAACAACCCTGAACTTATTATTCTCGAATACAATGATTCTCCCTCGTTGTGTACTAAACCATAGACGTCCCTTTTTATCTTCTGTGATATATCGAACGGTTGCATTTGCGAACTCGGGTGGATTGTAATAGGTCGTTTTATTGGTTGCAGGATTATAGCGTGTAAGAATACCTCCATTCGATCCGATCCAGACATCGCCTGTAGCCTTCTCCTGATGCATACACCAGGTAAGTGTTACAGCTAATTGTGTTGCCTTTGGCCATGATGAAGGTCTGGGCTTGAAAATATTATACTGCCTCCTTTTAAAAGTTCGATCCAGCGTTACTACACCTCTTCCCCAACTGGTCAGCCAATAATCACCATTACTGAGTTCGAGAATATCTGTGAATTCATGGGATCCATTTTTATCCATTACCATCATATTCTGTACACCATTACCATCTGTACCGGGTGGTGAAAAATACAAGCCTTCATTGGTAGCTGCCCAAATACCTCCTTCTCGATCTTCTATTACCTGATGTACTACTTCATAATGGATGTCAAAATTTCTAAGTGGATCACTTTTGTAAAAATTAAATTTATTAGATCGTTTGTTGAAGCTGAATAATTTATCAAGACCAAATACCCATAAACCGCTTTTAGGCAGTTCAGCCATGTTTCTATATTCTCCATACTTGCCGGTGAATACAACAAGTCCGGCAGTATCTTTTAAATATTTCGTTCCTGTAGAATCTAAACAATGAATGACTTCTCCGCCGCCTGCCCATACCGGCCAGTTATATAGCCAATATCTTCCTTTTGAATCGATGAATATGTTGGCGATACTTTCTTGCACCCGCCAGTTATCAAGCAATGGAATTTTTTTGGGATTGTATGACCGTGTGTAGGTTTCACCTGTTTTATAATCATATGCAGCTAAACCTTTGTCTCCAAACGTAAGCCATAGTAATCCTTTGCGCGGATCTTCAGCAGACCGTATACCGTAGCTCCAATTTTCAGGAACACGAAAAGGAGCAGAAGAGGTAAAGGCATTGGCAGTACTATCATATTTTAAGATGCCGGTTGGCTGGATAGAAAGATAGATACTACCCATTCTGTCTTTCCATAATCGTGCATTGATTCTTGGTGGAATGGGTTTGTCGGGACGAATAGGAATTTTACGGTAAACAAATTTTGAAGGATCAAAAATTCCTACTTCACGTAATTCTGGAAAATACAACCAAAGTGTTCCATTCTTACCAGGTACAATATAATCAAGCGTTGAAATGGGCAATGCATCGCTTCCTTTTTTACCGGGCATAAAAAAGTTGACAAACTTAGTCCCATCAAATCTTTGTAATCCATTGGAGCTGCCTATCCAGATGAATCCTTTTTCATCCTGATGTAATGCATGTACATCATTACTGGCGAGTCCGTCATCTGTATTGAGTTGCGTGAACGTATAACCTTCTTGTGCAGTAGCGATGACTACACAAAAAAAGAATACCACTATATAAGAAGATATACGAAGCAGCACTTTACAAATCTACTATCTGTAAAGGGTATAAAAAACAGCATATTTATGTGACAATTTTTAGTTTTTAACGAAGCTACTATGAGAAATATCGTAAATATTATGATTAAGTTATGTATTAAACGCTTAGAAAAGGGATTGTTTTTTTAATAAATTTTTGGTGGTACCATATACTTTATACCTAACGGCCTCATTTGGGTATAATAAAACATTATATTAGTATTTACCTTTAAAAAGAGTAAATGTCTTACCTATTCTAACATTCCAAAACGTCTTATCATTGCTATTAGTAATAGTATATAAAGGATTTCCCGCTACATGATATTTAGGAAAGTATTCTAAATTAATATCTAACCACATTCTCCACGTTAGAGCACCTCCGAAGAATTGATTATTATTCTTCAAACTTGGTTTTTCTAGAATAGCTTCTATTTTTACAAATCTTTCCATTACATCATCTTCATTTTCTTTATTAAAGCTAATTATAACTCCAGTATACTTCCGATTAAAATCATAACTACCGTTGCCAGACTGAAGTGAATAAGTATTTACATCTGTATTATCTTGAAAGTTGTATGAGACATCTCTTTTGCCTTTATAATAACCTACATAGATTTTTATAGGGTTATGGCCAATAGCAGCTTCCCCGCCATAATGAGATTCGTTTACTGTATGGTTACCAGAGTAATCACCTCCTAAATCAGAATAGGAGTTTGATAAACTACCTATTCCTTTTAAATATGAAAACTTATTATTCAAGATGTAAAGCTCAGCTTCTAAATAATATCCATAAAAGGTAAGTGCAGACGATTTAATTGAACCGTTTGTACGTCTATTTAATATATACGAATACATATCAAGGTTACTCCACACAGGGACATTACGAATTGATATAGGGCTTATTGTCAGATTAAGTCCAAAATTTGAATTAACAAATTTAGCCCCACCAAATAAATCTCCTGCTTCAAAAATTGTACTAATAAAACTATTACCTTCTTGGGCCTTATAATCAGCCACAGCTTTACTAGATTTTTTTAAATCTTGATTAGTTTGAAATCTATTAATTGTATAATCATTACTTGAAGTATTAGATTTTGATGAACTACTATTAGTAGAACTATTAGTACTTAAATTTTGGTTTGATTTAGCTTTTTCTTCTTCTGCTTTACGTTCTCTATCTATCTGTTCTTTCTCTTCTCTTTTTTGTTTTTCTTCTTCTGCTTTACGTTCTCTATCTATCTGTTCTTTCTCTTCTCTTTTTTGTTTTTCTTCTTCTTCTTTACGTTCTCTATCTATCTGTTCTTTTTCTTCTTTTTTTCGTTTTTGTTCTTCAGAATATTCTTTTTGATAAGTTTTTTCACAAGCCGTTCTCCTTCTTTCATATTCAGCTTCAAGGGCTTTCTCTTCCCTTTCCATTGCGGGGCCGCATTCACTACAAAAGCAAGAACGCTTATGCTTTATGCATCTTTGTGTTGCCCAACCATCGCAAGCTTTTAATGTTGCTTGTCCTTTCCTAGGTGGTAAATCTTCTAAATATTTCTTATCAACATTATTTGATGAATACCATTTCTCAATAGCTTCCGCACATTTCTTGAGGTTCGCCTCAGCTGTCTGAGAGTAAGAGTATTGTAAAATAAAAATGCTTACTATAAAAAAAAATACTTTCATAATAAATATATTATTTAAAGTTTTTTACTATTTAAAAACTCAGAACTTACTTGATCTGACATGTTTTTCTGTATAAACAACTTATACGATTAGAGATTGATATTAAGAAGAGTTTTAATTACGATCTTTTCGCATTTCTTACAGGAACTAAATCAATAATAATAGCTAGTCTTTAGTCATTTTAATTTTTCAGATATTTTAGCGCACTTTTTTATTGGCTAAAACACGTTCTACAGATAAGATTTCGTAATAGCTTTTTATAATAAAATACTAGTTTACTCCATAGAAGTTTATCTGAATCTATATCCCTAAACTCCATCTAAAAAAAATTAAATACGCTGTAAATTGATTGTTTAAAATTTTGATTAATAATATTATAGTATTCCTTTGCCATGAGTTTAGCCGTAAAAGACCTCTTTGCATATTCGATTAAATCCACCAAAATTCGTTTTGATGTTTTAGATCTGTTTAAGTTTGCTCGGTTATTTACCTAGATACCTCACTAATACTATTAGATTCAATAAAAAACCAGTCTTTACATCGTGAAAGTATATGCCAGACTAATTTTTTTTGGGGGTAGTTTATGAAAAGCGGCTGATAATTTGTAAGTGCTGTTTCTGACTTTGTAAAAAAAGGATAAATAGTTTGGAACATGTGGTAATTTTAATAATGCGCTTATTAGTACTAGGCATATTTTTTTTTCTTTCAATCGGTAGTTTAAAGTCTCAGGCAAAGCCTTTAAAAATACTTGAAAACTTTATTACCGAAGAAGTATATGATTCATATCTAGACTCAAAGGGCTTTTTATGGTTTTCTCATGCACAAGGCGTTAGTCGATACGACGGTAGTCGATATACACATTTTAATTCTTCTAATTCTATAAACCCGGCTTTTACTGATCTCACCGAAGATTCTTATGGTACAATATGGTGTCACAATTTCGCTGGACAGATTTTTTTTATTAAAAATGAAATCATGCAGCTTTTCAACGAGTATAAATATGAAGAAGAAGACTATTTTCCTAGAATAACAGTTGTGAATGATTTATTAATTGCCACATCTTCAAAAGGAATTTTTACTTATGATACAAGAAAAAAGGAAATTGTACAACCAGATTTTAAATCTAAATGCACTTCTACTAGATTCTTAACAAGTTGTAGTAGGGGTGTGTTATTGATTGGCGATAAAGAAGATGAAATATATCTTCTTGAAAAATCAAGAAAACTGATTCAATTAAAATTAGTAAATAAGACAAGTCACTCTTTAGAGATAAATGATCTTTCATTGAGTCCTGTATTTTTTAAGGATACAATATATGGCTATGTTAATGGAAAAGGCCTGCTTTGCAAATCATACATAGATGGGGATAATTTTATTATTGATAAAATAATTAGTGAAAACTCTTTTGTTAATACGATTTCTGTTTCTGATGGTAAAATATGGGTAAATACCAAACAAAAGAGTTATGCAATCGGAATGCATGATACATTATATTCTCATAATCTTACAGACATTATTTTCGATTCATCAAATAATATTTGGTACACAAGTCTTCAACACGGGATTTTAGTCAATAAACGTGAAATTTTAGAAAAAAGCAAGATTTGCTTGAAGTCGAAAATGGTGATTACATTAGAAGTATTGAAAGCAATGATTTATACCTAGCTTATGGAACACAAAATGGTTATGTATTACTTGAAAATTCTTTAACAAAGAAAAAATACAAGTATAAAATCCCAACTATTGCTGGAAGTGTTGAGAGATTGTTTTTCCTCCCAAATGAACAGTTGTTAATTGCTCCTTCTACTGGAGCTTATATTGCTGATATAAAAAATAATAAATTAATCACACTTTTCAACTATGGTACGATTAAAGATATTAGCTGGGATTCAAATTTTGTATTCTTGGCATTAGCAAATGCACTTATCAAAATAAAAAGAGTAGATAAAAAACACGGCCTTTTTTCATTATATTCAAATCAAAAAATATTTGATATTCGATCTGATATTAGCAATCAGATTATTATTAGTAATAAAAGATGTTTGGCAATCGAAACAAAGCCACATGAAAGTATTAGTTATTGTTTTTTCAAAGACGGACTCTATTCAATAGATCAAATTGGAATCCAACCTGTTTTTTATTTTAAGAAAAAAATAGTTGGTTCAACTTTATTACAATTTCGCGATAAAATTTTTATTCAAACTTACAATCATGGACTGCTTGTTTTAAAAAAAAATAAATTATCAAAAGTTTCATACATAACGCAAGAATGGGAAAATAATAGTTTACTATATGTTAAGTTAATTAAAGAAACATTATTTCTTGTTTATCCGAATTCAATACATCTAGTTAATGCAACATCAGAAAATCTACTACAAATAATACCCATCTCTAGTCAACAAACAGGATCAATTTATGATCTTTCGTTTACTAATAAGGAAATTGGGCTTGCGGCTGCAAAAGGTTTTTTTTCAATTAGGCTTCCTGTTATAAAAAGCCACATACCAAAAGTTTATTTACTTTCTGTCAAATCACAAAAAAGAGATTTGACAGATTTATATTATCCTAATCTTGACCATAACGAGAATACAATTGAGATAGTTTTCTCTAGCCCTATTTTCTTTGATAATAAAACTATTGACTTTGAGTATAGATTAATTGGGGGATACGATTCAAGTTGGCGTAAAATTAAAGATCAACAGCGAAACATAAATCTTCTAGAATTGGCCTCAGGTAGGTATATTTTCGAAATACGAGTAAATAACTTAGGGGTTAAGCAAACAAGCACAAAATTTCTTTTTTCAATCTCTAAACCCTTTTGGGAAAAAGGTATTTTTAGGATTTTTATCATATTTATTCTTGTATTCTTGAGCTTTTTAGTTATTAAGTGGCAAATTAATAGTAATAATAGAAAAAATATGTTGTTACTTGAAAAGAGTAATCTTAAGCATGAACTAATTCGTAGTCAGCTAAAAGCATTTCAATCTCAAATGAATCCACATTTCATTTTTAATACTCTGAATATTATTCAAGCTTTTATTTATGAGAATGACTTATCTAAGGCAGGAATTTATCTAGGAAAATTCAGTGAATTAGTGAGGAATATATTAAAGTTTAGTACACAAGAAAGCATTTCATTAAAAGAAGAAATAAGTCTAATTAAATTGTATTTGGAAATTGAGCAGGCTCGTTTTAATAAAATGCTTAAAATTAATTTTCATATAGATAGTAATATAGACGTTCAAGTATTGAGAATACCTGCTATGCTTATTCAACCTCATATTGAAAATGCCATTAAACATGGATTGATGCATCTTAAAAGTGAGAAAATTCTTTCAATAAGTATTATAAAACATTCTTCAACAACTGTTTTAATAGTAATTGATGATAATGGAATAGGAAGATCGAAAAGTTTAGAACTAAAAAAATTACGAAAAATTGATTCTGGATTTGGATTAACTGCTATAAAGAACAGAATATCTCTCATGAATCAAATCTTTGATAAAAAGATTAATTACTCTATAATTGATAAAGTTGATGATAATGGTAATTCTATGGGGACAACTGTAAAATTATTCCTACCAATACATTATGAATAAAAAGCACAAAGTATTAATCATTGAAGACGAAGTCAAATCAGCTAATCTTTTAGTTAAGATGATACAGCTTACATTTCCTAACATTGATATTTTACAACCATGTTATGATCTGGTTTCTGGAATTAAAAGTATAAAGGAAAATTATCCAGATCTTTTATTACTTGATGTTGAATTACCTGAACATAGCGGATTGCAACTATTTGATATGTTAGAATGCGAATATGTAACTTTTAGCTTAATATTCACGACCGCTTCAACAGAACATGCGCTGAAAGCTTTTGAAATGTCAGCAATTGACTATTTAGTAAAGCCTATTCAAATTGATAAGTTAATCCAAGCAATAAATAAATCTCTCTTTAATGAGTATATTAATAGATCGCAAATTCAACCTTTTATTAATGATTTAATAGGAATAAAAAATAAAAAATTAGTCTTACCAGTACATAATGGATATGAGATTATCGACATATTGAATATATGCTATGTTGCTGCTGAAGGCAGTTATACAAGACTTAGTGTAGTTGAATCAAGTGAAGTTATTGTTAGTAAGAATTTGAAATACTTTGAGGAGTCTTTATGTAAAGAAAAATTATTTATGCGAGTACATAGGAGCTATATAGTTAATCTTTCCTTTATTAAGAAAATAGTTAGGGATGAAGGATGTATAATTATTCTTAAAACTGGAGTTCAGATTCCGGTTACACCAGATAAATTAAATGATTTAACTATAGTCCTACAAAAAGGAGTTTAATAAATTTCTTTTTCAAATGAGACTAGTTTACTAAATAAAACACTGCTTAGTTTTCGCTGCTCAAAAAGAGTTTGATCTATATGACTCAATGCTATGATTCTTTTGGTGGAACTGGAAATAAAAGCTTCTTTGGCTGTACGGATTTCTTCTAGACTTACCGGTCTTTCTTCAACCTGCATGATTTGTTTTGCTACGGTAAGAATATTGGCCCTTGTTACGCCTTTTAACATGCCTTCATCGGGTGTTACGAGTACATTTTCTTGGGTGATGATAAAAAAGTTGGAACGTGGACACTCACTTACTGATCCATTGAAATGATACAATACATCTTGTGCTCCTTGTTCTTTGATAAGGGGTTGAAGCCAGATGGCCATGAGATAGTCTGTGGTTTTCACCTCGGGTAATTGTCTGCGGTAATGATGTGTGATGAGTTTATAAGGAGATGTCAGCATCGTTTCCGGCGGCTCCGGAATGGATTGTTGTACGATGATGAGATGAGGTTCAACGGGTGTATATCCATCGGGTGAAGCACCACCTGTTACTGTGATACGAATACCGGAATGTGCCAATTGATTTTGATCGATCAGTGATTGGATGATGGTGATCAATTCTCCTTTGCTATGCGATAATGGCAAGCGCATATATTCCAAGGAACGATACAATCGATCGATATGCTGTTGAAGAAAAAGCGGTTGTTTTCCTTTTACACGCAAAAAATCAAAAACACCATAGCCACGTTGCAAACCCAGGTCATTCACTGGAATGCTTGCTGCTGTTGATTCGACGAATGTTCCGTTGACGTAAGTGATCATGCTGCAAGTAACAAATTTTATACAATGGAACACGGATTTTCATGATCATCATGATAAGTCATGATTTTTTTAAAAACGATCCGTGTTCCATTCTTCTCATTTAATCTTGTTATATTTTTTTAAGATCTCTTTTACCTTTTCCACCGGTAATCCCGGTATTTCGCGATTGTCTTTTCCTTTCATCGTAGCAGACATGAACAATGAATTCAATACTGCTTCTTCTGTGGCTTCAATGGCAGCAAGAAACAAAGGTGTAACCGCGTCGTTCACTAATAATGAAGTGTTCAATGTTTTTGTACGAGCTACATGAGGGATGCGTAAACTGCTATCGGTAGAAAAAGCGATTACATAATCGCCACTACCATTAGATGCAATACCTCCTGTTTTTGCCAAGGCCATAAATGCACGTTTGGCTAATCGTTCCAAATTGCGGCTATCTAATGGTGCATCAGTAGCTACAACGATCATACAAGAACCATCTGATTTTTTACTCAACTCACGACTAAAACTAAACTGACCAAGTTCTTGTCCAACAGGCACCCCATTAATCTCCAATACACCACCGAAATTGGTTTGTACCAATACTCCAACCGTATATCCGCCTAAACTTTCCGGTAATTTTCTGGAAGAACTACCAATACCCCCTTTGAAACCAAAACAAACAGTACCGGTACCTGCTCCAACAGAACCTTCGGCAACTTTTTCATCAGAAGCAGTATAGATGGCATTCAATACATCAGACTTGCTAACATGTCTGCCTCGAATATCATTCAGTCCGCCATCATTGGTTTCTCCCACCACTGCATTCACAGATTGTACTTGTTCATTGCCTTTTTGTAAAAGGGTATGTAAGATCACCGCTTCCATGGCGGTGGCCACACTTAAGGTATTCGTAAGAATGATGGGTGTTTCAATATTACCAAGCTCTTTCACCTGTGTACTACCTGCCAGTTTACCAAATCCATTGCCCACATAAATAGCAGCAGGTATTTTCTCTTGAAATAAGTTACCTGAATGTGGCAGAATGGCGGTAACACCTGTACGTACATCTGTTCCTTGAATCAGTGTGGTGTGACCCACTTTTACTCCAGCTACGTCGGTAATACTGTTGAGTTTACCTGTTTCCAGAACCCCGATCTTTAAACCCATTTCCCTTGCTCGTTGCTGCGCAATAGAACTGGAAAGACCGAAAGCCATTAAGGATAGGAAGAATAATTTCATAGGTATATATTTATAGGCCGCAGATTTTTATGATGATGATGAACGCAGATATAAAATCATAATCTATCATAAAGATCCGCGTCCCATCCTACGCAAACAAGATACTGAAAATCCTCCTTTACCGATTTAGCCGCTCACTCATCAAACTCCTGAAAAATCTTAGTAGTTCTTTCTTAAATTACCGGTTCATTTAAATATTGTTATGAGAAAACTATCACTTGCACTGTTTTCGCTGATCGCTTGTTTACAGTCATCAGCTCAAACCGAACCCAACTGGATGCGTTATGCTGCTATTTCCCCTGACGGCAAAACCATTGCATTTACGTACAAAGGAGATATTTATAAAGTGCCTGCTTCAGGAGGTACTGCTACCATGCTTACCTTACACGAGGCCAATGATATGATGCCTATCTGGAGCAAGGACGGAAAGCACATCGCATTTGCCAGCGATCGATTTGGTGATTTTGATGTATTCCTTATTCCTGCTGAAGGTGGAGAAGCTAAAAGACTAACTTATCATTCTGTACCCGAATTACCCTATAGTTTTACGGCAGATAATAAATCCATTCTCTTTGGTTCTACTCGTCAGGATGCTGCGAGCAATCGTACATATCCAACAGGCTCGCAACCTGAATTGTATAAAATATCTGTAAATGGTGGTCGCCCTGAGCAAGTATTAACTACACCTGCAGAATGGGTGAACCTAAGCAGTAATGGACAATTCATGTTGTACCAGGATAAAAAAGGCGGTGAGAACCAGTGGCGTAAGCACCATACTTCTGCTATCGCCAGAGATATCTGGATCTATGATAACAATGCGAAGACACATAAGAAGATCACTACATTCAATGGGGAAGACAGAAACCCTGTTTTCACAGATGCGGATAAAGCATTTTATTATTTGAGTGAAGAAAGTGGTTCATTCAATGTACATAAAATGGGTCTTGAAGGTGGTAAATCACAACAGTTGACCACATTCAAAAAACACCCTGTTCGCTTTTTAAGTCTGGCCAATGACGGAACCATTTGTTTTGGTTATGATGGCGAACTCTATACCATGAAAGGAAATGGTCGTCCGCAAAAAGTGAGCGTGAATATTGTTGCGGATGTTCGTAGTAACAATACAAGAGTGGTACCTGTAAGTGGTGGTGTAATAGATATGGCGATTTCTCCCAACGGGAAAGAAGTAGCGTATATTTTTCGAGGTGAAGTATTTGTAAGTAGTGTGGATGGTGGCGTAACCAAAAGAATTACCAATACTCCCGAGTTGGAAAGGTTAGTGAGCTTTTCTCCGGATGGAAAAACATTATTGTATTCTTCTGAGAGAGGAAACAGCTGGAAGATATTCGAAACAAAAAAACAAAGAAGTGAAGAACCTTATTTCTATGCTTCAACAGTATTGAATGAAACAGCTGTTATTTCAAATAACAACGAAAACTATCAGCCATCTTATTCACCTGATGGAAAAGAAATTGCTTTCATAGAGAATAGAATGACATTGAAAGTATACAACATTGCTACCAAACAAACCAGAACCATTCTTACAGATAAAGAGTTGTTCTCTAGTGATGATAATGATCAGTACTTTCAATGGAGTCCTGATGGTAAATGGTTCTTGTTTGATTATGCAGTTCCCGGTGTTGCTCCCGGTGAAGTGGGTTTGGTTTCATCTGATGGAAAGGGAAAAGTGATCAACCTGACTGAAAGTGGTTTCAATGATGGTCGCGCTAAATGGATCATGGGTGGAAAAGCGATGATGTGGTTCAGTAACAGAGATGGTTTAAAAGCAGTAGCCCAAAGCGGTGGTGCGCAATCGGATGTATATGCGATGTTCTTTACACAAGAAGCCTTTGATAAATTCAAATTGAGTAAAGACGATGCTGCCTTACAGAAAGAGATCGAAGAGAATAAAGCAAAGGCAGATACCAGTAAAAAAACTGCAGCTAAAAAAGACAGCGTTGTAATTGATTGGGAAGGATTGAGTATGCGTAAAGCCAAGCTCACCATTCACTCTTCTCAAATGAGTGATGCCTTGGTAAGTAAAGACGGAGAAACATTGTATTACCTGACTCGTTTCGAAAGAGGCGTGAATCTCTGGACCACCAACTTGCGCACACGTGAAACCAAAATGCTCGTAACATTGAATGCGCAAGGTGGAAGAATGGTATGGGATAAAGACCAGAAAAATATCTTTCTCTCTGTAAATGGGGGTATTTCTAAGATTGAACCCAATAGTGGTAAAAGAGATGTAGTTGGTATCGGTGGCGAAATGACGATGGATGTAGCTGCAGAAAGATCATTTATGTTTGAACATATATGGCGCAGAACCAAAGAGACTTTTTATACCAGAACGATGCATGGTATCAATTGGGACAGTTATAAGCCTGATTATGAGCGTCATCTTGCACACATTGGTAACAGCTTTGAATTTGCAGAAATGGTGAGTGAGTTATTAGGTGAGCTGAATGTAAGTCATAGTGGAGCTGCTTACAACGGATTTGTTGCAAATGCAGATGCAACAGCATCATTGGGTGTATTTTATGATCAGAATTATAAAGGTGTTGGTTATAAAATTGAAGAAGTGATCAAGGGTGGTCCATTGGATCGCGCAGATATTAATATCAAATCCGGAATGATCATTGAAGCAATTGATGGCGTAACGATTGCTGCGGATACTGATATCGCTCAATATTTGAATCGTAAAGCCGGACAAATTACTTTACTGACCATTACAGATGGCAGTACAAAAATGGAAGTAACCGTAAAGCCTATTTCTACAGGGGAAGAAAATGGATTGTTGTACAAAAGATGGGTCAAGAAAAATCAGGATGAAGTTGATAGACTGAGTAATGGCCAGCTAGGTTATGTTCATATTCCTGGCATGAGTGATGGTAGTTATCGTACTACTTATGAAGAGATCATGGGTAAATATGTCAACAGAAAAGGAATTGTGGTAGATACTCGATTCAATGGAGGCGGTGATCTGGTGGCAGATCTTGCCATGTTCCTGAGTGGTAAAAAGTTCTTTGACTATACAACGGATACGAGAAGTAATGGTTATGAACCCAATTTCCGCTGGACCAAACCAAGTATTTCCATTGTAAATGAAGCTAATTACAGTGATGGACATTGTTATGCTTATGCTTACAAGGAGTTAGGCATTGGTAAAGTAGTGGGTATGCCTGTACCCGGCACTTGTACTTTCGCAGGATGGGAGTTTTTACAGGATAACACTATTCGTTGGGGTGTACCACCTATTGGTGTGAAAGGGATCAGAAATGAATACCTTGAAAACGCACAGACTGAGCCGGATATTAAACTGATGAATGATTATGATGTGGTGATTAAAGGCCGTGATCAACAATTGGAAGCTGCGGTGAATGAATTGTTGAAACAACTGAAGTAAAGCTTCAAGTTGCAAGCTACAAGCCACAAGGAAGATACAAGGAATCAATTTTAAATAGCGCCGGGCTTTAGCCCGGCGCTATCTTTTGAGAAAACAGCCATTTCCTTACCGCACAAATAATAAAGGTATACATACTGAACTTTTCGCGAATTCTATTGTAGACGGTTTTAAGTATAAGATTCCTATCTATGGAATGCTTACGCCTAAAAACTATTCCCTGCTTAATAACAACACATGCTTAAGAAAATCACTCAACCCCTGTTAATGCCCTACTGGTGGCAAGATCTGATCATTGCTATTCCCAGAGTGGTATGTGGCTATTTATTAGCCTTTGAATTTGGCGCTCCTAAATTTGGGATGCCATGGTCTCCCGAAGATAAAAACCTCGGACTCTTTGAAGTCGTCTTCTGGTTTCCGGAAGATGTAAAAGTCTATGGTGGCATTTTTGCCATGTTCCCCGCATTCTTTGCCTGGATGGGTGCATTCAGTGAAGCCGTAGGAGGCATCTTTCTGGTATTAGGCTTACAGACAAGACTCTTTTCTTTTCTGATCGTTTGCACCATGATGGTCGCTGTATTTATACAACAGATCGATAATGGCTTATGGAGTATGTTGTCCGGTATGGGCTTTCTCTGGGTAGCTGTATATACCATGCTACAAGGATCCGGCAGATTTGGATTGGATTATCTCATCACTAAAAAACAAATGACCCATGCGAAATAATATTTTATACTTATCCTTATTGGTTTGTATGCTTGTATCCTGTGTTCAGAAAACATACAAAAAAACAGTGGTCTTTGAACTGGATGTGAGTCAAGTGAAAAATATTGAAAGCGTAGGTATACGTGGTGATGATAATCCGTTAGACTGGAATACGAATACTCCTATGACGGCAATTAAAAAAGATACAACCTACACCGTCACTGCAACTTTTGAAACCGGATACAAATTCACAGAAGTGAAATTTACCGTGAATGATGTGTTTGAATTGAAAGGAAAAGATAACAGACGTATTAATTTCTCAGAGAAGGATACTACATACTACAAAGCTGTTTTTGATAAAGAGCAATGAGATAAATAATAACTATTGGAAAGTTGTACAACTTTCCAATAGTTAAAAATTAGTCGGCCAAATTTAGTTTCCACTGGAATTCGGATTCGGTTTCACCTACTTTAATAAAATTATTTTTGAGCAAAACTTTGAAAGAAGCTTCGTTCTCTTTGTTCGTAGAAGCTTTTATTGCTTTAACGGGTTTTTGATTTTTTGCCCATTCGATCATTCCGCTAACCATTTCAGTCATATAACCATTGCCCTGAAATTCATCATATGTACCATAGCCAATTTCAATTTCACCTTTCTCATTCGGTTCACCTATGATACACAAATCGCCGATCATCTTATTGTCATTCTTGGATATGGCGGTCCAAAGTGTTGAATATAAATAGTTCTTACTGGTATCAGCAACATTAGGAACGATCGTTTGTTCAAGAGCTTCTTTTAGTTCTTCAGAGACCCTTCTTGAAGTTGGGTTTAGATTCAACTCTTCCTCCAATGAGCCATCACACTGAATATATTTGATCAACTGATCAAGGGTCAGTGGTTTGATGAGTAGTCTATTGGTTTCTATCATATAATCTTGTTATCTTTTATAACGTTATCCTCAAGGATGACTTTGTTAATCAACTTTTACTCTTTAACCTTGCCTTCTTACTTGTTACCTGAACCTTCCTTCTTGTCTCTTTCCTATCACTCCCCCGGATGATAGGTCTTCACTTTATTCTTCATCACATCTTCTTTATAAAAGAAAATGTCTTTGAACTTTCCATTGATAAATCCTTCCGCTTGATCCGTAAAATTGGGAGACTTAGGATCGGCAGACTGTCCGCCGGTTAGAATGGTCTTAGCTTTTAATCTTTTGCCAAACTCAACAGCTGCAATAAAACTATTGCCCGAAACACCATAACGTTTATTATAACCATTACCTGATCTGCTTTCATAAGCTGGCAATGAACCCCAGCGTGAAGAAGATAAAGGAACTGCTATACTTGGTTTGCTATCATCAAACCTTTCTCCATCTGCCACACGTTGATAGCGATTGATCTCACCCCAAGGCTGGCGCCAGTTGCCGTAGGTTTTGGTTAGATCATCCAGTACTTTTTTTAGTGTTCCCAGCTTTTGATCAGGTGATAATTTAGCCATGTCTTCATAACGTTTTATTGAATTGGTGCCTTCTTCCATGGTTTCGGCACGTGGCACGAATTGTCCGAGTTGATTGGCCCAATCAATTGCGATGGTGGTTGCGATGGAAGAAACCGAAGAGGTTTTATCCCAATTGCGTAGTAAGTCGATGGCTTCTTTTAGTGTTGCTTTTCTATTGGCATCAGCATCACTATCATGATCTTTGAGTAAAGCAGGGATCAGATAATCAAAAGCGGCGAGATAACGGTTGTAACCTAATGCAATGACTTTATCTAAAGTGAGGTCATTGGCTGTTGATAATAAACGAACAGCATTGATACCTCTTGCATTCTCACCATCAGGTGCCATATATGATGGATACTTGTTTTTATCCGGACTATCTTTTCCTGAAGCTGTGAAAGGAGTAGAGTTACAATTTTGTATCCAGCCAACAGATGGATTGTGCACTTGTACAATTTCTTCCAGTGCATGTGTACCTTGCCATTCAGTGGCTTTGATACTTCCATCAACAGGTCTGGTGAAGTCGAAGGAAGGATCACGTTTTGGAACGAAATCTCCATGCCAGTAAGCAATATTGCCTTTATCATCTGCATAGACGGTGTTATTGGTTGTATTCGATAACAAACGCATCGCCTGTTTGAATTCATCCAAATTATTGGCTTTTGTACTGACCCATGATTGTATCAAAGCGCTTAATGATCGATTGAATTCTTTCAAGGCCAACCATTTGCCATTTCTGTTACCCATGACCGGTCCATGATGTGTGTAATAACCGGTGAAAGGAACAGCTACCTGCTTTCCATCTTTCAAATAGCTGACCGTAATATTTTTGGTGTTTACTTTTTTAGATTCCTTTTCATATTCATAGACCCAGGTACCATTGAAGTTTCTTACTTTTTCTTCATATAGATCTGCTACATCAGCATAACCTGTTGTATGCATCCATCCACAATGCTCATTGAACCCTTGGTACACAAACATTTGCCCCCATGTTACAGCACCATAAGCATTCAATCCCTCTTCACTTACCATATGCATTTCAGGACGGAAGTAAAAAGGCACATGTGGATTGATATATAGAATAGCATTGCCATTGCTCGTGAGTTTGGGGGCAATGGCAAAACCATTAGATCCACGAGTTTCAATGTCTTGATGTATGATGGGTTGATAAGCAGTCGCATTTTTATTGCCACTATAAAACGCTCTTACCTCTTCCAAAGCAATACCACCGGTACGGGTAGCAGAAACACTGCCATCAGTGAACATGAGATGAAACCAGGGTTCAAAACGAGTAAGTACTTTGGGTTTTGTTTGTGGATGTTTGTATAAATAATAGTTGATGCCATCAGCAAATGCATTCAGTAATTTCTTGAACCAATCCGGACTGTTATTATAATCTTTAATGGCTTCAGCGCTATCTACGATCAAGCGCATTTGTAAATCAGCATACAACATACGTTCTCCATCTGCTTCTGCTTGTCGACCGAGTACTTCCAGATAATTTCTTTCAACACGAGCAAAATTTTCTTCGCATTGTGCATAGAGTAAACCAAATACAGCATCCGCATCTGTTTTACCATAGATATGCGGAATACCCCAGGTGTCTTTTATAATGGTTATATTTTTCGCTTGTTTCTCCCAGCGTTGTATTTCAACTGGAGTAAAACTTTGTGCGAAAGAGAAAGAAGAAACAAGTAGAAGGCAAAGCAGTAATCTCATGGTATTGGTTTTGAGTAATACCAAATATAAAGAAGCTTTTTCATGATTATATTGGTTACACGATTAGCATCGGCGAAAGCTAAATTTTTATCTATGAAAAACTATTGCTGATTTGCTTTAATTTAATGTTATGATAGCTTCAATGCGCAACTATATTAGAAATCATCCCTGGATTTTTTTATTGTTCATAGTAGGGTTAATGATTCGATGGATAATGTCCGCTGCTGACCCCTTCTTGCATCCATGGGATGAGCTCTTTCATGCATTGGTGGCAAAGAATATGATGGAGTATCCTTTTCAGCCAATGCTTATAGTTAACCCAATACTTCCGTATGATTATACCCATTGGTGGTCAAATAATATATGGGTTCATAAGCAGCCATTATTTATGTGGCAAATGGCACTGAGCATGAAGATTTTTGGAATTTCAGAATTAGCATTTCGGATTCCTAGTATAATAATGGGGAGTCTTATGATATTACTTGCACACAGAATTGCATGGTTATTTTCCAACCAAAATCAACGAATAAGTACACTTGTTGCTGTGATGATGACGTTCTCTTGCTTTCAGATTAAAACGATAGCAGGGATACAAACAACAGACCATAATGATATTGCTCATCAATTTTATATTTTATGTAGTCTTTGGGCTTTTGCTGAATATCTCAAAGAACCTACTATGAAATGGGTTTTTTGGATGGGTTGCTTTGCAGGGGCTGCTATACTCAATAAATGGTTAACGGGTTTATTAGTATTTCTTGGATGGGCATTTTTAATTGTAGTATTTAAAGAATTTCGAAATAAAAAATCTGTGCTTCATTTTTCATGGGCGCTTTTGATCTGCTTTATTGTTTTTATTCCATGGCAAATCTATATTCATACGGCATTTCCTAAAGAAGCTGCCTATGAGCTTACATACAATACCCAACACTTGTCAAAAGCTTTAGAGGGACATAGCGGGACATGGTATTATTATCTCAATTTATTTGATCAGTATTTTGGCTATTTCAAATACTGGCCGATACTGCCGGGAATACTATTTGCTTTGAAAGACAATTATTTGAATACAAAGTTAGCCCGTGCGTTGACGATGAACTTTCTGTTCACTTTTTTCTTCTTTTCCTTTATTGTACAAACAAAAATGGAAAGCTTTTTCTTTTTTGTAGCACCTATTGGTTTCATTTATATCGCAGTTGCGATTGATAAGGTCTTGAATTTTGAAAGAATTAGATATTTGTTTCCCATTACTGCTATCGTAACAGTATTGATGGTCGCTAATATTCAGTTTTACACAGAATACTTTTCAAAAGAAAATACAGATAGAAATAAGCGTATCGCTAATGCAAGGGTATACAACGATTTGTCTAAATATATAGATGCTGATACCAAAGTAGTGATCAATATGAATAGTCATGACGATAAAAATGTCATGTTTTACAATCCATCAATCACCGCGTATCATTGGTGGCCATCTGAAGACGAGATGCAGCAACTATTATCCCAAAAAATAAAAGTTGCTGCTTTCCGTGATCATGATCAATATGTATTACCTGATTATGTGAGGAAGTATCCCTATCTACAAATTATTGAAGTAGATCTTTATTCTTTTGAATAGTGTGTTTTATGGGCCACAGACTTTCATGATCCACGCTGAAGAGTTTCGCTGATGACGCGTTTACTAAACTAAATTCTCATATTGTAAGGCGGCCAACATCGGCACTTGTAGCTTGTAGCATGCGCTCAAAGCTCACGGCTCGAAGCTCATAGCTTTCTCAATACCCCCACTGCTTCATCACTGCTAAATCCTGTCTTACACATTCAATAGGATCAATACCCTGATATGCTTCTTGTTCAATGATAAAATGAAGGGTTCCACCTTTTGATTTGCAGAGATCGGTAATGGCTTTGGTATTGGCTACGCCTTTTCCGAGGATCGTGCTTTCAAAAGATTTTCCATCAGCTGTTTTGGTTTCATCTTTTACATGCACTGAAACAAAACGCCCGGGATTATTATGTACAATTTCTAATGCATTGACACCGGTATGATAGAGGTTACCCATGTCTAGCTGCTGTACCACCAATGATGGGTCCGTATTTTTTAATATGATATCATAAATGGTCATGCCATTGAGCTTGGCAGTAAATTCAAAATCATGGTTGTGATAGCCGAAACGCATACCGGCTGCTTTGCAGAGTTCGCCGCTTTTATTGAAGACTTCCATATAAGCCAACATTTCATCCAGTGTTTTGCGAAGATCAGCATCTAACCATGGACTGATCACCAGTTCTTGTCCAACTTCAGCAGCATCTTCCACTGTATACTTCCAGAGATCCGTGAATTCTTTTTTACTCGCATCCCAGTGTTGTTTACCCATAACGGTATGTCCACTGGGCATTTGCATACCGAGATCAGCCAGAATTTTTTTGAATTCTTTTGCAGTGTATCCGTAAAATTTCCTGTTAACATAATTGGCATGTTCTACATATCGGTAGCCCATATCAGACAAGGCTTTCAAAGTGCCTAAAGGATCTTTGCGCATAGCCTCACGAACAGAATACAACTGAACACCTGTCAGCATTTTGGCATTCCCGGATGCTAAAATGGATTTTGGAAACAATGCAATAGCTGCTGTTGCAAAACCTGTGTTTTTTAGGAAAGATCTTCTGGTCGAATTCATATGGAAAGCTTTAGAAAATAAATATAAGCTGTTTTCTTCAGTCATATAGCTAATAGCTCATGGCTCATAGCTCGTAGCTCAAAGCTCATTGTTCCTCATCAAAAAAGATCTTGTAAAAATGCTTCCCACTCATTTCATCATACCCCTTTTCAATCAGGTCTCTTCTGCCATGAATATAGATGTGAAAGTTCTTATCCAGCTTTAATACGCTTTTGAATATGCGTTGTTGTTTCTTGACTGCTGCCAGATGAATATCGAATGTATCTTCAATATTGACCTGTCTGGCAACTTCGTATTGTTGTTTGTATTGCGTAAAGCTATCGATCACTTCAGGATGGTGTAAGACCTCAGTGGCAAATTCATTCAGATCAAAAGACTCTTTGGTGTTGAAGTATTCCATGCTTTTATTCAGATAATCGATCTGATCAGCTTTATTCACTTCAAACTTTTCATTTAGCTCATTACAGATGAATAGTTTACACATACCCAAGGCAGCATCGGTATGATGATAACTATTGGATGTTCTGGTTACTTGTAAAAAATCATTCACCCAATATTGCGTATCCTGTTTGTTCGTGTTATCTACTACACATACTACATATCCCTCTTCTTTATTTTTTTTAAAGATGATACAGCCTTTGTCGAGTTTATTGATATTCACGCCATCTTCTGCAATCACTTCCCAGCTTTGCCCGTGTGGAAACACTTTTAAAAAGGTTTCTTTGGTTTCACTTTTGAATAAACCAATCGCATCAATATATTCTGTTCCAAATGGAACCTGACTAAATCTCGCTACATATAATTCACCCTCTTTTACCCTGGCATGTGTGCTTTTATTGTACAGAAAAGAAGCAAGCAATGCCGATTGTGAAACAAAACTTTTAGCATCGTCAAAGATGCCGGTGACATATTGATAGACTTCATTCAGTTCCAAACTACTTAAATGTGTGAACTGGTATTGTTCGTGCTCATTGAAGGGCGACAAAAAATACTTCGTGAGCATTCCTCTTACGATCTCGTCATTCAGGGTTAGCGGGTTGGTAGAGAGTTTCAGTTCTTCACCACGTGTGGGATTTCCCACTTTATGAATGATCACTTGTTCTAGTTGAACGTCGTTAATGTTGGTCATGCTGCAAAATAATGGTTCTGTTGTGCGAAGAGTAAAAAAACTAACAGACATAAGGAAATGATTTTACAATTCTTTTACAAAAAAGTCTACCAAATTTGTAGGGAATAATAAATTGCCCTTATATTTGCCCAGTGTTCTTTACATCGCTTATCCAGAAAGGCAGAGGGAATTGGCCCAATGAAGCCTTGGCAACCACTTTCACTTAGTGTGGAAAAAGGTGCCAAATCCATCCCGATCATGATCGGGACAGATAAGTCAGATTTTATTATATACAGCAACTGTAGATATATAAGGCACATCTGACTGAGCATCGGAAGTGCCTTTTTTGTTAGTGTAATAAATTCTGTTTTAATAATATGAACCTTGTCTGACGAACAATCCTCATGAGTGATACAGTCATATGAAAGAAGAACAATTCATACCGCAGTTATTTCAGCGTAATAGAAAAGCCTTGCATAATTATCCTGATAAAGCATTGTCAGAAAATTTTATAAATGATCTTTTCAATATTCTATTTGGATCTTATCATCGAAAATTTGACTCAGAAAAGAAGTTAGGAGATGCCTACCAAGATCTGAAACATACCCTTTCCGTAATACTTTTTGAATTGTTGAAAGAGGAGTCATCTGTAAAAGAGCATGCAGAGATATTCTTTGAATCCTTACCGGCTATTTATCAAGCGCTTCTTACAGATGCTGATACTGTATTGCGTTTTGATCCGGCAGCGCAGTCTATAGAAGAAGTACTAATTGCATATCCTGGTTTTTATGCCACGGCTATTTATCGACTATCACATCAATTGTACGTACAAGGCATCAGAACTTTGCCAAGAATGCTTTCTGAATATGCACATAGCAAAACAGGAATTGATATTCATCCCGGCGCTACGATCGGGGCAGCATTTGCAATCGATCATGGAACGGGAATTGTGATTGGCGAGACGGCTGTGATTGGAGAAAGAGTAAAGATCTATCAAGGTGTAACCTTAGGGGCATTAAATGTTTCCAAAGAATTGGCAACTAAAAAAAGACATCCTACCATTGAAGATGATGTGATCATTTATTCCGGAGCCACTATTCTGGGAGGAGATACGATCATCGGTAAAGGAAGTATCATCGGCGGAAATATTTGGTTAACACATAGTGTGCCACCCAATTCAGTGGTTTATCATAAAAGTGAAATACGTATCAAAGATAAAGACCCTTTCCCGGAACCTTTAAACTTTGTGATTTAAAATATAAACAGATGAAAGCAAATAACATTTTAGCGACGATTGGAAATACCCCGCATGTTAAACTGAATAAACTATTTGGTGATCAACATGAAGTGTGGATCAAATTGGAAAAAAACAATCCTGGTGCAAGTATCAAGGATCGCATAGCCTTGGCTATGATCGAAGATGCAGAACAGAAAGGAATACTTCATAAAGACAGTGTCATTATTGAGCCTACCAGTGGTAATACCGGTATCGGTTTGGCATTGGTAGCGGCCGTAAAAGGGTACAAGATCATTTTAGTGATGCCAGAAAGCATGAGTATTGAAAGAAGAAGATTAATGGCCTTATATGGTGCAGAATTTGTACTTACGCCTCGTGAAAAAGGAATGAAAGGTGCTATTGAAAAAGCTACAGAGTTGTCGAAGGAAACACCCAATGCATGGATGCCTCAACAATTTGATAATCCGGCCAATACAGCTATTCATAGAACTACGACAGCTCAAGAGATCTTAGCAGATTTTCCTGATGGTCTTGATTATATCATCACAGGTGTGGGTACGGGTGGACATATTACGGGCGTTGCAGAAATTTTAAAGGAGAAATTTCCAAACTTAAAAGTATTTGCGGTAGAGCCGGAATTATCACCGGTGTTAAGCGGTGGTGCTCCATCACCTCACCCTATACAAGGAATAGGTGCAGGTTTTGTTCCTTCTATTTTGAATTCAAAAGTGCTAGATGGAATTATTCAGGTATCTAAGGATGAAGCATTTTCTTTCGCGCAAAGAGCTGCGAAAGAAGAGGGTATATTATTGGGTGTTTCATCAGGAGCATCGTTAGCGGCCGTCGCAAAGAAACTGAATGAGATCCCCATAGGATCCAAAGTGCTTACTTTCAATTATGATACCGGAGAACGCTACTTATCTATTGAAGGATTGTTCTAAACATAATAGCAGCAAAAGGTACAAGAATAACGATTAACATTCTTTTGAAAGTGATGTTCAGCGCCTTGAGCATCATTTGTGTGTCTCGTTTTTAAATAAAAACCTTTGCTGGATGTATCCTGCAAAGGTTGCGTAGCGTTTGGTTTTTCTTTTCGGATATCACCTGTTTGACTTACACTACAAGAGTTAACAGGCTGCTTGGATTTTCTTAAGATGTTTGGATTCTAAACAGTCCCAATCGGGATATTTAATGATACAAAATAACAACAGATGAAGGATGCCGGCAATAGTAATGCCTGTTAAGTGTATGTAGCAACATCACTACATCGATGCGTTGTTTTCAACAGCGTTTTGGCTATTCAGACGTGAGATTCCCGTATCGAATATTACGGTAGAGGTCTTCATGTATTTTTCGGACACTATTCAATACCTGCGGAATAATGTATTGTTGAACATGGTCCAATTGGTTCAACTGAGGGTTATTATAGGTCTCTAAATCAAATTGTGGAGGACGCATCCCATTTTTAGAAGTTGCCGTTGTGTAGCATTTCAGATCTGACACTTTACTCTCAAATGCACTGTCTTTGAAGTTAACAGTCAATGTATACATCACAAAAGTCTGCTCCATATTTAAACCTGATAAATCTTCTATGGGGTACATGATATAAAAACCATATTTCCCTGAAATACTTCGCATCCTCGCGTCTTCGTTTAAATAAACAGGCTTTCCTTTTTTACTGATATTAAAATAATCTTCAAATTTTGAAGTGGCATATTGATACAGTAGCCAATTTTTAGTTCGCTTATACATTTCTGACTTAGGTAAAACAACAGAAGATGTTTTAGTGAAAACCACCTTTCCTGAATGATCATCTGTAGGAAATCTTGATTGTGCAGACAGTTGTTGGAATAAAAAGATAAACAGAAAAGGAATTAAAAATGTCTTCATGATTCAGCGTTGCTTCTATGTATCCAAAATAGATAAATATTTTAATACACAGCTACCTCTGAACATAAATTTGATCTCCAGAAATTACGAAGTGTACAACACATTCTGATTTCAGCCAACAATCCTCCTAGAATTGTTATGGCGGCAATGATGATTAAAGAAGTGCTGAGTCCAAATGCATCTGCCAATAATCCCGCCAGAATTGCTCCCAATACATAACCACCGTCTCTCCAAAACCGAAAAATACTCAATCCTTTGGCTCTTTGTGTTGGGTGTAGATTTTCTGCAATGACTGTCAGAAAATTCGGATATACCAATGCTGTTCCAAAACCAAGTAGTATAGATGCCCAAACGGTTATTGAAAATGAAGTAAAAAAAGCAAATAGTAATATGGCCACACCTTGTAAAAACATACCTGCACTAATGATTTGTTTCTTACAGAATCGATCTCCCATTTTTCCTGTGATCAATTGCGAAAGTCCCCATACAGCCGGATATATACCGGCTACCCAAGCAATTTGAGTTGTCGTAAAATCTCGTTGAATCAATAATAATGGAAAGAGACCCCACACAATCGCATCATTCATATTGTTGATCAAGCCGTTGATCGTAATGGTTCCCATGTTATGGTGTTGCCAAGTGATTTCTTTCCAGATCTTTTGAAAAACTTGAACATTACTTTGAACTGTTTCTTGCGCAACAAAATGAGTTGTGTCTTTAACGAGAAAAATAGAAACCAGTAAACCCGCCAAGACAAAAAATACACCCGGTAGAAAAGGATAAAATTGATATCCCCATGAGGCGGCAATATTTCCGGCAAGCAAAGCGGCAAGTCCTACAGATAAGTAACCGGCAAATTCATTAATGCCCATTGCTAACCCTCTATTCTTTGGACCTACAAGATCTATTTTCATGATCACAGTAGATGACCATGCTAAACCTTGATTGATTCCTAGCAAAATATTAGCTGCGATCACCCATTTCCAAGTAGGAGCATACATCAGTAGGAATGGAACGGGTATTGCCATTAACCATCCAATGATCAATATTCTTTTTCGTGTGAATGTATTGGATAAAACAGCTACTGCAAGATTTGCCAACGCTTTTGTACATCCAAACGCGAGGATAAAAGAAAGGATGACAGTGTATTCACTCAGATTAAATACTTCTTCACCTAAGCCTGATAAAACCGAACGCTCAAGACCAATCATGGCCCCAACAAATGCATTGACCAATACCAATAGGTAAAATTGGGAAATGTTTTTCTTGAGTCCTTGCATGGTTAGATCTTTTAATGAGGTAATCGATCTCTAAGATAACCATACACCCATGTACCTGCAATAGCGCTCAATAAAACAACGATCATAACAGTGATTCCCATACCGATTTGTGCAAAAATAGGTCCCGGACAAGCGCCTGTCAACGCCCAGCCTAATCCGAAAATGAGTCCGCCAATGATTTGTCCTTTATTGAATTTTTTTGGAGTAAAGTGTATTTCTTCTCCATGAATCGTTTTCACCTTGAATTTTTTGATGAGGGCAATTGAGATGGCACCTACTACAACTGCAGTACCAATTACACCATACATGTGAAAACTTTGAAAGCGAAACATTTCTTGCATCCTAAACCATGAAATAATTTCAGCTTTTACAAAAACAATTCCAAACAAAACACCGACTGCGAGGTATTTGAAATTATACCACCAAGGATGTTGTTGGGTTGATTCATTGATACAAACTGTATCTAATGAACGAACTTCAAAATCGGTTAATATTTCTTGTGTATTTTTTTCCGTAGACATGTCTTATCAAATTATAATTTCATAATGAAAGGAAGAATAACATTAGCCATCAGAAATCCGCCGGCCATAAAACAACAAGTAGCTACCAATGAAGGCCATTGAAGATTACTCAATCCCATGATAGCGTGACCACTGGTACAACCACCGGCATAACGAGATCCAAAACCTACCAGAAAACCACCGCCTACCATCATAATGATTCCTCTGGCCGTGAAAAGAGATTCCCAAGACACCAATTGTTTAGGCACCATACTTGTATAATCATTGATACCATAAGTATTCAACTCTGTTACAAGATCCGGATTCACAACAATTGGATTGGGATCAGGTAAACCCAATGCTGCAATGAGTGCTCCAACTAAGATTCCTCCTACAAAAAACAAATTCCAGCTTTCTTTTTTCCACTCATATTTAAAGAAATTAATGTTGGATGGAAAACAAGCAGCACAAGCATGTCTTAAGTTGGCTGAAATACCAAAATGTTTATTACCTAAAATCAATAACGCAGGTACTATAAGCCCGATCAAAACGCCGGCTACATACCAGGGCCAAGGTTGTTGTAAAAATTCTTTCATCGTTTTAATGATTGAGTAGCAAAAATGAGTGGTTTCAATTTTTTGAAACGTGATAGATGTCACGTATGTTTAGTTTTTCTCTTTCGAAAAAAGGATCGGTAAAAATGGACCGTATTTATGTTGGTGCTCGCTAAAGCTATCTGCATACGGACCAAAAGGATGATCAATTGGCTTCTTATGAATATCAGGCCAGTCATGTGATTCCTTCATAACAGGTCTGGGTTGACTGTTTACATAAGCAGCAATATCCCAGGCCTCCTCATCCGTCAACTTATTGTGTGCTGTTACTTCATTGAAAGGCATATTGGATTGAATGAATCCTGCAAAATTGCTGAGTCGATACAATCCTGCTCCGGTATTGTAACTGTGCTTGCCCCATAATGGAGGGTAACTATAACCTGTATTGTCAAGGTTCGGTTGGCCTTCGCCATTGGCACCATGACAACGTTCACAGTGAATAGCATACACTTTCTTACCTTTTTCAGGATCGGCTGCACGTTCTAAATAATCCGGTTTTTTGATGCCACTTCCTTTTGGATGAGTTCCTTTTGCAACATCTTTGCCCAGCCATTGAATGTATGCATGAATGGCCTGGTATTCTCTGCTATTACTATCCGGTGCAGTACCATTCAAACTTCTTTCAAAACAGTCACTGACTCTTTTATAGATACTTTCAGTCTTACCGCTTCTTTCTCTGAACAATGGATAGTTGGCAGATACGGCACTATAGTTATTAGCATCCGGTCTAGTGCCTGCATCCAGATGACAGTTCTGGCAGTTCATGCCATTGCTGATTTGCATAACAGATCCATTGGGTCCTAAATATGCCGACGTGTTTACGATCAACTCTTTTCCATACAATAACAGCTCTCTCTTTTCTTTATTCTTGATCGGATCTAGATATAGACTTGGTGGATGCCAAGTGCTATCATTGGATACGATGATCTGTTCCTGATGATGATTTGTTGTTACTTTTACCAGTATTACCAACACTACTAAAAGCGAAAGCAAATAAGCCGGCCAGTCTGATTGAATCTTACTCCACATAGCTCACCAATTAAAAATGGTAGTTTAAAATTAGGTTGAATAAAGATGTATTCACTTTGTGAATCACATATTTGTTGTTGTCATAACTATTTCCCTCCTGTCCTTTATATACATACAAGAATTGAGCATTCATACCTTCTAAGGTCCCTGTAAATTGGTATTGAATATCTACATTGAGTTGTGTGTATGATGGCATTCCATATTTATTCAATCGGGTATTGGTTACATCCGGTAGATCATAGTACCCGAATCCAATCCATGTTTGCAAATGTTGTTTGGGAAACGACTGCTTCACTTTGATCATTCCTGCATGGACATCTCCAAAACCTTCATTCCTTTCTCTAGGCATAAATGTGTAAAAAGGATCTCTTCCCCATTCCCGAGGCATCATGTAACGACCACTTGATGTGATACGGTTATAATTCAATGAAATATCTGTGTTCTTATTTTTCCATCCTGTAGTAGCTCCGAAAGTAAATGCGTTACTACCTTTTTGTATGTATGTTTTATTGGGATCTATATTTCCTCCATGATTGAGTGCATGTTGAATAATGGCTTGCACACCTGAGTAAAATGAGGCGCCTCCCCATTGCTGATCTGCTTGCAATAAGACTGTGTTGAACACATTTTCCGTCCATTGTTCCCAGAGTTGGAGCTTCAAATTTTTTCGAAGTTCATGCGTAATCCCTACAACGCCAATCGCTTTACTGTTGATGTGTTCTTTGTAATTAGAGATCTGTCCATTTTCTTGAATTCCTTGTGGATAGATACCTATCGAAGCACCTATATTAAACCAACGAACAGTACTTCTCGGACTCATTCCCCATAAAACACCACCTTCCCATTTTGTTTTTTTTGATGTGGCTTTCAGCCAAAGACCTTCGACCCCTGTTGGTCGCATTCTTCCATCCTGTAAATTGATAAACGGAGTATTGATGAGTTGTTTACCTAAAGTAAGTGCAGCTTTCTTAAAATTATATTTCAGATACAGCTCCTCCAATCTGTCAATATCATTTTTATTGGATGCATTTTCAATATCAAATAAACCGATCTCGTATCTGTTGATTTGCTTTGTTGTGAGATCAACTTTGCTCAAATCAGAGGAACCAATATTAAAAATAAAGAAGCCGCCAACTCCTGCCTGAAATCCGTGAAACTTTCCGGTCTCATACTTCAAACCTCCGCCAGTAGCATTGGCATAATAATCCGTGAGTCCTTTTTTATTATCAGTAGCCATGAAAAAGTAACGAAAATGAGCTTCTGTTTTCCCTTTAATAAGTGCAGCTTTCAAACTGGTACTGTCTATGGTATCACTTTCATTTTCCTGCATTGCAGATGCAGTGAAGTTCAAGAGAGAAAGCATAAGTATAGTAGCAGTAATTCTTACTGTCATGAACAAAGTTTTTAATAGCTATAAAAAAGATTAACGACCTGCGGAACAGGAAATAAAAGAAGTGGCTTTACTAAGAATAGAGTTGTGTCCGGATAAAGGGTATCCAAGTTTTTCTAGTGCTCTGATGATCAGGTCTCTATCTACACCTATTCCCATCACAGAAACCTTCTTATCCTTCAAAGAGATATCAACCCCTTGAATACCTGCCAGCTTCATCAATGCTGATACAATGGTATTTGCACATCCACTGCAACGCATGTTCTCTACATAAAATATTTCAGTGCTTGTCATGATACATGTGATTGTAAGATCTGTTGTAATTGTGATGTGTTTTTCACACCCGGCTCTCTCCACAGCAACTTGCCTTGTTTAAAAATCATAAGTGTAGGGATACTGCTCACCTGGAAATGTGCAGCTACATCATTGTGTTCATCTACATTTACTTTGAAAATCTTTATTTGATCCCCCATTCTATCCTTTAGTTCCCTTAAAACAGGAGGCATCATTCTGCAAGGGCCACACCAGTCTGCATAAAAATCAACCAGTACAGGTGTTTCACTGTCTATGATATTTTGAAATGAATTATTTAGCATACTTATTTTCTTTTGACTTCTTTTTGAATAAACTAAACATTAGACCTCCTATGATTGCAAAATAAATAGTGCTGTTCAACGGTTTCGAAGTAATGGCACAAGTGCCACTCAAGCATCCAACATATTTCCAGTATAAATATCCTCCTAACGCACCTGCTAATACACCTACGATGACCAATCTATTTTCATTAAACCACTTCTTCATACGATGTATTTTTCCCAGAAGATTTCTTTGATGAATGCAAACTAGTAGAGCAACCGGCAGGACCACAACATCCGACATTAAAAGCGGCTGTTGCCAATAATACTATACCAAGTACGGCAGTAGTAGTATCTTTCATATACCACGCCTGTACCATGATAGCGATCGCTAAGATCAATCGAATGATACGCATGATATGCCAGTTGCTCGTTAGTGTTTTCATGTTTATTTTATTTTCTGTTCAAGACTATTCCATGCACCACCATTATACACTTCTATGTTGGCGCTTTTCAACATGTTTTTTGCAATGCCACTTCTGTTACCGCTTCTGCAAACGGTGATCAGCGGTTGTTGCTTTTTTTGTAACTCAGTGATCTTTTTGGGAAGCTCATCTAATGGGATATTTACAGACCCTTTGATATGACCACCCGCAAATTCACCTTTTGTTCTTACATCTATGATCAAAGCTCCTCTGGATAACACTTGTTGATAATCGATCGGAGATGGAAATAGTTTTTTGAATATAGATAACATCTTTATTTGTTTTGATAGAATAACATATCATTTAATCCGCCGCCATTATAGACTTCCTGTAATCCTTGCTGATGCAGAAAGTTCATACCAATGCCACTTCTATTTCCACTTCTACAGTATAAAAGAATCGGTTTTTCATCAGCCTTTAATTGGCTGAGATGTTTAGGTAACTCATCTAATGGTATATTGATAGCTCCCGGATAGTGTGACACACCATATTCACTGGCTGTTCTTACATCGATGATAACAGTATTTGTATCGTTGATTATTTCTTGTATTGTTTTCATGGTTATAATAAGGTTGTTGGACATACATAATCACTCACACGAAACTTTGCTGATTCTTTGATGGCTTTAAAACCACCTTTAACATCAATCAGATTATCAAAGCCTCTGGCACGCAAGATGGAATTGAAGATCATAGAGCGGTACCCCCCGGCGCAGTGTACATAATAGGTTTTATTTTTATCGATCTGACTCATGCTGTCGTTGATGAAATCCAGTGGTGCATTTTCAGCATCGATCACATGTTCGCTGAGGTGTTCACTTTTCTTACGAACATCCAGTATATTGATATTTTCTTTGGCAGCGATAGCAGCAAGCTCATCAGTAGAGATCGAACGAATCTGATCTACTTCTTTACCGGCTGCTTTCCAGGCTTCAAAACCGCCTTTTAAATAACCGATGGTAAAATCATAACCCACTCTTGCCAAACGTGTAATCACTTCTTGCTCTCTTCCTTCATCCGTAATCAATAATATTTCTTGTTTGATATCCGGTATCATAGCCCCTACCCATGGAGCAAAGTTTCCATCGATTCCAATATTGATAGCATTCGGTACAAAACCTGCTGCAAATGTTTGGGGATCACGAGTATCTAAGATCAATGCACCTGTTTCATTAGCAGCGGCTTCAAAAGCTTCCGGACTCAGTGCATGTTGACCTCTCTCAAGTACAGTATCAATGCTGTCGTATCCATGAATATTCATCATCACATTTAAAGGGAAATAAGCAGGAGGTGCCACCAGACCAGTGATCACTTCTTTGATAAACTCTTCTTTGGTCATATCAGCGCGCAATGCATAGTTGGTTTGCTTTTGGTGACCTAAAGTATCCGTGGTTTCTTTACTCATGTTTTTACCACATGCGCTACCTGCTCCGTGTGCAGGATATACAATGATATCATCAGAAAGAGGCATGATCTTGTTACGTAAAGAATCAAATAAGTAGCCTGCTAACATATCTTGTGTTAATTCAGCTTTTACTTTTTGTGCCAGATCGGGGCGACCTACATCACCGATGAATAAAGTATCACCACTGAATAATCCAACTTCCTTTCCACTTTTATCTTTCAATAAATAGCAAGTACTCTCCATGGTGTGACCGGGCGTATGCAAAACTTTGATAGTAGCATTACCCACTTTTAATTCTTCACCATCTTTAGCGGAATAAAATTCAAAATCGGGTTTTGCATTTGGACCATAAACGATTTGTGATCCTGTTTTTTTAGCCAGATCAATGTGGCCAGAAACAAAATCAGCATGAAAATGCGTTTCCAATACATACTTGATCTTTGCTCCGTTGCGCTCTGCTTTTTGAATATATGGAGCAACTTCTCTCAATGGATCGATTACAACTGCTTCACCATTGCTTTCAATGTAATATGCGCCTTGCGCTAAACATCCGGTGTAAATTTGTTCTACTATCATGGTATTCTTTTTTTTGATTTGATACAGCAAATTTCAAACCTGCTGTTTTCTTTTTTCGTGACCGTTATCACGTTGGAATGATTTTAACTTTTTTCCTGAAAGCCTTATCATCACTGTGTAAAACTGCAAATCAATCACCGATAAAAACGTGACATTCGTCACATCTAAAACTGTTCTTTGTCATAAAAGGCGAAAGGCCCGCATTGCTGCAGACCTTTCTTTATTGGGGGGTATAAGAAAACGATTTAATGACTACCGGTTCCGGGAAGTAGTAATTCCTTTGCAATAATGTAAACACCCATTATAAGTACAAACCAGCCAAATCCTTTTTTAAGTTTATTCCCATCTACTTTTTTGCTGAGTTGATTCCCAATGAAAATACCGACAATAGCTAAGCCTGTAACAAGACTAAGTAACGTCCAATCCATTGTATAGTTACTAATATCTCCTGTAAATCCAATCAACGATTTTGCAGCAATGATTAGCAAGGAAGTGCCAACGGCCTGTTTCATAGGTAGCTTGCTTAAAAGTACCAATGCAGGAATGATGAGAAATCCGCCACCTGCGCCAACTAAGCCTGTTAAAATGCCGACTACAGCTCCTTCCAGAAGGATAACAGGATAATTAAATTTTTGTTCCCCTTCTTCATTGTTGTTGTCTTTAGACTTTTCACGTATCATGGAGACAGAAGCAAAAACCATTAATACTGCAAAAAGTAACATCATCAATATGGATTTTGTGATGACGAAACCGCTTATTTCAAAAACTTCAGCAGGTATTAATGGTACAATGAATTTCCTGGTAGCAAAAACAGCCGCTATGGATGGGATGCCGAAAATAATAGCTGTTTTAAGGTTAACCAGTCCTTGTTTATATTTCGGAATGGCACCTACCAAACTGGATGCACCTACAATAAACAAAGAATATGCTGTTGCCAAAACCGGCTCAACACCAAAAAGGTATACCAATACCGGAACTGTGAGAATAGATCCACCCCCACCGATCAATCCCAATGAAACACCAATAACGAGTGATGCGATATAACCTGCAATTTCCATTTGTAATAATTTGACCGCAAAGCTCAGACTTGGCATCTGCATCTTTCGTGATTTATATCACGATAATAATTTTTGCAGGTTGATGATTTCAATATGTGATTTATGTTGTTTGATCATTCCTTTTTCAGCTAGCTTTTTCATCAATCTGGAAATCACTTCTCTGGATGAATTCAATTCTTGCGCTATTTCTGTGAAGCTGACAGATACAATGTTAGACTTTAACGTATTTTGATGTTGTTGTAGATAGAATACCAAACGCTCATCCATATTACGGAAAGCAATATGATCGATGGTTTGTAACATATCTTCAAAACGATCTCTATAACTACTCACAACAAAATGGTACCAGCTTTTGTAACCTGCCATCCATTGATCCATATAGGTCAGTGGGATTGTAACCACCTCTGTTTTGGCCGAAGTTTTCGCCATGATCTGACTCGTTTCTTGTTTGATGGCACAAACCATCGATAAGGCGCAGGCTTGTCCGGGTTGCAGGTAATACATAAAGAACTCATTACCATCTTCATCTTCCCTGAAAATTTTGATAAGTCCCGAAATCACCAGCATAGTGGAGCGTATATTCTGTCCGGTTTTCATCAGAATTTCACCCGGTTCAAATTCGCGTACCTCACCTGCTTCGGCGATCTGCTCCTGTAACTCTTTTTCAAAAAAGGGGAAGTGTTTTCGTATGATTTCAATAGGTATCATCGACACAATTTAGACAATCTGCAAATTTATTCTGATAAAATAACCGGTTCGTGATATTTGTCACGCCTTATTTTTTTCCTTCGATCAATAACCTGTAAAACTTCTCCAGCTCCTGTTGCTCAATTGGTGAAAATGGTTTTCGTTGTTGAAGAAGTGCATCGAAGTACACGACTCTTTTATGACCGGGATATTTTTGAAGAATGACTTTACACTGATCGAGCCATTTTTCATAGGGATCGGTGGCCGCTTTTTTTTCAATATTCACGGGGGTTTTATCTCGTGTTGGCATTTTTAAAATAATAGCTTCAACTGCTGCCAGCCATCCCACCGGCATATCCGGTACTTTACGAGCTTTTGCTACCAATCCTTCCAATTGTTTTTTACTCAGGCTGCCTCTTTCTTCATATTGGTGCATCAGGCTCATAACAAAAAGTGCGTCTTTGTTATACTGATAACAGGCTTCCAGCACCTTATCAATTACATCTACCTTCTTTTTGTTACCGGGTAATGACATTTTTGAAAATATAGTAGCGGGAAGGTAGAAAAACTAAGCTATTCCAGTAGTTTTATCTTCCTTAAAACAGAAATACATGGCTAGGAAAATTGTTTTGTATGGCTTGCTTATCTTGAGCAGCATAGGATTTCAACACTGTAAGGTGTCACAAAAAAATCAATCCGTTTCATCTCCTACAAAGGAATCATTCAAAGCTGATCGGGAATTCAGAGCTGCGTGGATCGCAACAGTAGCCAATATCAACTGGCCCTCAAAACCCGGATTAAGTGTAGCCGAACAGCAGCGTGAAGCCATTGAACAACTAGACTTTCTAAAAGCACATCATTTCAATGCAGTAGTATTTCAAGTAAGACCACAGGCCGATGCATTATACAGTAGTGAATTAGAGCCATGGTCTTACTATCTCACCGGACAGCAAGGTAAAGCACCAGATCCCTTCTATGATCCATTGACATTCTGGACTGAAGCTGCACATGATAGAGGAATGGAAATGCATGTATGGCTGAATCCTTATCGAGCACATCATAAAGACGGTAAAGAGATTAGTGAGCAATCGATTGTTAAAAAAAGACCGGATCTGGTCATGAAATTAAAAGAGGGATATTGGTGGATGGACCCCTCGCGTAAAGCAACGCAAGATCTTACTTCTGCAGTGGTGAAAGATTTGGTAAAGCGTTATGATATTGATGGTATTCATTTTGATGATTATTTCTATCCCTATCCTTCTTATAATGGGACAGATGATTTTCCGGATGATGAGAGCTGGTCAGCATACAAAGCATCCGGCGGACAATTATCCCGCGGCGATTGGCGTAGAGATGCAGTGAATACTTTGATCGAAAGATTGTACAAAGAGATCAAAGCAGAGAAAAAACATGTGAAGTTTGGGTTGAGTCCATTCGGTATCTGGCGTCCGGGTTATCCTGCTTCCATTGAAGGGTTTGATCAGTATGATCAGTTGTATGCTGATGCCAAACTTTGGTTGAATAAAGGTTGGATCGATTATTTTTCTCCGCAGTTATATTGGCCGATCAATAGAATGCCTCAGAGTTATCCGGTATTGTTGGGTTGGTGGCAAGGTGAGAATACAATGCAGCGTCATTTATGGCCGGGTATCAGTGTTGGTAGAGATACCAGTGCAAGGAATGTCAATGAGATCATGAGTCAGATCATGATCTCTCGCGGAATGCTTCCACAAAGCAAGGGAGTGGTTCATTGGAATATTTTTTCTGTGTCTAAAAATCCACCTATGGCTAAGGCATTGATAGATGGTCCGTATAAAAAACAAGCATTGGTGCCTGCAAGTCCGTGGTTGGGTAACCAAGCTCCTGCTACACCAAGGGTGTCTATGGAAACGCAAGCAGATAAAGTAAAAGTGAGTTGGACTCATAACGACGAAGCTGCTGTTTTTAGATGGGTGGTTTATTATGAATATGGGAGTCAAAAGAAATACCTGATACTCAATCGAAAAGATCGGTCTGTTTTGTTGGATAGGTTTAGCACAAGTTCAGCCAATGAAAAGCTGACTGTTTCAAATATTGTTGTAACTGCAGTAGATCGATTGGGAAATGAAAGTGGTCTCTAGTTCTTTTTTGCTACTAAAAATGTAAATTGATAGACAATCGAAGATCATGAAACAATTATGGATGCTTATGGCATGGGTTGCTTTTTCTTCAGCAGTAGATGCACAGTATCAGTTTGAAACTTATCCAACCTATAAAGGTTCTGATCTGGGACTAACTTATACATCTGCATCATCGGTATTTCGGATATGGAGTCCGCCTGCATCAGCTGTTGAATTAAAACTGTATGAGAGTGGAATCGGTGGTATTGCGAAGGAGACCATTCCTATGCAGAAAAGTGTATCAGGCACTTGGACGGCTGTTATCAATCGTGATCTAAAAGGAATGTTTTATACCGTTCGAGCCAATATCAACGGTCAATGGAGTAATGAAGTAACAGATCCTTATGCAAAAGCAACGGGTATCAATGGACAAAGAGCGCAGGTAATTGATTTGAAAGAAACCAATCCTGTTGGATGGGAAAAAGATCAAAGCCCGAATTTTTCAGAAAAAAATTTACCTACAGATGCGATCATTTACGAGTTGCATGTTCGTGATGCAACGATTGATGAAGAATCGGGTGCGAAGCATAAAGGAAAATTTCTCGGACTGGCAGAAACAGGAACCAAGAATAAAGCAGGGCTCTCAACGGGATTGGATCATATCAAAGAGTTAGGTGTAACACATGTGCACTTATTACCCTTCTATGATTACAACTCGGTGGATGAAACCAAATCAGGACAGTACAATTGGGGTTACGATCCTGTGAACTACAATGTGCCCGAAGGTTCTTACAGTACTGATGCAGCTGATGGTAGAACAAGGATACGCGAGTTAAAACAAATGATCCAGGCTTTTCATCAGAATGGATTGCGTGTAGTGATGGATGTAGTATATAACCATACAGGGTTGACTGAAACATCTAATTTCAATCAACTAGTTCCAGGCTATTATTATCGCCAAAAACCCGATGGTAGTTTTTCTGATGCTACAGCATGTGGTAATGAAACAGCGAGTGAAAGAGCCATGATGCGCAAGTTTATGTTAGAGAGTGTAGTGTATTGGGTGAAAGAATATCATATAGATGGGTTTCGTTTTGATTTGATGGGAGTTCATGATATTGAAACCATGAATTTGATTTCTGATACGCTGCATAAAATTAAACCGGATATCTTATTGTATGGAGAAGGTTGGACAGCGGGTGCATCTCCTTATCCCGAAGAAAAAAGAGCGGTGAAGAAAAACGCTCATCTCTTAAAAGGAATTGCTGTGTTCAGTGATGATATCAGAGATGGCATCAAAGGAAGTGTATTTGATATTAAAGACAGGGGTTTTGCAACCGGTAAGACAACAAATACTGAATCAGTGAAATTTGGAATTGTGGCTTCGTTACCACATCGGCAAATTGATATGAGTAAGGTGAATTATTCTAAAGAACCTTATGCAAGTAGTCCTTCAAATGTGATCACCTATGCAGAATGTCATGATAACAATATTCTGTGGGATAAAATTGCATTGTCTGTACCCGAAGCTTCTGAGGAAGAAAGAAGAAAAATGCATGAGTTGGCTTTAACGATCGTTTTGACCTCACAAGGGATACCCTTTTTGCATGCCGGTTCAGAATTTTTTCGTTCTAAGTTTGAGGAAGAAAATTCTTATAATAAAGGTGATAGTGTGAATGCGATAAGATGGGGATTGAAGACTAAGAATATAGAGCTTTATCAAAAAATAGTTGCGTTGATCCGGATGCGTAAGGAACATAAAGCTTTTAGATTATTAGATAATCGCTCAGTAAACAATAGTATACGTTTTTTGGATACACCTACTGATGGCGTTATTATGTATACCTTGGATATGGAGTATTTCGCAACAAAAGAAAATGAAAGCTGGTCAAAATGTTTGATTGTTTTTAATGGTACACGTGAACCTCAAACAGTTAAAATACCAGGTGTTTGGCAACCTGTATCGATGGGGAAAGCAGAAGCTAATAAAGTAGCAGTTAAAGGAATATTAGTCAAGTCAAATGAATCGATGATATTGGCCTTACCGTTTCCCATACCAATTCATATCAAGAACTGGTCTAAAGAATAGATAACCCTATATTTGCACAAAATCAACAAGGTATGACCATTGAAAGTTTTAAAGAACTGAGCCATGAAAAGAAGCTGTTGGAGCTGAAACACAATGGCGAAATATTAGGTGCTTATGAGCGCAGAAGTGAGAATGGTGATAGCAAAACCCCAGGCGACATCTTTGCTTTATATGAATTCTGGGTGTTTTTGAGTGAAGATGAAAAAATGATTATCCCAACTCGCCGCAACCCGCTTCATAAGGAAGAAGAGTAGTTCGGTTTACGATCAATACAATAGCCACAGAGGTATAGGATCAAAAGACAGGGTGTCTTATTCTTATACATCTGTGGCTATATTTATGCTATAAACACTGCTTATGCAATTCCGTTTATCGGCTAAAACAGTCAAGGCACAACTGACTTATGATCTGATCGGTAAAGATTCTCAAAGAGGTATTACACTGAGTTATGGCTGGCTGGCCAATCAGTGTGGACATTGTATGCTGGGGTATATTCCTACACATCTTATTTATTTATTACTTCATTATTGCTTTAAGTTAGAAAGTGCTACTTGGTTATCAGCGCTGATCGTTTCATTGATCTGGACCATCTTTGAATACATCAATGTTCGAAAGCCGCTTAAAAAACAAAAAGAAGAGGGAGCATTGTTTGAGCCGGATTGGAAAAACATTATTCATGATACGGCTACTGACCTAGGATTTTTCATTTTTGGTGCATTGTTGGCTGCAATTGTTTTAGGAGCAACTTGGATATTGTCGGTGATCTTATTGATACTTTGTTTGATTCTCTATCCAGCATCAAAAAAATGGTATCATACTAAAATATTTCAGCAGGCTGCAGAATATCCAATTCAGTTTCGGTTGAGTCAGTGGAAATGGAAGATGAATGATGAGGATAAAGAAACAGTATTGGCCTTTGTTCAACAAAAGTCATCCGGGAAACATCTGTTGATTTCAGGTGAGTACAAAACAGGGAAAACATCGCTTTCTGTAGCGATTGCGAATGAATTATCCATTCAACATCATACTTGCAAATACACTACTGCTATGAAATTATTCAGCTCATTTGTAGAGGCGAATCCTATTGAGCCGCAAGTGCCGGGGAATATCTGGGGTTGGCGTACTGCTGAATATTTAGTGATTGATGATATTAATACAGGGCTACCCAACACATCAGAATTAATCGCGCCGGAAACCTTTCTTAAACATATACAATCAGGTAATTACGGAACTGAAAATATCAATGCCTTGAAACAATTAAATGTCATCTGGGTATTGGGAGATGTTTCTTCAATAGGAGTGATGGCATTACAATCAACATGGAAACAAATGCTACATCAGTTAGGTATACTTCCTGAGCATATAACTCATATTCATCTAAATAGATCCTAGTTTTAAGGAAGGATATGATTTTCGTAAGCAAAACTTACCAAATGTGTTAAGCTTTTCACATCAAAACGTTTATATAGCGGAATGATTCTTTTCTCAATGGCTGACTGTGATACATTGAAAAAGTTGGCGATCTCTTTAAAGGAATATCCTTTTGCCACCATTGCCAAAGCTTCTCGCTCTTTATTAGAAATCGCATACTTGTAGAACAGTGTTTTATTGAGCTCTTCTTCAAACTCAACCTTATCAGGTCCAAATGCTGCATAACGCATCACTTTACCAAACGTAAGATTTCTATTTACTTGAAAGCGACCAATGATGGATTTTAATTTTCCATTCTCGTGTTCAAATACGCCTACTCTTGCTACAATCGGAACCTCAGAACCATTTTTATGCAATTTTTTGGACTCGATCAAGAAGCTGTATTTATCAAGATCTGTTGTAGTCTTATGGATGAACATCAGCGCTTTGTCATTCAATTCATCTACAAATGGAGCATAATCAGGAGCTGTCATGCTTACAATTTTCAGCATCGTAATTTCATCATCTCGATATCCCAGCACTTCTTCCCATCCATGTGCATAGATCATTCTACCTTTTACAAATGAATAAATATAAATTCCTTCTTCTGGGAACTTTGGAATCGTTTCATTGAAATACCTGAATTCTTCGGAATGAAGATCAGCGGGGATATCTGTAACAAATGAACGCGTGTACTTGCCTAAGTCTTTAGGTTCCATATCTGCAAATGCTTTTCTGACCACCTTTTACTTGTACCTGCGAATTTTCGCAGTTGACTTGCATAGCAGACAACCATAATTTTGGCAACAAGTAAGAAGGGGTTATTAAACTTTCGACCGTTTAACAGTTTAAAATTAACACTCATCTGTTAATACACCAAAAACTGAAATCTCTTCTAACTTACTGATAATCAGGCGAAAGCCTATATCGATATACCTGGTGGGACTGTTACTGATCATATCGGGGGGTGTGATTCGGTAACAGCCCTAGGTTAAGCAAGCAATCTGATTGGTCCTATGAAACCAAGATCCTGCATTCCAATCAGAGGAATGTTCTATGATCCGGGTAAATACTATCCGGATCTTCTTTTTCCTGCCCCTTGAACTGGATTCACACTGAGAATTGTCATCATCGTTCATCTCAATAAGGAATACCATGGCGCTAGCACAGTTCAGGATATTTTCTGCAGATGATTTTGAATCGTACTTGCAGACTACTCATTTTTCCAGACGCATTAAGGTCATACAAAACCACCATACCTGGAAACCCGGCTACACACATTTAACAACACAGCGTGGAGAAATGTATTGGTTGGAATCTATGCGACAAGTTCATATCAATGACAGAAAGTGGAGTGATATTGGACAACACATCACCACATTTCCTTCAGGCAATATTGCGCTTTGCAGACCTATTGACCTTGTTCCTGCAGGGATACGCGGCGCCAATACAGGAGGTATTTGTATAGAGCACTTTGGAAATTTTGATATAAGTGGCGATGAAATGACTCTCGCACATGGAGAAACAATCATCAGATTGAATGCAATGTTGTGTAAACGTTTTCAACTTCAGCCGAATAAAAAAACGATCGTTTATCATCATTGGTATGATCAGAAAGGCGTTCGTTTTAGCGATGAAAAGATCAATAACCATCAAGTACAAAACGAACAAAAATCTTGTCCGGGCACCGCTTTTTTTGGTGGTAATACTATTCAATCGGCAGAAGCAAATTTTTTTCCATTGATTCGGTCGGCAATGGAACAGCCATTTGTTGGACCGGCTGCAACTGTTACTAAAAAGATTGTGAAAGTATCCGCTCTGAATGTTCGCTCGGGTCCGGATAAAAATCAAAATATACTTCGCGTAATACAAAAAGATACTGAAGTACTGGTGTATCAAGAAAGAAATGGGTGGAGCAAGATCAGTAATACCGTAGAAGAATGGGTATATAGTTCTCTTTTATCAGATCCTCAATAAATATCAATATGAAAAACGATTCCATGCAATTTTTACAAGCTAAAACCTGGAGTGGTCGTAGCTGGCTGTTGATGTTATGTTTTCTATTGTCAGTGATGATTATTGGATATGTAGTATCTCATAACATTTGGAAAGGAAAACAGTATGTGCAATTGGATAAACAGCAAATACTACTCTTGAATAAGTATCTGAATAATGATCAAAACAAATCATCAAGTATTGATTCTATTGCATTCTATCGTCAGCAACGCGATACGTATCTCATTGCATATTTGAAAAGTGAAATGCATCAACAACTAGATCAGAAGGAGTTTGCACGAACAATGGATCTGGTTTCGAAGATGAATCATGAAAGCGTAATAGATTTCTTAGCTGAAAAGAAGTTTTTAGTACATAGTGTATTTTGGTTAACGGGAAACAAAGCTTATGTAGAAGCATTATTATGGAGTCTGATGGGTGTTTTGGTAAGTCTTATTTATTATGTAAGTATAGCCAATACAAAAAGTTTGCATACCGCAGGAACAGATGATAGTGGCAGCTTTGATCCTGCAGAAATATCCGGACAGGTCGCTAAAATGTTTTATGCGCCAACATGTACCATTGTATTGATACTGGGTTACCAATACCTCATCGATACGAATAACAGTATGATCGATATTTCTGTTAATAATGGGCTCATTGTTTTCTCATTTATATCAGGATTTTTCTCAGGAAGGGTGATGCGGTTTTTGGATCGACTTAAAGAACTAGTATTACCATTCGGCACATCTTCGCAACCAACGATCACACAATCTATTCAATCGGGAGATATAGAGGTTGTACTTGATTTATCTGAATCTGTTTCAAAAAGTGAACATGGCGCAGCTATTGCAGAGGCCGGTTTCAATGCCGCAGCTGTTTCTTTAATACCTAAAAATGGTGGAGATGTCATATCATTGATCAATCCGCCGGATGACCAGGCGGATACATTTTTCGGAAAGGGCATTGCCTATGGCACTTATACGTTACAAGCACAATTGTCATATCAATCAGATGATCAAACAATCATAAATCTCACAGCAACTAAAGAAATCGAAATAAAAAATAATCAGGAAACAGTTACTGTTTTATTGGATAAGGTTATAGCAGAAGGATAAATAAAAGTATATTTGATTATATCCTTTTTCTGAAAGAATAGCCTTCAATGCAGTTTAATACATGGGAATTTTTATGGTTTTGTAGCGGCGTGCTGTTGCTGTATTGGTGCTGCTATAAGTCTGTGCGTTTGCAAAATATTCTTTTACTAATCGCTAGTTTTTATTTTTACAGCAGGCTGCATTATAGTTTTACTTTTTATTTAGGCGGACTTATCCTCGTAGCTTTTTGTTCAGGATTATGGATTAGTAGGATCAAGTCATTTAAAAAGCCGGCGCTCATAGTATCTATCTTATTACTTTCTTCTTGCTTAGTTATTTTAAAGTATACCAATTTCGGTATTGATATTGTGAATGGAATGGGGGCTCGATTTGATAATTTAAAATTCTTGGTACCTGTTGGTCTTAGTTTTTATACGTTTAGTACTATCGGTTACGTAACAGATGTGTATCGGAAGAAGATAGAACCTGAGAAAGATATATTTTCATTTGGTGCCTATATCAGTTTCTTTCCGCATCTTCTAGCGGGTCCAATTCCTGCAGCAACAAAACATCTGCGACAATTTAAGGAACAAAGAGTATTTGATTTTTCGAATATAGAACCCGCTTTACGTAAAATTATCTGGGGCTTATTCAAAAAAATGGTGATTGCAGATAATATTAGCATTTCCGTTGATTACTGTTTTGCAAGAGCTGATACGTTAAATAGCTTTTCATTGTATTTGGGTATTGTGCTATTCAGTTTTCAAATTTATGCTGACTTCTCTGCGTATTCCGATATTGCCCGAGGGGTAGCCAAATTCTTCAGCATCGATTTGTTTCAAAATTTTAAATCACCTTTTTTAAGCAGAAATCCCGGTGAGTTTTGGAGAAGATGGCATACGTCTCTTACAAGATGGCTTACAGACTATTTATATAAACCTTTGGGAGGCCGCTCATTGGGTAAAGGTGGTTTTATTGCTGCTATTCTGTTTATTTTTCTGTTCAGTGGTTTGTGGCATGGTTCAAGTATCAACTTTGTACTATGGGGTTTATTGAATGGATTGTACTATGTTGTTTATTTGATTTTTAACCAGATCAAACATTATGATGAGCCGCCCGATAAAAATCGATGGACACCTTCATTGGCAACATTGGGTAAAATCATGCTGACTTTTCACCTCATCACTTTCAGTCGAATTTTATTCAAAGCTGAAAACATAGAAAAAGCAACATTGTATTGGAATGGATTGATCAATCATCACTCATGGAGTTGGCCACCCTCTTTTTTATATACACATATTCATTGGTGTGTACTATTAGTGTTGATGGAGTGGACACAACGTTTCCGATTGCATCCGCTGGATGTTTCAAACAATAAATGGATTCGATACTTCGTATATGCGGTCGTTCTTTTGATTGTTATACTTTACCATAAGAAATTATCTTTGCAAGAATATTATTACTTCAGATTTTAAATAAGTTATCCTATGATCAAAAGACAACTATTAGCTGTTATGATTCTAACAGCTGTAATAGCCTGTAATAATAATAAGGAAGAGAATACGATGGTTACCGACCCTGTAGTAACTACTGCTGAAGTTGATGAAAAAAGAGAGCAGTATGTTAGCGAATACCCGCGTGTGCCAGAAACACCTGATATTCTCAATGCAGGGGATACTGGAATAGCAGTGTATAATGCATGTGTTGAACGGTATGAAAAATCCTTATCCGATTTGAAAAAAGTAGCAGATGAACTTGGCGCAAAACTTATTGTTACAATTCTCTCTCCTGAAGTGGGTGATGCAATCACAGTAAGTGGAAGCAAAGGAATTCCTATCATTACTTCGATAGCACAGCAATTAAAATTGGATAATTATGATTGCATGAATCCATTGAAAAGTTTTGCTGGACAAAAAATTACCCAAATGCCATTAGATGGTCATTGGTCTATAACTGGATCTAAAATTGTTGCTGATTTATATCAACCCATTATCAGTAAGTACACTGGGCATCGATCTGTAAAAACATTTACTGAAGCAGAAAGAGCTTCTGTTTTGGGTGATTTAGAACCCAATCAGGACGTGGCATTGGATGGAGGAAAAAATCTTCCTTATCAACTGATCACAAACAAACAGGGATTCAGAATGAATACAGATCTTGTTTTTCCTAAAGCAAAACAGCGAATATTATTATTGGGTGATTCTCAACTGTACTCTCCTTTTCTGGATAATGGTCAAATTTTTACAGCGTTACTACAACAGCGTTTTCCTGAAGCCGAAATTATCAATGCCGGCGTGATTGGATATACGATTGATGATCAGGTAAGTTTGCTTTCTGAACGAGCAAAATATGCAGAGCCGGATTTGATTATTCTGGTAACCAATCCTAATGATATTGGAGATTTTTATTTCTCTCAGCGAAATAAAATGAGTAGAGTTAAAAAAGCATATGAACCTTCATCTACGGAATTGTCTTTGTATCAACAATTGTATGGATCAAAATAGATGAGATCTTAAAAAGAAATAGCAGCTTTTAGCTGCTATTTCTTTTTAGGTGAATTCAGTATAAACATTCGCATCCTCACATCTGTAATGGGTCTATCACTTTTAGTAGGTGTTGTAGCAATGGAGTCTAATACATCGAATCCGGTAATAAGTTCTCCAAAAACAGTATAACCACCATCTAGATGTGGTGTACCTCCTTCTGTAGTATATAAGGTTTTTTGATAATCGTTTAGTTTAAGATTGCGTGCAAGAATGCTGCTGTCTAATTCAGATTTTCGCCAAACAGGTCTTTGTACAATATAGAATTGACAATTGCTGCTGGCTTTTTCAGGATTGTCTGTTCTCGCGGCAGCTAGCGCACCTCTTTTATGAAATAAATTTTGCTCTGTACGAAACTCCGCAGGAATACGATCTCCGGGTGCAGATCCACCACCAATTCTTTTATCAGCAGTAGCATATCTACTTTCCGGATCACCTCCCTGAATCATAAATCGATTGATGACGCGATGAAATAGCAGACTATCATAAAAACCGGTCTTGACTTTACTGATGAAGTTATCTCTGTGTAATGGAGTTTCATCATATAATTTCACTACTAAATTGCCCTTACTTGTCATAATTAGTACATGTGATTGCTTGGGGGCAGCATCCACCCATTTCTTGGCTTTTTTGATAGCTGTTTTTTCTTCATTGTCTAGCTTTCGGAAGTATTTTGGGGTGGAACAAGCCGATAAAACAAGTAACCCCCATAACCATAAACGTTTTATATACATAGTTGTAAGATTAAGCTTCTCCATTCCATTCAGCATAAAATTGCTGTAAATATTTTTCCATAAAAATATGCCGCTCCTCTGCCATCTTTTTTCCGGTAATGGTATTCATTTTGTTTTTTAACAACAATAGCTTTTCGTAAAAATGATTAATGGTGGGAGCAGTACTTTTCTTATAAGCCTCTTTAGTCATGTTCAGATCAGGCGGTACCGCAGGGTCATAAATCTCGCGATTTTTATATCCACCAAAATGAAAAGCCCTGGCAATACCGATCGCTCCGATAGCATCTAGTCTGTCTGCATCTTGTACCACTTGTAGTTCCTTAGAGATGAAAGAAGGCTTATCATATGCAGATCTAAAAGACATATTCTCCATGATCTTCACAACATGATCAATAATTTCATTATCAACTTCTTGTTCTTCTAAAAAATTTCGTGCTATTCTCGGCCCGATAGTTTCGTCTCCATTGTGAAATTTTGAATCAGCAATATCGTGTAAGAGTGCCGCCAATTGAACGACCAGCATATTTACATTTTCTGTCTGCCCAATGTGTTTTGCATTTTTCCAAACCCGCTCAATATGAAACCAATTATGTCCACTCTCGCTGTTTTTTAAAGTTTCTCTGACAAATAATTCTGTTTTTGTAATCAGATGTTGTTCTTCCATCAAATATGTATTAGTCTTTTATTACTGCGCTTGACTCTCTAATGATTCTCTTCTAGACCAGCACTCATCCATAACGCCTCCTGTTGACTTGAAGCCTTTATGTCTCCAATCACCGTTAACAAAGGAGTAGTCAAATTGTAAGCTCTTGCCAACACTGGCAGCTGTTTTAGTGAAGAAATGGATTGTCTCGGTATATTTTCCATTTTCTGTTGTGTAGGTTCCCCCACCGGTATCAAAAAACTGTTTGGTAACCACATTATAAGCAATCCACTGAAAATGTTTGCCTGATAGCACTTTCATAGTTCTTCTTGGATAAAATGGGCTTCTTCTTTTGGACACTTGATCGTTATTATAGCTGCCGGTAATGATCCAGTCTCCTGCTAATGCGCCGGGTGTTCCGTCATCTAAACGTTTCCATTTGCCGGATTGCCCTTCAAAAGTAAGTTCATCTTTTTTAATATTGATCCCCCAACTTTTTACAGTGCCAACAGCCGTTGAGTCTAGGTTATTCCATTCAATGGAAACGGTAAGTTTATTTTGCGCTAAACTGTATTTTCCTCCGTAAGAAGCAATAAACTTTTTGTCGCTCAGGCTATAAGTGGCAGAAGAAAAAATTTGATCTGTGATGATAATAGTGGTTTGTTCACTGCCATTGATCTGTTGCCAGGCACCCTTGAGAGACTGAGCCTGCTTCTTTTCAGTAAAAGCTGTGATAATCAGAACAATGCAACCCAAAACTAATCCGAGAAAAAGATTGATTTTTTTCATGGTTTTAATTATTCCTTAAATATAAAACAATTCATGAAGTGTGATAGGGAAGCCATTGGATGGCATAGGTATTGTAGTCGTTATTATGACAAGCTTGTAGCATAAACATGAATTCGTATACCTGAAATGGTTATCTGCATTCCTGTTGGTATCTTTATACTTTAAAATACATCTCAATGGCAGCCCCATTACCTAAAAATGAAATGAAACGAGTGATCGAATTGTCTGAATTCGATCTGGATTATTCATCCTTGCAAGAAAACTTTAAAGATTTAGCGAAACTTGCTGCTAAAGTAGCCGGCACCAATATCTCATTGGTTAATATGATTGATTCATTTACACAATGGACGGTCAGCAATTTTGGATTAGACATTGAACAAATGCCGAGGGAGGATTCAGTTTGTCAATATACGATTGTGTCAGATCAATTCTTTGAAGTAAAGGATCTTTCAGCTGATGACCGCTTCAAGGATAAATTTTACGTAAAAGATGATCCTAACCTGCGTTATTATTTTGGAGTGCCATTGCAAACCAGTGATGGGCTTCCATTAGGAGCTTTGTGTGTATTGGATACTATTGGTAAAGAGATTAGCCCTGAGAAAGTAGAAATGCTGAAGATCATTGCGGATGAGATTGTGAACAGGTTGATGGTGATTCGGGTTGTCAATGGTTTAAAAAATCGCGTGAAAGAAGCCAAAGAAACACAGAAAAAAGTAGCACACGATATTCGCGGACCGTTGTCTGGTATTGTAGGCTTGGCACAACTGATTAGTGAGCAGGGTAAAGACAATACATTAGAAGATGTATTACAGCTGGTTTCAATGATACAGAAAGGAGGCCATTCTTTGTTAGAGTTGGCTGACGAGATACTTAGCGCTGAAAAAAAGATCGATAATCCTTCGCAAGAAGCAGGAAGCGGCGAATATAATCTGCTCAGCTTTAAAGAAAAGTTAGAAAAACTATTCTTACCTCAGGCTACAAATAAAAAGATCAATTTACAAGTCCTTATAGATAGCAAAACGGAAGACATTCCTTTTTCGAAAAATAAATTATTACAGATCACTGGGAATTTGATTTCAAATGCGATCAAATTCACGCCACTAAAAGGACAAGTAACGGTTCAATTATCAATTGTGATTACTCGAACTAAACAATTATCTATCAAAGTAACTGATACGGGATCCGGAATGGATCAGGATACGGTTCATCAAATATTGTATGGTGAGCAGGAGTCAACTGAGGGTACTTCGGGAGAAAAGGGTTATGGCTTTGGTCTGATGCTGGTAAAGCATCTGATCATTAAGCTGAATGGCTCTCTTAATATTGAGTCAGAACCTAATAAGGGAACTACATTTAGTGTATTACTACCCATCGTTTAACTATCATAGTTAACCCCAAAGGATATAGAAATAAAAGATAGCTGCTATCAATGTGCTCCAAAATATGGCGGTACCCGCAGCAACTAGAAAGGCTTTAGCTTTTCCCGCCAAATTATACTCGCCCATAAAGCGATAATAAAATAATGTTCTGTACAACACTTCGAATAGCATAAAACCTAATTGTAGATTTCTGTTTTCTGTAGGTATACTAAACAATATTGCGATGGGTGCAAAGATCAAACATCGAAACAGATTCGTGAAGCCGATGAGGTATAAGTTAGCAACAAGATGCTCTGTGAAGTTGTATCGTCCTTTAAGATATAAAAGCCAAATCAAAAAGCTGATCAGCGGCGCGGCAAGCATGGCTACATAATTGGAGTACTTGGAAAAGAACCGCCCAATCTTCGCCAGTTTCTCTATTCTTTTGATACCTTCTGCTTGTGTTTGTTGGGTGCTATCAGGAATTGTTATCCTCGGTGTAGATTTATAACTATTTACCTGTGTACTTCTTTGTAATGCAGAACTGCTATACTTTGATGTGATTCCTCCAATGACGAGATATACAGCCGCCACAATTAGAAAGAAATTCAAAGGAGGAAAATGTTTTTTTCTTTTGCCTTCTACATATTCTTTCGCTACCAATCCCGGTTGTAGTACCAGTGATTTCAATAAAGTGAAAATACCTTTATCAGCATGCGTGAAATAGTGAATGGCATCATGTAGTACATCGTGTAAATTCACACGCTTTAAAGCAGTCTTCTGACCACATTCACCACAAAATTTTTGTGTAGTGCTAAGAGGTGCGTTGCAGTTGAGGCAGTTAGACATCTTGGTATTGCAATATAAAAAACATAGATTGCTTTTTTGTAAACTTTTGCAAATAAGATTGTCATTCATATAATCAAATAAAATGAACCAGCATAAAGCTTCTTTTATCAGAACATCATTTCCTGAATTGATCAGTACTTTACAGGAAGGAACAGCTCCTGTTTGGGGTAAAATGTCTGTTCAGCAAATGGTAGAACATGTCACAGGGTTCTTCAAAGTGTCAACAGATCAACTTCATTTCCCGATTGTTACACCGGAAGAGCATTTGCCAAAATTCAAAGAGTTTCTTCTGAGTGATAAACAATTTCGTGAAAATACGAAAGCGCCGGTACTACCTGAAGAGCCGTTGCCTGTCACAGAACCGGATCTCTCAACAGCTGTATCACATCTACAAGAGGCAATAGAACATTTTTTCAAATTTTATGAATTGCATCCTGATAAAAAGATAGCACACCCGGTATTTGGTCCACTGAATTTTGAAGAGTGGATACTGTTACATTATAAACATGTGACTCATCATGCCAGACAGTTTGGTTTGTTGCCGCGTTAAATATGTTAAACCGGTCAACAAACAAAGCGATCAATCGTTAGCTTTGTTGTTCTAAACGATTGCTATGGCTAAGCTTGAAAATTTTATTCTGGGACGATGGATCACCGGAGACGGTGAAGGGCAACCCTTATTTAATGCAGTTACAGGAGAGCAGATTGCTACTGCTTCTACCAAAGGAATTGATTTCAAAGATATTTTACAATATGCTCGGACTTCAGGTAACCCAGCACTCAGAAAAATGACTTTTCATGAGCGTGGACTGATGCTTAAAAACCTCGCATTGCACCTTCGCAATCATCTGGATAAATTTTATCAGATCAGCTATCAAACCGGCGCAACCAAAGCAGATAGTTGGGTAGATATTGAGGGAGGAATCGGTAATTTATTTTCTTATGCCTCACTCAGAAGAAAATTTCCTGATGAACCCTATTGTCTGGATGGTGAACATCATGTGTTGGGTAAGGCCAACACCTTCATGGGACATCACTTATTGGTACCTAAAGAAGGAGTAGCTGTTCATATCAATGCCTTTAATTTTCCGGTATGGGGTATGCTTGAAAAAATAGCAGTTAATCTCTTGGCTGGTATGCCTGCAGTAGTAAAGCCTGCAACCGTTACCTCTTTTCTCACCGAAGCGGTTGTACGAGAAATCATTGCTTCGGGCATTCTTCCTGATGGAGCGTTACAATTGGTATGTGGAAGTGCGGGTGATATGTTACAACATGTTACAGAACAAGATGTAGTTACATTCACAGGCTCTGCATCTACTGGATTGATGTTAAAATCAACGCCATCTATTTTATCTCAGAATGTACCCTTCACTATGGAGGCTGATTCATTGAATTGTATTGTTCTCGGTAATGATGTTACACCTGATATGCCTGAATGGGACATCTTTTTGAAAGAGGTGCGCAAAGAAATCACCACGAAGTGCGGACAAAAATGTACGGCTATCAGAAGAATTTTTGTTCCTGCAGATAAGATCGAAGACATACAAATTGCATTGGGTAAATACTTATCTCAAACAACTATTGGTAATCCGTTGAATGAAAAAGTGCGAATGGGATCTTTGGCCGGCGAATCACAAAGAGCAGAAGTAAAAGCCCAGGTACAAAAATTATTAGCTTCTTCACAATTGATCTACGGATCACTGGATAGTGTTCAGGTGATTGATGCCGATGCGCAAAAAGGGGCATTCATGAGTCCATTGTTATTACTGAATGAAAATCCATTTCAATCTAAGGAAGTACATGAAGTGGAAGCCTTTGGTCCGGTTTCAACCCTTATGCCTTACAATCATTTAGATGATGCGATACAATTGGCTAAAATGGGTAAAGGGTCTTTGGTAAGTTCTATCGTTACTGCAGACAAAAAAATAGCGAAATCATATGTGTTGGGGGCCGGGATGTATCATGGACGCATATTGGTGTTGAATAGCGATTGCGCCAAAGAGAGTACCGGACATGGTTCTCCGTTACCATTATTGGTGCATGGTGGTCCGGGTAGAGCCGGTGGCGGTGAAGAGATGGGAGGTATACGCGGCGTAAAGCATTATATGCAACGAGTAGCTATTCAAGGCTCTCCGGATATGATCACAGCGATCAGTAATATTTATCAGCCCGGTGCAAAAGGTAATATCGAGGATAAGCATCCTTTCAAAAAATATTTTGATGAATTACAAATTGGTGATCAGTTACTGACAGAAAAAAGATTGATCACCGCAGAAGATATCGATCAGTTTGCAGATTTAAGTGGAGATCATTTCTATGCACATTTACGAGATACAGATTTCTCCGGTACAATGTTTGAAAAACAAGTGGCACATGGATATCTGATCATGAGTTTAGCGGCCGGACTTTTTGTAAGCAGTTATGATAAGAATCCGGTACTGTTGAATTATGGCATTGATGAGTTGCGATTTACAAAACCGGTTTATCCGGGGTCAGAGATACAGGTTCGATTTACTTGTAAAGAAAAAACAAGACAAGAAAAGAAAGAGCCTACCGATATTGATAAAGGGATTGTGAAATGGCTGGTGGAGATCATAGATGAGACAGGAGAAATCACCGGAGTAGCTACCATTTTGACTATGGTAGAAAGAAAAAGCTAAGCAGCACTAATCATTAACCAGAAAAATTATTGTTATGATAGAAGAAATTAAAGAGGGGTATGTAAAAGTAGAAAGAGAGCATGGTATTGCCACCATCGAGTTCTTTCATCCACAAAGAAATTCATTACCTGGAAAAATATTAGATGCTTTAGCAAAAGCCATTCATAGTGAAGGATTGAATACAGAAACCAAAGTAATCGTACTTCGTTCTGGTGGTGAGAAAGTATTCTGTTCCGGAGCTTCTTTTGATGAACTTGCATCCATTACCGATGAAGAAACAGGTTCTAAATTTTTTAATGGCTTTGCACAAGTTATCAATGCCATGAGAACTGCCCCACAGTTGATCATTGCGAGGATACAAGGAAAATGTGTAGGTGGTGGTGTTGGTATAGCCGCAGCTGCAGATTATGCGATTGCTGTTGAAGGTTCAGATGTGAAACTGAGTGAACTTGCTGTAGGTATTGGTCCGTTTGTAGTAGGGCCGGCAGTTGAAAGAAAAATCGGCACCTCTGCTTTTTCTCAATTGGCTATTGATGCCTCCATGTGGAGACCGGCAGATTGGGCAAGACGAAAAGGATTATTTGCTGAGCTACACGCAGACATCGCAGGGATGGATGATTCTATTACCAGAATGACTACAACACTTTCTAATTCCAGTCCGGATGCCATGCGTGAAATGAAGAAAGTATTTTGGGCAGGAACAGATCATTGGGATGATTTATTAAGAGAAAGAGCTAAGATCAGTGGAAGATTGATCCTAAGTGATTATAGCAAAAAAGCAATCGCTAAGTTCAAGGAAAAACAATCATGAGAGCTACAGCAAGGTTCAATGCAAAAGACCTTGTAGCTATTTGTGATACGCTAGCTGAAAGAGATCCGCATTTGTCGCAGATTTTGGAAGTCTATGGGTATCCACCATTTTGGAGTAGGGAACCATCCTTTGCTACATTGATACATATTATTCTGGAGCAACAGGTTTCTTTGGCTTCAGCAAGGGCTGCTTTTGTCAAACTGAAAAGTTTCATTGGAGAAATTACACCCGAGAAAATTATATTGCTTTCGGATGAAGAATTAAAGCAGTGTTATTTCAGCAGACAAAAAACAATCTACGCACGTTGTCTGGCAAAAGCTTTTATTGATGGAATCATTACCATTGAACAACTAACCAATACTTCCGATGAAGAAATCAGACTTGCGCTTACTAGTATCAAGGGGATTGGTAATTGGACAGTAGATGTTTTTTTAATGATGTGCTTGCATAGTAAAGATCTATTTCCTTTTGGTGATATAGCGCTAATCAATAGTTTAAAGCATGTAAAAAATCTTCCCGCTGATACTGACAGATCTTATTTGGTATCCATTACTGAGCAATGGATGCCAAATAGAACAGTAGCAGCATTCATGTTATGGCATGCCTATATCTGTAGAAAGAAGATTGTATTTGAATCAGCGTAATAAACCGGAAGCCCAATCAATAGCATAACGTGATTTCAGGTATTTGATTCGAAGTGAAATCATTTTTTCTGCTGTCTCTATCACTTTGTTCTCACGAGTATTGACTAAGAACAAAGAACTTTCACCATTCTGAAACCTGAAATATTCGGCATTCAATAAAGATTGAAAATTTTTGTATGCGCTTTGTGCGATCAATAATTGTTGTTCTAATTGTGTGGTCTCATTGAGATAGGTTCTTACCTTATTTTCTACTTCTCTTCTTTTTAGAGAGAGTTCATAATTGGTTTCTTTAATCTTTAAGACAGACTTTTTGTATTCTCCTCTACCTTCTCTCAAGAAAAGAGGAAATTTCACATCAATACCCCACAAATAGTTGTTTTGAAATAGAGCGCTGTTCCAGCCTTTAAAAACATTGTAGCCACTATTGAGTAGATTGGCTTTTAAGTTAACTGTTGGCAGTAGGTTTTGTTGTTTCAGTTTTCTGTCTACCTCTAGTGCATTTAGTTTAAAGTCATACGATCTAATAGCAGGGTTGATGGTGAGCGCTTGTTGCAGTATATCATTGGTGGCAGGAAGCTGTGCATATTGCATGAACTGCAAAGTATCCGGTGTAACTCTAGGAGGTAATAAATAAACGCTGTCTTGTTCGTCCCATAAATAGTTGGACAATTCTAGCGTAGTATTGGTCAATTGAAGTAATGCTTCATTTTGAACCAACTGAAATTGCTGAAGCTGCGTTAATGCTTCTATGGTATCAATGGTAGCTCTGTCTCCATTGGCAAATGCAATTTTTACCAAACGAAAACGGTCTTGCGCAATACCTACAAATTTTGAATAGATATTGTACAATTGATACGTTCCTGCCCATTGCCAGTAAATTTGATAAGCATCAAACAAGAGATTGTTGAGTGTATTCAATTGCTCCTGTTCGCTCATATCACGATATATACGAGCTTGTTGAAGTGTAGCCCTTCTTTTATCCAATAATAACCCTTTCGCAATAGGCATTTCAAGGCCCAGATAACTGGTTTGTCCGGCAGTTGTTTCTCTCGCTAAAAAATCACCGCCATTATTTTCAATTCCTGCCTTAATATCTGCACCAATCCAGGTAGGAATTTTGACTTCAGGATTGGTATAGAAATAGTAATTCTTTCCATCAAAAGTTTTTCTGCTTGCATCCATGCCAATCAATGGATCAAATCCTCCCTTTGCACTTAAGAGATCAGCTTCAGCCTTACGAATACCAATAAGTGCTTGCTTAGCAATTGGATGATTGGTACGCACCAATTTTATGAACGCATCAGCATTCAACACCTGTGCTGCACTTTGTAATGTGAAGAATAAACCTATGATGAATACAACTCCTTTCATGAATGTGCTTTATTTCGCTGACTCTTTATTCGTTTTTGTTGTGGTACTAGTTGCAGGTTGGTAATATTCCGGCGGGAATCCATTGATATTTCGCCATAGTTCATACCCAACAGAAACATCTTTCAGTAGAGCGATACCATTAGCACCACCACCTATTCTCAATAACCTAGGCCATGCTTTATCGTTTGGATCTTCTGTAACTAATACCCTGAATTTTCCATTACCACTCACTGAATTTTCAATAGCAGTAACTACACCACCAAAAGTTCCATAAGAACTTGCAGGCCATCCACTGAATACGATAGCGGGAAATCCGTCAAATACAAAACGAATTTTTTGTCCTCTAGACAATAGAGGCATATCCATAGGTTCTACAAATAATTCAACTGCGTATTGAACATTATCGGGAACGATCTCTACAATCATATCTCCCTCTTTCAATATTTCACCAATACCTGCTTTTCTCGCTTTAGTGATTTGTCCGCTTTGAGGTGCAGTAACATAATAAAGTTTATTCCGCATATCATAGTTGGAATAAGCATTTTTTAGTTTTGCAACTTCAGCATCACTAGAAGCTTTATCTGAAAGAGCGCTAAACTGATCACCTCTAGCTTTTGCGATTTTATCAGTATAGTCTTGTATAACGGTATTTTTTTCAATCCTCAAAGCTGTTAGCTCTTGTTTAGATTGGAGGTATTTATTTTCTGCACCAATTCTTTTTGCTGTAGCATTTTGAAAAGCAATTTTTCGTCTTTCAAAATCAACCAGCGAAATCACACCACTATCTAACATAGCTTTTGCGGCATCGATTTGTCTTTTAGCAACGGCTAATTCATTTTGAACAGCTCCCAGATCCATGCTATCGCTTTCTACTTTCAATTGTTGTTGCTTGAGTTTGATATCAATTTGTGAGAGTTTCAGGTCTCTTCCCTCTTCCAATGCGCCCACTTGTTGCGATGCAGTAAGAGCTTTATTTTGATATCCTTCCGCTGCGTTTTGCTTAGCATCAATCTGTAGTCCGGTTCTTTCTAATAAAGCCGGATCAAAGTATTCAACTTTTATCTCCCCGAGTTGAAGAATGGTATCTCCCTTTTTTACAAAATCACCTTCTTTCACATACCAGTTCTCAACCCGTCCACCAATAATTGAATTCAACTGCTGTGGTCTTTGTTCTTGTCTCAGTGTTGTGATTAATCCACGCGCGCGGATATTCTGTGTCCAAGGAAGAAACATCACCAGCACTAACAGTATCAATGATCCCCATAACCATTTACGTACCCTGCTGGTACGATTGATATGATAGATATTACGAAATGCAGGGAGTTCGTTTTTCTCAAGTTCTACTTCAGGTTCACAAGTCAGGTATTTACTCATACGATTTATGCATTAAGTTGTTTAGATACTGCATCCCAGCTACCAAATGATTCAGCAACACCGCGATTCAAATAGAGTACTTTATCACAATTCTTTGCTACTTCAATATCTGTGGATGTAATGATGACAGTAGACTCAGTATCATTTTTCAAGAAGTTGAGTACTTCTTGTTTATTTTTTTCTTCCAGTCCATGAAAAGGATCTTCAAGTAACACAAGCTTTCTGTGTCCTACCAATGCACGTGCTAGCAAAATTCCTTGTCTGATCTTCATGGGCAATCTTTTACCGGTAGGATCCAAAGGTGTATCAAGACCTTCCGGTAAGGATTCCAGAAAATCTGTGAGTCCGCATAACTTTAAGGTATCTGTAATTTCAGCAATAGAAATGTCTTTGTTACCCATAGTGATATTTTCCCATAGCGTGCCTTGGAAAATATCTTGTTGACTCAATAAAATGCCGGTTGAAGCTCTAAGTGATCCAACATTGTAATTGCCAATCGGGATATCATTGACCAGAACACTTCCTTCGAAATTTCTGAAAGCGCCTGTCAACAAACGGAGAGCCGTAGATTTTCCTGAACCGGAATTACCCATGATGCATAATTTTTCTCCGGGATTTAAAAGAAAGCTTACGTTCTGTAAAACATTACCACCGTCAGGATAATGAAAGCTTACATTAGAAAAGCGTACACGAATGGCATCACCGGTTTTGCTGATCAGTTCCGTACCTGATTTTTCAGTTTCTGCGCCTGTTACCTTATCCATTTTTTCGATGGAGGTCAAAGCATCATAAACATTATCCAGATTGATGATTAGTTTTTCAATGGAATTCATAACCGTTATGATTACAATATCAGCAGCGATGAATTGACCAATATTAATTTGCTGATCTACCAATAATACCACACCTACAATTAGCATAGCAGCTGTAATCACTACTTTAAATCCAATCAGACTCCAGAATTGTGCAAGTAGAATATTAAAATAAGTAGTTCGTGAATTTAAGTAGCTAGTTACAAGTGTATCTGCTTTCTCAACATTAAGAGAAGTGCCTCGAGAATATTTAAACGATTTAATAGATCTTGAAATTTCTTCCAGCCAAGAGGCGGTTTTGTATTTATAATCGCTGGCCTCCATACTAGCTGAGAATCCATTCGGAAGTGTATTGCGTAATATGATATACAACAAGAGCAACAGTACAGAACCAAAACCAATAAAAACAGGGTGATAAAAGGAAAGCAATACAATACCGAAAACAATCTGTATAAGGGCTGTGGGAATATCTAACAATATCTTTTCAATACCTTTTTGTAATGAGATGGTATCGAAGAAACGATTTACCAGTTCAGGTAAATAGTAGTTGTCGAGTTTTTCAATATTTAGTTTTGGTATTCGGTCTGCAAATTCAAAAGAATAGCGCGTAAATATTTTCTGTTTGATCTTTTCAATGATTTGCATTTGTCTCACCTGAAGCAATCCATAAATAAATACGCCTGCCACAACCAATATGATCAGTATTATGATAGATGTAGAAATAGATCCCGCCATTACAAAACTAATAATGGTTTGTATCCCAAGGGGAAGGGATAGCTGTACCAATCCGGCAAGGATGGCGAATGCGTATACGGCAGAAACGTCCTTCCTGTCCAGATTCAACAATGCAAAAAATTTCCGTGCTGCACCCGCTGGTGAGCTGTTTGCCTCTTTGGCCATAATGATTGTTTGTCAAAGAAAGTTATGAATAAATTAGCCGGTTCTATAACAGAACTTTAGGCAGATTGTTCTCTCAATACTTGATAAATAAGGTCTTTAACGCATATTTAAGAACGAAAGAAAGGAGAACAGGCGATAAAAATCCTGTTCTCCTCTTTATTTACAGATCATCGTATTCATACAAATGATCGATATTGGTATTTGCAGACATTTCAAAAACAGGTTTGATTAGTCCATCTTTCAAGCCATACACCCAACCATGTAAGTGTGGTCGCTGCTCATTTTTCCATGCTCTCTGGATAATGGATGTTTTGGCAAGATGTATTACCTGCTCTTGAACATTCAATTCAACCAATCGATCAAATTTCTGTTGCTCGTCCTCAATGGTATTCAATTCGTCTCGATGATTACGATAAACGTCTTTAATATTGCGTAGCCACATATTTAATACTTGCTTATAGTCATGATTGGTCATGGCTGCTTTAACGCCACCGCAACCATAGTGTCCGCAAACAATTACGTGTTTAACTTTCAGATGTGTAACAGCATAATCTAAGACACTTAATAGATTCACATCTGTATGAACCACCATATTGGCGATGTTGCGGTGTACAAATATTTCGCCGGGTTGCGTATTGGTAATTTCATTGGCGGGTACGCGACTATCACTGCAACCGATCCAAAGGAAATCGGGTTTTTGTATATCTGCAAGGCGACTAAAATATTCAGGATCATCCTGAATTTTTTCAGATGCCCAGGCTTTATTTTCTAAGAGGAGTTTTTCGTAAATTTTCATTCTTCATGGTTTTGTGGAATGGTAAAAATATTGTTTGCATATCTGCCAGGGCCGGCCTTAATCTCTACCTTGATTTTTTTCAGGTGCGCATGGCATAGAAAATTATTAACTTCTTCAATTACGTCCTTATCAATGAAATCGGCTCTTTGTGTATCAATGATGACATAAGCATTTTGTGGAACCTCTTCGAGTTTCTTTTTTACAATTGGTTTATTGAGAAAAGAAACATCTTTTCTAAAACGTATCAGGTATTTATTCTCATCATTTACAACCATTACAGCTGATCTGAAATTACTTCTGATCAGGAAGAATAAAGCAACACAAATACCTACGAGGATACCAATCAATAGATCTGTTAATAGAATAGCTGCGATCGTTGCAACAAAAGGTACAAACTGATTCCATCCCTTCACATAAAACTCTTTAAACAGTGACACCTTCGCCAATTTATATCCTGTAAAAATCAAAACGGCAGCCAAGGCACATAAAGGGATTTTATTTAAAATGGTTGGGACGAACATAACGCAAAGCAGCATCATAGAGCCGTGTAAAATGGTAGACATTTTAGACTTGGCACCTGCAGAAATATTCGCGGAAGTTCTCACAACAACAGAAGTAAGCGGTAAGCCACCGATCATTCCGGAAACCATATTACCAATACCTTGTGCCTTGAGTTCTCTGTTGGTGGGTGTAACTCGTTTTAGTGGGTCTAATTTATCGGCAGCTTCAATACCTAATAATGTTTCTAGGCTGGCAACAATTGCTAATGTAATCCCAGACATCCAGACGTCAGGATTTTTTAAGAATTGAATATCCGGAAAAGTGAAAAATGAAAAAAATGACCCTACACTCTCAGCAACAGGTAAAGTAACAAGATGTTTTTGCTCTAATGCATAGCTGCTGCCTGATAAGCGTAGATACTCGTTTAAAATGGTGCCTACCAATACTACAATCAAAGCACCAGGAAATAATCTTAATGATTTTTTTGTTTTGATGAATTTACTTTCCCAAAACATCAATAGCAAGATGGATACGACTCCTATGATCAATGCGGTTGGTGTAATATATTTTACTGCTTCAAATAAAGCTGTAAACGTATTTTGATCATCAGCTTGAATAAATGATTCATCTCCTTCAAAATCTGTATCATAACCGATGAGATGAGGGAATTGCTTCAGGATGAGAATTAATCCAATAGCGGCCAACATGCCTTTGATAACAGCATTGGGTACATAGTCACCTATTACACCTGCTTTCACAAAACCTAAAATAACTTGTAACAATCCTCCGATAACAACTGCCAGTAAAAATGCCTCGTAAACCTGAAGTTTTGTAATGGCTGTAGCAACAATCACAGTTAGTCCGGCTGCCGGACCACTTACACTCAGTTGAGATCCACTTAGTATGCCGATCACGATACCACCAACAACACCTGCGATGATTCCGGAAAAAAGAGGTGCTCCGGAACCTAGTGCAATGCCTAAACACAAAGGCAAAGCAACCAGCAGTACAACAATCGATGCAGATGCGTCAGCACCCACATGCTTAAAATATTTATTCATGTAATGATTGAATTAAGGAAGAAGGAAAAGTTACTAATCTTCAATGAAAAGATTAGCAATTAGGGGGTGGAACGTGAATTTCGTTCGTGTGGTTTTGTGGGATGACGTCACTTGTAATTGGGCGAATCAAGTTTGAAGGACCCTTAACATATGGCAATGCCAATTCAGGAGTAGAAATAAAATCGCTTTTTGATTCAGACTGCTTGGCGTTCTCAGGTGTCTGATCCAGACTATGCGGAATTTCTTCTGTAAACTGATTGCAGTACAGCATCTTTCCCATTTCTTGAACGGGAAGTATCTGTACTGACAAAACAAGTATCAGAAAAATATTTATAATCCGTTTAGCCATAGTGAGTTGCAAATGTAACAGGCGCTTAAACAAATTACAAGCTTAAACATTTGTTTAACAAAAAAATAAGTCGCCAGATCTTTTTCTAAGATACTGAAAATCAGCTTATTGGGATAAATTAAATAATAAACTTCGGTGAGAACTCTATAAAAATAGGGGAATAAAGCCGCTATGAAAGGTTCATAGCGGCTTTATGATCAAGAAATGAGTAGCTTTTAGATGTTAAGACCACCGCATGCACTTAATACCTGGCCGGTAATATAAGCGCTCATGTCGCTGGCTAAAAACAGAGTGGTATTGGCAATTTCTTCTGCCTTACCAAATCTACCCAAAGGAATTTTCTTTAAAAACTCAGCAGCACCATCGCCATCTTGCAAATAATGCGTCATATCTGTTTCTATAAATCCCGGTGCAATAGCATTGCAGCGGATATTTCTGCTACCCAATTCATGGGCCACCGATTTGGTAAAACCGATAATACCCGCTTTACTAGCTGCATAACTGCTTTGTCCTGCATTACCTCTGATACCAATGATAGAACTCATATTGATAATACTACCCGATTTAGCTTTCATCATGGGACGTATCACCTGTTTGGTCATGTTAAAGACACTCTTCAGGTTAATGTCCATTACATCATCCCATTGTTCAGGGGTCATGCGTAGCAGTAAATTATCTTTTGAAATACCGGCATTATTCACACACACATCTACATTACCGAACTCTTTCATCACTTCATTGACAAAGACTTCGCATTCTGAAAATTCTCCTGCATTACTTTTCCATGCTTTTGCGTTGACACCCATTGCCTTTAACTCCGATTCTAATGCAGCTGCTTTTTCTGCACTGCTATCACTTACATAGGTAAATGCAATATGACTGCCATGTTCAGCAAGTTTTAGGGCAATGGCTGCACCAATTCCACGTGCAGCACCGGTAACGATCGATACTTTTCCTTCAAGTAGTTTCATGTGATTTCTTTTGATAAAACAGCTACAAATAAAATGAATTTATAAGAGAGATAGTAGTATTTAGACTCTTTTCGTCAGATTACTGATGTTGTTGCATGAGCATTTTAATATCATCAATGTATTTCCTGTCATTACTCAAGCGAGGTACTTTGTGTTGCCCACCCAGTTTTCCTTTACTCTTAAGCCATTGGTGAAATAATCCCTGGGGAACAGCAAGTACATGCGGGAGAGTTAATGCCATATCCTTATATCGCTTGGCTTCATAATCACTATTCAATGTTTTCAATGCACAATCCAACTCATACGCAAACTGATCTGTAGAAGCGGGTGCTTGTTCAAATTCAATTAACCATTCATGTGCGCCTTTACTATGGTCGCCAAAGTATACTGGTGCAGCTGTGTAATCTTTCACTGAAAGTCCGGTTTTCTCACAGGCAATGGCAATGGCTTTATCGCTGTTATCTGCGATCACTTCTTCACCAAATGCATTGATGTATTGCTTTAGTCTGCCACTTACTTTTATTCTGAAAGGATACAAAGAGGTAAACTGTACGGTATCTCCTACTAAATAGCGCCATAATCCACCATTTGTACTAATGACTAATGCATAATTTTTCCCAATCTCTACTTTATCCAAACCAATGGTAATGGGCTCTTTTTTACCGTACTCTTCAACCGGCATAAACTCATAAAAAATACCATGATTCAAAAACAGAAGCATGCCCTCTTCATTGGGATCATCTTGCGCTGCAAAAAATCCTTCACTGGCATTGTACATTTCAAGATAGGTACAACCTTCACCTATCAATCTTTCAAATTGCTCACGATAAGGTGTAAATGATACACCGCCATGGATGTAAAGCTCAAGTCCGGGCCACACTTCTTTCAGCGTCTGTTTACCGGTGATCTCTAATATTCTTTTGATCAATACCAATGTCCAAGTAGGAACACCCGATATAGAGGTAACAGGCTCAGGAATGGTAGACTGTGCCAGTCTTTCTATTTTCTCTTCCCATTCGTCCATCAATGCAATGGATAATTCCGGTGTTCTAATCCAATTCGCCCATATGGGGGTGTTTTGTAAGAGTACAGCACTCAAATCACCATAATTCACTTCCTCATTGATCTTGCTGATCTGATGACTGCCCCCGATGACCAATCCTTTTCCTGTTAATAGATCACTTTCATTGCGTTGATGATAATACAATGTCAGTACATCTTTGGCTCCCTGATAATGGCAATCTTCCAAACTCTCCTGTGTAATAGGAATGAACTTGCTTTTATCGCTGGTTGTGCCACTGCTTTTGGCAAACCAATTCACAGGGGTGTTCCATAAAAGATTTTGTTCCCCTTGCATCAATCTTTCGATATAAGGTTTCAGATCATCATATTCATGAATGGGAACTGCAGCTTTGAATTTCCTGATATTAAAAAGAGAAGTGAACCCGTATTTTCTGCCAATTTCAGTGTACTGTCCATGTGTAACGAGGTCTTGTAACACTTCTCGTTGTGCTGCTATTGGTTCATTTACCCATTGTTCAATGCGCCAATGCCTGAAGCGAGCTAAACGGGATATTGCGGGACTGAGCAGTTTCATGGTTGGTGTCAGCAAAATAAGGAATACCCGTGAAAAATGCTAATGTATGAGTGTAAGTTGACAACCTATTCTGAAGGAGCGGTATTTGTTTTACCCATTTCTATAATCCAATCTTTTCTGCGTAACTCAAAATTGGTTCCCAGATAGAGACGTCTCACCTGCTCATCATCGGCTAACTGTTCTGCAGAGCCGTGTTTGAAGATCTTACCCTCGATCAATAAATAGGCACGATCACAAATGGAGAGGGTTTCATTAACGTTATGGTCTGTGATGAGAATACCGATATTTTTATATTTCAATCGGGCTACCACGCCTTGAATGTCTTCTACTGCAATGGGATCAACGCCTGCGAAAGGCTCATCCAATAAGATGAACTTTGGGTCAACAGCCAGCGCACGGGCTATTTCTGTTCTTCTTCTTTCGCCACCACTCAAACTGTCGCCATTGTTTTTTCTGACATGATGCAGGTTGAATTCATCCAAAAGTTGCTCTAGTTTGTTTAACCTTTCTTGTTTCGTGAGCTTTGTCATTTCAAGTACTGACAAAATATTGTCTTCTACACTCAAACTTCTGAATACACTGGCTTCCTGAGGAAGATAGCCGATACCCATCTGCGCTCTTTTGTACATGGGCAGTTTGGTGATATCAATATCATTCAGGAACACATTGCCTTCATCCGGTTTAATCAGACCTACCACCATATAAAAAGTAGTGGTTTTACCGGCCCCATTGGGTCCCAGCAAGCCTACAATCTCACCTTGACGAACATCAATGCTTACATTATTAACAACGGTTCTTCCCTTGTAACTTTTGACCAGCTCTTTGGTATGTATGGTAATATTCAAGCTGAATGATTTTCTGCAAAACTAATGTATCTGTTTTGCATGCCGTAAAGGATACTATGGATTAACAGATGTTTTTGTAACGCTTACAAGGCTGTATATTGCAGCCATTTAGCATCCGTCATGAAAATTACAGAACACATACAACAAGCAAAAGATACTTTGATCTCTTTTGAAGTACTACCGCCATTAAAGGGAAAAACCATTGTATCTCTATATGATCACCTTGATCCTTTGATGGAATTCAAGCCATCATGGATCAACGTTACCTATCACCGAAGCGAAACCATGTTTAAGAAAAAAGGTGATGGTACTTTTGAAAAAGTGGAAGTAAGGAAACGTCCGGGTACGGTGGGTATTTGTGCGGCCATCATGAACCACTACCAGGTTGATGCAGTACCTCATATCATTTGCGGAGGCTTTACAAAACGTGAAACGGAAGACGCATTGATTGATCTGGATTTCTTAGGGATAGATAATGTGCTGGCATTAAGAGGTGATGCTGCCAAAAATGAAGCTTCTTTCGAACCTGAACCGAACGGTAATCATTATGCCATAGAATTATTACAACAGATCAATAACATGAACAATGGTATTTATCTGGATGATGATATTAAGAATGGCGGTAAAACCAAATTCTGTATTGGTGTAGCAGGCTATCCTGAAAAACATTTTGAAGCACCCAATCTGGACATCGATCTACAAAAGTTAAAAGAGAAAGTGGATGCCGGTGCAGAATATATCATGACCCAAATGTTTTTTGATAATCAAAAGTTCTTCGACTTTGTGAAATCATGTAAAGCAATGGGAATTAATGTTCCGATTATTCCGGGTTTAAAACCGCTTACGAATAAAAAACAATTATCAGTCTTACCAAGAATATTTCATGTGGATATTCCTACAGATCTCTCAAATGCTATCATGAAATGTAAAACCGATGCTGATTGTGAGCAAGTGGGAACAGAATGGTTGATTCAACAAAGTAAAGAGTTAAAAGAGTTTGGTGTTCCTGTATTACACTATTACACTTTAGGTAAACCGAAAGTAATTTGGAATGTGGTGAAGGAGTTGGTGTAGCAGTATGATTTGTAAAAGAAAAGCCACAGATTCACAGATTTTATTATCGGTGAATCCGTGGCTTTGTTTTTAAAGCTTAGATTTTGTTGTGATCAAATCATCAAACTGCTCTAAACTCAATTGTTTGGCAATGATTCTTTTGTCTTTATCAAGTAAGTATAAGGTAGGCGTTTTAAAAATATCATACAGTTGTCTGTAGTTGGGAACACCTGCTCGTTCATCTGCTTCTTTTGCAGATTTGGTTTGGTAAGCATGTATCCAACCGGCTAATTTTTTTTCCGTAATAAATTTTTTCCAAGCCGGCACTTCATTTTCATAAATATTTACACCATACACAGCTACACCTAATGCTTTCCATTTGTTTTGATAAAAAGAATCCAGTCTTGGCATTTCTTCTTTACAATGCCCGCAGTTAGGGTCCCAGAAAGCCACAACAGTAAATGCTGATTTTATATTGTACAATGAAACCGTCTTTCCGGTGGTGTCCGTCAAGTTCAATACCGGTGCAGGTTTGCCGAGTTGATTGGCCATTAAACTATAAGCCCTTTCTGTTACTGTTTTTCTTGATGCAGGATTCAGGATCATGGTATCGCCCTTGGCATAGAAGTTTTCAAAGAGATACACAAAGACCTTGTCCTGTCCCATGAACTCAGGGTTCATATACTTGTTGGTGAACTTGGTCAGCAAATATGGATAGATCTCTTTACCAGTTCTTGCTGATAATAAAATATACTTTACCTCTTCAATGATGGAATCTGGTTCAGGAGACACGTAATACCTAAAATAGTCATCTAGTTTAGGTTCAAAAAAAGGTGTGCGTAATAATCGATCATCATTAAAAGCCACATCATCCCAATAATGTTCTTTTACATAACGAAATGGATAGGCAGAATCCGGTTTGCCATTTACAACAGGAATCGCAGGTGTCTCAGGCGTTTTCATAGTATTGAAAAACATCGCCAGCAAAGAGTTGGGATGTTGTTGAACAATATTCATACGGTATTGCTGTACTTCTTTATCCAAAGTTGTCAACGAATTGTATAAGCGGGTTGAATCTGATTTATTGGTAGCCGCTTTGTATGCATTACTTAGTTGCTGCCTCAATTGTCCTTTTTCGATAGAATAAGCGGTATAAGTTTTAAAAAGATCATTGTCTTTTGAACCGATAATTTCAGCTTGATCTTTTAATGCAGTATCACCCTTAATCGAGAACTGCTGAATATCATCCATCAATAATTCAAACTGAATAGTCATCTGTGGGGATACCACAAAATAAATACCACCGGGTAATTTTTTATCGCCTTTGAATACGCCTTGACTTTTATCATTCAACATGGCAGAATCAACCAGTGTTCTTCCTGTGCCCAGATAACTGCCTAAATACACCTTACAATTTTTCAATGGAGTAAGGGTGATAGGAATATTTCGCCCGCTCACCGGCTTTGTAGCCGTTTTGGCAGCGGGTTTTGTTTGTGCCACAGCCATCAAAAAAGAAAAAATGCAACCGAATAACAATAGATATTTTTTCATAACCCAAAATTCGGCAACAAGTTAGTTAAATACTAAAAGCGATAACACCTATTTAACAAACACAAAATATTTGAGAGGAAATCCCTAAAATAAATCGACAGTCCTTTTCGATAGACAAGAACGATCTGGTTTATCATGTTTACCTTTGCGGTGTGAGAAAACAAAAGAAAAGAATCGTTCTGGAAAATATCTTGGTAGAAGATTATGCCGCAGAAGGCCGCTCATTGGCGAGGGTAGACGGAAAAGTTGTGTTTATAGAAGGAGCCGTGCCCGGTGATGTGGTGGATGTTCAACTAACCAAAAACAAAAGTGATTGGGCAGAGGGACATACACTTGCTATCAAAAGCTTTTCCCCTGATCGTGTACAACCATTTTGTAGCCATTTCGGTGTATGTGGCGGTTGTCAGTGGCAAATGCTGCCTTATGAGCAACAGCTGAAATACAAGCAAAAACAAGTGACAGATAACCTTACCAGGATCGGGCGTATTCCTTTACCGGAAATATTACAGATCGTTGGTGCGAATGAAACAATGTATTACCGAAATAAAATGGAATACACTTTTGCCACCCGCAAGTATATTCCATCAGATGAGTTTCGAAAACTTAAGGCAGAAGGAATAGATCCCGATGCCCTACCCGGTGCTGCCGGATTTCATGCCCGTGGATTCTTTGATAAAGTAGTAGAGATCGATACCTGCCATTTGCAAGAAGAACCCACCAATCTGATCAGAAAATTCGCAGCTGCCTATACAATAGAGAAAGGAATTCCTTTTTATAATATCAAGGAACATCAAGGGTGGTTGCGTAATATGTTTGTACGCAATACAACTACGGGCGAGTTAATGGTGAATATCATTTTCGGTTATGAAGATGTTGCACTTAGAGAAGACCTATTGAATCAACTACTCGCAGCCTTTCCACAGATCACTACTTTATTGTATACCATCAATACCAAAAAGAACGATAGCCTTTTTGATCTGCACCCACAGATCTATACCGGTAAAGGATACATCATTGAAAAACTGGAAGATTTTCAGTTCAAGATTAGTCCTAAATCATTCTTTCAGACCAATACCCAACAAGCGGAAAGATTGTATCAGGTCACACGTGATTTTGCTCAACTAAGTGGTACACAGACTGTTTATGATCTCTATTGTGGAACAGGTAGTATAGGTATTTTTGTGAGTAAACAAGCTGCAAAAGTAGTGGGCGTTGAAGTGGTAGCAGATGCAATTGAAGATGCAAAAGAGAATGCCGCTTTGAATGGACTTACCCAAACCGCTTTTTTTGCAGGAGATGTGATCGATATTTGTGATGATGCTTTTTTTGCAGAACATGGCCGTCCGGATGTAGTGATCACTGACCCGCCAAGAGCTGGCATGCATGAGAAACTGGTCAGAAAGCTATTGGATATTGCAGCTCCATTGATCGTATACGTAAGTTGTAATCCGGCTACGCAGGCAAGAGATCTGGCATTATTGGATGAAAAATATGAGGTAACAAAAATTCAGCCGGTTGACATGTTTCCTCATACCTTGCATATCGAAAATGTGGTTCAATTGAAATTGAAAAAAGAAGTATAAACAATCACCATAAATACGCAACAGCGTTGAGTGCATGACAGAATTTAGACCCAGTAGATTTGAAATATTACCCATCATTGTAAAGAACCTGCTCATCATCAATGGCTTGTTCTATTTGGCTCAGGTTACTTTTTCCAAAGGAGCTGTTCCGGTTTTTTCTTTTGAAGATACATTGGCTTTACATGCATGGCAGAGTGATCTATTCAAGCCCTGGCAGCTGATCACACATATGTTTCTGCATGGCGATTTCTACCATATTTTAGGAAACATGTTCGCATTATGGATGTTTGGGTCCATATTAGAGAATGTTTGGGGAGCGAAAAGATTTCTTACATTTTATTTGATCTGCGGACTAGGCGCTGCGCTTATACACTTGTTGTTTCTCTCGTATGAACTGACTCCCATCATGAAAGATTATGCATTGGTATTGCAACAGCAAAATGACCCGGTAAGTTTTGTGAATGCCATGGCAAGCTTTGGTCGTAAATACAATATGGGTTTTAATGAGGAAGCACTCAGCTTTTTGAAAGCAGATCCTTCCAATACCCTTATGACAGATAAAGTGTTGGAAGCAGTGACCACTTATTATAATAACAGGATCAATACTGCTACATTAGGTGCAAGTGGGGCTGTGTTCGGTATTCTAGCGGCCTTTGTCTATTTGTTTCCAAATACTTATATCTACCTGTACTTTTTGGTTCCTGTAAAAGCCAAATGGTTAGGCTTACTCTATTTTTCTTACGAATTGTTCTTTGCCCTCCAGAACTCTGCAGGTGACAATGTTGCGCGCTGGGCACATATCGGAGGCGCCATTGTAGGTCTTTTGATTGTCATTACCTGGAACAAAACCAACAGAAAAACGTTGTATTAATAGTTACCAAGAACCGTGCGTATGGAAACAAGACCTTATAAAGCCAATAAAAAGATATTACTCGGACAAGACAACAATGCCTTGGTTTTTCTTTTTGCTGTGAATGCATTGATGTTTGTGATCGTGAACTTCATCAAGATCGTTTACTATTTGTCCGAAATACCCGATGAATTCTTTTACCGTCAGGTGTTGAACTGGTTGAGCTTGCCGCCACAGATAGATGTGCTATTAACACGCCCATGGACCTTTATCAGTACCATGATCACACATCATAGTATTTGGCAACTGATCAGCAGTATGTTATGGTTATGGTGCTTTGGTTATATTCTGCAGGATCTGGCTGGAAATAATAAGTTGATCCCTCTTTATATCTATGGAGGTATTACCGGTAGTGTATTTTTTGTATTGATGAACAACATGGTTCCTGTTTTGGTGAATCAGGTAGGTACTGCAGCGCCATTATTAGGAGCCGGTTCTGCTGTGATGGCCATTGCGGTAGCTACTACTACGCTAGCCCCTGATTACCGCATATTCCCTTTGATCAATGGAGGTATTCCGCTTTGGGTAATCACACTGATTTTTGTAGCCATCGATTTCGCAACATTGGCGGGCAGTAATGCCGGTATTGGCGCCGGACATCTGGCTGCAGGTATTGTAGGATACTTATTTATCCTTCAGTTACGTAAAGGAAATGATTGGGGTGCATGGATGAACCGTTTTGCAGGATGGTTGGATGATCTTTTCAATCCCGAAAAAAAACACCACCAAAAAACAAACAGCGAACGTCATTTTTATAAAGCAGCGGCAAAACCTTTTGATAAAAAGCCTAACCTTACACAACAACGCTTAGACGAAATACTAGATAAGATCAATCAACAAGGATATCAATTCCTGACCGATGAAGAAAAAGACTTTTTGAAAAAAGCAAGCAAAGAAGATCTTTAGGATCATTCAGTCTTTTTCTGAGCCTTCAGTGGCATTTTTTGTATAAGGCACGTTTCTTTTATCAGTATTTTAGCTCATGGCCAAGAGCATCTTTCGACGGATCACTAAAACAGTATTTCTGATACTGAATCTAGTGATTGTGGTGCTGTGGTTGATCTCTTGTCTCACACCATTTCTCAATCCTTCTACCTGGTGGATGATTGGTTTTGTTGGATTGATGGTCCCCTATCTCATTCTTGGCCTAATCATTTTCCTTATCTTTTGGTTATTCGTCAAACCCAAGCTGGCATTGATTCCGGCCATTGCACTGTTGATTGGTTTTCAACAATTAAATGTGGTCTTTGCATGGAAACCCGGGCCATCGGTATCTGAAAACAAATCTGATCATATCTTGCGAGTGGTGAGTTGGAACATCCAAAGTTTCAATGGAAATAGTAAAAACAAAGCAACCAAACAACTGGCCAGAACCGAACTCGCAGAAAGTATACACAGACTGAATGCAGATATCGTATGCTTGCAGGAATTCAATCACACTGACGGACACAACCCTGAGTCGGATAATTTATCACTTTTTAAGAAGGAGTATCCCTATCATTTTTTCTCAAAAGATTATCAGCGAAATGGGGGCAGTTATCAATCGGGTTGTATCATTTTTTCAAAATATCCTATCGTCAATGATGAAAAAATTAAATACCCGGTAGCAGAAAGTCTGATCTATGCTGACATTGTAAAAGATGCTGATACGATACGCATTTTCAATACACATTTACAGTCCTTTAAATTCAAACAAGCAGATTATACCGATCTGGAAAAGATCAAAGAACAGGACGATGAAACATTGAGGGCTTCAAAAAATATCATCCGGAAAATGAGGCTCGCCTTTAAAAGAAGAGGGGTACAAGCCGGTATTGTTCGAAAAGCCATGGATGAGAGCCCTTATCCATCGTTGATTTGTGGAGATTTCAATGATGTTCCGAATTCTTATACCTATTTCCATATCCGTGGCAGCCATCAGGATGCTTTTTTGAAAAAAGGTTTTGGTATTGGTCGAACCTTCATTTCATTGGCTTCCACACTTCGAATTGATTATATTCTGCCACACTCGTCTTTTGATGTTAAAATGTTTGATATGATCGATGAGGGGTTGAGTGACCATATTATGCTGGTGGCAGACTTACAATTGAAAAAATAAATATCTTCGCAGCACGATGAAACTGAAACACTTCTCTTGCTGTTGCTGCTGTTAATTCGGATTGTTCCTGATCCGCTGTTTCATTATTTCAGGTAACCCTGTTTTCATTTTCTCTAATTCACAAGCATGTCACTAAAAGTTTTTAACTCATTAACCCGGAAAAAAGAAGTTTTTGAAGCCATCAATCCACCTTATGTGGGAATGTATGTGTGTGGTCCAACAGTAAGCGGTGAAAGTCATCTCGGACATGCACGTCCTTTTATCACTTTTGATGTGGTCTATCGTTACCTCATGCATTTGGGATACAAAGTGCGTTATGTTCGTAACATCACTGATGCCGGACATTTTGAAGAAGAAGGAAGGGAAGCAGAAGATAAGATCAGTAAAAAAGCAGTACTCGAAAAACTGGAGCCCATGGAGTTGGTACAGAAATATACCAACCTGTACCACTGGGCCATGGCAAGGTTCAATAACCTGCCACCCAGTATCGAGCCTACGGCTACCGGACATATCGTTGAGCAAATTGAAATGATCAAAAAGATCATTGCCGATGGATATGCATATGAGGCCAATGGTTCTGTTTACTTCGATGTAGAAAAATACAATACTGATTTCTCCAAAAAAGGACTGCCTTATGGTATGTTGAGTGGAAGGGTGTTGGATGATCAGATTGATACAACCCGTGAACTGGATAATCAGGACGAGAAAAGAAATAAGAGTGATTTCGCATTGTGGAAGAATGCACCTCCTGAACATATCATGCGCTGGCAAAGTCCATGGGGTGAAGGTTTTCCGGGATGGCATATTGAGTGCTCTGCGATGAGTAATAAGTATCTGGGCGATCAGTTTGATATTCATGGAGGAGGTATGGATCTTCAGTTCCCGCACCATGAATGTGAAATTGCACAAAGCACTGTTTGCAACCATAAAACACCGGCTCGTTACTGGTTACACAATAATATGATTACCATCAACGGAAAGAAGATGGGGAAGAGTTATAACAATGTGATCAAGTTGAGTGAGTTGTTTGAAGGAACACATCCTATTCTTACGCAAGCGTATCATCCAATGACGGTACGATTCTTTATCCTGCAAAGTCATTATCGTGGCACACTTGATTTTAGCAATGAAGCACTGCAAGCATCTGAAAAAGCACTGCGTCGCTTATGGGAAGCTTATGATTGGCTGTCAAAACAAAATTTTGATGCGCAGGCAATAACTACTGATCAAACATTGGATGCAAAAACTGCTGCTCAGATCCGTGAATTCGATGAGTTCATGAACGACGACCTTAATACAGCTAAGGTATTGGCCAATATGTTTGAATTGAGTTCAGTGATCAATTCTATCAAGGATAAACATATTGCAGTCAATGCCATCAGTGGTGCCACATTACAAATGTTGCAGCAACAAATGAAAGTGTATATCGAAGATATCTTTGGTCTTACCGGCGAAAGAACAGCCAATGATGGAAAGCTGGATGGTGTGTTACAGTTGTTGATCGATATCCGTAAAGATGCCAAACAACGAAAAGATTTTGTGACCAGTGATAAGATCCGCAATGAATTGGCAGCTCTCGGTGTTCAACTGAAAGATGAAAAAGATGGTGGGGTGAGTTATACCATTCAGTAGGAATTGAGGGATGTTAGATGTCAGATGTCTGACTTGATGAATATAGCCTGTGTTGGTCGCCAACCAACACAGGCTATATTCATCAGCGCAAATCATAACAATCATAAAAAATCAGCGGTCCATCATTCGCCACTCTTGTTAGTCGATTACTTTATAGAAACCCTAACCCCCACAAACAAACGAATTCCTTGATTGGGAGCATACACATAAGTAGGATCAAAACTTAATGCATAGGGATTATCAGGCGTAGGTTGAATTTGCCCATTGGTATTATACACTACCTGCTTATCAAAAGGATCATTGGTGCGTGCAATGATAAAAGGGTTGCCTTTGTTGGGAGTCCAATTGAGCAAATTCTTTACACCGCCATACAATTCCACCGAGCGGATGCCTGAAAATACAAATTGAATATTCTGAATACTCCAAAGAGGAGAATTAGGTCTTCGCGGATCCAAAGGACCCAATACGGGTAATCGCATCGGCCCATAAAAATTACCTGTGTAATCAATGCCTAAGTTCCAGGGTTTTATGCGATACGAGATCGACCAAGTGCCCGTGATCTTTTCTGTTAAGATCTGTTGTGTCTTTACACCTTGATCAACAGTGGCCACCTCTTGCAAAGTAATACCCGCCATTCCTTTTAAGCCATTCAGTAAACTCAATTCTGTGTTCAATGTAATTCCTTTGCTGATCGCATGTCCGTTGAGATTATCGTAATTGATCTCATTAGGATTGGTTTCATAATCTGCAATGATTCGATTATTGAAATAGGTATACCAGGCAGAAACATCAAAGTTCCAGATGACGCCTCTTCGGGTAAGTAGTTTTTTAGAATAATTCAGATTGATGTTATACGAACGTTCGGGTTTCAATTCATTTTTGATCACCACTTTTCTGGCTCCTGTTAATGCGGCATGATCTTCCGTAAAAAGATTCACCACCCTGAAACCACTGCCTGCATTGACACGCAGGCTTTCCTGATCACCTGTTTTCCATTTGAATGCAATGCGAGGTGTGATGATATTCCCATGTACAGAGTGTTTGTCATAACGCATTCCTAATAACAATTGCTGCTTTGAATTCAATTGAATTTCATCTTGTACAAAAACACCGGGGAGCCAATTGCTGGTAGGCAGATTTTTGGGTAACACCGGATCTGCTGTGGCCGGCGTATTATCGTCATAAAAAGTATAGCGAGCAGTAAGCCCTGCCAACAGATCATGATTGTTTATTTTTTTATCCCATGTCAGCTGCTGAAAAAAAATCTTTTGTCGCGCGATGTAAGATGTTGTTCCATACCTGCTGTCCTGGTCATGATCATTGAACGACACAGCGTATAAAAACTTTTCTTTGGTAGGTAACTGGTATTGTCCCGTAAGCTCCCAGCGTTTTGTATAAATGCTTTCCCCATAAATACTGTCACCACCTCTGAATTGTTTGGTCCAGTTCATTTCTCCGCCCCATCTGTCTTCATAATAATAACGTACAGCTAAACTGAGTAGTCTGTTTTGTTTACGCTGAATACTCCATTTCTGAAAAACGGAAATGCGTTGCTGTAAGGTAACATCAGTGAAACCATCCGCATTATGATCAATGGGGCTATTATAGTGATAGAGATTGATCCCTGTCAATACCTGTGCTTTTTGCAAAGGCTTCCAAACAAAGCCTAGATCTGCATTCTTCTCATTCCAACTTGTATGCATGTAGTCAACATAAACCGATGGAGCATGCTGAGGTTTTTTAGTGATGATGTTGATGAGTCCACCAACCGCTTCACTACCATACAATGAAGAGGCAGGCCCTTTAACGATCTCTACTCTTTCTACCAATGCATTCGGAATACCGGATAATCCATACACACTTGCCAGACTGCTTACAATCGGCATTCCATCGATCAACACCATGGTGTACGGACCTTCCAGACCATTGATATGAATATCACCTGTATTGCAGATGTTACAATTGAGTTGCGGGCGTACACCATTGATCTGTTGTAGTGCATCAAAAATGTTTGGAGTTGGATTTTTCTTAAAGAAGGTTTGGGTATACACTTCTACAGGTACTGGACTTTCTGTTTTTATAACTTCTTTCAATGTGCCGGTTACTACAACATCCGGTATGGCACTTGTCATAGGAAGTAGTGTAATATCTAGCAGTAATTTTTCAGTAGCCTTAAGCTGAATTTTTTTTCTGAAAGATTGATACCCAACTTGCTCTACTAATAATATATAGCTACCTGGATTCAGATCTTTCAATTGGTAGAAGCCGTTGATATCAGAACTGGTTTGAATTGGGTTATTCAATAAACGAATAGTAGCCAATTCAACCGGGAGTCCCGATTGAGTGATCCTTCCTTCTACAAATGCTTGTTGCGCAAGCGTACCTGTAGATGTAAACACAATGACCAATAAATAAAAAATCTTTCTCACAAAATGACATTTACGCTGTTCGAGGTGTAAAAGTATAAAAGTTAGACTAATCTAACAAAATAAGTTTGTCATTTCAATTATCTTTGGTGCATGTTATCGACCACTGAAGAGAATTATCTGAAAGGATTATTGCAGTTAACACTGGAGCAGTCGCCCAAAACGGAAGCCGGTACCAATGAATTGGCAGCACATTTGGGGGTAAAACCTGCTACGGCCAATGATATGCTGAAGAAGCTAAAGGAAAAAAAGCTGATCAATTATGAGAAATATGGAAAGTCTTCTTTGACTGCACAAGGACGTAAGCTGGCCATTGAAGTGGTTCGTAAGCACCGTTTATGGGAAACTTTTTTATACGAGAAACTTGGATTTACCTGGGATGAGGTTCATGAAGTAGCGGAACAATTGGAACATATTCAAAGTCAAAAGCTGATCGATCGCTTGGATAAATTATTGAACTACCCCAGTTTCGATCCGCATGGAGATATCATCCCAACAGCTTCCGGTGAAATGAAGATGCCGGTAAAGAAAACACTGAATGAAGAAGAAGTAGGGCACAATTGTAAGATGATCGGTGTAAAAGATAACTCTGCTGCTTTCTTACAGTATGTTGACAAAGTTGGATTAAGTATGCATAATCATATCAAAGTGTTGACGCGACAGGCATACGATGAATTGATCGAGATAGAAGTGAATGGAAAGAGATCTAGTGTAAGTCCACGCTTTGCTGAGAATATTGTGATTGTTTGTGAAGATTGTGAAAAGAAAATCAAAAAACCGGCAAAGAAAAAAGCTTAGTGATTGCAATCATCACTATGCGCATGGTTATGAACCCGACACATGCGATAGTTCAGATAATGAGCGGTAATGATACAGGCTACAGATGGTATCAATAACCAAAGTTCCCATGAATGCCAAATGACTTTGCCCAATAAGAGTAAAATACCAACCGTAAAAAAGATCATAGGAACCCAACTGTGGTGATGTTTTCTTCTACCGTGGTATAAAGAATAGGTACCCACGGCAAAAGCCAAAGCGATCATGGCGTATTCAAACCAGCTGTTATCAATGATATTGTAGCCAAAAAGAGGCAGGCTGCTGATGAATAAGGGTAATAGCGCACAATGAATGGCACAGGCTACAGAAGTGGCTATTCCAAAAGCATCCCAATTGATCTTAAAATTCATGTGGCGACAAAAATACAACTATGCAACAATGTTGCAAAATTATTTTCATTATTTTTTAGACTACCCTTATTGAACCGAATGGGGTGTAACTTTGTCCTTTAGTATTGATTATGAGTAAGAAGTTAATAGGTTATTTATTGTTTTTTGCAGTTTTAGTAGCTGCCTTTTATTTTTTCCTGTTTCGTGGAACAGATAATTGGAAAGTGAAATTGCCACAGTTGAGCTATGTGAAACCATTCATGTTCCGCAACCAGGATGGCGTTCCTTTTACTGAAAAAGACATGTTGGGTAAAGTATCGGTAGTGGAATATTTTTTTACAACCTGCAAAGGAATTTGTCCGAAAATGCATGTGGGGATGAAAGGAGTGTATGAAGCATATAAAGACAATCCTGATTTTATGATCGTAGCGCATACCTGCGATCCGGAAATCGATTCAGTACCTCGATTAAAATTCTATGCAGATTCCATGAAGATCGACACCAAAAAATGGGTGTTGCTGACCGGTAGAAAAGATAGTTTATACCAGATGGCAAGAAACTCTTATCTCTTAGATGATCCGAAGAATAATTTTGAGAAGATCGAAGATCAATTCATCCATACCCAATTTTTTGCATTGGTTGATAAGTCAGGAAAAGTGCGGGCGCAGATCTATGACGGACTCAAAGCCGATGAACTGGAGAAATTGAAAAAAGATATTGGGATCTTGTTAAAAGAGAAAGCCACAGGTAATTTCGTGAATGGTATTTTTACAAACAATCCACAGTAAACCATAAGATGATGCAGGAGCGTATTGTAGATCTGTTGAAAAAAAATCACCTGAGCGTTACAGAAAGCAGGAAAAAAATTCTGCACCATTTTCTGGATGCCAATGGTGCTTTGGCTCATGCAGATATTGAAAATAAAAGTGGTACCGAGTTTGATCGTGTAACGATTTACAGAACCTTGCAAACCTTTGTGGAGAAAGGAATCATTCATACCATTCCTACTGCCGATAATTCTGTTCGATACGCTTTGTGTAAAGATGAATGTTCAGCTGGTCATCATCATGATGATCATGTACATTTTATGTGTGATGAATGTGGTACTACTTACTGTCTGGATCATGTAACAGTACCTAAAGTAACATTACCCGAAGGTTTTAAAGTGGTTCAGAAAGACCTGGTGGTGAGTGGACTTTGCAATAAATGTTCCAAGTAGATATCTACTTCTTCGTTTTCGTTATCCGTCTCATTGGATTAACTTCGTTTAAATCTATTTCATGATCCTTGTTACCGGTGCAACAGGTTTGGTAGGTGCGCATTTGCTACAGGCATTACTGAGCAAAGGAAAGCATATACGTGCGTTGTACCGTTCGGTGATCCCTCAAATACCTGGTACTGAAAAAATTGAGTGGGTCAAAGGAGATATTTTGGATGTGATCTCATTGGAAGAAGCCATGCAAGGTATTTCACAAGTATATCATTGTGCTGCTGTTGTTTCATTTCATCCATCGCAAAGAAAAAATCTGCATCATGTCAATACAGAAGGAACGGCCAATGTAGTGAATGCTTCTTTGGATGCAGGTATCTCTAAAATGGTGTTTATGAGTTCCGTTGCAGCGCTAGGTCGTATTCGTGAAGATGTAATGATCGATGAAACAATGAACTGGACTCCTGAAACCAGTAACAGTGAGTACGGCAAGAGTAAATACATGGCAGAAATGGAAGTGTGGAGGGGTATTGGGGAGGGCCTGAATGCTGTGATCGTAAATCCTGTGATCATTCTGGGTGCAGGTGATTGGAACAGCGGATCCACTGCTATTTTCAAATCAGCCTATGACGAATTTCCATGGTATACAGAAGGCATGAGTGGCTTCGTGGATGTACAAGATGTTGTAAAAGCTATGATATCTCTGATGGAAAGTGAGATTACAGCACAGCGATTTATCATCAGTGGTGCCAATCTTCCTTATCGTTCTGTTTTCACCATGATCGCCAATGCTTTTGGAAAAAAGCCTCCGCATAAAAAAGTTACAACTTGGATGGCGGCAATCGTTTGGCGCTTGGAAGCCATCAAATCAAAGTTCACCGGAAAGTCTCCGCTACTGACAAAAGAAACTGCAAAGACAGCCAGGGCCAAAGTGCGTTTCAATAATGAAAAGTTGTTGAAGGCAATTCCTGACTTTCAATACACACCCATGGAGCAATCCATTACTCGTATCTGTAATGAGTTGAAACAGAAATACCGCTTACCCTAAATCTATTTCTCCCTTTCAAAAAAACCGGTAAATTGTACTACGTGAAATATGTAGTAGCTATCATATTATCGCTATCACTTTATGCACCATCGGTGGCAAAGGTTCTTGCCTATGCTGAATGTTCGGCGCTAGCCATTACAAAATCAGATCAAAACTGGTGTGATTGTATGCTAACGGCAGATACCGATACAGATGGTATTCCTGCTACTGAAAAACAAAAAGATATTGCTTTTAAAACAGACTGGAAATACACTGCAATAGCTATTTACGAGCCAAGGTCTTTTATTGCTTCTGTAGATGCATACCATGCAAGTTTTATTCCGGATGCACTCTTACATCCGTATCAGAAAGCTGTTTTTCATCCTCCACTTCATTGATTACATATAAAGTGTTGTAATGCTCCCTCAGTAGGGGGCTATTCGTTCATTCATGTAATCAATTCAAACAATATGAAATCAATTATTTTGATGCTCACTGTGCTATGCATAGAGCTGATGTCTTCGTCTATTATCGCCCAAACAAAAACAAATTTTGCCAATATAGAAGTGAAAAATAGTAGTGGTGAGCCCATGTTATTGGGTCACTGTGATATTTCATTTTTGAAACAGGGTTCTTATAAAAACTGGTACCAATCCGGTTATGATGCATATACGCCTGATTCATTGGTTATGCCTCAATTAAAAGGTTTATTAAAAGGAAAGCAGATTGAGATCTTTCTGGGTACCTGGTGTGGTGATAGTAGACGTGAAGTACCTCGGATGATGAAAATATTGGAGCAAGCAGGTGTAGACCAACGACAAATCAGACTCATTTTTGTGAGTAACGAATCGAATAGTTACAAACAAAGTCCGCAACATGAGGAAGCCGGAAAAAATATCCTGAGAGTGCCTACGCTGATCGTGTACGAGGAGGAAAAAGAAATCGGAAGAATCATTGAGTATCCTGTAGTCTCTCTGGAAAAAGATCTGCTATCTATTTTGAGGCGGGAGAAGTATGTACCGAATTATGGGTTGATGAATTGATGTGAATTGTGAATGGTGAATTGTCAATAGTGTAATCCATTATTGACAATTCACCATTCACTATTGACCTCTCCCTTCCATCACTTTCTTCCACAACTCAGGAATTCGTTTGATCCAAACGAGCTCTCTTCTTTTGATGGATGCATCTTCTGCGGGATATCCAAAATAAGTTTTTCCGCCTTCCAAAGAAGAGGGAACACCACTTTGTGCTAATACTACAGCATTGGCACCAATGGTTAAGGTTTTACTTACGCCTACCTGTCCCCATAAGGTTACACCATCTTCTATGATGGTACCACCCGCAATGCCCACTTGTGCAGCAAACAAGCAATTTCTTCCAACGGTTGTATCGTGACCAATATGAACCATATTATCCATACAGGTTCCTTTACCGATTCTTGTTTCTGCTGTAACGCCTCGGTCGATTGTGCAGCCTGCTCCAATTTCAACATGGTCTTCAATCACTACGTTACCGCAGCTCTGCATTTTTTTATACCAGACTTCACGATTCTTTTTTGTGTTGTAATAAAATGCATCACTTCCAATGGTGGTTCCTGCCTGAATAATAACATGATCTCCAATGATGGTATGATCCAATATGGTTACGTTCGGATAAATGATGCAATGTTTACCTATCTGTACATGATTACCAATAAAGCAGTTGGGCATCACAATGGTTCCTTCACCAATCACAGCAGAATCACTGATGGCTTTTTGTGCAGGAACAAAAGGTCTGAAATGATTGACAATGGTAAGATATGCTTCAAAGGGTTCAGACGTTACAAGAATAGTTTTACCTGTTGGAATAGTTACTTCAGCTGTGTTAATGATGATAAAATCAGCGGCACTGTTCAAACACTTGTCATAGTACTTAGGATGATCTACAAATACAAGATCTCCTGTTTCTACTTTATGAATTTCATTGATACCATTGATCAATGCATCTTTATTACCGATCAATTCAGCATTGATCAAGGATGCGATCCAACCGGCAGAAACAGGAGCAGGAAACTTCATAACAAGGGTTTTTGTTAAAATCAAAGGTACTAAGAGCTATTCACCCTTAGTTATTTTAGTTTTTTTTAAGGGTGAAAAACAAGGGAAAAAACAGGTGTTTGATCAGCATTTCTTATCATCAACTTACGTTAATCAATAAAATCAAATCTTCTGAAAACCTTTATTCATCAATGTTTCAGCAATCTTGATTATTTATCTTGATTTTTTATTCGAAGAAAATGCAGTTGTGATAAGCATTAAAAACAAGACGGGTATTCACATGAAGACCTAAAATGTGAATAAAATTGTTTAAAAAATTTTTTGCTTTAGATAAAACTCTTTTTAATATTGTGTAGGGAAATTTATTTCCCAGTACTTACTAACCCATCCATATACAAAGTCTCGCTTCTGCGGGACTTTTGTTTTGTATGAATCACTACTTCATTATCTACAAACCTTATCTCGTGCAATCGCAGTTTTCTCCGGTTGAAGGGAAACAAACGCTCGCTGATTTTTTTGATGTTCCGAAAGATGTGTATCCGGTAGGAAGATTGGATCATGACAGTGAAGGATTATTGATTCTTACAAATGATAAACAACTCAATCATCGTTTACTGCATCCTTCCTTTCAACACGAGAGAGAGTATTGGGTACAAGTAGATGGAGCGATCACTCCTGTAGCTATTCAAACATTAAAAACCGGAGTGACGATATCGATCGATGGAAAAAAACATCGCACATCACCCTGTGATGTTTCTCTTTTTAGCGATGAACCCAAAGTGTCGGCAAGAAATCCTCCGATTCGTTTTAGGAAAGAAATTCCTGCGCCCTGGATCCGTATGACATTAACAGAAGGAAAGAATAGGCAGGTAAGAAGAATGACAGCAAGTGTTGGCTTCCCAACTTTACGGTTGATTCGTTACCGTATAGAAGGTATTACGATCGATGGGTTACAACCGGGTGATCTGGTGTCCTTAACACGCCAACAATTATACCAACAACTTTTTCATGAATAAGTACCAGCATCTGTTGAACGAGGGTTATACCATCAATACTGAACCTGAGCGTTTGGATATGGATTGTATTCACAGATTTCTATCTGCTTATTCTTATTGGGCTAAAGACATCCCTATGGATGTCGTCCGACGTGCTGTTGAGCACTCCCTATGTTTTGGTGTTTATCATTTTGAAAAGCAGATCGGTTTTGCAAGGCTTGTTACCGATCAAGCAACATTTGCATATTTGGCAGATGTCTTTATACTTGACGAATACAGAGGAAAGGGCTTGTCAAAATGGTTGATAGAAACAACACACGCTCACCCGGACCTTCAAGGATTGAGACGTTGGATGTTGGTAACCAAGGATGCACAGGGTTTATACCAACAGTATGGATGGGAACTGATTCCTGAATCCGTGGTTGGAAGGTTCATGCAAATACACCGACCTGATGTTTACCAAAGCGGGAAAGCTTCCGAGCAAAACAGCAATAATCAATAGCAGATTGGTCATTCTTCCCTGCGAACCGTTAATTTTGCTGCTCTTTATAATTAAGTATTTATGAGTCAAGCACATTTGTCTGAGCAGGAACTGGTTCGTCGTGAGAAACTGGCCAAACTACAAGAGGCAGGGGTCGATCCCTTCCCGGCTCCCTTATATCCCGTAAGTCACTATTCTATTGATATCAAAGAACAGTTCAAGGAAGAAACTAAAGAAGCTTTTGCGAATGTTTGTGTTGCAGGAAGGGTAATGAGCATCAATGATAAGGGCAAAGTTTTTTTTATTAAGATTCAAGATAGCAAAGGCATCATTCAACTCTATGTAAAGCGTGATGATATTTGTCCGGATGAAGACAAATCATTTTGGGATACCGTCGTAAAACATGGATTAGACCTCGGCGATATCATTGGGGTAACCGGATTTGTATTTATTACTAAGACCGGCGAAACGTCCATTCATGCGCAAACTTTTACTTTACTCACCAAATCTTTAAAACCACTTCCTGTGGTGAAAAGAGATGAGGAAGGGAATGTATTTGATGCAGTAACAGATCCTGAATTCCGTTATCGTCAACGGTATGCAGATCTAATCATCAATCCGGATGTAAAAGAAACTTTTGTAAAGCGTACTAAGCTGATCAATACTATTCGCGATTTTTTAAATGAACAAGGTGCACTGGAAGTAGATACCCCTGTATTGCAGGCGATTCCGGGTGGTGCAGCTGCGCGACCTTTTATCACACATCATAATGCATTGGATGTCCCCTTTTATTTAAGAATTGCCAATGAACTATACTTAAAGCGACTGATCGTTGGTGGATTTGATTGGGTGTATGAATTCAGTCGCAACTTCAGAAATGAAGGAATGGATAGAACACATAATCCGGAGTTTACTGTCTTGGAGTGGTACACTGCTTATAAAGATTATTTCTGGATGATGGAAACTACCGAACAATTGTTCGAAAGAATTGCGATCGCTTTACATGGAACCACAGATGTTCCTTTGGGCGATAAGATCATCAATTTCAAAGCACCGTTCAAGCGTATCAGTATTCATGATGCCATCAAAGAAAATACAGGGATTGATGTAAGTGGTATGGATGAAGCAGGTCTTCGTGAAGTATGTAAACAACTGAAGATCGATGTACCGGGGAATATTGGAAAAGGAAAGTTGATTGATGAAATATTTGGTGCAACCAGTGAGCACACATTTATTCAACCAACTTTCATCATCGATTACCCAGTAGAAATGAGTCCGCTTACCAAAAAGCACAGAAGTAAGCCTGGATTAGTAGAAAGATTTGAATTGATGGTGAATGGAAAAGAAATCGCCAACTCATATACAGAGCTGAATGATCCAATTGACCAGCGTGAACGTTTTGAAGAGCAATTGAAATTAATGGAGCGAGGTGATGATGAAGCGATGTTCATTGATCATGATTTCTTACGTGCCTTGGAATATGGGATGCCGCCAACAGCAGGTATCGGTATAGGTATCGATCGTTTATGTATGATGATGACCAATCAGTCATCGATACAGGACGTATTATTATTTCCGCAAATGAGACCCGAGCGTTTACAGGATACGCAAGAAGATTAGTAATTATAGTTCGGAATTTGCCGCTTTATTTCATTCGAAAAATTAGTAGCAGCTTCGTCAGTTTTGAACAGTATCAGTATGTCATTTCGGACCCCATAAGCGGGTCCGTTTTTTTTCTGTACATAAGTAGTGGTAAAGAAGAAATTTTGTTTTTGATTTAACCGTACTTTAATTGTTGAAGCATTTTCAAAAAAAGATTCCACGCACGAAGTATCAATGTCGGTCAATCTGGCCCACATACTTATAAATTCATTTGTTTGGTGAGTATTAGGCTCAGAAATCTCTTTCCAAAACCAGATATACCCGGTTCTTTGTTCAATTGAATAATAGGTACTAATTGTAACATTATCAATCTCTACTGAACTGACTAGTTTGCCTTTAATAGTGTATCTAAAATTGCCACATCTGCCGTGATATTGTGCATGGGCATAAATGGTCGATAAGACCAACAGAGTGGCGAGCAGGGTTAAAATTCGCATAGGGGGTATGTAATATTACCCAATTCTCTCAAAAACGCCTAACGAAATACCTTAAAATCAGTATAAACTCACACAAAAAGGTCATTGTATAGTATTCCGCCCGGCACAACTGCATACTTATCTAGGTCAGTAATGCCTTCAGCTGCTAAAACTTGCTCGTCAATAAAAGTATTACCACTGCATTGATCTGCAGTTTTGCGAAGTATATAATAAACGGAATCAGCTATGATTTCAGGCGTGCGGCTCATTTTAGCCAATGCTTCACCACCTAAAAGGTTGCGAACTGCTGCGGTATCAATAGTGGTTCTAGGCCATAGCGCATTAGAGGCAATGCCCATTCCTTTGAATTCAGCGGCCCAGCCCAATGCCAGCATACTCATATTGTATTTCGTGAGTGTGTAGGCAATATGTCCACCCATCCATTTGGGTTCCAGACTGATTGGCGGCGATAGGGTAATGATATGTGGATTCTTACCTTTCTTAAGCCAGGGCAAACAATTTTTTACCACTAGAAAAGTTCCTCTGACATTGATGCTGTGCATCAGATCAAATCGTTTAGTATCGGTTTGTTCAGTGGGGGTTAATTGAATAGCAGATGCATTATTGATTACCACATCAATACCACCAAATTTTTCTACAGCTTTTTGTACTGCTGCTTGTATCTGGTCTTCATGACGAATATCCACTTGAATTGCCAGAGCCTTACCACCTGCCTTTTCAATTTCTTCTGCAGCAGAAAATATGGTGCCACCTAGTCTCGGATCTTCTTCCACACTTTTGGCAGCAACAACGATGTTGGCTTTTTCTTTGGCTAAACGTAGTGCAATGGCTTTGCCGATACCTCTGCTGGCACCGGTAATAAAAATGGTTCTGTTCTCAAATGACATGGTGTATGTTATTGCTGAACCTTAAATTTCAGGAAAACTGTCTTACCAACCTAAGAATTCTTTGATCAGCTGTTCTGTTTGAGCACAGGCTTTATCTAGTTCATCATTCACCACGATATGGTGAAAATGGTGGTTGAATGACAACTCATAGCTGGCTTTGCTAACACGTGTTGCGATACTTTCAGGTGTTTCAGTTCCTCTGCTTTCGAGTCTTCTTTTGAGTTCTTCTACAGAAGGAGGTTGAATAAAGATCGATAAACATTTTCCCGGAAACTCACCTTGTACATGGATGGCACCCTTTACATCAATATCCAAAACCGGAACACGACCTTCATTCCAGATGCGTTCCAATTCTTCTTTCAAAGTACCATAATATTTACCTTCATACACCATTTCCCATTCTATGAAAGCGTGCTCATTGATCTTGGACTGAAATTCTTCAACGGATAAAAAATAATATTCAACACCATTTTTCTCATTTCCTCTGGGGGCACGAGTGGTAGCAGAAATAGAAAAACAAAGTCCGGGATATTTATTCAAGAGATAATGGGTAATAGAAGTCTTACCTGATCCCGAAGGAGCTGTAATGATGATGATTTTTCCTTTGTTTTCCTGCATGCGCAAAGAAACAGAATTTTAATAAGGCTTAGTCTTTCCAAACCGTTTTTTCTGATAGTGGGATATTTCTTTTTGCGGTAGGTGCTGCTTCATCCGTATAACCCAGATAAATTAATCCCATCATTTGATCATTTTCTCCCAACCCTAATAACTGTTTCATGCTATCGTGATAGGTCATACCCCCTGTACTCCAGAGAGCAGCTATACCCTGTTCTTGAGCACCTAACAATAGATGTTCAATGGCTGCAGCCGTAGCAGCGATCTCTTCAACCAATGGAATTTTCTGCGTGATTTGTCTTTTCATGTATACAGCAATGATATGAGAAGCTTTTTCACCATTTTGAATGATATTTTGATACTTAGCGTTTGTAAAACTTTCTTCAGCTGTATTTTTTTTATAAAGATCAGCATGCTGTTGAGCGAAATTTTTTAATCCCTCGCCACTAAAAATAACAAATCGCCAAGGTTCTGTTCTTCCATGTGTGGGTGCCCAATCTGCAAGTTCCAATAAGTATTGAATGGTTGATGTATCGATCTTTTTTCCATTCATGGAAGAAGGCTTAACACTTCTTCGTTCACGAATAATTTTTTCTAAAGTTGTCATGTTGCAATATTAGCACTACATAATCGAACAATTTCGTTGAATGACTAAAATGTTTTATATTGATAATCGTTTCTTTCGAAACGCAGGTTTTCTGACCTAATATTCATAGTAACGATTGTAATGACAGCAAAAGAGTTTCAATCTGTTTTTGATAACCTGCCAGGTATGTATCTTCTGTTGCAACCCGATACGCCTGTTTATACGATTATATCTGCTAATAAAGCCTATTTACAGGCAACTTTTACTGAAAAAGAAAATATCATTGGGAAACCAGTGTTTATTGTTTTCCCTGATACTCCGGGTATTGATACCCAAAAAAGCAAGGAGCTGTTATTGACTCTTTTTGAAGAAGCTGTTCTTTCAAAAAAAACCAATCAGGTACAGGAGTTACGCTATGATATACCATTGAATGATGGTACCGATAATTTTTTAGAACGATACTGGAGGGTAATCAATACACCCGTATTAGATGATGAGGGTAATGTGATTCAAATCATCAATTCTGTAGAAGATATCACTGATAGGATACTTAAACAAAGAGCACAGAACGAATACCTTGAAAAAACAAGGCTATTAATGTCTAACGTACTTACAAGTATCTCTGATGGATTTGTAGCATTGGATAGTCAGTGGAATTATACTTATGTAAATGATCGAGGTGCGGCATTACTCAATGGTCATAAACCGGAAGATCTGATCGGCAAAAATATCTGGACACTTTTTCCGGAAGGTGTGGGTCAACCTTTCTATTGGAATTATCAAAAAGTAATGAAGGAAAGAGAACCTATTGTGATGCAAGAGTATTATGCTCCTTGGAATCGTTGGTTCGAAAATCGTATCTATCCTTCACCGGATGGAGGGATCACTATTTTTTTTACCGATATCACAGAATCAAAGAAAGCACAAGAGCGTTATCGTCAGTTGTTTTATGATAATCCCATGCCCATGTGGATTTATGAAGAGCATACATTCAGATTTCTGGAAGTTAATGATACTGCAGTAAGACATTATGGGTACACACGTGAGGAATTTTTGAGTATGACTATCAGGGATATCAGGCCGGTAGAAGATCTAGAAAAACTCGATCGGTCCCCCAAAACGCGAAAGGGTGATATTCTTACTCACAAAGGTTTTTGGCGTCATTATAAAAAAGATAGAACACTGATTGATGTAGAGATCACGGCACATCATATTGATTTTAACAATAAGCCATGTGTACTTGTATTGATCAATGACATCACTGAAAGATTGAAAAGTGAGACAGCGCTAAAAAATGCCTTTAAAGAAGTATCGGACTATAAGTTTGCATTAGATCAGTCTAGCATTGTAGCTATCACGGATCAAAAGGGCATCATTCAGTTTGTGAATGATAATTTCTGTAAGATATCTGGTTATTCGCGTGAGGAGCTATTGGGTCAGGATCATCGAATCATTAATTCCGGCTATCATAGTAAAGAGTTTTTAAAAGATCTCTGGGTTACCATTGCGAATGGAAAAGTATGGAGAGGTGAGTTGAGAAATAAATCTAAATCGGGTACCTACTATTGGGTCGATACCACCATTGTTCCATTTCTGAATGAACAAAATAAACCTTACCAATATGTAGCTATTCGAACAGATATTACCAAGAAGAAGGCGGAAGAAGAGCGATTGAGATTAATGGATATGGTAATTACGAATACAAGAGATTCAATCCTGATTACAGAAGCAGAGCCTATCGAATATGAAGGACCTAGAATCCTTTATGTGAATGAAGCCTTTACTAGAATGACAGGCTATACGGCTGAAGAAGTGATTGGTAAAACACCACGGATATTACAAGGGCCAGACACAGATCAGGCAGAATTACACCGTTTGAAGGAAGCGTTAAAGAAATGGGAACCCTGTGATATAGAGGTATTGAACTACAAAAAAAATGGAGAGCCTTTTTGGAACAATTTTACTGTTGCGCCAGTAGCTAACGAGTCTGGATGGTATACACATTGGGTGGCTATTGAAAGAGATGTTACCGAAAGAAGGAAAACGGATGCGCTGATACGAGACAGTGAGGAAAAAAGAAGACTCATCATGAGTGCAGCACTCGATGCCATCATTTGTATTGACACCGAAGGCATGATTACATTCTGGAATCCAAAAGCCGAAGAAATTTTCGGATGGAAAGAGGAAGAAGTGATGAACAGAAGATTATCCTCTATTATTATTCCTGAACCATATCGACAGATGCATGATCATGGAATGGAACAGTATAAGGTAACGGGTAAGGGCCCTGCTTTAAATGTTTTATTGGAGCTGAATGCTATTAATCGCGAAGGAAAAATGTTTCCTATTGAGCTCACTGTTTTACCCATCAAACAGGAAAGTGAAGAGTTCTTTTGTGCATTTATTAGAGACATCTCTGAGCGAAAAAAATCTGAAACCCTTATCAGACGAACCAACGAACGTTATGAATTGGTTGCCAAAGCTACCAGCGATGCTATTTGGGATTGGGATATGCGTACACAAGTGGTAGTACGTTCCGGAGATGGATTGCAAAAGCTGTTTGGGTATAGTACAGAAGAAGCATCTCGTGATAATGATTTCTGGCGTAAACATGTACATCCACAGGATTTAGAGCGAGTAGTTGAAAAGAGAAGAAGACTTCTGGAAGAAACCAAAGATCAATTTTGGGAAGATGAGTATCGATTTGAAAGAAGTGATGGATCATTTGCCTTCGTATATGACAGAGGTTATGTGATCAGAAACAAAGAAGGAGTTCCGGTACGTATGATCGGTTCAACTCAGGATATTTCTGCATTAAAGCAATCAGAGCAGCAATTACAAGAACTGAATCAGGTATTGGAAAAGCGGGCAGCGGAACTGATGTCATCAAACCGAGAATTAGAACGATTTGCATATGTAGCATCACATGATCTTCAGGAACCTTTGCGCATGGTAAGCAGCTTCTTACAGCTATTGGATCGCCAGTATTCAGCAGGGCTTGATGAAAAAGCAAGAGAGTATATCAGTTTTGCGGTAGGTGGAGCTGAAAGAATGAAACGTTTGATACTCGATCTACTTTCTTATTCAAGAGTGGGAACCGTCAATGAGCCCTTTCAATCTGTAGATATGAATACTTTGGTAAAAACTGTGGTACAAATATTTGAATCCAGATTTGAAAAAGAACAGATAACTTTAAGGATCAGTCCATTACCAATCATTCAGGGAAACGTATCTCAATTACAACAATTGATGCAAAACCTGATCGGAAATGCACTGAAATATAAAAGCGACAAACCCCCGGTCGTTGAAATCGGATGTCAGGAAGAAGAACATCGTTTTGTATTCTTTGTAAAAGACAATGGAATTGGGATCAATTCGAAATATTTTGAAAAGATCTTTGTTGTTTTCCAACGTTTGCATCCGATTGATAATTATTCTGGCACAGGAATTGGATTCAAATATTGTAAAAAGATTGTAGAAAGACATCATGGCGAAATATGGGTAGCTTCTGAAGAAGGAAAAGGAAGTGCTTTTTATTTCAGCTTGCCTAAATCATCCATCACCTAAATCGAAATATATGTCTGCATTTGAAGATTTGGAGATCTTGCTTGTTGAAGATAATGAGGGAGATATCCGATTGACCATTGAAGCTTTTAAAGAAGCTAAAATCAGAAATCATATTCGTGTTGTGCGAGATGGTGAAGAAGCATTGGCTTATCTGAAAAAAGAGGCTTCTTATGCAGATGTAAAGACACCTGATATCATTCTGTTAGATATTAATTTGCCAAGGGTAGACGGTAAGGAAGTGCTATATGTTATGAAAAATGACCCATTGCTAAAAAGTATTCCTGTAATCATGCTCACCACTTCTGCAGCAGAATCAGATGTTCAGGAATCTTATGCTAATCATGCAAATAGTTATGTGATTAAACCAGTTGACCTGAATAAATTCATGGAAGTAATTCGGAGTATTGAAGAATATTGGATATCGATTGTAAAACTACCTTCCCGATAAATTGTTTATGGGATTCTTCTGATATCTGCACCGATATTTCTTAATCGCTCATCAATCTTCTGATAACCTCTGTCAATTTGTTCAATATTTTGAATGGTGCTCTTTCCTTCAGCACTCAAAGCTGCGATCAGCAAAGCTTGTCCGGCACGTATATCCGGACTACTCATCGTAATACCTCGTAGATTATTTTTTCTTCCCAAGCCAATTACAGTTGCACGATGCGGATCACAAAGAATGATCTGTGCACCCATGTCAATGAGTTTATCTACAAAGAACAATCTGCTTTCAAACATTTTCTGATGAACCAGCACACTACCTCTTGCCTGTGTTGCTACTACCAAAACGATACTCAGTAAATCAGGCGTGAAACCTGGCCAGGGATGATCTGAAACGGTGAGAATACCTCCATCCAAATAGGTTTGAATTTCATACACATCCTGTTGTGGAATATGAATATCATCACCTTGAATATTCATGGCGATACCTAACTGTCTGAATTTTTCAGGAATAATACCTAAATGATCAACACCTGCATTTTTAATCGTGAGTTCACTTTGCGTCATTGCCGCAAGTCCTATAAAGCTTCCGATCTCGATCATATCCGGCAACATACGATGAGAAGTGCCGTTTAATTTAGTGACTCCTTCAATGGTCAATAAATTACTGCCAATCCCACTGATCTTAGCTCCCATGCGATTGAGCATCTCGCAAAGTTGTTGCAGATATGGCTCACAAGCTGCATTATAAATTTGTGTAGTGCCTTCTGCAAAAACAGCAGCCATAACAATATTGGCTGTACCTGTTACCGATGGCTCATCCAACAACATATAAGTTCCACGCAATGAAGGAGCCGTTAATTTGAAACAGCTATTGTCTTCATCAAACTCAAATTTGGCACCCAGTTTTTCAAAACCAATGATATGAGTGTCCAATCTTCTTCTTCCGATCTTATCACCACCGGGTTTCGGGATGTATGCTTTTTTAAAACGCGCCAACATAGGACCGGCCAGCATTACACTGCCTCTTAGTCTTCCACCTTTTTTTCTGAAATCATCCGAAGACAAATAATCGACGTTGATATTGTCTGCACGAAAACTGTAAGTATCATCATTCATGCGGTGTGTTTTTACACCCATGTCTGTGAGTAGTTCTATCAGCAGATTCACATCAAGAATATCTGGAATATTGGAAATGATCATTTCCCCATCAGTCAATAAAACTGCGGAGAGAATTTGTAATGCTTCATTTTTTGCACCTTGAGGGATGATCTCCCCTTTCAATCTGTTGCCACCACGTACTTCGAAGGAACTCATAAGAATAGTTTGATTGCTTATTGATACGAATGTAATAAAACGAAGCGGTGATTTTTTTTATTGTCTGAAGTAAGCGCATAAAAAAACCTACCGAAGTAGGCTTTTCATATAATGTCATCAAATCATTAATAGCGTTTCTTGAATTGTCCGCCGCCATTGTTGCGGTTATTGTTATTTCTACCACCACCGCCATTGTTGCGGTTATTATTGTTTCTACCACCACCGCCGTTATTTCTTCCACCGCCACCATTGTTACGATTGTTACGTCCACCAAAATTCTGCTGCCAACGACCACCACGACCGCCGGTACCATATTCATCACGCTCAAAATTCTGATTGCGGTGTTTGATATATGGTGTATTGCTGAACTCCAGTTCTCCACCCGTGATGCTGTTCAGTTCACTTCTAATGGCATCGTCATGTACCAACTCTTTATGCCAGTTGCTGTATGCGAGCTTCATATAATAAGCGATGGCATGTGCAAAACCTGCTTTTTTCTCCGGATCTTCTTCTTTAAGTGCCTTATCAATCACTACTTCCAAATTTTTACCTAAGTGTGCATACTTAGGATGGCGTTTGGGATAAGGTAAAGGATCGGGTTTGAGTTTATAGGTTTCTTTGGTAGGAATAGGGTACGGACTATCCACGTCCAACTTGAAATCACTGATGAAAAACAAGTGATCCCATAATTTATGTCTGAAATCCTCCACATTCTTCAAATGAGGATTCAAAAAGCCCATTAATTCTATAACAGCTTGCGTCTGTTGCTGTCTTTTGTCGCGGTCTTCAATGGTCAGTAAATAATCCACCATTTTGTGTACATGACGACCATATTCACGCATTCCCAAGTAACTTCTCGAAGTATTATATTCCATGTAACGATAATAAGTAAGAGAACAAATGTAAGTAATTAGGGCTTTTCAGGACGTATTTTAACGTTATCGCTGCCAACAAATCATTTTTTCATCACTCCTCTGCGCTGTTTATCTTCGCAATATGGAACAGATCGTGCAACAGATTGAGCAATATAAGCAGGAAATGCAGGCTTTTGAAGCTACTACCCCGGATCAGGTAGAGGCTTTTCGTATCAAATATCTTGGAACCAAGGGTTTGGTAAAGACTGTGATGGGAGAGATGAAGAATGTGCCGAATGAACAAAAGAAGGCGTTCGGACAAATACTCAACGAATTCAAGGAATTTGCTGAAGCGAGATATAATTCCCTAAAAGAACAAGCAGGAGAACAATCCGGTGGTGGAGATCAGCAAAGAGATATCACATTACCCGGAGAGGTATTTTCTGTGGGTACCAGACATCCATTGAATATTGTTCGTAATCAGATCGTTTCCATTTTTGGTCGATTGGGTTTTGCAGTGGCTGAGGGTCCGGAGATCGAAGACGACTGGCATAATTTCGGAGCGATGAATCTTCCAGAAGATCATCCGGCGCGTGATATGCAGGATACTTTCTATATCAGTCAGAATCCGGATTGGTTATTGCGTACACATACCAGCAGTGTTCAGGCACGTGTGATGGAAACACAAAAACCACCGATTCGTGTGATTTGTCCGGGTCGTGTCTATAGAAATGAAACCATTAGCGCAAGAGCGCATTGTTTCTTCCATCAGGTAGAAGGTTTATATATTGATGAGAATGTAAGCTTTGCTGATTTGAAGCAAACCCTGTATTTCTTCGTTCAAGAGTTATTTGGTCAACATGTAAAAGTGCGTTTCCGTCCTAGTTACTTTCCTTTTACAGAGCCTAGTGCCGAAATGGATATCAGTTGTCAGATCTGTGGCGGTAATGGTTGTAATATTTGTAAACACACAGGATGGGTTGAGATCTTAGGTAGTGGTATGGTTCATCCGAAAGTGTTGGAGAACTTTGGTATTGATTCTAATAAATATACCGGCTTTGCATTTGGTATGGGTATTGAAAGAATTACACAATTAAAATACCAGGTGAATGATCTGCGTCTTTACTCACAGAATGATGTGCGGTTTTTGAAACAGTTTACGGGGGCGTTATAATTTGAGTTCATAGTCCATGGTCGATGGTCCATGGTATTGTAGACTTGGGAGTGATACGCGTTATTAAAATTAAAACACTATTGACCATGGACTATGGACCATCGACCATGGTCTACCCTCCATCATGGTTCACTCCACAAAAGGTATAGTACTGCGAACGGTTAAGTATGGTGATACGAGTATCATCACAACCGTGTATACCGAGTTATTTGGTATACAGAGTTATTTGGTGAAGGGGGTACGGCAGTCTACCAAGACTTCAGCAGGTAAAGCCGGTTATTTTCAACCTTCAGCTTTATTGGATATGGAAGTGTACCACAATGAACTGAAGCAATTACAATTTGTTAAGGAATATCGTTGGAGTTATTTGTATGAGCATGTATTGTCTGATGTGGTCAAGCATTCTGTTGCTATGTACATGATTGAACTGGTGCAGCATAGTTTGAAACAACCGGAAGCCAATCCTGAATTGTTTTATTTGATTGAAGACAGTCTGAAGCAATTGGATAAAGGCAATGAAACATTAACTGCGAATCTACCCCTCTATTTTGTGTTACATCTCGCGTCAGAACTGGGTTTTCGTCCACAAGGAAAATATGGTAAGGATACAGGAGTCTTGGATTTACAAGAAGGTGTTTTTGTACATACGTTTCCATCACATCCATATTTTCTGGATGGACAAATGGCTGAGTTGACCTCGCAGTTGATCGATCTTTCTTTTTACAATGAATTGGAGAATTTGAAATTGAATCGTTCAACGAGAAGAACGCTGTTAGAGTCTTATCAAAATTATATGGCACTGCATATTGCCGATTTCGGAGAATTACGGACACTCGCTATTCTACAGGAAATATTGAGTTAGGGTATTAGAGGATGCGTTGAACACTAGAGTTTGATAATATCTTATCGGATACATTCTCCAATAAAAGCACTCCCGGTCTTTTTCCTTTTTCAAAACTGCCCAATTCTTTTTCCATTCCTAATGCTTTAGCGCCATTGTATGTAGCGGCTTTTAGCAAAAGGGAAAGTGAGAGATGGGGAAAATGTTGATGAAGGGTTTTTAATTCCTCCATTATACTCAATTGATGATTACTGGCTAAACTATCTGTTCCGATTACTAATGAAATATCATTTTTCACAAAAAGATCAACTGGTGGCAGTGTTTGTTCAATATACAAGTTGGCATTAGGGCACAAACAAAAGGATACAGGGATTTTTGACGATCGAATGAGATCAATATCTGATTGTTCGGTAAAGCTGTTATGCACTAATAATACATGCTTGGCTGCTTCTAGATAATGAAAGATAGAAGGCAAACTATTTTTTCCGGTAGCAGTAAAAGAAGGATTGCTGATCTGCATCAATTGATATAGTGATTTAAAATCACCACTATCAGATTTGAATAATTCATTTTCTGCAGCAGATTCCTGGTTGTGAATAGTGATGATTTGCTCTGCAAAAAAAGGGCGCATTAAATCCCATAATTCTGATGCCACGGAATAGGGAGCGTGCGGTGATAAGCTTGTATGAAGTGGAAAAAGGTTTTTGAATATCTTGTAGAAATTCAAAGATGTTTCCATTCTTGACCCAGCTACCGTTGGGTTCCAACCGCTTATTTCAATGAAATTATGATAGTGTAATCTCTTGGCATTTTTTTGTGTGAGTGAGTGAGTATGATTACAAATATCACCTACAGCCACAATGCCTGCAGCCAGCATTTCATTTTCAGCCTTTTCAGCAGCCTCCAATATTTGATCGGTATCTGTTTGTCTTTTTGAGATCACCTGTAATATAAAATCTACCAATCCGGTATGTTCAGGTATCAGTCCTTTTACATGACTAAGCTCAAGATGGCAGTGTGCATTGATAAAACCAGGGCATAATATTCCATTTAGCTTTTCTATGTCATCTCCTGCTTCATCAACACGTACGATGGTCTCAATCATACCACTATCTTGTACGATCAGTACAAAATTTTCATCCAGCATTTCTTTGCCGGTGAAAAGTTGGGAAGCGTTGAATTTGTGGTATGCCATTTTATTAATAACGAAGTTATTGTATAAGTGGTTCTTCTGTCACAATAGTTTAGTAACTTGAAAACAGCAAATACTAAATACAAGTTTATGACAGCGCACATAGACGATTATCTCGCACCGCATTATATCAATAGAAGCAATTGGTTACGAGCTGCTGTGTTGGGGGCTAATGATGGTATACTATCTACTGCAAGTATTGCCATTGGTGTGGCGTCTGCCAGTGTTACTAGAGATCCGATCGTGTTGGCAACTGTAGCAGGTTTGGTAGCAGGTGCTTTGTCGATGGCAGCAGGTGAATATGTTTCCGTGAGTTCGCAGACCGATGTAGAGAAAGCAGATATCGAACGCGAAAAACAGGAATTGGAAGAAATGCCTGAATTAGAATTGCAAAGACTGGCAGAGATATATGAACAAAGAGGTTTAAAAAAAGAAACAGCCATGTTGGTTGCTAAAGAGCTCACTGAACATGATGCATTGGGTGCGCATTTGCGGGATGAATTAGGATTGAATGATATCAGTCAAGCCAATCCTATTCAAGCAGCTTTGGCATCAGGCGCGGCTTTCACGGCAGGTGGAGTTTTACCGTTGCTCGCTACTTTGTTTCTTCCCTTAGAATCACTGAGGTATACATTGTATGGATCTGCGATCATTTTTTTGATCATTCTTGGTGCACTAGCGGCTAAGACAGGTGGCTCAGGAGTCATGAAAGCTGTTATACGAGTTACTTTTTGGGGAACCATTGCGATGGGGTTATCTGCATTCGTAGGGTATTTATTCGGTGTGAATGTTGCATAGGAAGTAACATTGTCTATAAACTATCATTCACTTTAATCAATAAGTATGAAAAAAGTAAAAATTCTATCCACGCTTATAATAGTATTGTTTGTTACAACACTTGCACGAGCACAAGAAGTACTAAAACTCTACGAAGGCAAAGCACCCGGTTCAGAAAGCTGGACATGGTCTGAAGCGTACATAGAAAAAACTGCATGGAATACGCCGGTAGTTTTTAATGTATCAGAGCCGACGCTTACAGTCATTAAACCGGAAGCAGGAAAAGCGAATGGTACAGCAGTCGTGATTTGTCCCGGCGGCGGATTTTTTGCCTTATCTATTGAAAACGAAGGATTGGGTGTTGCAAGATGGCTGGCTTCAAAGGGAGTTACCTGTTTTGTTTTAAAATACAGATTAGCAAAAGCTTCAGGTGATGATCCGATCAAAGATTTCAATGCCTCATTTGGTGATAAGGATTTACAGGCTAAACAAATGGCATCTGTTCCATTGGCGATAGCGGATGGTAAGCAGGCAATAGCTTACGTTCGGAAAAATGCTGTGCGATTGGGTGTTGACCCTAATAAAATAGGTATCATGGGTTTTTCAGCAGGCGGAACAGTAGCAGGTTCAGCGGGTTTTGGATATAACGCAGAAAATAAACCTGATTTTGTGGCACCCATTTATGCTTTTCTACCTCCGGAAATGCATGGAACGGTTGCAGCAGATGCACCGCCCATGTTTATAGCCGTAGCATCTGATGATCAGATCGGTTTACAAACACATAGTGTGGCATTGTATAATAAGTGGAACATGGCCAAACGTTCGGCAGAATTACATGTGTACTATAAAGGTGGACATGGTTTTGGTATTCGAAAGCAACAACAACCTTCAGACGCCTGGGCTGATCAATTAGCCGCATGGATGGAGTATCAGGGGCTTCTAAAAAAATAGGATATTAAGCTACAGGCTGCAAGCCACAAGCTACAAGTCGTTGGTCCAGAAATGCCGTAAAGTGATGTTATAATAAGCCACAGATGCACAGATTATGATGGCGTAATCTGTGCATCTGTGGCTTATTTTTTACTCAATATAAATTTTCATTCAAATTTTTTATTGAAAATCAATCAATTACAAAGGTTCGATTAAAAATACATTCCAATTTCTTTGGAAAATCGTCTATAACAGACCTACCTTTGCCGTCCCAAATTCTGGGATCATTATAAGTCCGGTGGGATAGCGCCGGGTTCACTTAAAAAGAAATATTATGAGTAAACTTCATTTCACTACGAAGCATGCGAATGCGGCTACCGTACAGCACAACTGGTACGTTGTGGACGGTACTAATCAAACCGTAGGACGTATTGCCTCAAAGATCGCTTCTGTTCTTCGTGGTAAGAACAAAGCTTATTACACACCGCACGTTGATTGTGGTGATTACGTAATTGTTATCAATGCTGAAAAAGTTGTTTTCACAGGTAACAAATTCGAAGACAAACAATACATCAACTTCTCTGGTTACCCAGGTGGTAAGAAAGAAGAAGCTGCACAGGATCTGATCAAGCGTCGTCCGGAAGTAATTATGGAGAGAGCTGTAAAAGGTATGCTCCCTAAGAATCGTCTGGGTCGTAAGATGATCAAGAAATTGTTTGTGTATGCAGGTAGCGCACATCCGCACACTGCTCAACAGCCAAAAGAACTGAAGTTCTAATCAACAACAAATTAGCTAATTACAAATTCCTGATAAATGGAAAAACAAAAAAACGCAGTTGGTCGCCGTAAAGAAGCTGTTACCCGTGTCTTCATTAGCAAGGGTGATGGTAAGATCACTGTAAACGATAAAGATTATAAAGAATATTTTCCGCTGGTATACCTGCAGAATCAGGTAGAAGCTCCTTTGAAAACTGCAGAAGTACTGGGTAAGTATGATGTAGTGATCAATGCACAAGGTGGTGGTCTGAAAGGCCAGGCCGAAGCAGCCAAATTGGGTATTGCACGTGCATTGTTAGAGATCAGTGCTGAATTCCGTCCTTCACTGAAGGCTGCCGGACAACTGAAGCGTGATCCACGTGGTGTTGAACGTAAGAAATTCGGTCACAAGAAAGCACGTAGAAGCTACCAGTTCAGTAAGCGTTAACAGGAGAGAAGCCACAAGCCTCAAGCTACAAGTTACAAGCAAAATATCGCTTGCAGCTTGAGGCTTGCAGCCTGAAGCTGATAAACAATTTTAAAAATTACAACAATCATACAAGATGGAAAATAACACTTCATTACAGCAACAACTTCTGGAGGCCGGCGTACACTTTGGTCACCTGAAAAAGAAGTGGAATCCTAAGATGTTGCCTTACATCTTTGCTGAGAAGAAAGGTATTCACATCATTGATCTGAACAAAACTGTTGATCACCTGCAGGAAGCTGCAGCAGCTGTGAAGCAGATCGCTAAGAGCGGTAAGAAGATCATGTTTGTGGCCACTAAAAAGCAGGCGAAAGAAATCGTGAGTGAATGCGCTAAGCGTGTGAACATGCCTTTCGCTACTGAACGTTGGTTGGGTGGTATGTTGACCAACTTCAACACCGTTCGTAAGAGCGTAAAGAAAATGCAGAGCATTGAAAAAATGCTGGCTGATGGCAGTGCTGAAAGCCTGACCAAAAAAGAAAGATTGACATTGAGTCGTGATAAAGATAAAATGGAAAAAGTACTGGGTGGTATCGCTCAGTTGGGTCGTCTACCGGCAGCTTTATTCCTAGTTGATATCGGTCACGAACATATCGCACTAGCAGAAGCTAAGCGTTTAGGTATCACAACTTTTGGTATGGTAGATACCAATTGCGATCCTAATAAAGTAGACTTTGCTATTCCTGCCAATGATGATGCTACTAAGTCTATTGCCATCATCACTAACTATATCGTTGCTGCTATTGCAGAAGGTTTGGCTGAGCGTCAAGCTTCTAAAGATGAAGAAGAAACAGAAGATAGCAACAACGAAAACGAAGCAAAAGCACGCAGATTAGAAGCTGAAGCACAAGCTGAAGCTGCACGTGGTGGCCGTCGTGGTGGTGCCGGTGCTGGTGAAGGAAGCGGAGCTCCTAAGCGTCGTGTTCCGGGAAGCCGTCGTCCAGCTGGTGGCGGTGGAAGCAGATAGTGAAGTAATCAGATTGGGTCATTGCGTCATTATCTGTTCGGATAGTGACATAATGACCCAATTTATATATACACTTCAGTCTTTTGATGATTAGGCATCGTATTTGACAATACCTGTTCATCATTTCATAAAATAAGCGTTCTGATACAGCCCATAATTTTGAGCGTCATCAGATACATTTCAATCAACATTCAAAATTCAACATACCATGAGTACTGTAACAATTACAGCCGCTGATATCAACAAATTACGCCAGGCCACAGGTGCCGGCATGATGGATTGCAGAAAAGCTTTGACTGAAACCAATGGTGATTTCGAAGCTGCGATCGACTGGTTGCGTAAGCAAGGACAGAAAGTTGCTGCTAAGCGTAGCGACCGTGAAGCAAAAGAAGGTGTGATCATTGCAAAAACTTCTGCTGATAACAAAACCGGTTTTGTGGTTTGTATCAGTTGCGAAACAGATTTCGTATCTAAGAATGCAGACTTCGTTGCATTTGCACAAACCATTGCAGATGCTGCTGTTGCTAACAATGTAAAAAGCGCTGAAGAACTGAGTGAAGTTGTGATCAATGGTTCTAAAGTAGCAGATATGATCAATGATAAACTGGCTGCTATCGGGGAAAAGATCGGTATCGCTAAGTTTGAAAGAGTAGAAGCTCCATATGTAGCATCTTATATCCATGGCGCATACCGTATGGGTGTATTGGTAGGATTGAGCAGTGAAGCTGCTGAAGCCGGTAAAGATGTAGCCATGCAAATTGCTGCGATGAATCCTTTAGCTGTAGATGCGAACAGTATTCCTGCTGAAACCATCGAAAGAGAAAGAGCCATCGTAATGGATACCATGAAAGCAGATCCTAAGATGGCAGGTAAGCCTGAAGAGATGATCGCTAAGATCGCTGAAGGTAAACTGAATGCATTCTTCAAAGAGAATACATTATTGGCACAAGCTTTCGTAAAAGATGGTGGTATCACTGTTGAAGCTTACCTGAAAAATGCAGGTAACGTAACTGTTACCGGATTTAAGCGTGTGGCTTTAGGTTAATTTATTTCAGACTTTTTATACTAAGGGAGATGAGTGATCATCTCCCTTTTTTGTATAGTGAACCGTTCCAACGGTTGATAATCAATGACCAGTAGGTTCCCGATGATCATAACTCAATACCTCACTCAATTTCCAAATACCATCTTCTTTCAACCAAACATGGGTGAATTTGGCGGTATTGGTGTGTACGTCCGTTTTACCTTGTTCTCGGGTATAAAAATGATGAACCCCCATTTGAATAGCACCGTATAGTTTTCCATTGTTATACAGCGGAAATACTTCCAAACTATTGTTATCTACTTTCCGAATAGGCTTTTTAGTAGAAGGTGCACAGATATATTGTTTGATATTCTCAAAAAATTTCGTTCTATCTTGAAATCCACCCTGATCATGATAAAATTTAAGATCACGTGCTATACGACTTTCCAGATAAGCGATATCACATTGATTGAAGCTACGTTCAAAGAAGAGACTGTCTTGTTGCTTGAGTTCAAGGAAGAGGGGAGATTGTTTATCAGTTTGAGAAAGGGTGTTAGTAACTGATATAATAATTAGTAATAGTATACCGATAATCCGTCTTGTCATTTGGTTTCATTTTTGCAAAGAATATTTTAAGTTACCTTTTAAATGAAAATGATCTGTCATTGTTTGATTTTTTAACTACCACTTTAATAACAAAAACAAAAGGAGACGATCGCTCATCTCCCTTTGCTTTAGTTAGTTTGCTATTATCAAGTGATTCTGATCATTCAGTATCTAGCTGCTTTTCCAATACTTTTACCATTTTATCAGATATCTTTTTTACTAATTCAGATATTTGAGTTTGTGAAACGTGCGGTTTAGGATCAATAAAATATTCACTTTCGGTAGAATTAATTATTGGACTACAAACAAACCGTTCAACGTCATTAAACTCATCATACTTTTTTGTTGGTTCTATATTCATTAAAGGGAAAAAGTAAGATTGAATATGATTATTTTCCATATGGCAAATTTATAATGATTTTAAATAATGAGGATTAAGTTCTGCTTTAAAATAATGCTTTCTTTTTATCCAAATAAAACCATCTCCCTTAGTAATAATTGCAACATCAACTGGTCCTCCAACACTCTCTTCTGTAAAGGTAAACCGTCGTTTAAGATAAGTTAAATATATTAAACTTTCTGCCATTTCTGATAGATCTTCTTTCGACAAAGTATTGATTGCAGCCATCATCGGATTGATATAATTTCGCTTTAATTCTGCATTTATGCTATTTGAAAACGGTTGAGTAATTTGTTTTATATCTAAGTGCCTAATTTTGGAACCTAAGTCGGGATCATTGTTTTCAACTAATCGAGCAATTGTTTCATTATTGGAAACGATAAATTGTTCAAATTGTTTTATGAAAAGGTTAAAAATTCCAGGGTCTATTCCCATTAATATGGTATCAATTACATCTGTTTGAGCAAATGGTCTAATTACGCTTTCCATATTATGACTGATAGAAGCATTCTTATTCTCTTCATCATACCAGCGCAGACGATTATTTAATGCCAATGAAATCTTTATCGAAAGAATAGACGGGAATATTTCATTTTGTCCAAATCCTGCAAAAACTAAACCGGTATAAAATCCACCAAATTTTTTTGATTTTATAAGCAAATAAACTAACTCTTTCAGCGTAGGAATAATTTCATCTGAAATGGGAATCCCTTTTTGGATAAAACAAATATTAATAGCTTCTTTTAAGCCAGTATATCCAAGATCATCGAATTCTTTCATTTCAAAGTCAAGGAATTCAATACACAAATTTTGTGGTTGTGGCGCCTGATTTAACTTATGTAGATCTATAATCTTATTTTGGATGCATGTACCTATATATTCAGCAACATTATTTTGATGATTTTTTAACCTTGCTTCTTCATTTTTCATAACATCATTCCAAATGAATCCAAGGATATCTTGAATTAAATAGTGTAGTATCTTTTTTTGTTGTGTTGTGTCGCAATAAAATGCATTCTTATGTAAGAACTTAATGAAGTCAACTTTATACTCCTCTAAATAGTCGAAGGTTTTGTCTTGCAGATATTCTCTATACTGCTTAATTATAATATCCCAAGGTGTTCCCATGAATTCTCCGTTATTGTATATCATTACACCAACAGGAGTCTTTTTCGAAAATCTAAAAATTTTATTAGCTCTATTAAAAATTTTGGCATCTCGATGGCCAGAAACAGTTACAGCACTATCGGCAGCAATTGCGGCACATTGTTTATTTAAAATTCCAATTACGGCTGTCATAGCTAATATTTAATAAATAAATATACCATTTTTTCATATGTTAATTTCTATTTTATGATACCTGAAATGGAAACTTTTTAATAAATACTATAGTTTAATATAATCAGCAATTGCTATTGCCACATAATCATGTGATTGCACAAAAGTGATGTAACATCTAAGTTCGCTTTGCGTTTTATCACCAAATCCTTTGCATGAAACAGATCCTTACACTACTTATCTTATTGTTATTAGGTTCCCAATCCTGGGCACAAGTACAAATCCGTATTCAAACTGATCCTTCCTGGAACAAAACTTTTTCCGGTAAGCTCTACCTATTTACCCAGAGTGATACCACCAAACGTATTCCCAATAACCCCGACCCTTCTCAAGCCATGTTTGCTTGGATGGTGAAAGACGTAAAGAATGAAGTAACACTTTCTTTAGACCAAGCCTCCAGTAAATACTTACCAAATGGATTATCTACTTTACAACCGGGTTACTACAAAATAGCCGGTGTGTTGGATTCCGATTTTGAAGAAAGAGGCAGTTTCAATCCGGGTAATATCTATGCACGTAAAGAAGTGATTCTTCATGTGAATGAAAAAGGGGAAGGTAGCACCACTATCGCCTTCAATTCAATGATCCCTTCCAGATCTATCCGCGAAACGGATCAACTGAAAGAAGTCATCCTGAAAAGTAAACTACTCTCTGATTTTCGTCAGAAAGATATTTTTATGAAAGCGGCAGTACGTTTGCCGGCTTCCTATAAAAAAGATAGCGCTCGTTTCTATCCGGTCGTATTCGTAATACCGGGTTGGGGCGGTACTCATTATGATATGCAAAGCCCTATGCCTGCAAAACGTTATGGTATGGATATCGGAAAAGAGAAGGTCTATGTATACCTCAATCCTGAAACACAATCTCCTTTTGGCTTACATGCTTTTGTTGATTCAAGGGTGAATGGTCCTTGGGGAAAAGCATTGGTGGAAGAATTGATTCCACATGTAGAAAGTAAATACCGTGTGGTTAAAGATGCGAGTCAGCGTTTTGTGATGGGACAAAGTACCGGTGGCTATGGTTCACTGTGGTTGCAGTTGAATTATCCTGATGCATTTGGAGGATGTTGGTCCGTATCGCCTGATCCGGTAGATTTCACTTCTTTTATTGGGATCAATTTGTATGAGAAAGGCGTAAACATGTATACCAATAAAGAAGGAAAAGAGAGAGGTATATTTTTTATGCAAGGAAAACCAACCATGACTACCAGAGTGATGGCTGCTGTTGAGAATTTTACAGGCGATGGCGAACAACTACAAGCATTCGAAGCTGAGTTCGGAGTGCCTGATAAAAACGGTAGACCTAAGCAAGTGTATGATCATGCTACCGGAAAAGTAGATGTTTCAGTTGTAAAAAGTTGGGAACCTTATGACCTAGGAAAATTTATTCAACGTAATGCGTCCAAATTATCAGGTAAGATCAATGGGAAAGTACATGTGTATGCCGGAGCTGATGATAATTTTTTATTGAATGAAGCGGTAGCCGCATTTTCACAAAAAGCTACTACTGCTAAAGTGCCTGTTATTACAGAGTTGATACAGGGAGCAGATCATTGGAGCATTTGGTCTGAAGCATTTACCAAACGAGTAGTTGCAGAGATCGATGCAAAAATCAAATAAATAATTAAAACAGCTACGGACTTAAGTCCGTAGCTGTTTTAATTTTACGAATACATTTTTTGGTTGTAGAGATAGGACGTAATTGCTGCACCAAAAACCAGCACCATCATACTCATTCCGGGATCTACACCTCCTACACTGATAACTGAGTAGACAGCTCCAATCAAATCAAAGAACAATCCTGCATAAGCCCACTCTTTGATCTTTTTTAAGAAAGGCATCAGTATGGCAATGGATCCTAACAATTTCGCAATACCAATAAAGCGAATAAAATATTCGGGATAACCCAGATATCCTGATAGAAATTGTTTTGACTCCTCATTCACCATGATATTTGGAATGGCAGAGAAGATCATGAATCCTGCAAATAATGCAGTTGTGATCCAATAGATAAGTTTGGTTGATTTGGTTGGCATGGTTGGTTGTTTTATAAGGGTTCTTCAGTGTATTTCTGTGCTTTCAGTGGCAACCTCCTGATACAAAAATTATTTGCCACTGAAAACTCAGAGAAGCACAGAAATTATTTTGCAAGGCAGTTGATCATCCAGTTGATACCGTATTTGTCTGTGAAGCTACCAAAATAAGCACCCCAGAACATGTCCTGTAAAGGCATGGTGATGTTGCCTCCGGTAGATAAAGCATCAAAAATTCTTTTCGCTTCTGCTCTTGATTCCGGTTCCAGACTGATATGCATATTGTTTCCTTGTGTAACCGTAAAGCCCATTTCTTTGGGTGCATCTGTACCCATTAAAATATGATGGGCCGTAATCGGTAATTCCACATGCAACACCATGTTTTTCAATGTATCAGCAACAGGTGGCTGCCCTGCATTTGCTGGCAGATCACCAAAGCGTTTGATACCTCCTGTCGTAAATTCAGTTTTGAATACAGAACGATAAAACAGAAAAGCTTCTTCAGTATTCCCCGGGAAATTCAAATAGGTGCAAACCCTTTCTTTTGTGCTTGTTTTCATTTCAGCACGCAGTTGAAATTGTGCTTCGATGTATTGATCCAGATTCTGCAATGCCATGGTAAAGCCTTCTTTGAATCCGAGCTCTACAATTTTTTCCAGATCAGCGAGTGATTGATAAGCAATCACAATATTCACCGTGGTCACATCTTCGTTTTCACTGAAGCGATTGGTCCAATGAGAACGTGGAAAGTCGGGATTCACTTTTCCTTCTTCATCACAAAAAGCATCCAATCCGGAGAATACCACATGTTCGTCAATATGTTCGTAATCGGCTCTGCACCAGTGACAATCGCTTTCTGGGCCAATCATTCGATAATGCCAATAACCGCCTTCTCTGAAATCCATTGACTTCGTAACAGTGCGGTACGGTTTGGGAGCCCACCAGAGATCCAGTAATTCAGGTTTTGTCCAGGCATCCCATACAAAATGCAGGTTGGCAGCGAATTCGCGCTTTACATGAATGGTGTTGGTTTCTTTATTCACTGTAAAGTCGAATAAAAGATTCGTGTTCATTTCTTTTGTGTTTTAAGGGTGTGTAAGACTTTATCTAATTGATTGAATCTGTTTTCCCAGAGCTGGCGAAACTGCTCTAGCCATCGGTCAATCTCTTTCATTTTTTTTGCATTAAGCGTGTAGTAAATTTCGCGCCCTGACTGCTCCTGCTCCACCAATTGACATTCTGTTAAAATGCGTAGGTGTTTGGAAACAGCTTGTCTGCTTGAGTCAAAATGTTCGGCAATAGCATTGGGCGTCATCGCCTGAAAAGCAATTAAGGCAATGATGGTTCTTCTGGTGGGGTCGGCGATAGCTTGAAATACATCTCTTCTCATAGGACTATGATTTATGAAACCTTTCGGTTGCAAATATAAACGCAACCATTTGGTTTCTCAAAATTTATTTTCAAGTTGATGTTAAATTCGTTTGTTAAGATTCCGAAGCTCTTGAGAAACAGGTTCCTTAAACTTTATAAAAATTTTCATCATAAAATATTCTTTTACTACCCATACTTCTCTTCCTCAACGTACTTTTGCAACAGCTAAGCATCTGTTATGAAGAAAATTCTGTTGTTATTGGTATTGATTCCGGTTCTTTCCTGGTCTCAGAGTAAACGTAAAAAACGTATTGCCGAAGAAAAAGCCAATGCTGCATTGGTTACTTCTTTGAAAAATCATGTTCAATATTTGGCTGATGATAAGCTTGAAGGTCGTTTAACCGGTAGCAAAGGTGAGGAACTGGCAATGCAGTATCTCATTCAACAATATCAGCAGATGGGTATTGAAGCCAAAGGAACGAATGGATATGTACAGGAGTTTGAGATCAAAGAAGGTAAACAGATTGATGCTGCAACCATTTTGGTAGTTGAAGATCAAACGCTGACGATCCGTACGGATTATTTTCCCCTTTCATACAGTGCCAATAAATCTGCCCAAGGAAAACCGGCAATGGTACTCACTGAAAAAGGACAGCCCTGGTTCTTTGATGTACAAGATGCTTTGGAAGACAATCAAAACAACCCACACTTTGATGTTGAGGCAGTCATCAAACAGCAAGCAACACTTGCAGTAAGTAAAGGTGCCACCGCTTTATTTGTATATAATAGTTCCAAGCGTGTTGACAATATTCAATTCAATAAAAATGACACTTCCGGTTTATTGTCTATTCCTGTAGTATATATCACTAAAGAAGGGATCAAGAAATATTTTGCAGATGAGTCTGCGAGTTATACCATTCGTTTGAACGTTTCTTTATCGGAAAAAAAGAGAAAAGCCAGAAATGTGATTGCATTTTTAAATAATAATGCTAACCATACTGTGATTATTGGCGCACATTATGATCACCTCGGGTATGGAGAAGATAAGTCTGCTTTAGATACATTTTATGCGATTCACAATGGTGCTGACGATAATGCCAGTGGTACCGCAGCTTTGCTGGAATTGGCACGTATGCTGAAAACAAAAGCACCTGCCAACAACAATTATCTTTTCATTCATTTCTCAGGTGAAGAGCTGGGATTATTGGGAAGTAAATATTGGTTGGAAAATCCAACCATAAAAATTACACCCAATTACATGATCAATATGGACATGGTAGGTCGTTATGATACTTCTCATAAATTAACGGTAGGTGGTTATGGCACTTCTCCTGTTTGGGGTGAAGTATGGAAGGGAATGAATACACCACTCATTGTTAAGTTTGATAGTACCGGTAGTGGTCCGAGTGATCATGCCAGTTTTTATCGTGCCAATATTCCTGTACAGTTCTTCTTTACAGGAAGTCATCCGGATTATCATAAGATCAGTGATGATGCAGACAAGATCAATTACAATGCACAGAAAGATATTGTAAAACTCATCTATGAACTCATCACCCGTACAGATGCCAAAGGCAAACTAAGTTTCGTCAAAACCACTGAACCTCAAATGGGACAAACACGCCGCTTCACTGTAAGTCTGGGGGTGATTCCTGATTATGGCTATTCCGGTACCGGTATGCGTATTGATGGTGTGAGTCCGGGTAAGCTGGCAGAGAAACTGGGTTTACAAGCCGGAGATATATTATTGCAACTCGGAGAATTTAAGTTTGTAGATGTGATGAGTTATATGCAAGCATTGGGTAAATTTAACAAAGGAGATAAAACACAATTACGGATCAAGAGAGGGAATGAGGAGAAAGTGTTTGAGGTGGAACTATAGTTAGTGAGTAGTGAGTAGTGAGTAGTCAGTAGTGAGTAATGGCTTTGAGAAATATATGACCAGTGATTCATTACTCCTTACTCAGTACTGACTACTCACTATTCACTTTTGACAATTCACAATTCACAAAAATGGCCACCACTAAACTAAGACTGAACATTGAGGAGCTGAACGAAGATTTCTTCGATGATACTCGGTTGTTGGGTATTACCGCGCCGGTGAAGAATTATCAGTTTTGTTTGCAGTTGAATAATTTGTTGGGGTATCATTTCAGGTTGAATCCGTCGTTGGAAATTCATTTGAGGAGGAAGGAGCGTAGTTATTATTTCAGCATCTATGAATCCAAAGAGCCGAATAGTTTTTTGGTGCATTATTTATATCACAATCAGTTTGACGGAGAATATTTATTACCGGAATTCAAACACATGGATTTTCTCTGGCTGATGAAAGGAGATCTGGTAGACGATGAAAAATGTAACTGGATCAAACAATCCGTAAAAAATCTGGCAGGAGTACAATTGGTAGCGGAACTTACCAATGAGCAGATTAAGAACAAAGGGAATATGGTGTTTTAAAACAGAGAAATAAGAAATACGAAACAGAGGAATGTCCAAATAAAGATGGGCGTTGAGTATTCATCATTCAAAATTCATGATTCATCATGTGGGTAGAAGAAAATAATAAGCTGTATAAAAAGTTTCAGTTTCAGAATTTTTCTGAAGCATTTGCTTTTATGACCAGAGTAGCTATTGAAGCGGAGAAAATGAATCATCATCCGTATTGGAGCAATGTATGGAACACAGTAGAGATATGGTTAAGTACACATGATGCGGGTGATATTGTTACTGATCTCGATCGTCAACTCGCACAAAAAATTGATAAACTCTTGTAATATGGCTGTGCCCGCTGATTTAGTGTTAATGATACGTCCGGCAGATACAGCTGATAAAGTGGTATTGCAAAATTTTGATACGCTACATGAAGCGTTCAAAAAAAATAAAATTCAAACTGTAGTATTTGAGCAAGATGCTGCTGATGCTATAGATGCTATTTTCCCATCATGTTGGTTAACCACTTTGCCTGATGGTACGGTAGCAGTATTGCCAATGTATAGAAGAGATAGAAGGCAAGAGAAAAGAGATGATATCTTGGAGTACCTGCGCAAATATTTTCTTGTCAATGATATTGAAGACTGGAGTGAATTTGAAGTAGATGGATTTTTTCTTGAAGGCACTGCCAGTATGGTGATGGATCATGAACATAAACTGATCTATGCATGCTTATCGCAAAGAACCCATACAGCCATGCTGGAGAAATTTGCAGCAGCACATAAATACAAAGCCATTGCTTTTTATGCGACGGATACGTCCGGAAAGTTTTTATTGCATACCAATCGCATGTTGTGCTTAGGACCTGATTTTGCCTTGTTATGTGAAGATGCTTTTGCAGATGATATGGATCTGATGGCGGTGAAGCAACTGTTATTATCAACCGGCTATCGAATCATTCCTTTTTCTCATGATCAGCTGGAAGCGTTTATGGGCAATGCTTTTTGTTGTGCCAATGCTAATGGAGAAATCTTTTTATTCCTTTCAGATACTGCTGAGTTAACGACAGAACAACAAGAAGCCATCAGTACATCGGCTACCATTGTGACAATCCCACTGAATATCATAGAACAAGTTGGTGGCGCTAGTGTAAACTCGATGGTTACGCCGGTTTTTATTCCTGTTGCATAAAGCGTTATGGAACGCAGATTTTCATGATGCTTTATCTCCGTATATCATGACAATCATGAAAATCCGTGTTCCATCCTTTACATTAAACCATCAAACGACCACTGTGATCGTTTTCTCAGTTTTGCTGATCATCTTACCGATAGGTGTTGTGAAATTTTCAAGTCCATTTTCGCGTAAGATATTTTGTACTTGTGCCAGTGCGTCGGGTGCAACGGCGATGAGCAGTCCGCCATTGGTTTGCGGATCAGGGAGAATGTTGAATGCTTCCATCACATTCACACCTGCACCAAATCCTGTTTTACTACTGTAGCTGTTCCAGTTTCGGTAAGTGGCATCGGGAACAATTCTTTGTGCGAGGTATGTTTTAGCAGCATCAATGATCGGCACTTTTGAATAATAGAGTTCTGCGGAAAGTCCACTTCCTTCTGCTACTTCGAGTAAATGTCCGAGTAATCCGAAACCGGTGACATCTGTCATGGCATGTACACCATCGACCTTACCCAATGCCGCACCTGCTTTATTCAATTGCATCAATTGCTGTAGTAAAATTTGTTGATCATCCTCACTCAACATTTCTTTTTTCTGTGCAGTAGATAAAATACCTACTCCCAAAGGTTTGGTCAGCAATAACAGATCACCTTCTTGTGCAGTGTTGTTTTGTTTGAGTTGTTGTTTGTGAACCAGTCCGTTGACCGATAAACCAAAAATAGGTTCAGGAGAATCGATGCTATGTCCGCCGGCGAGCGGTATTCCCGCTTCAGCACAAATAGCACGTGCTCCTTCGATCACTTGTTGTGCAAGTTCAGCAGGCAGTTTATCAACAGGCCATCCCAGAATGGCGATGGCGAGAATGGGTTGTCCGCCCATGGCATATACATCACTGATGGCATTGGCTCCGGCAATTTTTCCAAAAGCGAACGCATCATCTACGATCGGCATAAAAAAGTCAGTGGTGCTGATGAGTACCTGATCATTACCCAGATCATAAGCTGCTGCATCATCTTTGCTGGCATTACCCACCAATAATTGCGGAAACAAAGCAACAGGTTGATCAGATTTCAAAATCGTATCCAAAACAGCCGGTGCGATCTTACAACCACATCCCGCACCATGTGAAAACTGTGTAAGGCGAATAGAAGAAGTCATGAGGAGTGAATTAGGGTGCAAGTTACGAGCGGGCCAAGAATTATAAATAATGAATAATGAATAATGAATAATGAATGTCGAATGATGACCGTCTTCCTGACTTGACCATTCAATATTCATTATTCATCATTCATCATTCGTTATTTAAAAGGCTTACTTCCCCAAAAACAAAACTATCCGACGGTCCGTCTTTTACGAGGAGTTCTCCAGTTTCATTCACGCCTAGGATGGTGCAGGTGAAGCGGGTGTTTTGCTTTTTCAGGTGAACGATTTCATTTCTTTTGAACAAACATTCATTGTATTGCTCCAACAAGGTTGCAAAGGGAGAGTTGAAGAGCATATCGATACGATGGGTGAGGTCTTTACACAGTTCTTTGGCGAGTTGAACAGGATCAAATGTTTTTCCCGTGATCTGTTTGAGCGATACCGGATTGATCAATGCAGGATCGAAATGGGTTTGGTTGATATTGATTCCCATACCCGCCACGGCCCACTGCCATTGTTGGCTACGGATCTGATTTTCGATCAAAATACCCCCTGCCTTTCTGTCACGCCAATAAATATCATTGGGCCATTTGATCCGTGTTTCCTCCCCTGCATATCGGCTGAAAAAATCATAACAGCCCAATGCCACCGCAACACTGAGTCTGAATTGCTGCCCTATTATCAATGGATTTGGGTCGATGATGGTGGAAAGAATGATGTTTTGTCCACCCTCGGTCACCCAGGTCTTACCATGTTGTCCCTTACCTGCTGTTTGCTGATGCGCAAAAAAAACTGAACCATGTGTTGCCATATTGTGTTGAATATGGGTCATGGCATAGATGTTGGTACTATCTGTCACAGATAATTCCACGAACGGCTGTCCGATTGGTGTTTTAACGATGTCTGATGGCAAAGAATTACTATTTTTGACGAAGTTACCGATGTCAAAGGTAAGCCGACCGTTCAACACCTGTATTAGGTAGGGTTAGAGGACCCGGATCATTGTTTAATTTAAATCAACGCTATTATTGGAACCGCTTTCAGTTTTACAGGGCCGCACGAAGAGTTCAGTATCTAGACTCACCAGAAATTCTAAAATTTTCAAGGCTATTATTAAGGCTATTCAGGATAAAAAAGGTGAAAATATCATCAGTCTTGATCTCCGTAAAATACCGGAAGCTTCGGCTGATTTTTTTGTGGTTTGTCAGGCTTCCAGTACTACGCAGATCAGGGCCATTTGTGATTCGGTGGAAGAAGAAGTGAAAAAGAGTTGTGATGAGCATCCGTACAAACATGAAGGCAGACAAGCATTGCAATGGGTGTTGATCGATTATGTGAACATTGTGGTACATGTGATGCATCCAGATGCCAGAAAGTTCATACAAACAGAAGAAATGTGGAGTGATGCGGGTTCGCAGATCCATGAATAAATAAAAAAAGACAGGATCACTGAATATATCGGATCCTGAATCGTCAATACAGAGAGGAATATGTCACAGGAAAACAAGCAATCGAAAATGGAAAAAGGAGATGGTCAACGTAAGGGACCAAAATTCAATATTTACTGGGTATATGGTATCATCGCTATTGTGCTGATCCTGGCACAGGTCATGAATTTTTCACCTGAACTCAAAGTGATCTCTGAGCAGCAATTCAGAAATGAAATATTGCTGCCCGGTGATGTACAGAAACTCGATCTGGTGAAGAACAAAGAACAAGTGCATGTATACATCAAACCCGACAGACTCTCTAAAGAGTTTTATGTTAAGCAATTCAAAGGACGTTTATCTGCTGATAAAGTAAAAGGCACTCCGCTCTTTGCTTTTGAAGTGGTTGACTGGAAAGCATTTGAAGAACGTTTGGATGAATTCTGCAAAGCCAATAACGTAGCAGAGGTTGAACTCCGTGTGGTAAAAGCACCTGAGTGGTTTGGCCCATTGTTGAATACAGTCTTCACCCTCTTGATCATAATAGTAGCCTGGGTATTATTGATGCGTAAGATGGGTGGTCCGTCAAGTGGTGGTGGCCCGGGTGGCATTTTCAACATCGGTAAATCAAAAGCCACATTGTTTGATAAAGGCGCGAAAGTGAACATCACATTTGCAGATGTTGCGGGATTGGATGAAGCGAAAGTGGAAGTGATGGAGATCGTTGACTTCCTGAAGAATCCGAAAAAATATACTTCACTGGGCGGTAAGATTCCAAAAGGCGCATTGCTGGTAGGTCCTCCGGGAACAGGTAAGACCTTGTTGGCAAAAGCCATGGCTGGTGAAGCGCAGGTTCCTTTCTTTAGTTTGAGTGGTAGTGATTTCGTTGAGATGTTTGTGGGTGTGGGTGCGAGCCGTGTACGTGACCTGTTCAAACAAGCCAGAGAGAAAGCACCTTGTATCATCTTTATTGATGAGATTGATGCCATTGGTCGTGCAAGAGGTAGAAATGCCATCATGAGCAATGATGAAAGAGAGAATACGCTGAACCAGTTACTGGTAGAGATGGATGGTTTTGGTGGCGATACCGGTATCATCATCCTAGCAGCTACCAACAGACCGGATGTATTGGATAGTGCGTTGTTACGTCCGGGTCGTTTCGACAGACAAATTTCTATTGACAGACCGGATGTAAAAGGTCGTGAAGCGATCTTCAAAGTACACCTTGGTCCGATCAAAATATCTGAAACATTGGATCTGCATAAACTGGCGGAACAAACACCGGGTTTTGCTGGTGCGGATATTGCCAACGTTTGTAATGAAGCTGCATTGATTGCGGCACGTAAAGGCAAAGAAGCGGTAGACATGAGTGATTTCCAGGATGCTATTGATCGTGTGATCGGTGGATTGGAAAAGAAAAACAAGATCATTGCTCCGCATGAAAAATCTGTGATCGCTTATCATGAAGCCGGACATGCTGTGTGTGGTTGGTTCTTGGAGCATGCATATCCATTATTGAAAGTAACGATCGTGCCAAGAGGTACAGCGGCACTGGGTTATGCGCAATACACACCTACAGAACAATACCTATACAATACAGATCAGTTAATGGATCAGATCTGTATGACCTTGGGTGGTCGTGCTGCAGAGCAGATCTTCTTCGGAAAAATTTCTACCGGAGCTGCCAATGATCTTCAGCAGATCACACGTATCGCCTACAGTATGGTTACAGCTTATGGTATGAATAAGAAAGTAGGAAATGTAAGTTTCTATGATCCTTCACAAGAAAATACATTCACCAAACCTTTCAGTGAAGAAACCGGTAAACTGATCGATGAAGAAGTAAGAGGCATCATTGATGAAGCTTACCAACGCACCATTCAGTTATTGACCGAGAAAAAAGACGAAGTAGAGAAGTTGGCGAAAGAGTTATTGGATAAAGAAGTATTACATAAGAGTGATGTAGAAGAGCTCATTGGTAAAAGACCTTTTGAAGAAAAGAAATTGCTGGAAGTTGAAGAAACAACAACACCTGTGGTAACAGATGCTGTTACTGAAGAAACAGTAGCACCTGATGAAGCAACAGGAACTGATTCAAACGAAACAGTATAATGTCACAATCAGCAAGAGATACTATTTTAAACAAGATCAAGCAGGCACTGTCAAAACCAGTGCCTGTTCCCTTTCCCCAACAAACAGACGATCGTTCTGTGTTTCATGGACCCACTGAGGAACTCGATCTGTTGTTTGCTGAGAATTTCACTAAACTGCAGGGTCGCTTTTCTTATTGTGAAAACGAAAAAGAACTCGCTTCACAACTGAACATGCTTTTCATCAAGCGGGAATGGCAGGAATTGTACTGTAGAGAAGATGAACTCAGAGAAATACTTACTCAGTCAGGTTTTCATGCGATGACTGCTCCTGATGTTGAAAGTTGCGATGCTTCCATCACGGGTTGCGAATATCTCGTGGCAAGAACAGGGAGTATGGTATTGTCTAGTGGACAACAAAGCGGCAGAACAGTGAGTGTGTATGCACCGGTACATATTTGTATTGCTTACACTGATCAGTTGGTATATGATATTGATGAGGCGTTGCTGTCATTACAAAAAGAGTATGGTGAGCAATTACCTTCCATGATCACACTGGCAACAGGCCCTAGTAGGACGGCGGATAGGGAAAGAGTGTAGGTGGTGGGTGTGCATGGTCCGAAAGAAGTATTTTGTTTCCTGGTACAAAGAAGCAGCTAAAGAATATGTCTATTACAGTTTTACCCTTATTTGTATATGGTTCGCTGAGAAGTGGTTTTCAGCATTCGGCCTATGCTTATATCAGCCGTTATTTTGAACTGGTAGGTACAGCAAAAGTGAAGGGCGAATTGTATGATATGGGTGATTATCCTGCTGCAGTACCTTCTGATTCGGATCATTGGATCGTTGGGGAATTGTACACCATCAAACAGGATGCAGAGTTTCCCTGGGCTATTGGTCAGTTAGATGATTATGAAGGTATCAATGGTGAAGCCGATGAACCTGTGTTGTACGGACGTGAAAAAACCACGGTATACCTGAATGATACCAAAGTGGAAGCCTGGATCTACTGGTACAAAGGAGATGTGAGTGGTAAACCTCGCATTGACTGTGGTGATTTGCTGGTGTATATACAGCAGAAAAATAAACTGTAATTTCACACATCATTCATGCATCGATAAGGATGCACAATTGTTATATACCTGATGCAATCCATCACACCCCAACAAAAAATATATTTCCTTTCAGATTTTCATCTCGGTGCGCCTGATCATGAACAAAGTCTTGTTCGTGAGAAAAAGGTGGTGGCATTTCTGGACAGCATCAAAGACAGCGCTGCCATGATCTTTATTGTGGGTGATATTTTTGATTTCTGGTATGAATACAAACAAGTAGTTCCGAAAGGCTATGTGCGTTTACTCGGTAAGCTAGCTGAACTGACCGATCGGGGTATTGCCATTCATTGTTTTGTAGGGAATCATGATATGTGGATGCGTGGCTATTTTGAAAAGGAGTTGAATATTCCAGTGTACGATCATCCCAAAGTATTTGAATGGAATGGCAAGCGTTTTTACATTGGTCATGGTGATGGATTAGGACCTGGTGATCATGGCTATAAATTTTTGAAAAAAATATTCCGTAATCCATTGTGTCAGTGGTTGTTTGGAGTATTGCATCCTTCATGGGGAATTGGATTAGCGAATTACTTTAGTAGAAAGAGTCGTGAAAAAACAGGAACATCAGACCAACATTTTCTGGGAGAAGAGAATGAATGGCTGATCATTTATTGTAAAGAAATGTTAGAAAAAGAACATTTTGATTTTCTTGTTTTTGGTCATCGACATTATCCCATCGACTTCAAACTCAATGAGAAAAGCCGTTACATCAATCTCGGCGACTGGATCCGCAACTTCACTTATGCAAGCTTTGACGGCACTGATATGCAGTTGCATCAATGGCAGTCTTAAAGGTTCTTAGTAAATTGCAGCATGGAAAAATTGTTGCAACAAAAGATACTGGACAATACCATTGAAGCTTATCTGTATGTGCTGGGTACCATATTAGTGATGCTTGTATTGAAGCGCTTTATTTCCAAGTACCTCGCCAATCAGTTATATAAGGCGATTACCAAGAAACGAAATCAAACAGCCAGACAATCTTTTTTGGATCTGGTGGCAGGCCCGTTGGGACTTTTTCTTTTTTTATCTATTACCATTATTGCAGTAGACAAATTACAGTTCCCCGGTGTATTAGATTTCAAGGTCTATCGGATCACTTCCCGCCAAATGATTGAATCAATCGCAAACGCTATTATGGTGATTGTTTTCATTCGGTTGTGTTTGCGTGTGATTGATTTTATAGCGATCATTCTGGAAGAAAAAGCCAATCTAACAGCTGATCAAACCGATAATCAGCTGGTGATTTTTTTCAAGGATTTCTTTAAAGTGATATTGGTGATCATCGGTATTCTGTTGATCATGAAATTCTCTTTCAATAAACCGATCGGGAATGTTTTAACAGGTTTGAGTATTGTGGGTGCTGCACTTGCATTGGCTACAAGAGAAAGTTTAGAAAACCTGATCGCTTCTTTTATCATTTTCTTCGATAAACCTTTTGCAGTAGGTGATCTGGTGAAAGTGAATGGCTTTATGGGTAATATTGAAAAGATCGGATTGAGGAGTACACGCATTCGCACGGCAGAAAAAACCTATATCTCTGTACCTAATAAACAGATGGTAGATACGATCGTTGATAATGTGAGTTTACGTACGCAACGCAAGGCAGAGCTTAGGATGGAATTGGATCTTGCAGCTTCTGCAGCACAATTGGAAGCATTCACTATAGCAGTTAAAAAGATCTTAGATAAACCCGATGTTCTCAGTACGGTGGTATTCCTTGCTGAAACAGGAAAGAATGCACATGTGGTGATCATTGAATTTTTTACTTCGATGGATCAGTCGATCGAAGCCTTCAATCAGCTAAGACAACAAGTGAACCTAGAGATCATCACTTGGCTAGAAGAACATCATTTACAATTGGCAGCTGCGAATACGGATATTACTGTAAGACAGGGCTAAGCTTCCAAACCCGCTCTCAGTTCCAGTAAGAAAGATTTGAATTTAGTAAGCGATTGTACAAGTTGTGCCTGTACATCAGCCTGGTGTTTGTTTTGTTTGAGATAGGTTCTTGCACCTTCAATGGAGAATTTACGTTGGCGTAACAGAAAATAGATCAACTGTAGGTTACGGATATCTTCATATCGGAATAAACGATCTCCTTTACGTGTTTTACGGGGTTGAAGAATATCAAATTCATTTTCCCAGTATCGCAATAAAGAAGTGTTCACTTTGAACCATTTGGCTACTTCACTGATGGGATAGTATAATTTTTGTTTCAGTGTTTCTTCGTCCGGTATTTCAACAAGATCAATTTCCGTATCTATTTCACGGAAAGATTTTCTCCCACGTTTGCCGGGTTGTTTGGCAACAGGCTCAGCAGCCTTAACCACAACAGATGCGGTTTCTTCAACAGCTTTTGTTTCCGCAACTATATTTTTGGGTTTGATCTTCACAACGATCCGTTCATCGGCAAACACAACAGGATCTTCTTTTGCTACCGGAGGTTCAGCAACCACAGCTATTTCAGGCTCTACTGTTGGAGCTATAGCAATGGGTTCAGGAACGATGACAGGTTCCGGTTCAGAAACAATCATCGGCTCTGGCTCAGGCATTTGTTCCTGAACAGGTTTTGCTTTTGGCGCTATTGTTTTTTTAGCGGGAGCACTCACCGGTTCAATCGGCATTCCAAATAGATCGAGTTGCTGCATTTTTTGCATGGCATAAAAGTAAGCCATCTGAGTAGCAGGATTTTACGGCCTTTAGTTAAAGTGGAAAAGATGTAAGTATCTTGCGCTTCAATCAATTGAACAGAGCATGAAATCGATCCAAACCATCTGTATCTGTGGCGCAGGCACCATGGGAAGTGGTATTGCACAGGTGAGTGCCCAGTCGGGCTACCATACCATTCAGTTTGATCTGAGTGCCGAGATGATCGAAAAAAGCAGAAAGGGAATTGAACAGAACCTGAATAAGCTGACAGAAAAAGGAAAGATGAATGCAGAAGAAAAACAAGCCATTCTTGATCGGATCCTTTTCACTACCCGTGCAGAAGATTGTGTAGCAGATATGATCATTGAAGCGATCATTGAAAAGAAAGATGCCAAAGTGGGTTTGTTTACGCAACTAGCTGCTTTGAATAGTAATGATACCATTTTAGCAACCAATACTTCCTCTATTCCCGTTAGTGAGATCGCAGCCGAAGTTCCGCATCCTGAAAGAGTTGTGGGCATGCACTTTTTCAATCCGGCTCCATTGATGAAATTGGTGGAAGTGATACAAGGAAATGTTACTTCTGCGGAAGTGATGCAACAAACGATCGCCACCAGTCAACAAATGCAAAAGGTACCGGTGGTATGTAAAGATGCTCCCGGATTTATTGTAAATCGTGTGGCTAGGCATTATTATTTAGAAGCCATGCAACTCGTAGAAAAAGAACACACTGATATTACTGTGATCGATGCAGTGATGGAAGCCAGTGGTTTTAAAATGGGTCCATTCAAACTCATGGACTTGATCGGTATGGACATCAATTTTGGTGTGAGCAATATTGTATGGGAAGCATTGGGTAAACCCAAACGCTTAACGCCATCGCCAGTGCAAGCGGCAAAAGTAGCTGCGGGTGAATTGGGAAGAAAAACGGGAAAAGGGTTTTATAATTATTGATATGGAACACGGATTTTCATGATTGTCATGATCAGTCATGATTCAATCATCTGCATAAATCATGACAATCATGAAAATCTGCGTTCCATTTTACGCATTGTTATTGCTCACAAAGCTCTTTCAACCTGTTGAGTGCTTTTGGGTATTTCTCATTCATGTAATCTAAAAAATCTTCTGTGGTATCTAATTCAACAGTAACAGTAGTAGTTCCATTGTTTTCTTCGAAACTATAGTTCTCGTATCCATTGGCCCATTTTTCTACATCCGGTCCTTCTGTAATTTCCTTGTTACCTTGTACAAGGCCATAGTGTTGAATGGAAACAAATTGGTTGGGAATATTATCAGCTATCTTAGAAACAATACCTCCTTTTTCTCCTTTCTCATCTACGCCAATAAATAAAATCTTACTTCCCTTATCCCAACTTCCTTCATAGGTAGATGTAGGATTGAACAAAGAAGTCCATTGCTCATAAGTTGATTTATTACTGATACCCAGCATTATATCATATGCTTTGGCAGCAGGTGCATGGATACTTACTTTGAATTGTAACTTTTGCATGGCATGAATATTTTCGGGAACGAATATTTTACGTTAAATCATCTGTGATATTAAAACTACACAATTCATCAAACAGAATCTATACTAAAAAGGCGAATTAAAAATTTACTGCCAGATTGTTTCCGCGGGTGTATAGCCTTTTACTGTGAAGCTGTGTTTAAATCTATTCTTTCCTGCAAATTCACCTCGCTTCGTATAAATAGCAATGGCGCCCGCTGCGCCGGATAATGGTGATAGCATGGCAGGTGGACGATATACTTTCACCATCGCAATATCAGAAGGAGAAACGATCCAAATGTCTTGAGGTGTTACTCTAAATTCATCGAGATAAATTTCAGCCGGCTCACCTCTCCATCTGGCCATTTCAACCATGGTTTCCTGGTCTTTTTCAATGATCAATCCGGGTACTTTTCCTTCCAAAAAACGAAGAATACTCATAGAGCGTGCCATGGTTTCATCTTCTATTCCATCAAAGATCATGGCTTCATCACGTTTGAATGGACCACTGGAATAATAGTCGTCGTATTGCTCTACTTTCTTTTTGTATTTACCAACCACAGTCACATTTGGTAAGAGATCGGTACCTGAACTGGTGATCATGTTAAATGCATACGCAGCAGAATCTTCTTTATTCATAGCTCGTCTCACATTGCCTACACTGATCCATATTCTGCTTTCCATTTCAGGAATAAAAGAAGAGTCAAGAGGAGTTTCTATGCTAATGTTCAAATTATTCTTTGTATTCTTTTTTACAGGCGTAAAAACGAAATAAGCAGAGTCTTCAAACAAAGTGCTTTTCAAACGAAAAAAACCATCCTTGTTCAAGGCAATGGTTTCCATATAGGTTCGCTTATTCTTTGGAACCATCAGGTAATTAATACTGTTCTCGTCAGCGAATTTGTCTTTTAGTTGTCCGGACAAACGGAAATACCCTTTTTGAACCATGAAATTGACAGCGAAGTGTCCATCAGGTAATGTTTTTGCCAATACCAAAGAAGCTTGTGCTTCACCATTTATAAACGGGTAACGAAATTTCCAACGTGTACCGGTACTGATATGATCGATCCAAACATGTAATGAGGCGGCATTGAGTTTTGCTTTTTCAAAGTTGGGGATGATACAAGAGAAGTCGAGGGTATCTCCTTTTTTGAATGTTTGTTTATTCACTTGAACATCTAGTGAGTCAGATGCTTTTGCAGTATACAATAGCAAACAACAGAATAATGGTATGGTGATTCGTTTCATAGTTGATCACAATAATATTATAAAAATCATCAATCTTTCATTGGGGTAATTTATTTTAACAGTTATTGATCACATACCAACTAATTTTGCTCCCCATGCGCATCGCTATCAACGCCATATTTCTGCAGAATAATCCAATGGAAGGATATGGGCATTATACTGCGGAAGTGTTAAGACGAATGGTGGCTGCTCATCCTGAGGACGAATTTTTATTATTGTATGATCGTGCATGGGAAACACCTTTTATCACTGCTCCCAATGTTCATTCGGTATTGGTATCGCCGGCTGCGCGTCACCCATTGAGTTTTAAATATTGGTATGATGTAAAAGCAACAAGAGCTGTAAAAAAATGGAAGGCGGATGTATGGTTTCAGCCCTATGGTTTTTGTAGTGTCACGAGTCGTATTCCTCAGGTGCTCATGATCCATGACTTAGCTTTTCTGCATCATCCCGAATACATCAGTTGGTACCAGCGTGCTTATTATCGTTGGTTCACACCTACTTTTTTGAGAAAAGCCAAACAGGTCATCACCGTATCTGAATTTTCAAAAACAGATATCATGAAAACCTATCGCACTCCTGCAACAAAGATCAGCGTGATAGGAGGTGCAGTGCGTGAAGGGTTTCAACCCATGGAGTGGGAAGACAAACAAGCCGTGAAAGATGGTTATGCAGATGGTAGGGAATATTTTTTGTTTGTAGGCGGTATTCATCCACGCAAAAATTTATTGAACCTGCTCAAAGCTTTCTCGCATTTCAAAAAATGGCAACACAGTAACATGAAATTACTGGTAGCGGGAAGAAAAGCATGGCAATACGATGATCTGTTACAAAAGATCAAAACCTATAAGTATCGTGAAGATGTGGTGTTGTTGGACTATCTGCCGGAAGAACAGCTGCAACGAGTAACAGCAGCTGCCTATGCATTGATCTATCCTTCCTGGTTTGAAGGTTTTGGCTTGCCCATTCTCGAAGCCATGCAATGTGGTGTTCCGGTGGTTTGTTCCAATACCAGCAGTATGCCTGAAGTGGCAGGTGATGCGGCTTTGCTGATAGATCCATCTGATCCTGATGCCATTGCCAAAGAAATGCTGAGTTTGTACCGAAATGAAGGTATTCGCAACGCCTTTATTGCCAAAGGATTGGAAAGGGTGACTCAATTCAGTTGGGATACCACTGCTGCTGCCGTCTATGAATCTTTGCGTAAAGCAACACAGAATGCATAAGCCTTTACTCGGCTGCTGATTAAACCTTATTTTTGCGCCTTATTTTAAAATACTCGAATTAGATATGCATACTTCAACGATCAGCATTGATGTTCATTTGGATGAACAAAAAGTACCTCAAGCCATTAACTGGAAAGCGAGTGATAGTACTGCGGATATGGCACAACCGGCCAGAGCCATGATGGTGGCTTTCTGGGATGCTGCTGATAAATCGGCTTTACGTATTGATCTGTGGACCAAAGAAATGATGGTGGATGAAATGGCCGACTTTTATTATCAAACCCTGATGGGCATGGCAGATACTTATATGCGTGCTACACAACAACAGGAAATGATGGAAGACATGAAAGCTTTTGCCAAAGAGTTCTATAAGAAATTCCGCGAATCTCAATTAAAAGAAAACAAATAAAACATACCGCTATGAGTTTAGAAGAAAAAGTAATGACGGGTATGAAAGAAGCGATGAAGTCAAAAGATGAAGCGCTTCTGCGTGGTTTGCGTGCGATCAAAGCAGAGATCATCAAAGCAAAAACGGAACCGGGTGCGAACGGACAAATCTCTGCCGAAGGTGAATTGAAACTGTTGCAGAAACTCGTGAAACAAAGAAAAGATTCACTGGAAATATTTCAGCAACAAAACCGTGAAGACCTCGCCAAAAAAGAACAGGAAGAAATAGCCGTGATCGAACAATTCCTGCCCAAGCAATTGGATGCAGCAGAACTGAAAACGATCATTGCCGGAATCATCGCCAGCACCGGTGCCGCAGGTCCGCAAGACATGGGCAAAGTGATGGGCGTAGCTTCCAAACAACTCGCCGGCCAAGCAGATGGTAAAGCCATTTCTGCAGTGGTGAAGGAGTTGCTGGCAACTAATTAAAAAATCAAAAGTCAAAAGTCAAAATCATTTTGACTTTTGACTTTTCACTTTTGACTTCTCCCATGCTCATCGACATCATCTTTCTACTCTGTATGATTCTTGCCTTGATCAAGGGCTACCGCAATGGATTGATTGTGGCGGTGTTTTCTTTTGTGGCCATTGTGGTAGGTTTGGCGGCAGCGATGAAATTATCAGCCTATGTAGCAGAGAAACTGGGGCAAGAGACGAGTATTTCTCAGTCTTGGTTACCCTTTATTTCTTTTGCGATCGTGATGATCGCTGTAGTGATTTTGGTGAGATTGGGTGCAACGGCTCTTCAGAAAATGGTGGAAATGGTGTTTTTGGGATGGCTGAATAAAATTGCTGGGATGTTGCTCTATGCAGCGATCTATACATTGGTACTAAGTGTGGTGCTGTTTTATGCAGAACAACTTCATTTGTTTGATCAAACCACATTGAAAGCTTCCCGTACCTACGATTTCATACAACCCTGGGGACCTAAAGTGATCGATGGTATTGGGGAAGTAATTCCCTTATTTCGGGATATGTTTTCTTCTCTTACTGATTTCTTTAAGGCCGATACCACTCCTGCCGGTCAGGTGACACAGTAAAAGCATGCATTTTTGCTTATAAATCAGTATTTTAGTATAGATGCGGCACAATCCGAAGTCTGTTTCAAACGTTTCTTATATTGTTAACGGTTTTTCTTTTATTTGTAACGGATATAATGCTTGCATAAGAAATTAACCCCATGAATTACGAGATCAAACATCAGGACAAGTTCAAATACATTGAAGAAGGGGAGGGTGAGCCATTGTTGCTGCTCCATGGACTATTTGGCGCACTCAGCAATTTCAAAGACCTCATTGAATATTTTAAGCCCAAATACAAAGTGGTGGTTCCCATGCTGCCTCTTTTCGACTTGGATATTTTTCATACTTCTGTTGGCGGATTGGAAAAACATGTTCACAAGTTCATCGAGATGAAGGGATATGAAAACATTCATCTACTTGGAAATTCTTTAGGTGGACATGTGGCGTTGGTGCACATATTGAAACATCCTGAAAGAATCAAGTCATTGATCCTTACCGGTAGTAGTGGTTTGTTTGAAAATGGAATGGGTGATAGTTATCCCAAGCGTGGTGACTATGAATACATCAAAAAGAAAACACAACTTACTTTCTATGATCCGAATACTGCTACCAAAGAATTGGTGGATGAAGTATTTGAGATCACCAATAATAGATTGAAAGTGATCAAGATCATTGCACTTGCAAAAAGTGCCATCAGAAATAACCTGGGTGAAGAATTGAACCAGATCCAACAACCTACTTTACTGATCTGGGGAAACAATGATACCATTACTCCACCTTTTGTTGGAAAGGAATTCAACCGATTGATCCCAAACAGTGAATTGCATTTTGTTGATAAATGTGGTCATGCCCCGATGATGGAAGTGCCGGATGAGTTCAATCGAATTCTCGATGGTTTCTTACAAAAATTAAGTGTTGTTTCACAACCTTGATAAAGGTTGACGCGTATATTAGTTGAAGAAAGAATTGGATCTATCATGCTCGCGACGCAGCTCATCAATACCGGATTTCCAGCCGTCAACTTGTTTGACAAAGTTTCTTTTGCACTACAGCTGATGGAAGATTATGATCTTTTGCATCTACCTGTATTGAGTGAAGAAAAATTTGCAGGCATCATTGAAAAAGGTGAGCTATTAGATGCAGATGAAGACAGCTTACTGGCTTCTCTTGAACAATCACTCAAAAAAATATCTATCAAAGGAGAAGAACATTTTCTCGTTGCTCTCAAGCTGATCGCAGAAAATGAGCTCACTATTTTACCTGTTGTGAATGAACAAGTCGAACTGGCCGGTATCATTTCTTCTCGTTCCTTGATGTTGCATTTGTCACGTTTCTTGGGTACAGAGGAAAAAGGTGGTGTGATTGTTTTAGAAACTGATAAAAGACATTTTTCTTTTGGCGAAATCAGCAGACTGGTAGAAACCAATGATGCTTATATCACACAACTGAATACCTATCCGGAAAATGATTCGGGACAAATCATTGTTACCATCAAGATCAATAAAGTAGAAGTGTCTGATATTGTTGCCACTTTCCAGCGCTATGATTATTCTGTTCGCTATTATTTTGGTGAAGAGCAGTATGCCAATGAGTTGAAAGAAAATTACAATCATCTGTTAGCATATTTGAATATGTAATGGTTGTATAGACTCCATACTTTCCTGTATTTATTGCTGTTTCGGCCTAATCACCATACCCAAGTTGTTTATGATACTGTGTAATTGGTTATAGAATCATGATTTGCGGTTAAAGGATGAATTAAAAAGTCTGGTCAAACGCAGATTCCCTATTTTTACAAGCTTACTATTGTATAACAGCGGTTCATGCGCAAGAGGTTATTTATTTCTTTTATTGTTGTTCTCGTATCCTCAGGCGCCTTGTCTGCGCAGGAAGATTCCACCACCAAAGAATCATTGAGTTTGGCTGAAAGGGTTGCTATACGTAGCATCTATCAAATTGTTGGTGACATCAAACTCAGTGGTAATAAAAAGACCCGCGACTTTATTATCCTTCGGGAAATGGCTTTTAAAAAGGGGGATCGGATTGCAGATAATGAACTAGAGAAACTTTTGGAGCTTTCGCGTCAACAGATCATGAATACATTGTTGTTTGTAGATGTGAATGTATATGTAGCTGCCAAAAAAGGAAATGTACTGATCATCAATGTTGATTTGAAAGAACGTTGGTATTTTTTTCCAACTCCTTACTTCAGACTGGTCGACAGAAATTTCAACCAATGGTGGGTAGATCAAAAACGAAGCTTAGATCGTGTGAACTATGGAATCAAATTCATACAAAATAATACCTCCGGCAGAAATGACAATCTGACGATCTGGTTTATCAATGGATACACACAGCAATTTACCGTTCGATATGATATTCCTTTTATTGATAAAAAACTTACCAAAGGGTTTAATATCGGGTTCATACGTGCAACTCAAAAAGAATTGAACTATGGTACAGCAAATAATAAACAGTTATTCAGCAGACAAGAATCTGTAGCCAGAAAGTTTACCAAATTTGATCTAACCTATTCTTACCGTCCTGATGTCCGTAATCGTCACTACTTCAAGGTTTCATATAATGATGAGAACTTGTCAGACACTATTCTCCAACTCAATCCAAATTATTTCCCCGGTAACACCACTAGATTGAGATATATCGATTTCAATTATCAGTATCGTTATTACAACGTAGATTATATTCCATATCCATCCAAAGGGTTTCAGATAGAAGCCAATTTGTATAAGCGAGGTGTAACAAAAGAGTCCAATCTCTGGCAAACCAGTGTTCGGGCCATTTATGCACGTCCATTATCAAAGAATTCATTTTTGCATCTTGAGGGTATTGGAATCATGAAGCTTCCACGTAATGATGTATTTTTTAATCAGCGATTACTAGGTTATGGATTGAATCAAATGCGTGGATTGGAATACAATGTAATTGATGGAATAGCAGGAGGTATACTAAAAACCACACTGCACAAACAAGTATTCGGCTTTATTCTGCGTAATCCTTTCCCCAGCAAAACACATGACAAAATCCCTATTCGCTTTTTTCTGAAAGCCTATGGAGACCTGGGTTATGGTCATCATATTAATCCGGTAGCATCTAATACCCTGAACAATACATTGTTACGAACCTGGGGGCTAGGGTTGGATATCGTATCAATCTATGATTTTCTATTTAAAATTGAGTATAGCTTCAATCAACTGGGTCGCAATGGCTTATATTTACAGACAAGAAGAGAGTTCTAGCAACGATCTTGTAAGATTGGATGCATCAAGTGGAAGATGGGATGCCATCAACCAAACATACAAAGCAAAATAATGAAAATTGCCATCTATAGCCGGGGGCTTGATTCTGAAATGGGTAATCCCATTTTGATATTATTGGATGAATTAGCCCGTTATGAAACACAGGTGTATATATATCGTCCGTTGATCGAAACCATGAACATACCCGGACATCTTTCAGAAAAAATGATTCCTTTTAATGGCTCGCAAGATCTGAATGAAGAGATTGATTGTCTGATCAGCTTGGGCGGTGATGGTACCATGCTGGATGCAGTAACCATGGTACGCGATTATGGAATTCCAATATTGGGTATCAATTTTGGCAGACTAGGTTTTCTGGCAAGTATTAGCAGGGAAGAGTTAACAAGTGCTGTTGATGCACTCATCAATCGAACATTTGTGGTTGATAAAAGAACATTGATGCATCTTGATTCCAATGAGCCTTTGTTCGGAGATGCACCTTTTGCACTGAACGAATTTGCCATTCACAAAAGAGATACTTCGCCCATGATCAAGATACACACTTACCTGAACGGCGAATTTCTGAATACTTACTGGGCAGATGGATTGATCGTAGCTACACCAACCGGATCTACCGGTTATAACATGAGTTGTAACGGACCGATTTTATTTCCCGAGTCAGCTAGTTTTGTGATTACTCCGGTTGCTCCGCATAATTTGAATGTACGCTCCATCATTGTGCCGGATAATAATATCATTTCTTTTGAAGTAGAAGGTAGAGCAGATATGTTCATTTGCGCATTAGATGCACGTCGCGAGATCGTAGGTAAATCTGTTCAACTAGCTGTTCGAAAAGAACAATTCTGTGTGAATCTTGTACGATTGAATGAGAATAGCTTTTTATCAACCTTGAGAACCAAACTGACCTGGGGTTTGGATAAAAGAAACTAACACTTTCTGCAAATTCTATCTTAAAAGACCATCGCAGGCATCATTTTTGTCAATTTTCTTATCTAGCCGACATACTTTTTCCTTTTCTAAGGGGTAGTCGTGTAGTGATAGTTCTAAACGAAATACACTTAAATTAACTTTTATCGTAACAAAAATTGATGCTATTTTACAAAGGGTAAAGACCAAACGCTATGTTCAAAAAAGCAATCGTATCAGTATTACTGGCATTGGGTCTTCAACAGACACATGCTCAATTGATGGAAAGTTTTGTTCATCAGGGAGAAGTAGGTGTATCTGTTGGGGCTGCACATTATTTCGGTGATCTGAATCCGAATATTAAGGTCAATAGACCAAAAATAGCTGCGGGGCTTTTCTTTCGTAAACAGATCAGTAATTACATAGGTGTTCGACTTTCGGCGGAATATGCCATGCTAGGCTATTCTGATGTTTATAGCGATAATGCTGCGCAACGTAGACGTAATTTGAGTTTCAACAGTAATGTATGGGAGCTTTCAGTATCCGGTGATTTTAACTTTTTCCGTTTTCAACCCGGGTTTAAAGGATATCATTATACCCCATATGTAGGAATTGGATTGGGTGTTTTTTCTCATGACCCCTATGCATTTCTGAATGGAGAAAAATACATGTTACGTCCTTTAGGTACCGAAGGTCAGGGTAGTTCTCTGTACCCTGATTTGCAACCTTATAACCCCATTGCCATTAGTATCCCCTTCACCATAGGGTTTAAATATGCCCTGAATGAAAGAATGAATGTATTTGGCGAACTGACCTATCGCTTTACCAATACCGACTATTTGGATGATGTCAGTGGACAATATGCTCCGGATGCCTTTCCTCCTTTACCGGATGGATCGCCCTCACCTGCCTTTCTGTTGCAAGATAGAAGCTATGAAACGGGTACTTCTATCGGTATCAAGGGCCGTCAAAGAGGGAATAGTCCACAAAAAGATGCTTTTGCGACCTTCAAAGTAGGCGTCTCCTTCAGTTTACAGTCGTATAAATGTCCTCCCAATAAGTAATTCAATGGTCAACCATTGGATTTGAGTTTGGTTATTCCTGATTTTTATGGGAATTAAATCCTCGCAACCCATTGATTTTGTTAATTTCGCAGCCTTAATACCGTAGGGATGACCATGCAGGAAACCTTAATTACACAAATCAATAAAGAACGTCTGCCCAAACATATCGCCGTGATTATGGATGGGAATGGTCGTTGGGCCAAAGAAAAAGGGCAAGACAGACTTTATGGCCATTTCCATGGCGTGGAGAGTGTTAGGAATATTGTAGAGGGGAGTGCTGAATTGGGTATTGGCTATTTGACTTTATACGCATTTAGTACCGAAAATTGGGATCGACCGGTAAAGGAAGTAGAAGGATTGATGGGCTTATTAGTTGATTCAATCAGAAAAGAAGTTCCTACGTTAAACAAGAACAATATTCGTTTGCATGTGATTGGAGATATGAGCATGCTCCCAGACTTTGCCCGAAATGAATTAAATGAAGCGCTGGAAATGACTGCTGCGAATACAGGCCTGAATCTGATACTGGCATTGAGTTACAGTAGCAGATGGGAGTTGACAAATGCTGTAAAACAAATTGGATTGGATGTTAAAGCGGGTAAGATTGATCCTGAAAATATTAATCAGGATACGATTCAGCAATACCTGGCTACCAGTGAATTCCCTGATCCGGAATTAATGATCCGTACCAGTGGAGAATATCGTATCAGTAACTTTTTATTATACCAGTTGGCCTACACGGAATTGTATTTTACCAATACCCGTTGGCCTGATTTCCGCAAAGAGCATTTATATGAAGCCCTTATTGATTTTCAAACCAGAGAACGACGTTTCGGCAAAACCGGTCAACAAATTCAGGAGGAAAAACAATTGGCCTAACCAAAGCTGTCATAATAGCCTACATAATGGTGGTTGATTTAACAAAGACTTTTAATAATTCCCGTTAATTTGCCCCGTTTATATAACCCAAAACCATTGAAAAGACTGCTGTTTCAAGTCCAGCCAGTTGAAGAACAAACAGAATCCGGATGCAGAAAGTGTACAAATTTTTAGTCTTGGCTTTAGTATCATCACTGGTAAGCGTAGGAACAATCTATGCACAAGAAAGTACCGGTAAGGATACAGTAATTACTTCCGTAGATGCAGATCTGATCAATATTTTCAACCAGCGAACTCCCAGAAAATATAAAATATCAGCCATCAGAGTTACCGGTAATAAATTCTTTGATGAGAATCTACTGATCTCTATTTCCAATATAAATGTTGGCGATGAAGTGACTATCCCAGGTGGAGATGCCTTTTCTAAAGCCATTATGAAATTATGGGATCAAAAGTATTTCAGTGATGTAGAGATATATATCACTAAGCTCGTTGATAAAGAGATTGAAATTGAAATAGCTGTTACAGAACGTCCACGTTTATCTAATTTCTTTTTTAAGGGTGTTCGTAAAGGAGAATCCGAAGATCTTACGGGTAAGACGGGGCTCGTACGTAATCGTGTGATTACAGAAAACATGAAGATTTCTGCGATTGAAGCGATCAAGAAATTCTACAGTGAGAAAGGATACCAGAATGCAAAAGTTCGTATTGATGAAAGACCTGACTCTACATTTGATAATACACTGATCCTGGATTTTGTGGTGAATAAAGGTCCCAAAGTTCGTATCAACAATATCAATTTTGGAGGAAACACCGTTGATGCCACTAAGTTGAAAAAACAATTAAAGGGCACAAAGGAAAAATCAAGACTGACATTAAATCCGTCATTCGATAGCGGTCAGATTGTAACGGTAAAACGATATGATTTTGAGCAATACCTGAAAGAAAAAGGATTTCTGACACTGAGTAAGACCAAAAAAGTATTGGATCCATATGCTCGTTTCAAACTGTCTTCTGCAAAATTCAATATCATCAAGTTTGAAGAAGACAAACAGAGTTTATTGGATTATTACAACTCCCTTGGTCACAGAGATGCAGTAATAGAGAAGGATACGGTGTATTATAACAAAGCCGGACACCTCAATATTGATATCAAAATGAATGAGGGTCGTAAATATTATTTCGGAAATATTACCTGGAGAGGTAATACCAAATATTCTGATTCTATACTTTCTGCTATCATCGGTATTCGCAAAGGTGATATTTATAATCTCGATGTACTGAACAAAAAGTTAGGTAAGTCTGCCTCACCTGATGGCGGTGATATCAGTGGATTGTATCAGGATGATGGATATCTTTTTTTCCGTACAGAACCTGTAGAAACAGCTGTTTACAATGATACAATTGACTTTGAGATCAGAATCATTGAAGGTCCGCAGGCTACTATTAAAAATATTCGCATCAGCGGAAATGATAGAACGAAAGAACACGTGATTCGTCGTGAACTGAGAACCATTCCGGGAGAAAAATTCAGCAGGTCGGATCTGATTCGTTCTCAACGTGAGATCGCACAGTTGAATTATTTTAATCAGGAGAAAATTGGTATCAATCCAATCCCCAATCCTGAAGATGGTACAGTAGATATCAATTACAGTGTAGAAGAAAAGTCAAGTGATCAGCTGGAGTTGAGTGCCGGTTGGGGCGGTGTGATCGGTTTAACAGGTACATTGGGTGTGTCATTCAATAATTTCTCTATTCGGAATATCTGGAAGAAGTCAGCCTGGGACCCATTGCCAATGGGTGATGGACAAAAACTGAGTTTACGTGTACAGAGTAATGGTAAAGCATTCCGCTCTTATAACTTCTCATTTACTGAACCATGGTTGGGAGGAAAGAAAAGAAATGCACTTACTTTCAGCATCTATAACACTCGATTCGGACAAACTTTCAATCCTGGAACCGGTCTTTTTGATCCGAATTTTGCCGACAAAAGTTTTATATCTACTACGGGTGCAACCGTCAGTTTAGCAAAACAACTGAAATGGCCGGATGACTTCTTCTCGTTATCTATCGGTTTAAACTTTACCCGATATAAATTAAGTGACTACGCAATTGACCCAATCAATTTGCCAGGGTTCAATAATGGTAATGTACATAACTTCAACTTCCGTATCGCATTACAGCGATCATCGGTTGACCAACCTTTATTCCCGCGTTCAGGTTCAAACTTTATGTTGAGTTTGGCTGTAACACCGCCTTATTCATTGATCAATCCTAATATTACCACTAAAGCGAATCCATATCGTTGGGTGGAGTACCATAAGTGGCGTTTCAATGGTGAATGGTTCGTTCCATTGGGTAGACCGCATGGAGAGGAAAGAAATAAACAATTTGTATTAAGAGCTTCAGCCAAATTTGGTTTTCTTGGCAGATTCAACAGAAACTTACAAATTTCTCCATTTGAACGTTTTCAGGTGGGTGATGCAGGTTTGAGCAACCAGTTTGCATTGTTAGGTTTTGATATCATCGCGCACCGTGGATATCCGGTATATGATAACTCAAACCCCAAAGTGAACCCCGATCAACAGTCGGCCAGACAATATTTTACAATATTTAACAAATACACCATGGAGCTGCGCTATCCGCTAAGCCTCAATCCAAGCAGCACCATTTATGGGCTTGCATTCTATGAGGCTGCGAATGGATGGTATGATATGAAAGATTATAATCCTTTCAAGCTTCGCAGGTCTGTTGGATTGGGTATGCGCTTCTTTTTACCGATGTTCGGTTTACTTGGATTTGATTATGGCATAGGATTGGATAGGTTCTCACCAAACGGTCCGTTGAAAGATGCAGCAAGGTTTACCTTTATGCTAGGATTCGAACCGGAATAGAAACCTGAACAAAAAATGAATAGTTTATGAAAAAAACCTTACTCTTCGCCCTTCTATTGATTGGTACATCCTTTATGGCACAGTCGCAGCAGCGTTATGCGATCATTGATACCAAATACATTCTCGAAAAAATTCCGGAGTATAAAAACGCAGACAAAAAATTACAAGAGATCGGCGAACAATGGCAGAAAGAGATCGATGACAAACAGACTGTTTTGGATAAGATGTATAAGAACTATGAGGCTGAACAGTTCATGTTAACCGAAGATCTAAGAAAAAAGCGTGAAGATGAGTTGTTCGTACGTGAAAAAGAGATCCGCGACCTGCAGAAAAAGCGTTTTGGTTACGAAGGCGATTTGTTTAAGGAGCGTCAGCGACTGATCAAACCGGTTCAGGATAGGGTTTATTCGGCAGTTCAGAAAATGGCACTTGCCCGTTCTTATGATTTTGTCCTGGATAAAAGTGAAGGAATTACCGTTATATTTGCCGACCCCAAATTGGATAAAAGCGATGACATCCTGAAAGAATTGGGGATCAAATAAAAGGCTTAAAACAAAACAAATATCTCAAAATCCTCTCTACAATGAAGCAATTATTACTTGTGTGTGTGACGGTGGCTAGCTTACTGTTCTCCAACAATGCCCAGTCTCAGGTTAAGATCGGTCACTTCGATGAACAAAGCTTACTGAGCCTGTTCCCCGGTTTAGAACAAACCATGGACTCTGTCATGAACTCTTACCTCAGAGATTCTTTGAATGTAGAATATGCTTACTCTGTTCAAGATTACCAGCGCAGAGACAGCTTGTTTAAAAAAGATTCTGCTACCATGCCAGCGAAAGCAAGAGAAATGGCACTGAGTGATCTGAACAGATTGTATTACAAAATAGCAAACTGGCAACAGTATTCTCAGGAAATGCAACAAGACAAGATGGAACGTATGTTGTTACCTTACAGACAACAAATGTTCAATGCATTACAGCAAGTCGTTGCAGAACAGAAGTATACCTGGGTATTCAAATCAGAAGCGTTATTGACTCAATACGTGCAACCTAGTATATTGGACAACCTGACCATTCGAGTTGCCATGAAACTCAACCTGCCATTGAGCAAAGAGATCATGGATGCATGGAAAGCGGCCGGCGGAACAGTTCCTGCGGCTACCGGAGCAAAACCAACTACTCCTGCGCCTAAGAAAAATTAATTCAATTCATTGAATGATATTCGATCCCGTTCATGATAACATGGACGGGATTTTTTTTGCGCATTTCTTATTACAGCGATGAGCTGATAGACACTAACTTCGTAACATGTCTTTTGTACAACAACCCATTGGTGTTTTTGATAGTGGTTATGGTGGACTCACCATTCTCAAAGAATTGGTGAACACTTTACCTCAATATGATTACCTCTATATGGGAGACAATGCCCGTGCACCTTATGGTCCGCGTTCTTTTGATACAGTATATCAGTACACTTTACAATCTGTGAAATGGTTTTTTGATCAGGGTTGTGAGTTGGTGATCCTGGCGTGTAATACGGCATCTGCAAAAGCATTACGCACGATACAACAAAAAGATCTGGCAGGCATCGATCCAAACAAAAGAGTATTGGGTGTGATCAGACCCACTACTGAAGTGATTGGTCAATATAGTCGATCAGGTGCCGTAGGTATTTTAGGAACTACAGGAACCATCCTGAGTGAAAGTTATCCTATTGAGATTGCGAAGTTCTTTCCCACTTTAAAAGTGTATCAGGAAGCCTGTCCGATGTGGGTTCCATTGATAGAAAATAATGAATACGATAAACCGGGAGCTGACTATTTTATACAACAACATCTGGATCGTCTGTTCAGGCAGTCATCAGCGATTGATACTTTGTTATTGGCTTGTACGCATTATCCTTTGCTGATCGATAAGATCAAAGCTTTTGTTCCAGCCGGTACTACCATTCTTTCACAAGGCAATATCGTAGCAGCCAGTTTGAAGGAATACCTGGAACGTCATCCGAAAATGGAGCAACGATGCTCTAAGCAGGGTACACGAACTTTCTATACCACCGATTCGGTGGTTGATTTTGATAACCATGCCAGTATCTTTTTTGGCGAAAATTTGCAATCTCGCCATCTGGAACTTTTATAACCGAGCTTTTTTGATACTGAAAATCAATGCTTTAAAATTTATAAAGCGAATTTTTGTCAATTTCTAACGGGTTTTCCTTACTTTTGCCGTCCTTTCACAGACAGCAGTATGGTGACTGCCGTAATGAAATGAAACAAAATTATAGGGTTAGTTAAAAAAACGTAATTATGAAACGTACATTTCAACCGCATAAGCGCCGCCGTAAATCTGTTCACGGATTCCGCAAGCGTATGCAAACTGCTAACGGTCGTAAAGTATTGGCTAGTCGCAGAGCGAAAGGACGCAAGAAGCTGACAGTTTCAAGCGAAAAAGGATTAAAATAAATCTTGTTCCGATTCATCGGAATAAAGGATGAAAATATAAAGTCCCGCTTTACGGCGGGACTTTTTTAGTTTAGTACCCAACAAATGAAAGTAAACGGTTATCATAAGAAAGAAAAGCTCAAAAGCAGAACGGAATTAAAAGCTGTGTTTGCGACAGGTAAGAGTTTTTCCGTGTTTCCGATTAAAGTGTTCTTTATTGAGAAAGAAACCAACAATACTTCATTTCCGGTGAGTGCCGGTGTTGGCGTTAGTTCAAGACATTTCAAAAAAGCTGTCGACAGAAATCGTATTAAAAGATTATTGAGAGAAGCATATCGTTTGGAGAAGCAACCTCTACTGCAAGCAGTAGCATTACAATCAAAGAGTTTTGCTGTTTTCTTTCTCTATCTCGATAAAGAATTGCCAGACCATCTATTGATCAGAGAAAAAGTGAAAGAAGGAATCGAGAAGCTGATCAAAAAAGTAAATAATTAAACAACATACTCACTACTGACTACTCACTATTCACAATTGACCATTCACATCATGAAGCTCCTTCTTCAACTACTCAGTTACCCTTTTATTCTGTTGATCAGGTTCTATCAGTATGTGATCTCGCCGAATATCGGTCCGAAGTGCAGGTTCACGCCCACTTGTTCGCAGTATGCAGTAGAGGCATTAAAAAAACATGGGTTGATTAAAGGTGGGTGGCTATCTATCAAAAGAATCAGCAAATGCAGACCCGGAGGCGGGCATGGGTATGATCCCGTTCCGGAGGAATGATGAATAGAGAAATGATGAATATTCAATATCCAATATTCAATTTCCAAGTAAGTAAATACTTCGATATTCAATATTCATCATTGATTATTCTTCTGTTTTCTCCCCTCCTGTCATGCCTTGTAATTTGGCGATGGTTTCGCGGATTTCTTTGATGCTGTAGAAGCGGTATACTTCAGGAGCTTTACCATCTTTACCTTCAGCAGAACGCATTTTATGGAATGGTCCAATGATGATAGCATCGAAGTTTTCAGTGATATGCACAGCAGAGTTGGGAAGGATATAAAAATTACGGGTTGCTTTTCCTACATTTTTATTGGCTACCAGATTTTCTAAAGAATCAATCTTGAATTTGAGTGCTTCTTGTGTGATCACTTGATTGGCCAATTGAGGATCAGTATAGTTTACTTGACTACCTATGATGGTATCATTCTTCACATTCACTACATAATAACCATTCTCAGTCAAAGTCACTTTCGCTTCTCCGGCAGGAGTATTCAATGTGAGTTCTACATTCTTTCCTACAAAGTCAACAGCTTTGTCTTCATGGCCTGCGCCATCGGTTGCTTTGATGGTTTTGGTTTCTGTATTGATCTCAGCGGTTCCTTTACTAAATACCACTACTCTCTTTTGATCAGAAGAGCAAGCTGTGAAGAATAGGATGGCGGTGAGTATGGAGATGAGCGATTTCATGAGTTATTTTTTGGGATAAAAAAGGCTGCAGGCAACAAGCTTCAAGCTGCACGAATATTTCTATTCTTTCTTGTAGCTTGAAGCTTGTTGCTTGCAGCTTCTACAATTATTTAGCGGCTGCAAAACGCTCAGCTACTTTATTCCAATTGACTACATTCCAGAAAGCGGCGAGGTAATCAGCACGACGGTTTTGGTATTTGAGGTAATAAGCATGTTCCCAAACATCTGCTCCCAGGATCGGAGTTCCTTTTACATCTGCAACATCCATCAATGGATTATCTTGGTTAGGAGTAGAGCTTACTTCTAATTTACCATCTTCCACGATCAGCCAAGCCCATCCACTGCCGAAACGTGTCATACCGGCATTCGCAAACTTTTCTTTGAAAGCATCAAATGAACCAAAAGCAGCATTGATGGCATCAGCCAGTGCGCCACTTGGAGCTCCGCCTGCATTAGGGGCTAAGCTTTCCCAGAAAAAAGTGTGGTTCCAATGTCCGCCGCCGTTGTTACGTACTGCCGGACTAATAGATCCTGCTGCTGCAACCAGTTGCTCCAATGTTTTTCCTTCATGCTCCGTTCCTGCGATCGCTTTATTCAGGTTGTCTACATAAGCCTGGTGGTGTTTACCATGGTGAATCTGCATGGTAGTCGTATCGATATGTGGCTCCAACGCCTCGTGTGCATACGGTAATGCTGCTAAAGTAAATGCCATAACTATGATTTTTTTAAATGATTAATAGGAGTAACAAATTTACTGTTGTTAGGGGGAATGGAGATGAATTGTTTCTTAAATCGAAAACTTGTGGAGGCACAAGCTTCAAGCTGCACGCTGCACGCCACAAGTAACAAATTAGCTCTTCACTTGAAGCTTGCGGCTTGAAGCGTAAAGCTTCTCATCGTTTCTGCTGAAAAAAATTCTTCATCAACCACGCACATTCATCTTTCAATATACCACTGATGACTTCTGTTTTAGGGTGGAAGGGGGAGTGATTGGCGATGATGTGTTTATGGAATCCATTTTTTTCATCGCCGGCGCCGTACACAATACGTCCGATTTTGCCCCAATACAAAGCGCCACAGCACATTAAACAGGGTTCAAGAGTTACATAGAGTGTGGCATCGGGAAGGTATTTACTACCCAAACTGCTGTAGGCTGAAGTTAAAGCCAGTATTTCTGCATGTGCGGTAGAATCGTTCAATAATTCTACTTGGTTATGTCCGCGGGAAATGATCTTGTTCTGCATCACTACCACAGCACCCACAGGTACTTCATCGGCATCAAAAGCCAATTGAGCTTCTTTGATTGCTTGTTGCATGAAGTATTCGTGAGATTCGGGGAGCATAAAGGGAAGTCAAAAGTGAAAAGTCAAAAGTCAAAAAAATAGGGCAAACGTCAAAATACAAAAGCAGAATGATTACAAATAAAAACATCCGCTCTATCAAAAGCGGATGTCTTAAAATCCTTGCAGCCTGCAGCATGAAGCTTGTAGCTCAAAACTCAAAGCTTCTTCACCACAATATTCTTAAACCAAACATTATCTCCATGATCCTGTAAAGCGATATGTCCTTTGAAGGTTTTGGCAAAAGCAGGCATCGATCTGAATTTACTGTTGGCAATCAGATTATTCCACTGTTCATCACCATAGGTGGTAGATAAGATGGAAGTACCATTCAATTTGAATTCCAATTTGCCTTTGTTACAAATGATCTCTGCAGTATTCCATTCACCAACCGGCTTGGTAACACCTTCTGTACTTGCGATCAGGTCATATAAATTTCCTGCACGATGTTTTTGGATCTTTCCATCCGGATGTCCATCATTATCCAATACCTGCATTTCAGGTCCGGTGTACCAAACATATTTGTATTTGGATGGATCATTCTGGACCCAGAAAATGATACCGCTGTTACCATTCTTAGCGATCTTCCAATCCAGTTTGAGATGAAAGTTTTCCAACTCCATTTCATGAATGATATCACCACCGCCTTTCGATTGCCAATCTGTTTTATCAGATGCATCTAAATGCAATGTGCCATCAACAACCTTCCATGCTTGTCCAATAGATTCTTTACCATAGGTCTTCCAACCTTTGGTTGTTTTTCCATCAAATAGAGATATCCATTCTCCTTTTTGTTGAACACTGGTCATGTTGTTATCATGATTGGAAGGTGAGCCACAAAATAGTATGGTGCTTAATAATACTGTGGTGATCCAGGTTTGTATCATACTTATTTCTTTAAGAGCATAATGTATTTCACCATGGCTTTTGCATCCTCTTCACTGATGGTAGGATGCGCTGTCATTGGAACAGAACCCCAAACGCCTTGTCCACCTTTGATGATTTTTCCTGCGAGCATCGTTACATTTTCTTCAGTGTTCTCATATTTCTCAGCCACTTCTTTGTAAGACGGACCGATCAGTTTATCACCTACTTTATGACAAGTCAAACAATCAGATTTGCCGATCAGTTCCAATCCTTTTACATAATCAGGATTACTGCTCAAGTCATCTGCAGTAGTAGTTGTTGTTGCAGCAGTCGTTGTTTCTTTTTTCTCTTCATTGCCTCCACATGCAGCAAGTATTGCTAACATAGAAAGGGATACTAAGTACTTTTTCACGGTTTATTTGTTTTGGTGATGAGTGAATAGTCACCATAGACCATGGTCTATGGACTACAGAGCTAAGTTATTCATTGATTCCCAGAATTCTTCGGTTAAAATCTTCGTTGGATCCGGTGCCGGCAAAATCATCAAAGGCTTTGTCGGTGACCTTGATGATATGTTTTTTAATAAAGGGTGCACCTTCTGCGGCTCCTGTTTCCGGATGTTTGATGGCGCATTCCCATTCCATTACTGCCCAACCTTTATAATCATAGGCGGCCAACTTACTGAAGATGGAACTGAAATCTACCTGTCCGTCACCCAATGAACGGAATCTTCCCGCACGATCGATCCAGTTTTGATATCCGCCATACACACCTTGCTTACCACTTGGATTGAACTCTGCATCTTTTACATGGAACATACGAATACGTTCATGATAATGATCGATATAACTAAGATAGTCTAAACATTGCAACACAAAATGTGATGGATCATAGAGCAAACAAGCACGTGGATGGTTATTTACTTTTTCGAGAAACATTTCATAGCTGATACCATCATGCAAATCTTCTCCGGGATGGATCTCATAACAGAGGTCTACACCGTTTTCATCGAATACATCCAAAATAGGTTTCCATCTTTTTGCCAGTTCGGTGAAACCCGTTTCTACCAATCCTGCAGGACGTTGGGGCCAAGGATATACCGTATGCCATAATAATGCACCACTAAAAGTAGCGTGTGCATTCAATCCAAGATTGGCAGATGCTTTGGCTGCATATTTCAATTGTTGAATGGCCCATTCGGTTCTGGCTTTGGCGTTACCACGAACTGATTCGGGTGCAAATCCATCAAACAAAACATCATAAGCAGGATGTACCGCTACGAGTTGTCCTTGTAAGTGGGTAGATAATTCTGTGATCTGTAAACCGGCAGAATGTACTATGCCTTTGATCTCATCAGCATAGCTTTTACTCTCGGCAGCTTTCTGTAAATCGATACAGCGTGCATCCCAGGATGGGATCTGCACACCTGTAAAACCCAATGATGCTGCCCATTTACAGATACTCTCCAAAGAATTGAATGGCGCCTGATCTCCCATAAACTGCGCCAAAAAAATACCGGGACCTTTGATTGTTGTCATGATTTTGAAGTCAAAAGTGAAAAGTCAAAAGTGAAAAGTCAAAAGTGAAAGGGAAAACGATTTGACTTTTCACCTTTCACTTTTCACCTCCTCACATCCTATATTCCGTCCATTTTTCCGCTGATGCGGCTGATGCTACTACATTATCGATGAAGGCCATGCCTCTGAGTCCGTCTTGTGTGTTGGGGAAGTCCAACATTTCCGGAGTGGGGGTCGTGCCATCCATTCTTGCGGATAATGTTTGAGCAAAATTGCGGTAGATATTCGCAAAAGCTTCAAGATAACCTTCTGGATGTCCGCCCGGTGTTCTGCAGTTGGAGGTTGCAAAAGAGCTCAATCTATCGCCATAGTTGCCACCGGCTCTTAATATTTGTGCCGGTTGATCCAGCCATTTAACGAGTAAGGTATTGGGTTCATGCTGTGCCCATTCGATGCCGCCTTTTTCTCCGTAGATACGGATCTTTAATGCATTTTCTTCACCTGCTGCCACTTGTGATGCCATCAAAACACCACGAGCTCCATTGCTCATGCGTAATAAAACATTGCCATCATCATCAAGGATTCTTCCTTCTACCATCGCATTGAGGTCTGCACAAAGATGGGTGATCTGTGCGCCGGTAACATATTCAGCCAGGTGAGCGGCATGTGTGCCGATATCGCCCATGGCACCTGCTTTACCTGATTTTTTAGGATCGGTTCTCCAGGCAGCTTGAGCATTACCCTCTCTTTCGGATAGTTTGCTCAGCCATCCCTGTGGATATTCTACCCATACCTTTCTGATCTTACCCAATGCACCTCCGGTAACCATGGCGCGAGCTTGTTTGACCATCGGGTAGCCTGAATAAGTATGTGTCAGACAAAGGATCAATCCTGTTTCCTGAACTTTTTGGTGGAGTTGTTTGGCTTCATCAAGTGTGAATGCGATCGGTTTTTCGATCACAACATGAAAACCATGATCCAATGCCATCATTGCAGGAGCAAAATGCGCGAAGTTGGGGGTAACGATGGTTACAAAATCCATTCGCTTATCTGCCGGAAGCTGACTTTCTTTAGTGATCATTTCTTCATAGGTCAGATAGATCCTGTCTTCAGGCAGAAACAATGAGCGACCGGAATCTTTTGCGATGTCCGGATTGATGCTGAGTGCGCCACAGCAAAGTTCGATCAGTCCATCCATATTGGCAGCGAGGCGGTGAATGGCCCCAATAAAGGCATCTTTCCCACCGCCAACCATACCCATCCTGAGTTTACGGTTCATGTCAAGTAGTTTTTAGTTTCGGTTATTAAGCGCTGAAATGTTTTAGGAATGTAAGGTTATTAAAAAAAAGGAAGCGAACGAAATTTTGAATAGCAAAACAGTTCAATAAAAAGTGAACACTTGTTCGTTTTACCGTAACAAGGATCATTCATCACTTAAACATTATGATGTATGATGTAAAAATAAAAATTACATTTAAAGACAATTTTGATTCCCAATACCAACGATCATGCAAGCCATCACACTTCAATGGGTTTACCCCAATTTAACTGTTGTTCACCGACAATCATTTTTTCTACTACATTACCTGTTGTTTAAACACTAATTCATATATTTATTACCTGCGAAACCATCATCATGGGAACTGACCAGAACAGACGAAAAACGATCAAACAGTTGCTTGCCGGATCAGCACTTCTTGCTACATCTGTGCCTTCTTTTGCATTGGAATCGGAAAAAAAATTTTCACCTATGGCACTCAAAGGCAATATCAACCATTCTGTTTGTCGCTGGTGTTACGATTATATTCCGCTGGATGAATTATGTGTGATCATAAAAGAAATGGGTTTGGTAGGGATTGACCTTGTGGGTCCAAAAGATTGGCATATCCTCAAAAAACATAACCTGGTCTCTACCATGTGTAACGGCGCAGAGATAGGGCTGGTAAAAGGTTGGAATGATCCGCAATACCATGATGTACTCGTTAAAAATTACACGGAACATATTGAACTGGTATCTAAAGCCGGTTACACCAATCTGATCTGTTTCAGCGGTAACAGAAATGGGATGGATGATGAGACCGGAATGAAAAATTGTGTAGAAGGATTGAAAAAAATCATGTCACTCGCAGAGAAAAAAGGGGTGGTGATTCAGATGGAACTTTTCAATAGTAAAGTTGACCACAAAGATTATATGTGCGATAGCTCTGCATGGGGTGTTGAATTGTGTAAACGTTTAGGCTCGCCCAATTTTAAATTGCTGTATGATATCTATCATATGCAAATCAATGAAGGAGATATCATTCGTACGATCAAAAGAGATCACCAATATTTTGGTCATTATCATACGGCAGGTGTTCCGGGTAGACATGAAATTGATGAAACACAGGAGTTGTATTATCCTGCCATTATGAAAGCCATTGTAGAAACAGGATTCAAACAATATGTAGCGCAGGAATTCATTCCAACAGGAAATGATAAAATAGGATCATTGAGGAAAGCAGTGCAGTTGTGTGATGTGTGAGGTGGCTTATAGTCCATGGCACAGATTTTTTTCCATGGACTATGGACCATCAACTAAAACAAACAACAAACCTTCATAAACAAAAGACCATGGCCGATCAAAATTATGACGCAATTGTAGTGGGCTCAGGTATTAGTGGTGGCTGGGCTGCCAAAGAGCTTACCGAAAAGGGGCTCAAAGTACTGATGCTCGAGCGTGGACGTAACATTGAACACATCAAAGATTACGTAAACGCCAACAAAGAAGCATGGGACTATCCCCATCGTGGAAGAAGAACACAACAGATGATCAATGATTATCCTGTGTTAAAACGCGATTATCCTTTGAATGAGACCAATCTGGATTATTGGGTGAATGAAAAGGAAAGTCCGTACACAGAAGTAAAACGTTTCGACTGGTTCCGAGGGTACCATGTGGGTGGACGTTCACTCATGTGGGGTCGTCAGAGTTACCGTTGGAGTGATTTTGATTTTGAAGCCAATGCCAAAGATGGTGTTGCCATTGATTGGCCGGTTCGTTATAAGGATATTGAGCCGTGGTACACTTATGTAGAACGTTTTGCAGGTATTAGTGGTAGTAAAGAAAATTTGCCACAACTTCCTGATAGTGATTTTCTTCCTCCAATGGAACTCAACTGCGTGGAAAAAGATCTAGCAAAGCGACTGAAAGAGTATTATAAGAATCAGCGTACCATGATCATTGGTAGAACTGCTAACCTTACTAAGGAGCATGAAGGCCGTACCAGTTGCCAATATCGTAACAAATGTTGGTTGGGTTGTCCTTTCGGTGCTTATTTCAGTACACAGTCTTCCACATTGCCTGCCGCTATGAAAACGGGCAACTTAACGTTGCGCCCATGGTCGATCGTTACTAAGGTGTTATACGATAAAGACAAAAAACGTGCAACCGGGGTTGAAGTACTGGATGCGGAAACCAATAAGACATATACTTACAATGCAAAGATCATTTTCTTGAATGCCTCTGCTTTGAACTCTGCATGGATCCTGATGAATTCTGCTACAGATATATGGCCTGATGGTTTGGGTAGCAGTAGTGGTGAACTCGGACATAACGTGATGGACCATCACTTAGGTGTTGGTGCTGGTGGACGAGTAGAGGGTTATGAAGATAAATACTACTTTGGTCGCCGTGCCAATGGTATTTATATTCCCCGTTACCAGAATCTGTTTGGTGATAAGCGTGATTACCTGCGTGGATTCGGATATCAGGGAAGTGCTTCTCGCCAGGGATGGGGTCGTGATGTGGCTGAATTAAGTATCGGTGCAGATTTTAAAGATGCATTGACTGAACCCGGAGGCTGGTCTTTTGGTATGATGGGCTTCGGTGAAGTATTGCCGGATCATAACAACAAGATTACACTGGATAAAAACGTAAAAGATAAATGGGGACTTCCGGTTCTTTCTTTTGATTGTGAGTTGAAAGAAAATGAACTCAAAATGAGAAAAGACATGGAAGCCGATGCCGTAGAAATGTTGACCAATGCCGGTGTGAAAGATGTGAGAGGGTATGAAGGCAATGGAGTATTAGGTCGCGGTATCCATGAAATGGGAACAGCTCGTATGGGTCATGATCCTAAAACATCTGTACTGAACAAATACAACCAAGTGTGGGATGCGCCTAACGTATTTGTAACAGATGGTGCATTCATGACATCCGGAGCATGTGTAAACCCATCATTAACATACATGGCATTCACAGCGAGAGCTGCTGATTATGCTGTGTCTGAATTAAAGAAACAAAATTTATAATAGTGAGTAGTGAGTAGTGAGTAGTCAAAAAATGATTATTCACTCACTACTCACTGCTGACTTCTCACTAAAAAAATTTACCATGAATAGAATAGAAGCCCTTTCCAGCGTAGCCTTGCTGCTTGGAGGAACCATCATTGGTTCAAGCGCTTTCCTGATGGGTTGTAAATCCAGTGGAAGCGAAAGTGGTATCAGCTTTTCACCAGACGATATCAGTTTCCTCAATGAAGTTGGAGAAACTATCTTACCGGCTACCAGTACTCCCGGCGCTAAAGAAGCGAAAGTAGGAGAGTTCATGTCGGTATATGTATCAGATTGCTATGAAGCCAAAGATCAGACCATCTTTAAAGCAGGTATTCAAAAACTCAATGATGCCAGCCAGAAAAAGAATGGTAAATCATTCATAGAAAGCACAGCTGAACAGCGTCATGAATTATTAGTAGCGTTGGATAAAGAAGCGAAAGAATATCAGCAGAGTAAAAAACCGGAAGATCCCAATCATTATTTCAGAATGATGAAAGAGCTGACACTATTAGGATTCTTCACTTCTGAAGTGGGCGCTACCAAAGCTTTACGTTATGTAGCGGTACCCGGAAAATATGAAGGCTGTATTCCTTATAACAAAGGGGATAAAGCTTGGGCAACTTAATTAAGTCAAAAGTCAAAAGTGAAAAGTCAAAAGTGAAAGGGAGTGAGTTGTATCATTTCTAACTTTTGACTTTTGATTTTTGACTTTTGTTTTCTTTCACCTTAAATAACCTATTACCATGTCAACCAATCGTAGAGAATTTCTTCGTAATACAGGATTTGCGGCGCTGGCGGCATCGTTGCCATTTGCGGGTAAATCATCTTCTTTTTTGAACTCACTTGCTCCTTATAAGCCTATCGGTTCTTTTGGAATTCAGTTGTGGACTGTGAAAGAAGCTTTGTTTGCGGACGCAAAAGATACACTTGCCAAACTTTCTTCTTATGGCTACAAACAGATCGAAAGCTTTGAAGGACCAAAAGGTTTCTTTTGGGGGATGAAGAATACGGAATTCAAAAAGTACATGGATGATCTGGGTATGAAGATCGTTTCCTCGCATTGCAATAACACGGTAGACTTTGAAAGAAAAGCTGCTGAAGCTGCTGAGATCGGAATGTCATATTTGATCTGCCCATGGAAAGGTCCTCAAAAATCAATTGATGACTTCAAACGTTTCAATGATGAGTTCAATAAATGTGGTGAGATCGCCAAGAAAAATGGTATCCGTTTCGCTTACCATAATCACGATTATTCTTTTAAAGTACTTGACGGACAAATTCCGCAAGTGGTGATGATGGAAGGAACGGATAAAGATTTAGTAGATTTTGAAATGGATATTTATTGGGTGGTAGCAGCAGGCGAAGACCCTAAAGCATGGTTCAAAAAATATCCTCATCGTTTCCGTTTATGTCATATAAAAGACCTGACCAAAACTGCTAAAGGAAATGAATCTTGTCAGATCGGAAAAGGCACCATTGATTTCAAATCGATCTTAAGTGAAGGATCTAAATACGGAATGAAAACATTCATCGTAGAACAAGAAGCGTTCACCGGCACCAACCCAATGGAGAGTGCAAAAGCGAATGCAGGGTATATGAGCAAGTTTGAAATCTGAGAAATAAAGAATATCGAATAAAAAATGTCGAATGATGAAAGTTGTATTTACTTCATCATTCGACATTTTTTTATTCATCATTCAATCTTTCCTATACCCCTAAACTCCATCCTTCTCTATACTGTCTCTTCACAAATTGATTGGCTTCGTCGAAGTTGGTGATCTTCATGTTGGGTCCATCCCATACGAGTCTGATGTTACGACCCGGATAAGTGATACGTCCATTTTCCATTTTCTTCTGAAGGTCATAACTACGAATAGCCAGGTTACCCATTAGTACACTTTCTGTAAGTGGTCCTGCAACATCGAAGTTAGAGCTGAGGTTTTTGGCAGCAGCAGATCCATATCCTTCAATAGCTGCTTCTACCCATGCAGCATAGTGTCCATTGTCTCCCTTAGGAACTCTTGCAATGGTTTGAGGTACTTGTGTTGTCTTGGTTAAGCTGGTAGGTAACAAATTAGGAATAGCACCGTAAGTGCCACACATCATCTTTCCTTTGGTACCAATAAAGATGGTTCCATTACCACCATCACCCATCATTTCATTCGGGCCTAATTCTGCAGGACGTTCAGGTTGAATACCGCCGTCCATCCAGTGCATGGTTAGATCAGGCTTTCCATTCTGTCCTTTGAATTTTAAGATGATATGAGATGCGAGAGGGCCGCATTCAGGTGCATATACTGCATTCCAGTTTCTTTCATAACGTTTAGCTACACTACACTCCGCAGATTCAGGATATCCCAGACCGAGTACAGCAAAAGCCGGAGCCATGATATGACAAGCCATATCACCCAATGCGCCCGTACCATAATCCCACCAACCTCGCCAATTGAATGGAACGAGATTGTCTACATAATCTTTGTATGGAGCGGTTCCCAACCAAAGATCCCAATTCAATTCTTTGGGAACAGGTAATGTGTTCTTTGACCATTGAATACCTTGAGGCCACACTGGTCTGTCAGTATAACAATACACAGTATGCACATCACCGATCAATCCTGCATTGTACCAGTCGATAAGTTGTCTTACTCCATCACCTGAAGCCCCTTGGTTACCCATTTGAGTCACCACTTTATAACGATGCGCTGCTTGTGTAAGCATACGGGCTTCATAGATATCATGGGTTAAAGGCTTTTGAACATAAACATGTTTGCCTAACTGCATGGCAGCCATGGCTTGTACTGCGTGCATATGATCAGGAGTTGAAACAGATACCGCATCTATGTTTTTATGTTCCTTATCCAACATCTCACGGTAATCTTCATACACTTTGGCTTTGGGATAACGTTCACGGCTCTTAGCGGTTTGTCTGCTGTCTACATCACAGAGAAAAGCGATATCAGCTTTTCCACTCAAAAAGAAACTATAGATATCACTCTCACCTTTTCCGCCCGCACCAATACCGGCTATCTGTAGTTTATCACTAGGCGCTACAAAACCACGTCCTAATACATTACGTGGCACGATATAAAATCCTGCCAAAGCGGTGAGACCATTTTTGAGAAATTTTCTTCTCGAGTCATCTTGCGACGTGATCTCCTGTTGTTTCTTCTTGGAATTTTTTTTCATAAAAAATCAGTTGTTGGTTGGATGAGCAATCGAGCTATGAATTTATTCAATTATTTTGATTGATTGGGTTAAAAGATTAAGCCGCATATTCAGAATCTTTTATAAATGGTCCTGAATATGCGGCTTAATCTTTTGTCAATTCGTTCCTTTATAAATTAGGGGGTCGTCTATTCTCGATATACATATCAATACCAGTATATTTTCCTCCAACCTTTTTCAATAGCCCCGTATCTACAAACCCAAACTTTTTCTGAATAGTCAAAGAGTCTTCATTGAAGTAAGTAACCATGACCCATCTATCACTGTCTAAACGGAGGGGTAATATTTTTGATTGTTGTCCGTTATGTGTATGAATTTGTAACGCATACTGACCTCTTTTAAATTGTGCAACAGGAATTTCTTGTAAACCTGGCTTGGCCTGGTGCTTAACGGGAGTTAGTGTTTTATTATGTTCTTTATCATTTACAACAATATTAAAATCTACTTTCTCTTTACTTTCATTATTAAAAACAACATAAGTTACCGGTTTGTATGCATTGCATGAAAACAGAAAAACAATAACCAATAACAGCGGTAGTTTATTAAATCGCATAGACGAATGTTTACATCAAAATTAACTGACACTTCATCGTTTAATGATGAATGCAACTAATGATGTATACAAAGCGTAAAACGTTGCCTCTATACCAAATAAAAATCAACTTTTATTGGTTGAAAGTGCTGTCCGGAACAATGGCAAAACTGCCTGGTTGAATATTGAAGAAAGTGATATCAGTAAGATCTTGATTGGATCGAAATCCATTCGCATACCTGCCCTTTTGTTTGTATGGATAGTTTTGAATCAAAGTAACCGGTGTGGCAGTATAAAATTGCGCTAGGTTTTGATCCCAATATAATTCATCACAATACAGTGTATCTCCTTTTACATTGTAAATAACTACTTGATCCCTTAGATATACTTTACTTTCATTCTGCAGATAACGTCCGTACTTGGCAGATAGACGACTTTCTACTTTCATGCTATCATCATAAAACTCAACAAACAAAGAATTAGGAAATTCAGTTTTTCTGGCACTATCACCCTGATAGCGAAGAAGTAAAGGGGCGGTTAATTTTGCACCAATTCTTCCATTCTGACTCAAAAAGCTTTCGATATTTTTTCCTTCCTCAATAGCGGGTAATTTTTTCCCTAATGCTTTCACATCGTTGACATCATTTTCACAAGCCAATAAAAAAACACAGCCCAACAAGCAGGCTGTGAATAGGTATTTAATATGTTGATGATGATTAGTCATACCTGCGTTTCTGGAACCAAATATCCGTTAAACTCATACCTAAAGTGAACTGAGCATAGCTCTCAGTGATATTATTTACACCCGAGCCTCGCTTTCCGAATTGTAAAGCAGTATTCAGGATTGTAAATTGACGATCATAATTATTCCACTTCTTAATAGGGAAACCAGCACCTAAAGAAAAACCGGTTGTTTTAAGACCATTGCCATCCGGATCGATGTAATCTTTACCAATAAAAGCACCCACACGATAATTCACATTGCTCCAGTAGTTTCTGCCGTTTAAAGGATCAGGAGCTAATTGAGCACCAATTTTCAGTTGCCAGCTATTTACTAACTGATCAGGCTGATTGTAAAAACGATACTTACTCCACTGAGTGGTTGTGTACTCTGCACCAATAGACCACATTTCAAAAGTACCGCGATTATTGCTCGATGTTTTATGAATAGTAATACCGGCTGCATAAGTTGAAGGTAATACGATGGCACCTTTGATATTATTCAGAATAGCTACCGTATCAATAGTAATATCACCCGCTTGTGTCTCAGTGTATGTCTCTCTTTTCTGATCCTGAGAGGCAGACATGTTTTGATTCAAACTATACGTACCTCCTAATCTTAGGAAATAATTGTTGGTGACACCTGTTTTCTGATCGATCTGCTTTTTTAACAAGAATTCATATTGAAAACCCGTATTCAGAAAAACTTTATTGAAAGTGGTGATGGTAGATGAATTCGATTGGAAAAAGAAAGCGGTATCATTCAGGAAAATCTTTTTAGTAGATATTTCTCTTCTGCCGAAATTAAAACCAGTATTGAAACCTATACTGAAGTTTTTCCATTTTTTTCCAAGGCCTAAGAAAGCCTGGTTAAGTCCTCCAGATCCTTCATAAATCGTAGCTAAACTATCTCCTGCTACTCGTTCTCTGTTCACGACAGAATAATTGATTCTGGTAACCGGTCTGATACCAAAGGCCATTCCCAAACCTTTGGTTCTTTTCAAAGGCATACCTACTGCGATGTATGATGGATAGAAATAATTAGATCTGAACTTACCTGATGGATTTTCACTTCTCAAATTTCTGGTATCAATGGTCAAGCCCAAATCATAAGAAACCATGAAATAATTAGAATAGGTAGCTGGATTCATAAAGTTCACTGCCTGACCAACATTATTGTTGATACCATCAGAATAAGCAGCACTAAGTCCGCCCATAGCCCGGTTGATGGCATGTAAACTGTTGAAACTTTCACCCAATCCATAACGAGTGAAAGGTGAATTCTCCTGAGCGTTCGTTTGAAGCAGGGTAAATCCGATGGTCAGAATGGTTAAACTAAATCTTAGTAGTGTTGTGCTCACAAATCGCATACAGGCCTTTAAAAATTAGATAAGGGTCGGCAAATATCCTGTTTTTTAGATGTGGTACAAAAAAAGCCATATCCCCCCCGGTTAATAGCACGTTAAAGTTGTTGAATTTCAATGCATAAGCGTCAATAATTCCATCAATTTCCTTGGCCATTCCCATGATTACACCGCTTTGTAGGTTGGTTTTGGTATCAAAACCGATCAAAGGGAAGTGATGATCGGGCTCAACCATGGGTAATAATGCCGTTTGCTCATGCATGGCCCTAAAACGCATGGTCATACCCGGGGAAATGCTCCCACCTAAAAATTCGTGTGATTTATTGATGTAATTGTAGGTAATACAGGTACCCAACCCAATGGCGAGATTGTGTTGATTCGGAAATAGGTCAACCGCTGCAGCACAAATGGCCAATCTGTCGGCACCGATCGTTTCCGGTTTACCTACCGGTGTGGTGAAAGGCAGTTTGCTGGTATGTCCTAATTTGTGAAAGTCAGTTCTCTCCGTTAAAAGTGATTCTAAATCCGGATGATGTATGATCACAGAAGAGAGAATGGCTTTTTGTGGTTGATACTGATCTAATATTGCAGTTACGGTATCAGGCCCGTCATTTTCCAACACAAGTACTTCTTTCAGTTCTTTACCTGCAAATACTGCGCACTTGAGTCGGGTATTGCCAAAATCAAAACATAAGCTGGTATACATAGATCGGGTTATAGGTCAAAGTTAAAGCCTTTCAGTTCCCTGAAATGCCCATTCAGTTGTATGCGCTCCTTTAAAGATTCCATTCCAGCAACTACAGGTAACACTTTCGATAAATGTTGTTTCAAATATTCCAATCGCTGCGACTCATGCAATAGACCCAGGAACTCATATTCTTCGTCAAGTGAAAGCCCCGCATGATGTGCCAGGTCATAACTGCAAAGTTCTGCATCCGGTTTTTTAAAGTCTTTGCTTACCTGAATCAATTTATGCAATTCTCTGATAGCGGCTATTACCTGTAATGCGAGCTTACTGTTTTGTCTTTCATCATTATCGGGATAATGAACAATTGCACCACTGTACAGCTTTTCTGGAATGGTTTTTACGAGTTCCAGCATGCGAAATACTTTTTCACCACGCGTACGGATATCCATTTTGCCATCTTCATGTACCTGAACGATTTCTGTAATGGTTACCAGTGTTCCCATTTCAGAAACATTATTTTTCAGAACAATGGGAATGCCAAAGGATCGATTTTCACCAAAACAATCCTGGATCAATTGTCTATATCGAGGTTCAAAAATGTGCAGGTTCAATTGCTCTCCCGGGAAAACCACTACACCTAAAGGAAAAATCGGAATAAAATTGGTCATAGTCTTTCAATACACTACGAAATAAGGGAAATAGCTGTAACCCGACAAATAGCGTCTAAGGATAATATCCCTGTTTTCCCGAACACTTGTGTTTTGTTTTCTTGTATCCCTTATTTCATCTTTACTTTGTGATATGAAGATATCAGGATTTACGATCATCAAGAATGCGGTCATGAATGATTATCCGATCGTGGAAGCGATCAAATCTATCTTACCGGTAGTGGATGAAATGATCGTATTGGTAGGTGATAGCGAAGATGAAACCATCGCTTTGATGCAATCCATCAATGATCCAAAGATCAAGATCCATCATTCTGTTTGGGATAAAAATTTACGTACGGGCGGTACCGTATTAGCTGTTGAAACCAATAAAGCTTTTCAATTGATTGACCCCGAAAGTGACTGGGCTTTTTATATTCAGGGCGATGAGGCAGTGCATGAGCAATATCATGATATCATTCGCAAAACCTGCTTGCAGTACAAAGATGATCAACGTGTGGAAGGGTTGGTATTTAAATACCTTCATTTCTATGGCACTTATGATTATGTAGGCGATAGCCGCAAATGGTATGATCATGAAGTAAGGATCATCCGCAACGATAAAAAGATCAGCTCTTATAAAGATGCGCAAGGGTTTAGAGTAGGTGAGAGAAAGTTATGGGTAAAGCCGGTTGATGCGTATGTATATCATTATGGTTGGGTGAAAAGCCCCGAGCAAATGATGAAAAAACAAAAACAAGTAAGCCAGTTCTGGAACCATGATGAAGCTTTACGTGAGTTTCTGGCTAGTCCGGATTTTTATGATTACAATGAATTCGATTCTCTTCAAAAGTTTACAGGCACACATCCGGCTGTTATGAAAGAACGTATTCAAAGAAAGAACTGGCAGGTTGAATTGGATATCTCTCGCAAAAAATTTTCATTAAAAGATACACTACTCTACTATTTTGAAAAATTAACCGGTATCAGACCTTTTGATTTTCGTAACTACCGGATTTTGAAATAATGATTCTCTGAAGAAAAGAAGTAGGTTCATTCCATAATAAAGCTACTACCCATGCGTGTATCCATACACTGTATTGATACGCCAGATTGGTTTCTATCAGACAAGAAACAATGATGGCTGCAGATACAGCACTAAGTGCTATATTCTTTTTTCGGATACCGTGAATCAAGGGATAGATCAACCATACGCTGAAAAATAACAAGCCAATAATGCCGCTTCCCATCCACCAAAACAACCATTGATTAAATGGCCATCCGAAATCAAATTTTTGTTGTGGGTAGTTTTTTTGAACACTGTCTTTGATCACATCATCAATGGCAGACCATCCAATATTATTTTGTCCTGCTTGAATAAGTTTCCAGGACTCACTATTGATCACCCTTCTGGTAGCGTCTGATAAAGTCGGGTCTGCTTTACCTGCCTCAAATTGTTGCCAATCGTATAATGTATAGGCAATCTTTTGTTGTATACCCGACGATAGCTGATAAGTGATCGCTGCCAGTGATATGAATGCAATGATCCCGATGATCAATACTCTTTTTTGAAAACGAGTACCGTATATCAAGATAAATAATGCAGTGACCAAGATCATGATCAGTATCATGACCCATGCCGTTCGGATGGCAAGTATAAAAATGGAAACAAGTAAAAATATACCGATCAGTCGCATGATCTTTTGTTGTACGAATGATACAAGACTTATCAAGCAACAGACAGCTAAAAACATTCCAAAACGAACATGATCATCATCCATCCATACCGGTACGGTTTGTCCTGAGCCATACCTGATCAATGTTTCCTGATAATGAGTGATATACCAGAAGATTGGATAACTCAATGAGATCAGGCTTGCCCAAACCCAATATTTCAACAATGCAGTTTGAGAATATTTCACAGCAATAAGTGAACCTGCAAGGACGGCAAGTAGATAAGTACTTACGGTAAGTAAATGATCAAGATCTTCTTTAGCAAAACCATTCTGCCAACATCCCAATAAGGCAATCAAGACAGGGGATAGCCCCCAGATGAGTAAGGCTTTATTGTCGTGATGAAAAATGTCTTTTCTTGAATGTGATATTAACCAAATGACCCAAAGTGGTGCAGACAAAGACAAGATTGCACGACTCCATAGTAAACCTGCTAGGGAGATGATCATCAGTAGAACAGGTAGCCATGCTTTTTTCATGATATATCAACGAATCAGTGATACTCTGGAGGCAAATACTTTCTTTTGCAATAGTAAACTTAAATTTAAGCTACCGATCGCAATATGTGGGATCAATTATTACAACAAATAGCGCTATCAGATCTGAAAGCTTTGGCTAGGAGTATTTCATTGGTAGAAAATGAAGTTGAGGGGTATGAAAAGTTTTTAGGTCAATTGCCGGCCGGACATGCATCTGTTACCGGAATTACCGGTCCACCGGGAGCGGGTAAGAGTACATTGGTAGATGCGCTGATCCATCAGTGGGTGAGTGAAGGAAAGAAAGTTGGTGTATTGTGTGTGGATCCTTCATCGCCCTTCAATTTAGGGGCTGTTTTGGGAGATCGGATACGGATGAGTGATTGGTACAATCATCCCAATGTTTTCATCCGATCACTTGCTACCAGAGGTTCATTAGGCGGGTTGCATCCACATATCATAGAGATCACTGCGTTGATGCAGGCAGCAGGGTTTGATCAAGTAATTGTTGAAACCGTTGGGGTTGGACAAAGCGAAATAGAAATTGCAGGCTTGGCCGATACAACTGTGGTAGTAGTAGTTCCCGAGGCGGGCGATGAAGTGCAAACCATGAAAGCAGGATTGATGGAGATCGCTGATGTTTTTGTAGTGAATAAAAGTGACAGACCTGATGCTGACCATTTTGTCAAAAATTTAAGAATGATGTTGGCGCCGGCATTCAAACAAATGAGTTGGGAAGTGCCGGTCATCAAAACCATTGCTTCTGAAAAGAAAGGGATCAGTGAGTTAGCGGCTTCTATTCAGCAACATCAAAGTTTACAAGAAGACCGACCAAGAAAAGCCTGGCTGTTAACCGAAAGAGCTTATCAGCTGATACAACGCTATCGCATGCGCGATGTGCAAAAAGAAACCATCAAAAAAGCGATAGAGACTGATTTGGCAGAAGGTCGGTTCAACTTATTTACTTTCATTCAACAGTACATATAAATTTTGTGAGCAATTCATTAACAACAGCAATTGATCAACCATTGGTATCTGTGGTGATGGCCACCTATAACGGTGAGCGATTTGTTGGGATACAACTGGAAAGTATTCTTTCGCAAACATATCCGCATCTTGAAGTGATCATTGTAGATGACGGTTCTACTGATAGCACCTATGGTATACTCGAAGGATATGCAACCAAGGATCATCGAATTAAATTATTCAAGAATGAAAAGAATCTCGGCTATGTCAAAAACTTTGAAAAGGGATTGTCACTAGCCACAGGAGAATATATTGCACCAAGCGATCAGGATGATATATGGCTACCTCATAAGATCCAATTTTTATTAGATCGAATAGATAAGTCTGCAGTTATTTATGCTAATTCAGCTCTCATTGATGAAAGCGGAGAGTTGATGGGGAGAAAATTATCCGATGTAAAAAGATTGGCTACTTTCAATGACTGTTTGAATTATACTATTGGAAATTCTGCACCCGGACATGGGATGTTGTTAAAAAAAGAGATCGTGACAGCCTCTTTTCCTTTACCAACCATGATACCACACGATTACTGGCTTGGTTTTGTAGCCACTTTTTATAGTGAGCTTACTTATGTAGATGAAGTGTTGGTCTTATACCGTCAACACGGAGCCAATGTTTTTGGTGCTGCCAAAGTGAAGTCAGATTCACCTGTAAAGCCGATCCGAAAGCAAAAGACAAATGCTGAAAATATAGCGCTTGCAAGAGAAAGAATGCGATTGATGTATGAAAAATGTCCGGCAGATCTGGTAGAACAAAAAAAAGTGTTTAGAGATTTGTGTAAAGCATATGCAAGTTTTTCGCTGATCAACAATTGGAATAGGATGATCATTTTCTTCCGGTATAACAAGCGTATGCTGGCTTTTAAACAAAGATCACTGATCAGAAGATGGTTGTTCTGTTTAAAAATGTTTGTAAAGATCAAGTAATCGAATCAATCTAAGACGAATGCCAATTAAGCTTTCCGGACATATATTATTTGATGCGGAGCGAATGAAATATCCTCATACCGGACTATATCATTTTTGTTGGCAGTTAGGTAATGCTCTTAAGGATATCGTGAACGAGAAAGAGAAATTACATTATTATGTACCGGCTTCTTTCAAAGGTTTCTTTGGATCTGAAGTACAATATCTTGTTCAGCAATCTTTTCATAAATGGTTATTGCCATACACTGACTCCATTCAAGTTTGGCATGCCACTCATCAATCTACCGACTATTTTCCCTTTCGAAAAAAGTGCGCTGTTGTCTTAACAGTTCATGATCTGAATTTCCTACTGGATGAAGAAAAGACTGAGTTGAAAAAAAGAAAATATATCAACGATCTCCAAAAAAAGGTGAATGCGTCAGCCCATATTGTGACCATTTCTCATTTTGTAAAAAAGGAGTTACTAAAATATATTTCAGTCGGTGACAAACCTGTTAGTGTTATTTACAATGGTTGTAATATACATACATCTACAGAGAGCGATAATTTAATACAACCGGATCTGATACATGATGAGTTCCTTTTTACTATAGGTACTATCACTCCTAAAAAAAATTTTCATGTACTGCCTTGTTTATTACAGCATAATAATATGAAACTGGTGATAGCGGGTGTTACAAAACAAAGCGGTTACAGACAACGCATCATTGACGAAGCCAAAAAAGTTGGGGTTGAAGAGCGCCTTGTATTCGTTGGTGGAATTTCTGAAAGTGAAAAGGCTTGGTATTATCGGAATTGCAAGGCCTTTGTTTTTCCTTCAATCGCAGAAGGCTTTGGACTTCCGGTGATCGAAGCTATGTACTACGGTAAACCGGTATTTCTTTCGAAACATACGTCTCTCCCTGAAATCGGGGGTAAGGATGCTTTTTATTTTCATGATTTTGATCCCGTTACGATGCAAACAACCTTTGCAGAGGGAATGATTTCATTCACAGATGTTCAAAGTAAATTATTAAGGAAACAAGCGTCTACATTTAATTGGAAAGTAGCCGCTGAACAATATCTCTCGATTTATAATACATTGTGTTAACCCGATGTGTTGATCTATATTTGAAATATTCTATTATAACTCAATCCTATGGCTTCGAGATTTAAAAAAATGGTTCGGGCTTTTGGCTGGGCTGATGCCGTAAAATTATATTATAACTCAATCCTATGGCTTCGAGATTTAAAAAAATGGTTCGGGCTTTTGGCTGGGCTGATGCCGTAAAATTATATTTACGTGTGAAGCTTCGTCCATATGGTACAGTCTTCATCAATCGATATCAAACTTCTTTTTTTCTACGAAAAGATACTTCTGACTATTACACTTTTGATCAGGTGTTTTTGCGAGATCAATACAATTTCAGATTTCCGTTTGAGATCAAGACCATTATTGATGCAGGGGCAAATAATGGAATGGCAGCTGTTTATTTTTCAAAAAAATATCCCGAAGCATCCATCGTTTCTATTGAGCCGAGTACAGAGAATTTTGCAGTACTGAAAAATAATATTCGTGACTATCCGCGTATCAAAGCCCTTTGTAAAGGTGTATGGAATAAAGATGTGTATTTAAAGATCATCAATACTGATGGCGTGAAGAATGCATTTATGGTTGCGGAAACAACCCCTGATGATCCTGATGGCATTCCTGCTATTTCTATTGAAAGTATACAAACAGAACAAGGTTGGCAAACGATCGATCTATTAAAGATCGATATAGAGGGCTCTGAAAAAGAAGTATTTGAGTCCGGCTATGAGAAGTGGCTGCCAACAACAAAAGCCATTGTGATTGAGTTGCATGACTTCATGAAAAAAGGATGTGCACGCTCTTTTTTTAAGGCAATCAGTCAGTATGACTTCTCTTTTGATATGCGGGATGAAAACCTCATTATGATCAATGAGGCTTATCGGTAGCGTTAGTTCTTTTGTTCAAAGCTTTCTACTTCTTTTTCCTTTTTCCACCATCTCCATCCAATATATCCCATAATAGCTAAGGGGGCTCCGGCAAGGTAAATGATGGCAGAATTCAATGCTTTGGCAGGTCCTTCTCCTAACTGTGAAGCAGTTTTCGTACAAATAGAACATTGTGCATCAGCTATTTGACTGATCACCAACATTACGCCTATTAAAACCATCATTTTCCATCCCTGCTGTTTCATATCGGAGAGTTTGTACAAAGGTAAGGATAAGTCAAAAGTGAAAGGTGAAAAGTGAAAGGAAGTGCTATCTTTTCACTTTTCACCTTTCACTCTCTTTGACTTTTGACTTCTCTTTCCTATCTTCCTTGTTCAACCTTTTACCGTGAATCAACGCAGAGATTTTCTACAACGCATCGGATTGTTGGCCGGGGCATTTTCTGCCAATAGTCTGTTTCAGCAATTACATGCCGCTGAATGGGAGTCGGAACAGCAAAGAGTGTCTTCTTTTAGCCCTGAACAAACGGCAACAGATGAAGACTATTGGTCTGTGATTCAACAAGCTTATACCGTCAACCCTAACCTTGTAAATCTGAACAATGGGGGTGTAAGTCCATCACCAAGGGTGGTGCAAGAGGCTGTAGAAAGGTTTAATCAGTTATCGAATGAAGGCCCATCCTACTATATGTGGCGTATTTTAGACCAGGGAAGAGAGCCTTTACGTTATAAATTAGCCACACTCGCCGGATGTTCTCCGGAAGAAATAGCAGTCAATAGAAATGCTACAGAAGCATTGAATACGGTGATCTTTGGTCTGGACCTCAAAGCAGGTGATGAAGTGATTGGGACTAAGCAGGATTATCCTAATATGATCCAGGCATGGAAACAAAGAGCTTTACGGGATGGTATCGTATATACACAGATCAGTTTTGATTTTCCCATAGAAAATGATGATGCCATTGTTGCCGCTTTTGAAAAAGCCATTACACCTAAAACAAAAATTTTACACCTTACCCATATCATCAACTGGATCGGACAAATACTCCCCGTGAAAAAGATCGCACAGATGGCGCATCGAAGAGGATTGGAAGTGATCGTTGACGGAGCACATTCATTTGGGTTACTTGATTTTAAAATACCCGATTTGGAATGTGATTATTTCGGCACCAGCTTACACAAATTCCTCAGCGCCCCTATCGGTAGTGGAATGTTATGGATCAAGAAAGAAAAAATTGAAAAGATATGGCCACTGGTATGTAATGACAAGCCAAGAAGTGATGACATTCGAAAGTTTGAAACCCTTGGTACCAGAAGCTTTCCCATAGAGCAAGGAATAGGTGAGGCATTGAATTTTCACAATGCAATCGGCGCAAAAAGAAAAGAGGAAAGGATTCGTTATCTGAAAAATTATTGGGCAGAAAAAGCAAGAGCCATCCCTAAAGTAAAAATACATACCTCATTCAAGCCTGAATATGCTTGTGCCATCTGTGGTGTTTCTATAGATGGTATGACACCTGCACAACTCGATCAGGCATTGTTCAATACCTATAAAATACACACTGTAGGTATCGTATGGGAAAATATCAGCTGTGTTCGCGTAACACCACATGTATATACCCGCTTACAAGATTTGGATAAACTGGTGTTTGCGTTGGAGGAAATAGCGAAGAAGAAAGTTTGAATCTTTGATTTCTTGATCTGTGATTGATAAAAGCTATTAGCTTTTCAACCCAAATCAAGAAATCAAAGATCAAAAAATCAAAGATATCCTAAGAAGCTTTCGCAGCTGCTTTCTTGGCTTTTGCAGCAGTAGCTTTAGCATTGGCCGGACGGCTTTTGCCGAATGAGCCTTTGAATCTTTTTCCTTTAGCGGTTTTTTTATCGCCTCTACCCATGATAATAATGTTTTGATTGATGAATGTGAGGTGCAAAAATAGAAAAACCCCGCGAAAGCGGGGTTCAATTCTTTTTAGAGGCTCAGATTAGATCTTAGCGCTCAGTTCTTTACCAGCTTTGAAGCGGGCAACTTTTTTAGCTTTGATCTTGATAGTCTCACCAGTTTGAGGGTTACGACCTGTACGAGCAGCACGCTTAGATACAGAGAAAGTACCAAAACCTACCAGGGTAACTTTGTCACCTTTTTTCAGGGTTTTAGTTACTGTATCAACAAAAGAATCTAAAGCAGCGTTAGCTTGAGTTTTGGTGATACCTGCATCTTCTGCGAGTTGTGCGATTAATTCAGCTTTGTTCATAGATGTGTTTTTAGATGTATTTTAATAAGAGAAACAAATTTATTGGCTTTTATCAAACAGCAAAATATTTTTCCAACTTTACCGTCTTTTTGTGATTCTTTAAAACCCTTTTCCAACAAGACTTTCAGCCGATTTAATTTTTTGATGTGTTGCATGTTTCAACATCGGTATCTGCTGAAACCCTTTATTATCAACAGTTTCAGCATTTTATCGCTGAAAAGCAGTCCCGAAGCGGGTTTCAGAGCAATATAGTGAAGTTTTGTGATTGACAAAATGAATTTGCAAAACTATCCACACTCAATTCACAACCTGCATTAATGAGCGAAAACCTGCGAATTGATTTCCCCAAACATCCAATGCATCTTTTCGAAGTGCGGTTGCATGATGCTCTATGTAGCGATCATAATCTTCTTTGGTGGTAGCAAAATATTGAGTAGCATAAGTAGGTCCTTCTGTTTCATCGAGTTCCAATACGCGTACAAAACGATAATCAGTAAAACAGCCGGTAGACATCACTTCAGGGATATGTTTGTTTTTCATCCAGACAAGCCAATCTTCATGAATTCCCCAGGCCAGTTGAATGGTTACATTATAGATATACACGGTAAAAAGTTTATCATTTAACAAATATTAGCTGATCTCAGCATAGATCGGACAATGATCGCTGTGTTTCACATCCGGGTAAATGGCTGCTGCTTTCAATTGTGATTGCAAAGTATCTGTAATACTGATATAATCGATCCGCCATCCCTTGTTTTGAAGTCTGACAGACGGAAAACGCTGGCTCCACCAAGAATAGGCTCCGGTTACTTCCGGATGAAGATGGCGAAAAGTATCTACCCATTTGCTAGCCAGAAATTGATCCATCCAAGCCCTTTCTTCCGGTAAAAATCCGGATGACTTTTTATTGCCCTTAGGGTCATGGATATCAATTTCTGTATGGGCGATATTATAATCACCCGTAACGATTAGTTTCTTTCTTTTTTTTCTTAGGTCCTGTACATAAGTGAAAAATTCATCTAACCATTGATACTTATAAGTTTGACGCTCATCACCACTGGTTCCTGAAGGGAAATAGGCATTGATCAGGGTAATATCACCAAAGTCAACACGGATGACTCTTCCTTCCGCATCACTTTGTTCTATGCCATTACCATATACAACATTATCAGGTTTTATTTTGGTAAAAACAGCTACACCACTGTACCCTTTTTTTTGTGCAGAATACCAAAAAGTATGGTACCCCATTTTTTCAATGGCGCTAACATCCACATCTTCCTGGTTGGCTTTTGTTTCCTGCAAACAAATAATATCAGCAGGATTGGTAGCTAACCAATCTGTAAAACCTTTTTTCATGGCAGCCCTGATGCCATTGACATTGTATGATATGATGCGCATAGTTTATTGATTTATCGAAAAAAACGAGAGAACCCTATGATCATTAATTGGTTCAATAATTCTTTGTCTAAAGATGCATCAAAAACAGCAATTCTTTCTGGCAAAAATCTTCCCATGGCAATCGCCACATTTTTTTTATTCAGATAAAACTCTTTCAGTTTATTCTTATCACTACACATTATCATAAAGGGTTCATTGTGAATGAATCCTGCAACAACGTATTCCGAAAAAACCTTTCTTGAAACATCATCTGGCTGGATTGTAACTAAGCTTGTACTATCATAGCCATTGCTTATTTTATTCAAATACATTTTCCTGTCGCCGATACCGATACCTGTATTTTTCGTAATTCTGAACTTAGCAATTGTATCCTTGTTTGCCAATAAAAAATGTACTTGGTCGGGCATAAAACTCGTGAAAGCCTCATCTTCATTTCTATAATTAAAAATTGGATTGATCTCTATAAGCATTTGTAGGGTATAATTTTTATCTCTCATTACATCCCTACTTTCCTGTCTTAACTGTACAAAATCAGAAGCGCTTTGTCTGTCGGTATTGCTGATCGCTTTACCCACAATGGATGTATCTACTATATTTTTATTTTTTCCTTTAGTAATCAGTTGCTCATAAAAAGAATCGCCTAGTCGAATTATCTCATCAGTATTATCTCTTTTGAATGATGCAATATTGTTTTTACTATTTACTTGTATAACCGGATAATTGCTAATGAAGGGGAGTATAAAATTATCTGCATAGTATGCCGGTGTAGCTTTCACTTCGATAATGGCTATTTTATTTTCCGGATCCAAGAGACGTCCTAAGCTAAGATTCAGCATATCTGTAAAGCCTTTGTTGCTTAGTGAGAGGGCATCGGCCATAATGCCAAATCCATTGCTATTCCCTCTGCTAACACAGATGGTCATGACTTCATTGAGTATGATATCTTTTGCTGAATTTGTCAATAATACCCCCAACTGAAATACAGACTCTGTTCTTTTGAATAGCAAAGAGTCTTCTTGGTACTCAGGTTGTGCATAATAAAAAGTATTGGTCTCAAATTCATAAAGATCAAGATACATATGCCATGTACTACTATCTGACAATGTAAAAGGGACATTTGCGGAACTGATTTGCTTTAAATCAGGCAGAGCTATAAGGCGTAATTCATCATTAACGAGTTGTGCATTTTTATGTTTGAGTAAATTATTATTCAATTGTTTGAGAAAGACTGCTTTTGTTTCTTCGTTATTTAGGTATTTCATTACCGGACCTACCATCGAAAATGTTCTGAATTGTTCCAGAATCACTTTTGTCTGTGAAGATGCAGACAGTACAATAATCATGCATACAATGCTGCTGTAAAATTTTCTCATAAAACCGTTAAGGATGTTTAACTGTTTATTATAACAGCAAATTTTGTGCTAATTTGAATTTTCATCAATATAAGGATAGATATGGACAAAACAGAAAGGATCATCCCTGCGCAAGAGTCGGTGTATTTGGATGGCCCCAAACCGAGAATTAATGAGTTGGGTTTTGCTTGGCAAATTTTTAGACAATTTATCAAAGGCTTTCGTACCCTTCACTTTGTGGGTCCTTGTATTACGGTATTTGGATCAGCCAGATTTAAAGAAGATCATCCTTATTACCAACAAGCCGTTGAAGTTGGGAAAAAAATTGCCGAACTCGGCTTTACTACTATGACGGGAGGTGGACCAGGTATCATGGAAGCTGCTAACAAAGGCGCTTATGAAAATGGAGGACAATCCGTAGGTTGTAATATCAAACTTCCCTTTGAGCAGTATCCGAATCCTTACATGCACAAATGGATCACTTTTGATTATTTCTTTATCAGAAAAGTTTTGCTGGTAAAGTACTCTTACGCCTTTATCATTATGCCAGGTGGATTTGGTACGATGGATGAGTTCTTTGAAACACTTACGCTGGCTCAAACCAAAGTGATCAATGATTTTCCGATCGTTTTATTAGGAAAAGACTATTTCCAGCCACTGCTTGACAGTATTGATGATATGGCGAAACATGGAACCATTTCTCCGGAAGATAAAAAGCTATTGTTCCTTACTGATGATGTGAATGAGGCTATGGACTATATTAAAACCTATGTCCGTAAAAACTATACCGTAAAACCAAGAAGAAGATTGTGGTGGTTGTTTGAGAAAAGGTGATGAAAAAATATCCAATGTCCAATATCCAACTTCGAAATTGGATATTGGACATTGAAAATTGAATATTTATTTATCCTTCTAACACCGGTCTGAGCCATTTTTCGGCGGTTTCGAGGGACATGCTTTTTCGTTTTGCATAGTCTTCGAACTGATCTTGCTGAATTTTTCCTACACCATAATACTGGCTTTGTGGATGCGCAAAGTACCAGCCACAAACGGATGATGCTGGATACATGGCCAGACTTTCGGTGAGTTCTATGCCGATGTTTTCAGTGACTTGTAAAAGGTCGAATAATTTATATTTTTCTGTATGATCCGGACAAGCAGGGTAGCCGGGTGCCGGACGTATACCTACATATTTTTCTCTGATCAATTCTTCATTGCTTAAGGCTTCGTTTTTGTCATAGCCCCAATATTCTTTTCTGGTTTTGAGATGCAGGAATTCTGCAAAAGCTTCTGCTAAACGATCAGCCAAAGCTTGTAACATGATCTTATTGTAATCATCATGATTTGCTTCAAATCTTTTGATATGTTCATCAATACCCTGAATAGTTACCGCAAATGCGCCGATATGATCTTTCTTTTCATTACTTACAGGCGCAATGAAATCCGCTAATGACAAATTGGGTTGTCCGGGTGCTTTTTTGATTTGTTGACGCAAGAAAGAAAGCGTGGTTTTTTTGTCTTTATCTGTTACGATCACATCATCATCACTACTAGCTGCTTCCCAAAAACCGATGGTACCTTTTGCAGTCAGCCATTTCTCTGTGATGATGGAATCCAGTAAAGCATTTGCATCATTGTATAATTTAGTGGCTTCTTTTCCTACTACGCTATCTGTGAGTATCTCAGGAAAATTACCATGCATTTCCCATGCAATAAAGAAAGGCTTCCAATCAATATAAGGACGAATTTCATTCAGATCAGCATCTGCAAACACTTTAATACCTGTAAAGCTAGGAGCAACAGGAGAGAAGTCAGACCAATTAATATTCACTTTATTCTGTAATGCTTCGCTATAAGGAAGGTATTGTTTGATACTTTTTTTATTATCAAATCCTTCTTTCAGTTTTACATATTCTTCACTCGTAGATTTCAGGAATACTTCTTTTTGATCTTTATTCAAAAGAGAACCGGCAACGGTTACGCTTCTGGAAGCATCTAATACATGCACCACACCATTGCCATATTCCGGGGCAATCTTAACTGCAGTATGCATTCTGGAAGTAGTGGCTCCACCAATTAATAAAGGTTGTTTCATGCCACGACGTTTCATCTCTTTAGCGATATGAACCATCTCATCTAATGAAGGAGTAATGAGTCCGCTTAGTCCAATGATATCCGCATTTTCTTTTTGTGCTGCATCCAGAATTTTATCTGCAGGCACCATTACACCCAGATCAATGATATCATAACCATTACAGCCCAATACAACACCTACAATATTTTTTCCAATATCATGTACATCACCTTTTACTGTAGCTAATAATATTTTTGCTGCACCTGCTGCTTCTGTATTGGCTGTGCCAGCTTTTAGGTGTGCTTGTTTTCTTTCTTCTTTTTCAGCTTCAATGTATGGAGTGAGTACGGCTACGCTTTTTTTCATCACACGTGCACTCTTCACCACTTGAGGTAAAAACATTTTACCGGCACCAAAAAGATCGCCTACAATGTTCATTCCATCCATTAACGGACCTTCAATAACATCCAATGGCTTTGGATATTTTTGTCTGGCTTCTTCTGTATCCGCTTCAATATAATCGGTAATACCGTTGATAAGGGAATGGGCCAATCTTTTTTCAACCGGTTCATTTCTCCAGGCCTCATCTTTTACTTCAACTTTACCTTTTGCCTTTACAGTTTCCGCAAAAGAGATCAGTTTTTCTGTCGCTTCATTGTTTTCATTGTTTCTGTTCAGTAATACATCTTCACATAAATCACGAAGTGTAGGTTCAATTTCATCATACACTACCAATTGTCCTGCATTCACGATTCCCATATCCATACCGGCTTTAATGGCATGAAAAAGAAATACCGAGTGAATGGCTTCACGCACATGATCATTACCACGAAAAGAGAAAGAAACATTGGAAACACCACCACTCACTTTGGTCAGTGGCATCAGTTGTTTGATTTCTCTGGTAGCTTCAATAAAATCAACAGCATAATTATTGTGTTCTTCAATACCCGTTGCAACCGCAAAAATGTTTGGATCAAAAATGATGTCTTGTGGTGGGAAGCCTACTTTTTCTGTAAGAATTTTATACGCACGGTGACAGATCTCTACCTTTCTTTCTTTAGTATCTGCTTGTCCCACTTCATCGAAAGCCATTACAATCACTGCTGCTCCAAAAGCTTTACAAATGAATGCCTGTTCAATGAATTTCTCTTCTCCTTCTTTCATCGAGATAGAATTCACGATACATTTACCCTGAACACATTTTAATCCGGCCTCTATGATCTCAAATTTAGAGCTATCGATCATGATGGGGATGCGTGCGATATCGGGTTCACTTTGTAAGAGATTTAGGAAAGTAGTCATGGCTTTTACGCCATCCAACAGGGCATCATCCATATTTACATCCAAAACCTGTGCACCATTTTCTACTTGTTGACGTGCAACGGATAAAGCCTCTTCATATTTGTTTTCACGAATCAGTCTCGCGAATTTTTTTGAACCGGTTACATTGGTTCTTTCGCCAACATTCACAAAGTTGGTTTCGGGTCTAACCACTAAGGGCTCAAGACCTGATAAACGGAGATACGGTTTTATAGTAGTAGCTGAACTCATGTCGTTAACTTAAAAATTAAGCCAGTGCTGTTTCAATAACAGGGAGTGGTCTTGGTGAAATTGTTTTAACGTGATCGGCGATATGTTTGATATGATCCGGTGTGGTGCCGCAACAACCACCTACAATATTTACAAATCCTTGCTTGGCCCATTCTTCAATAAAGTGAGCTGTTTGGTGTGGTGCTTCATCGTATTCGCCCATAGCGTTGGGTAAACCCGCATTAGGATAAGCGGAAGTGAAACAAGAAGCGATCTGACTCAGCTCCTCAATATGTGAACGCATTTCGGCAGCGCCCAATGCACAGTTCAGACCAACACTCAGTGGTTCTGCATGCATCACCGATGTGTAGAAAGCTTCGAGTGTTTGTCCGCTCAATGTTCTTCCTGATGCATCTGTAATCGTACCACTGATCATGATTGGTAATTCGGGGATACCTGTTTCACGGAAAAATTGTTTAGCGGCGAAAATGGCTCCTTTGGCATTGAGTGTATCAAAAATGGTTTCAATCAATAAAATATCTACACCACCATCTATCAACCCTTTGATCTGTTCTTTATATGCTATAACAACTTCATCAAATGTAACCGCTCTAAAACCCGGGTTATTGACATCGGGTGAAAGACTCAATGTTTTGTTTAAAGGGCCAATGGCTCCGGCAACATATTTCGGAGTAGTACCTGGATTTTCAGCCGTAAACTCTTTTACAGCATCTTTAGCACATTTGGCTGCTGCCACATTCAACTCATAAGCGAGGGATTGCATATCATAATCAGCCATCGCAATGGTGGTACTGCTGAACGTATTGGTTTCAATAATATCTGCTCCGGCAGCAAGGTATTCTTTATGAATGCCTTTGATGATTTCAGGTTGCGTAATGCATAACAGGTCATTGTTTCCTTTAACATCACAATGCCAGTCTTTAAATCGCTCACCACGATAGTCTGCTTCGGTTAGTTTATGACGCTGGATCATCGTACCCATGGCACCATCAATCACCAGAATTCTTTTTTCTAATTCTTTACGAATACTCATAACAATCTCCTTTTAGAACAACAATTTGTTCATTGTCTTGGGTGAACCAATAAAACGTAGGGAGAAAATTCGAGTGTGCTTTCCTATACGTTTATTAGTTCGATTTGTCCCGATATCATCGGGATTACAGGCCGAACAATAAACAAATCCGCCTGTGTAGGTTGCAAAGATAGGTAAAATACAATAAAAAAGCCCCTGAAGTCTTTACCTCAGGGGCTTGAATGCTTTAATTTCATTACCCTTTTTTCTTTCGGCCAATATTGAATATACGCGAGATGTTAAAACCCCAGCGAATATCTCCTTTGCCCCATGAGCCAAAGGTTTCATGAATGAAAGTGTGTTCGTTCATGCCGATGGAATTGGTGAAATGTAGTTGAAAGACATGCCCTCCTGTTTGGATATCAACACCTATTGATAAAGGATTGTAAGTTCCATCGAAGCGTTCTGTTTGAACAAAGTATTCAGCATTGATGCTCACTTTTTTGCTTACTTTCTGTCTGGCCAAAAAGCCCACTGAGAAGAGGTCTTTTGCGCCACCTGAAAGAAATAGAATACGGTTGTAACGTGTATAGGTTGGTGATACCTGTAAAGAAGTATTGTCACTGAATTTTCTGGCAACCATTAATTGTGCTGTATAATAAGTCCTGTCTTGGGTTTTCACATTTAAAGTTGGATCTGCATAGCGAAGTCCACGATACATCACAGAACCCAATAATGAAACAGAAACGGGTACATTTTTAACACCGGAACTTTGTCTGAGTACTCTGTATTTTATAAATGCATCACCTTCTTTATTTGTACCTGTTCTTCCAATACCAATCATTAAGTTTTCAGATAAACCGAAATCAAAACCGATACGTGCGGAAACAAAATCAAGACCGAATAAATTATAAAACCCTTGATTCAAAGGTGCAAAACGGTGATTGATACGAAAGTCCATACTCCCTTTACCGGTTATTTCCACTGTTTGTGTGGTAACAAGTCGGGTAGAGTAAAAGGTGTTGAGTGTTTTTTCTGTTCTGCTTTTATCTTCAGCTGCAGCTGTGCTGTCTTGCATTTTGAACAAGTCTGTTTCTTGTGCATTAACAGCAAATGTGATAAGGGTGAGGCATAAAATAGCCATTGACCTTTTTAGTAAGATCTTCATACAGGTGTTTTTATGGTGAGAATGATTACTGGTACTGACAGTTGATGTCTACGGTCACTTTTTCAGTGACTGAAGATGCATCGATCTTGAAATCGCTCATGTTGATCACAAATCCTGCTTTGGCACTGGGTTTCCCGCCCTTGATCTCAATCGTTCCTTTTACGGTGATGTTTTTAGTAACACCATGCATCGTGAGATCTCCTTTTACAGAAACCGGATATGAGCCGTCTTTTGTGAAGTTTACATCTTTCAGGTTCACAATAGTTCCTTTGAAATCAGCTCTTGGAAACTTACTGCTCTCTACATACTGATCATTGAAATGTTCCTGCATTTCTGCGTATTTGAACTTGAAACCCTTCATGAGCATACTGAAAGTGATTTGTCCATTATCCGCAACCCTACTGGTTACTTCATTGTTCACTGCTTTTACATCTCCATCTGTTGGAGACTCAAAAGTGATCTTTCCATTGCGTGTTCCAAATATTTTTTGGGCTTCGGATTGTAGTCCGATCAAGCACAACAGCGATACTAATGCAATAATTTTCTTCATAATCTATCCTTGCTTATTTTACTAAAATACCATCATTGATAACAACGTTTGCATCCGGTATATAACCTCTGCAAAAGCCTTTGAATGTAATATTCTGTCCTTCACTCAATGTACCTGGATCTGTTTTAAAAGTACAATTGATGACTACAAATGGGTCATTTGTTTTTATATCTACGACAACCTGACCATCCTGGTTTGTAGTTACCGCCAATACTTCTCCTGATAATTCAATAGCTTTATCTAGATACAGTGTATTAGCTGCATTTTCATCTGCTTTGAAAGCGTCGTATAACTGCTGTGCAGTCATTTTCACACCTTCTTTCTGACTTACATCCTCATGTTTACGATTGTAAACAAAAAATACAGTTGCTGCAACCGACAAAACCGCTCCCGCCAATCCTAACCATAACAACTTCTTGGCTTTATTGAAATTGGTGATGATATAGATCAATAAACCGAGAAACGGAAGGATGGCCACGATGATCATCCATTTTTGTCGCTGATTTTTATCTAAATCAGTTCTCTTCGATACCGTGATCACTGATATGATCATCAAGATCAGCCAAATGATGCCTGTACTGATTAACCCTGCCATTAAACCTGATATTTCCATAGTAATTGTTTGAATTGATTAAAGAAACAGACTGGTTTTGTTTTGGTTCACTCTTATTTCAAGGCAAAAAGATAAAACAAAAGCTGCTTCCCGAAAAATTCAATGTTTAAACGGCAATTTAGTCGATCTTGTTTATATGAACCATTACGAAAAGAGAAAAGAAAGGTTGCTTTTCACTAAAAATTAACCTATTTCACATATTGCTGCACCGGAAGTCGGTTAGCAATGCTCTTGGCCAGTGTCATTTCATCAGCATATTCAAGATCGCCACCAAAAGCAATACCTCGGGCAATGGTTGTGATGCGACAAGGAAGATGAGCAATTTTTTTCTGGATATAATAAATGGTGGTATCCCCTTGAATATTTGGATTCAGTGCAAAAACAAGCTCTTCTGTTTTTTCTTTTTCAATTCTTTGAACAAGTGATTCTATACTTAATTGTTCTGGGCCAATTCCATCAAGCGGGGAAATGATACCTCCCAGTACGTGATATGAACCATTGAATTGCTGGGTACTTTCAATAGCGATGACATCACGGATATTTTCTACCACGCAGATCATTTGCTGATTACGCATTGAGTTGGAGCAAATGGAACAGATGTCACCATCACTGATATTATGACAACGCTGACAGAATTTGATATCGCGTCTCATTCTGGCGATGGTTTCACCAAAATGCTGTACCTCATTTACTTCCTGTTTGAGCAAATGCAATACCAGTCGTAAAGCCGTTTTTTTTCCAATACCCGGAAGTTTGGAGAACTGTGCTACTGCATTTTCAAGAAGTGAAGAGGGAAGTTGCATAATGCGAAGATAACGTAGAAAAGCTACAAGTTTCAAGCTTCAAGCCGCAAGGAAGAGATGAGGAAGCTACAAGTTACACGCTTCAAGCTACAAGGAAGAGATAAGATTCAACGTACAAGTAATGACAATAATTATCGATTATCTTACTTGTAGCTTGCAGCTTGTGTCTTGTGTCTCATAGCTTATTGCAACGCAATCGTTGTTTCATTATCCCAATTCCCGCGGATGTTTAGCTGTCGAGGGATATAAAAAACTTTTTCAGGTTGCTTTTTGATGGGAGTGAAGCTGCCTGTATCCCATTTGCCATTTTTATTTTCATCATACAAAATTCTCAATTCATAACTGCCTGGTTTAAAACGGCGGATTTGAATATCATTTTGATTGATGGGATAAGAAGCTACTTGTTCATCATTTTGAAAAAGTTGTAATACTGCGTGTTGACTGGTATCAACATTCAGAAAACGGAAGCGTACACTACCATACTCGGTTTCTTTTCGTGTACTTAATAACAGTGTATCTGTTTTCGGAAGTGAAGTTGCATTGCTATCCAATACGGCATCTTTTTGAATGATCAATTTGTAAGTGGTATTCTCTTTCCACGGATAGCGGAGTGTCAAAGTTTTGCGAAAACTATCTAGGCTTAGTGTATAACCCTTTTGTAATACATCTTCATTGTCTGTTAGCTTTACCTTTCCGGTATCCAATGAAAATAATTTTCTATTGAATACCATCTTAAAATCACTGAGCAGATCTTGCATACCATTTTCCAATATGGTCAAATAACGTAGTCTCTTATCGTCACGCAAAGAAGGTGGTAAGCTGCTTGCCGGATCTGCAGATTTTACATTCTTAGTAACAGATTGTGTAAATGCATAAAAAGTATCCAATCTGTTATTACTACCTACCTCCACTAATGAATCTCGGAAAGCAAAAAAAGAAGTACTGTCAAAAATTTTATTATAGCTTTTCCCATCTACTACATAAGCAGCAAAAGTTCCTGCTGGAAGATTGTTGAATTTGAATTCGCCCTTACCATTAATTCTGGTAAAAAAACGAGGACTTAATTTTTTGATGGCGCTATCAGAAGTATTCTTATGTAAAACTACAATCAGCGTACTGTCTATTTTGCCCGTTTCAGCCACAAATACTCTACCCTGATAGGTATTGAAGTCGATGCTAGATCCTGTAGAAAAAACATAGCGAAAGTTTTTGGCAATATTACTCTCATTAACATCCATGATACTATTGCCAAAATCAATAGAATAAGTAGTGTTCTCTTCCAAGGAATCTCTGAAGCGCACTGTTATATTGCGTAGTTTATAATCTACCTGTGGAATATTCTTTGGAACCGGAGAATAAATGATGTTTTCTGTATTCTGCAAACTCACAAATTCATCAAAAGTGAGGAGGATATTCTTAGTCTTCACATTTGTTGCTGAGTCTTTTGGATTGGCAATCACTAATCGTGGTGGCAAACTGTCTCTTGGCCCCCCACTGGGTGGTACAATATTAGCACAAGAGTTGGCCAAGAACATGATTGCAAAACCGAGGACAACACAATTGATGCGAGCAATAAGAGTGAAATTTTTTTTCATGCGTGATGCAAACTTACAGGCTTTCTCCCTTGCGTTATGCCGGGTGAGCCAAAAATCATGTTAATCATTCTGTTTCTTCTTCTGTTTCATCGGGCTCATGTAATGCAACAGCCAATTCATTGGTTTTTACAAATTGGCACCAGCGACAATCTTCTTTTCCGCACCCTGTATAAAAATCTTTCTTCTGGATCTTTTCCCAAACCGTTTCTATCTGAGCTGTAACAGTAGCAATATCCTGAGGTGTGATGACCCTTTTTTCTTTGAGATATCCTTTCTTTTTATCGGGTTCTACGAAATCAAATTCTGCACTCACAGCCTCCCAGTTCTTGGATGGGTAGTTGTCGACTAAAATTTTATAGAAAACAGCTTGGCGCCAATAATCACCTCCCAATGGTTCTTTATCACTTGGCGGATTTAGTTTTTTGATACCTTTTTCTGCATCACCAGTTTTATAATCTACGACGTTTACCTGTCTGCCATTGAATTCGAGCTTATCCAGCTTACCTTTCAGAGGAATACCTTTGATAGTAACATTCCTGATATTGGTTTCAATGGCTACGATCTTTTCCCACTCATGAATGTAACGTTCGTAGTAAGCAGGTAAAACCTGTTCGCCCTGTTCCATTCTTCTTGCAAACTGTTCTTTGGTAAAATGCTCTTTGTTTCGTTCCATGTACCTTTTAAAATCTGCCACAAATTCTGACAGATCCGGAAACTGATGATTGTTCTGCTGCATTTTCTGGAACAACTTCTGCAAAGCATAGTGAACAGCCGATCCAAATTCAGTGGCTTCTGATTTTCCGGAAGGTACCCGCACCAGGTTATTGAAATAAAACTGTAATGGGCATTTCAGGTAATTATTCAATGCTGTCACATTCATTACAAATTTATCCAGAAGTTGATCAATGAAAGCAGCTTCCGTTTGTTCGATTTCCGGCTTTAACTCTTTACTCATGGATAAAATAGCAAAATCAGCGATCGTTTCTTCCGGAAGACTGATCTTTTCATGAGGTAACACATGTTCTTCACGTATTTCAGCAATGAACATGGAAGGTTCTATTTCTTTACCATCTTTATTGCTTCTGGTATAAGAGATGTATAACTGTTTTGCGGCGCGTGTCATAGCCACATAAAACAATCTTCGTAGTTCTTCTTCTTCACTGTGTGCGGGTTGTGATGAAAAGATCGTATCAGGCATGCTGTATCCACCAGCCGGCTTTCTTTTCTTTTCCCAATTGGAAGAGTTACATCCTGCAATGAATACATACTCGTACTCTAGTCCTTTTGAGCCATGAGCAGTCAGTAGATTCACAGCCCTATCGGTACCTGCTACTCTTACCAAAGGAAGTACCAGCGATTCTTTCTCCATCAGATCAAAAATGTTCACCAGTTTTTCAAGTGTAAGATTTGGGTTGCGATGTGTTTCTTTTTTGATGAAATCAAAAATTCCGGTAAGCAATTGTAAGAGCCAATGTTTATCTGCACTGTTCATGACAAATGCCAGTAACCCTGTTTCGCGAATACAGTTTTCAAACAACTCTTGTACTGTTACGTTAGGAACATCAGTAATCAACTTTTCTAAAATGGTTTGTGCTTTTCTAAGTCCGGGTATTTCAGCACTTAATAGATCGGGTAAGGGACCTTGCAGCTTTTCTGCAATTAACTGACGAAGCGAGATCTTTTGATTGTTCAAATTCCTAGATGATGCTTCTGCACTCAATTTGGCAATCTCAATGGATGGAATTCCAAACCATTGGTAATGTAAGATCTCAAACAATAATTCATCTCCACTAAATGGGATATGATGCTCTGCTGTAAGATATCTTAATAATTGTAAGAGTTGTTTGGCAACTTGTTCGTGAAGGATGTTGACATCTCTTTTACTATAAACAGGAATTTGTTTTTGCTGAAAATATCTGGCTAGCTCTTCATTGGGTTTATTTTCACGATAGATGACGCAGATATGTCCTGGCTCCACACCACTCTGAATCAATGCTTCCACTTGTAATGTGATATGAATCATTTCCTCACGTGGATTTTCATATTCCCTAAGTTCCGGAAGTGTGTTGATTGTATTGATCTCTAAATTAGAAGCCGTCAATACTTTACTTAATCCATCGATCTTGTTCACTAATCTCTCTTTATTTCTTTCGATCAATGATCTTGAAACATCCAAAATAGGTTGTGTAGAACGATAGTTGTTCGTGAGCACAACAGTATACAATGAGTTACTGAACTGATCTGCAAACTCCTGCATGTTCTCTACGTTAGCTCCCTGAAAGCGATATATACTTTGATCATCATCTCCCACAACAAATACATTGGGTTCCTCCCAGTAACTGATCAATAGCTTTACCAGCATATTTTGCGTACCACTGGTATCTTGAAATTCATCCACTAAAATATATTGGTATTGCTCTTGGTATCTTGCAAGTACATTGGGATGTGTTTTAAAAACATCAATCACCCAATTGATCATATCATCAAAGTCATAAAGGCTTTTACTCCGCATCATCTGCTGAAAACGGGGGAACTCGTTCATAGCTGCACGAAGCTTTTCCATCTTTTCTTTTTCTTCTGTGATCTTGTTCTCTTTTAAATCCCCTTTTTTAAAAGTTCCCTGGTTTCTTTTATAAATAAACTCTTCACGATTGGGTAAATCATTCAAGTAAGTATCGATACATTGGTTGATGTATTCCGGCTGCCAGCCTTCTCTTTTCATATTACTGAAAAGCTGTTGCAGGTTTTTGATCTCGAAATACACATCCCCTCTATATCTTTTCAATGGATGATTTTTGGGAAAAGCATCGATGAGTTCTTTCAATAAGTCGATTCTTTCCAGATCTGATATAGGATCTAAAGCTGTTTTTTCAAAAAGAGAAAGGTGATCCTGAATCACATCATTACAGAATGCATGAAATGTACAGATATTGACTTTATAGGCATCAGGACCAATAAAATTCAGGAGTCTTTTACGCATGGCAACCACACCTGCATCGGTATAGGTTAGACACAAAATATTCTCGGGCTGAGTGTCTGTTTCCAATCTAAGCTTACCGATGCGTGCTCCAAGGATCTGGGTTTTTCCTGTGCCGGGTCCGGCTATCACCATTACCGGTCCTTCGGTCTTATCCACCGCATTTTTTTGTTGTTCATTCAGTCCTTCATAAATCTTCTTGAATTGAGCCTGCTGTTGTTCGCGCGTAATCATGAAATAAAGATAGAGGAATATTTGAGTGTTGGGTATTGGGTGCTAGGTGCCGGGTAATAGGTTCTGGGTGCTGCACATCTAAGAATTATCTGCAGCACCCTGTACCCAGTACCCGACACCAGTTACCCAACACCTACCCTGAACCTTTTACCTTTAAATGTGTTATTACACAAAGCATCTACATGTCAAAAGTCTATTCGCTTAAAACCATCCAAAAAATTCCGATCTCATTGGCTGAGGCATGGGATTTCTTTAGTCGTCCACAAAATCTGAAAGAAATCACCCCTTCTAATCTTGGCTTTAATATCATCAGTAAGCATCACGGAGACAGGATGTATCAAGGACAAATCATTGAATATAAAGTGAGTCCGATTCTTGGCATTCCTCTATATTGGATGACAGAGATTACGCATGTGGAAGAGAACAAATTCTTTGTAGATGAACAACGTTTTGGTCCTTATAGTTTATGGCATCATCAGCATCATTTTAAGGCTATTGATGGTGGCGTAGAAATGACTGATATTGTTCATTACAAATTGCCACTTTGGTTTTTAGGTGATATAGCTAATACCATTATGGTACGGGCACAACTAAGAGGAATATTTGATCACCGATTCCAGGCTGTAGAACAACGTTTTGGAGCATGGTCTGGCACACAGGAAAAACAAGTTTTATTTGACGGCTCATTGCAATAATCTGAGTGGACTCACATTATTGTCCGTATCTACTGAAGCAATCAATACATTTTTATTTTTTGTCTCCGGTAATTTATGTAGGTCAATGGTAGCTGTTTTGTCGCCGGGAATAAAAAGAATCAGTTGGCTATTGGCAAAATCAGGTTCTTCTTTTCCTTGATGCATGAATACCGCAAAACCTTTGATTTTTTCTTCTCCTTTATATGCCAATTTGTAGGTGTGTTCATTTGCTTTTTCCACTAATGGTTGTGGAGGAATTGTATTATCGATCCAGGGCATAGGAGGAACCAATGCTGGATAACGGTAATAGTTTTGTTGCAAACTATCATTCCACCCATTCGGGTTTCTATTGAAAGAACTACTGTTGTAATAAATACTTCCTTGCACATTTTTATAGCTTCTCAATGCCTTAATCTGTTCTGGAATTTCATTTCTGTTTTTCCAAGCAGTATTGCTTCCGGCGCGATAGATGCCATGACCAATGTATAAATGCCTTTCATAGCTGTGTTCATCCCACCAACGGAGTAAGATATCATAACTCGCTAATGCATGTCCACGTTCCCAATACAGTTGCGGAGCAATATAATCAATCCACCCTTTTTGCAACCATAACAATACATCAGCATGTAACTCATCATAATTCGTAGGACCTGATCTTGTCTCACTTCCCATGGGGTCTTGATGTTTGTTACGCCATACCCCAAATGGACTAATACCAAACTTTACTTTCGGATTTGTTTTTCTAATGGTTTGTTGTAGTTGAACAATGATGCTGTCACAATTACTTCTTCTCCATTCATCTTTGGTCATTCCTTTTCCATACTTAAGAAAAGTAGACTGATCGGGAAATTCTCTTCCTGGTATTTTATATGGATAGAAATAGTCATCCATATGAATGGCATCGATGTTATACCGTTTCACGATATCTTTTACCACCGCCGAAACATGATCACGTACTTCAGGAATGCCAGGATTAAAATATTTCTTGTCTCCATACGTAAGAAACCATTCCGGATGCTGTTTACTGATATGATTGGGAGCGATGGAAGAACGTAAGATATTAAACACTGCGCGATAAGGATTTAACCATGCATGAAATTCCATTCCTCGTTTATGTGTCTCTTGAATCATGAATTCGAGCGGATCATAATATGGAGAAGGCGGTAAACCTTGTTTTCCCGTAAGATATTCGCTCCAGGGTTCTAGTGATGATGGATAGAATGCGTCAGCAGAAGGACGAATCTGAACGATTAAAGCGTTCATACCATTTCTATGATGCATCTCCACCAATTTGATGAATTCGGCTTGTTGTTCTTCTGTTGATAAAGTTCTTTTGCTGGGCCAGTCTATATTTTCAACTGTTGCTACCCAAGCCGCTCTGAATTCATAATTCGGAGAGTATTGTGCTTTTAATGGATCAGTTGAAACCAAAAACAGTAAAAGGAGTAGTAAACGCAGCAAGGATTTCATATCCTAAAGATAAACCAGTCCTGTCCGAAGAAACCAGTTGTGGAAGAAATCAAAAAGAATAGGATGGAAATTCACATTTAAGAGGTCAGATCACGAACCTTATCCAGCAGTTGATTAAGCGTGGCAGCTTCTGCTTCTGATAAGTTCTGCATCAGCTGATCAATTTCAGCATTCTTTTTATCTAATTTATCAAGAAGAGAGAGTCCTTTTTTGGAGATGCTGACATCCACCAGTCTTTTATCGGCTGAGCAAACTTTCTTTTCAACAAGCCCTTTTTTAAGCAATCGTTCAACGATTCGACTGGTATCGCTCATTTTATCGAGCATTCTTGAACGAATCTGTAGTGTACTGAGAGGCTGTTGACTTCCACGCAAAATGCGAAGAATATTGTATTGCTGAGGTGTAATGTCATCAGGGTCCAACATGGTTTTGATCCTCTCATTCAACCAGTTGGCAGAATAAATGATATTCACAGAAGCCTTCTGGTATTCATTCCTGAAATGCTGTTGTTGTATATCTTTCTCAATACCCATAGCTGTAAAAATAGGTGAAAAGTGAGAGGTGAAAAGTGAAAAACATAAGAAATACAGCTTCTTTCACTTTTCACCTCTCACTTTTCACTTCTTCAATCCTTCCAAACACTCAATCCTTCGCTGCAATTGGAGCAGATATCAATATTTTTTCGGCTGGTCATTAACTCACTTCTGAACTGTTTATAATTATTGTTTTGCCAGATCTGTTTAAAGCTTTGTGATCTCAAATTCCCCAATTGGTGCATCGCATCTTTGTCAAAACAGCAAGGTACCACCAAGCCATCCCAGGTAATCACATTCGCATGCCAGAGTTTCCAGCAGCGATTACTGAGTCCGCTTTTAACCTGCATCACACCATTTTTATCTTTTTTATAGCGACTGTATTTTTTATTTTCAGGTATCAGTTGATGGGGATCATTTTCATAATCATAGACCTGTGCCGTTTTGAAACGAACCTGATCTACACCTATTTCAGCCCCTAACTTTTTTACTTCTTCGATCTGATGCTCATTGGGTTTTACGACTAAAAACTGAAAGAAGATAAAAGGAGTTGTACTATTCAGTTCTTTTTTCCATTTCACAATATTACGGGCGCCTTCCAGTACTTTTTCCAGTTTGCCCCCTACACGGTATTGTTGATAAACATCTTGCGTAGTACCATCAATAGAAATGATCAATCGATCTAATCCACTCTCAACCGTTTTCTTTGCTTTCTCATCTGTCAGATAATGTGCATTGGTTGAAGTGGCAGTGTAGATTCCTTTGTCATGCGCATACTTCACCATGTCGAGGAAATCAGGATTCAGATAAGGTTCACCCTGAAAATAGAAAATGAGATAGAGCAGGTCTTTATGAATATCGTCAATGGTTTCTCTAAAAAAATCCTTTTGCAACATGCCTGTAGGTCTGGTAAAAGCACGTAATCCACTTGGGCATTCGGGGCACCGGAGATTGCAGGATGTTGTAGGTTCAAAAGATATGGAAATAGGATAGCCCCATTGAATAGGTTTCTTGGTAAAGCGACTGATTTGATAACTACTGTACACTTTACATGCATTCCAAACCCTTCTTAAGGTAAGCTTACTCAATAAATTAATGCTGTCGTTCCAGTTAAAATAGCCCATCGGTGTAAAATTAGTAAAAACAAGCCTTGTATCGGGGTTTCGTCATCTTATATCAACCATAAAATAGTATTCAAATCTCTTTTCAACGATTTTTGCATTCTATGGCACGAAAAGGGCGAAGCAAACTGAGCAGATCACAACGTCTTTGGTTGGTATTATTGATTAGTGGGTTCATGCTGATCTTATATTTTGCATTGCTGGAAAAATGGGAAGAAAGACAAACAGCCACAATCGCATCCGTTCGCTATGATGCTTTTGGGATCACAATACCACCCGGTTATTCCATCCACGGGATTGATGTGAGTAGTTATCAGGGAGAGATTCATTGGCCTTCTGTTAAAAATATGATATCAGGCGAAACACAAATGAGTTTTGTTTTTATAAAAGCGACAGAGGGTTTAAGCGATACGGATAAACGTTTTCATGCCAATTGGCAAAGAGCAAAAGATGCGGGTATGATCAGAGGTGCGTATCATTTTTTTCTGGCTACTAAAAGTGGAAAGCAACAAGCCCTTCAATTCATTAAACAAGTAGGACTGAAAAAAGGAGATTTACCTCCAGTGATTGATATTGAAAAGCTCTATGGTGTTAAACCCGCATTGATGCGACAAAGGGTAAAGGAATTTTTAGAAACGATAGAAGCGTATTACAGGGTAAAACCGATCATTTACACTTATGTTGATTTTTATGAAAGACATTTAGCTCAAGACTTTAGAGGATACCCATTATGGGTAGCACATTATTTTCAGCCCGATAAACCTAGGGTTCGGCGAGATTGGCATTTTTGGCAACACAGCGAGAATGCTACGATTGATGGTATCAGACATAAGGTAGATTGTAATGTGTTCAATGGTGACTCGTTAAGATTTAAACAATTGTTGATGAATTAAGAAGATTAAAGCATTTTTAAAGAGAGTAGAATAAATTATAATTTATTTTTGTATCTCAATCCATAGAATGAACCTTCAATACGATCACAGCACATGTCAGACCTGCTCTCAAAGGTTCAACTCTGTTTTTTGTAAAGCCAGAGAAGAATATGTGAATGCCATCAACGAACAAAAGATCTGCAATAGTTATAAGAAGGGGCAGGTTTTATTCAATGAAGGTTCTTATCCTTTTGGTGTGTACTGTATCAATGATGGAAAAGTAAAGCTTTCTCATCAGGGAGATGATGGTAAAGAACAAATCATTCGTTTGCTGAAAGCCGGGGATGTTTTGGGTTATAGAGCTTTACTAAGTGGTGATAGATATGGTGCATCTGCTATTGCATTGGAAGACACAAAAGTTTGTTTTATTCCTAAAGAACTGTTTGTTACTGTATTAAAAAACGATACCAGTCTTGCTTTTGAGATGATGAAACTGTTGAGTGATGAGTTGCATAAAGCTGAAGTTAAAATAACACACTTAGCACAAAAGCCCATCAGAGAACGTTTAGCAGAAACACTCTTGTTCATCAAAGAAACCTATGGCTTTGAAGAAGATGGCATCACGCTCAATGTGCGCCTTTCTCGCGAAGAAATTGCCAATCTGGTAGGTACCGCTACCGAATCTACTATTCGCTTGTTATCTGACTTTAAAAAAGATGGCATGGTTGAATTAGATGGAAAAAAGATCAAAATTTTAAAACATTCATTACTGTTACAAACCGCTAATCTTCAAGATTGATGCCTGAAACATGACAAAAATCATGTTTGCGGTTGAGTAGTATCATAGTTAGCCTGTTTGCCTCCTGTTACCTTGCATTCAAATTACAGGTAATGTTATTGCAGGCACGAGACCCTTTATTTTCAGGATTTAGTTCAGCGCAGGAGATATGTTCTGTGATACCTGTAGATTATCATGCCCCTGTATTAAAGTCGTGCACAATCATTAATAACTATTTGCAGAATAACGCATCCATCCGGGAACTGCCTGAATCAGTGACGGAATTGGTTCAATTGGTATTTCAACGTATTGAAGATGAATTAACGCATACTTTCAGAAAAGAGACTGGTATTTTATTTCCATGCATTCATCAACAAAATACACAATCTGCGCACTTACAGCCCAAGGTAATTGAAACCATGATATCAACACATCAGGGTTTAATTGCTTTATTCCGAAAGCTACGTGAGTTGATGAATCATTATATCGCCAAACCTAATTGGTCGAAAGAATTAAAAGATTGTATACACGAAATGTTTTTGCTTGAAACATATGTATTCCGTTGGATTCAGTTTGAGCAAAGTGTATTATATCCACAATTAATCAGGATCGTTAAAACAGGAAAAGAATGAAGCAGGGACCTGTTATTCCGTCTACTGAGCTAGTATGTTTTCACTGTGGTGAGCCCTGCAGAGATCGTGATATTGTTATTGAAGACAAACATTTTTGCTGTGATGGTTGTCGATTGGTATATGATATCCTGAATCAGAACGGGATGTGTACCTATTATGATCTCAACAAAAATCCCGGTCAGTCTCAAAAGGTAACCGTTAGAAAAGATAAGTTCTTATTCCTGGATGATACATCTATACAACAGTCGCTGATTAGTTTTAAAAATGCTAAACAAACACATATCACTTTTTATCTTCCGCAGATGCATTGCAGTAGCTGTCTTTGGCTACTAGAGCAATTGTACAGATTAAATGAAGGAGTAATCAGTTGTAAAGTAAACTTCGAAAGAAAAGAGGCTGATATCATTTTTGATCATGAAAAGATCAGCCTGCGAGAAGTTGCTGAACTGCTTACCGGTATTGGTTATGAACCTTATATCAGTTATAATGATATGGGGAAGAAGAAAAAGGTCATCGATCGAAAAAAAATATTTCGCTTAGGAGTAGCAGGGTTTTGTTTTGCGAATATCATGTTGATGAGTTTTCCTGAATATCTGGGAATCGATGATAAAGAAGAAAATCTTCTTCTCTTTTTTCGATACCTGAATCTATTCTTGAGTTTACCCGTTTTCTTTTATAGCGCAGGTGAATTTTATACCAGTGCGTGGAATGCATTAAAGCAAAGATTCCTGAATATTGATGCACCGATTGTATTGGCTATATGGGTAACTTTTGCAAGAAGTCTCTATGAAGTATTCACTGGAACTGGGAGTGGTTATTTTGATTCTATGACCGGTATAGTATTTTTTATGTTGGCTGGTAGGGTATTACAAGACAGAACACATCGTCAATTGAATTTTGATCGTGATTATACTTCTTATTTTCCGGTAGCCGTTACCAGAATTAAAGAGGAAGGTAATACTACTGTTACACTTCCGGATATTCAGCTGAATGATACATTGCTCATCCATCATCAAGAGCTGATACCAGCTGATGGTATTATTACCCGTGGCAGGGCATTGATTGATTACAGCTTTGTAACCGGTGAATCATTACCTGTAGCAAAAGAAATGGGGGAGATTGTATATGCAGGTGGAAAACAAGTGGGTGGAAATATTGAGATACTGGTGATCAAAGAAGTAGCTCAAAGTTATTTGACACGTTTGTGGAATAAAGATGTATTCAATCAATCTTCTCAAACAGAATCTTCATTTGTACATGGATTAAGTCGATGGTTTACCTGGGTGGTTTTTGCGATCGCACTTACTGCAGGTCTGTATTGGTCTATGGTTGATACGAGTAGAAGCTGGAATGCCATCACTGCTGTATTGATCATTGCTTGTCCTTGTGCGCTATTACTGAGCAATACATTTACTAACGGAAATATTTTACGAAGACTGGCACGTAATCAGTTTTATCTGCGTCATGCTACCGTGATAGAAAAAATGGCCTTGATAGATACCATTGTTTTTGATAAAACAGGTACGCTTACTGCAGGTACAGAAATGGAAGTGGTGTATGATGGTAAACCACTGTCAGGTTTATTGAAGCAAAAGATCGCCACACTTGCTGCACAATCTACGCACCCATTGAGTAAAGGTATCGCAGCCTGGGCAGGTAAACCCTTGCAAAATCCTTTTCTGGCATTTGAAGAAAAACCCGGGAAAGGTATTGAAGGAATGGTAGATGGTGATTTGATCACGTTAGGATCAGCCTTATTTATTACCGGAAAGCCGCAGCAGGATGACACATCAACTGTTTACGTGGCAGTAGAAGGACAATTACTAGGTAGATTCAGATTTAGGAATCATTATCGTCAGTCAGTCCCTATGTTATTACGCCGTTTGCAAAAACATTTCAGATTAGCGATCGTAAGTGGCGATAACAATGGAGAATTACCTTATCTCAGAAAATTATTAGGTCCACTTGCCGCATTACATTTTCATCAGCAACCGGAAGATAAACTTGAGGTCTTACAGCATATGCAACAAGATGGTCATCGGGTATTAATGATTGGTGATGGCCTCAATGATTCAGGCGCATTGAAGCAAGCGGATGTAGGTGTAGCGATCACAGATAACAGTAACAACTTTACACCGGCTAGTGATGCGATCATTGAAGCATCGGCTCTACCAAAACTATATGAGCTGATCAGGTTATGTAAGCTGAATCAAAAGATCGTGATGACAGCATTTGTTATTTCTATCCTGTACAATATAGTAGGACTATATTTTGCTGTGCAAGGAACTTTATCTCCCATGATTGCGGCTATTTTGATGCCTTGCAGTAGTATCAGTATTCTGCTGATAACGTTCGGTTTAAGTAATCTCGCAGCAAGACGATTGAAGTTAAGCTGACAAAAACATGACTAAAATCATGTATCCCCTTGAGTAATATCATAGACTGCCACACTATAGCAAAATAATTTTATACTCAATTACAGAACTAATATGAGTGTTATTATTCTTTTATTGATTGCCAGTATCAGCGTAGCAGGTTTATTTCTGGGCGCTTTTATCTGGAGTGTAAAAACGGGTCAGTATGATGACGAAAATGCTCCTTCTGTAAGAATGCTTTTTGAAGATAAACCGAAATCATAATCCTAAAACTGCTTCTCATAAAACCAACATTCATGCAATCAGAAAAATTCTTCTACGACAACAAAACAGTCAAGCTTTTTGCCTACGCTACTATTTTATGGGGTGTAGTTGGAATGATCGTTGGCTTACTGGCCGCTGTTCAGATTTATTTACCTGCGGCAAACTTTGGTCTTCCTATTACTACGTTCGGTAGGGTAAGACCTTTGCATACCAATGCCGTAATCTTTGCCTTTGTAGGTAATGGTATTTTTATGGGAGTGTATTACTCATTGCAGCGTTTGTGTAAAGCACGTATGTTCAATGATACACTTAGTAAGATACATTTCTGGGGATGGCAATTGATCATTGTAGCTGCCGCACTTACTTTATTGGCAGGCTATACTACCGGAAAAGAATATGCAGAACTAGAGTGGCCAATTGATATCGCTATCACTTTGATATGGGTGATTTTCGGTATCAATATGTTTGGTACTATTTTAAAAAGAAGAGAGAGTCATTTATATGTTGCTATCTGGTTTTATATCGCAACCTGGGTTACTGTTGCGATGTTACACATTGTAAACTCATTTGAGATACCAGTTACATTTTTGAAGAGTTATAGCTGGTATGCAGGTGTGCAGGATGCATTGGTACAGTGGTGGTATGGACATAATGCCGTGGCTTTCTTTTTGACCACTCCTTATTTGGGTATCATGTATTATTTCCTGCCCAAAGCTGCTAACAGACCCGTATACAGCTATCGTTTATCGATCATTCACTTTTGGGCACTGATCTTTATTTATATCTGGGCAGGCCCACACCACTTGTTATATACAGCATTACCTGATTGGGCACAGAGTTTAGGAGTTGTTTTTAGTGTGATGCTGATCGCTCCATCATGGGGTGGTATGTTGAATGGTTTGTTTACCCTTCGTGGTGCTTGGGATAAAGTACGTGAAGATCCTATTCTGAAATTCATGGTGGTTGCCATTACCTGTTATGGTATGGCCACATTTGAAGGACCTCTTCTGAGTTTGAAAAATGTAAATGCGATCTCACATTTTACAGATTGGACCATCGCACACGTACACGTAGGCGCATTGGGATGGAATGGATTTTTAACGTTCGGTATTTTATACTGGATCATTCCCAAAATATTCAATACACCACTGTATTCAACCAAGTTGGCTACCACACACTTCTGGATCGGTACCATTGGTATTGTTCTCTATGCAATCCCTATGTATTGGGCTGGTTTCACACAAGCTATGATGTGGAAGCAGTTTACTGAAGATGGAACATTGAAGTTTCAATTTCTGGAAACAGTTACCCATATCATTCCATTGTATGTAGCAAGAAGTATTGGTGGTTTATTGTATTTAGTTGGTGTGTTTATCATGGTCTACAATATTGTAAAGACTGTGAAAGCCGGACAACTCGTATCCGAAGAAGCCGCAGAAGCACCACCATTGCCTGCAAAGATTGTTACTCATGGTAAACAATACTGGCATCGTTGGATTGAGGCAAGACCTATTCAAATGTTGGTATTCAGTTTAATAGCTGTAGCTATCGGGGGTATTTTGGAAATCGTTCCTACTTTCTTAGTGAAGAGCAATGTTCCTACGATCGCAGCGGTGAAGCCTTATACTCCGCTTGAACTACATGGCCGTGATATTTATATCCGTGAAGGATGTTATACCTGTCACTCACAAATGATCAGACCGTTCCGTGATGAAGTAGCACGTTATGGTGAATACAGTAAGGCAGGTGAATTTGTATATGATCATCCATTCCAGTGGGGAAGTAAACGTACAGGTCCGGATTTGGCTCGTATCGGAGGAAAATATCCGGATAGCTGGCATTACAACCACATGTTGGAACCTCAGAGTATGAGTCCGGGTTCAGTGATGCCTCCATACCCATGGTTATTGGATGATGTCATTGATACAGCTACAACCGCTGCACGTATAAGAGCCATGCAAACTTTGGGGGTTCCTTATCCTGAAGGATATGATCAAATCGCTAATCAGGAATTAACTAAGCAGGCAGAGCAGATTCAAAAAAACCTGAAAGCAGATAAAATTGAAACAGGCACACATAAAGAGATCGTAGCGCTCATTGCTTATATGCAAAGAGTGGGTATTGATATCAAAGGAGAACAAAAACCACTGGCCGCAAAAAAATAAATCAACAGACATGAAATTCATTAACTATTTAGAGAAAATCATCGGCGTAGATATCTATGCGATCAGTTCCTTTTCCATCTTCTTTACTTTTTTTCTGCTGATGACCTTATGGGCATGGAAAGCAGATAAAAAAATGATTGAAGAGATCAGTCACTTGCCTCTCGAAAACTAACCTTCTGACCTATATAAAACCAACCGCAATGCAACAGCGTAAAAATCAATGGATAAAAATTTCGGGTTTTCTTTTCACGGCTATCTTGTTTGCTGTACTTCCTATGAATGCGTGGGCTGATGGTCCTCCCAAACCATCTGCCATGGCAAATCCATTGGCACAAGTGCTTGTAGTGATCATTGGCGTACTCTTATTAGCCATTGCTTTATTAGCCCACGTGGTATTGGGTGCAGCAGAAATGAAAATGCAACGCTTTCGCGACCAACAAAAAAGCAATAGTGGTATAAAAGTGCTTGGCATCATTGCTTTATTAATCTCTGCCAACAGTGTGTTCGCCGCAGAAGAACCTGCTACCGATGTTGCAGTAGCTGCTTCTTCCGCTATTGGTGGATTATCACCAACTGCATTTTATTCATTGATCTCAGTAGTAGGAGTTGAATTATTGGTATTGCTTTGGTTATTGTACCATTTGAAAAATTTATTGGCAAAAGATCCTGTAGTTGTATCAGTAACCGAAACTGTGGTAAGAGAATCAGCCTGGAAAAAATGGTGGGAAAAAGCCAATAATTTTAAGCCTGTACAAGAAGAAGCGAATATTGATCTGGGTCATAACTATGATGGTATCCGTGAGTTAGATAATAGATTACCTCCTTGGTGGTTGTACGGATTTTATATCTGTATCATTTTCGCTGCTATTTATTTGTGGCGTTATCATGTGACACATACTGCACCTTCAAGTTTGGAAGAGTTAGCAATCGTAATGGAAAAAGCAGAACTAGAAAAAGAGAATTATTTGAAAAAGGCTGCGAATAATGTGAATGAAAATACCGTGACTTATTTATCAGATGCTACTTCCTTAGAGGCAGGTAAAAAAATATTTGTCACAGCATGTGCAGCTTGTCATGCGGCTGATGGCGGTGGTACGGTTGGACCTAATCTCGTAGATGATTATTGGCTACATGGTGGAAGTATGTCAGATATTTTTAAATCCATTAAATATGGTTGGCCGGAGAAAGGGATGAAGAGTTGGAAAGATGATTATTCTCCTGCACAGATCGCACAGATCACCAGTTACATTAAATCACTAAAAGGTACAAAACCCGGAACACCTAAGGAACCACAAGGGGAATTGTATGAAGAGAAAGCAGTGCAGGATTCAGCTTCCGCAGCACCGGTAATAAAAGCAGGTCTTAACTAAGGAATAATGAGTGAAGTAAAACATAGTAATGTTATTGAAACCGAAGCTTTCAGAGATCGTATTGCTACAGTTGATGAAACGGGTAAACGCAAGTGGATCTATGCGTATCAACCCAAGGGAAAGTTTTACAATATTCGAACTATTTTAAGTGTTCTTTATTTCTTAATCTTTTTTGGTTTGCCCTTTGTAGAAATTGATGGAAGACCATTATTTCAGTTCAATATTCCGGAAGCTAAGTTTATCATTTTCGGAAAAATTTTCTGGCCACAGGATTTTTTCATCTTCGGGTTGACAATGGTGACTTTTGTTTTCTTCATCGTTCTTTTTACAGCTGCTTTTGGAAGATTGTTTTGCGGTTGGGCATGTCCACAGACCAACTTCATGGAATTGATGTTTAGAAGAGTGGAGTATTGGGTTTTAGGAGATGCACCCGCGCAGCGACAGTTGAAAAATGCACCATGGACAGGTAATAAGATTTTCAAGGTAGGATTAAAGCATGTTTTATTCTTTTTGCTGTCATTTATCATTGCCAATTTTTTTCTGGCATATATCATTGGAATTAAAGAACTGGAGAAAATCATTACAGAACCGGTAACAGAACATGTAGCGGGCTTTGCTTCGATCATAGTATTCAGTGGTGTTTTTTATGGAGTGTATGCATTCTTCAGAGAACAGGCTTGTACGGTTGTTTGTCCATACGGAAGATTGCAAAGTGTATTGCTGGATAAGAATTCCATGATCGTAGCCTATGATTATAAAAGAGGTGAGCCGCGTGGTAATTTCAAGAAGCAAGCGGAATTGAATTTGGGCGATTGTATTGACTGTCATCAGTGCGTGAAAGTTTGTCCAACAGGAATCGATATCCGGAATGGGGTACAAATGGAATGTGTGGGTTGTACCGCTTGTATTGATGCTTGTAATCACATTATGGACAGTATCGATAAACCAAGGGGTTTGATACGTTATGCTTCTGAAAACAGTATTGCGAAAGGAGAACCACTTCGTTATACGACGCGAATGAAGTTATATACAGGGTTGTGTTTTTTATTACTGTCTGTACTGAGTGTGATCTTACTGACGAGGAAAGATGTAGATGCAACAGTTATAAGAACAGCAGGTATGTTGTATCAGGAAAGAGGAACAGACAGTATCTCCAATCTGTACAATATCAGAATGGTCAATAAAACAACGCAGGATTTGAACATAGAAGTAAGATTGGTAGACGCCCCAGGAAGAATTCAAATGGCAGGAAATCCTATCATTAAAATGGCAAAAGAGGCACAAGCGGCAGGAACTTTCTTTGTGGTTTTACCAAAAGAAAATATCAAACAAAGGAAAACAATAATTAAGCTGGCAATTTTTGAGAATGGAAAAGAGGTCGCAACTACAAAAACCAATTTTTTAGGGCCGGCGCTCTAGAAAATATATTATAATCCGATATCCCCGAGTATCATAACCCTTAAAACTAACAAAATGAACTGGGGAAAACGATCGATTATCTTGCTTATGCTTTTTTGTATAATCTTGATCTATTCTATCTATCAGATTAATGGGAAAGTGCGTACAGATATGGTATCTGAAAATTATATAGAAGAAGCTCAAAATTATCAAGAGAAAATAGAAGCTATACAGCGTGCTAAAAAAGACTCATCATTTCGAATGGCAAAAGCTGATCCATTTGTTGTGGTTGAATTGCCTAAAGAGCACATTAAAAATGGTGTGAGAGGAGAGATATTTTTTTATTGTACTTACAATGCTGATCTGGATAAAAAAATACAATTGGTAACAGATGCTGCCGGACAGCAATTGATACCTCAGAGCTGGCTATCTGCAAAAGCATATACTATTAAAATGAGCTGGTTTGATGGAGACAAAACTTATTATGATGAAAAAAAACTTTTATTAAAATAATTATATGAATTGGGGAAATAAACTAATACTGGTATTTATTGCATTTGCAGGATTGATGTTTTTTCTTGTCTATAAAGCAATGAACACACGTTATGAGCTGGTCAGTAAAACTTATTATCAAGATGAGCTAAGGTATCAGGATAAAATAGATGCGATAGCAAATGCTTCAGCATTACGCGATATTCAAGTCAATACTGACAAAGACTATTTAATTCTGCAATTACCGAATGATTTTATAGGTCAGTCTGTCAAAGGAGATATCTGGTTGTATTGTAAAACAGATGCTGTAAAAGATTTGCGATTAGCATTAACCGCCAATGATGAGGGAAGACAGCTGATTCCAAAAAAACAGCTGAAAGCAAATAAATATCTTTTGAAACTGAGTTGGGAAACAAATGACAAAAAATATTACACAGAAAAAGATATTGAACTGAATATTCAATGAGTGTAGCATTGCTCATATCATCTTTGTTATTAGGACTAGCCAGCAGTTTACATTGTGTAGGCATGTGTGGCCCGTTGGTAATGAGTGTACCGGTACAACATTTGCCGGAAGGGGAAAAGGCCATAGGTATTTTCTTGTATCAAATTGGAAGAATTGGTACGTATGTTTTGTTAGGTGTGATAGCAGGATTGGTGGGGTGGCGAATGTATGCAGCAGGATTTCAACAACTATTCTCGATCATACTTGGTGTCATTATATTATTACTGCTATCCGGAAGTGTTTTTCTCAACAAACTTCATGGAAACAATTGGTTGAATAAAAGCATAAGCCGATTGATGTTCTGGGCTATCAAAAAACAAACACCTTCAGGAATGTTTTTGATGGGTGCTGCGAATGGTTTACTGCCTTGTGGTATGGTCTATATTGCACTGACCGGCGCTATGGCCACGGGTACTGTTCCCGGTGCCGCTCTCTTTATGGGTTCTTTTGGTATTGGTACATTACCGGCCTTGCTTGTACTGGCATTTTGGGGTGTAAAACTGAGTTGGCAAACTCGTCAAACCATGCAAAAAATGGTACCCTATGTTGTTGCAATAACAGGTATTTTATTGATTATCAGAGGGCTTAATTTGAATATTCCCTACCTCAGTCCACTTCTCTCCGAACGTAGTATAGATACGGTATCCTGTCATTGATCCTTTAACAAATCATTGTTAAACCATTGACATTTTCTTCTGTCTATTATACAGAACTTTGCATGAGGCAACAGTACAAAAAGAATAAGTATCTATTTAGAAAGGATTAACAAATTCCTGAAATCTTTTGGCACTGAATTTGCGTTTATACAGATATAAGTAAGTAGTCAATTTTCTCATAAGCAGTTAGTTTTGGTTGCGTCCCCTGTTTCTACAGGGGACAATTTTTTTGTATATATCCAAGCTCACTGTTTATGAATATCTTGATCAACCTTTTATAGGTTGTTTTTGAAGGAAGAAAGTCAAAGAAAAAGCCAGTGCCGAAAAAGCGCCTACACTGTCTGCAAGAATATCTGCCTCTTCAAAAGATCGATTTACGATCAAATCCCTTTGTACAAATTCCATGATGACGCCATAAGCTATTGAAGAACAAGAAATTATCCAAAACCAAAATTTTCTTTTTCCATTCGTCCAACTACTTTTCATAGCCGGCCAATGAAACAATAAACTTAATACACCGAAGAGTCCGATGTGGGCCAACTTATCAAATTGGGGTATTTTTTGAAACCACCAGGCTGCAGGAAAGTTTTTTGTTCCGGGTAAGCATAGTAGAATAATACTGATGATAAAGAAAACAAAAGCAGGAATAAAATGAATGATTTTCAAAACAGGGGCTATTTTTTGCCGTGAAACACAAAAATAGACTTCGCGATGAAAGAAACTGTTGTGATAAGGTTAATACGGTAAATGCCTATCCATTTACACCACCAAATACTTGTAGCTGATCTAAGTTAGGCGAAGGACTACCACCACGTTTTTCCAATGTGATGGCGAAGGCAGAAGCATTACTGATATTCTTCATTTTACAAAGACCATTGCAGACATCTACCATACCGGCATCAACAGGTTTGCCATCAACAATGGCCCATAACTGATATTGAGTATCAGCACTGGTTTGAGGTAAGCGGTTGGTGAGCAAATACACTTCATTGTTTTTCTTATCCCAGAAAACGGTCGCTAGTTTGTTCTCATCCGCTTTCACTCCCGGCAAGGACACTTTGGTGTAGGCGGGGTCACTCATGATCTGCATTCCCTGATAGAGATCCAATCCCTTTGCTTGTAAAGCTTGGTTTTGAGCCAATAAACTAGACTTTTCAACCAATAATGCCTGATATTGAGAAGAAGCCTCACGGAACTGACGATAGAAATAGACATTGGTAGCCGCGCTAACAACCAAAAGAATGACAGAGGCAGCGGCTACGTATCTTAACCAACCAGTGTTAGGAGTAGACATGGATACCACTTTAGCTGTAGATTCAGTATCGGTCTTATCTGAAAATTCTTCTGCGATCTCAGCTAAAATATTGGCTTTTACATGTGCGGAAGGTTGCATGGCATTGGCCATAGCATTTTGTTCGAGCGACAATTCAAACGCGTCAATAGCAGCCCTTATTTCAGGGTATTGACGGCTTAACTGTTCCAGCTCGGCACGCTCCTGATCATCAGCCATGCCTAACACATAGCTTTCAATGATTCCGCTTTCTATGTATGCCTTTATATCCATTTATGGTTTAATAATTCCTCTTAATTGTGTTAATGCAGTTCGCAATCTTGTTTTCACTGTTCCCAAAGGTATATCCAACATTTTGGATATCTCATCTTGGGTAAATCCCTGGAAATATGACAGATCGATCAGTACACGATGCTCTTCTTTGAGCTGGTGTACCACTTTGCGTAAACCGATTTGGTCAACGGCTAATTGTGATGATCCTGCTGAAACATATACGTCTTCGGAAAGCTCTCGGTTTTGAAGACTGTTTTGATAGCTCTTGCTTCTTACAGTATCGATCGAGGCATTTCGGGCGATATTCAACATCCAGGTAAAAAGTCTGCCTTTACTGCTGTCATAACTTTCAATTTGACGCCAGATCTTTACAAACACCTCTTGTAGCACATCATTGGCCAGTTCTTCATCCTTAACGATGTTGCAGATAATGGATAATAAAGCGCCGGAGTAGTTATCATACAGATAACTGAATACGTGCTGCGTCCGTTGCTGAAGCAATCGGACCAATTCGGACTCGCTGTATTTTTTAGCTACTTCCAAAAGCAGGTTGGTGTTTAGTACAAGGTTAGGTAACCAATCTACGGGGAAATTGTTCGGATGGATTTAACGTCGAGAGAAATTATCCAACAAGTGCTGCATAAGCTTCGCTATTCATCAAAGCTTCTACATCTGCCGGACTATTCACCGTCATTTTGATCATCCAACCGTCTCCGTAAGGGTCAGAGTTGACCAACTCAGGCTGTTTTTCCAATAGGCTGTTCACTTCATTGATGGTGCCCGCTACTGGTAAAAACAGATCACTCACTGTTTTTACAGCTTCAACAGTACCAAAAACTTCTTCTGAAGCCAGGCTTTTTCCAACGGTATTGATATCTACATATACAATATCACCTAACTCATGCTGAGCAAAATCAGTAATACCGATAGTGGCAATATTACCCTCTAATTTGATCCATTCATGGTCTTTGGTGTAGCGTAATTCAGCTGGGAAATTCATATGGTGGTTTTTTATTAGCGCTTAGTCCATAGACCATGGTCCATGGACTATGGTCTAATCAGGTGCAAATATTGCTTAATTCCTCAACATGAAAAATTTATTCCTGAGGAAGTTCGGATTGTTGGAAATACAAGAGCACATGGTCTTTAATGAAGTTTTCCTGATCGGGTAAGGCCATCACAGGTAACTCTTTCAGTTGACGGAAATGGGGCCATCCTTCGGCATCTTTTCCTTCGAGTGCATAATAACCACTTTGCGACAAAACGGTACATACTGCTACATGCATCAGGTCTTGCTTCTGTTCTTTGGATATTTTTTGCTGAACAAAGCCGGTTTCTTGTAATCCGATGAGAAAAAGAACCGCTTCGAGATCCGGTTTCTTGCCAAATCGTTCTAACAACTGAGCTTCCAATGCCCACCAACGCTGCTGCAGATCATCACTTATAAATTGCATATGGCAAAGGTAACAGCTGAAAGCCTTCCTTCATCAGCAGCTAGCCGTTATCTTTGCGCAAAATTGACCCTTATGTTACAAGTGAGCGTTCTGAGAGCGAATCCCGAGGAAGTAAAGAAAAGATTGGCCGTTAAACATTTCAAACAACCCGAGTTGGTAGATACCATTATTTCATTGGATGATGAAAGAAAAAAACTACAACTCGATTTCGATAATACCCAGGCAAGAATCAATGCTGCTTCTAAAGAGATCGGGAAATTGATGGGACAGGGGAATAAAGAAGCAGCTGAAGCCATGAAGTTGGAAGTAGCAACTCTTAAAAGTGGATTAGAGCCTTTAAAAGAACAAATGGCTGCAACTGAACAAAAGTTGCAAGACAGTTTATTGCAGTTACCCAATTTACCTGCAGCTGAAGTTCCTGAAGGAAGAACATCTGAAGAAAATGTAGTAGTAAGAGAAGGAGGTAACAAGCCTTCTTTACCACAGGGAGCAATGCCTCACTGGGATTTGACCAAGAAATACAATCTCATTGACTTTGAATTGGGAAATAAAATTACCGGAAGTGGTTTTCCTGTTTATATTGGCAAAGGCGCTAAACTGCAAAGATCATTGATCCAATATTTTCTGGATTTTAACACAGCAGCTGGTTATACCGAATACTTGCCTCCTTTTATGGTGAATGCAGCTTCTGCCATGGGAACGGGTCAATTACCGGATAAAGAAGGACAGATGTACTATATGCCGGAAGATGATTTTTATATGATCCCCACGGCAGAAGTACCGGTGACCAATGTGTATCGTGATGTAATTCTAAAAGAAGAACAGTTTCCGGTAAAAATGACTGCTTATTCTCCTTGCTTTAGAAGAGAAGCAGGTAGTTATGGAAAAGATGTTCGTGGCTTGAATCGTTTGCATCAATTTGAAAAAGTTGAGATCATTCAAATCGTTCAACCGGAGAAAAGTTATGCGGCATTGGATGAAATGGTTTTGCATGTAGAAAAGTTATTGCAGTCTCTGGAATTGCCTTATCGTATTCTTCGTTTATGTGGAGGTGATATGGGTTTTGCAAGTGCTATCACCTACGACTTTGAAGTATTTAGTGCAGCACAGGAACGTTGGTTAGAAGTAAGTAGCGTAAGTAATTTTGAAAGTTTTCAAACCAATCGTTTGAAGTGCAGATACAAAGATGAACATGGAAAAATGCAACTGGCACATTCATTGAATGGAAGTTCGTTGGCATTGCCAAGAATTGTTGCATGCTTACTGGAGAATCATCAAAAAGAAAATGGCATTCAATTGCCTGCTGCATTGACTGATTACTTTGGTGCTTCAATGATCGATTAATCTCAAGATACCCTTAAAAGACAATCACATGCTATCTAAATGGCTCAAAAGAGTAGTTTATACCCTGCTTGTTTTATTTGTGTTGATCAATGTCATCGCTGCTTTTCATGCGTACAAGTTCACACATTTTTATGCAGATGCGAAACCTGTAAAAAAGCCGCAGGAGATGAGTACGGGGGAAAAAATGAAAGCAATCTTTTTTGGTATTCGCTACCCTAAAAGCAAAGTGGTGGATTCACTCAACATTCCTCATGAAACCATTCCATTAAAAACGACGGATAGTGTTGCGTTGGAAAGTTGGTATGTGCCAAAAGATTCAGCAAAGGGAACGGTGATTATGTTTCATGGACACGGGAGTAGCAAAAGCGGCATCATTGCGGAAGCACGTGAACTACATACAATGGGTTACAATGTACTGCTAACGGATTTTCGTGCGCATGGTAACAGTGAAGGATCTGCTACTTCGATCGGGATCTATGAATCAAAAGATGTAAAAGCAGTGTATGATTATATAGCATCTAAAGGAGAAAAAAATATCATCGTCTGGGGTATCTCTATGGGTGCTGCAACCGCTTTAAAAGCGGTAGATGAATTTGGCATCAAACCCTCAAAAATGATCCTCGAAATGCCCTTTGGATCATTACACCTGGCCGTACAAGGTCGCATGAAAACCATGGGATTACCTGCAGAACCCTTGAGTACTTTACTCACTTTTTGGGGTGGTTTAGAGGTTGGCAGTTGGGCATTTTCACATCAACCTTCTGTGTATGCCAAGAAAGTAAACTGTCCGGTTTTACTTCAATGGGGTGCCGGAGACCAGCGCGTGACAGAAGACGAAACCAACGAATTATTCAAAAATATAGCCAGTCGAGACAAGGTCATGATCAAATACTTGCAGAGCGGTCATGAGAGCCTTTTTAAGAAAGAAAGGGCCAAATGGGTGTCTGTAATGAGCTTTTTTCTAAATAAATGAGTGATTTTGGGTGAAAAGTGAAAAGTGAAAGGTGAAAATTGGTACTTCATTTCACCTTTCACTTTTCACAATACTACTTCTCCCTCCTAATCGTAATCTGAGTCCCCACAGGAAGCACATCAAAGATCTCTTCCACATACCTATTCTTGGTGCTGATACATCCCTCGGTCCAGTTTTGAAGTCCGTCAACCGCATAATCTTCATTGGGCCAGGTTCCATGGATGCCGATGCTACCTCCAATTTGGGCATTGGCTGGAATGAGTCCGGCTGCTTTTCTTTGATTGAACTTGGCAATACTTTCTGCATTCGGATAATCGATCAATAAAAAACGACTCCATTTTTCATGTTTTCTTTTGAAAGAAATTTTAAAAGTTCCTTCTGGTGTTCGTCGATCACCTTGCATCATTTTATCACCCATGTCTTTGTTACCAAAAACAACCGGGTAGGTGGCAAGACATTCACCTGTGGAATCAAAAATTTTCATCGCATACTTTGTCTTGATCACCAAAATGTGATACGTGTTTTTGGTAGCATGTTCCGTGTTAAGAGGTGTTGGTGTTTTGAATGAAGTGCTGCCAATGCATATTGACAACAAAGTGGTGGCATACATAAGGGCGCGCATGGTAGTAGGGTTTTGATTCGACCACTAAACTAAAATTACGCTGCACGGACTGTTGTTGTTCTTCGGTTAATTGACAAAAGTTTTGGTTAACAAACTTTATGTTAAAGCTACATGCCACAAGCTTCACGCTTCAAGCTGCAAGTGTGGGAATAAAAAAACAGAGTGTCTACTTGACACTCCGTTTTTAATTTACTTGTGGCTTGAAGCGTGAAGCTTGCAGCTTCGCTGCTACCATCTACTAAACCTAATCCCAAACGCATACGGGAACTGCTCTACACGTGTGATATCTTTATGTAGTTTATTCAGGCTATAGCTTCCGTACAAACGAACAGGTCCGAGTCCTACTTCACCGATAGCTGCTATACGGAAAGGTTCTAAGTTGAAATCACCCGGTGATTTTTGCTTTCCTCTTTCACTACTCTTTTGTTTATTACGACTGCTGATCAAATAACCGGCACTCATACCTGCACTGATACTGAATCCCCTTCTGTTATTGGGTGATGTATTGATATTGATCATGAAAGGAACTGTCAGATAACCTGCATACAATTTATTCTTTGAGAAACTGATCGAGTCATTATACACATATGGGTTTGGATCTTTTCTGTAACTCAGTCTTGAATCAAACCTGAAATTATACATCTCTAATCCCAAACCATATTTCAAATTCACCACATGCTTGATCACATTCACTTTTTGCATGAAGAACCAGATATTGACATTGGTTGATTTACCGGTATTCAGTTTGAAACTGTTTTCATTTACAGGACCATCTGCCGGACGAAGTGTTCTGAAATATCCGCCTGCTTGCGCAGCTGTATAGTTGGTCTGATCGCGGTAATTAGTAAAGCCCAGATCCATGATCCACCAATTGGTACTCACATTACGGTTGGCTCTGTTTCTGCGTTCTATTTTGATATCAAAATTGCGATCCCAGTCTTTCCAAACACTGTTGCTATTACTGCTGTTACCATCTTTATTTTTTTTGATGATAATAAAGTTGCCCACTTTCACAGTATCTGATTCTTGTGTGTTGGAAGTACTGTCTGTTTGAGCCATAAGACTCCCTGAAAGCAGGATGCCTGCTGTTACAATTGCTAAACGTTTCATACAATGTGCTTTTCTTTTATTTTAATGGTCGTGAGGGGCCGGTTTCGGCTCTTTCTTCTTCAGTTCGTTTACTTCTGAATATACTGGTTGCTTTTCTGAAGATACCACGAAGTTTATCTTTATTGATTTCAACAGATCCGATCAGTAAACTTTTATTTTCACTATCGGCTTCTGTATCTAACTCTTTGTATACCACTTGTTGCATCAGAGATTCGGGTTTTGTCTCTGTTGTCTCAGTAGTGATTGTTCTCATCATTTCGCTTTCACGAATCGCTTTGCTTGCAGTGATACCTGTTAATTCAGGAACCACAATGTCAGCCTTCGCTACAGTATTGCTTTCAACTATTCCTGCGTTATCAATCATAAGAGCCGGTCTATTGATTTTTTCATCAACACTAACATTGGTAGCATTTGGAACAAGCAATGTTTGTGCTGAACGCGTATCAACTGCCTCTAATTCTTTCTTGTTCTCACTTGTTACATTCAGCGCCAATGACTGATCATCAGCAATAACGTTATTCTGTGACGGCTTATTATCGGTAGACGGTAATTCAGTGGTGTTTTTTGAGATTACAGTTTCATTTCCGGATCCGCTTTCAAGATTACTCGGCGATAATGTCCAAACCATAAAAGCAAAACCAATCACAGCAGCTGCTGCGGCCATACGCCACCAACGCATATACACCACGGGCTTTTTCTCGCTTTCCTCAGAACGATATAGCAATTTCTTATCCGGGAAAGAAATAGATTCGATCGGTAACTTGGTTTGTTTCAATTGCATGAATGATTCCTGCAATGAAGGATGTTGCAATACAAAAGTTTCCACCGCATCTTTTTCTGTCGCACTTAATTCATCATCCACATACATCAGGAAATGCGTCATATGATTTTCTACATTGATACCTGTAACTTCATTTCTATATAAAGAAGTTTTATCAGGCATTTCGAACATCATTTCCTCAGTGAGCATGGTTTGTTGTAAAGTATCCAGTTCATGTTGCAGATCGGGATTCTCCTGAACAAACTGTTCAACAGCCACTCTTTCGGCAGCAGAAAGTTCCCTGTCTACATAGAGCAGGAAAAATTCCTCGTAATTATGTCTGTTGATGTTGATCACTATAATTGATTTATTTATAAAACGTTTTCCGGACTAACCAGATAATTTCTCAATGTTAGTCTTGCTCTGTGCAGGTAAACTTTCACCTGACTCTCATTCAGATCCATGATCTGACCAATCTCCTCATAACTATATCCCTCATAATCTTTCAGCATTACCAGACTTCTTTGTGTTTCATTGAGTCTGTTCAATGCCTCCATCAGAATCTTCTTCATTTCTCTTTTATGACCGCTTGCTTGTTCAGCTCTTCCATCTTCCTGAAACTCATCTTTCAAATGGATCCTTTTTACCTTTCTGATATGATCAATCATCTGATTATAAGCTACCGTGAACAGAAATGATTTTGACTTACTATTCTCTACATTTTCACGGTTTCTCCAGAGTTTTTCGAAAGCAGTTTGTACAATATCGCGGGCATCCTCCTCATGTCGAAGATTTTTAACGATGAAACGATATACGTTATCCGCATATTGGTTCACACATTGATTATACTCTTGCTCAGTCATAAACAGCGCGATAATTCAGTTGATTGCCTTGTATAGTGGTTATACGGATAGGCCTTTATTTTGTTACAGTACAAAGAAAAAAAATCCTGCGTTTTTGCCGCAGGATCAATGATTATCGGAAAGTTGAGACGATTAAACGGTTTAGTCCCCCATAATGGAGCTCGTCCGGACTGCTTCCCTGAGGTTGTGTGACTTGTTTTTTCTGCTTTAGCGGACAGTTCTTATTATTTACAGAGCACATCTTTCGGCTATTCAGATTATTGGTAACAATGCCTGCAACAGCTAAAACAGCTACTGCCAACCCCGGAACGAACAGATGTCTTGTTTTCATAAGTCCAGTTTAAGAAAGCATAAAGGTATAGTGCTGAAACTTAAACAGGAAGGTTTAAAAGTTAAATGAAGTTAAAAAGTCAAAGAGGATATGTGAATTGTGAATGGTGAATTGTCAATATAAATTGATTGACAATTCACCATTCACAATTCACTAATAATCAATCACCTGCTCCTGAATGCTCTCAGGAATCTCTCTCCAGTCATATTGCTGGCTGCGTAGCTGAGGCTCAAAACCGGCTTCGCGTATGGCGTCTTGCATGGTTTTATAGGTAAATCTATGAGGGGCTCCGGCAGCACTTACCACGTTTTCTTCGATCATAATGGATCCGAAATCATTGGCACCGGCATGCAAACAGATCTGAGCAGTCTGTTTTCCCACTGTTAACCAACTCGCCTGAATATTTTTTACGTTCGGCAACATGATACGGCTGATGGCGATCATGCGAATATATTCATCAGTGGTAGTAAGGTTATGAACGCCTCTGATACGGGTTAACAACGTATCGACATCCTGAAAAGTCCATGGAATAAAGGCCAGAAAGCCTTTTACGTGCTCTGGTTTACGGCTCTGTACTTCTCTGATTCGGGTAAGATGGATAAAACGTTCTTCCAAAGTCTCCACATGTCCAAACATCATGGTAGCGCTCGTTGTAATATCCAATTTATGTGCTTCATGCATGATATCCAGCCATTCATCTGCTCCACATTTCCCTTTCGAGATCAGTCTGCGTACTCTGTCTACCAATATTTCCGCACCAGCACCAGGTAATGAATCCAATCCGGCCTCTTTTAATGCAGTCAATACATCCTTATGACTCATCTTTTCCAGCTTACAGATATGTGCTACTTCGGGTGGCCCGAGCGCATGCAATTTTAAATGAGGATATTCCTGTTTGATCTGCCTAAAAGTGTTGGTATAAAAGTCTAGTCCAAGTTCAGGATGATGCCCACCTTGCAGTAATAACTGGTCACCACCATACCGAAGGGTTTCTTCGATTTTTTTGCGGTAAGTGTCCATATCCGTGATATAAGCTTCTGCGTGACCGGGAATTCTGTAGAAGTTGCAGAATTTACAATTAGCGATACAAACATTGGTGGTATTGACATTACGGTCGATCTGCCAGGTTACTTTTCCGTGTGGTACTTGCTTTTTACGAAGTTCATCTGCTACATGCATCAGTTCTGAAAGAGGTGCCTGCTCAAACAGAAACATCCCTTCTTCGATGCTCAGAAACTCAAAATTCAATGCTTTTTGATACAAATCAGCTAACTGCATACCCTATCATTTCAAATGAACAACAAAGGTAGGAGGATATGGTTGATTCTAGTTGCAACAAAACATTGCATTTGGTTGTCCTTTGAGTTAGACGATCAAGAACTCGCTGTTTGCTTATCATTTAATCCTTCATCGAGTCCTAAAATCAGCGTATTTTCAAACTGCATGAAACTCTTTTTGTTGGCCATTACGTGGGTCGGCTTGTGCTTTGCCGGCAAACCTGTGTTCGCTCAGGAAGAATTTATCATGCCCGAGGCTAAGCTGTTGACCAGTTTTCCTTTTACCCAACTGAGTGGTGGAATTGTCATCATTAAAGCAAAAATTGATCACTATCCTGACAGCTTAAATTTTGTATTTGATACAGGAAGTGGAGGCATTTCACTTGATTCTACGACCGTCAATTATTTGGGCATCACCAAAACCATGAGTGATAGAACCATCAGAGGAATTGCAGGTATCAAAACTGTAGAGTTTGCTTACAACCATACCTTAAAACTACCCGGACTTGATGTCGAGAAGCTGGATTTTCATGTGAATGATTACGACTTATTAACCAGCGTTTATGGCATGAAAATCGATGGCATCATCGGGTTTAGTTTTTTACGCAGATTTATCGTACACATTGATTACGACAAGCAAATCATGGATGTGTATACACCCGGCAGATTCAAATATCCAAAAGGGGGGTATTTACTTCGCCCTGATTTTTCTACGCTACCCTTACAGATGGCATCTGTAAAAGATGAAAAGCAGGTGATGGGGAGATTCATTTTTGATACGGGGGCCGGACTTACATTTTTATTGTCAAAAGAATTTGTGGAAGACAGTGTTATTTTCAAACGAAAAAGAAAGTTCTATCCTACGCAAGCGGAGGGATTGGGGGGTAAAAAGATGATGGATATTACGGTAGCATCAGAAGTCAGAATTGGCCCTTATAAATTTCGAAACGTACCGATACATGTGTTTGATGATGAATTCAATGTAACATCTTATCCTTTGTTGGGTGGATTGATAGGTAATGATATCATGCGCAGGTTTAATGTGATCCTGAATTATCCTGAAAGATCTATCCATATCAAACCCAATAATCATTTTCCGGAAATGTTTGATTACGCGTACACGGGATTGGGCATTTATTTGATTGATGGTGAGATACGTGTGATAGATATTATTAAAGGTTCACCCGGCGATAAAGCGGGGTTCAAGCCGGGAGATATCATTTTTTCAGTAGAGAATAATTACACCAAAAATATCCAGACCTATAAAACCCTATTCCAAAACTCGATCGGTAAGGTTAAAGTCATCATTTTTCGCGATCAACAACCGATGATGCTTACTATTAATATCAAAGACATCCGTCGCAATCGATAACGAGTATTCCGTGTTTCGGAATTGCCATGATTCGATTTCACTTAATTTCGCCTTTTAAGCTGGACTATGATAACATTTGAAAGATTTGTGCTGGATAACGGACTGAAAGTACTGGTACACGAAGATCATTCTACACCCATGGCGGTGGTGAATATTATGTATGATGTAGGTGCAAGAGATGAAAATCCTGATAAAACAGGCTTTGCGCATTTGTTTGAACACCTGATGTTTGGAGGTAGCATCCATATCCCGGATTATGATGAGCCATTGCAAAGAGCTGGCGGAGAAAACAATGCCTACACAACCAATGACCTCACTAATTACTATTGCCAGATACCTGCAGAAAATATAGAGACTGCTTTCTGGTTAGAAAGTGATCGTATGTTGAGTCTTGCATTCAGTAAAAAAAGTCTGGAAGTACAACGTAAGGTTGTATGTGAAGAGTTTAAAGAACATTATCTCAATAAACCCTATGGTGATGTTTGGCATAAAATGCGCGAACTCGCATATACTACACATCCTTATCGCTGGATGACCATTGGTAAAGAATTGAGCCATGTAGAGAATGCACATATTGATGATGTAAAAGCGTTTTTCTTCAAACATTATCGCCCGGTGAATGCTATTTTGGTAGTGGCCGGACATGTAACTGTTGAGCAAGTAAAACAACTTGCGCAGAAATGGTTTGGTGATATTCCGATGGGAGAGAAATATGTACGTGATCTTCCACAAGAACCAAAGCAAACAGAAAAACGTGTACAAGAAGTACATGCCGCAGTACCCTTAGATGCGTTAATCAAGACCTGGCATATGGATGCTCGTTTGGATAAAGGTTATTATGTGGCAGACATGATCACTGAGATCTTAGGTGGAGGTGGTTCTTCCCGCTTGTATCAGAAACTGGTAAAAGAAAAACAGTACTTCTCTAATCTGGATTGTTATCATTTCGGAAGTGTTGATTCGGGATTGCTGACCGTAGAAGGTAAACTGGTGAAAGGTATGAAAATGGAAGAGGCGGCAGCAGCAATAGACGAGGAAATTGAACATTTGAAATCAACGTTGATCGCCGAACCTGAATTGCAAAAGATCAAGAATAAAACTGAGAGCGTGATTGCTTTTGAAGACATGAGCATCATGAGTCGTGCCAATAGCTTGGCGATGTATGAGCTATTAGGTGATGCAAATATGATGAATACTGAATTGCAGAAGTATCAAGATATCACTGTTGAAGACATTCGTCAGTACAGCCAACAAATATTTCAACCCAACAACAGCAATACCCTGTTGTATTATGCAAACTGAATGTTCAGTTGAATACAAAGAAGATATGATAAACAGAACCGTAGCGCCACCGATCACAGATGCAGTAGCTTTTGATCTTCACCTGAAACCTTGCGATCGTTATAAATTGGACAATCAAGTGCCTGTATATGCCATCAATGCAGGGGCACAAGAAGTGGTGATGATCGAATGGGTATTCTATGCAGGTAATTGGTATGAATCAAAAAATATCATTGCAGGTACCACCAATTTTATGTTGAAGAATGGAACCAAGCAACGTAATGCTTATTCCATCAATGAATACTTTGAATTTTATGGGGCGTATCTCAATAGAAGTTGTTACAATGAAACAGCTACTATTACGCTGCATTGTTTGAGTAAACATGTGGCTGAATTATTACCGGTAGTTGCTGAATTGATCACCGAAAGCATTTTTCCTGAACAGGAATTAGCGATCTATAAGCAAAATCAAAAGCAAAGACTAGAAGTCAATTTGAAGAAATGCGATTTTGTTTCGAATCGATTGATCGATGAGTATGTGTATGGTTTTCATCATCCCTATGGAAAGTACACTTCCACTTTAGATTATGATGCAGTTGAACGTGCAGAGTTGGAAGCTTTCTTTGATCAGTTTTATAAGCATGGAAAGTGTATGGTATTTGCAGCGGGTAAATTGCCTGCAGATATCGATCAGCAACTCAACAGCGTATTTGGTTCCTTGCCACTCAATAGTACTGCTTTACCCGAGGTCAACTATTCATTGAATCCCGCAGCAGAAAAAAAATACAGGATCATCAATGATAAAGAAGGTGTGCAGGGAGCAATCAGAATAGCGCAGCCATTCTTCAATCGTCATCATCCCGATTTTCCGAAAGTGCAGGTATTGAATAATATTTTCGGCGGCTTCTTCGGATCCAGACTCATGAGTAATATCCGTGAAGACAAAGGGTATACGTATGGTATTCATAGTTACTTGCAGAATCATATCCATCACAGCGCATGGATGATCAGTACGGAAGCAGGCAGAGATGTTTGTGAAGCAACGATTACTGAGGTATATAAGGAAATGGAGTTGTTGCGTAATGAACCGGTGGATCAAGAGGAGTTGGATCTGGTGAAAAATTATATGATCGGATCGTTACTCGGCGATCTGGATGGTCCATTCCAAATCATCGGTCGTTGGAAAACTTATATCCTGAATGGACTGGATGAGCAATATTTCTACAACAGTATAGACAACATTCGAAAAGTAACCGCAGAAGACTTACAGTCTTTGGCACAACAGTATTTACAGCCTGAGAAGTTTTATGAATTGGTGGTGATATAATCAAAAGAACAGATCCTGTTAAAATTCCTCACATACATGGACTTCAGAAAAATAAACACTATTTTGTTTCTTCTGAAAGTATGAATCATGGGACGATTTTTTACAAAAACCATTGCCAGTACACTCGCTATTTTATTGGCAGCTTATATTTTAAAAGGAATTGATGTGGCAGATCCTTTAACCGCAATGATCGTAGCGGTAGTCTTAGGGTTACTGAATAGTTTTATTAAACCGGTACTGATCTTACTCACCATTCCCATCACCGTGATCACGCTTGGACTATTTCTTTTTGTGATCAATATTATCATTGTAAAATGGGCAGCTACATTGGTACCCGGATTTACTGTAGATGGGTGGGTATCTGCTTTATTCTTTAGTTTACTCGTGTCATTTGTTACTTCCATCATCGAAGCTATTCTCGGTAAGGGAGGAGAGCAAACTGAAAACTAAACTCAGCGTTAACTCCTTTTCTCTCGTTCTCTGCGGTTGAATTTTTACCGCAGAGAACAAGAGAAGCAGAGGATTCGCAAAGTCATTTTTATAGCGAACGAATCAACGCTTTTACTTTCTCACTGATCATATCTCTGATCTCATTAAACTCCTTCGGCTCCATATGTTTTGGATCCGGAATTTGCCAGTCGATGAATTGTTTGGCAGGCATCCACGGACAAGCATCACCGCAACCCATGGTAACCACTGCATCAAAGGGAGCAAAAGCTTCTACCTCTTGCAATGATTTACTGTCATGCGTACTAAGGTCATAGCCTAGCTCTTTCATGGCTGCAATAGCTTTTGGATTTACAATGCCACTAGGTTTACTACCCGCACTGTAAGCTTCTACTGATGAGCCGCCATGGATACTGGCAAAAGCCTGACTCATCTGACTGCGATTACTGTTTTCTACACAAACAAATAGGAGTTTCTTTTTTTCAGACATAGATCTTAGGTTGAATTATGAACAACATCCCGGAGCGCAACAAGCTGCTGCTTCTTCGGTCAATGGTTTTTCTGCGTATACGGTTACACTATAAATACCCGCATTACTGTTTCTGAACGATTGAATTTCTTCTGCAGAAAAATAATTGCGAAGAATATCATCAGGCAATAGAATGCTTTTTTCTTTCTGTACCGTAACATTTTTAAAACCGGTAGCATGAATCAGTTCGAGGTACACTTCTTTCTGAATAGCGCCTGACACACAACCTGCATACATTTCTGCAGCTTCTCTCAGCTTAGCAGGTAGTTCACCTTCTAATACAATATCAGAAATACTGAAATGTCCACCGGGTTTTAAAACACGGTATACTTCTTTCAATACATTGAATTTGTTGGGAACCAGATTCAATACACAGTTGCTCACAACTACATCAGCAACATTCGCTGATACCGGCATTTGTTCAATGTCTCCAAAACGGAATTCTACATTGTTGAATCCAAGTTTCTCGGCATTGGACCTTGCCTTTTCAATCATGCGCTCGGTAAAATCAATACCAATGACTTTGCCCGACTCACCGGTAATAGCACGTGCTACAAAACAATCATTACCTGCACCACTTCCCAGATCGATCACAGTATCTCCTTTTTTGATCTTAGCGAATTCAGTAGGTAAGCCACAGCCTAATCCTAGATCGGCATCAGGATTGTATCCTTGCAAACGTGTGTAATCGTCTGCCATGATATTGTACACTTCGGTACTGCAACCACCTGCACCACAGCAGGAAGCAGCATTGTTCTCGCGCGACTGGTCAGCTATTTCACCATATTTTTCTTTTACCAGTTCTTTTAAAGCGGTTTCTGTTTGCATGTTCTTTGTTTTAATTGTTATGAATAGCTGTTCATAGTCACTATTGTATGCGATCGATCGCCCGCACACAGTGATGAACATTAACAGCAGGATTTCGTATGCTGGTCTTTTAGTTTATCAAAGAGTCCTTTAAACTCTGCATTGAATTTTTCAAATGCCTTCCAATTGATGCAATAACAACTACGTGGACCATCAACAGATCCATCAATGAGTCCGGCTTCTTTTAATTCTTTTAAATGTTGTGAAACGGTAGACTGAGCCAATGGTAATACTTCAACGATCTCACCACAAATACATTCATTCTTTTGAGCCAGTACTTTGAGTATGGCAATGCGAGCAGGATGTGCAATAGCTTTTGCAAATGCTGCGAGGTCTTGTTCCTTTTTTGAAAATACTTCTGTTTTAGGTGTTGCCATTTTGTTTATCGTTTTTATACGATAAAACAAAGTAAAGGAGTTTTTTTCTTTTATCGTATAAAAACGATAAATATTTTTTTTCAGCTTTCTGGATCTTTCTAATAAGTATATCGGATTATTATTGGTCTATTATAGGAAGGTATAAAGTCCAAAACTGATCGGTGCCGTTACTCACGAAATAGAACCATTCATCCAATTGTATTTATCCTAAAATTTTATAACTTAATGAAAATCAATATTTTAAGTTTAACCTATTATTAAGTTCTGCCCATTACCTAAAAAAACTTGGTACTATGTGTTGCATAGTACCAAAAGTTTCCCCATCTTTGTGTTATGAAAGAAGGGAATGAGGGGATCACCCGAAACACCTTCCGAAAAGAAAAAATTAAAAACACTTATAAATATTAAGTCATGAAAACGCAAAACACAAACTTCTTACAACAACTGGGACAGGAACAACTGAACAACCTGGTAAAAGAAGTAAAGGAAACTGTTGCAACTACTATGAGCCTTCAGAACAACAAAAATGTTTTTGGTGCCGTTGATTACTACAAGTTACAGCGCAGCCGCAGAAACAGAATCGTGAGAAGACACCTAGTTGCTTAATCAAACACTTGAATCTTTTTTAATAACGATTGTTCCATTCCCCCCGAAAGGTTTAGGAACAAACAAAAACTCCGGCTATGGATATTCAGAACACACAAAGTCAGATGCGAAAGGGTGTATTGGAGTTTTGCATTTTATCCATCATCAGACAGGGTGAGGTTTACCCGAGTGATATTGTGGACCGAATGAAAGCTGCAAACCTGCACATCCTTGAGGGTACATTATACCCACTTCTGACACGTTTAAAAAACTCCGGCTTACTGACCTACCGTTGGGTGGAAAGTAATAGCGGACCACCCAGAAAATATTTCGTGATGACCGATAAAGGTTTAGAGTTCTACAATGAACTGGAAAGAACCTGGCAGGAATTGGCGGATGCAGTACATGCACTAACAATCAACCAAACCGAAACGGCCTCCGAAGAAAATCCAACCCAACCTTAACCAACAAAACTGAACAGAAAATGAAAAAGGTAATCAATATAAACTTTCAGGGCAGAGTGATTCCCATCGAGGAGTCTGCTTATGACATGCTGAAGCAGTATGTAGAAAGTTTGCGCAAATTCTTTGCCAAAGAGGAGGGTCGTGATGAGATCATCAATGATATTGAAGGTCGTATTGCCGAGCTGTTTGGCGATAGCCTGAAAAAAGGCGCTACCTGCATTACTGATGATACCGTAACTGAGATCATCAATAGCATGGGTCGTCCTGAAGACTTTGAAGGTGAAGAAGGAAATGTACACGCTCAATTGGGTGGTGAAGGTGGACAGTCTACCAACACTGGTAGTGCTTCTGCTGAAGCTTCTCCTAGAGGCAGACTGTATCGCGATGACAATGAAAAAATATTAGGTGGTGTCTGCGGGGGCTTGGCTAACTACCTCCGTATCGATCCAACTATTGTACGTCTCGTATTTGCACTCATCACTTTTATGGGTGGATCAGGTATCTTGTTGTACATCTTATTATGGATCATCCTTCCATCAAAGCCATTGGACAATATCGTTTCTACCAAACGTTTGTACCGTAATCCGGAAGAGAAAGTTATTGCCGGTGTAGCCAGTGGTATCGCTTCATATTTTGATATCGCTGTGTGGGTACCGCGTCTCATCTTCGCTTTCCCATTGGTGATCGGTATCATCAGCTCTATCTTCAGAGGTGTATTCTGGATGGATGATGATTTCTTCCCCGGTATCGTATTCGGCTCTTTCGGTGGAACTCTATTTGTAGTGTATGCAGTATTGTGGGCCGTGATTCCCGAAGCAAAAAGTGCTTCTGAAAAACTCGAAATGCGAGGTGAGAAAGTAGACCTCAATACTATTAAGAATACCATTCAGGAAGATCTGGAAGGCTTTAAAAGTCGTGCAGAAAAATGGGGTGGTGAGTTTAAAGATAAAGCGACTCAATTCGGACAAGAGTTTGGTCAGACTGTAGGACAAAAAAGTCAGCAGTTCAATGCAGAAACCGGATCAGCACTGAAAAGAGGCGGTAGAAGATTGGGTGGTATCATAGCCATCTTGTTCAAAGCATTCTTCTTATTCATTGCAGGTATACTTGCCTTTGCTTTACTGGTAACCGTTTTAGCCTTGATGTTTGCAGGTGTGGGTGTATTCCCGCTGAAGAATTTCTTCTTGGAAGGTTTCGGACAAAACTTCCTGGCTTGGGCAACACTCTTATTGTTCCTCGGTGTTCCGGTAGTAGCATTCATCACTTGGTTGATCCGTCGTATCATGGGTGTAAAATCAGGTAACCGTTATCTCGGATTTACATTCGGTGGTCTTTGGTTCATTGGTTTGATCTGCGGTGGTATTCTGGTGTATTCAATTGCTACCAACTTTGATGCAAGAGCAAGAGAGAAAGCAGAATTCAGCATTCAACAACCCACCACCGGTAAACTGATTATTAAAGTACCCGATACCAAAGTGAAAGTATACGGTCGCTGGTTCAAAATGGACGGTATTGTAAGTATGAATGATGATAGTCTTTTCTTGAATAATGTAAGAGTACGTATCGTAAAAAGCCAGGATTCTGCATATCATATCTCTGCTTTCAAATACAGCAGTGGTAAAGATGAAGGAACAGCTTTAAGCAATATCAAAGAGATCGCTTATGGTATCAATCAATCAGACAGTACTATTTGGTTGGATCGTGGATTCTCACTGAAGAAAGGAACGCGCTTCCGTAATCAAGGTGTACAGGTAAATATTCAAGTGCCTGTTGGAAAAAGAATCCTCATCGACAGAAATGTTTCCAGAAGATTGAATTGGTTTAGTCTGGGTTCTAGTCACGATTGGGATTGGGAAGAAGAGTGGAATAATGACTACGAAAGCTGGAGCTCTGATGTAGAATATATCATGACACCTGGTGGATTGGAAAGAGTGAATAAGGACGATAGTGGTGATGGTGAAAGAGTATATGATGCAGATGATAAATCAAAGACCATCGAGAAATATAAAAAGAGCAAAGAAGAACTGCAGAAAGAATATGAGCGTAAGCAAAAAGAGGCAGAAGAACTGAAAAAAGAATTAGAAAAACCTATTGATACCACACGCTATCGTTACAAAAAAGAAACTGTACAAAACAGTAATGTAACAGAAAACAAATCAGAACAGCATCTGCCAATTGAGGCCTCCCGCTTACTGATGATGCAAATGGTATACTAAAGACGGTTGAAGTTGGGAAAAATAAGAACCTCGTCTTGTTCTCATGATGAGGTTCTTCCCTTCTCTTCAAAAATCCGCTTAACCCTTAAAACTTCCGACATGAAAATGAAATATGTAGTAGCCATCTGTCTCTTTATCATGTTGCTTTCCGGTTGTATTCGTTATGAAACAGACAGAGTCAGACATGGCAGGGTCTCTGTTACAGTGAAAGAATCAGATCACCAATTGAGAGTTGATGCTAGATTCAAGCGTTCTCAAACAGATGATGTGGCTCGCATTATTAAAGATGAGTTGGATGGTGCTTCTTACAATGAAGAGAATCGCTCTACAACATTTACCATTCGCGACGATGATAAGTTCCTCGTAAGACTTAAAAAAGGTCGTCTTAAAATTCGATTTGATAAAGATGAAATTGATCAGGCTGCATACGATCGTGTAAAACGAATAGCAGATCAGGTTAAGATCATTCTTACTTCGGATCAGGCTCAGCGCTAATTTTCCCTACTGCACATAGATGATCAACCCACTTGCAACCGCAAATTAACCGGTGGTTAATGAGGTATGGCATTATTATGTCATACCGAAAGACTACCACAACATCATCTTTATGAAAAAAATTCTGTTGAGGTCCATCTTTGTGATCGTATTATTACTGGCTATCGTTTATCTGATGGCTTGGAAATCTCCCAAATATTATATTCCAACAACATCTTATCATACAGCTGACTCCATTGTTCCCTTTGAAAAATATACTAGTGAGCATGAGCGACCATTTATCATCAAACAAAAAAGAGCATTGATCTTTGGTGCTACGCACACAAAAGATCCCAATGACCCACAAATACCTCAGATGGAGGAGCTGTGGACAGAGTTTCATCCAACGATCGCATTGGTAGAAGGCAGATTAGGATTTTTGTTACCCTTGTTCATGAATCCTGTGAAACAATTGGGAGAAGGTGGATGGGTAAAAGCATTGGCACATAAAGATGGCGTGAAGCTTATGAATTGGGACTTATCTAAAGAAGCATTGGCTGATTCATTGCAACATTATTTCACCAATGAGCAAATTGCACTACAACAAATACTGAATCCTTATTTCGGAAATCTTCGTTTCGGTAAACCTGATTCTCCGGAAAACTTTATCAAAGCGTATTTAAAACGCGCATCGTTTGTTGGACTTCAAGACAGCATTCGTTCGGTGGAAGATGTAGATCGTTTATGGGAAAAGTATTTCCCTACCGGACCCGATTGGCGAACTACTTCTGATGAATATACTTTACCCGGATATTTATCACAAATGATGGCCACTTCTAATGATATCCGTAACAGACAATTGGTAACGATCGTAAAAGAATTGACCGAAAAAGGGGAGCGAGTATTTCTGATTTGTGGGTCTAGTCATGCGTATTGTGTGGCACCGTCGTTTCAGCAGTAGAACTCATAAAAGTGTATCGTTATAACAGACGGTCCTGTTGCAAAGATCAGACATCGACTTTGCAGCAGGGCTGTTGTGTAAAGGGGATTAAAACAAATGTATTTCCCATCCTCCTTTCTCTTATTTTTGCGCCACGATAAAGTACACATATGAAAAATACACCCTTCACACAAAAACACATCGCACTTGGTGCTAAAATGGCGGAGTTCGCCGGTTATAATATGCCCATCAGTTATTCAGGTATCAATGATGAGCATGCTACTGTTCGTAACAATGCCGGTGTATTTGATGTGAGCCATATGGGTGAATTCATCCTGAAAGGGGATAAGGCACTGGATTTGATTCAGCGTGTTACTTCCAATGATGCTTCTAAACTTACCAATGGAAAAGCGCAGTACAGCTGCTTGCCCAATGAGCAAGGTGGTATTGTGGACGATTTGATCGTATACTGTATTGAAGAAAACAAAGTCTATATGTTGGTTGTGAATGCATCCAACATTGAAAAAGACTGGAATTGGATCAGCAAGTTTAATACAGAGAATGTTGAGATGCACAATATCAGTGACAAAACTTGTTTGTTAGCCATTCAAGGTCCAAATGCAACAAAGATGTTGCAGCCATTAACAGACATGGATATCATGAACCTGAAGTACTACACTTTTGCGAAAGGAAAATTTGCAGGTGTAGATAATGTATTGGTAAGTGCAACAGGTTATACAGGAGCGGGTGGTGTAGAAATTTATTTCGAAGATGTAGACGGAGCAGCCGATAAAATATGGGATGCTATTTTCGCAGCCGGTGGTCCACAAGGTTTGAAACCTATTGGTTTGGGAGCTCGCGATACACTGCGTTTGGAAATGGGTTACTGTTTGTACGGCAATGACATTGATGATACCACTTCTCCATTAGAAGGAGGATTGGGATGGATCACCAAATTCACCAAAGATTTTACGGCAAGAGCTATTTTGGAAAAACAAAAAACAGAAGGTGTGACCCGTAAGCTGGTTGGTTTTGAAATGATCGAAAGAGGAATTCCTCGTCATGATTATCTGATCAAAGATGCTGCAGGAAATACTATCGGAAAAGTAACTTCAGGAACACAAGCTCCATCTTTGAACAAGGCGATCGGACTAGGGTATGTAAATAATGCTTTTACAGCAGCCGATACAGAGATCTTTATTGAGATCCGTAATACATTGGTGAAAGCCAAAATCGTAAAGTTCCCATTTGCTTAAACAACAACTATTGATGATAAAAGCCGCAATACTGAGTTGCGGCTTTTTTATGCTCACTTTTGGCGATGATAACCATGATTTTATGATTTGTATGTAGCTTTAAAGATGTTTTGTCCGAAAACAATATGTCTATTGTCATGTTTAACAGTGATTGTTTCCTGTAAACCCAGACAACATACAGCACCCGCTATGCCCGATATTGGTTCTTTGGGAAATGAAGTCGGACATGCCATTATCATTCCGGCTATACTGCACGGACTTACAACTGCAAGTGGAGAGAAATATGATTCTACCCGATATACAGGTGCACACAAAACCCTGCCCTTTGGCACAAAAGTTTTGGTGACACATACACTGAGTGGTAAAAGTGTAACAGTAAAGATCATTGATCGTGGATTGGTTGGGACAGGACAAGTAATTGCGCTGAGTAAAGCGGCAGCACAAAAATTAGATACCACCAAAACGATCTCGATGCCTGTCAGGATTCGCTATCAGGAATAGCCATAGTCGATTCTTTCACAGTTGATAGTTTACAAATCTGTAATTCTTGTTCCGATACTACATGATATGCATGGTCATAACAACAATAATAAGTGGTGCCTTCTTTGCTGATAGCCGTATGGGTAAAATAATTGAAGTGAAATCCACGGTGATATAATAATTCTTTTGGAACCATTTCTGTTTCCTTAATACCCTCTACATAGGAAGCCAAAATGCGCCTGTTTTTTAGTAATAAGTGATTGACTTTTTTTACGAATCCTTTTTCATCTATGTATCTCTTATTATTGAATATACTTCGACAATAATCATCACAAAATTTCTTATCCGTTCTTCCACGTAAAGAATGTCCGCAGGTCAGGCAATGTTTGGTATTGACAGACATAAGCATCAGTTTGTAGGATGAAAATAGCGGCAATTCATGATGATAAATGCTTCATGAGAAAAAACAGGTATTTGTACAAGCGATGAAAGAGTATTTATACGCAACTATTCGCACCAGGAGGATGATACATCAGGTCTAACAAAGTATAAAAACATAAGTGATTATAAACGGAAATAAACGGATAAACTCCGAATACAAATTCTACTCAGTTAGATATTCGTTTTTGAAAAGCCTCAAACTTCTTTCATTAAAACATTTGATATGAATATGATCAAGAACAAGGTTCAGCTGATCGGTCACTTAGGTCAGACACCTGAAATCAAAACAATAGAAGGTGGGAAAAAATTAGCCAGTATGAGTTTGGCTACCAAAGAAAATTATAAAGATGCCAGTGGCGAGAAAGTAACCGATACCCAATGGCATCAGGTGGTAGCATGGGGTAAGATGGCAGACTTTGCAGAAAAATATCTGGTGAAAGGAATTCAAGTAGCAGTGGATGGCAAATTGGTCAATCGACAGTATGTCGATAAAACAGGTGTCAAAAGATCTGTCACAGAAATTCATGTGCATGAACTGTTGATTATTACCCCCAAAAAGTAGTAGCCTTTTCTTTCTGAGCGGCCGGCTTTTCTAGGCTGGCCTTTTCTATATCTCTACTGCTTTTTCTTTGGTGTATATCTGCAGCCTTATGAGCATGAAGCCGACCTTATACACCATTCTTTCTCCCAGATTATTGGATATATATGATGTGTCAGACAGTATCGTTGTAATCATTGATGTTTTTCGCGCTACCTCAACCATTGCTACAGCCTTGTACAATGGAGCAAAAAGAGTGATTCCGGTAGATGCGGTTGACAAGTGTATTGCTATCGGAAAAGAGACAGGTGGTATCACTGCTGGCGAAAGAGACGGTAAAGTAATTCCGGGCTTGGCGCATGGTAATTCTCCTGCTGAATATCCGCGAAGTTTTATTGAAGGGCAAACACTGGTACTCACTACAACCAATGGCACCAAGCTATTGCATATGGCCTTGAATAGTGGAGCGTCTGAAGTGATCACAGGTTCCTTCCCTAATATCTCTGCAGTTTGCGATTACCTGATCGCACAAAAAAAGAATGTGATCTTGGGTTGTTCTGCATGGAAAGACCGCTTCAACCTCGAAGATGCTATGTTCGCAGGAGCGGTCATTCATAGGATACAAGAACATTTTACCATCCACTGCGATAGTAGCCTGATGGCTTCTGATATGTATGGACTGCATCAACATGATATGCAGCAGTTCATACGCAGAACCACCCACTGGCACAGACTAGCTTCTTACGGACTGGAAAAAGACCTCGAATACTGCGTAACCCCCGATGTAGCCAATGTACTGCCTATTTATAGGAATGGGGATTTGGTTTGCGGGTAGTTGTTTGGTCGATGGTCTATAGTCCATGGTCCATGGTAAAGCCAAAGGTTTTATGTATTACAGTCATCAATACTTCCTGCCATGGTCTATGGACCATCAGCTATAGACTATTAGCCATCAGCCAATCTTAACAAACATTTCATCCACATTCCTCGCATTTCTTTTCGTTTACTGGATTGCTTTCCTTTACTTTTGCAAATTGCCCTTTTCGGAGTGGCATTATTTGATTTAACAGGTAAATAGAATGTAGTGATGCCTATTGCAGCTCTTCTGTTTGCACTAATTGCTGATTGATTGTATGGCACTTCCATATTTGGTTAAACATATTTATAATAGCGGCACAGAAGAAGTCATCCGCAGAGGTAAAAAAATTCATGCGCTCGGTAATGTGGAGCTGGTTGAATATGATGAACTGATGGCCAATATTGTTTTTCGTGTGAAAGATGATGGCTACTCCACTTTTTATAAAGTACATATCAATCAATTCAAAGATCCTAAAACTCTTTCACTGCGTTGCAGTTGTCCCTATAATCTATCTGAAGTTTGTAGACATAAAGCCGGAGCGCTGTTTCACTTACAAGATCTGCTAGATCGTAACCAACTAGGCGAAAAAGAAACCACTTACGATCAAAAACATACAGTGGTAAAAATGAAACAACTTGATCTCAAACTGATCAAGATGCTTTCTTCACAGGAGAGTTTTGAAAAAGCCGAGAACTATTTGCGCAGCAGTCGCTCCAATATTTTAGAAGCAAAAGATGAACGTGTATTAGCGGACCTTGAATATGAAGGTGAATCGTTTCGAATCCTGCTTCAGAAAAATGAAGAGAGAAACTTTGATACAAGCTGTACCTGTTCTTCAGATAACGAACATCCACTTTGCGTTCATAAAGACATTGTCTTATTGCAATTATTACACAACTATGGCCCAACTTATTTTGACTCTATTCGCAATTGGGATAAAGAAAAAAATAAGTTACTGGCATTATACGGTTATTCCTTAAATGATGATCTCAAAGGAAAGTTTGAATTCACGTATACCGACGGTAAACCATTTTTGCGGGTATTGGATTCCAGTATTAAAAGGGTTTCATTGAATCCGAATACGGATATAAAGCCCAAAAGAGAAGAAGAACAGCCGGTAATAACTTCTACAATTGAACATGAACCTGAAGAGCGTGGACAGGAATGGATGAAGCTGGGTTTAGTACTTACATTCAATGAACAACAATATCCATATGTACAATTTGAAGGAGTTCAGGGAGAAGTAGATGAGCAGAAGACGCGATATACAGGAAAAGTTACCAAACTGGATCTCAGCCGTTTTATTAATACGGAAGTATTTGATGAAGATGATAAAGGGTTATTACAACAGTTACGAAAGTTAATGCCTTCAGAAGTAAGTCGCTATTTAGATCGCAACTCGCCATTTAGTGGTATTTGGGAAAACATCATACAACAACATGATGATGAACTTCCTGAAGAAACCCGCCACTTGATCAATGAATATCTTCATCCTAAAGTAAAAAAATTATTCTCTGAACTCAGTAGTAGCCATTTTGTTTTCTGTTTGCCGGAAAAAAAACCTTTTACTACAGCCAATCTTGCGAAAGCAGAATTGATTACTGATTTCATTAGTCCTGAATTTGAAGTTACTTATCAGAAAGGAAAATATGAGGTAGACTGTCGGGTGAAACTGCCGTTGGCTGATTTGAATATTTCTGAAAATGAAAGTAGCTCAGCTCTTTTGTTTCAATATCATCAACAGTTTTTTACCTGGAAGCGAACAGAAGATATTTTAATACTGGAAAAATTTCTTCCTACCGGGAAAATCAGTATTCCTGCAGAAGATTGGTCGGCACAGCTACAACAATTCATATTGCCACTTTCCAAAGAATACAATGTTCATTTTGGAAATGTGCAGAAGGAAGAAGTGAAAGATATAAAGCCTGAAGTAAAAGTATTACTGAAAGAGAAAGGGGAATATTTATTGTTCCAGCCAATATTCAATTATCGAGGATATGATGTGCGTACTTCTGATAAAGAGAAGATCATCATGCCTGTCGCTGATAAAATATTAGTAATTCAGCGAAATCTGGAAGCAGAAAAAGAGTTTATTCAAAAGATCGAATCACTGCATTCTCATTTTATCAGACCTGCGGAAGGTGATGTATTAGCATTGAAAGGTGCAGAAGTTTTACGCAATAACTGGTTCTTCCTTTTTGTAGATGCTGTGAAAGAAATGAATATTCCGGTCTATGGATTTGAAGCACTGAAAAATTTTAGATTCAATACTGCGAAGCCTTCTACCAAGATCTATATTAGTAGCAATACTGATTGGTTTGACGCCAAAATTGAGATCAATTTCGGTGATCAGAAAGTAACAGTAGATGAAGTAAAGAAAGCGTTGAGCAACAAGCAGCAGTTTGTACAGTTAGGTGATGGCACATTGGGTATCTTACCTGAAGAGTGGATCAAAAAATATTCCTTGTTGTTCAGGGTAGGTGAAGGGAAGTCGGGTTCTATGAAGCTCAGCAAATACCACTTCAGTGTAGTAGAAGAGCTGTACATGCAACGCGATGAAGAAGAATTGTTTTTTCAGCTCGAAGAAAAATATGACCGACTCAAAGAAAATCATTCCATCAAAGAAATTCCTGCACCTGCACATCTTCGATCCATCTTACGCCCTTATCAGGAAAGTGGGTTTCAGTGGTTGAATTACTTGCGAGAAGTACAATGGGGTGGTATCCTGGCCGATGATATGGGTTTGGGTAAAACCATTCAAGCACTCAGTTTCTTGCATCACTTAAAAGAAGAGAACGGGTCATTAAAAGCATTGGTGGTTTGTCCAACAACATTGATGTTCAACTGGCAGAATGAGATTGGTAAGTTTACGCCAACGATCAAGTTCTATGTGCACCACGGCGCACAAAGAACACGTGATAGTCTTGCTGCAACCGATGCAGATGTGATCATTACTACTTATGGTACTTTACGTAGTGATATTAAACAGTTTGTTGAAGTTGCTTTTGATTATGTGGTATTGGATGAGAGTCAGGCGATTAAAAATCCTTCCAGTAAAGTAACAAAAGCAGCGAGCTTGATCAAAGCGAAGAATAGACTTTGTTTAAGTGGTACACCGCTTCAAAACAATACATTCGATATCTATGCACAAATGAATTTCCTGAATCCGGGAATGTTGGGTAGCGTAGAATTTTTCAAACAAGAATTTTCGATTCCGATTGATAAGTTTGGAGAAAAAGAACAGAAAGAACATCTACGTAAACTCTTATTTCCTTTCATTCTTAGAAGAACAAAAGAACAAGTTGCCAAAGATCTTCCAGAGAAACAGGAGATGGTACTCTTCTGTGAAATGGCTGATGAGCAACGTAGGATCTATGATGCATTCAGAAATGATTACCGCGACAAAATTTTGGGTGTTGTAGATAATCAAGGTATTCAAAAATCACAACTTACCATTTTGCAAGGGTTGATGAAACTGAGACAGATCTGTGATAGTCCGGCCATCATCAAAGACGAAGAGAAGTTTCCGAATGTATCGGTGAAGCTGGAAGAATTGGGTCGTGAGATTACAGAGAATATCGGTAACCATAAAGCACTCATCTTCTCACAGTTCTTGGGAATGCTTGCATTAATCAAGGAAAAAATGAAAGAGTTGGGAGTCGATTATGAATATTTTGATGGTAGCAGTACCGTCAATGAACGTGAAAGAGCCATCCAACGTTTTCAAAATGATGACTCTTGTCGGGTATTCCTTATTTCATTGAAAGCGGGTGGTGTAGGTTTGAATTTGACGGCCGCAGATTATGTATATATCGTAGATCCTTGGTGGAATCCGGCAGTAGAACAACAGGCAATCGACAGAACACATCGTATTGGTCAAACTAAAAATATTTTTGCCTACAGAATGATCTGTACCGATACGGTTGAAGATAAAATCCTCAAATTACAGGAGCGTAAAAGAAGTTTAGCCCGTGAATTGATCACTGACGATGAAGGATTTGTGAAGAACCTGACACGTGAAGATGTCGAGTATTTATTTAGCTAACAGCTGTTTGTCAAATGGTTATCTATATTCTTTGTAGGTACTATTGACCGAGCGACCTATCTGCGTCTGTCTTTCACCGATTTTAACAGGAGGCTTCCCAACCATCCGGTTAGCTTTCCGTTAATCTTTTTGCTTCCCGACCAGTCTAATACCAAAGTTTAGCTTCGTATAACATAATAATCTTGCGCATGACCAAAATTTTAACTGCCATCATTTGTTTGTTCTTTGCATATACAGTGCAAGCTCAAACCAGTGCAACCTTGAAGGGTAAACTAGTAGATTCGGTAGGAAAACAATCACTCAAAGATGCATCGATCTCTATCCTCGATGCAAAAGATTCTACATTGGATGTTTTTGGACTTACCAAAGCAGATGGAAGTTTTCTGATCAGCAATATCACTTTTGGAGAAATGATCGTAGATATTAAGTTTCAGGGGTATGCTCCATTCTCAAAAAAGATCACATTTTCCAAGACCAATAGTATGGTAGATCTTGGAAATATTTATTTGACGATAGCTGCAAATGATTTGGGTAATGTTACAGTAACCCAATCGGCAGTTCGAATGAAAAATGATACAGTAGAATTCAATGCTTCTTCTTTTAAAACCAAACCTAATGCAGTAGCTGAAGACCTACTTAAAAAGATTCCAGGAATACAGGTTGATAAGACTGGCAATATCACTGCCCAAGGTGAGCAAGTACAAAGGATATTGGTTGATGGTAAACGATTCTTTGGAGATGACCCAAGAATGGCTACACGAAATCTTCCTCCAGATGTAATCGATAAGATTCAAGTATTCGATCAAGCCAGTGATCAAAGTGCATTTACCGGATTTGATGATGGAAATAGGGTTAAGACAATCAATATCACAACTAGAAAAGATAAACGCAAAGGATATTTCGGTAGAGGTACATTAGGTTTTGGCGCCAATGCAGATGAAGGATTGTATGATAATAGTTTTAGTCTGAGCCGTTTTAATGGGGATAGACAAATCACGTTTACTGGGCAAGCCAATAATGTCAATAAACAAAACTTCTCGGTACAAGATATGTTGGGCTCATTAGGTGGAGGTAATTTCGCTGGTGGCGGTGGTGGCGGACGTGGTGGCGTTCAGGCTTTCACCGGTAGTGGAGGCGGTGGCGGATTGGTGAATACATGGGCCGGAGGTATCAACTACAGAGATACATGGAGTCCGAAGACACAATTCTCAGGAAGTTATTTCTTTAATGATCAGAAAACCTATCGTGATCAGAAAAGCTTGGTTCAGAACCTGATACCGGGTGCTCCTGATTCTTCGATATTCAATGATCAGAATAATTCTTCTAAAACATATAATACCAATCATAGAATCAATTTCAATATTGAACACCAATTTGATTCTTCTAATTCTTTAATCATTAGACCCAATATCAGTTTTCAGGATACATGGTCGCAAACCTTACAGCAAACGGCTTCAACACGAGGTAAATTCACAGCGTTGAATAGTTCCGATGCAAGATCAATTCGCAAGAATAATGGATACAATGGAAGTGTAGAAGCTACATTCCGTCATCGTTTCCCCAAAAGAGGCCGTACTTACTCAATCGGTATCAATGCAGGTGGTAGTGCCAATGATGGAACAGGATCTAACTATTCACTGAACCAATTCAATCCTCCGAGCAGACCAGCGTATATTGATACAATTGATCAGATATACAGTACGAACAGGGATACCAGAAATTTCAGTGGTACGCTTTCATATACTGAGCCTATTGCAAAGAATCAGCAACTTGAGTTCAACTATAACTATTCTTTCAATATCAATAACTCAGGAAGAGAAACCATGGAGTATGATGCCGGTACTGGTAAATATGAAATACCTGTTACCAATCTTACCAATACTTTCGAGAATACCTTTAGTTCCAATAGATTCACAATGAACTATCGTTTGCAAAATGCAAAATATAATTTCAGTATTGGATCAGGTATACAAGCCGGAGAATTGGTAAGCAATAATATCACGCGCAATACATCGATCAAGCAAAATTTTGTCAACCTTTTCCCTTCTGCGAATTTTAGATATGAGTTCTCTAAAACCAAGAGTTTGCGTTTATTCTATAATGGACGTACTTCTCAGCCTACAGCTGAACAACTACAACCGGTTGCAGATAATAGCAACCCGCTGAATATTAGAACAGGTAATCCAAATTTGAAACAACAGTTCACACATAGTTTTAGATTCTTGTACAACTCATTTGATGTGTTTACACAAAAATTGATTTTTGCTACCATCAATGCAAGCTTTATTCAAAATGATATTCAGAACTCAACAGTATTCCAAAACAATGGAGCACAATTAACGATGCCTGTGAATCTTAACGGAACCTACAGGATCAATGGGTTCTTCAATTATAGTTTTCCTTTGAAAAAGCCAAAGAGCACTATCAATCTGAGGGCTATTGTAGCGAGAGATCAATCACAAACATTGATCAACAACGCCAGCAACTACACACGCAATACCACTTTGGGTGGAGAAGTAGGCTGGACAACCAATCTGAAAGAAGGATTTGATATGAACTTCTCTTCAAACTCTTCTTTCAATATGGCGAGGTATACTTTGCAGCCACAACAGAACGGCGACTTCTTTACACAAACAGTATCAACAGAAGCAACCGCTTATTCAAAAAGCGGTTGGGTATTCTCACTTGATTTTGATTATATCTATAATGCAGGAAGAGCACAAGGATTTAATACCAGTATTCCGTTATTGAATGCTAGCATCTCTAAGCAAATGCTAAAGAATAAAGCTGGTGAATTGAAGTTTTATATGTTTGATCTCTTGAATCAGAATGTGAGCATTACTAGAAATATCACAGGTAATACTATTCAAGACGTTTCAACAAGAGTGTTGACTCGCTACTTCATGGTAAGCTTTACCTATAACCTACGTCGCTTTGGCGGTAACCAACAGCAGCAGCGCAGTCCGATGAACATGATGATGCCGGGTGGTAGACAAATGCAAATGATGAGAGGCGGCGGTGGATTCTAGAATCTGTTGATCAATTCATAAAAAAGCCGCAGCTGAAAAGGGTGCGGCTTTTTTATGCTTACAATTGTTAGTATAAGATTTAATATTCCGTTCAAAAAATTTTTTGACTGATATACCGCAAACTGATATACTTTTACACCTTCAAAGCAAATAATTGTCAAACAAGTGAAGCAGATACTCTCACAATATTTATTCCTCCTATTGAATACCCGTATTCAGGTATTCTCGATGGAAGCTGCTTTCAACTTTTTGCCAAGACCTCGACGTGGTTGCTGATAGGACGAGCAACTGGCACTTGCCCCTATCAGTGAAAAATCCTCCGGAATCAATCATTTGACAGATAGCTGTCGCCTAGTTTACCTTATTTAATTTTTTATAAGTTGGAACAAAATATCATTGTTCGTGTAGCCAATAGTGGCGACACGCAGTATGCGCAAACCATTACAGATGAGATGGAATCATCTGCAAAAGCACGTGGCACGGGCATTGCCAAACGCAGCCCGGAATATGTAGCCCGTAAAATGGAAGAGGGAAAAGCCGTAATAGCGCTCCTTGCTGATGGTACTTGGGTTGGCTTCTGCTACATTGAAGCATGGGGTCATGATTCTTTCGTAGCCAATAGTGGCTTGATCGTCTCTCCACCTTTTCGAAAAAGTGGAGTGGCTAAACTTATCAAACAAACCATCTTTAACTTATCAAGAGAGAAATATCCGAATTCAAAAATATTTGGTCTTACTACAGGACTCGCAGTGATGAAGATCAATAGTGATCTGGGTTACGAACCGGTCACTTATAGTGAGTTGACTGATGATGAAGAATTCTGGGCAGGTTGCAAAAGCTGTATCAATTATGAAATATTGATGAGTAAGGATCGTAAAAATTGCTTTTGCACAGCTATGTTATATGATCCTGCCGATCATTATGAACCGGAAGAAACTTCTACAGATTTTAAAAAGAAATCAAAACTGTATGAACGTTTTATGAAAGTAAAACAGCACAAATTATTGCGTGTTTTCAGAAAGAAAGAAAATGGCGGGACAGCAAAACCGAAATCATTCTTTCATCATTTTTTTAATATTTAATAGTCTAAGTAATCAATAATATGAACCAGCTTCCAACAAATCTTCCTGCAGGTACAAAAGTAGTACTCGGTTTCAGTGGCGGACTTGACACTTCTTTTTGTGTGAAATACTTGACTGAAGAAAAAGGCTTTGAAGTACATAGTGTGATCGTCAACACCGGTGGCTTTTCTAGAGAAGAGTTACAACAGGTCGAAGCACATGCTTATAGTCTTGGCGTAAAAACACATACCACTGTTGACGCAGTGAAAAGTTATTATGATAGCATTATCCGTTTCCTGATTTATGGAAATGTGTTGAAGAACAATACCTATCCGCTTAGTGTAAGTGCAGAAAGATTGAGTCAGGCATTGCATATTGCAGAACATGCCAAAAAGTTACAAGCCAAAGCAGTAGTTCATGGAAGTACAGGTGCGGGAAATGATCAGGTGAGATTTGATATGATCTTTCATATCATGATTCCTGATACAGAGATCATCACACCTATCAGAGATATGAAACTCAGCAGGGAAGAAGAAATCAGCTACTTAAAATCAAAAGGGGTAGCTATGAATTTCGAAAAAGCGGCTTATTCTATTAATAAAGGATTATGGGGTACCAGTGTAGGAGGAAAAGAAACATTGCATTCAAAAGGAATGTTACCTGAAGAAGCTTGGCCTACACAGGTTTCAAAATCACAACCTGAAGAAGTGAAGCTTGGATTTATAAAAGGTGAATTGAAGAGTATCAATGATCAGCAATTTGCACATCCAACAGATGCTATACAATATTTACAATCTATTGCCGGTCCTTTCGGTATTGGAAGAGATATTCATGTGGGCGATACCATCATTGGTATCAAAGGACGTGTTGGCTTTGAAGCAGCAGCACCCATGGTGATTTTGAAAGCGCATCATGCATTGGAAAAACATGTTTTAACCAAATGGCAACTCAACTGGAAAGATCAGTTGGCACAGTTTTATGGGAACTGGTTACATGAAGGGCAAATCATGGATCCTGTGATGAGAGATATCGAAGCATTCCTCACCCAATCTCAGGGACATGTAACCGGCGAAGTATTTATTCAATTAATGCCTTATCGTTTTGCGGTGATGGGTATTGAATCATCTTTTGATCTCATGAGTAGCAAATTCGGTAAGTATGGTGAAATGAACAGTGGCTGGACAGGAGATGATGTAAGAGGCTTTTCCAAAATTTTTGGTAACCAGACCGCTATTTATCACAACATTAAATCTGATAACAAATGAGTCAGATAAAATCAGCCATTATCGGTGGTGCAGGATATACGGGTGGAGAAATGATTCGTTTGTTGCTTCATCATCCTAAAGTAGATCTGATAAGTGTACACAGTTCTAGTAATGCTCGAAAACCTTTGTACGCGGTTCATAAAGATCTTATTGGAGAAACAGAACTCTTATTTGCGGAACAGCCTTCTACTGATGTTGATGTTTTATTTTTATGTGTAGGTCATGGAGACGCCCAAAAGTTCCTGGATCAGTATGATATTCCAGCCGCAGTAAAGATCATTGACCTATCACAGGACTTCCGATTAACATCAAACATCGGTGATCGAAAGTTTATGTATGGCTTACCTGAATTGAATAGAGAAGAAATCAGGACAGCTCAAAATATTGCGAATCCGGGTTGTTTTGCGACTGCTATTCAACTGGCATTGCTACCACTCGCCAAAGCCGGTATCCTGAGTGATGTGCATACCACAGGTATCACTGGTTCTACAGGTGCCGGACAATCATTGAGCAGTACCTCACATTTTAGCTGGCGAGCCAATAACATACAAGCTTATAAATCACTCAATCATCAGCACATCAAAGAAATCACTGCATCTATCAATCAATTGCAGAAAGATTCTCCCTTGTCTGATCAAGGTGCAGGCCCGGGGATACATTTTGTTCCATGGCGTGGTGATTTTACAAGAGGTATTTATACCAGCTCTATCATTGATTGTAGTTTTCCTTTAGAAGAAGTGATTCACTTGTATACAGATTATTATAAAGATCACGTATTCACTTTTTTGAGTGATACTATGATCGATCTAAAACAAGTAGTGAATACCAATAAATGCTTGTTGCATATCGAGAAGCAAGGCAGTAAACTGATCGTCCATAGTGCAATTGATAATTTACTGAAAGGTGCAAGTGGACAAGCAGTACAAAATATGAATCTCATATTTGGACTGGAAGAAAAAACAGGACTGGAATTGAAAGCCAACTATTTCTAATTAACTAAGTGATCGCTATGAAACTTTTTGATGTATATCCTTTGAATAATATTACCATTACAAGAGCATCAGGCGCTTATGTATGGGATGATCAGGATAATCAGTATCTGGATATGTATGGTGGACATGCAGTGATCAGTATTGGACATACTCATCCGCATTGGGTGAAGCGAATTGAAGATCAGCTAAAAAAAATTGCTTTTTATTCCAACTCTATTATCATACCCCTACAACAACAGCTGGCAGAAAAGTTATGTACGCTCAGTGGTAAAACTAACTATGAATTGTTTTTGTGTAATAGTGGGGCGGAAGCAAATGAAAACGCATTAAAGCTAGCTTCTTTTCATACGGGGAGAAAAAAAGTCATTGCGTTTAAAAAATCTTTTCATGGAAGAACATCATTGGCTGTTGCAGCTACTGATAACCCGGCGATCGTAGCACCGGTGAATGAAACTGAAAACATAGTTTTTCTCCCTTTCAATGATGCTGATGCACTAAAAGAATATTTCTCCTTACATGGCGATACGATCGCTGCCGTTATTACTGAAGGAATACAGGGTGTAGGCGGTATCAATGTTGCATCTGATGATTTTTTACAAACCATCAGACAATTATGTGATCAATATGGCTCAGTATTTATTGCAGATAGTGTACAATGTGGATATGGAAGAACGGGGAAATTTTTTGCACATGATCATGCAGGTATTGATGCAGATATTTATTCCATGGCAAAAGGAATGGGTAATGGATTTCCAATAGGAGGTATTTTGATTGCGCCACATATCAGACCAAAGCATGGAATGTTAGGAACAACTTTTGGAGGAAACCATCTTGCTTGTGCTGCTGCGTTAGCTGTATTGGAAGTCATGGAACAAGAGGATTTAATGCAAAAAGCTGCGGTGAATGGTGCATATATGATCGAACAATTGAAAGCTATTCCAGACATTCAAAATGTTCGAGGCAGAGGTTGGATGATCGGATTTGATGTTCCTGATGCGATCAAAGATTTGAAAAAAATATTACTGAGTGAATACAAAACATTCACCGGAGAAGCAAAACCAAATGTGATCAGGCTTTTGCCTTCTTTGGCTTTACAGACAGAACAGATAGATGAATTTTTACGATCGTTAAAACAAGCTATAATAACCTTAAACAATAACTCTGCGTAAACTCCTTTTCCTCTCGTTCTCTGCGGTTATTATTAGAATAGTTTTACCGCAGAGAACAAGAGAATAGAGTTTACGCAGAGGGGATTTTAGAACTTCAACCGTAACTCAACCATGAAACAATTTATCTCTGTTAATGATGTGCCGGATATCAATACACTCATCGCAAATGCAATGGCGTGTAAGGCCGATCCATTGAAGTATCAGGATCTGGGAAAGGATAAGCGTATTGGATTACTTTTTTTAAATCCAAGTCTTAGAACAAGATTAAGCACACAGGTTGCTGCACGTAACCTTGGTATGGAAGCCATTGTATTCAATGTTGACAAAGAAGGATGGGCGCTCGAGTTTGAAGAAGGAGCCATCATGAGTGGTAATACCGTAGAACATGTAAAAGATGCAGCTCCCGTTCTTGGACAATATTTTGATATTCTGTGTATCAGAACATTCCCGTCTTTGAAGAACAGGGAAGATGATTATAGTGAAATGTTCATCCATCAATTCATTAAATATGCGGGTGTTCCGGTAGTAAGTTTGGAAAGTGCAACGCTACATCCATTACAATCACTAACCGATTTGATGACAATTGCAGAGACTTTACAAGAGAAAAAAATCACCAAACGACCAAAGATCGTATTGACATGGGCACCACATATCAAGCCATTACCACAATGTGTGGCCAATAGTTTTGCGCAATGGGTGAATGCATGGGGACAAGCTGATTTCGTTATTACACATCCGCAGGACTATGAACTGGCTACTGAGTTTACAAAAGGAGCAACCATTACGCATGATCAAAATGCTGCATTGGCTGATGCTGATTTTGTTTATGTAAAGAATTGGAGTACGTATACTGATTATGGAAAGATCTATGAAAATGATCCTGCATGGATGTTGACTGAAGAGAAAATGAAATATACCCATGCTGCAAAAGTGATGCATTGTTTACCCGTAAGAAGAAATGTGGAACTGAGTGATGAGATATTAGATAGTTCATATAGTCTCGTAACAAAGCAGGCGGGTAATCGTGTTTGGGCGGCACAAGCTGTTTTACAAACCATTCTAACACATCAATAATCGTCAGGTGGAGCAATTGTATGTCATAAAAATTGGGGGTAACATCATTGATGATGCCAGCAGACTGGAATATTTTCTGGAGCAATTTGCTGCTGTGCAAGGACATAAAATATTGGTACATGGAGGTGGAAAGCTTGCTACAAAGCTCGCAGAACAAATGGGTGTTCAACAACAAATGGTAGATGGGCGCAGGATCACTGATGCAGAGACTTTGAAAATCGTCACCATGGTTTATGCCGGGCATATCAATAAAAATATGGTAGCCAAACTACAATCAAAGGGCACCAATGCAATTGGGATGACGGGCGCAGATGCGGGCATCATTCGAGCACACAAAAGAGTGCATACAACCATTGATTATGGCTTTGTTGGAGATATCGATGCGGTAGATTCAATGAAACTGCATCAACTGATTCAACAAAATTTAACCATTGTGTTAGCACCTATTACAGATGATGGAAACGGACAACTATTAAATACCAATGCCGATACCATTGCTCAGGAGATCGCCAAAAGCATGAGCCATTTGTATGCAACCCATTTAATTTATTCTTTTGAGAAAAAGGGTGTATTGATGGATGTGAATGATGAGAATTCAGTCATACCGGTGATAAACTCTGAATTGTATCAACAGTTAAAATCAGAAAATAAAATTTTCGCGGGGATGCTTCCTAAATTAGACAATGCTTTTAGTGCCATTCAAGCAGGTGTAAAGCAAGTGATCATTGGTCAGGCAGAGGAGTTGAAGGAATTATTAGCAGGTAAAACGGGAACAGCCATCCAATTATAACATGAAGCCGGATATCCATATATTATTTCAAGATAGTGTTCAGTTACTGAAAGCACTGATCGCTACTCCATCTTATAGCAGAGAAGAAGATGCTACTGCTAAATTGATTGAACAATTTTTTCTGCATAAGCAAATTTCGGTTCATCGATTCCTAAATAATATTTGGGTAACCAATCGCTATTTCGATTCGGCAAAGCCGGTGTTGTTATTGAATTCACATCATGATACGGTAAAGCCTAATCCGGCGTATACCATCGATCCATTTACCCCCATTGAAAAAGAAGGGAAGCTGTTTGGATTAGGTAGCAATGATGCAGGTGGTGCATTGGTATCATTGTTAGCAGTTTTTATGTATTACTACGAGCAAAAAGACCTGGCGTATAATATTTTATTTGCAGCAACAGCAGAAGAAGAAGTATCAGGTAAGAATGGTATTGAAGCGTTACTTCCACAATTGCCCAATATTGATTGTGGTATTGTAGGTGAACCTACACAAATGCAAATGGCCATTGCAGAAAGAGGATTATTGGTGTTGGATGTTACAGCAACAGGCAAACCGGGACATGCAGCCAGAAATGAAGGAGAGAATGCATTGTACAAAGCAATGAAAGATATTGAGTGGTTTAGTCAGTATCAGTTTGAGCGTGTCTCAGATTTGTTAGGTCCCGTAAAAATGTCTGTGACAGTGATCGAAACTACCAATAAAGCGCACAATGTAGTACCTGATCAATGCAAATTTGTTGTAGACGTAAGGGTCAATGAATTGTATTCTTTCGAAGAAATTCTGACAACCATTCAGGAAAATATTTCTTCCACAGTAGTCCCTCGAAGTGTAAGAATTAAATCTACCTCTATACCCGAGGATCATCCATTGGTAGTGGCAGGCGTTCAGATGGGACGAAAAACTTATGGATCTCCCACTACATCCGATAAAGCATTAATGCCATTCTTAACATTGAAAATGGGTCCGGGCGATTCTGCAAGGAGTCATTCTGCCAATGAATTTATTTATCTGGATGAAATAAAAGAAGGAATTGAATTGTATATCGCTCTATTGGATCAAACCATGCAAAAACAAACAGTATGAAACTCTGGCAAAAAAACACCCAAGTATCATCTGCAGTGGAAACTTTTACTGTAGGAAATGATCGAGAAATGGATCTGCTGCTTGCTCCATTTGATGTATTGGGATCCATTGCCCATGCGATGATGTTGGCAGAAGTAGGCCTGCTTAAAAAAGCTGAGTCAGACTCGCTAGTGCAGGAACTAAGAAGTATCTACAACCAAATTCATCATTCACCATTCACCATTCACGAATCAGTAGAAGACATTCATTCACAAGTTGAATTCTTACTTACGCAAAAGCTGGGTGATATTGGGAAAAAAATACATAGTGCGCGTAGTAGGAATGATCAGGTATTAGTAGATATCAAAATGTTCCTGCGCAATGAGATACGTTCATTGGTACAAGAGACTGAACAGCTGTTTACTTTATTACAGCAGCAAAGTGAAAAGTATAAAGATGATCTATTACCGGGATATACACATCTTCAATTGGCCATGCCTTCTTCTTTCGGATTATGGTTTGGCGCTTATGCTGAAAGTTTAGTGGATGATACCATACTGCTTCAGTCTGCTTATAAAGTAGTAAATAAAAATCCATTGGGATCTGCAGCGGGTTATGGATCTTCTTTTCCTATCAATCGAACACTTACTACCAGTTTACTTGGGTTTGATGACCTGAATTACAATGTTGTATATGCCCAAATGGGCAGAGGAAAGGCAGAAAGAACCACTGCCATGGCCATGGCAAGTTTAGCAGATACCCTGAGCCGAATGAGTATGGACATGTGTTTGTATTTAAATCAGAATTTTGATTTTGTAAGTTTTCCTGCAGAACTCACTACGGGATCCAGCATCATGCCACATAAAAAGAATCCGGATGTATTTGAATTGATCAGATCCCATTGTAACCGTATTAAAGCATTACCGAATGAGATCATGATGATGACCACCAATCTTCCTTCAGGTTATCATCGTGACTTACAACTATTGAAAGAACATCTCTTCCCGGCATTGCAAACTTTGAAACATTGCTTACAAATGGCCCAAATGATGCTTTCTGCTATTGAAGTCAAAAAAGATATTATGGCAGATGAAAAGTATCGATATGCTTTTAGTGTGGAAGAAGTGAACAGATTGGTTCTGAAAGGTATTCCATTCAGAGATGCGTATCAGCAGATTGGTGCCGCAATTGATGCAGGGGAGTTTAAAGCTGATACCAATGAATTGAAACATACACACGAAGGAAGCATTGGCAATCTGTGTAACGGTGAGATTCGCTCTATGATGGAGCAAGTATTACAAGGATTTCATTTTGAAAAGACAGAACAAGCCATTCAAAAATTACTGAATCATTAACAGAGCGCTAATACTTTGGCGCTTTCTTGGCATAGTGCCGAAAATATTGTTGTTTTGGATGTATTAAACCTGAAATGATGCGAATCGTATTTTCTCTTTTTCTTGTTATGATGATGTCTGTTATAAGCTATGGACAGACAAAACCTGCTGTAAAAACTGCTATTAAAGCACCTGTGAAATCAACGAGTGCGGCTGTGAATCCTTTAAAGAACAATAAAGATTCCGCAGGATATGCACTGGGTATCCGAATTCTTCAAAATTTACAAGCACAAGGACTCGATGCAGTGAATGTTGCTATGCTTCAAAAAGCGATGAATGATGTCTTGCAAAAGAAGCCATTGTTATTGAAAGAAGATGTTTTGGATCGTTGTATCGGAACATTTGCGAATGAAGTAAATGAGGCTAAATTGGAAAAATCCAAAAAAGCTGCGAAGGATTTTTTAACTACCAATGGGAAGCGTCAGGGTGTAGTTACATTACCTAGTGGTTTACAGTATGAGATCCTGAAAGATAATCCTGATGGAGCAAAACCTACGGCGAGCGATCAAGTGAAATGTCATTATCATGGTACACTCATTGATGGAACCATCTTTGATAGTTCTGTAGACAGAGGTGAGCCGATCGTATTTTCAGTAGGTGGTGTGATAAGAGGCTGGCAGGAAGCACTACAATTAATGACTGTCGGAAGCAAATGGAAATTGTATATCCCATCCGAACTTGCTTATGGCGATCAGCAGGCGGGACCAAAGATCGGTCCGGGTTCCACTTTGATCTTTGAAGTAGAATTGTTATCCATCGAAAAATAATTTTGACGAATTCTTACAAGAGCTCTTTATCATTCAGGTAAAGAGCTTTTTTTATTCTATTAACCTTCATTAACCTTTCCCTAAAGTTCATTAACTGCATTTGGTAGAATGGTCTTCTACTTTTGGAACATTAAAACCAGAAGTAAATGCTTAGATACATTACTACCTTACTCGTTCTTTTTACATTACCTATCCTAACTTCAGCTCAACAACCCGCAGCTGTTAAGGGAAATGTATATGATACGTCGGCTAAACGCGGATTGGCATATGCAACCATCTCCATCGTTAATGCAAAAGATTCAACCCTTGTAACCTTTACCCGTGCTGATTCTACGGGTAAATTCAGTTTTAAATCTCTTGAAAAAGGGAACTATCTTCTCTCGGCTTCCTATGTAGGATATATTCCTGTATGGAAAAACATTGAAGTTAAAGCCGGACAGGAACTCGACATGGGGCAGCTCATCATGACAGATCTCTTACATGGTGGTGATGTTACTGTAACTGCCAGACGTGCTCCTGTTACAATCAATAATGATACGGTAGAGTTTAATACAGAAAATTTTAAGACACAGCCCAATGCTGTGGTGGAGGATCTATTGAAGCGGTTACCTGGAGTTACTGTAGACAATGATGGAACCATTCGTGTGAATGGACAAAGAGTCAACCGTGTATTGGTGAATGGGAAAGAATTTTTCACAGGCGATCCAAAGATTGCTACTAAGAATTTGGATGCAGATGCAGTAGATAAGGTACAGGTATTTGATAAAAAGAGTGATAGAGCAGAGTTTACGGGAATTGATGATGGAAACTCAGAAAAAGCGATCAACCTGAAATTAAAGAAGGATCGCAATAAATCTACTTTTGGAAGAATAGCAGCAGGAGTCGGAGGTGATGATGGACGATACGATGCACAAACAAATGTGAATCGATTCAATGGTGATCAACAACTGTCTTTATTAGGAATGGGTAATAATACCAATCGCCAAGGCTTTACTTTGAATGATATCATGAACTTTACGGGTGATCTGGCAAGAGGAATGCGCAATGGTGGTGGTATCAATATTTCAATTGGTGGTGGACCTTCTGATAATGGACTACCTGTTACAGGATTGGGGCAAAATCAGCAAGGTGTTGCTACGACCTATGCCGGTGGAGTAAATTATAATGATACCTGGAATAAAAAGTCCAATGTAAATACCAGTGGTATGTTCAGTGATATTGATCTACTGACAGATCGTGTTACGAACAGACAGAACCTATTACCGGGAAATAATTTTGATTACAAAAGCAATAGTAGTTCAGCCAGAAAAGTACAACAGCAAAGATGGAATGGCGCCATTGATCATAAGTTCGACACAATGATCTCTTTGAAGATCACGCCACAAGTATCCGCACAACAAAACAATACCAATAGTTACAGTAGCTATACCTCTACCAACGCCAATGGACAAAAGATCAATGATGGTTTTAGTGATAGCAAAACACGCTCAGAAGCGCTGAATCTTTCAGCCAATGCATTGTATCGTCAGCGTTTGAAGAAAAAAGGGAGAACCTTGTCCGGTAACTTCAGTGTGAATTATAATGATAGTAAGCAAACGGGAGATCTTTATACCAGAAACACTTTCTATGCAGCCGGAGTACCATTGCGTGATTCTATTACCAATCAAAAGAATAGTCGTAATGCGATCACCAGAAACTTTGGTGCAATGGTTACCTATACAGAACCGATTGGTCGCAGATCTTTATTAGAGATCACTTCTTTCTACAATACCAATAGCGGACAAAGCGATCGAAAGACCTTTGATTTTGATGGTAGTTCCGGTAAATATGATCGTTACAATACCATTTTGAGTAATGATTTTACCAGCAGCTACAATTATGGTGGTGGTACGTTGAATTTCAGATCCAATATGAATAAGTTGGCACTTACCATTGGATCTTCTTTCCAAGCGGCTACTTTGAGAAGTACCAACAATACCAATGGTAATGTGATCGAACAACGATTCTCTGATATCCTGCCAAGCATGAATATTCAATATCGTATGACATCAACAAAGACACTGTCTTTGAATATGACAACATCAACCAATCAGCCTTCTACAGCACAGTTACAACCTGTTGCGGATGTGAGTGACCCATTGAATACTTATACCGGTAATCCAAACTTGAAACGTAGTTATGTACAGTCTGTTAACCTGAATTTCTTTTCAACCAATATCTACACACAAAGAAATTTATTCGCTTTCATTTCCGCTACTAAAACGGATAATGCCATTGTAAACTCTGATGTAATACAACCTAACGGAGCCAGGGTTTCGATGCCTGTGAATGCGGATGGACAGTACTTTATCTTTGGTAATATTAGTACAGGATTCCCTTTAAAGAAACTGAAATCAAGAATTGATATTGGTATTGGTACCAATTATCAACGAAATATTGCTTTCCTGAATGGTAAAAGAAATAATATCTCTAATACCGGTATTGGACCATCGCTGAATTATAGTTTCAATAAGGATGGATTGATGGATATAACAGCTAGTGCCAGATTGAATATCAGCAAAGCTACTTATTCATTGCAGCCCATGTTGAATACGAATTTCCTTCAGCAGACCTATAATTTCGAGATGAATAATTATCTGCCTTTGGGTCTGATAATGAATAACAGCTTTAACTATGTCGTAAATACAGGTCGCGCAGATGGATTCAACACAAGAGTGCCTTATTGGAATGCTTCACTGGCAAAAAGCTTTATGAAAAACAAAAGAGGTGAATTAAAGCTGACCGTGTATGATATGTTGAATAAAAATGTAGGCATCAATCGTACAGCTAATCAAAACTATATTGAAGATACCAGATACAATGTGCTGCAACGCTATTTCTTAGTAAGCTTTACATACAGATTAAATAAAGCAGCTGCTTCAGGAGGTGCCAGGGTTATTACCAGAACCTTCAATTAAGCTTTTCTTTTCTCATATTTATCAGTCTCCCCTCCTGTCTAGGAGGGGATTTTTTTTACTTCTTATCTAGTAATTAAAACGGTGGATTAAGACCCTAATTTGAGCTTCTCAATTGAACCAAAGTAAAGTATCACAATGCTAATACTATACTTGATAAGACCAAGCATATGTAATGAAAGAATTCACCACGAAGTTTATTAAATCGTCATCCGTATACTATCTCATGAATATCATCTGCGTTAATCATGAAAATCATGATGATCTGCGTTCTATCCTTCAGTATGAAATGGTCAATCAATAAAAAAGGCCATATCAGTCGATATGGCCTTTGAGAATCAACTAAGGAAGATTAACCACCTATTCTAATACCACCATTTTGCATTTGTTGTTGCATCAGGTCAGCTCTCATTTTGTTGAACTCAGCAGCTGTAACTGTTTTTCCTTTTTTAGGCTCTTTCAGTTGTTTTTGATCCACTTCTTTTTTAAACTCTACTGCAGTATAAACAGTAGCACCGTTATCACTATCCAATTGAAGGATTACGCCGGGTAATTGACCATTGTTTTCTGGGCCAACAGGGCTAGCGATGTCTTGTGCATACCAAGCAACCAATTCAATTTCACGAGGCTTAGGTTGTGCGGTATCACGAGTGATATTTGTGCCCGGACCACCAAAAGACATGGTTCTTACCTGAGCGGGGGGTAAGGTTATTTTTCTGGTCGCTTTTAAGCAGGTATAACCAAGTATCTGCTTGGTTTCATTGGTAAGTTTCCATGGTTGCTGTGTGATAGAGTCAACTACTAAATAACTTTTACCTGCCAGTTCAGAGGCAAGAATTGATTTGGATTGCGTAAAGTTCTTATACAGATCTCCTCCATCACTTCCGCCCGATACATTGAATGACATACGAACACCGCCGCCGCCACCTGCTCCGGCACCGCCTGCAAATGGATCCGGTGCGTCATTCTCAGGAATCAATCTGTATACAGAAATACTGTCGCTGAAGATCAATAAATGCTTAGAGATTCTGAACTCCGGCATCATTGCACGCATCTGTTCACTGGTGAAGATGCGATGATTGTTGATCTTTCGTTCATACACAATAGTGCCCTCTTTGATCTGGGCTTGTAAGGCACTGATACCCATTACAGCGGATACCAATAAAAATGCTTTCTTCATGAAGAGTAATATTTATTTTATGAGTAATAAATCAAGGCTTAAAAAAAAATTTAAACCTGTCCAAAGCTAATCCCAGCCTTTGTTAAGCATTCTTGCTCAAAGGTTAATTTAGGTTAATGAAATGTCCCTGAACGCAGTGTAACCCTTTACCTTTGTTGCTCAGTACAACAACATGAAAAAAATACAGCTCACCTTATTGTTAATGATAGCCACCATTTTGCTGTTAGCAGCATTTGAAGGTTATTGGCTGCGTAAGCTGTACAAAGACGAATATGCAGGCTTGCGTAAAGAAGTTGATGTGAGTTTCAGAGAAACCATGAATAAACTTCAATTAGGAAGATTTGAAAAAGATACCGCATTGGTTGGAGAGGTATTTACCACTACTGTCTCCTCCAAAAAAGACCCCGTCGTGTTTCAACCTGTTAAGAGAAGTCCACAGCCTTCTACTTTTGTCTATCGTAATGTTAGTCCATCTGATGTGTTGAAACAGATACCGGCAGATTCAATAGAATCTGTTACTATTCATAAAGGAGCTGCATCTGGCTTTAGTTTCAAGGGAGCTCCCAACCCTGCATTAATTGAACTGATCATGAAGCAATCACAGAATGCGATTGATTCTTCACGTAAAATAGTGATCAGAGTAGACAGTACATTTAAGAGAGAATTAGAAGGTAAATCGTTTGAAAGAAATAATCAGCTTACTATTAGTATCAATACAAAAGATACAACAGGATTAAAAGTATTTGGAGATAGTATGGCGAAGTTATCAAGCCGAGTATTTACCATGCCAATACTTCAAGCGGCAAAATCATTGGAAGAGAAAATGCGAAGAACAGATAGCCTCAAATTTACACGAGTGCTACCGCAGCCTGTTCATAATATGATTCAAATAAAGGCACCTGTTGAAAAATCTAGTAACTCGCCCATCATTCGGTTCCTTTCGAGTAATAAAACCATCAATGACTCAATTCCTGTAAAATTGGTGGATTCAGCTTATCGCGTGGAGTTGAACAAAACCAATAAGAAATTAAAATTCTCTATACTCTTTGAATCCTATAAAGACAGTATCCAGAAAATATGGACTATGAAGCGTGATAGCACAGATGCTGTTGTGACCGATAAAGTATTTGTTGGTTATACTACACCTTATGCTTATCAAGCTAAATTCGAAAATACCAGTGCCTATGTATTTGGTAAAATGCAAATGCAAATAGGAGGCTCTTTACTTGTATTGCTTTTAGTAGCAGGTTCTTTTATTGTTTTATACAGAAATCTCCTAGCACAACAAAGACTTGCTGAGATCAAGAATGATTTTATCAGCAACATTACACATGAGTTGAAGACACCTATTGCAACAGTGGGTGTTGCAATCGAAGCACTTAGAAATTTCAATGCCATTCAAAGCCCTGAAAAAACAAAGGAATACCTTGATATTTCTGCGGCTGAACTACAACGATTAAGTCTGTTGGTAGATAAGGTATTGAAACTATCCATGTTCGAAAAACAACAGATCGAACTGAATAAAGAACCTTTTGATCTGAAAGAATTAATGGAGGAAACACTGAAGATCATGAAGCTTCAGTTTGATAAGCAAAAAGCAAAGGTATCATTTACTACGTCAGATCATAGTTTTATGCTAGAGGCAGATAAGCTGCATATTACCAGTGTTATTTACAACTTATTGGATAATGCCCTGAAATACAGCAAAAACAATGCTTTGATCGATGTGAGCTTGGATATGGCTGATCAAAATCAAGTAGTGTTACGCGTATCTGATAATGGGATGGGCATCGCACCGGAATATCAAGGAAAAATCTTCGATAAATTTTTCCGTGTTCCTACAGGCGATAAACACAACATCAAAGGCTACGGTTTAGGACTCAGTTATGTTGCTGAAGTGGTCAAAAGTCATAAAGGTTCTATCGTAGTTGATAGCGAACCGGGTAAAGGCAGTACATTTATAGTAAGACTACCGGTTAGGGATAAATAATCATCTATGGCAATCAAAGTATTATATGTAGAAGATGAATTGTTTTTGGGGAAAATTGTAAAAGAAACCCTAGAAACAAGAGGCTTTGAAGTCGTTATGGAATCGGATGGTGCCGATGTAATACGCACGTATGAAGATGAAAACCCCGATATCTGTATTTTGGATGTAATGCTGCCCAATAAAAGCGGATTTGAGTTGGCAGAAGATATTCGTAAGTTGAATGATGATGTACCCATTATTTTTCTGACTGCCAAAACACAGATGGAAGATGTTGTGCAAGGGTTTAAACTTGGCGGAAATGATTACATCAGAAAGCCCTTCAGTATGGAGGAGCTGATCGTTCGTATTGAAAATGCCTTACGTGTAAAAAAAGAAGTATTGATCCCTGAAGTAGGCGACACCATTACCATGGGTAAATACCAGTTTCATTTGAATAAACAAGTGCTTGCCAATGGAACCGGTGAACGAAAATTATCTTATCGCGAAGCTGAATTGGTCAAATACCTATACCAACATAAAAACGATGTTATCGATCGTAGAGATTTGCTGAATCATATATGGGGGAATGATTCCTTTTTTAATAGCAGAAATCTAGATGTCTACATTACTAAGATCAGGGGTTACCTCAAAGAAGACCCATCACTGGAGATCATTACCATCAAAGGGGTAGGTTATCGGTTTGTTGTTTAATTTTTTAGATGACAAATGATAGTTGACAGTTGACCGGAAAAAGAATTCTTTCTGTCAACTGTCAACTATCATCTATCAACTCTACTCTTCCCAACTTTTCCTACCTTCGCCTTCCATAATTGCCAAGCTATGAATGAAAAGTTTGTAACCCGTATCAAGGAAGAATTACAGGAAATTGATGCCGCAGGATTATTTAAAAAGGAGCGTATCATTACCAGTGAGCAAGGCCCCGAAATAGTAGTGAATGGAAAGACCGTTTTGAACTTTTGTGCCAACAATTATCTGGGTCTTTCTTCTCATCCCAAAGTGATCGAAGCGGCACATAAAGCTATTGATACACATGGCTATGGTATGAGTAGTGTTCGTTTTATCTGTGGAACACAAGACATTCATAAAGAATTGGAAAAAAAGCTTGCCGATTTTCTCGGTACAGAAGATACCATTTTATATGCCGCGGCATTTGATGCCAATGGTGGTGTATTTGAACCTTTGTTCAATGAACAGGATGCGATCATCAGTGATGCGTTGAACCATGCATCCATCATTGATGGTGTTCGTTTATGTAAGGCTCAGCGTTTTCGTTATGAGCACAACAATATGGATGACCTGGAAGCTAAGTTGAAAGAAAGTGCCGGTTGTCGTAGTCGCATAATTGTAACAGATGGCTCATTTAGTATGGACGGAACCATTGCTCAATTGGATAAGATCTGTGATCTGGCAGATCAATATGATGCCATTGTAATGATCGACGAATGTCACTCATCCGGATTTTTAGGAAAGACAGGAAGAGGTACACATGAATACAGAGGAGTGATGGGAAGAATAGACATCATCACAGGAACTTTAGGAAAAGCATTGGGTGGTGCCAGTGGTGGATTTACATCCGGCAGAAAAGAGATCATTGAAATGTTGCGTCAGCGAAGCAGACCTTATTTGTTTTCCAATACGGTAGCACCTTCTATTGTAGGTGCATCTATTGCGGTATTGGATATGCTTACTGAAACCACGCAACTGAGAGACCAACTGGAGTTTAACACAAAATATTTCCGTACAAAGATGACCGAGGCCGGATTTGATATCAAACCCGGAGATCATCCCATTGTTCCGATCATGTTGTATGATGCAGTTGTAGCACAACAATTTGCTGCTAAACTGTTGGAAGAAGAAGTGTATGTGATCGGATTCTTTTATCCTGTTGTTGCTAAAGGTCTGGCACGTATCCGCGTTCAGCTGAGTGCGGCACATCAACAACATCATCTTGATAAAGCGATCGCTGCTTTCATCAAGGTTGGAAAAGAATTGAATGTATTGAAATAAGGACCACAGCTGTGGTTAAATCAACTTGTATGAAATTGTCAAAAATTATATTGGGCATCATTACAGTTATTGGAGTAAGTATGATGGCTTGCTCACCTAACAACGTAACAGTTGAAAATGGATATAAGAAGTATTTCGATGAACAGAAAGTAACAGGAACTTTTGGACTATTTGACAATGGTACCGGACAGTTCACCATCTATAACTTATCAAGATTTAAAGATTCTTCTTATTTACCTGCGTCTACTTTCAAGATCGTGAACTCACTCATTGGTATTGAGACGGGTAGGGTCAGCAATGAAAAAATGGTGATCAAGTGGGATGGCGTTGTTCGAGTGATGCCGGGTGGTGATACTGCTCATGGATGGAATAAGGATTTAACCATGGAAGAGGCATTTGCAGTTTCTGCATTACCTTATTATCAGGAAGTAGCAAGAAGAATTGGAAAAGACACGATGCAACGTTGGATCGACAGTTTGCAGTATGGAAATAAACAAATCGGCGCTGCAGTTGATTCTTTCTGGATCAATAATACCCTAAAAATTTCTCCCGATGAGCAGTTAGGTCTTGTAAAGCGTTTGTATTTTGGTCAATTGCCTTTCCAAAAGAGAACACAAGACATTGTGAAGCGAATGATGATCAGAGAAAACAATGCCAATTATCAGTTAGCTTATAAAACCGGATTAGGGTTCAAGGAAAATGGAAATCTGATCGGGTGGATCGTTGGGTGGATTGAAGAAAATAAACATCCTTATTTCTTTGTCTTGAATGCAGAAGGGCCTGCTGATGCTAAGATGATGGATGCACGGATGAATATTCTGAAAGGCATTTTAAAAGAGCAAGGTTTCTTCGAAGGCAAACGATAATTATTATTCATGGCAATGACAAAACGACAAGATTATATTTCCTGGGATGAATATTTTATGGGTGTTGCTTTATTATCTGCCAAACGAAGTAAAGATCCCAATACCCAAGTAGGTGCCTGTATTGTGAATGATAAAAACAAAATTGTTGGTGCCGGGTATAATGGCTTACCTATTGGATGTAGTGATGATGAATTTCCATGGAGTAAGCAAGGTGATTTTCTGGAAACCAAATATCCCTATGTCTGTCATGCTGAACTCAATGCTATCCTGAACAATATCGGAATGGATCTGAAAGGATGTAAGATCTATACTGCATTGTTTCCCTGTAATGAATGTACCAAGGCCATTATTCAATCCGGTATCAGTGAAGTCATTTATTTATCTGATAAATACAACGGATCTGACACTTCAGTAGCCTCAAAAAAAATGCTGGATACAGCCGGTGTTACCTATCGCAAAGTAACGTCACGCATTCAGGAATTGCATCTCTCTTTTAATGAAGAGGATGTTTAAGCAACACTTTTAACAGCAGCTTTTACCGCAGGAGCGATCTTCGTTCCGAAGATTTCAATGGATTCCATGAGGTCTTTGTGTGATGGTCCGCCAACATCCATGTGTGCTGCAAAGCGAGTAAAGCCAAGTGTTTCATGTAAGTAAAGAATTTTGTCAATGGCTTCATTGGCATCACCAATGATCAGAGCGCCATGTTTTCCTCTACCTGCTTCATACTGTTCTTTGGTATATGGCGACCATCCTCTTTCACGACCAATTCTGTTCATCTGTTGAGCATACTGATGAAAATATTGATCAGCAGTGGTTGCACCATTCTTTCCAAAGAAAGCATGCATGTGTACTCCCGTTTTTAGATCTGATGCAGGATGTTTAAAGTGCGTATACACTTTATGGTAATAATCAAAAAAGGGTTTGAATTGTGCAGGGTTACCGCCAATGATTGCAAAGATCACAGGAATGCCATAAGTACCGGCTCTCAATACAGATTCAGGAGTTCCCCCTACAGCGATCCACATGTCTAGTTTTTCTTGAAAAGCCCTTGGAAATACTTCCTGGTTGATCATTGGTTTTCTGAATGCTCCTTTCCAACTTACTTTTTGTTGCTGGTTGATTTGAAAGAGCAGATCTAATTTCTCTTCAAACAGAATGTCATAGTCCCTAAGATCAAAACCAAATAATGGGAAGGATTCAGTAAAGCTGCCTCTGCCTACCACCAATTCAGCACGTCCATCAGAAAGTAGATCGATACTGGAATATTGTTGGTATAAACGCACAGGATCGGCAGAACTTAACACTGCTACTGCACTGCCCAGGCGGATATTTTTTGTAACAGAAGCTGCCGCAGCCAAAATGATCTCAGGAGCAGAGACGGCATATTCATGTCGATGATGTTCACCAATGCCGAAGAAGTCAATACCCAATTCATCCATCAGCTTGATCTCCTCGATCATTTGTTTCAATCGATCACCTGTTGATTCTTGCATTCCTTGTTCATTCACGTGAATATCGCCAAACATGCTGATGCCTAGTTCCATACCTCTTTTTTACAAAGATAAATAGTACAACGTAGTTCATGTGTTTGAAAGATTAATTCATTTTTTAATCGCGCTTTTCAAGAATTAAGATCAATTTTGAACAAATACAGCTTATGATAAGTCGTAAGAATATTATTTTCTCTCTTATTTTTTTTGGTTTAGTTACAACACAAGTTGTAGCTCAAACAACATTAGGTAATCATGCGGGTGATCGGTTTAAAAAAATTGCTGACAGTTTAGGTAATAAAGATGATTTTGCTGGAGCGGCAAACATGTATATGCGAGAATCTTCCGCTCGTACTATGGAGCCATTTAAAAAATCTGCGTTGATCAATGCTGCCTATTGTTATGCCGCATCAAAAAATAGGGATAGTGCTTTATTGGCTTTGGAACTTGCTACGTATAAATATGGTTTCAATAATCTTAGCTTTTTAACTGGTGATAGCATGATGCAGACATTGGCATCTCACAATAAATTCAAAAAAATTATTCAACAAATCAGGCTTGGTCAACAAAAACAAAAAAATGTAAAAAAGGCAATGATCAATACGAGCGATATTGATCTTTTTTGGAATACATATGATCGCTTTTTAAAGGATACAACCAATGGAGTAGAACTTTTCCAAATCAACTATTTTGAAAAAGGCACACCTGCGTTACAGGAATACTTTCGAATTAAAACCAGGAATATTGGTGGAATCAAAGGGTTTGTTCAGAACATGAAAAACATGCGGTCATTTTATGCTTCTATTCGAGCCAATACATTTAAGATCAGCTCCCTGAAAGATACGATTCGCATTATCTATCAGAATTTAAAAAATTGGTATTCGGATGCGATATTTCCTCCACTTAGTTTTCATATAGGTGGATGGAGCTCAGGTGGTACAGCAACAGATTATGGCTTACATGTTGGAGCTGATATGTATGCAAATAATCCGGACACTGATAAATCAGAATTGAACGCATGGCAAAAACGAAACTCTTATTTATTTGAAAATCTAAAGTATGTTGTTGCTCATGAATTGATACATGCACAGCAAGGAAATATGCGTGAGGATACTATTTTGTTGAAACATGTGATTCAGGAAGGAATGGCTGATTTTATTGGCGAGCTTATTTCAGGGAACACTGCAAATGAGTTTCTAATCCATTGGGCAAAGGGTAACGAGAAAAGAATATGGGATGCTTTCAAGAAAGAAATGTATCTGGACAGGTATCGTAATTGGATTGCCAATAGTAATCAGGAAAAACCGGATTGGCCTGCCGATTTAGGATATTGGGTGGGCTATAAAATTTGTAAATCTTATTTCGAAAATGCTCCTGATAAAAAGAATGCAATCTACGAGATGTTACATATTCAGAATTACCAAGCATTTTATGAAAAGAGTCAAGTAGAGACTAAAATTTATCAGAAGTAATCAAGCCCTGTAGGTTACCCATTCAGCCATTCATCAAATTTTATGAATTCTTTTTTCGTAAATGATTTTTTATACCTTTACTTTGTATTTCAAAGTGCTTTTAAAACAATCAATATGACAGAACAAAACAACACGAACTTATTCCAGGTAAACCCTATAGCAATTGCCAAAAGAATGTTTATAGGTGCGGCCATTGCATTCGCTTTAATACTCAGTTTATTATTGAGTGTAGATGAACCCAAGCCAGAGTGGGGTAGTTTATGGATGCTGAAACCTTTACTCATCACGCCATTGGCCGGTGCAGGAGGGGGAGCATTTTTCTACTACATGACTCAGATCGTGAAAAATAATGTATGGGCAAAGCTGATCGCTACACTGGTCGGTCTGATTGGTTATGTGATCGCTATTTGGCTGGGTTCTGTATTGGGATTGAATGGTACACTTTGGAATTAATCAGTCGGTTTTTTTATTAAAGGTTGAAGCAATAAAAAAGGTGACCATTCTTGGTCACCTTTCATTGGTTTTTCGCATTTCTTATGCCAGATCAAAACGATCGAGGTTCATCACTTTATTCCATGCTGCGATAAAGTCTTTTACAAACTTTTCTTTTGCATCTTCACAAGCATATACTTCTGCCAATGCACGCAATTCTGAATTAGAACCAAAGATCAGATCAATACGAGTGGCTGTCCACTTTACATCTCCGGTCTTACGATCACGACCTTCAAACTCTTGTTGATGGCTATCTGCGGTAGCACTCCAGGTAGTTCCGAAATCCAACAGATGTACAAAGAAATCATTGCTCAGTACACCCGGTTTGTTGGTGAACACACCATGCTTGGAATGATTATAGTTCGCATTCAAAACTCTCATACCACCTACGAGAACAGTCAGTTCAGGAGCGGTGAGTGTCAATAAATGAGCTTTATCGATCAGCAATGCTTCTGCAGTTGCCATTTGTTTTCCTTTCACATAATTGCGGAAACCATCAGCCTGTGGTTCAAGTACTGCAAATGATTCAACATCTGTTTGCTCTTGTGAAGCATCAGCACGTCCGGGTGTGAATGGAACGGTTACATTATGTCCTGCATCTTTTGCTGCTTTCTCAATGGCTGCACATCCACCCAATACGATCAGGTCTGCCAATGAAACTTGTTTCTTACCACCATTTGCATTAAAGCTTTGCTGTATTTTCTCCAGTGTATCCAATACTTTACTTAATTGTGTAGGATTATTTACTTCCCAGAATTTCTGAGGAGCCAATCTGATGCGTGCACCATTGGCGCCGCCTCTTTTGTCTGATCCACGGAAAGTAGATGCAGAAGCCCAGGCAGTTGATACCAGTTCAGATATACTTAAACCCGATGCGAGGATGGTTGACTTTAATGCAGCAACATCTGCATCATTGATCAACTCATGTGATACAGCAGGAATAGGATCTTGCCAAATCAGTTCTTCTTTTGGCACTTCTTTACCGAGGTAACGGGCACGTGGTCCCATATCTCTATGTGTTAATTTGAACCATGCGCGTGCAAACGCATCAGCAAACTGATCAGGGTTTTCATAAAAGCGACGTGAGATCTTTTCGTATGCCGGATCAAAACGCATAGAAAGGTCGGTGGTCAACATGAATGGAGCATGACGCTTATTCGGATCAAATGCATCAGGGATCGTTCCTTCACCCGCGCCATTCTTTGGTCTCCACTGATGAGCACCTGCCGGACTCTTGGTCAATTCCCACTCATAACCAAACAGGTTTTCGAAATAGTTATTGCTCCATTGTGTAGGTGTTGTGGTCCAAGCACCTTCTAATCCACTGGTAATGGTATCAGCTCCTTTACCGCTTCCATAAGTACTGGTCCAACCCATGCCTTGCTCTTCAATACCGGCAGCAGCAGGTTCTTTACCTACATATTTGCCCGGATCAGCAGCGCCGTGTGTTTTACCAAATGTATGTCCACCTGCAATCAACGCAACGGTTTCTTCATCATTCATCGCCATGCGACCAAAAGTTTCGCGGATGGCTTTTGCAGCGAGGATTGGATCAGGATTACGATCCGGTCCTTCAGGGTTTACATAGATCAATCCCATTTCTGTTGCACCCAATGGAGATTCCAGACTTTCCGGATTTCTGTGGCTGGCAACAAATTCTTTTTCACTTCCCCAGTACACATCTTCATCCGGCTCCCACACATCTTTACGTCCGCCTGCAAATCCAAAAGTTTTGAAGCCCATAGACTCCATCGCCACATTACCTGCTAGGATCATCAGATCAGCCCAGGAAATTTTCTTGCCATATTTTTTCTTGATAGGCCATAACAATAAACGGGCTTTATCAAGGTTGGTGTTGTCAGGCCAGCTATTCAATGGAGCAAAACGCTGCATACCTGCACCGGCACCACCACGACCATCAAAAGTGCGGTAAGTACCCGCGCTATGCCATGCCATGCGAACAAAGAAAGGACCGTAGTGTCCATAGTCTGCTGGCCACCAGTCTTGTGAGTCGGTCATCAGATCAGTTAGGTCTTTTTTGATCGCATCCAGATCCAATGATTGGAATTCTTTTGTGTAATCAAAATCAGGATCCATCGGGTCAGTCAGTTCAGAGTGCTGACGAAGGATGTTGAGGTTGAGTTGGTTCGGCCACCAGTCGCGGTTGCGTGTACCGCTACCGGCCACTTGCTTCAGCGAGCCATTATGAAACGGGCACTTGCTGATGTCTCCGGCAGGATGTTGTTGTGCTGACATATGATTAGGTTTTTATCGAATGAAATAAATGGATTGTGCAGTAATACACAACTCTTTGCAACGCAAGATTACACAGACAAGACAAATAAATCAAATTGATTATCTTTATAAACATATAGTTTTTATCTATGACACTCACCCAATTGGAATACATGGTTGCGGTAGACACTTACCGTCATTTTGTACTGGCAGCAGAAAAGTGTTTTGTGACCCAGCCTACTTTGAGTATGCAGTTGCAGAAACTGGAAGATGAGTTAGGCATTAAATTGTTCGATCGAACCAAACAGCCGGTAATACCTACTGAAATCGGTGCTCGGATCATTGCACAGGCAAGGGTGGTATTACGGGAGGCTGAGCGTATTCAGCAAATGATCAATAGTGAGAAGAATGTGATGACGGGGGAATTGCGTATCGGTATCATTCCCACACTGGCACCTTATGTATTACCTACGCTGTTCAAACAGATGCGTGAAAAATATCCGCAACTGGAATTGGTCATCAAAGAGACGATCACTGAAGAGATCATCCATGAATTAAAAAACAATCGGCTGGATTGTGGTTTGGTGGTAACGCCATTGAAAGATGCGTCTATCAAAGAAGATGTATTGTTTTATGAAGAGTTGTTTGTGTATGTATCTCGCAAGAATGTATTGTATGATAAGAAATATGTGTTGGCAGATGATATCAATCCGGATCAGTTATGGTTATTGGAAGAAGGACATTGTTTTCGATCACAGGTATTGAACTTATGTGAGCTGCGCAAAAGTGCCGACTTACATTTTAAATATGCAACCGGTAATATTGAAACACTGAAAAGAATGGTCGACAAAAGCGATGGTCTCACCATTCTCCCTGAGTTGGCTGTGATGGAATTCAATAAAAATCAGATGAAACTGGTCAAGCGTTTGAAAGACCCTGCTCCGGCGCGTGAAGTAAGTTTAGTAACACACAGAGATCATATCAAAACTAAACTCATTCAAACTTTGAAAGATGAGATATTAGAAATGGTGCCGAAACAAATGCGGCAGTTGAGGAATAAGAAAGTCGTGGAGATTACGGATTGATGTGACTAGTTTCTTCTACAATTATTGACAGGATAGCGGTAATAGAAAATATCCCAATCAGAATTTTCTATTTTCATTCCATCATTTGTTCAAAATACAATTTTTTTGATCTGCGTTTATCAAATATAAGTCAAAAAGTTCGTTTTTTGACTTATATTTGATAAATGTGATTCAGAGTATTATGTCTTTAAAGCCATTACCCATATTACAAGAATTGGAAACAAAGACCGTCTTGAAAAAACTAGCCAAGGCGCATAGGGCATTAGCAGAGTTGAAAGGTAGTATTACAAGCATACCTAATGAGGCTATCATTTTAGAAACACTTACACTTCGTGAAGCTAGGGAAAGCTCAGCTATTGAAAATATCATCAGCACTTTTGATGAAGTATATCAAAGTAATTTAGTCAGTAACATATTTGCCAGTCCTGCAGCTAAAGAAGTGCACCAATATGCTGCAGCTCTTAAAAAAGGGTTTGCGCTTGTCAAACAGCAGCAACTTCTTACCAATAACCATATACTTCAAATACAGGAGGTAGTCGAGCAAAACCGAGCAGGCTTTCGCAAATTACCCGGAACTAAATTGATGAATGATAAAACGGGCGAAGTTGTATATACTCCCCCGCAGGACTATGACACTATTGTGAATTTGATGAATAATCTAGAAACCTTCATTAATGATGATGAAATGATGGATGTAGACCCATTAGTAAAAATGGCCGTTATTCATCATCAGTTTGAAAGTATTCATCCCTTTTATGATGGTAACGGACGCACCGGTCGAATCATCAATATTTTGTATCTCGTACAAAAAGGATTGTTACACTTGCCTATATTGTATTTGAGTAAGTATATTATTCAACATAAAAATGATTATTACCGATTACTGCAAGTGGTAAGAGATCATCAACATTGGGAAGAGTGGATAATGTTTATGCTGGATGGTATAGAAAAAACAGCTTCTGATACGGTAATACTGATTGCAGCGATTAAAAATCTGATGCAACAATATAAGCAGCATATACGCAGTAACTATCCCAAATTATATAGTCAGGATTTACTCAATAATCTTTTTAAATATCCTTATACTAAAATCGAATTTTTACAAGCTGATTTGCATATCAGTAGGAGCACCGCTATTCGATACCTAGACATATTGGTTAAAGAAGGTATTTTAGTTAAACATAAAATAGGTAGAGATAATTTTTATTTGAATGCTGCATTGTTTGGATTACTTGCAAAAAGTAACTGACTGAAATAAAGGGCACTTATAATAAAATATATTTATATAAATATTAAATCTAGGATGGAAAATTTACTTTCTATTTCCAAAAAAGAAATTTGAAAACTTTTTAAAGCATATTAAGATTAGGTATAAAATATCCCATAAATAAAAATTAATACAATGTTATTTCTAATAATTAAAGGTCTGATTGGTTCCTTTTTGATAATTGGGGCTTATGGTTTTTTAGGTAATCTCATAAATTTTCCGCTTTTCTATTTATGGTTCAAAAATCGAAATGAGTTTTTTAATAGAATTTCTTACTGCGTCCTTTTAATCTATAGCCTTTTTGTTTTTTATATAGTTTCAATCTATTTTGCAGTTTTTACTATTTCTTTGAATCGATATACAAATAAATATATTGCATTTATTATCCCATTTATTATCATATCAGTTATTGGTGCACACTTGTTAAATCAAAATAAAAAACTATCACATCTTGCTGATAATGATGAATTTACTAACAAATTTAGGGTTAGATTGAAAATGTTGGATGTTTTTGAATACAAGAATAAGCATTACTTATTGGTTATGACTAAATATGGATATACACTTTGGATAATTTATTTGATAATAATTAATATTGATGTTAAAAAAATTGCATTTGGATTTGATATTTTCCTCTTGAAATATTTTCTTAAATAAGTCTGAACTATATTTCCCTCTAATTATTTGACTAGATTGTAAAACGATTAAGTCAATCAATCTAGGAATCTCTGAGTATAATTTTATTATGCTGAATTGTTTTAATATCTAATATTTTATCAGCAGCTGAAATTTGTTTCAATACAAAAAATGGATTCAGTTTATATTTAGTATCAACTTTTGGAAAGCTCCAGAACTTTCCAAAAGTTGTTTGGAAGCAAGCAACAACAGCTAACAATAAAAAAGCCCGCCTTCACTTTTCAGCTTCGGCGGGCGAGTAGTCCCGACAGGAATCGAACCTGTATCTAAAGTTTAGGAAACTTCTATTCTATCCATTGAACTACGGGACCAGTGAAATCAGAAACAGAGGAATAAGGAATAAGAAATGTCCAAATTCGATGTTCGAATTTCTATTTAAAAGAACTTGTACTCAAAGTTTAGTCCCCACAGTACTGTGGGGATATTCTATCTCCGCCGGGGCGGAAACTACGGGACCGGAGAGAATAAGAAACAGAGAAATATGGAATAAGAAACAAGAAATATCCAAAAATCAATGTTCAAATTTTACCATCGCAAAAATAGTGGTTTCGGGTTATGGCTGTTGAGTTTTATGTACTTTTAAAATCTTAACCTCTCAACATGCGTATACTTATTTTATTCTTATTGCTACTTGGAATTACATCAAAGACAGATGCACAAGAAGTGAAAATTGCTGTTCAATTGAATCACACGGCCATCTATGTGAAAGACTTGCAGAAAGCTGCTTTTTTTTATGAGCATGTGATAGGTTTAGATACCATTCCGGCTTCATGGCGCATGGGTCGCCACAAATGGTTTCGCATTGGACCGAAAATGGCCTTGCATATTATTCTGGGTGCTACGGAGATCAAAGAATACTACAAAAACCAACACACTTGTTTTAGTGTGAGTGATATGAAATTATTTGTGGATCGACTTAAAAAGAACAATGTTGTCTTTGAAGACGTCAACGGTAACCAAGGAGCCATCACCAAAAGAGTGGATGGCGTTCAGCAAATCTGGTTCCGAGATCCGGATGGGTATTGGATTGAGGTGAATGATGCGAGGGAGTGAGTAGTGAATAGTGAGTAGTCAGTAAATACACTGACTACTCACTATTCACTACTCACTTTTTTCCTCTGACTGCTCACTACTCACTATATTTGCTCTCTCAAAACAGTCTATGAAATTTTATAATATTATCATTAAATACCGCTTCTGGCTGAGTTTGGTTTTGATTGCGGGTGGGGTGGCTTTGAATATGACGGGTACGGGGTTCTGGCCTACATTTCCGATCTATTTCATTGCTTTGATCGGCTTATTGAGCCATTTTTTCATTGGTCCTTTGCGGTTGATCCAAGAGCCAATGGAATCGGGCAATATTGAAGAAGTGGAAAGAATTCTGAATTCGATCTGGTTTCCGAATTTATTGTATAAGCCTGTTCGTTCTACTTATTACACCATCAAAGGCAACCTTGCCATGATGAAGCAGGATTTTGACTCTGCTGAAAAACATTTGAAGAAAAGTACAGATCTGGGTTCTCCAATGCCTGAAGCAGAAGGCGCCAATAAATTACAATTGGGTATGATGGCCATGCAACGTGGTGATCTGAAACAAGGTGAAAGTTATATCCGTGCCGCCATTCGTGCCGGTATTCCTGATAAAGAGAGTGAAGCTGTTGCTTACCTCACCATGTGCCAGATCTTCATGAACAAAAGAGAATTCCGCGCCGCCAAAGATTTTTTCCGCAAAGCCAAAGCCTGTAAGCCAACTACCAAACAAGTAGTGGATCAGATCAAAGAAGTGGAGAAATATATTTCGAGGGTACCGGGATAATCTTTGATTTTTTGATCTTTGATTTCTTGATTTAGGAAATCGAAATAGATCAAAAATTCAAAGATCAAAAAATCAAACTTCTACATGCTTCGCATTCAAAAAATATCACCCGATTCTGCCGCATTGGAAACTGTGCGGCAGCTTTTTTTGGAGTATGCAGATGAACTGCAGGAAAATTTATGTTTCCAAAGTTTTGATGCAGAGGTCAAAGATCCGATGAAGAAATATGGTCTGCCGAAAGGAGCATTGTTTGTTGCTTATTGGAATGAATCACCTGCAGGATGTATCGCTTTGCAACCTTTGAAAGAAGAAGGTGTTTGTGAAATGAAGCGTCTTTATGTACAACCGGCATTCAGGAAATATGGTATTGGCCGAGCTTTAGTGGAAAGATTGATCGATGAAGCTCTCCAACTTAGTTATTCTAAAATGCGATTAGATACTTTGGAAAGATTGAAACCGGCAATTGCTTTATATAAGAGTTTGGGTTTTGAGACCATCTATGCATACAATGAGAATCCTCTTTCGGGCGTCGTGTACATGGAAAATAAAATTCAATAATGAATCTTATAAAAAAGTCCATTGAAGAAGTCAATACCTCTTCAATGGACTTTTTATTTAGGGAATCATTGACTAACGAATTTGTCCGCGTACAATACCCGATGGTCTATTGGTAGAGTGTACGTTTACATACAATGCATCTGCTTTGATAGATGTCAATATAGCAGCAGTAGGAGTAAAGATCTTAGTTACACCAAAATCAGCTGCGCTTGAACATAATCCTAACAATACACCACCATTTGTTCCGGCAGCACCTGTATGGATATGTCCGGCTGTTAAGGCATCTCCTGCTTCAACATTGGTAACGGTAACTTTGCTGTACAATTTGTTATCAGCAGTAATTCTTAACAAAGCAGTACCAGTTGCAGTAGTAGTTACTGCAGGAACTTCATTCATTCCTGATAATGCCACACTAGAAGCAAAAGTTACTCCGTTGAATACCTGACCTCTTACGATTCCAGAAGGTACTTGTGAGGAGTGTACATTTAGATAGATATCCGCAGTTCCATTTTTTAAGGTGTCGATAAAAGAACTGCGGACATTGGTCAGTTTTGCTTTAACCATGTTACCCATTACGGTAGGATTTAAATCTACTACCACACCACCATTTGTTACAGGATCACCCACGTGAAAGTGACCAGCAGTGATATTATCACCCGAAGCAAGCCCGGTTACCGTAATGTCAACTGTTACAGAGTTGTCACTGAAAATTTTAATCGAAGCTGAACCTGTTTCAGTTCTGCCTGATGGTTGTGGGTTTTCATTTGCTGCTGCTAATTGAACAGTAAGTTCTTTGGTGAGCGTTGCAGCAGGTGCTGTTTCATCTTTTTTACAGGAAATCGCAGTAAGTGCAAACAATGCTGCAATGGCGATTAAATTCATTTTTCTCATTTGAATAAGGTTGTACATTATAAAAGTGTTATCACCTTATATACGAGGGATTAGCTTGATTGGTTGTACAATCGCAAAAAAAAGAGTACTTGTTGAGGGTTGTATCCATAAATTGATAAGAAGTATATACAGGATTTATAAGTGTATTCTAATCAAAATGATCTGCCTATCACCAAACTATAACTAAGAAAGCCCGGATCTTACCGGGCTTTCTTAGTTATAGTATAAAAAAATGAGCAACTTAATACTTAGCAGGTTGTCCTTGTTTGGGTATGGTTCGGTTGATAAAAGCGCGCAAATTGTTGTTACTCTTCTCTAAATCTTCCTTACGCAAGTACATCATATGTCCGCTGCGGTAGCCTTCCCAACTCATACGATCTTTCAAACGTCCACTCGGATCCATTTGCCATAAGTTGTATTGAGCATTGAAGTAATCACAAGCACCATCATAGTAGCCTGATTGTACGAGTACATGTAAGAATGGATTTTCAGCCATCGCAGTGCGGAGGTTGTCTCCTGTTCTGTCATTGGTGCGATCCCATGGATTTACTGGTCCGAATACATAGTAGCGCTGATCGGTTTTGTATTTCAGTTCTTCACGTAAGTACATATTGATAGCAGGTGTGAAAGAATGTTCCCATGACAATAATTCGGAATTGTAATCGGGAGCTTCACCTGCATCTTTTTTATCAATGCCTTTGTAGCGCGAGTCGAGACGTCCAACCGTGAAACCTTCTTCACGTAATAACTCTTTCCAGAACAAATTGGTAGCAACATCAAGGTTGTTTTGTAAGATCACTTTCTCATTGATACCCGAATAGCGCGCCATTTTTGCTGCGATCTCTTTTCTTTTTGCATCACCCAATAACCATCCTTTGTTAATGGCAGGAATCAATTCATTCATGGTGAATGCTTCTACCTCAGGCAACATATCTGTGAGGTCTTTTTTCTGCAGGTCTGCAGGTAATTTTTTGTGGTACCAGGCAGTTGCTGCATAATAAGGTAAACGTAATGCGGCGGCTTCTCTCGGACTTCTTTCAATACCTAATGTGGTAGGAGAAACCAAGATGACACCATTCAGGAACATCCAATGTGCATTCTGTAATTCGAGAGCCAATCCTGAAACACGTGTGGTGCCATAGCTTTCACCGATTAGGTATTTGGGAGAAGCCCATCTGTTCATGCGGGTAACAAAAGTGTTAATCCATTCAGCGAGGTATTGAACATCTGCACGAACACCAAAGAATCTGGTGGTAGGGATGTCTTTGCTGATCGGTCGAGAGAAACCGGTGTTCACGGGATCTACATATACAATATCACATACATCCAAAACAGAATGTGGGTTGTCTTTCATGCCATAGGGCTGAATAGGATATCCTTCATCATCAATATTTAAAATACGTGGTCCGGTATAACCTATCTGCATCCATAATGCAGCAGTACCGGGTCCGCCGTTGAAAGAAATCAGTAACGGACGTGTTGATTTGTCTTTTACATCGGTTCTTTCATAGTAGGTGAAGAAAACTCCCGCTTCAATTTTACCATCCCTATCCCAAACAGGCATGGTACCTACCGTTGCTTTGTAGGGAACCTTAACACCTTTGATGGTAGCTTCATGTTCTGATGTAACCGTGGCATCGGGATTGAATGGAATATTAAAGGATGCCAACTTAGGATCAACAGCCCCGGCTGCAGGTGTTGCTGCAGGAGTACCGGTAGTAGGTCCTGTTGGACGTTGAGCAATGATGCAGGTTGCAATACTCAATGCAATACAACCTAGTAAGATCTTTTTCATAGTAAGCAAATAGTTAGTGATTGGAATAGGTTCGAATATAGATCGAAGTAGGGAATTGTGAGGGATTAATCGGTGGGGAGGGGTGTGAATTGTGAATGGTGAATTGTCAATGGTGAATAGTGAGTAGTGAATAGTCAGTAGTGAGTATGGAATAGGGGCTGGCTTTTGAGGACACACTTATTCACCATTCACGATTCACATGACAATTATCATAAAATAATGCCCACCTAATCAGTACCTTGTAGCATGAAATCAAAATGGCTGCGATTGGCGTTGGTTTGTGTGATATGTGTGACACTGGTGTGGCTGATCGTACGGTTTTTTCAATCTCGTTAATTAAACACTTCTATATGAAAACAAACATGGGTAACACAGACAGAATCATTCGTGTACTATTGGCGATCGTTTTCGCCGGCTTATATTTTACCGGAACAGTAGCAGGTACTTGGGGTACAGTACTGGTTGTACTTGGCGGTATCTTTTTAGCGACTTCTGTGATTAGTTTTTGTCCACTGTATACGTTGGTGGGGGTGAATACGTGTAAGAAATAGTGAGTAGTCAATAGTGAGTGGGTTGAATTTTACTCACTATTGACTACTCACTACTCACTCATTCCGTGTAAAAATCCGTCTCAATCTTTTTCGTTCCTAACACAATTGGACGCAACATCAACCGTATATCCTCTTATCAGTACCATTGTCTATCTTTTGAGGTATATCTATCTACTTTGAATGGATATTTGTTGTCCATTCAACCCGCTATGAAGAAAAGGATATTTGTCTTATTAGGATTTTTGTGTGTATTGTCGATCACACTCCATGCGCAGCAATATCAAATCATTGTAAAAGTAGCAGATGAAAAACAGGTGCCTATTGAAGGGGCTGTTGTAGAATTGATAGATAAAGGAAAGAGTATTCGATCTGTGATCAGTAAAAAGAATGGGGAAGCTTTATTGGATAAGATGACTTCCGGTAGTTATGAGATCAAAGCTTCATTTACGGGTTATACGGAGCAGACACTTCCTAAAGTGATCTTGGAGAAATCAGATGTGTATCTGGAAGTGCAATTGAAAGTGAGTGTTTCTGAATTAACACAGGTGGTTGTTCAATCTACCAAACCTTTTATTCAAAGAGAACAAGGCAAACTCATCGTAAATCCTGATGCATCACCTACCAATAGTGGAACAACTGTGGTTGAGTTATTGGAGAAGTCGCCGGGTGTAATGATCGACCGTAACAATGGCATCAGCTTGCGGAATAAATCCGGTGTATTGGTGTTGATCGATGATAAACCTACTTACCTGCAGGGGGCCGATTTGATCAATCTGCTGAACTCCATGAATACTTCACAGGTAGATAAAATTGAACTGATTACCAATCCATCTGCGAAATATGATGCGGCGGGCAATTCAGGGATTATTAATATCAAAACAAAAAGAAGTAAACAGATCGGCTTCAATGGTAATATAACATTGGCTGCAGCTTTGGGATGGTTTCCAAGAACCAATCCGTCTTTGTTGTTGAACTATCGCTATAATAAATGGAGTCATTATTTTTCTTACGGCTTCAATTACTCGAAGACCAAAACAGATATCTACGCACTAAGAACCTATTTCGATGCTGCCGGTAATCCTACTGCCATTTTGGAACAACCCACTGTGTTCAATAACAAAGGTTTGAATCATACAGTGCGCTATGGAACGGAATATGCTGCTACGGATAAACTCAGTTTTGTTTTTTCTTTCTCCGGTTCATTGATCAATCGAAAGGGAAGAAATACGGCGACAGCAGATTGGTTAACACCTCAGGGTGTGATTGATTCTTCAGTTTCTACAGTAGCCAATTCAGAGAATAGGTTTACTACCGGAACCATTGGAATTGGCAGCAGACATAAGCTTTCTAAAACAACACAGTTAAACATAGATATTGATGCTGCGAGGTATGATCTAAGTAATGAACAATTATTTCGTAGCGACAGAACTGGTAGTATGGGTTATACAGAATCTACGCAAGGTTTCATTCCTTCATTGATCAATATTGTATCAATGACAGCTAACTATTCTGCTGATCTTAGTAAGCAGTCTAAGTTGGACGCAGGTGTAAAAACTTCTAAAATAGATACGGATAATGACGCTGCCTACAGCATGAGCATCAACAACGCACCCTGGCAACCTAATTATGGGATGAGCAATCATTTTTTGTATTCAGAAAAGATCCATGCAGCATATGGCATGTATGAACAGAAATTCAAAAAGCTCACTTTGCAAGCGGGATTGCGTTATGAATACACTTCTTATGATGCCAATCAATTAGGGAATGTGGTGGTGAAAGATTCTTCTTTCAGCAGAAACTATAACGGATTATTCCCATCCGGTTTTATTACTTACGAAGCAGACTCTATCCATACTTTTTCATTGTCTGTAGGCAGACGTATTGATCGCCCTTCTTTTCAGCGATTGAATCCGTTCGTGAACATTATCAATAAGTACACATTGGAAAGAGGGAATCCTTTTTTCAGACCCCAGTTTACTTGGAATTTTGAATTATCACATCAGTACAAGCAACTCCTTCATACCACGATTTCTTATTCCTTGATCAGGGATTATTTCTCACAATTATTTTTAACAGATCCGGATGGTTCATTGGTATATACACAAGGGAATGTGGGAAGGATGCACAACTTCACTTTCTCAAGTATGCTCACTACAAAGCCTGCCAGATGGTGGTCGCTGAATACAGAAGCGATCTATACCTATAAGAAATTGATCGGTTATGTATGGAATAATTACCGTTCCGATATTTCACAGTTGACGATCAATATGAACAATCAGTTTCGCATCAGTAAGAAAATTACCGGTGAATTATCAGGAACCTATACAGGTCGATCCAGAAATGACTTGCAGGAAGTATTGTATCCATTCGGACAGTTAAACGCCGGATTATCGATGCCGGTGATGAAAAATAGCGGTACACTACGTTGCTCTATCAGAGATATTTTCCGCACTTTTTGGATGGAAGGGATGACTGATTTTCTCAATGCAGATGAATATTTTATTCTACGCAGAGACAGCCGTGTATTCACCGTTTCTTTCTCTTATCGTTTCGGAAAAACCGGCAAAGCAGCAAAGCAGAAAACCGCAACGGATGAGATGAGAAGAGTGGAGCTGTAGAAATAATGAATATTCAATATCGAATGTCGAATGATGAAGTGTGATTCTACTTAACTTCTTCATTCGACATTCGATATTGGACATTTACCATCCTCTCACCCCCACACATCCGGATGCTTCGTAAAATAGGGGAGTGCAAAACAGCCGGAAATACCGGTGATGATTTCAATGCCCATGGTGAGTCCGCGTGCGCTGGATGGTAATGGTTCGCCTGTTGGCATCATGTTAGGTCCAAGTGGGATGAAGGCGACTATCGTAACCAAGCAGATACAAAGTATCGTGTAGAGTATAGCCCCTTTTTTCAGGTATTCAACCATCGCAGCATAAACAATACCCGCAGCAACTAAAGTGGGGATGGTAAAGTAAATGATAGAGTTGATGTTGACCCACTCCGCAAATTCATAACCGGTTATTTTTCGGTAGATCAGATCAAAAGCAAGATTGATGACGGTAGTACCAATACCTACAAACAATCCACCCAGAATGCCACGTGTGGCCATGGTGTATTGGTACGGTGAAGTTCCTGTTTCCATATCGATTGGTTTTGTTGATTGAATCTTGTTTCAAAACACTGTAGCGATTGGAAAAAGCCTAGCGATGGTAAGACCTGTTGTTGCTTAAATTTCGGAAGAATAAATGAGATATCCAATAGGGGATATCTCATTTATTCTTGTCTATGTTAAAACTGGAAATAAATGAAAGAACCACTGCTCTCTTGGCTCAATATTAATAAGATGAGCATGGCAGACCATACAATACCTAGCAACCATGCAGGCATTTTTGCAGCAGCTTGCAACACACTAGTATTGCGCATACGCCAATGAAACAATACCATCACGATAATTACGATACCAACCACCAATACATCAAGAGATGGCAATACCGCTATACTGTCTGTAACACTTGAAAACATCGATAGTAGTAGTCGCCATGCAAAGGTAAAATCAGGAGCACGGAAAAACACCCAAGTCACATTCACCAAAAAGAAAACAAACATGGCTTTCATGAATCCCCACGACATACTTTTCTTTTGATCAGATAATGCAACCGATCCGTTTTCATCCAGCCTACTTTTCTTCGACATGTCTTGAATCAATTTCTCGACACATAGATATAAGCCATGTAATGCACCCCACACTACAAATGTCCAGTTAGCTCCATGCCATAAACCTCCCAGTAGCATAGTGATCATTAAATTGATATAAGTTCGGAATGGACCTTTTCTGTTACCACCAATGGGTATGTATAGATAATCACGTAACCAGGCAGACAAAGTGATATGCCATCTTCTCCAGAAATCGGAAAATCCCGTTGCGGCATATGGGTATTTAAAGTTTTCAGGTAATGTAAAGCCCATACAAGCAGCAACACCGATGGCACAAGTAGAGTAACCTGCAAAATCAAAAAAGATCTGACCGGAAAATGCAAGCACACCCAACCATGCATCAAGCGTGTGTAATGATTTTTGTGCACCGAATACGGTATCTGCAGGTGAGGCCAACATACCATCTGCGAGTACCACTTTCATAAACAAGCCCAATGATAAAAGAAACAGGCCTTCATAGATCTGTTGAGCTGTTGCTTTTTTGGGGGATTCAAATTGTGGCGCGAGTTGAGGTGGACGAACAATCGGGCCTGCAACAAGATGTGGGAAGAAAGTAACAAAAAGTGAAAAGTCAAGTAGCGATTTCACCGGCTTGCTTTCTTTTTTATACATGTCAATCGTATAACAAAGTGTAGTGAATGTATAAAAAGAAATACCTGCAGGAAGAATGATGTTAGGCTTGGCAGGATGGTAATCCATGCCCAATGCATTTACAACAGTTACAAAATTCTCGAGTAAAAATGCTCCGTATTTGAAGAAGCAAAGCATACCGAGATTTCCGATCAAACTAATCACCAGTAGTAGTTTCTTTTTGGCTTTTTTTTCTTGCGTGTATAAAGCACGGCCTACAAAAAAATCGACAACTGTAGATAGCCAAAGTAATAAGATGAATGGTGGATTCCAGGCTGCATAAAAAAGGTAACTGCCCAGTAATAAAATGATCTTTCTGGATTTCCAGGAGATAGGAAGATTATACAATCCCATCATCACAAGAAAGAACACGATGAATGTATATGAATTGAAAACCATAAAGTAGTTGTTGGGTGGTGGTAATTAATTGCTTTTTGTTTTGTTAGGGAAACTCCATCCTTTTTCAGTTTCAAGAATTTTCACCAAACTTTTTGTGTACGTAATAGCATCAGTTGGTGAAAGATGGGAGTCTTCCGGACAAATCAATTGTTGTTCAGGATAATCCATAAAGTGAATACCCGGAACACCGGTCATGCTGAGTATTCTGTTCCAGAAATGTTCTCTTGGAAAAATCTGTTGTTCTATTTGAAGAAATACGCCGCTTGAAGGTGTCCTTACAAAAACTACTTTACCGCCTCTAGCAGTAATTTTTTGTACATCTTGTTGTATCACTTGAAATAAGGAGTCAATGGATTGTTGTGTGGGTGGAGGTTGTTTTGCTCCCATTTTGCTATAATAAGACCAGATATTTTTTACACTATCCTGAATGGATACTTCCTTTAAAAATCTGTCAGACATTTTATTTTGGCGATCAAAACTGATTCTTCCAAAATCAATCGGGAATAACGGTTCTTTTTCCATGCCTGCACGCGCAGGAATATTTATTCGTTTTAAGAGTGCTTTGATCGAAAAATAGTCACGCTCTAAAAAAACGAACTGTGATTCTAAGGGTTTGTTGACTTGAAAACTGAACCATTGTGCCGGGGTGATATTTTTATAATAATCAAGTCCTTTCTTAGCCAATCGGGAATCTTCCGGATTCGATGAAAATAGAAGCATTTCCGTTACGTCGATCAGTAATTTTCCTTTGAATGAATTGTCATTCGCCAGATCATCCAATATCGGCATTGGGGAAGTTCCTTCAAAGGCAAGTTGAATGGCATCTTCACCGGTCAATGATCTCCAAGTTTCAATGTCCAGATCATATTTATTTCTTGAAGAGCCGATCAATACGGTAGCCCGATCTTGTTCTTTGGTGACGAGTGAACGTTTATGTGTCCATAATTCAGGACCGTCGTCATAGGAGATACCGACACCGGTTGATCTTAAATAAGTTTCCCAGAAAATTAAAAATAGAAGAACGATCCCGCATGCCAATAGAAAGGCATTACGCAAAGGCGTGTGTTTCATGCTGTTTAAGGGTTATAGTGAACACCTTACTTCTTAATGAAGCAGAGGGTTAAAACATCAATACGATATGAATTCAACACACAGACCTTGTACTAACAGAACAAAGTAGAGGGAATAATTGATTTCTGCAAGTATTGCAGGAATAATTTTATTGAATAGAGGAATATATCTATCGAGACATCTGAGCAAGCACAACCCTTTCTACAATTTTTGGAAAGTGTTCATGTTCCAGTTGATGGATCTTTTGTGCCAGTGTTTCCGGAGTATCATCACTCGTGACTTGACAGCGCGTTTGAAAAATGGGTTCTCCTTCATCAAAATGTTCATTGACATAATGAATGGTGATACCACTTTCCTTTTCACCTGCATTGATCACTGCTTCATGTACATACATTCCATACATTCCTTTGCCACCATATTTAGGTAATAAGGCAGGATGAATATTAATGATACGATTAGGGAATGCTTGAATCAGTGCTGCCGGTACTTTCCATAGGAACCCTGCTAAAACAATGAAATCAATGGCACTTCGGTGTTTGATCTCATCTACATATGCGTTACCACGAAAGAACTTTTCTTTTTCGATCATCAATACCGGGATCTGATGCGTTGCTGCAATTTGAATGACACCCGCACCTGGTTTATTACATACGATCAATGCAACATGAATAGCAGGATGATCTTTCAAATGTTCAATGATCTTAGCCGCATTACTGCCTGCCCCTGATGCGAAAATGGCGATGTGTTTGATGTCAGATGTCAGATGTCTGATGTCTGATGTGGGATTTTGTTCTTGACCATGGTCCATGATCCATGGTCCATGGACTTCCGTTTCACCTTTCACATTTCCCTTTTCACTTCCCCTCCGCCCCGATATCCTCTTCCACATCTTCGCCAGATAGTTTTTGAAGAAAGGGAATTGTCCCATGGGTATGCTGACCGTCAGCACACAAATAGGCCAGATGATAGTGACCAGAATGATATAAATAATATAATAAAGCGGTCCTTTATCTAATGAAGTGAAGGCCATGAGCTTCTTTCCAGCATAACCACAGAGACTTCCGCCGAGGGCAAATGTGGTGAAAACGAGTACGAAACCGGTCCAGTTGAGCTTCCATTTTTCTTTCAGGCGACGAAACATGCGCCAAAAATGCGATAAAAAGAGGAGGAAACTTTCATGTTTTGTTTTTTTTGCCACTGAAAGCACAGAAGGACACAGAAATATTTTCTTCTTCAATGTTCTTCTGTGTCTTCAGTGGCATTTCAATTATTCGCACCAAAAGTATGACATTCATCATGTCGCACTTACGCGAATTCGCTGAAACACAAGCCAGATAAGGATAAAAAAAATTCTACAAGTTTTGGTTTTTGTCAGCATCCTGTCATATTTTTGCAGCCGTTCACGGATATTTTTCCACACCAAGAACCACGTTTGTGTATATGATATCTTTTAGACGCATAACCAAGACCTGCCTGCTCAGTGCACTCCTTTTCTTGGGTTTTTCAACAGTGAATACAGTATCGGCGCAAGACGGTAAAGCCCTCTTTACTACTAACTGTGCATCCTGTCACCAGGTACATAAGCCTTCAACCGGTCCGGCTCTGGCTGGTGTGGAAGATCGCTGGCCTAATAAGGCTAATTTGTATGCTTGGATCAGGAACAGTGCCGCTTTCCTGAAAACAGGTGATAAGTACGCGAATGACCTGTACAATCAGTGGAATAAAACAGCGATGAACCAGTTCCCTAGTCTGACAGACGAGGAAATTGGTGCGATCATCACTTATATTAATTCAGTGCCTGTTCCGGGTGCTGCTGGTGCTGCCGGTGGAGCTGCTGATCCGAATGCTGCCGCTGCTGCTGAAAGTGATAACACCTTATTATTTGGTATCCTCACACTGATCTTGGCTGTTGTAGCCCTGATCTTATTGCAAGTGAACGCGAACCTGAAGAAACTGGCAGACGAGCGCGAAGGTCACAGCCCGATTGAGCCTGTTCCTTTCTGGAGAAACAAGAGCTATATCGCTATGATCACTGTGATCTTGTTCGTAGTGGGTGGTTACCTGACTTCAAAAGGTGCCATGGCATTGGGTCGTAGTAAAGATTATCAACCTGAACAGCCTATTTACTATTCTCATAAAGTACACGCAGGTATCAACCAGATCAATTGTCAGTATTGTCATACCGGTGTATATCAGGGCAAACAAGCTACCATTCCTTCTGTGAATGTTTGTATGAACTGTCACATGTCTATCAATGAGTACAATGGTGAGAAAATGTACACTGAAGACGGTGAAGAGATCAATGGTACAGCAGAAATTCAAAAATTATACAAATACGCTGGTTTTGAACCCGGAAAGCCTTGGGATCCTTCAAAAGCAAAACCAATTGAGTGGGTTCGTATCCACAACCTGCCTGATCACGTTTATTTCAACCACTCTCAGCACGTAAAAGCGGGTAAGGTTGAATGTCAGACTTGTCATGGTGAGATCCAGAAAATGGGTGAAGTAAAGCAGTTCAGCGATTTGAGCATGGGCTGGTGTATCAACTGTCACCGCGAAACACAAGTTCAGTTTAAAGACAATGGTTTCTATAGCATTTATGAGAAATACCATCAGGATCTGAAGAGTGGAAAAATGGATAGCACCAAAGGTGTTACTGTAGAAGCGATCGGTGGTACTGAATGTCAGAAATGTCATTATTAATTTGAAAATTGGTCAATTTGAAAATTTGAAAATGAAAGCAGATTCAGATTTTCAAAACCTTCGATTTTTAAGATTAATAATGTGTATCAGAATAATTAGAAAAAGAAGATTGTAGTTTGAGGATTTTCAAATTTTCAAATTCACAAATTTTCAAATTGATATAGTAACGAAAAGAAATTTGGGGAAGAGGATACTATCATTTTCAAATCTTCAAATTTTCACATTTTCAAATTAACAAGATGGAAAAAAAGTACTGGCAAAGTTTTGGAGAGCTGAATCAGTCTGAGGCTTACAATAAAGAAGTAAAAGACGAATTCAAGGAAGAGTTGCCTTTTGTAGGTGATGAAAGCAAGAGTTTCCTAGAAACAGCTGCTCCGCGCAGAGACTTTCTGAAGTACCTGGGTTTTAGTACTGCTGCTGCTGCCGTAGCTGCCAGTTGTGAAATGCCCGTAAAGAAAGCCATTCCTTTTGCTAATAAGCCGGAAGATATCGTTCCGGGTATCTCTAATTACTATGCAACCACTTATGTTCAGGATGGTGATGTAGTAAGCGTTTTAGCGAAAGTGCGTGATGGTCGTCCTATTAAAATTGAAGGTAATGACCTGAGCCCGATCACAAAAGGTGGTACATCTGCCCGTGTTCAGGCTTCTGTGTTAGACCTCTATGATACTGCTCGTTTACGTTTTCCTACCATCGATGGTAAAGAGGTAACGTTCGAAGCTATTGATAAAGCATTAGCCGGTGCAGTAGGTGGTAATGTGGTGATTTTGACCAGCACCATCACTTCTCCATCAACCAAAGCTATCATTGCAGAATTCCTTGCCAAGAACCCGGGTAGCCGCCACGTAACATACGATGCTGTTTCTTACAGTGCAATGTTGCAGGCCAATGAAGCTACTTATGGTGTTCGCGGTATCCCTTCTTATCATTTTGAGAATGCAAAAGCGATCGTGAGCTTGGGTGCTGACTTCCTCGGTACCTGGTTGAGCCCTGTTGAATTCTCTAAACAATATGCTAGCGGTAAAAAGATCGACGAGAAGAATCCAAGCATGAGCAAGCACATTCATTTTGAATCTGTAGCTTCTCTGACCGGTTCTAATGCCGATGAAAAATACTTACACCGTCCTTCTGAAACTGGTGCTATTGCTGCTGCTTTATTAAGCGCAGTAAATGGTCAGGGTGTAACCGGAATCAGTGATGCAAAACTAAAAGCAGGTATTGAAAAAGCTGCTAAAGCATTGAATGAAAATAAAGGTGCTGCATTGGTGGTAGCAGGAAGCAATGATGTGAATGTTCAGATCATTGTGAATGCCATCAACAACGCGATCGGTGCCGGTGGAACTACCATCAACTGGGGTGTTATGAATCACCAGCGTGCAGGTGTGGATGCTGATTTTGTGAGATTGGTGGAAGACATGAACGCTGGAATCGTAAACACTTTATTGGTGTATGGTGCAAACCCCGCTTACACTTGGTTCGATGCTGAGAAATTCAAAGCCGGACTGAAAAAAGTAAGAACTACTGTTTCTTTTGCTTCTAAAATGGATGAAACTGCTGAACTGTGCAAGTTCGTAGTACCTGATCATCACTATCTGGAAAGCTGGGGTGATGCAGAAGCAAAAACCGGTCATTTCTCTTTTATCCAACCTACTATTTATCCTTTATTCAAAACACGTCAGTGGCAAGATAGCCTGCTGAAATGGAGTGGTAATACAGCTGATTATCTCGCTTACCTGAAAAATTTCTGGAGTGCTAAACTAGGCGGACAAACCGGTTGGGATAAAGCATTGCAAGATGGTGTGATCAGCATTGGCGAATCAGCTACTAAGCCCGGCTCTTTCAACGGAGCTGCTGTAAGTGCTGCTGTTGCCGCTGCTACATCAGGTAAGAAAGGTGGTAAGTATGAATTGGTGTTGTATGAAAAAGTAGGTATCGGCGCCGGACAAGGTGCTTCTAATCCATGGTTACAAGAATTACCGGATCCTGTTACACGTGCTACTTGGGATAACTACGTGATTGTTTCTCCTGCATTGGCAAGAACTATTTTGGATATTGATTTGAACAATGGTGGACAAGCGGATGCTTACGAAGTAAATCCTCCAAAGAAAGTGGTGAAAGTAGTTGCCAATGGCAAAGAAATTTCACTGCCTGTGTTGATCATCCCGGGTACACATCCTGATACCATTGGTATCGCTGTAGGATATGGCCGTAGCAATAATATTGGTAAAGCGGCTGCAGGTGTTGGACAAAATGCATTCCCGCTGGCAAGCATCAGTAATGGTATAGTAAGCTTTAGCAATAGCAGTGTTGAGATCACTGTAACTGGTGAAAAATATCCGGTTGCATTGACGCAAACACACAATCGTTACGATACCACACAAGGTAATCGTACCGAGGTAATGAAAGAATTGACACTGGCTGACTATAAGAAACATCCAACAGAAATTCGCGAAGAGCGTGATCATGAACTGAAGCCTTGGGGTGGATTGGAGAAGTTCGAAAGTCAGGGTACCATCTACCCTGTATTCGACAGACCAGGTATCAAATGGGGCATGAGCGTAGACTTGAATACTTGTACCGGTTGTGGTGCTTGTGTGGTGGCTTGTAATGCGGAGAACAACGTTTCTGTAGTAGGTAAGCCTGAGGTATTACGCGGACATGAAATGCATTGGTTACGTATCGACCGTTATTATAGCGGTGATATGGATAATCCAAATGTAGTATTCCAGCCGCTGATGTGTCAGCACTGTGATAATGCTCCATGTGAGAACGTTTGTCCGGTAGCAGCTACCAACCACAGTTCTGAAGGTATCAACCAAATGACTTATAACCGTTGTATCGGTACCAGATATTGTGCGAACAACTGTCCATATAAAGTACGTCGCTTTAACTGGTCAGACTACACCGGATCAGACAGCTTCGGTAACAACCAGGAAGGTATCGTAAATGATGTGGTATTGAACATGAACGATGATCTTACCCGCATGGTACTGAACCCGGATGTAACCGTACGTTCACGTGGTGTGATCGAAAAATGTTCATTCTGCGTACAGCGTTTACAAGAGAGCAAGTTGAAAGCGAAGAAAGAAAGCAGACCATTGGTAGACAGCGATATCAAAGTTGCATGTCAGCAGGCATGTCCAACCAACGCGATCACTTTTGGTAATGCCAATGATAAGCATAGCGCCATCACAATGGTGAGAACCGAGAATCCGAATCGTCAGTTCTATGTGTTGGAGCAACTGCACGTATTACCGGGTGTTACTTATCTCGCAAAAGTGCGTAACACAGAATCGGCTCATGGTGAAGGAAAGCATGAAACTAAAAAAGAAGCAGAACACGCATAGAAGTCAAAAGTGAAAAGTCAAAAGTGAAAAATATTTCACGTTTCACTTTTGACCTTTCACTTTAACTCAAAAGATCTAAAATAACTATGGACCATTAACACTGGTCCATGGACCAAAATAAGACCAGATGCATTTAAAGTACGAATCACAGCTTAGAGAACCGTTGGTGTACGGTGACAAAACTTACCATCAGGTAACAGAAGACATCGTTAAGCCTATTGAAGCCAAGCCTACCAGATTATGGTACATTGGTTTTTATATCTCTGTAGCCCTTTTGTTGTTTGGTGTATACAGCGTTTATCGTGAGGTGACTTACGGTATTGGACAGTGGAACCTGAATAAGACCATTGGATGGGGTTGGGATATCACCAACTTCGTATGGTGGGTAGGTATCGGTCACGCAGGTACACTGATCTCAGCCATCTTGTTATTGTTCCGTCAGGGTTGGAGAACAGGTGTGAACCGTGCTGCTGAAGCGATGACCATCTTCGCCGTAATGTGTGCGGGTCAGTTCCCGATCTTCCACATGGGTCGTGTATGGATGGCGTTCTTCGTACTTCCTTATCCAAACACACGTGGTCCATTGTGGGTGAACTTTAACTCACCATTGTTGTGGGACGTATTTGCGATCTCTACTTACTTTACTGTATCTCTTTTATTCTGGTATTCCGGTTTGATCCCTGACTTTGCAACCGTTCGTGATCGCGCTTTCACAAAATTGCGTAAGCGTTTATATGGTATTGCATCTTTCGGTTGGACAGGTTCTACCAAACACTGGCAGCGTCATGAGAGTCTCTCATTGGTTTTGGCCGGTTTGAGTACACCACTCGTATTGTCAGTACACACGATCGTATCCTTTGACTTCGCTACCTCAGTAATTCCTGGTTGGCATACAACGATCTTCCCGCCATACTTCGTTGCGGGTGCGATCTTCTCCGGATTTGCGATGGTACAAACACTAATGGTGATCGTTCGTAAAGTCTTCGGAATGGAAGATTATATCACCATGGGTCACATCGAAGCGATGAACAAGGTGATCGTATTAACAGGTTCTATTGTGGGTGTTGCCTACCTCACCGAGTTATTCATGGGATGGTACAGCCAAAATAAATATGAAGGTTACACATTCTGGTACAGCCGTGCTTACCTGTTCAGCCCTTATGGATGGAGCTACTGGGGTATGATGGCATGTAACGTATTGAGTCCGCAGATCTTCTGGTTCCGCAAAATGAGAAGAAACCTGTTTGTGACTTTTTTCATGAGTATCATCGTAAACATTGGTATGTGGTTTGAGCGTTTTGTGATCATCGTTACTTCATTGTACCGTGATTACTTACCATCAAGCTGGTCTGTATACTATAGTCCAACTATCTGGGAGATCGGTTTCTATGCCGGTACATTCGGATTGTTCTTTACCTGCTTCTTCCTCTTCGCGAAATACTTCCCTGTAATCGCGATCGCAGAGATCAAGTATGTATTGAAAACAACCGGTGAAGGCTATAAGAATAAGATGGGCAATATTGAAGAGCAGAAATTGGAAGAGTTTGTACATGAACAAGCGCACCATTGATAATGTGCCAATTTGAAAATTTGAAAATTTGAAAATGATGATTTGATTGATTTGAAACCCGAAAAAGAAATAGCGATTGCTTTTCATTTTCAAATTTTCAAATTCTCAAATTGTTTAATTAGAATAACATGGCAAAAAAGAAATTCGTAGTAGGCTGTTTTGATGATGAAGCAGTATTGTTTCCTGCGGTGAAGAAAGTTCGTACGTCAGGTTACAAGATCCATGATGTATACACACCATTTGCGGTACATGGATTGGATCATGCGCTGGGATTGAGAGAGACCAGTTTGCATACTGCAGGTTTCATCTATGGTATCACAGGTACAACCACAGCATTAAGCTGTATCAGTTGGATCTTTACCCGCGACTGGCCTTTGAACATTGGTGGTAAACCTCATTTTGCATTACCTGCATGGGTTCCTATCATGTTTGAATTGACTGTATTATTTGCAGCGGTAGGTATGGTATTGACTTTCTGCTATCTGTGCCAGCTGGCTCCTTTTGTGAAGAAACATCATTTCCATCCCCGTGCAACAGATGATCTGTTTGTAATGGTGATTGAGTGTACCGATAAAACCAATACTGATGATCTGAAAGCGTTTCTTACCAGCAATGGTGCAGTTGAAACAGATGTTCAGATCGCTGAAGATGGTTGGTGGTTAGGTCGTTACGACAAAGACGAAATGCCGTTTGAAAACAAAGAAATCGTTGCTGCTTAATTTTTGAATAAGAAAGAAGATGAAGAAATTACTGATCATAGCTCTTGCTGCCACTGCAACTACCATCGTAGCTTGTAGTGATGTTAAGCGTACGCCGGGTACCATTTATATGCCTGATATGGCTTATAGCCGTGCCTACGAGTCTTATGCAGATTATAGCAATCTGACTGAGAAAGGAATTCATTATACAGCAATGCCTGTTGAAGGTACCATGCCAAGAGGTGCTGAATTGCCTTTCCATATTGCCAAAGATGCTCCGGGAGATACCACAAATTACAATGCATCAAAAGCAGTACCCAATCCAATCGATACCATGAGTGAAGTTGAGACCATCGAAGCTGAGCGTTTGTATCAGATCAATTGTGGTATTTGCCATGGTAATAAATTAGATGGTAACGGTCCATTGTACAAAGATGGTAATGGTCCATATGCTGCAAAACCTGCAACATTGGTAGGTGATGCGAAATATGAAGCAATGCCTGATGGACAAATGTTCTACTCTGTAGCTTATGGAAAGAACATGATGGGTTCTTATGCTTCTCAGTTAAGCCGTAAGCAACGCTGGATGGTGATCAAGTACATCAAGAACAAACAAAAAGAAGCAAAAGCAGCTGCCTCAACAACAACTGCCGCGAAATAAAAATTGATTTCAAATAGCTCCGGACTTTAGTTCGGAAGAATGATTAAAAGAATAAAAATGGCATCTATCAAAACGCAATTTGAGATACCCGGAAAAATGAAAACATGGTCTTACGCCTTGATTGGTGTAGGTCTTGTAGCGCTGATCGCCGGACTTGTGATCAAAGGTTTCAGTTCTGATGAACATGAGCAAACCATTTTCTGGGGTACACTGATGTACAATACCATTTTCTGGACACTGGTTTGTAATGCGAGTATGTTCTTTATCTGCGTTACCACCATGGCGATGGGTGGATGGCAGCAGTCATTCCGTCGTATTCCGGAAGCGATTTCTACCATGGTACCTATTTTCGGTGCCATCACGTTTGCAGTTTTGATCTATGTTGTTGTTGGACATAAACACCATATCTATCATTGGTTAGATAGTGAAGCAGTTGCCAATGATCCGATCCTGAAAGGAAAAGCTGGATTTTTGAATCCTGTATTCTTTATCGTTTGGACTACATTGACCATCGGTCTTTGGAGCATCTTAGGATGGAGAATGCGTCAATTGAGCAGTGAAGCAGATGAAGCTCCAATGGATGCAGAAAAAGGCGCAAGCTTTATCTGGAGAAATACAGTTCGTGCTGCATTATTTACTGTATGGTTTGCATTGACAGTTGGTTCTACCGTTCCTTGGTTATGGATGATGAGTATCGATGCACATTGGTACTCTACGATGTATAGCTGGTACACTTTTGCAAGTTCATTTGTATCCGGTATGTCATTGGTAGCACTTTGGGTAATTTACCTGAAGAATAAAGGATACCTCGAATTAACTTCTCAGGAACACCTGCATGATATTGGTAAGTTCATGTTTGCATTCTCTATTTTCTGGACTTACCTATGGTTCTCTCAGTACATGTTGATCTGGTATGCAAACATTCCTGAAGAAACTGTTTACTTCAAACACAGAGTACAAGGTCCATATAAAGGAATCTTCTTCTTGAACCTCATCATCAACTTCTTGTGTCCTTTGTTGATCCTGATGAAACGCTCAGCGAAGAGAAATTACACACTTGTAACTTTTATGGCAGTATTGATCATCTTTGGGCATTGGATCGATTTCTACCAAATGGTGATGGGTAGTTTGTCTAAGGAACACGTGACCTTAGGTTGGTTAGACTTTGGAATTCTGAGCTTGTTTGTGGGTATGATGATCTTGGGTGTAGGAAAAGCGTTGACCAAAAAACCATTGGTTCCGAAATATCATCCTTTCCTGAAAGAGAGTGTGATTCACCAGGTCTAGTTAATTTGAAAATTTGAAGATTTGTCCGCCTAGGCGGACCAAATTGAATAAATACTGATAGCATTATGACAATGTTTTTAACAACAGCCGTAATCGTACTGATCTTCGTGGTGATCTTCCAGATCGCGAAAGCAAGTGAATATGTTTCAGTACTGAAAGGAGAAGAAGTTAGCCGTAAGCAGAACAATAAGATCAATGGATTCCTGATGATCGGTTTCCTGGTATTGGGTCTGATCGGTGTTTGGTATTGTAATGAACTGTACTATGGCAAGACCTTATTGGTTCAGGATGCTGCCAGTGTGGAAGGTGCACGTGTGGACTCTATGTTATGGGTTACATTGGCTGTTACCGGTATCGTATTCATTATCACTCAGATCATTCTTTTCTGGTTTGCTTATAAATACCAGGAAAGCGATACTCGTAAAGTATTCTTCTTCCCTCACAACAATAAACTAGAGATCATTTGGACAGTTATCCCTGCGATTGCATTAACAGTATTGGTTGTGATCGGTTTACGTAACTGGTTCCTCTTTACAGGTGAACCCCCTCAAAATGCAATGGTGGTAGAAGTAACAGGAAAGCAATTCGGATGGATCTATCGTTACCCGGGTAAAGATGGTTCTTTCGGTAAAAAATATTACAAGAATATTGACAATGCATCCAACAGTTTAGGTTTGATCTGGGAAGATGAATTGGCGCACGATGATGTGGTAATGGAACAAACCATGTACCTCGTAAAAGGTAAGCCGGTTAAATTGATCATCGGTTCAAGAGATGTGATCCATGACGTAGGTCTGTCTCATTTCCGTATGAAGATGGATGCTGTTCCAGGTATTCCTACAACGATGTGGTTCACACCAAAGTACACAACTAAGGAAATGAAAGAGATGACCAACAATCCTAATTTCCAGTATGAGATCAGTTGTGATCAGATGTGTGGTAATGGTCACTACTCTATGAAGGGTGTAATTGAAGTAGTAGAGCAGGAAGAATATGATGCATGGATGGTGAAACAAAAACCATACTATGTTCAGCAGTTCCCTGAAAAAGATCCTGCTGCTCCAAAGCCGGCTACAGACAGTGTAAAGACAGCTTCTGTGAAGCCTGTTGAAGCAGCTAAGAAAGCAGTAGCCAAATTGTAAAACATTGTTCAACCGTAATAGCGATCGGTTGTTATCATTGATAGAAATTTTTAAAAGAAGATTATGAGTAACGAAGCAGTAGTGCATGCACATGGAGCAGTGACCACACACGAGGGTCATGGCGATCATCATCATGAGCATCACCATCATGAGACTTTCATCACGAAGTATGTGTTTAGTCAGGATCACAAAATGATCGCTAAACAGTTTTTGATCACCGGTATGGTTTGGGCTGTATTGGGTGGTTTGATGAGTGTTCTCTTCCGTTTGCAGCTGGGTTATCCTGATGCTACTTTCCCATGGCTCGAAGATATTCTCGGTAAATGGGCTAAAGGTGGTCGTATTACTCCTGAAGCATATTATGCATTGGTGACTACACACGGTACAGTACTGGTATTCTTTGTATTAACTGCCGGCTTGAGTGGAACTTTTGCCAACTTCCTAATTCCTTTGCAGGTAGGTGCGCGTGATATGGCATCTCCTTTTATGAATATGTTGAGCTACTGGTTCTTCTTCGCTGCTAGTATTGTGATGTTGTCTTCTATGTTTGTAGAGACAGGTCCATTCAGCGGTGGTTGGACAGCCTATCCTCCGTTAAGTGCTTTGGGTGATGCATCACCGGGTTCTAAGATCGGTATGGATATGTGGTTGATCTCAATGGCATTGTTCGTTGTATCATCTCTATTGGGCGGTTTGAACTATATCGCTACTGTATTGAACATGCGTACAAAAGGTATGAGCATGACGCGTATGCCATTGACCATTTGGGCATTGTTCTTCACTGCTGTATTGGGTGTATTATCATTCCCCGTATTATTCTCCGGTTTTATTTTGTTGATCTTCGACAGAAACTTCGGAACCAGCTTCTATCTATCGGATATTTTCATCAATGGTGTAGGTGCATTGCCGAATGAAGGTGGTAGCGCTATCCTTTACCAGCACTTGTTCTGGTTCTTAGGACACCCTGAAGTATACATTATCCTGTTACCTGCTATGGGTATGGTATCAGAGATCCTTTCGGTGAACTCTCGTAAACCGATCTTCGGTTACATGGCCATGATCGGATCATTGTTCGCGATCGCTATCCTTGCGTTCTTGGTATGGGCGCACCACATGTTTGTAACGGGATTGAATCCATTCTTAGGTTCCATCTTCGTACTCTTGACATTGTTGATCGCTGTACCATCAGCCATCAAAGTGTTCAACTGGTTAACAACATTGTGGAGAGGTAATATCCGCTTCACGCCGGGTATGATGTTCGCGATCGGATTTGTAAGCTTATTCATCTCCGGTGGTTTAACAGGTATCTGGTTGGGTAACTCTGCATTGGATATTCACCTGCACGATACCTATTTCGTAATTGCGCACTTCCATATTGTAATGGGTGTGGCTTCTATGTTCGGTATGTTCGCAGGTATCTACCATTGGTTCCCTAAAATGTATGGTCGTTACTTGAATAACACGATGGGTTATATCCACTTCTGGGTAACCATCGCAGGTGCTTACCTGATCTTCTGGCCAATGCACTACGAAGGTCTTGCAGGTATGCCACGTCGTTATTACGATTATAGCATCTGGGAAAGCTTCAAGCAATTTGCAGAGCTGAACAGATTCATCAGTACAGTAGCAATGATTGTATTCGCTGTACAGTTATTGTTCTTGTTCAACTTCTTCTATTCTATTTTCAAAGGAAGAAAAGTGACTACATTGAATCCATGGGGTGCTACTACTTTGGAATGGACAACACCTATCAAACCGGGTCATGGTAACTGGGTGGGAGAAATTCCTGAAGTACATCGCTGGGCATATGATTACGGTAAAGATGGCAAGGAATTCATTGCACAGACGACACCGGTGGGAGCAGATGAAAGTCATCATTAAAAGATCAGTCACCTGAGATCGGAAAAATCGCAGGTTACCATATTGACAATGCTCCCGCTCATCGGGAGCATTGTTTTTAAGATTCAAAGCATGGATATCAGTAAGAGGACGGCGAGATGGTAGAGATGAAAATTGATATTGCTTTTATTAGATACCCTTAAGATACATGACAGCAGATACAACAGATTCCGCTTCGTTCTCAGTAGCGGCCAAAGTGAAAGACTACTTCCAGCTCATTAAGTTCACATTGAGCTTTACAGTGGTTTTTTCCTGTGTGGTCTGTTACCTGCTGGCTCCTAAAGTAGTGGAGTATGATCTGGGTATGATCGTAGTTCTTTTTATCGCAGGGATGTTGGTGACAGGAAGTGCCAATGCCATTAATCAGGCAGTAGAAAAAGATACAGATGCCATGATGAAACGCACAGGTAAAAGACCTGTAGCGAATGGCAGGATGAAACAACAAGAAGCTTATGTGTTTGCGTTGATTGCAGGCTTATTAGGTGTTGCAATGATGTGGTACTTTTTCAATTTGTCTTCCGCATTATTGTCTGCATTCAGTTTGTTTCTCTATGCCTATATCTATACACCACTAAAGAAAATCAATTCGATAGCTGTATTGGTAGGAGCGTTTCCCGGCGCATTACCTTGTTTGATTGGATGGGTAGCAGGAAATGATGATTTTAGTGCCGGTGGATGGATTTTATTCGGGATACAATTTCTCTGGCAATTCCCACATTTCTGGGCCATAGCCTGGGTAGCACACAGTGATTACAGTAAGGCAGGTTTCAAACTATTGCCTTCAGATCTGGGGCCCACCAAATTCACCGCCTTACAAGCAGTAATGTATTCGGTATTGATGATACCCGTAGGCATTTTGCCTTACTACTTTGGATTGACAGGTGAAACAAGTATGTGGATAGTGATCGCTGCCAACTTATTCATGGTAGTACAAAGTATCAGGTTATATAAAGACATGGACGTAAAAGCAGCCAGAAGAGTAATGTTCAGCAGCTATATCTATCTGCCGATCGTATTGCTTGCTTTGCTGGCGGATAAAATTAAATAAGTGAAAAGTCAAAAGTGAAAAGTCAAAAAATCGTTTCACTTTTCACCTTTCACTTTTCATAAAAAAACTGAGATGATGACAAGTGCGACAACAAACGAACCAAAAAGAATTCACCCCCACAAATTCACCATGTGGGTGGCGATGGGGAGCATTGTAATGGCTTTTGCCGGATTGACAAGTGCCTACATCGTAAAAAAGAACCAGAGCAGCTGGCTGGAATTTGATCTTCCAATCGTATTCTGGTATTCAACCGTGGTGATACTGGTAAGCAGCTTAACCATGCACCTGGCTACCAAAGCTTTTAAGGCCAGAGAAATGGGGCGCTATCGTACATTGATGACGGTAACTGCCGCTTTAGGAGTTTTATTCATTGTTCTGCAGTACTTTGGTTTTAATGACCTAGAAGCAAGAGGTATTGCACTAATAGGGCCTAAAAGCAATTCAGCCGCCTCTTTTTTGTTCGTGATCACCGGTTTGCATATGGTGCACGTATTGGGCGGTGTGATCGCTTTACTGGTCATGTTTATTCGCGCATATAGCAGCAAGGTGAAGTCGTACAGCGCTATTCCGGTGGAAGTAGCGGGCACTTACTGGCACTTTGTTGACATACTCTGGATCTATCTGTTGATCTTTTATAACTGGATCGGATAGTTCAAGAAAAAGTTAGGGTTTATTCACCTTTTTTGAACAACAGCCAATATTTTTGTAACGAAATTTTTAGAACGATCATGGCAACGACAACAACTGCAACAACAACCAAATTGTGGGGTGGAGGAAAGAGTCCCTTCAATGTGGAATATGGTAAACTGATGATGTGGTATTTCCTCATGAGTGATGCCTTCACATTTGGAGCCTTCCTGATCTCTTATGGTACCATCCGCTTTTCAACCAATGGATGGCCTGACCCCAATGAGGTCTTCAAAAGTTTCCCTTTCGCTCCGGAAGGAGTAAACGCACCGTTGGTGTTTGTTAGTATCATGACTTTTATCCTGATCATTAGTTCTGTTACCATGGTATTGGCCGTGCATGCAGGACATAACATGGATAAAAAAGGCGTGGTGAAAAACCTGATCTGGACCATCATCGGTGGTTTGGCATTTTTGGGTTGCCAGGCTTGGGAGTGGACACACTTACATCATGAAGGTGCATGGTGGGGTAGCAATCCATTCTTAAATGCGGATGGAACAGCTTCTTCAACCAACTTTACCAATTACTTCTTTACGATCACCGGTTTCCATGGTTTCCATGTATTCTCCGGGGTGATCATCAATATTGTAATGTTGATCATGACATTGATGGATAAATTCGAACAGCGTGGACATTACCTCATGATCGAAAAAGCAGGTTTGTACTGGCACTTTGTAGATCTGGTATGGGTATTCGTATTCACTTGTTTTTATCTGGTTTAATCAAATATTCATTCATTTAATTAAGATATTGATATGTCACATTCAGTAGGTCACGAAGAAACACATGGCGGCGGTACCAGTGAGATCAAAAAAGTAACCATCATACTTTCTGTTTTAACCATCATTGAACTGGCACTTGGTTTCTGGATGATTGGGATGGAAAATAAAGGATTGGTGTTAGCCATCAAAGGTGCTATTATCATTCTGATGTTAGCAAAAGCATTTTATATCGTTGGATATTTTATGCACTTGAAACATGAGATCAAAAATCTCATCATGACGATCGTAGTTCCTTTGGCGTTGTTCATCTGGTTCATCATTGCCTTCCTTGCCGATGGTAACTCCTTCAGAAATTTGCGTAACACTTACGACCCTTATTTCAAAGAACAAAGTACTATCAAAGTAGAGAAGAAAGAACATGGATCACATGGTGCAGCTGCAGGTGCTCATGCTGATTCAACGCATAAGAGTGACGGTGCGGTGGAAAACAAACACTAAGAGATACTTGTTATAACCTTATTACTGTTCAAACCATCGCTGTTTTGGCGATGGTTTTTTTATACTGTTGCATTATGAATAAGAAAGCAATATTGGGTTTGATGGTTGCGGTGTTCATTCCCATTCTCTGTTACCTGATCCTGAAATATGCCAGTGAAACGGCGGTAGATATGCCACGGAAGTATTTGCTGGATACCGTAGTCACAAGGGTAGAGAAAGGTAAGATGATCACAGATAGTATCTGGCACAAGACATCTAACATTACTTTGCAAAATCAGCTGGGTGAAACTGTGAGCCTGTATGATAAACAAGGAAAGATCATGGTCGTTGATTTCTTCTTCACCAGTTGTAGAAGTATTTGTCCAGGACTCACCAGAAACATGTCAAAGCTACAACAGTCGTTTTTGAAAGGTGGGAATGTTCGAAATAAAATCGACACTTCGATTGTTCAGTTTGTCTCATTCACTGTGGATCCGGAACATGATTCTGTGTCGGTATTAAAAGATTATGCAGATCGATTCGGTGTGAACCATGATAATTGGTGGATGCTGACAGGAAGTAAAGATTCTATTTATCGTTTTGCATACGAAGAATTGAGAGTAGATAAGTTCAGTGAAGAACCGATGAGTCCGGATTTTGTACATACCACAAGATTTGTACTGTTGGATAAAGACCGTTATGTCAGAGGCTACTACAATGGATTAGATTCCACTTCACTCTCTAAGCTTGCTCGTGATATTGGATTTCTAATGTTAGAAAAAGACAAGAAGAAAAAAAGTACCGTATTCATGCAGATCATTGACCTGAGTTGGTTATGGCTGATTATTGTATTAGCGGTTATTTTCTTTGTGCTCTATATGCGTAATCGTAGAAAAATAAATGGATAATCAACTTTCTGTGTCATTCTGTGTTTTCAGTGGCAATAAATTAAAATAACATGCTAGAACCCTCACTCCCCAAAAACGACAAACAAGCCCGTTGGCTCATCGGTATATTCTCTGTTGTAGTATTTACGGCTGTAGTAATACTGGGTCGTGTCAAATTGGATATCGGTGTCGATTTTGATGTACATGTTTTTGCGAAGATCAATGCATTCATCAATGCTTCTATTGCTGTTTTATTGGTAGCCGCATTGGTTACAGTAAAACAAAAAAGCTATGCATTACACAAGCGATTGATGATACTGGCCTTATTACTTTCAGTTGCCTTTCTCGTCTCATACATCGCACACCACTTATTAGCGGGAGAAGCAAAATTTGGTGATTCAGATCACGACGGATTGGTGAGCGAAGCTGAAAAATTAGCCGTGGGCAGTATGCGAATGGTCTACTATGTCATCTTGATCACGCATATCTTTTTAGCAGCGATCATTCTCCCTTTCATTTTATTCACCGCTTACCGAGGTCTTACAGGCGAGTACGCACAACACAAAAAAATCGCAAAGATCACCTGGCCATTATGGTTCTATGTAGCTGTAACAGGTCCGGTGGTGTATTGGATGATTAGTCCTTATTATTCTTAAGCTACGAGCTGTGAGCCACAAGCTGCACGCTTCAAGCTACAAGTGATTGATCCGAAACAGTAATGTTTGACAAATAACTTGTGGCTTGAAGCGTGAAGCTTGCAGCTATTACCTCACAGCCCGATTTCAACCGCTGGATCCCAAAACTTTTTTTCAAAGTCAACGATCACATCATCTTTCACTTTGATCTTTTCTTTAGCGAGTAATTCTTCCATCAATGTGGGTGTAGCAAAATGAGCTTTACCACTTAGCATTCCATTTCTATTTACAACACGATGTGCGGGTACTTTGGGTTTTACATGAAAAGAACCATTCATGGCCCACCCCACCATCCTTGCACTCATTTTAGTTCCAAGAAAAGCGGCTATAGCACCATAAGATGTTACACGTCCTTTAGGTATTTGACGTACTACATCATATACTTGTTCGAAAAAGGAAACATCTTTACTACCCGATGGTAATACAGTCCTGGGTTTTTCAGTTGATTTTTTCGGAGGCACTTGTATGCAATTTATACAAGCAATTTACACTTTTGGCTCAGTAGCTTTTTGTTTTTGAGCGAGTAATTCTGAGCGGCGAGGTTCGGGAACAGATTCATAATCGAACGGACAATGCCTGCACCCATGACCACAACAATATCCCTTACTGATATGGTAAGCTTCCGTGAACACAACATATCCATGTTCATCGTAATAAAAATCTTTACCCTCTGTCAGCTGTCGATTCATGTAAGTGTTGTTTTAAAATGTCATCAGTTGCTAATGCCATTTCTTTGTCTAATCTAAAACACAGGTAATGAATTCGATTACTTTGTGCAATGTCTAGGCCCTCATAGTGCGTTTTAATACACAATTCAGGTTTGATCTCGGTTTGGGCATATACATTATCGGATTGTTCTACCAACTCCAATCCATATAGTTCAATCACAAGTAAGGTAAATTGATAAAGATCCGGACTATCCGTTTTCAAATGAACCAATCCGCCCGGAGATAAAATTTGCTGGTACAATCGAAGAAATTTTGGGTGGGTCAGTCTTTTTTTAGCTCTTGAGATACGTAACTGTGGATCGGGAAAAGTGATCCATATTTCAGACACTTCACCTGGTTGAAAATAGTTGGTGATCTTGTCCATATGAGACCGGATGAAAGCTACATTGTGCATCCCTTCATCCAAAGCGGTTTTTGCCCCACGCCAGATGCGGTTACCCTTGATATCGATACCGATAAAATTACGATCAGGGTACATACGTCCAAGTCCAACAGCATATTCTCCCTTACCACAGGCTAATTCAAGTGTAATCGCATGATCATTCTTAAAAAAATCCTTCCATTTACCCTGCATTCCTTCCGGATACTCCAGCACATTATCAAAACCCTTGATGGCTTCAAAACGTATCAACTTTTTCTGTCCCATTCCGGCAAAAGTACAAAACAGAAAATAAGAAACAGAGGAATCAGGAATGAGAAATAGGGAATGATAAAGTGAGTTTTGTACTGTACTTTCTCATTCCTTATTTCTTATTCCTCTGTTTCTGATTACAATAACCCTTTCCCAGCTACAGCTTTTAATATTCTTCTCTCAGGTTCAATGGCTAAAAGCGGGGTGGCTTGGGAGAGTGCTTCCTGAAAATCGCGTAGACTTTGAGATTGTTGATGACTTTCTGGAGAATCCCATAATTCAGTGACTACAATATGATCGCTGTTCTCAGTATCCTGATTGATGATATAAAGATGGCATCCGTGTGCATAAGCGATCTTATTATACAATCGGGTTAGAATGTTCAATAAGTTATTACCTTTTGATGCTTGGGTAATAAAACGGGTTTGCAGGGTGTAATGCTCCATGGTTTGGTTATTTGTACAATGACACGCAAGAATAGGGCCACGAAGCCTGGGTTTTGTGAAAAAAAGTTTAAACCGCCACTGTTACAATAAAAATTAAACAATTTCTTATCAGAATAACCCAAATCATCAGCCTGTATCGCATGAGTAGTTCTGTTTTCTGTTGGACTGATTCGAAAAAGACGTCACGGATGGATTCGAACCATCGTAGAAGGTTTTGCAGACCTCAGCCTATCCACTCGGCCACGTGACTATATATGATTTGCAACTGCTATTAGAGATAGTCGATCAAAGGATGTAATCTATTTCGCAATCAAAGATTAACTGGAGTGTAAAATTATCAGAATTTTATAAGTCTACTAATTTGGTAGGATAATAATTTCAAATTATTTTTATCCATCAATAGGGAAAGCAATTATGACAAAAATCAATCTTCTAGCATTGGCAGTACCTCTATTTATAGGGTTTATTTTACTAGAGTATTATATCAGTAATAAAAGAAAAATCAAACTGCATCAATTTGAGGAATCAATCGCTAATCTCAATGTAGGTATTGCTGAGAGAGTAACTGATTTACTCACGACAGGGGCATTTTATTTTGTTTTTTCCTGGATCTATTCTCATTATGCAATTTTTGATATTCGCCCAACCTTCATTACTTGGGTACTGATCTTCTTGGTCACAGATTTTGTGTGGTACTGGTACCATCGATTTGGTCATAAAGTGAATTTGTTTTGGAGCGTTCATGTGGTGCACCATCAAAGTGATGATTTCAACTATACGGTCTCTACAAGAATTACTATTTTTCAAGCCGTTGCTCGTGGATTATTCTGGTCGATTTTACCCCTTTTAGGATTTCCTCCTGATATGATTGCTATTTTCTTAATCATTCATGGGGTTTATCCTTTTTTTACGCATACACAACTGGTAGGAAAATTAGGTTGGCTGGAATATGTTTTTGTGACACCCTCTCACCATCGGGTTCATCACAGTAGTAATCCTGAATACTTGGATAAGAATTATGGTGATATACTCATCATTTGGGATAAGCTTTTAGGAACATTTGCAGAAGAAAAAAACGAGCCTAAATATGGACTTACCAAACCTTTGAATAGTTATAGTTTCTTATGGCAACACTTTCACTTTCAGCTTGAATTGTTATTAGCCCTAAAAGAAGCAAAAGGATTAAAAGCCAAATTAAAAGTGCTATTGGGTAAGCCGGATGATATTGATCCTGTTCATCGTGAATATCTCGAGAGAAAATTATTGAATCGAAATAAACAAAGCATACAACTTGCATTACAGCGTTTGATCTTATTGAATACAGTGATTACGCTTGTTATTTTATTTTTCACATTGTTACTAACAGAATATTTTACTTCACAACAGCAAATTTTATTGTGTCTCTTCATATTGATCAGTATTGTGAATTCAGGTGCCATGATCGAGCAAAAACGATGGGTATTTTATCTCGACTATATTCGATTACTATTGATTGGATTGATCCTATATGCATTTATACCCAGTGGTTCTATTCTAATTTCATTAACCATTCTAGGATTAGTCCCTTTGGTTTTTTACAAAAGCACACAAAAAAAGTATTATTCCTATTTGTATAATGGTTAATTCCTGATATTTGATTTGTCCACTTATATAAAAGGTGATACAATAATCATTGTATCACCTTTTTACAATTTTTTATACTTATTGGTACTAGCTTACTTCAGCAAAGCATCTACTTCTGCATTAAAATCTTTAATAAATGAAGCATAATGTTTTCCTGTGGCCGGTCCGGAAAACCCTGTATGTATCTTTTTTACTTTTCCATTCTTATCAACAAAAATGGTAGTAGGAAAGGAAAGAAACTGTTCCAGTTGGGGTAAAGATGTTAACACGACCTGCTTATCTGCCAAACCTCCTATTGCTAATGGATATTCTATTCCATAATGTTTACGAAATCTTTCAAAGACCTTTTTCACGTAAGCGCTATCTGTCTGACGTTCATATTGTAGTCCAATAATTTCAATCCCCCTTTCACGATTAGCTTTGTACCATGGTGCTAAGAAAGCAGCTTCATCCATGCAATTCGGACACCAGGTACCTCCAATGGTTATGATGAATGGCTTACCCTTAAATTTTTTATCTTCTGAACTCACAATATTACCATCCGCATCTTTAAAATTGAAGACCAATCGATCATTTCCTTCTTTCAATCGTGTCAAAGAATAAGCATCAGGCAAAGAGGCTTCAGTATTGGGTACGGCAGTAAAAGGAATGGAAGTCCTTGCATTGATATTCTCACCTTGTATACGTCCGGTATTATCTACCTTGCCTTCATATAATACCGGTGATGAACCTATAAAAGAAGATAATCTGATTACATTGTCTTCAATAACGCCTTCCAAAAAACGTGAATCACCTGTAACTCGCAAAAAGGTGGCAGTTACGATTCCATTTTTCTGTTTAAAAATCCCTACCGCTTTTTCTTCTTTGCCATTGCTATTATGAAAAATAACATCATAACTACCACTGACATCTGTGATAGGAGAAGATGAAGACTCATTAAAGCGATGTAGTATTCCTTTTTTTGCTTTCACAGGAGTTACTGATCCTCTTAAATCTTGTCGGCGTAGTACACCTGATAAGAGATTGTCTTCTATTTTAAAAGCAAGTTCGTTATCAAATAAGGGTAATGCAATTACAATAGAGTCACCCGCTAAGCGAATATCACCGGTTGGAAAACGTTCTTCTCCATTCACCAAAAAAGCTTTTAATATAGCACCCTCTTCACGTATGATGAAATTAAATGGAACCTCGGTTCCGGGCTTTATGGTAAATACTCCTCGCCAGTTACCTGCTATTTCGCCGATAATTCCTTTAGTTGTCGTCAGTGGATAGCCCATCTGACCATGCGCTTCATTTTTTATCGATACAGAAAATTCATTTTCATCGGATACTTTTCCGCTGAAAATTTTCTGTGCTGATGATTGCGTAGATGCAATCAAACTCAGTAATAGTAATAGCTTTTGTATACGTGAATACATAGTTTGTTCGTTTACAATAAATGACTAAGAAGTAAAATGGCAAGTTTGCCTGCTTCAGATACGCAACAGGCCGTAGAAGAGAAGAATCAACAACAACATCGATCACTGCAAGTACAGATAGCAGATAATGCTATTGGTTTATCGCAAACAAAACTCCTGTTTGCCTGATATGGTTCTAATGGGGTAGTGATAAAATTTTTCACAGCACTTTATTTCATTAATCTACTAAAATAGTAGACAAAAATATGATGATTTTTCCATTCTCAAAATAAAAGTCTATTAAATTAGTAGAATTATATAATCTTAAGCAAAAAAACATTTTACCCCTAGCTATTTGCTACGAGCATCCGACTGGTTCAGACCATTATTTACGGAATTAAAAAAGAGGATTACCCTTTAAGAAGATCAATGCAGTAAATCACTAGGTTGATATCAGTGACACAACAAAGAAGTATAGCCTTGCTTTGAATGGACTGAGTCCTTCTACCAATCCTATTGAAAATTTTTAGGAAATAATGGTGTAAAAACCAGCAATAGTTATTAAGAATTTCTGTAGTCATTATACAAGCAAAATATGTATGATGACTTTTGCGTGTGTTCACATTTGGAGAGTTGTATATCAGGACATCCGATTCCAAAGCTGACAAATAGTACTTATATTCCTGTTTACTTCGACCCATAAAACATGAATGCCCTATAATTCATTTTGAGGCATTCGCGTTAAAAGTTGGAAAGGGGAATCAAATCCGCCAGAGGCAGGCATTTAGTAATAATTCAAAGTCTAAAATGAAAAAAGCCATCCGCCTTAGGTGGATGGCTTTTGCTGTAGGGGGAGGGATCGAACCTCCACGAGGCAGTTAGCTATAGCGCAAAGTTCAGTGGTCGACCCTGGTCGAACCGGTATTGCTACCGATCCGGCTCTACACTACGTTTGTCCTGTTATCCTCACCCCCGAGACAAGAGGGCATGTCTGCCAGAAATTTCATCACCCCACAGTATATAAGAACTACGTCTTTGTTTGACAACACAATATTAAGACAAACAACCCATTCGTTATATAAATTTCAATAAATAATTTTAAAATATAGATATTATTCAATAAATTTGATTTTTAATTGAATTAAATCTAAAAACGAGTCATAAAATGTCTGCCAAATTAAATCTTGACAAACTGGACTACCAGATCATACAGGAAATGATGGAGAATGCCGAGATCTCTTACGCCGATTTAGGTAAGAAACTCTTTGTATCAGGCGGTACCATTCATGTTCGGATCAAAAAACTCGAAGAACTAAAAGTAGTGAAAGGTAAAAAATTATCCATAGATCTCAAATCTCTAGGGTATGATGTCATCGCCTTTATTGGTGTGTACCTTGAAAAAAGCTCATTATATGATACTGTTGCCAAAGAGTTGAAAAAGATACCTCAAATCGTTCGCTTAAATTATACCACAGGTAACTATAGCATGTTCGCTGAGATCGTTTGTAAAGACATACAGGAGCTGCGATATGTACTACACGATGAATTGCAAAAGATCAAAGGCATCGAAAGAACAGAAACCTTTATTTCATTAGAAGAGAGTTTGGATAGAAATGTAGTAGTGCTCCCTTCTGATACTTAAAACAGAATCAATTTTTAATTGTATTTTCAAATACTATGACCACATCCGGTTTACATATGGCCCATACGGTTCAGGTAGTACAAAAAAATATTCGCTTCATTTTTTTGTTTACAGTTTTTGCAATGATCATTGCATTTATAACAGTGATGATAGTGCCTAAATACTATCGATCAAGTGCCGGTATCATTGCAGCCAATCCACAGTTGACTGATAAGTCGAGGTTATTCAATGAAAATATACAAGGCCTCTATTCTTACTTTGGCTCTGGAGATGATCTCGATCGTATCATTGGTGTGGCTAACATGGACACCACCTATAAACAACTCACAGATCAATTCAATCTTATCAGTTACTACAAACTTGATGATGACTCAACGCCGATGCTTCGAAGAAAAGCAGTACTGAAACTCAAAAAAGATATTTCTTTTCAACGAACAGAAGAAGGACAATTGCGAATTGTTTGTTGGACAAAAGACAGTCGCCTATCTGCAGATATCATTCATGCGATGATTACAATTGTACAACGTAAATTAGAATCTATCTGGTTAGATAATTATCAACAAGCCGTTTCTAAACTCAATGCTTCAATAGTCGGAACAGAACAACAATATGCCACTTTGAATGACAGCATTACTAAAGCGTCTTCTGCTAATAAGGTTTTACTACAAAAACATATGGAGACTTTGTTAGATCAGCTTTCTACCTACAGAAAAACGGCTGCGTCTTTTAAACTGATGGGAGAAACAGTACCTCCTGCACTTTATGTTGTAGAAGAAGCAGTACCCTCTGCCAAAGCTGAAAGACCTGATAAACTGAATACTGTACTGATTTCAGCGCTTGCCGGCTTTCTTTTTTCGATTCTTTTCCTGTTATTGAAAGACAGAAGATCCTAATTATCGTATGATAATGCGTATCCGTCATAATGGATTTCTAATCACTGCATCACTCCTTTTTGTACTGTCGATTGTTTTTTCTGTGGTATGGCATGACGAACGCTTATTAGTGATTCCCTTCGCTTTGTTGCTCCTTCCTTTTTTATTTCAGTTCATGATTCATTCAACGGAGCGATTATTTTGGTTGCTACTCTGTTTGCTTCCTTTATCAACAGAGATCAATATCACTTCTTCGCTGGGACTTGACTTTCCAGATGAGCCTATCATGATGTTGCTTACTGCCATGGCTTTATTGCGTTGGTGGCATCAACCGCAAGCATTTCCTAATACAGTATGGAGGCATCCCTTATTTTTTCTTTTAATTATTCATCTGTTATGGATCACAGTTACTTGCTTTTATTCTGAACACCCCGTCCTTTCCATCAAATTTTTATTGGCCAAATCATGGTATATCGTACCCTTTGTGATCTTGCCTGCTTTGTGGTTAAATAGAATTCGCAATATTGAAAAAATGGTTCGTTATCTACTGATTCCAATGGGTATCATTATTGTAATCACATTACTGCGACATGCTGTTAGTGGTTTTAGTTTTGAAAGTATCAATCGTCATTTGTTCCCGTTTTTTAGAAATCATGTAAACTATGGTGCGATGTTGGTTTGTTTACTAGCGGTAGCGTTTGCAGCTTATCATCACACCACAAACAACAAAAAGTATAGAAAGGGATTACAAATATTCATGCTCATCGGAATTGCAGGATTGATTTTTTCTTATTCAAGAGGAGCGTGGCTAGCATTGATAGGAGGACTCATAAACGTTTGGGTAATTAGAAAACGAATGATCATTCCTGTGATCATTACTGCATTACTTGCGGTATTGATCTCTACTGTGTGGCTATCAACAGATCAACGCTATTTCCGCTTTGCACCGGATCATGATCGAACAATTTTTCACACAGATTTCTCTCAGCATATGTCTGCTACCATTGCATTCAAAGATGTTTCCAATGCAGAACGATTTTACCGGTGGATAGCCGGTGCACGTATGTTTGCAGAACGTCCTTTGACCGGATTTGGTCCTTCCACTTTTTATAACAATTATAAGCCCTATACAGTCAGAAGATTTGAAACATGGGTCAGTAATAATCCGGAGCATTCAACGGTACATAATTACTTTCTTCTGACAGCATTAGAACAAGGAGTGATCGGTCTCCTGATCTTCTGTGCCTTGTACTTTCTAATGTTATGGCGTATTCAAAAGATCTATCATCAGCTTCATAGCTATTTCTTTCGAACCGTAGCATTAACAACCGGTGCGATACTCGTTATGATCGGTATCATTAATTTCATGAGCGATATGATTGAAACGGATAAGATCGGAAGTTTATTCTGGCTTTGTCTTGGAATGATCATCGTTCTGGAAAATAAACTACACGAAGAGAGAACCAGTATTGCTTAATGCTTATTGCACTTTTCTGCCCTTCCATTGATAAGAACCAAATTTACCCAGCCATCCTGCTACAACAGTATATACCAGATGCAAAGGCTGCATCAATGGGAAATACAATAACGCACTTCCGTGCTGATAAAATGAAGCTAAAGGTCTTAAGAAATATAACTCAACGCATGTTTTGATCAGCATCAGAGTAAGCCAGTGTGCCATTTCACCCGTGATGAAGAGATTCACAGGAAGTAGTATGAGTAAACCGAGGTTTACAGCATACACAAGTGCTAATATTCTAAATACAGATCTATCATCATATCTATCTGCTTTACTCGCCCATCTGATACGCTGATTCAGAAAATCTTTCCAAGTATGCATTGGCTCTGTTGTTACAATAGCATCTTTATGAAAAAGGTATCCAAGTTGTGTTGGATATCGTTGTTTGATCTTATACATCAGTAACATATCATCTCCGCTTGCCAGTTGATCGATACCCCTGAATTGATCAACTTCATAGAAAACTGTTTTTTTGTAAGCAAGATTGGCGCCATTGCACATCGTATGATATCCGGCAGATACAGCTGCTGCAGTGATGCCTTGCAGACTCAGAAAATCAAGCAATTGAAACAATGATAGTACAGTTGATTGATTACTGAACATAACAGGTCCTGCCACCAGTACAGGATCCTTTTCCTGAATGTATGCATCATATAATTCCAACCATTTGTTTGGGATAGTACAATCTGCATCAGTGGTAATGATCCAATCGCCTTTACTTTTACTGATGGCCAACTCAATGGCTTTTTTCTTATAAGCGTTGATAGATGAGCCATCTACATGCTCTTCAAGATTGATCAGATGAAGATTGCGGTACTCTTGCTGTAAGCTTTTTACAACCTCAGCTGTAGCGTCGGTTGAATGATCATTGATCACAATCACTTCCAATAGTGCTGTTGGATAATTTTGCTGAAGAATACCTTTCAGGCAAGTTCCAATATGATGAGCTTCATTTCGTGCAGGAATGATCACAGAAAATGAAGTGATTGGCTTCTCCTTTGATAGAGCATCAAACGGACGCAATCTGCAAAACCATTTTTTATACTGCACAATCAATATGCAATATGCCAACAGAAGAGCAGATATCAGTAGGAGTGCTGCCAGGTACATAAAACAAAGAAACTTAATAAAATGCAAGATTTAGCATTTGGTAACGATACGTGAATAACGAAGAAACTTAAAATTGACCGGCTACAATAAGTTCCTGTTTGTATTTGTCTTGTAAAAGGTGATGTCCTGCTGTCAATTCAGTTACGCTGATGAACGATTCCATCCCTTCTTGAAATCGATAACCATGAATGGGAACAATAACCCTGTCATACTTGCCAAAGATCAGGTGTAAGGGTATGGCATGTTTGTGTATGATCTTTTTTAAATGCTTGAGTGAAGGCCGAAACATACGCATGGTCGTCCAGCGTTGGTAAAGTATCTTTCGTTCTTCCTCGTGATCCAGATAATGGTGAACAAAACGGATAATACTTTTATTGAAGAGCCCAAGTCTGCCCGCCAGATCCATCAATGCAAATAACCAGCCCGGGTGCTGCATCGTAAAGCCAAAAATTCTGTTGCCTATTAAAGTTTGAGTAGAAAATCTTTGCCATGGATTTTTATGTAATCCATCGGGAGCGATCAGTACCAGTTTGTTGAAAAAAGTGGGGAATGATGCTATTAATTGTAAACAAACCCTTCCGCCCATGCTATATCCCATCAAAGTGATCTTTGTTTCTTTTGGTAGAATTAGTTGTATGATCCCTAGTAGTTCCTCTGGTTTGAGTAATAAGCCTTCCTTCCATTCCGTTTGGCCATGAAAAGGCAAATCAACGGCTATCAATGTATATGCTTCTCCCAGCTCTTTTTCAAAAAGCTGAAAGCGGCTTCCGTCTTCCCCATACCCATGGAAACAGCATACCAAGGATGGTCCGGAACCAAAGCGGTGGTAGTGGATACGGGAATGGCGGTAGGTTATAAAATGTGGGTCTGGCACAGGAAATTTAAGGTTTTATTCTTGGCAATATCAAAGAAACGAATTTACTTTGAAAATAGTTGCATAACTAACTATATGCCAAACAACCAATTTAAAAGAGGGGAATTATATAGTGTGATCAATGGAATGGCTTCTACCGCTGTTGCCAGAAGATTGCAAAAGAATTTTCGACAGGCAGGTCTTGAGATCACGATCGAACAGTGGAGTGTATTGTATCATTTGTGGAAGGAAGATTGTTTGAGTCAGCAAGAGTTGTGTAACCGAACTTTTCGTGACAAACCTAGTATCACAAGATTGATTGATAATCTGGAGAAACAAAAGCTCGTTAAAAGGATCGCATCGAAAGAAGACCGAAGGATCAATCTGGTTTGTTTGACAGACGCGGCAAAAGCGCTCCAAGACATTACCATCGATCTCGCAAACCAAACCATGAATGAGGCATTGATCGGAGTTAATAAAGAAGAGATTGAAACTGTGAAGTCGGTGTTTCAGAGAGTGTATGATAATCTAACGTAGTCCATAGTCCATGGTCCATAGACCATGGACTCAATCAATAAATTAAACTGTCTTCCCATGGAAACAAAACAAGCAAAAGCCCTATTGGGTGGTGAGTGGCTCATTAAAGAGAGCAATCCGTTTGAAACCTTTATACCGGAGGATTTCAATGAAGAACAGCGTATGGTGATGGATATGTGTACGCAGTTCCTTGATGCCGAAGTGCTTCCTATCGTGGAAAGAATCGATAAGCTGGAGACCGGCTTAATGCCTTCTTTGTTAGAGAAAGCAGGCGAGCAAGGATTGTTGTCTACTTCTTTCCCGGAACAATATGGCGGACTGGGCAAAGACTTTATTACATCTACCATTGTGAATGAAGGACTGGGTGGCGGACATTCATTTTCCGTTGCAGTAGCGGCACATACAGGTATTGGATCATTGCCGATCCTGTATTTTGGTACAGAAGATCAAAAGCAAAAATATATTCCGAAGTTGGCGAGTGGTGAGTGGAAAGGAGCTTATGGATTGACAGAACCTAATAGTGGTAGTGATGCTTTGGGTGCCAAGACCACAGCTAAGTTGAGTGATGATGGAAAGTATTATATCCTGAACGGACAAAAATGCTGGATCACCAACGGTGGATTTGCGGATGTGTATACCGTTTTTGCAAAGATCGATGGTGATAAATTCACCGGATTTATTGTGGAGCGCGGCTTTGAAGGATTTACACAAGGACCTGAAGAACACAAAATGGGGATCAAAGGGTCATCTACTGTGCAATTGTATTTCCAGGATTGTAAAGTGCCGGTAGAAAATGTATTGGGTGAAATTGGTCGCGGACATGTGATCGCCTTCAATATTTTAAATATTGGTCGATTAAAACTTTGTGCTGCTGCATTGGGTGGATCGAAGCGTGCAGCTACTACTTCGATTCAATATGCGATTACTCGCGAGCAGTTCAAATTACCGATCGCTAAGTTTGGTGCTATCAAACATAAAATGGCTGAAATGGCCATCCGCATGTGGGTTTGTGAGAGTGCTTTGTATCGTGCTTCTAAATGGATCGATGATAAAGAACATGAACTCATGAACAGCGGTAAGAGTTTTGCAGAAGCATTACTCGGGGCTGCTGAAGAGTATGCTATTGAATGTGCCATGCTGAAAGTATACGGTAGTGAAGTGTTGGATTATGTAGTGGACGAAGGTGTTCAGATACATGGTGGTAATGGCTTTAGTGATGAATATATGATCTCAAAAGCATACCGTGATAGTAGAATCAATCGTATCTATGAAGGAACCAATGAGATCAATCGCTTATTGACTGTGGATATGGTATTGAAACGTGCCATGAAGGGTAAGCTTGATCTGATGGGTCCTGCCATGTCTGTTCAAAAAGAGTTGATGAGTATTCCTGATTTTGGCGCAGAAGAAGAAGGTGCTTTTGCAAAAGAACTGAAATACATTGCCAACTTTAAAAAATCTATTCTGATGGTTGCAGGTGCTGCTGTTCAGAAGCTGATGATGCAATTGGAAAAAGAACAAGAAGTATTGATGAACATTGCTGATATGGCCATCGAAACATACAATGCTGAAAGTGCCTTACTGCGTGTGATGAAACTCACCGAGCAGAAAGGAGAAGCGGCTGTTAAATTACAGGCTGATATCATGCGTACTTATTTGTATGATGCTGCAGACCGTATCAATAAAGCCGGAAAAGATGCCTTGAACAGTTTTGCAGAAGGCGATGAATTAAGAATGATGCATATCGGATTAAAGCGTTTTACTAAAGTGGAGCCCTTTAACACCAAGGATGCCCGTCGCAGGATCTGTGAGAAATTGGTGGCAGATAATGGCTATCATTTCTAAGAAAAAAAATCGGGAAAAAATTACCATTTTTCACAAAGATTTTACATATTTGATTTTTGTTTTACGGTTGCTTGCTCAAACAAAGGTCTCACTGTTCAAAAGCAGTGAGGCCTTTTTGTTTGGAATTATCCTAAATTGATCCAATGAAATATTTTCTTTTACTACTCATAGTTGCTCATTTTCAGGTACAAGCACAAAACCGTTTGTATGAACCCTGGATCGGAAGAACGAAAGGGAAGTTACCTGCATTGGCGTATGGTTTAGGGGAAGACCGATTAGGCGGAGCAAAAATGGGTTATATCGATTCCAATGTTGCTCTTCGTGTCATGGATACAGTAAAAGGGATGTATCTCGTTCAATTATCAAAATTTCACCAGGCATATATCGAACAGCAATATGTAAAGACAGATAGTCTGAATAAGCTGAAGCCTTGGTATGTCACAGGATCCATCAGCGCAAAAGGAGATTCTGCCTATGATTACATCAATGTGATCATGGAAGAAAAACTTCCGTATAAAAGTTGGATGGAGATCAATCCTTCAAAAATTGTGGTAGATATCTTCGGGGTTCAGAGTAACACGAACTGGATCACTCAATTGACTTCATTAAAGGAAGTAAAAAATGTTTACTACCATCAAACAGAAGATGATGTATTTCGAGTAACTATTGAATTAAAACATAAACAGCATTGGGGATATAGTGTAGGATACAATGGAAGAGCATTGTCGGTAAAAATTAAAAGACAACCTTCTCTTCTGGATGTTAAAAAATTGAAGATCGCTATTGATGCCGGTCATGGTGGAACGAATACAGGAGCCAGTGGTATCAAAGCCAAGGCTTCAGAAAAAGTATATACACTTCGCTTTGCGAAAGCACTTCAGAAATACTTAAAGGCGAAAGGAGTGAAGCAGATCATCATGACACGAACCGATGACACTACTTTCGATAACAAAGACCGTATCCTTTGGTTACAAGAACAAAATCCGGATGTACTGATTAGTCTACACCTCAACTCAAGTGCCAATACCAATGTAAGCGGCACCAGTACTTATTATAAACACATTGGATTCAGACCGCTGACCAACACCATTCTAAAACGAATGCTTGAATTAAAGCTCAATGAATTCGGTAATGTAGGAAGTTTCAATTTCGCACTCAACTCTCCAACTGATTTTCCCAATGCATTGGTAGAGATCGCTTTTCTAAGTAATGAGGCTGATGAAAAGAAGATCATCAATTCAAAATTTCATTCAGATGTTGCTGCAAAAATTTATCTAGGATTATTGGATTGGTTGAAAACATCAAAATAATCAAAAGCAAAACCCCTGCGCCTTTTCTGTTGCGTAAATTAACCGCAGAGAAAAGAGCACGCAGGGGTTTCGCTGAGAGTGGATTTAATGTTTGATGAATCGATCAAAGAATTCAATTGTTCTCAACATCTGGTCAATTCTTTGTCTGTTATTACCGCTTCTTGTTAATTCATGTGTTCCGCCCGGATGACGAACATACTCTACAGTTCTTCCTAACACTTTCAAACTCTTGTACAACATTTCACTTTGAATCACACCGGTACGTAAATCATTCTCTCCATGAAAAATGATAAAAGGTGTTTTTATCTTATCTACATAGTTAATCGGAGATTCTCTTTCCAGAATTGGTTTTACATTCTGTTCCCATGGATAACCGCCAAAATAATTTGGCACCAATCTCCATGCATTCCCTTCACCAAAGAAGGTTCCTAATTCATATACACCTCTTTGTGCACAGGCGGCTTTAAAACGCTGGTCATGCGAAATGATCCAAGCAACAAGGTATCCGGCATATGAACCACCTGTTACTGCGAGTTTTGTGGTATCAATAAATCCACCGGCTGCTGCTTTATCCAGATAAGTCAATACATCAGAAGTGGGTCCTGCTCCCCAGTCATTGATATTACCTCTCAGGAAATTGAGACCATAGCCACCTGAACCTCTTGGATTACCATATACTACAACATAACCTTTGGCAGCGTAATACTGAAACTCATGCCACATTGAATTTTCTCCGGGCCCCCACATGGAAGAAGGTCCGCCATGAATATTGAGTATCGCAGGATATTTTTTTCCGGGTTCATAATTTGTAGGTTTCATCACCCAATATTCTACTGTCATTCCTTTTTCATTCACAAAAGAAGCTTTTTCAGGGAAACTTAGTTTTTTCTGCTGCAGCCATTCATGGTTGAAAGAGGTTAATCGGGTTTCATTTTTCATGGACAAATCTGCACTATAGAGTTCAGAAGGATTACTCACCTGTGTTTTGGTATACAAGATCTGATTACCACGTAAATCAAAACTGCTGATACCGGCATCCACTGAAGATAATGCTGTTACCTGGCGGGTTTTAATTTCTGCTCTGTACAAAGGAATACCTCCATTGCTTTGCGCAGTAAAGTATAACGACTGCTCATCTTTACTCCAGGTAATACCTCCCTTATTTCTATCGAATGGAATTTCAACTATATCTTTTGTCGTACCATTCAAAGGCATGATGGCCAGAGATGGGATACTTACAAAAGAAGTGTTGCCAAACTGAAAAGCGATCCATTTTCCTGAGGGTGAAACAACTGGGTTGTTATAATTCTTTCCTTCTTCTCCCAATATCTTTTTTAGATTACTACCGTCTGTATTACACAAATAGATATGTCCTTCTAATTCGCGATCAGGGTGTTGCTTGAGTTGCGCATTGCCTGTCAAGATCAATTGTTTTCCATCCGGTGAAAAGTCTGCACTGGTAAAGCGATTAAACCCATGTGTAATCGCTTTTGGACTTGCATTCGGAACAGCATCCATGATAAAGAAATGATTGAATGCTAATTCTGATGAGGTAGTTGCCTCTTGTTGAAAGTTCAATTTGTTGATGACTTTTGCTTTTTGTGCTATGGCATTTTGATTCAAGTATGCTCTGATCTCTTCTGTTGATCCATCCGGATCTGCTTTGGCATTGCTATTGAGCAGGTGTTCATTTCCGGGAAATCCGGGTTTTTCCAATGACCAAACAGGAGGTTTTTTACCTGGGTTCAGTTCTTCATCATTCACTAATTGTTCCAAACGAATATTGGCCGAAAAAAGGATCTTTTTCCCATCCGGACTCCATTTGGGATTGCCTACACCATAACGGAATTTGGTCAACTGAATAGGTTCGCCTCCTTCCATCGATAAAAGGAATAATTGTGGTCTGCCTTCCGCAGCTCTTACAAAAAGTAATTGCTTGCTATCCGGGCTCCAAACAGGCTGTCCAGCGGGCTGACCGGTTAATTGTCTGATCGAGCCGTCATTTTGCAGGAGATAAAGTTTGTTGGCATACCGGTATTCCCATTTGGTATCGCCATCGGGCTCAATACTGGTAACAGTAAACAGTGTTTTAGTGCCATCGGGGCTAACATTGACATTTCCGACCTGATGGATCTTCAACATATCCGTCACTTTAATGGTCTCAGAGCCATTTTGGGCGATCACGAATTGAACCAGACAAAGGCTGATCCAGACAAATAAATGCTTCATGGTATTGATTTGAAGCATTTAAAGTACAAATAAATGACATGCACAGTCACAGGCTTTTGTACTTTTACGGGCTAAAAACAATGAAAAATGGGTAAACTGGTACAAGAATTCAATGATTACAGGGAGAAGATGAATGAAGTGATCCTGAGTAAGAATAACCTCGTGATGAAGCGATTGTGGAACCTCGATACCAATACTTACGATGAAGGTGCATTGGACAAGAAAACCAAAGAAATGCTCGGACTAGTAGCCAGTATGGTATTGCGTTGCGATGATTGTATCAAATACCATTTAGGGAAATGCCATGAATTGGGGGTGAATACTGACGAAATGTATGAGATATTTGCAGTAGCGAACATCGTAGGCGGAACCATTGTTATTCCGCATACCAGAAGAGCTGCTGAATATTGGGAAGAATTAATTGCGAATGCGTCTTAAAAGTTTCAGAACTTTAATAGAGCCATCTATTGTATACTTTAATCATAGATCTGAATGTCAACAACAACTACAAATACAGGCGTAACACTAACTGCTAAAGATTTTGCTACAGATCAGGAAGTGCGTTGGTGTCCGGGTTGCGGAGATTATTCCATCTTAGCACAAGTGCAAAAGATCATGCCGGGTATTGGTGTGCCGAAAGAGAATATAGTCATCATCAGTGGTATCGGTTGTAGTAGCCGCTTTCCATATTACATGAATACTTATGGGATGCATTCGATCCATGGAAGAGCAACTGCCATAGCCAGTGGATTAAAAGCAACAAGACCGGAATTGAGCGTTTGGATTGTTACAGGTGATGGTGATGGATTAAGTATCGGGGGTAATCATACCATTCATTTATTGAGAAGAAATTTTGATGTCAATATTTTATTGTTCAATAACCAGATCTATGGATTAACGAAGGGGCAATATTCTCCTACTTCTGAAGAACAAAAAATAACCAAGAGTACACCATTTGGAAGTATTGATCATCCGTTCAATCCCTTGGCTTTGGCCATGGGTGCGGATGCTAGCTTTATTGCGCGTAGCATGGATAGAGATCCTAAACATTTACAAGCCATGCTTACCCGTGCTCATCAGCATAAAGGAGCTTCTTTATTAGAGATCTATCAAAACTGTAACATCTTTAATGATGGTGCTTTTGAAATTTTTACTGAGAAAGGAACTAAGCTCGATGAAGGATTGTTTTTGGAACAAGGAAAGCCGTTAGTATATGGCGCCAATCAGCAAAAAGGGATTAAGTTGGATGGTATGAAACCTGTTGTGGTAGATCTTACAGATGGTACACATAGTATTGATGATTTGTGGACCCATGATGAAAGAGATTTCTACAAGGCACAGGTGTTGATCAGAATGTTTGATAATCCTAATCAACAAGGAACACATTTCCCAAGACCTTTTGGTGTATTCTTTGAAACAGAGCGTGCCTGTTATGAAGATGTGATGGCGATGCAGATTGAAGAGATCATAGCAACAAAAGGCAAGGGTGATTTGGATAAATTATTACGCGGAAAAGAAGTCTGGGAGATTGTTTAATATTCTTGAACACACTCGATAACAGAAAAGCTCCGATTCTTATCGGAGCTTTTTCATTATCAAAAATCATCGAACTGAGACATTGTTATAATCTGGCGATATCGTGTTTAATAGCGAATAAAGCCAAACCGACACGTGTAGCTGTTTGTAATTTCTGGAAGAGTATATCTCTTGTTTCATCAACCGTTTTGAGACTGGTACCCATGAGTTCAGCGATTTCGCGATAAGATTTATCAGTGCAGGCCCATCCCAAAAATTCTTTCTCCTGATCGGTTAGCTCTGTGAACTTGGTGATCTCAGCATCTTCTTCCGGAGAGGTTTTCATGGTGTGCATGATATTATCGCACATCAACTTATTAAGATAGACCCCTTTTGTAACGATGCCGTCCAATGCTGCTTTTAATTCCTGTGGTTTGCTGTCTTTTAGTAAATATCCTTTCGCTCCATTTTTAAACATACGAATGATGGAACGTTCATCATTGAGCATGGTGAGGGCAAGAATTTTTACTTGTGGGTGATGTGTAGTGAGCCATAAAGCTGTTTCATAGCCATTCATATCAGGCATGGTTATGTCTAGCAGAACTACGTCGGGTAAATTATTAGGGTCAATCAATTCGATCATATGTTTTCCGCTATTCGCTTCAAACAAAACAGTATAACCACTAAATGAATTGACCAATGAGGCAAGCCCGTTCCTTAACAAAACATGATCATCTACCAGGGCGATTTTAGTCATATGCGAAACAATTAGCACAATGAAAACTACTGTTTGTTGGTATTTACAGTACTTTTCTAAATAGAAAATTACGCTTTTTTTTGGAATGCAAATCTCTGTTATCTCTAGAATTAATAACCGAGATTTTCACCGTATTCTTTTCAGTGAAAACACCCTAATATTTTGGGTGTTTTCTACGTTGGAATTTGTTATTGACTATCCTACATTTACCATGGGTAGAGAAGAAAAACGGTAGCAATGCCGGTAGATTTTCTCGTATTCAGTTTTCATTAGGGGTTACAAGTGAAAAAGGCGGCACAAGGCCGCCTTTTTCTTTTTGTATAAATTTTTATAATTGTTTTCTTAACTCTTTTTCTGCCTGTTCAAAGATTTTCTTTCGCTTCCAGTTATACCAAGGATGCGGAAGCGTTTTTTTCATTACCGTATCAATATTTCTCATCCCGAATAAATTCCATACACCATTTAATTTTCCTGTAACAGATGATTGCATGGCTCTTAAACTCATAGCAAACCCACTATCTAAATATTCCATATGATGCCAAAAACCGGCAGGCATAAAGAGGGTGTCTCCATGTTCCAATGTTACATCAAATCCATGTGCAATTTTTAATGCAGGAAATTGATCATAATCCGGTGATCCATTTTGTTGGTGGTAATGGCTAAAGTCGGCCAAACTCAATACTTCAAAGGGTTTTCTGTACAGCTTATGTTGCTCTTCAAACGGAAATAACAATACCTTTTTTCTGCCTACAAATTGTGTATGCAGGATATGACTCATGTCAATATCAAAATGCATATGGGTAATACTGGTGGCGCCACCTACAAACAACATGGGGTATCGCTTCACAAAACCACTCATCAGCTCATCGGGCCAAGTGAAATCTTTGGTCAGTTGAGGAGCATGTTCAAAAATATTGAAGAGAAAAATACGCCAAGCCGCGGGGCCGCTTCGGATCATATCAATGTAATCACCAAACGTTTTGTAATCATCAGCAGTATTAATGGGTGTATATGCATCACTTTTGATGTTATTGTATAAGCCCACTTTTTTATCTCCAACTAATTTTTTGAAATAATCCCAGTTCCATTTATCATAAGCAGGCCATGATTTAGCGAGATCACGAATCACAAGCGGGCGTTTGGGAAGATAATAATGCTCCTTAAAATCAGCAGGGCTGATGGCATCTACTATGTCTACCTCCGATAAACGCATTTTAATATTTTTCGCAAAAATAAGTTGATTGGGCTGTTAATAAAAGCATAATCAGCTATTCGCCAGTTTTTTGCCTGATTTTCATTTTTCAGTAATACAGATTATATTTAATGATGCTGCTGCAGGTTCATCCAGACAATCCCAATCCAAGACATCTCCGAACCATTGCCGAATGTCTGCTTTCCGGGGGTGTTATTATTTACCCCACAGACACCATTTATGGTCTGGGTTGTGATATTTTTCAGCATAAAGCTGTGGAACGAATTGCGCGTATCAAACAAGTAGATCCCAATAAAGCCCAACTGAGTTTTGTGTGTTATGATTTAAGTGATTTGAGTCAATACACTAAAAGTATCTCTACTCCTTTGTATCGTTTATTGAAACATTATTTACCGGGTCCTTATACATTTATTCTGCCGGCAAGTAAAGAAGTACCCAAAATTCTTCAAAGTAAAAAAAGCACGATCGGACTACGTGTACCTAATAACAATATTGCCAGACATATCGTCAAAGAACTTCGACATCCTATTTTGTCTGCCTCATTACCCGGTGATATGGTTGAAGAATATACCGATCCGGAGATCATGTATGAAAAGTTTGGTAAACTCGTTGACATTGTAGTCGATGGCGGAATAGGAGGAATGGTGCCATCTACTGTGATTGATTGTACCCAAGATACTTATGAAGTTATAAGAGAAGGTGCCGGTGAATGGGAGGAATAGTTCATTACCATTTCAATGCTAATTGTTGTGGTAAGATGTTGAAGCTTTTCCTGTGATGCTCGCAAAGCCCATATTGTTGAATGGCATTTCGATGTTCAGCAGTCCCATATCCTTTGTTGTTATTCCAGCCATATTGTGGGTATTGATGATGCAGTTTCATCATGTATTCATCACGATAGGTTTTAGCCAGTACACTTGCTGCAGCAATAGAAGCGTAAAGTCCGTCACCTTTAATAATACATTGATGGGGTATATTTTGAAATGGCGTAAATCGGTTCCCATCAATCAATAGTAATTCCGGTTTTACTTTCAATTGCTCAATGGCCAAATGCATAGCTTTCAAAGATGCTTTCAAAATATTGATCTTATCGATCTCTTCACAAGAAACAAATGCCACTGCCCAACTGATGGCTTCTTTTTCAATGATCGGACGCAACTGATCCCGCTGTTTTTCTTTCAATTGTTTGCTATCATTCAATATAGGGTGATGAAAATCTTTGGGAAGAATCACTGCGGCTGCAACTACGGGTCCTGCATAACAACCCCTACCGGCCTCATCACAACCGGCTTCCTTTAATTTGGCTTGAAAGGAAGATTGTAGCATCAGATAAAAATTGAACAAAGTTCCGGATAAAAGGAAAATACTATACACAAAATAAGGCTTCCTTTTATGAACATGGTAAATTTGCTATTCATTCAAGTTGGGTATTATGGAGCAGGGAAATCAGTATTCGTCAAAGTTGGTTGCAAGATGGTTGTTGTTAGGTGTGATCATGACCATTATTCAGGTGGCATTGGGTGGTATTACCCGTTTAACAGGCAGTGGCTTGTCCATTACTGAGTGGGATGTGATCACAGGCACTTTACCTCCTCTGAATGAACAGGCTTGGATGGTCGAATTTGATAAGTACAGACAAACTCCTCAATTTCAACTTTTGAATTTTGAATTCACTCTTTCAGATTTTAAGTTCATTTTTTTCTGGGAATGGTTTCATCGTTTATGGGCAAGATTGATTGGGTTGGTATTTGCAGGTGGGTTTATTTGGTTCATCGTTCGTAAGCACTTTAAAAAAGAAATGATACAGCCCTTGGCTGTTCTGTTTTTATTAGGCATTCTTCAAGGGGCTGTGGGTTGGATCATGGTAGCAAGTGGCTTAACCGGGGATGCTGTATATGTAAAACCAACAAGACTTGCTTTACATTTCATTTTTGCATTGGGATTGCTGTGTTATACCTTTTGGTTCGCACTGAAATTATTGGTCAAAGAGGATCAGTTAGTACAGCAAAGACAGCTGCGCAATAAGAATCTTTTGCTAATTGCAGTTTTAGTAGTTCAATTGCTGTATGGTGCTTTGATGGCCGGACATAAAGCTGCCAATGTAGCTGCAACATGGCCAAAGATTAATGGGGAATGGATTCCTTCCAGTTTATTTTCGCATGAGCCTTTTCTACTGAATTTCATTGATAATAAAATCTTGGTTCATTTTATTCATAGAGGATTGGCATATGTATTGTTGGTGCTGATTATTCTATGGTCTATACAGCTTTGGAAAACAAAAGGATCTGTATTATTTCATCAGATCAGAATGATACCGTTAATACTCACCATTCTTCAGGTTCTGCTGGGGATTTTTAGTATCTTGACGAGCACAGGAATCATACCTGGACAATGGGGTAGCTTTGAATGGATGGCGCAATTGCACCAGTTAACAGGAATGTGTTTGTTACTTTCATTGGTATTCACCCTGTTTGTCATTCGACCGCAAGTAAAGACGGCTTGAACAACGATGTGATTGCAGTGATGTGATCCATCATAATGCATGATCCATGGAAAGATTGAAGCTATACTTAACAGGTTTCTGGTTTTCATTTCCGCTTCAGTTATTGTTACTTCATTTTCGCAAGTACCAAATCTTTCTTGTATTTTGGTACATACTCTTCTCTACCGTTGGAGGTGGCTTCATGCGTGCTTTCGGAGCAGATTCACTATTTCTTGGACCGGAATATTTTGGAAAGATCACAGCTCTGAGTACTGCCATTGTGGGTTTTGCAGTGGGCATCTTTATTATGAGCTGGAACATTACCACTTTTATTCTTTTTAGTAAATACTTCCGTTTTCTGGCCACTACGGCACAACCTTTTTTGAAGTATTGTATCAACAATGCTGTATTGCCACTTTTATTTCTTGCCTTTTATTTCAGCAAAGCCATTAGTTATGCAAAGTATCAGGAGTTATTCGCATCAAAAGACATACTCTTGATGGTACTGGGTTTTTCAGGCGGATTATTTTTATCGATACTCATTGCATTTGTTTATTTTTTTGGAGCTGATAAGACCATTTACAGAAGTATGGCAACGGTTATTGATACGGCTAACGTACATTATGCATTGGCTTCCAAAAATAATCCCTTACCAAAACCCAAGCCGGAGCTCAGAGTAGAGTGGTTTTTTAGTGCGCGTTTTGGATTGCGTAAGCCTAGAGATGTCAGACATTATAGTCAAGATTTTCTCGACTCAGTATTTAAGCGTCACCATTTTGCAGCAGTCATAGCCATCACAATTGCTTTTGTGTTTTTGATAGGTACCGGATATATCTCAGATACTCGTTTATTTCAATTACCGGCAGCAGCAAGTATCACCATTTTCTTTGCTATTCTGATAGCAGGCGCCGGAGCTGTTTCCACTTTCTTACATAGTTGGAGCATACCCCTGGTGGTGATATTATACTTAGGTATTAATTGGTTGTATCAACAGGAGATTATTGATCTTCGGAATAAGGCTTACGGTTTGAGTTATAATAGCAAAGATGAAAGACCTGTCTATTCTCGGGAATCTATCATGGAGTTAGCAAGTGATAGTAATATTCTAGAAGACAAGCAGGCATACATCCATATTCTGAATAAATGGAAGGCAAAGCAATCATCACCTAAACCTGTCATGATCTTGATCAATACAAGTGGCGGTGGTATTCGGAGTGCAACCTTTACCATGAATGCATTGCAAACGCTGGATAGTATCATGGGAGGGAAGTTGATGCAACAAACTTTTCTCATTAGCGGAGCATCAGGAGGAATGTTGGGAGCTGCTTATTTCAGGGAATTGTATTATCGAAAACAACAAGGAGAAGCCATTCATCTTCAAGATCAACAATACCTGAAAGACATTTCCCGTGATTTACTGAATCCGCTTTTCTCTTCTTTTATAACGAGGGATCTGATTGGTCCGGCAAAGCCTTTTCAGGCACATGGGTATCAGTATACTAAAGATCGTGGGTACGCTTTTGAACAAAAGCTCAATGAAAATACACGCGGTTATCTCAATAAAACATTGAATGACTACAGAAAGCCGGAAGCCAATGCAGAGATACCGATGATGTTCTTTAATGCAGTGATCACACGTGATGGCAGAAAACTGGTTATGGCCACGCATCCTGCACGGTTTATGATGCGTCCCTTAACAGATACTGCCAAGATCAATGTAATGGATGCGGACGCTATAGATTTTCATAGCTTCTTGGCTCAAAAAGACGCTACTAATATCGGGATACTTTCTGCGCTAAGAATGAATGCCACCTTCCCTTATGTACTTCCCAATGTTTGGTTACCTACAACTCCCGTTATTGATGTGATGGATGCAGGATTGCGTGATAATTTCGGACAAGAAACATCTTTGCGTTTTATGGATGTTTTTAAAGATTGGTTGAAAGAGAATACAAGTAAGGTGATTTTATTACAACTGCGCGATAGAAGTTTAAGCGACTGGGATAGACCCTTGGATGGTGCAAGTCTCATTAGCGCTTTTACAAAACCATTTCTGATTTTACAGAACAATTGGTTCAAGCTGCAAGACTACTATCAGCATGATCAGTTGGAGTTCAGTTCAGAAGCCTTTGGTGATAATTTCCATCGCATCTGTTTTCAATATGTTCCTTCTCGTCAGGAAGCACCTGCTAGCCTAAGCTTTCACTTGACCGCATCTGAGAAAAGAGATATTACTTTGGCATTAGGCGCTGCAGACAATCAAAGTGAGTTTAGAAGACTGGCTTCGTTGCTGAAGTGATCTTACTCGGGTTGTATCAACTCAAAATATTTTGGCATGATATGAATACTGAATTCATCTGCTGTCTCTCTTGGTTCACCATCAATATGTAGAGGTGCATGTTTCAGATTACTGATCTTGATAGAAGGTGTTTGAAAATATAGGATATTCTTTTGGGTCATGTCTTCTACTAGTTGTTGCAATTTATTATTACCGCGTATTTGTCTGAGAATAGCAAAAGGTAATTTTGCTTTATTCATTTTCTGCACGATCACAATATCGAGCATGCCATCATGTAAACTGGCCTGTGGTGCGATTTTGAAATTATTTCCAAACTGATTGCTATTCGCGATACTGATAAAAAATGCTTCTGAGAAAAAAGAAAAATTATCTAGTTTAATTTCAAACTGATAAGGATTGGCCCTGAAATAATTGATGATACTTTGTTGTGTATACGTTAGTAATCCTCTTGATGCTTTACTGGCAAAGTCATGTGCCACCTGTGCATCGAAACCAATACCACTGAGCATACATGAGTAGTGTTCATTCACCATGAAAGCATCGATGGATTTTGATTTTCCTTCAAAGATGAGTGATAATGCCAATTCAGGTTTTGTAGGAATACGTGCAGCCAATGCAAGCCCGTTACCGGATCCTAATGGAATAATACCAAAGCGTACGGGTAACCCATGTAAAGCTTGTGTAACTTGATTGACAGTACCATCGCCGCCAATGATTACAACATCTGTAAAATGTTCGGCTCTTATTTTTTCGCGGAGTAACTGATAATGTCCTCCGGCATTTGTATGCATGATTTCAAAAGGAATCGATCGATCCGTGGTTTCTTTTTCTATCAGTTTTTTGATCCCGTCTTTTCTGGATGTTCCCGAGATAGGATTTACCAGGTACACAATTTTTCTCTCCATCATCTCCTAATTAAATAATAGTGACTTGCTTTCAGGATCTGTCGTTTCAGAACTTGCAATATTGCATTTTCTTTTTGTAAAATCCTGTTAAAGCGTTTATACTACCATTTGAGTAAAGCGCTGGCCCATGTAAAACCACTACCAAATGCTGCCAGACAAACAAGATCTCCATTTTTTATCAACCCCTTTTCCCATGCTTCACATAAAGCAATAGGAACTGATGCTGCTGTGGTATTGCCGTATTGTTGAATGTTATTGTAGACCTGCGAATCGGATAATCCTAATTTCTGTTGCACAAACTGACTGATCCTTAGATTGGCTTGGTGTGGGATCAGCATATTGATATCAGAAGGTTGATAGTTATTTTTTGCTAAGGCCTCAACAATCACTTCGGGGAATTTGACAACCGCTTTTTTAAATACAGAAGGTCCGTCCATGAATGGGAAATTCTGTGCATTATCTATCATCTTATGACTCATGAACATTTGAGCTATTTCAGCATCATCAAAATCTGCATAGTTTTTTGTGCCCCAATAGTTGGCATGTGTGCCGGGGTTATACATTGCAAGTATTTCTGCAGATTCTCCATCGCTGTGTAAGTGCGTACTCAAAATTCCTTGATTATTATCTTCAGTAGGTTGTAATACTACTGCTCCTGCGCCATCACCGAAGATCACAGAAACATTTCTGCCTCTGGTAGTAAAATCCAAACCAAAGGAATGCTTCTCACTTCCTACAACAAGAATGTTTTTATACATGCCTGTTTGGATGAACTGATCGGCAACACTTAAAGCATATACAAAACCGCTACATTGATTACGAACATCTAAGGCGCCGATTTCTTTCATCTTCATGGCTCTTTGCAAAAGCACACCACATCCCGGGAAATAATAATCAGGTGATAAAGTTGCGAATACAATAAAGTCTATATCCTGTGCAGTGGTTCCTGCTCTTTCTATAGCAATACGAGCGGCTTCAACAGCCATGGTAGTGGTAGTTTCTTCTGTACGATGAGCGTATCTTCTCTCTTTAATACCGGTACGTTCCTGAATCCACTCATCACTGGTTTCCATATACTTGGTAAGATCTTGATTGGTTACGACGTTTTTGGGTACGTACATACCAATACCTGCTATTTTACTGCGGGGCATAGTCAATCGTTTGTTGTAACAGGCTAAGTTAGGGAAAATATTGGGTGGGGGAATAGCACATGGGTTATGGCATATGGTTCATAGCAGATAGATAAATATAATATCTAGTAACTTTTGTTAATGCATACGATAGATAACCCATCAAACATATTGCTATGAACTATATGCCATGACCTACTTGCCAAAAATCTTTTTCAAAAACAAAGCCGCTTCTTTCTCTACAGTGACAACATCTTTTGACTGAATAGGAGAACCCAGAACATGATTACCCGCATTTGGAATGGGTACCATTTTCTTAAGTGATGCGGGTGTGCTGATTTCTTCAAACATTTTTTTCATGGCACTGACTTTTACAACAGGGTCTTGCTCCTTTTCATTTTTGTAATAGTAGAGTGTTAATACGGGTTGTTTTATCTTTTCGAATGTTTCTTTATTCATTGTGCTCTCCAGCAGTTCTTCCAGCTCTGTTACTGCTTCGAGTCTGTATTGATCATTCCAATATTTTTTATAGGTATCTGTTTTATTCGGAACAATATTCATCTTTCCGCCCTTCACCAATCTGGCGATTTGTAATCCCCATGGATTATTGGTGATCCATGCATTAGGGTCATTGATAGCAATATTGGGTGATAATAATACAAGACCTGCAATCTCAGGATAAGTTGCTGCCAATTGTAATGCAAGTGTTCCACCGGTTGAGGTACCCATCAATATCACTTTGTTTCCCAATTGTTTTCCTATGGCATATGCTTCTTTTGCTGTTTCCCATAAACTGGTAGCGGTCATGTTTAAGAGTGCATCACTGGTATCAATACCATGCCCTGATAACCTTGACAGATAAAGGTTTGCACCCAACTGTTTTGCCAGATTGCGGTGTACCGGATTACCTTCTTCCTGACTTGCACTAAAACCATGTAGGTATACGATAGCATATTCTGTTTTATTTTTTAAAGAATCATTGTTCCAAATGATTCGTGCTTCATTGTCGGGTTTTAACTGATGTCGGCTCTCAATGGAAGAGATATATTGTATCAGTGATTCAGCATTTTCAGGTATAGAAGGAAGAGCTGCAGTATAAACAGGTTTTTCAGGGTTGGGACCTAAGAAGTAAATAATTACAAGTATTCCAATGATGAATAGAACTCTCTTTAAGATGCGCATGGATTTTTGTTTCCGTTAAGATACAGATTGTTGATGGATGTTTTTATTTTCTACACCACCATACCCATGCTATCAATAAAGGATGTATCAGTACCAAACGAATCCATCCCAGCCATTGGGGCACACATAGTCCATCAGGAATACAACTGTTGATCTGTATAAAGTAGATATGTGCAGGAATAAATGAAACTAACAATAGAATGATTCCCTTTGCAGCAAACACCCTTGTTTGTGGTAGCACTAATAAGCAGGCTAATACGATCTCTGCTATTCCCGCTATTACATTAATGAGACCATGCCAGGGTAGATACGGAGGGATCAATCCGCTATAAAATGATGGGTTGATAAAGTGATTGGCTCCTGCGAATAAATAAAAGGCAACCAAAAACCAGAAAGCAACTTTTTTCATTCAATTACTAGACATACAACGATGTATTTTGTTTATTTCTGACTGAATTATAGTGAGTTAGCCTGCTTTTGGGCTAGATATGTTGTTAAGTTTATATGTATCCTTTGCCCTCCGGGCATAAAGCCGTACCTTTGCAGCCTTAAAATTTTACATGGAAATAAGAAACATTGCCATTATTGCACACGTTGACCATGGCAAAACAACACTGGTAGACAGGATCTTACATGCTACCAAGGTATTCAGAGACAATCAGGAAACCGGCGAACTGATCATGGATAGCAATGATCTGGAACGCGAAAGAGGAATCACCATCTTTAGTAAGAATGCTGCTGTAACTTATAACGGCATCAAAATAAATGTGATTGATACACCGGGTCACAGTGACTTTGGTGGAGAAGTAGAGCGTGTTTTGAAAATGGCTGATGGGGTTATCTTATTAGTAGATGCTTTTGAAGGTCCTATGCCACAAACTCGTTTTGTATTGCAAAAAGCATTACAACTGAACCTGCATCCGATCGTAGTGATCAATAAAGTTGATAAACCGAATTGTCGTCCGGATGAAGTACATGATGCGGTATTCGAATTATTCTTTAACCTGGATGCTACAGAAGAGCAGCTGAACTTCCCTACTTTCTACGGTAGCGGTAAAAATGGCTGGTTCAATGATAGCTTAACACCAACAGAAGATATTCTTCCATTAATGGATGGTATCATTAAATATGTGCCTGCCCCGAAAGTAACAGAAGGTACTTTACAATTACAGATCACTTCATTGGATTACTCGTCTTTCTTGGGTCGTATTGCGATCGGAAAAGTAACTCGTGGTTCTATTAAAGAAAATCAGCCGATCGCATTGGTACAAGCAGATGGTTCTATCAAGAAGAGCCGTGTGAAAGAATTGTATGTATTTGAAGGAATGGGTAAGCGTAAAGTAACAGAAGTATTGTCTGGTGACCTTTGCGCAGTAGTAGGATTAGAAGATTTCAATATCGGAGATACGATTGCTGATGCTGAAAATCCGGAAGCTTTACCGATCATTAGTGTGGATGAGCCTACAATGAGTATGACTTTCAGTATCAATAACTCACCATTTTTTGGTCGCGAAGGAAAGTTTGTTACCTCTCGTCACCTGCGTGATCGTTTGATGAAGGAAACAGAGAAGAATCTCGCATTAAGAGTAGAAGACACAGACAGTGCTGATAGTTTCTTGGTATATGGGCGTGGAATTCTGCATTTGGGTGTATTGGTGGAAACCATGCGTCGTGAAGGATATGAATTGACAGTAGGTAATCCACAAGTATTGGTGAAACATATTGACGGAAAGAAATGTGAGCCTTATGAAGTGCTGGTTGTGGATGTTCCAAGTGAATTCAGTGGTAAAGTGATCGATCTTGTTACCCAGCGTAAAGGTGAAATGCTGGTGATGGAAAGCAAAGGAGAGATGCAACACCTTGAATTTGAAATTCCTTCCAGAGGTTTGATCGGTCTTCGTTCTCAGATGTTGACCAATACTGCAGGTGAAGCTGTAATGGCACACCGTTTCTTGGAATACAAGCCTTGGAAAGGTCCTATTCCCGGAAGAAACAATGGTGTATTAATCGCTAAGTTTCAGGGAGTAACGACTGCTTATTCTATTGATAAGTTACAAGATAGAGGTAGCTTCTTTATCGATCCAGGAGAGGAAGTATATGTTGGACAGATCATTGCTGAGCATATTAAGCCGGGAGATCTGAATGTGAATGCGGTAGAAGCAAAGAAACTGACCAACCACCGTGCGAGCGGTAGTGATGACAGTGTTCGTATTACTCCGAAATTGCAGTTTACATTGGAAGAGTGCATGGAATACATTCAACAAGATGAATGTATTGAAGTAACTCCGAAGAGTATTCGTATGCGTAAGACAGTGTTGAACGAAGAAGAGCGTAAGAAAGTGAGTAAGATGATGCAGTCTGAAGCGGCAGGATAATACTGTGAAAATATATTCAAAAGCCATCTCTTATAGGGATGGCTTTTTTATTATGGATATTAAAACCACCGCCATGGGCGGTGGTCAGGGTTAAATGCGCTAGCTAGTATATTTGTGTATGCCAAAGTACCGAAAGCTGTCGCACACGTTTTATCACTGTACGTACCATATAGTATGGACGCCGAAATATCGATTTAAGGTATTGCGAGATATGGTAGCAGATGCAGTTGAGGATCGAATCAGGGCAATATGTGAGTGGAAAGAAGTAGAGGTTATGGAGTTAAGCATACAACCAGATCATGTACATCTAGTGTGTAGTATACCACCGAAGATGAGTGTGTCAGAATTTATGGGGATATTAAAAGGAAAGACGGCGATCATGTTGTTCAAGAGTTATACGAGTTTGCGCAAGAAGCCATACTGGGGCAATCACTTTTGGTCAAGAGGATATTTTGTGAGTACAGTAGGTTTAGATGAAGAGAAGATAAGAAGTTATGTGAAGTATCAGGAAGGAGAAGACCGTAAGGAAGACGGTACACAAGATCTTTTGTTTTAGTATACCCCTGTAAGGGGTTGTATTCAAATTAATACCCCCACCTTTGGTGGGGGTTATTTACTTTGTATCTACAGTCGTATTCGGTTGAGTATTTGCAGAATGTACGTTTATAATTGTATTGTCTGCGAGCAGTTGATTCGTATTACAATTATCCCCATCACAACAAGGCAAGGCATTGGTAGTACAAACCGGACATTGATAATGTCCATGTACATGCACCATATGTACCATATGACCACAAAATAAACATTGCATTTGCATATGGTGAAGTTAGTGACCGAGTTGTATAGTTGATAGTTGTTTTTTCAACAATGCTGTGCAAAAAAAAGCCGCCTAAAAAGGCGGCTCGCTTTGCTTAATAACCTGAATTACTTACCAGAATTTTTTCTTGATTCAGTTTCACTCAGGAAAACATTGATCTTTTCAGTAAAAGTTTCTTCTCCTTGCTGAATTCTGAAAGTAAGTCTGTCTGCATCGTCTTGTGACAATACCAATCTTTTATCAAAACTCTTTGCATTGTAATGTTCTTTGAAGAATAGATCACCCTTTGCGTCCAATACCAACAAAGTAAATTTCTTACCGGTTGGATTATTGAATTTAATGTTGAATGATACTTGTTCTTTTGAAGAACCTGTGTACTTGATCTCAGCCTTAGAAGCTGCGTCAGATCCACTTACTGCATTGTTTGCAGAAGCGTTGAATAATGTTCCTACTGCAAAAACAGTGCTTAGTGCTAATCCCTTTACAATAGATTGAATTGTTTGCTTTTCCATGTTGTTGTTTTTTTACTTTGAATAATAGATAACCTGTCCTTGAATCGTATCAAAGACTTTCGTAGTGCAAGTAAAAATTTCGTAAAAGCAAAAACGTAGAAGCGAAGCAGGTTGGACTTTTTATGTCCAAGGATGTACATCAGATTTCCTGTCGTATATCCTTAATACCTGCAAGGTAGAAAAGGTAACCCTCGCTAAAAAGCGATTTGTGGTAAGCGGTGTTAAGATATCTATAAATGCTATATATTAACGATCGTTAGTTTGAAGAGCGGGTTTATTCAAAGTATCCCATAATACATCTTTCAAAGCAGTTAATCCTGTTTGTGTAACAGATGAAATAAATAAGTGAGGAATATTTTTTGGAAGCTCTTTACTGATCGCTTCTTTGAGTTCATCATCTAGCATGTCACTTTTACTGATGGCAATGATGAAATCTTTTTGAAGCATTTCAGGATTGTATTGTTCTAATTCATTTCTAAGTATCTCAAACTCTTTTTTGTGATCTGCACTATCTGCAGGAATTAAAAAAAGCAAAACTGCATTTCTTTCAATATGTCTTAGGAAGCGATGTCCCAATCCTTTTCCTTCTGCAGCTCCTTCAATGATACCGGGAAGATCCGCTATACAAAATGATTTTGAATCACGGTATTCAACCATTCCCAGTTGTGGCGTTAATGTTGTGAAAGCGTAATTCGCAATTTTGGGTTTAGCGGCTGTAATCACAGAAAGTAAAGTTGACTTTCCTGCATTGGGAAATCCTACTAATCCAACATCTGCTAATACTTTTAATTCTAAGTTCTTCCATCCCTCCACACCAGGTTCGCCGGGTTGCGCATGTTCAGGTACTTGGTTGGTAGGTGTTGCGAAATTGCTGTTGCCCAATCCACCACGTCCACCTTTCATCCAAACAATCTGTTGTCCGTCTTCTAATATCTCTGCTTCAACTTTCCCGGTCTCCTCATCTTTTGCAACCGTGCCTAATGGAACTTCAATAATGATGTCTTTACCATCATGACCGGTACAGTTGTTTTTGCTACCTGGTTCACCATTTTCAGCCAATACATTCTTAAAATACCGCAGGTGCAGTAGCGTCCACATTTGGGCATTACCTTTTAAGATGATATGACCGCCGCGACCACCATCACCACCATCAGGCCCACCTTTAGCGGTTAATTTATTGCGCATAAAATGTTTAGCCCCGGCACCGCCGTGACCACTGCGACAAAAGATGCGGATATAATCGATGAAGTTTGTTTTCTCTGACACTATTGAAGATTACCTCGTTTAATGGGTACAAAGGTACAAAAATGTCAGCCGTCTTGGTTTTTCCTTTGTTGATGCCAAGTTTTATAGAGTCGGCTAGTTTCTGAATCAGTTTCATCTGACAGGGAAGAGGGTATTTCTCTTAATGGTTCACAGATTTTCCAGTGTTGACGCATTTCATTAGGTAACTGTTGGTACAACTGTGTTCCTTCTGTTTTCCAATGGATCATTTCATCACTAACCTCTCTGATTTTTTTAGCCGGATTTCCTACAATTAAACTTCTTGCTTCAAATATTTCATCTGCTTTTATGAAACTTAAAGCACCCACAATACATTCATCCTCTAATAACACATTGTCCATGATCACGCTATTCATGCCTATCAAACAGTTTCTTCCAATGGTTGCTCCATGAATAATCGCCCCGTGACCGATATGTGCACCCTCTTTGAGATGAACGGTAACTCCGGGAAACATATGAATGGTACAATTCTCTTGTACATTACATCCATCTTCAATAATGATTCTACCCCAATCGCCACGAATAGCAGCACCTGGACCAATATAAACATCCTTACCAATGATGACATTTCCGGTTACAACAGCTTGGGGATGAATAAATGCTGTTTTATGTACTACTGGAATATGCTCTTTAAACTGATAGATCATACTAAAGTTTTACCTGTTCTAAAACAAGTGCCTTTAAAAACAGCTACTTGTTCATTTTTTTGATTCGTGATCGTAATAAAGTATAAACCAGTACTTCTTCCGTTATGAGTTTCTTTTGCTTCCGCTGTGAGTTCATCACCTACTTGTATGGCTTTTGTAAAGTTGATAGAGGTATCTAATGCAACGGATAAGTTATTGCGGTTATTGCAAGCAAATGCGAAAGCACTGTCTGCCAATGAAAAAGCGATCCCTCCATGTACGATACCGAACCCATTGATCATTTCTTCCCTTACGGTCATTTTGATTTTACTATATCCCTCTTGAATATCTAATACTTCAATTCCCAGCCATTGGGAAAACTTATCATGAAGCATCATATGATCAACGACCTGTCTGTATGGATTGCTCATAAAGTAATTTTAGGATCCTTTGAATTGTGGTGCACGTTTCTCTAAAAATGCCTGTACACCTTCCTTGAAATCATGTGTATCAGCAGCTTTTTGCTGATATACATCTTCCAATTGCAACTGTGTCTCTAAATCATTCGTAGCTGATTGATTCAGTGCATGTTTAATATAGGCCAATGCTTTGGTAGGCATTTGAGCAAGGGTTGTTGTAATATTTTTAGTAGCTTCTGTAAATTCTTCGTCAGGAAATACTTTATATAACATCCCTAATCTTTCCGCCTCTTCAGCACTTACTTTATCTCCTAGCATCATTAATGCACTTGCTTTCTGCCAACCGATCAAACGAGGTAAGGTATAAGTGCCTCCGCTATCCGGTATCAAACCGATCTTTGAAAACGCCTGAATAAAGGAAGCGGATTTAGTAGCAATAACAATATCACAAGCCAATGCGATGTTAGCTCCGGCACCAGCTGCTACACCGTTCACAGCAGCTACTACCGGTTTAGGCATATTTCTTAATCGAGTAATGATAGGGTTATAATGTTCACTCAAAATCTTTTGCATGCCCGGTCCATTCGGATCAACTACTTCTGCAAGATCTTGCCCGGCACAAAATCCTTTTCCCGCACCTGTTAGATATACAGCCCTTACTTCATGTAATGAAGCACACTCATCTAATTTTGATTGTAATAAAAAGGCCATTTCTCTATTAAAAGAATTCAGTTTATCCGGTCGATTCAGTGTAATAAAGGCAATACCGTCTTCGATATGAAAAAGAATGCTGGACATGTTAGTTGATTTATTCAAAAATAAGGTCTTCTATCTGCCAAGGCAATGAAAATAATCAAAGGTCTAATGACACTTGAAATAATCAAAAGGCTCTTTACAATCATTGCATTTATACAAAGCTTTACATGCTGTGCTGCCAAATTGTGATACCAATGTTGTATTCCATGAATTACACTGTGGACATTGGATAGCCTCCTCTTCCTGAAATGCATCCGGTGAGCATACGGCTTGTTTGTATTGAGGAGGGGCAATACCGTAGGCTTTTAATTTATTTTTTCCTTCCTCACTCATCCAATCAGTAGTCCAGGCAGGTGATAATACTTGCTTGACCTCCATCTGTTGATATCCTGCTTGTAGTAATACCATTCTGATATTCATACTGATCACATCCATGGCCGGACAACCACTATAAGTGGGTGTGATGGTGATGATGGGTTTAACAATGCCGTTATTAGATTTTACTGTTTCCACTGCTCTTACAATGCCTAGATCAAGAATGGTCAAAACAGGTACTTCAGGATCAGTTACTGTTTCCAATAAATGCCAGATCTTTTTTTCTTCGGGTGTGGTATGTTGTACAGCGATCGTCATATTATTTTACCATTCAGCTCCGGGATAAGCTCTTTGTAAGAATTGCATTTCAGCAAGTATGTATCCTATATGTTCTGTATGAATACCGGTTTTGCCACCTTGTTGTGCCCAATTTTTTTCAGGAATACTGATGGTCGCTTCTTCAAATACTTCCTGAACTTTTTGCAGCCACTGCTGACGAATAGTGGTAAGATCTACACTGATATGATCTTGCAACAACGCTGTTTCGTAATGAGCAGGTAAAAACATTTCACCGGTGAAATTCCATACTTCATCTACAGCAGTTAGGAGTCTTTGTTTGCTTTCTTCAGTGCCATCACCCAAACGAATCACCCATTCACTGCTCCATCGCAAATGATAAGTCACTTCTTTCAAAGACTTAGCGGCAATGGCTGAAAGCCTTGTATCTGCTGAGTTTTGTAAATGTTGATAGAAATAATATTGATACGTACTGAATAGAAACTGACGTAAAGTAGTTTGTGCCCAATCGCCATTGGGTAATTCAGTGATCAGTAAATTTTTAAATTCATGGACATCACGCAAAAAAGCAAGAGAATCTTGCGTAGCTCCATTACCTGAAAGTTCAGCAGCATATTGGTAAAGATTCCGTGCTTGTCCGATAAAATCAAGTGCAATATTTGAAATGGCAATGTCCTGTTCCAATACAGGTCCATGTCCACACCATTCGCTATTACGATGTCCTATGATCAATGCATTGTCTGCAAGGTGTAAAGTATAGTCAATCAGAGATGTGTTCATCAGTTGTAAATGAAGCGTTGATTAGATATGGGTCAGTTCATCCGGCAGGTCATAGAAAGTAGGATGACGATAGGCTTTATCATTGGCCGGATCGTACAATGCATCGGCATCATCCGGATTGCTGGCATGGATGTATTTACTTTCCACTACCCAAATGCTGATCCCTTCATTTCTTCTGGTATACACATCGCGGGCATTTTCAATGGCCATCTGTGCATCTGCAGCATGTAAGCTTCCTACATGTTTATGATCTAATCCTTGTTTACTTCTAATGAATACTTCCCATAAAGGCCACTCTTGTTTAGAGGAACCTGAAGTAGAAATATCGGCGGCACCATTCTTGCCTTCGCCATAATCGCCGTAGTAGTATTTTTGAATGTATTGTTTCATGGTTAGCTATTTAGCTATGAGCTGTGAGCTTCGAGCCACGAGCTTTTTTAGTTATTAATTATTTACTCACTATTCACTACTCACTTTTTGATTTTTGACTTTTCACTTTTGACTTTCAACCCTACGCCACTTTCACTTCTTTCCTCGCTACTCTTTTCGCAGCGTATGCAGAAGCGGCGTCTCTTACCCACTTTCCATCTTCCCATGCTTTCTTGCGTGCATCGAGTCTTTGTTTGTTACATGGGCCATTACCTGCAATGACTTGCCAGAATTCATCCCAATTGATCGCGCCAAAATCATAATGCCCTCTTTCTTCATTCCATTTTAAATCAGGATCAGGAATGGTGAGGTTTAATATTTTGATTTGCTCCGCGCAGATATCTACAAATTTTTGACGCAACTCATCATTGGTAAATCGTTTGATCTTCCACTTCATGCTTTGAATGGTATTTGGACTTTCATCATCTTTCGGACCAAACATCATGATACTAGGCCACCACCAACGATTGATAGCATCTTGTGCCATGCGGCGCTGCGCTTCATTACCGCGGCTCAATGTCAACAAAATTTCAAAACCTTGACGCTGATGAAAACTCTCTTCTTTACAAACACGAACCATGGCTCTTGCATATGGTCCGTAACTGGTTCTACACAATGGTACTTGGTTCATGATAGCAGCTCCATCAACCAACCAACCGATCGCTCCCATATCAGCCCAACTTAATGTTGGATAGTTGAAGATGGAAGAGTATTTGGCTTTACCACTGTGTAATTGCTCATACATTTCATCTCTGCTGATACCGAGTGTTTCCGCAGCAGAATAGAGGTACAATCCATGCCCTGCTTCATCCTGTACTTTTGCAAGAAGAATGGCTTTTCTCCTGAGGTTTGGAGCACGGGTAATCCAATTGCCTTCCGGTAACATGCCAACGATCTCGCTATGTGCATGCTGACTGATCTGTCGAATCAATGTTTGACGATATTTTTCAGGCATCCAATCCTTTGGTTCAATACGGATCTCTTTGTCGATCTTTTCCTGAAACAGTTGTTCCAAATTCTTTTCCATACGTTGCTATTTGGACTGTAAAAATACAAAAAGAATTGAATGATGCTAACAAATGTTAGTGTTTTAAAACTAAACAATTTGAGTTTTTGTTAGTTTTTGTTGATGATTTTAATAAGATGTAACTGATAGTGATGAACAGCCCATTATCTTTCAGGAATGAAAAAAGGGGTATTCATAGCGGTGTTGCTGATGTATTGTTGGACAATTGCAGCACAGACAAAGACACCGGCTTTTAAAAAAGAAATCGATGCTTTTCTAAGTGCAGATAGTTTACAATTTCCTGCAAAAGGACAAATATTGTTTGTGGGGAGTTCTTCATTTACTTATTGGAAAGATATCAAGGACTATTTTCCGGGATACCCAATCATCAATCGGGGATTTGGCGGATCATCATTACCGGATTTGATCAGGAATGCCGATAAAATCATCATTCCATATCAGCCAAAACAAATCATTATATATTGTGGTGAAAATGATATCGCTGATTCATTAGCTGCTACTCCTAAAATAGTAAGGGATAGATTCAAGCAATTATTTCAGATCATACGAACAGCATTAGGTAATGTACCTGTTGCATTTATATCTATCAAACCAAGTCCAAGCAGATGGAAGTTGAAAAAAAGTTTTTTGAAAGCGAATAAGTTGATCAAAAGATATTTGAAAAGGGATAGCAATGCTATTTATGTGAACATTCATGATGCGATGTTGCTTCCTGATGGTTCTGTAAATCCTGAATTATTTATCAAGGATAATCTGCACATGAATGCTAAGGGGTATGAAATTTGGCAGAAGAAGATTGAGCCGATTTTAATCAAATGAAAATAGCCACAGATTCATCTGCCTCAGGCAGATGAATCTGTGGCTATAAATTATTTCACATCAAAGTCAACAATGACTTTCTCAGACTTAGGGTGCGATTGACAAGTAAGAATAAATCCTTGTTCAATTTCATCGGGTTCTAATCCATAGTTTACTTCCATATCTACTTCACCTTCTACTAGTTTGGCTCTACAAGTGCAACAAACACCGCCTTTGCAGGCATAGGGAAGATCTGCCCCATGTTTCAATGCAGCATCCAATATCGCATCACCTTTTTGACTAAGCTCAAAATCAAAGCTGATTCCATCGAGTTTGACAGTAATCTTACTCTTAGGTCCCTTGTCAATTTCTTCTTCCTGCAAATGGATCTTTTTATTTTGTTGTCCGGCAGTAGTGAACAATTCAAAATGAATTTTTTGAGGGGCAACACCTTGTTGCTCTAAAACATTTTTAACCGAGAAGATCATTTCCTCAGGACCACAGAGAAAAAATTCATCTGTTTGTTTCAGGTCAATGGTTTTATCACAAAGTACCAAACATTTATCCGCATCAATTCTTCCGGAGTTTAATGGTGTATCAGTTGTTTCTCTCGAAAGAATATGAATCAATCTAAATCGATCCATGTACTTATTCTTTAACGCTTCCAGGGTTTCACGGAAAATGATAGAGTGTCTGTTGCGATTACCGTACACTAATGTGAAAATGCTTTCTTTCTCTATTTGCAGAGTGGTCTTAATGATTGAAAGTAATGGAGTAATACCGCTACCGGCTGCAAAACCCACATAATTCTTTTTTTGTGTAGGTGCTAGAGGGGTAAAAAATTTACCCATGGGAGGCATTACATCCAACTGATCGCCGGCTTTGAGTAATTCATTGGCATAAGTAGAAAAAACTCCACGCGGAACTTTTTTTACTGCAACCCTTAATTCACCATCCAATGGGCTACTACAAATAGAATAGGAGCGACGTACTTCTTCACCTCCTATCTTGTTTTTAAGTGTAATGTATTGTCCTTGTGTGAATCGAAATTGTTCTTTCAATTTTTCAGGAACTTCAAATGCTATCGAAACACAATCATTGGTTTCTTTGCGTACTTCACGAACAGTCAATTGCTCAAAATGTATAGACATACCGGTCTTTCTCTTATTGTGTTAATCCGCCTACAAGAATGGTTACCATATTTTCTTCGAGTTCAGCCGCGCTGATCTTTTGTGTAGAACGATGCCAGCTTTCAATACCGCTGATCGCATGTAACATAATCAGTACTGCAGTTGGCGCATCGATCTTTTTTACTTCCTGATTACGGATACCGGCTTCAATGATGGCGGCAAAACGTTTACGGTAAATGCGACGCTGATTTTGAAAATTGGATAGATAAGGATCTGCAAGATGTTTCCATTCACGATCACTCACATATACTTCTTCATAGTGATGGATCATTTCATTGATATGAAATCGAAGCAACTTTTCGATCTTTTCAATCGCGGTAATCTTTTCTGCTTCCACTTCATCGATCTTTTGCAGGAAACGATTGGCCACACTAAAACACAATTCATGCAATAATTCTGTTTTAGATTTAATGTGGTTGTACAAACTGGCTGCTTCAACGCCAACGGCTTCTGCCAGGTCTCGCATACTCGCCGCCTTAAAACCCTTCTCTCTGAAAAGAGTAGCAGCTTTGGTAACGATCACGTCTTTGCGTGAAATGTTTTTGTCAGTCTTGATTCTTGCCATGATACGAAGATAATCAGCTAACGCGTGTTAGCAATAAATATCACCTTAAAATATTATTTTGTTAGTTTTTAAGCAGGAAGCTGAGGCCATATACACACTAAGGACAAATTAAGCAACTGTTACTAGCATTTACCCTTTAAATGCGCTAGTTTCGCACCCCGATAACAAAAATTAATCTATGTCTTTAGTCGTTGTCGGATCCATGGCTTTTGATGCCATCGAAACTCCGTTTGGTAAAAGTGATAAAATCATTGGTGGTGCAGGTACTTATATTGCCTGGTGTGCTTCCAATTTCACTCCCGTTAAGCAAATTTCAGTAGTTGGTGGTGATTTCCCTCAGGAAGAGTTGGATCTTCTAACAGCTCGGGGTGTGGATTTAGCTGGAGTACAGATCAAAAAAGACGAAAAGACTTTTTTCTGGAGTGGTCGATATCACATGGATATGAATTCTCGTGATACACTCGAAACCCAACTCAATGTATTAGAGAATTTCGAGCCGGTTGTTCCGGATAGTTTTCAGGACTGTGAATTTTTGATGTTGGGAAATCTTGTGCCTGCTGTTCAGCGCAGCGTGATTGAACAGTTAAAGACACGTCCGAAGTTGATCGTAATGGATACCATGAATTTCTGGATGGAGATCATGATGGATGAGTTGAAAAAGACACTCGCCATGGTTGATCTACTCATGGTCAACGATAGTGAAGCCCGTCAGTTAAGCGGCGAATATTCATTGGTAAAAGCTGCTGCAGCCATCATGAAGATGGGACCGAAATACCTGATCATTAAGAAAGGAGAGCATGGTGCTTTATTGTTCCATGGATCAAAAGTCTTTTTTGCGCCGGCATTACCTTTGGAAGAAGTATTCGATCCAACAGGTGCAGGAGATACTTTCGCAGGTGGCTTCATTGGTCATATTGCGCGTACCAAAGACATCTCTTTTGAAAACATGAAGACGGCAATCATCGTTGGAAGTGCAATGGCATCTTACTGTGTAGAGAAGTTCGGAACTCAACGACTAAGAGAAATCAGCAAAGAGGATATCAGCAACAGAATTGATGAATTTGTTCAGTTGGTGAATTTTGATATTGATTTGGTAGGGTAAGGACTTGTTTATGGTCCATGGACTCAAAAAATCTTTTGGCTCAAAAAACAAACACAACTATTTTCGCACAGCAATGATGATCATGAAACATACAAAACGTACCAAGAAACCTCTCTGACGGGAAGGCGCCTGAACGTTTGTGTATGATGACGAATATACTCAGAGGCCTTCCCTAACCGGAAGGCCTTTTTACTATCAATCATTTAACAACCACCCATAAACAAAACAAACAAAAACCATGAAAGTAGCAGTTGTAGGTGCCACAGGACTTGTAGGTACCAAAATGTTGGAAGTGCTAGCTGAGCGTAACTTCCCGGTTACAGAACTTATTCCGGTAGCTTCTGAAAGATCAGTTGGTAAAGAAGTGATCTTCAAAGGGAAACCTTATAAGGTAGTGAGCATGAATGATGGTATTGCGGCAAAACCTGCTATTGCTATTTTCTCAGCCGGAGGTAGTACTTCGTTAGAATGGGCACCCAAATTTGCAGAAGCCGGTATTCGTGTGATCGATAATTCTTCTGCCTGGAGAATGGACCCTTCCAAAAAACTGGTTGTTCCTGAAGTAAATGCAGATGTACTTACCAAAGACGATTTCATTATAGCGAATCCTAACTGCTCTACTATTCAAATGGTGGTGGCATTACAACCTTTGCATCTTCACTATAAGATCAAGCGTGTAGTAGTTAGTACTTATCAGAGTGTGACCGGTACAGGAAAAAAAGCAGTGGATCAATTGTTCAATGAAAGAAAAGGTGTGGAAGGTGAAATGGCCTATAAATACCAGATCGATCTGAATGTGATTCCTCAAATTGATGTGTTTACGGATAATGGTTACACCAAAGAAGAAATGAAAATGGTAAATGAAACCAAAAAGATCATGAAAGATGATAGTATTCGAGTGACTGCTACGACAGTACGTATACCGGTGATTGGCGGACATAGCGAAAGTGTAAATGTTGAATTCGAAAATGACTTCGCATTGGAAGAGGTTCGTTCATTATTGGAAAAATCTCCGGGTGTGGTTGTTCAGGATGATCTTGCTAATCAGCAGTATCCAATGCCATTATGGGCACATGAAAAAGATGAAGTATTTGTTGGTCGTTTGAGAAGAGATGAAACACAACCCAATACACTGAATATGTGGATTGTGAGTGATAACCTTCGTAAAGGAGCAGCTACGAATGCAGTTCAAATTGCTGAATACCTGATGGAGAAAGGTTTGGTGTAGCTTTTTTACCGCAGATGCATTCATTCACATAAAATGAATGCATCTGCTGTTTTATTCTTCCAAAGCTTTATTTAAAAATTCGATCATGGGTTGAAGAGTTTCAAATGCGCCCACTATTTCTTTTACTAAATGCTCTGAAGTAAGCAACTGATCAGTAACAGGAGCAGTTGCAACCCAACTCTTTAACTTGATGTATTCAATAGCAGGATTATCCTTTTCATATCCTTTGGGTTCTCTGGTTAATACCATTCCCTCTTCTCTCTGTAATTCTTTATAAACAGTCTTGAACTTCTTTTGCTTGATGATCTTACTGAACTCATCCCAGTTATAATCAATCTCCTACCTTACTTTCTTGATCACATCAGGTTCAGGCATATAAAGTCCACCTCCCATAAAGCTATTACCGCCGGGTTCGAGATGAAAATAGTAACCCGAGAATAAAGATTTTTTTCCTCCTCTGCTTAAATACATGCCCATATTGGTTTTATAGGGATCCTTATTCTTACTAAATCGAACATCTCTGTTGATGCGAAATGTACAATCCTTCGCTAGCAACGATGCAACAAATGGATCTTTTTTCCCAAGTCCATGGATCACTGCATTGGTCAATGCTGCAAAATCAGCTTTTGCTGCTTCATACTTTTTTCTGTTCGTATCAAACCATTCTTTGGTGTTATTCTTTTTTAGTTCTTTTAAAAAACTAAGTGTGCTCTTCTGTAACATACATGATTTATTGTGTGGAGACCAACTGAAGAAATTCGGCCTCACTGATAATTTTAATGCTATTGATTTTTTTCGCTTTTTCCAATTTGCTTCCGGCATCTTCACCAACAACCAGATAGTTCAGTTTGTTGCTGACACCGCTGAGAATTTGTCCACCATGTGCTTCTGCCATCGCTTCTGCTTCACTTCTTTTCAGTTGTGTCAATGTTCCGGTAAAAAGGAATGTTTGTCCTTGTAAGCTACCGGTTCCACCTGTTTCTTTTTTTGTGTTCTTTAGTTGTAAGCCTAATGATTCCAGCTGTTGTAACATATGAATGTTCTGCTCATTGCTAAAGAATTGGTAAATGCTTTTCGCTACTTTGGTACCCACATCTTCCAGTTGTTGTAATGCTTCTTCCGTTTTTGTTTGATAATCCAACAAGTGTTCTACTGCATTAGCGAGTGTTTTAGCGGTTGTTTCTCCCACAAAGCGAATACCGAGCCCATATATTAATCGATACAAAGGCTGCTGTTTGGATGCTTCGATGGCGGAACGGAGATTGTCTAAACTCTTTTTGCCAAATCCTTCCAATTGACCAATTTTCTCAAAATCGAGTGTATAGATGCCGGGGATATCTTTCAATAAACCTAGTTCATAAAATTTCCGCACATTGGCTTCTCCAAAGCTTTTAATATCCATCGCATCTTTACTTACAAAGTGAATGATGCGTTCAACTACTTGTGCTTCACATTCAATATTGATACATCTCCATACTGCTTCTGTTTCTTCTTTGAATAAGGAGGAATTACAAACCGGACAGTTTTTAGGAAATACAATATTTTCTTCAATCCCTGTTCTTAACTCAGACATGGATTTAACAATCTGCGGAATCACATCACCTGCTCTTTCAATTAAAACAGTATCACCGATCTTGAGATCTTTCTCTTTGATATATTCTTCATTGTGCACAGAGATACTACTTACAGTTACTCCACCCAAGTATACAGGATCTAATTTTGCAACAGGAGTAATAGCACCGGTTCTTCCTACCTGAAACTCAATGCCTCTCAATTTCGTAGTGGCTTGTCGGGCTTTGAACTTAAAAGCAATAGCCCATCTGGGATGATGAGAGGTCATACCCATTTTTTCTTGTAAATGCAGGTCATTTACTTTTACCACCATACCATCAATTTCATACGGAAGATCATCGCGCCCCGCTTCAAAAGCCATACAATAATCGATCACGCTCTGAATACCTTTCACTACTTTCTTTTCTTTCTCTGGAGAACGAAAACCGAGTTGCCACAGTAGAGAAAGATTACCGCCATGAGTATCTAGTAGATCTGAAGCGGAAGATGGATCATTGTTTTCTTTGGTATAAAAACTAATATGGTATAAAAAAGCATCAAGGCCTCTTTCTGCTACATCTTTTGGATCTTTCATGCGTAAACTTCCGGATGCTGCATTTCTTGGATTGGCGAGTGGAGGTAAATTTTTACTGGCCTGTAATTGATTGTATTGATCAAAAGAAGCTTTACTCATGATGACTTCCCCTCTGATTTCTACTTGTTGTATTCCATGAGAAGAAAATGCTGCTGAAAGTGGGATGGACCTGATTTGTTTGATATTATTGGTGATCTCTTCACCCTCTACACCATCTCCACGAGTAGCTGCTCTCACCAACTGATCATTTTCATAGATCAAAGAAATACTGGCCCCATCAAATTTGGGTTCAATACAATATTCGATCTCTTCCAATCCGGTTAGTTCTCGTGCCTTCCGATCAAAATCAGTCAGATCTTCGGCGTTATAGCTATTATCCAAACTTAACATAGGTACCAAATGACTTACAGTGGTAAACTGACTATTCAAACTGCTGCCAACTCTTTGTGTGGGAGAATCAGATGTTATGAATGCAGGATTTTTTTCTTCCGAACGTTGGAGTAGTTTGTACAATTGATCATATTCATAATCAGAGATCAAAGGCTCATTCAAAACATAGTATCTGTATTCATGGAACTGCAAAATTTTTCTGATTTGTTGACATTCTTCTGCTGAATCAAGAAAAGTATGCTGGTTTGTTTTTGATAACCAAATACTGGTTGCAGACTGCAATTGCTGAGTAAAGCCGGATGAATACATAATATTTATTTACGCGATAAAGTTAGCAGGTAATTGGTTTTATGAACACATACAATTAGCAAGATACAGGCTAAGGGGAATCTTTGTATCTTGCCGCACCCTGAGACTGAACGATTGCTTAAAACGGATACCCCCGATGAAGAAACATTCCGGAAAAAATGCCCATGAACCTCACCAGGTGAAAGATGCTGTAAAACTGGTGCAATCATATCCTTCTGCTGCCATTACAGTTGACTGCGTGATATTTGGTTTCGAAGAAAATAAATTGAAAGTATTGTTGATCAAAAGTGATCTTGATGTTTATAAAGGTCAATATTCTTTATTGGGTGACATCGTTCAGGAAAATGAAGACCTTGATGCTGCAGCATATCGTGTGTTGAAACAAAGAACAGGCATGAATGATGTTTTTCTGGAGCAGGTGAAGGTTTTTGGGAATCCTGACAGACATCCGGGTGGACGAGTGATTACGATTGCTTATTGTTCTTTATTGAATATCAATCATCATGAGTTAAAAATTCATGACAATGATCTGGATTGGTATAGTGTAAATGGAATTAAGACCATGGCATTTGATCATATGGGGATTGTAGATGTTTGTCACAAGTGGTTACAAAAGAGAATTCAGGAGCATCCGCTCGGATTCAATCTTTTACCCGAAAAATTTTCTTTACGCGAGCTGCAAAATTTATATGAGGCCATTTTAGGAGTAAGTCTTGACCGAAGAAATTTCAGAAAAAAATTCGCTTCGATGGATCTGCTCATTGATATCAATGAGATGGAACAGGATGTTCCGCACCGTCCCGGAAAGCTTTATAAATTCAATTTCGAGAAATACGCAAAAAGTAAACGTAAGTGGGTGGGCATTGATTTTTAGTGACTTACGTTTTTTCGTTTCTATTCCTTTTAATTTATTTGAACAGTTTCATTATTCTGTAGTTATAATTCTACACTTAAAATACTGTGCGACTACAGTATATTATGTAGTTTTAACTAACTATTCTCTGATTCCCCCAATTTAATTTTGTGTTATCTAATTCAAGCATTAATTGTATTAGATACCCGTCTTAAAATCCAATACTCTACTTCTGTGTTACAGTTTGTGCACAGCGGTAAAAATTGGATGATCATGAGAAAATTGCCACACAAATTTTTATTTTTTTCTTGTCTGTTTGTAATTCCGTTTTTTTATTGCAAAAAGCAGATTGATTTTGCCGCTACGGTAGCGCATGAACATTTACCGCAATTATCTCTTCGCGCTTCTTCCTCTAAGATTGCCCTATATCAGTCCAACGCTAAAATGACAGCAGTTCGTTTCGATTGGGGATATTTAAGTCAAACACCTCCGGATGCGATTTATTATTTGCTTGAACTTTCATTAAAAGACGATCAGTTTGCTAATCCGATTGAAATTGCTTTGGGTAGCAGTTTTGCGGCAGGTTTTACAGTAGAGGAGTTTAATCAACTGATGCATAAGATAATTGAGCCAGGCGATGCAGCAGATGTAATTGCAAGGATCAAGTATATGCGTCAAGTGGCATACAATAATACAAAAGGACTAAATGGTGAAGAAGTCTATTACTCTGATCCGATATTACTTCAAGTTACTACCTATCGTCATATAGTACAATACGATTCACCTGATTACATGACGATGCCAGGTAATTATCAATCCTGGAATCCATTATTGGCTCCTCGATTGGTATCGAGGCCGGCAGAAAAAGAATATGAAGGATATGTGTATTTTCCTATTGAATATCCCCAATTCTTATTCATACGGGGAAATCAATGGAGTGATTTTACTTTCGGCTATATCGGTGGGAATAAATTTGGTTTTAAAGGAACGCCATTATCCATTTTTGGTGGGAAAGGATTTTATCTGGTCAGAGCGAGCACAAATACGAATACATGGTCATACACAAAAATCAAGAGTTGGGGGATATCGGGGAGTGCTCTGGGTGGACAAATGCCTAAGGATATGGAAATGACTCCTGACCCAACTAATGAATGTATTTGGCGTGTAAATGTGAATTTAATTGAAGGGGAATTCAAGTTCAGAGCCAATGATCAGAATCAGATCGTACTAGGGAATCAATGGCCTGCAATCGATCATATTCCTGATTATGATGCGGAAGGAATCAGGATTACCAAATCCGGGAATTATACAATCGAACTTGATTTGTCAATACCCGGCAATTATTTATTTCATGTTCATTTAAACAAGCAATAATCATTCCTTCATTCTCTGTAAGTCTGTACGCTGTTCAGGTTTGAATCATTTCAAGTACTTTTACCTGCTAACAGAACAGCTATGTTATATTCAATGACCGGTTATGGGAGAGCTGAACAAACGCTGTCAGATAAAACTTATCTGGTAGAAGTTCGTTCTCTTAATGGCAAACAATTTGATCTTCGTTTAACCATTCCTTCTTTATTAAAACCTTTCGAGTTTGAGATCAGAAATATTTTAAATGAAGGATTGCAGCGTGGTAGTGTAGAGTGTAGTATCACGATTAAACAAAACGGTGCCACTAAGCCGGTAAGTATCAATAAAGAGTTGGCTAAAGCCTATTATCAGCCAGTCGCAGAGCTTGCAGATGAGTTGCAATTGCAAAAAGGAGATATCCTGAGCACTATTCTTAAACTGCCTGATGTGATTACTCCATCTACTGAAATGATAACGGATGATGAATGGAAGTCTTTTGAAAAAGTATTAAAAGAAGCAATAGCACAATTGAATGAGCACAGAAAAGATGAGGGAAAATCTCTTGAAGCAGATCTGAATCTTCGATTGGCCAATATTGAAGCACATCAGGCTACAATCACTACACTAGAACCTTTACGTAGAGGAAAGATCAAAGAAGGAATTATAAAAGTGTTGGAAGAAAATGTAGGGAAAGAGAACTACGATCCGAATAGAATGGAACAGGAGCTGATCTATTATATTGAAAAGATCGATATCAGTGAGGAGCAAGTACGTCTAAAAAATCATTGCGATTATTTTCGATCCATTTTGGCAGAAAAAGAAAGCAGTAAGGGTAAAAAATTATCTTTTATCCTGCAGGAATTCGGCAGGGAGATCAATACCATGGGTTCTAAAGCATATGATTCACAGATACAACAGTGTGTGATCCTCATGAAAGATGAGTTGGAAAAAGCCAAAGAGCAGATCCTGAATGTTTTATGATACCCTTTTATTAGCCAAAACCTTGTAGTCATTAATTTAGCGTTGTGAAAACAGTCATTTACATCATTGGTATTTGTACACTTCTCCTTTCTGCTTGTGGTAAAGTGAATTTTTTTGAACACACTGAAAGATTCCCACAGCAGGAATGGCCTACCACAGTTGAACCCGTGGCCTCATTTGATATACAGGATACCACTTCTCTTTATAATATTTATGTGGTTTTACGACACACTGATGCCTACAGGTACAATAATATCTGGATCAATGTCACTACTCAATCACCTAATGATTCTCCGAAAACGCAGTTATTGAATATCGCTCTGGCTGATAATACCAAGGGCTGGCTGGGAAGTGGCATGGATGATATATATGACAGAAGAGCCCGTATAACACGTGAACCTGTAACACTAAAAAAAGGTTTATATACATTCAAGTTAAAACAGGCCATGCGAGAAGACCCGCTGGCTTATGTTATGAGTGCAGGTATTAGGGTAGAAAAAGTGCAGCCATGAGTCTCGGCAAGACCAGAGGATTAACAGTTGTGATCATTGTTTACTGGGTATTACTCAGTTACATGGTTGCGGCTTTGATCTGGTGGTTCATTGCACTTGAGCGACAAAACACCAGTATTACACAAATACGTTTATCAGAGCTTATCAAAGACGATCCTGCCTACATTGAAAAAGTAACGGCCATAGAAGACGCTAAAAAAAGAAAAACGGCTCAATATATTGGAGAAGGGGTCACTTTTCTGGCTTTAATACTGGTAGGAGCTGTTTTCGTTTTTAGAGCTACAAGAAGACAATTGCGATTGTCCCAGCAACAGCAAAATTTCATGATGGCGGTAACGCATGAATTGAAAACACCTATTGCTATTACGCGACTCAATCTGGAAACACTTCAAAAAAGAAAGCTCGAAGAAGAGAAACAACAAAAATTGATCAGCAATACTTTACAAGAAGCAAACCGGCTGAATATTCTTTGTAACAATATTTTATTAGCTGCACAATTAGATGCAGGGGCTTATACTTCCAATAAAGAAGAAATCAATTTTTCAGATCTGGTTGAAGGTTGTATCGATGATTTTAAGACACGTTTTCCTCAAAAAGAAGTAAAAGAATCCATTACAGAAGGCTTATATATTCAAGGAGAAATCTTACTGCTACAAATGTTGGTCAATAATCTGCTGGAAAATGCGTTGAAGTATTCTCCTAAAGAATCACCTATCGAAATAACCTTGTATGCTGAAAAAAATGAATTGTTACTCAGTGTATCTGATCAGGGAGTGGGTATTCCGGATGAAGAGAAAAAGAAAGTCTTTGATAAGTTTTATCGTGTAGGGAATGAAAATACACGTACCACCAAAGGAACAGGACTAGGTCTTTATTTGTGCAGCCGAATCGTTAAAAGTCATAATGGCTACATTTCTGTGACAGATAATCAGCCGCAGGGGAGTAATTTTGTGGTAACCTTACAACAGGCATAATGGCATCAAAATCAAACATATTACTGGTAGAAGACGAAGAGAACCTTCACGAAACCCTCAAGTTGAATTTAGAGATGGAGGGTTATGAGGTAAGTTCTGCTTTTACAGGAACAGAAGCATTGAAGAAAGTAGCCAATGAATACTTTGATCTGATCATCATGGATATCATGATACCGGAAGTAGATGGGATAGCTGTCACTGAAAGTATCCGTGTCAATAATAATGAGGTGCCGATTCTGATACTTAGTGCCAAGAATGCGAGTAGCGATCGTGTATTGGGTTTGAAAAAAGGTGCTGACGATTATTTAACCAAACCCTTTAATCTGGAAGAGCTTTTGTTAAGAGTCGAAAAACTCATCAACAAGAATAAAAAACTACAAGAAAAGGAAACGGTTGGAGATACCTATGAATTTGGTAACAACAAGGTAGATTTTAAAGCCCAAGATGCCATTACATGGAACGGACAACATATTGAGTTGAGTAAGAAAGAGGCGATGTTATTAAAGTTGTTGATTGAGAATAAAGGAGATGTAGTAACCAGGGAAAAAATCCTGCAAGTGGTTTGGGGTTATAATGTATATCCAACAACCCGTACCATTGACAATTTCATACTTAGTTTCCGCAAATATTTCGAGCAAGACAGCCGACAACCCCGTTATTTCCATTCTGTAAGAGGGGTGGGGTATAAATACATGGATTAGTTGATCTCTTTGAGCTATGAGCTGCGAGCTTTGTAGAAGCTTTCTAGTTCAAATTTTTGCTGATAAATGTGTATTAACTCATAGCTCATAACTGAAGTATATATTCTAAACACTCTTTGGCTAATCTTTTGCTCTTTCTACACAATTTTTAGTGTGACTGAGCGTTATGTCTGTGAAAAAAATTCGCATGTCGCTAGATACGATCATAGACTTTCTGGAGCCGGTTAATATTGCACAAATTTCCAATGACGAGGGGTTTAAGGATACCCAATTGGGTAAACATATCGCTGTATTTGATGAAAGCTTTCCGGATATTGAAAATGCGGATTTAGTGATCGTTGGCTGCGGCGAAATGCGCGGAGCCGGAATACAGTTTACACATACAGGTAGTCCGGATGCAATCAGAAGTGAGTTTTATCGCCTCTATCATTGGCATGCAGAAGTCAATATTGCTGACCTGGGTAACGTGAAATGTGGCGCAACATTGCAAGACAGCTATGCAGCACTTCGGATGGTACTACAGGAATTATTGGCTTTTGGAAAAAAGGTACTCGTTCTAGGCGGCTCTCATGATATCACTACCGTTCAGTATCAAGCACAATCCGCAGATGGAAAAATTATTGATGCAGCATGTGTAGATGCGCGTATTGATATGGATATGGAAAGTATGACACCTGCGGATAATTTTCTGGTCGATATGTTTACGGGTATGCCCAATTATTTGAGGCATTATAACCATATCGGGTTTCAGAGTTATTTCATGCATCCGCAAATGTTGGAAACCATTGATAAACTTCGCTTTGATTGTTATCGGGTAGGTAAAGTGAAAGAAGATATTTCTGAGATGGAACCTGCTATTAGAAACAGTGATCTTTTTAGTTTTGATATTGCTGCTATTCAACATGCACATGCTCCTGCCAATCATATTACACCCAATGGTTTTAATGGTGAAGAAGCTTGTACACTCATGCAATATGCTGGGATGAGCCATACATGTAAGACCATTGGTATTTATGGATACATTCCATCACAAGATGTTCATCAAATGACTGCTAAACAAATTTCTCATTTGATCTGGTATACCATGGATGGTATTCAAAGAGGCAAGCAGGAAGCTTCCATGGAAGATAGAAACTCATTTAATGAATTCACACTTGCTTTTGCAGAAGTAGAAACTGTCTTTCTCCAAAGCAAAAGAACCGGACGTTGGTGGATGCAACTGCATGATGGCAAATATGTAGCTTGTAGTTATAGAGACTATCTCACAGCATCCAATAATGATATTCCTGAAAGATGGTTGAGGGCAGCGGAAAGAATATAATAGCTGATTCTTGCCATTGGTTCAGTCGCCCGTAATATTCTAATTTAATTGCGACATATACTTCGAATTACTATTTTCATATATGTCATTTTCCAACTTACCTATAACGGAAGAATCATTACCACAGGTGCAATCTGTACCTTTTAAAAGCATTCATCCCGATTACCTGAAAGTTTTGCGCATCACATGGTTGATTACGTTTGGGATCATCTTGGCAGGTCTTGCAACACTTTTTGTATTTGTGACCAAACTGCAAACGGTCTTATTGATTTCAATCGGTGTGGGTGTATACCTAATAGTAACTGTTATTACTGTTGTTTCTGGAACTCGATCATTTAAAAGAAAAGAATATGCCGTTCGGGAAAGAGATATTCTGTATAGTACCGGTTGGCTTTTTCGAAACACACATATGGTTCCCTTTAATCGTATGCAACACTGTGTGGTGAACTCCGGTCCCATAGAAAGAAAATTCGGATTGGCATCTGTTAGTCTTTATACAGCTGCATCTGAGGGGAAAGATATTACGATACATGGCTTACCGCAAGAAGAAGCAGAACAACTCAAGGATCTGATCATGCAACAAATTCAACCGCTGCAGTCTCATGAAAACATTTGATCAGCCACAAAGACAATCACCATTTGCAGTGGTCATGATGTTCTTTCACATTTTTCGTGTGGTGATCGGACAAGTATGGCCTGCTGCGATCGGTTTATTTTTTGGGAAGAAGGAAAATATCGGAATGAAGTTCCTGGTCATCGGAGGAGGTCTTGTACTTTTTATTTTAATCAAAACCCTATTGGATTATTGGTATATGAAATTTAGTATCCATCAGGGGCAACTACTGGTACGAAAAGGATTTTTTACCAAAAAGAAAGTTACAATTCCGTTAGAGAGAATACAAGCAGTGCATCTAGAGCAAAGTTTATTACATTCTCTGACAAGGACCTACAAAGTATTGATAGATACAGCAGGAACAGATGAAGAAGAATTAAAGATCTATGCCATCGCTGCAGAAGATGCCACTGCTTTGAGACATTTTCTGTTGAATGCCATGCATCGTTCTGCAGATAGGGAGTCTGATAAGCAACCAATAACAGCAACCAATTATCAACTGGTCAGTAAGTTGAATATAGGAGGATTGCTGAAGTTAAGTTTATCAGCCAACCACCTCGAAACCATGGGCATCATTGCTGCTTTTGTGATTGGTAAATATGAAGATATCAAACCCCTGATCAACAAAATTCCATTATTAAAACAGTTGGAATCTTATAGTGATACAGTACAGTTTACCTGGACGGTTATTGCAAGTCTGGCGATCATAAGTTTAATCATTACCATGCTGATCTCTATTGTCAGAACCTTTCTTCGGTTTTATGATTATACAGTTCGTAAAGATGGCAAAGGATTTCATATCAGATGGGGCTTGTTGCAGATCAAACAAAAAATGATTCCTTTCAACAAAATACAAATGGTCAGCTGGAGAAGTAATTTTATCCGAAGACTGATCGGTTTGGGTTTGTTGAGTCTGAAAGTAGCCGGACAAAAAGAAGAAAAAGTAAAGTTGAGATTGGAATTGCCGATCACTTCTCCCGAACAGGTCACAGCAATTATTCAGACCTATCAATCCACTTTGCCATCAAAACTATCTGAACAAGGTTATGGTATTGATTTTTCTTATGTTATCCAAAGGATATTATTTCTGGTATTACCTTTTGTATTGATAGCAACATCAGGATTATATTTTGTATGGGGATGGAATGCACTATGGGTTTTATTATGGTGGCCTTTGAGTTTTATAAAGAATTGGTGGTATTGGAATAACTTTCGTTTCTGGGTTGCTGATACCGGTATACAACGCTATGCAAGCACTTTTGGAAAAAACGAAATGTTACTCAACTGGAACAATATTCAATATGTTCAACTCCGACAATCGCTTTTCCAAAAAAGAAAAGGATTGGCTACTTTATACTTGCATACAGCAGGAGGTAGATTTGAACTGCCTTTTATCCAGTATACACAAGGATTACAGATCAGTAATTATGCTTTGTATAAAACAGAATCTACTCAACAAAACTGGATGTGATCACTTTCCAAACATGCGATCTAAATAATCTTCCTTGAATTCAAGATAAGTAGGAGAGCCTGTCGGAGTTACATTCGGACTAGTGCAGGCAAATAATTCTTCTACCAATACCAGCATTTCTTTTTGTGAGAGTGATTGTCCGGCTTTAATGGCTTGTTGACGAGCCATACAGCGAATCAGTTTTTCACGTTTGCTGAATTTGATATCTGAACTAAAGTGTTTGAATTGTTCGATGAGTAATTCAATGGCATGTTTTTCATTACCGGGAAGGATATCTGCCGGAATACCCTGAATCACAAAACTGTTATTGCCAAAAGGCTCTACCTGATAACCAATGCTGGTAAGGTCGGGTAATAAGTCTTGCAAAAGTGCAGCATCCGCAGCTGCCAATTCTAGTGTGGCGGGAAAAAGACTTTTTTGTGTAGCCATTTGTTGATCATGTGCCGCTACACTGTATTTATCATACAATATTCTCTCGTGTGCTAATTGTTGATGTACCAGAATAAATCCACTATTGGTAGAAGCAATGATATAGGTTTGATGTAACTGAAGTAAAGGTGTATCAGGTAAAACCTGTATCGTTGCTACTTTTGGATTGACGCTTTGTAATAAAGAACCCGAATAACTACTTGGTGTTTTAGACTCAGGCTCCGTGCCTAGACTTTCAAAAAAACTTTTCCAATGTTTCAGTTCACCGGATTTATTCTCACGTTCAATAAAGTGAGCCTGATTTTTTTGGGTGAATGTCTGGTATAAATTGGAAGATGCAACCGCTTGCTTTTTATCATCAGTAAAAGGTTTGTTCACAGCATCTAATCCTTGTATATCAGGGTTAAGTGTAAAATCAAGTGAAGGGGCAATACTGAACTGAGCGAGTGCATGTTTTACCGCGGCTTGTACAAAAGCATAAATAATCTTTTCATCCTCAAATTTAATCTCTTGTTTGGTAGGGTGAACATTGATATCTACTTGTGAGGGATCCAAGTCAATAAAAAGAACATAACCCGGAAAACTATCTTTCGGTATCATTTCATCAAATGCTGTATTTACGGCATGATTGAGATATGCACTTTTAATGAAACGGTTATTGACAAAGAAATATTGATCACCTCTTGTTTTGCGTGCTGTTTCCGGTTTGCCTACAAAACCATAAATATTCATGTAATCGGTCTTCTCCCCAACGCTAACAAGTTTGGCATTGTATGTATTACCGAGTATTTGTACAATTCTCTGCTTGAGTGTTCCGGGTTCTAAATGAAATACTTCTTGTCCATTACTTGTTAATGAAAAAAAGATCTCCGGAAAAGCCATCGCAACACGAATGAACTCATCCATGATATGACGAAGTTCTGCAGCGTTACTCTTCAGGAAATTTCTTCGTGCAGGAACATTGAAGAACAAATTTTTCATGCTGATGCTGGTGCCTACAGGGCAAGAGCATACCTCCTGTTTAATGACTTTACTATTTTCAATTTCAATATAAGTTCCCAGTTCATCTTCAGCGCGACGTGTTTTCATTTCCACTTGAGCTACTGCGGCTACCGAGGCCAAAGCCTCACCACGAAAGCCCATGGTTTTGATGCGAAACAAGTCTTCAATTTGTCGGATCTTACTGGTAGCATGACGCTCAAATGCCATTCGCGCGTCGGTATCACTCATGCCCTTACCGTTATCGATCACCTGAACCAATGCTTTTCCGGCATCGGCAACCAATAATTTGATCTCGGTAGCACCGGCATCTACCGCATTTTCCAGTAATTCTTTTACAGCACTGGCCGGACGTTGAATCACTTCACCGGCGGCTATCTGGTTGGCAATGTTATCGGGTAATAGTTGAATGATATCGTTCACAAAAATCTCCTTGAATTCAGCCTGCAAAAATACGGCAAATGCCGGTGGCTTCGAACTTTTGAAAACTTTTAAAACTTTCCAAACGTTTTGCAGGTACTTTTGCGCTGTAAAAATCAAGATTATGACTTTAAGTGCGGATATCAAAAAACTGGAGCGTCGTTTTATACCCAAAGACTTTGTGGTGACCACCTGGGAGTCGCTGGAACCCTTTTTTAAGGATCTGGCAGAACGTCCGATCGATAGCAAAGCTGCATTGGAACAGTGGATGCATGATATGAGTGAAGTAGAAGCGGTGGTGAGTGAAGATGCTTGTTGGCGTCAGATCAAAATGACCTGTGACACAACCGATCCTAAACTGGAAGAAGCATTCACTTATTTCTGCATGGAAATTCAACCCAAATTGCAACCCTATGCAGATCAACTGAACAGGAAACTGATCGATTGTCCCTTTACCAAAGAATTGGATCAACAGAAATATTTTACCTATTTACGAGGGGTTAAAAAAAGTATCGATCTGTTTAGAGAAGCCAATATTCCTTTACAGGCCGAGTTGAGTGTGATGCAACAACAATATGGAGCGATCGCGGGAAAAATGACCGTAGAAGTGAATGGAGAAGAATATACTTTACAACAAGCAGCAAAATTTTTGGAAAGTCATGATCGCGAATTACGTGAACAGGTATACCGTAAAATTCAGGAACGCAGGCTGCAGGATAAAGATGCGATGCATGATCTCTATACACAATTGATCACGAAAAGACATCAGGTTGCACAAAATGCAGGCTATGCCAATTACCGCGATTACAAATTTGTTGAACTCGGTCGCTTCGATTATACCAAAGAAGATTGCTTTCAATTTCATGAAGCAGTGAAGCTGCATGTATTGCCATTGATCGAAAAAATTTACCAGAAGAAAAAAGAAAAGCTTGGATTGGATGTTCTTCGTCCCTGGGATACTGAAGCAGAACCTGAAGGAGTACAACCACTCAAACCTTTTACCAACGGACAAGACCTATATGAAAAATCAGTGGCCTGTTTTGAACAATTGAATCCATTTTTTGCGAACTGCTTACGCAAGATGAATGAACTAGGGCATTTTGATCTGGAAAGCAGAAAAGGCAAGGCGCCCGGAGGGTATAATTGTCCGCTCACGGAAAGTGGAGCTCCTTTCATTTTCATGAATGCGGCCGGACAAATGAGCGACGTTACTACCATGGTACATGAGGGCGGACATGCAATTCACTCTTTTTTGGCGCATGAATTGGAGTTAAGTGCTTTCAAAGAGTATCCAATGGAAATCGCTGAAGTGGCAAGTATGGCGATGGAATTATTCAGTATGAATCATTGGCAAGCATTTTTTGATAACGAGGAAGATCTGAAGAGAGCAAAAGAGCATCAATTGGAAAGAACCATCACCATCTTTCCATGGATCGCTATCATTGACAAATTCCAGCATTGGGTATATGAGCATCCAACACATACCATTGCAGAAAGAACTGCAAAATGGATGGAGATATTACAAGAATTTTCAACGAATAGTATTGACTATACCGGATTAGATATGTATCGCGAGATCGGTTGGCAGCGACAGTTACATTTGTTTGAAGTACCGTTTTATTATATCGAATATGGTATCGCGCAATTGGGAGCGATTGGTTTGTGGATGCAGTATCAAGAGAATCCGAAGCAAGCTTTAAATAATTACATCCAAGCCCTTTCATTGGGTGGTACGCGCACACTGCCGGAACTTTATGCAGCAGCGGGATTAAAATTTGATCTTTCACCAGCACATATCAAAACGTTGATGGAGTTTACTGCGAAAGAGATGGAAAGGTTGAATTAAAAAAAGTTCAAAAAAAAGAGGCCGCGAATAGCGGCCTCTTTTTTTAGTTATACTAAGCTTCCGGTTTAGGTTTTTGATCACCTCCCTGATTTCCCTGAGGTCTTGGACCTTGTCCTCTTCCTTGATTTCCTTGTGGCCTATTCCCTTGCTGATTTCCTTGTGTTCTCGGACCTTGAGGTCTATTTCCTTGCTGATTTCCCTGAGGTCTTGGGCCTTGTCCTCTTCCTTGATTTCCTTGTGGTCTTGAATCTTGTCCCCTTGTTCCTTGCTGCTGCGGTCCGTTTCTTCTATCACCACGCTGCTGATCTTTTCTACGTTTATCATTCCGCTCCAGACTACGTAAGCTGATCTGTCCAACCACATCCACAAAAGCAGGTTCTACTTCCTTCGGTTTACTGCTCGTAACTTCTACCGGTTGCAACTCTTCTACTTTTTGTCCTTGCTGGTTTAATCGTTTGATCTCTTTAACACGCTGTATGGTGAGTGGGTAATGTTTGGTGTTGTTCGGTAATACATACCACATCAAGTTTTTGAAAATATCTTTCTTGATCAAATATGCAGTACCCATCACTGTATCCAACTGATCGGCATAGTCAGGGAAATGTTGGAGTGCATCCAAATAAGTATCTAACTCATAATTCAAACAACATTTCAAACGACCACATTGTCCGCTGAGTTTGGTTTGGTTGATCGATAAATTCTGGTAACGAGCTGCGGTGGTATTCACGCTCTTGAAATCATGTAACCATGTACTGCAACACAATTCCCGACCACAGCTTCCGATTCCTCCCACTTTTGCAGCTTCCTGACGAATACCGATCTGACGCATCTCTACTTTCACCTTGAAATCATTCGCATATTGCTTAATGAGTTCACGGAAGTCAACGCGGTCGTCAGCAGTATAAAAGAAAGTGGCTTTTTTACCATCGGCCTGAACTTCTACCTCGCTCAACTTCATTTCCAAATTCAGTGTACGAGCCATCGCTCTACTTCTCGCCAGCATTTCTTTTTCTCTGGATTTGCTGATCTGGAAACTTTCAATATCTCTATCTGTACTTCTGCGAAGAATTTTTTTCATTTCAGCATTGAACTCATCCACACCCTTTTTCTTCATCTGAACGCGAACCAGTTCACCTGTTAAACTCACTTCTCCTACATCAAATCCACTCACGCCTTCAACGGTAACATAGTCACCTTTCTCGAAAAACTGAAGTGTTGTATTGCGGAAAAATTCTTTACGACTGCCCTGTTTGAAACTTACTTCTACCACTTTGCAAGAACTTTCAGGATCACTGAAAGGTAGATTCATGAGCCAGTCGTGTACATTTAAACGATTACAGCCACCTGTGCTGCAACCTCCATTGCTTTTACATCCGTTCGGTTTACCCGTTCCACAAGATCCACATCCCATATTAATAATCATTGATCAGATTAATAACTAAATAGGGGAGGTTTTATTGTGCGCGGACTGTAGTACTGCTATGTGGCTGCGGTTGTGTCACTCACTTCAACGTTCAGAACACTGATGATCAGTGATTTACGATGATAGGATGGTCCAATAACCGTTCATAGTTTCAAATGTATGATGGATCAGCACTTAGCAAATAATACAAAACCACAATTCCTCCCGCTCTGTTCCCCAAACCCATGTCAGGGGCTATCCGTTCAAAATTAGGGTTTTGTTCTGAATGATGTGATAGAGTTTCAGGGTTAGCGCCTGAAATAACATTTTGGCATTGGCATTTCGCTCAATGTAATAGGAGGCACGGTCGAGTTCCTCAATGATGGCTTGTTGTTGGCTAACGGAAGCTATTTTATTCAATCTGCCGGCAAAATCCCTTTCCTGATCGCCTGCGGCAACATTCTCAGACCCCATCACCCGTATCCGGATACTCATTTCCAGCAGGTGATTAAAATACCGTAAGAACTGTTTCTGCTTCTCCCTGCCCAATTCACTGATCTCTGCCGTAAACTTGATCTGAGCCAATGGCCCTCCTTTTAAAGTGGCATTGAGCCAATCACGCAATAGACTTTGCCAGTCTTCTTCTGCATGTTGCAAGAGTTGTAAAGCCTCCCTGTAATTACCTTCTGCAATGGCTGCGATTTGGCGAGCTGTTTCAGGATTTGCTTTGGCGCGTTCTATCAGTGCCTGTTCAATTTCTGCATCTTCAAGCATTGGTATTTTCACCAGCTGACAACGACTCAGAATAGTGGGCAAGATTTGCTCTTCACTTTCTGCTACCAGAATAAACAAAGTATTGGGAGGCGGCTCTTCGATGAGTTTCAGCAGTTTATTTCCTTCTTTTCCCAAATACTCCGGCATCCATAATACCAAAGCTTTGTAATCACTTTCAAAACTCTTCAGACTCAATTTGTGAATGATATCATTACACTCATTGGCCGTAATATTTCCCTGCTTGTTTTCAGCACCAATGAATTGTAACCAATCATACACATTTCCATACGGATATTGCTGAATGAACTCACGCCATTCGGCAATGTAATCGGTACTAATGGGTTTATCGCCTGGTTTTCTAGGTATCACAGGGTAGGAGAAATGCAAATCAGGATGCATTAACTGCGCAGCCCTTGCAAAAGCAGATTGGGTATGAATATCATCAGGAGAAATGTAAGACGGCCCTGCTTCCATGGGAGTAAATCCTCCAAACAGATCGGCAACGGGTTCAGCAGCATTGGGCTGACAGATCACGAATTGAGCAAAAGCCAAGGCCAACGGCAATGCACCACTCCCTTCTTTACCCAAAAAAAGCAATGCATGACTCAACCTATTCTGTTGAACCATTTCGGCAAGGTGTTGCTTAACGGCGGTTTGTCCTATAATGTCTTTGAAAAGCATGTACAAAACGAAAGTAAGGGAACTGCTGAATTATTTGGAGTACTGTGGGGAAGTTTCATACAAGTCGTCCGTTCTATTGTCTGCTTGGGAAAATCAGTTCTTTACAGTAAGTTGTAATCGCTTATGAAAAAAGAAAAAGGCATCTGGAAAGTCATTACTGCCTCCTCCTTGGGAACTTTGATCGAGTGGTATGACTTTTACATTTTCGGAAGTCTGGCTACCGTCATTGCCGGACAATTTTTCCCAAAGACAAATCCAACTGCAGCTTTATTATCTACCCTTGCCACATTTGCTGCAGGATTTATTGTTCGTCCATTCGGTGCGCTGGTGTTTGGCCGCCTTGGCGATATCGTAGGACGGAAGTATACTTTTTTACTCACCCTAGTATTGATGGGTGGTTCAACATTCGCTATCGGATTGGTCCCTTCGTATGAAAGCATTGGTTTTGCTGCGCCGGTGATTGTTTTGTTATTAAGGTTGTTACAAGGATTGGCACTTGGTGGGGAGTATGGTGGTGCTGCTACTTATGTGGCAGAACATGCACCTGCAGGGCGAAGAGGTTATTTTACCTCCTGGATACAAACCACTGCAACACTCGGTTTATTTGTTTCATTAGGCGTTATTCTCATTACCAGACATGCGTTGGATGATGATCCGCAAGCATCTATCGCCAAATTCAATGACTGGGGATGGCGCATTCCTTTTTTATTATCGATTGTATTGGTGATCGTATCCATCTATATCCGTTTGAAGATGCAAGAGTCGCCTTTGTTTTCGCAATTGAAAGCAGAAGGTAAGACAGCAACCAATCCCTTAAAAGAAAGCTTTGGACATAAAGCCAATTTGAAAATGGTGTTACTGGCACTGTTTGGAGCTACCATGGGACAAGGCGTTGTATGGTACACAGGTCAGTTTTATGCGCAGTCTTTTTTAGAGAACGTATGTAAAGTTGATTTTGATCAGTCGCGTACTATCTTGATATGGGCCATACTTTTCGGCACTCCTTTTTTTGTATTCTTTGGTCATTGGAGTGATAAGGTGGGAAGAAAGTGGATCATGTTAGCAGGTATGTTCTTAGCTGTGATAACGTACAAACCATTGTTCCAACAATTATTACACCTTAGTGATGTTGAACAAAAAACAGAAATCACCGAAGAAAGAAGAGAACAAACCACATTACAACCGATCCTTAACTCCATCGATTCTGTACGCACCATTGAAATACATCAATCCTATACTGACGGAACCCAATTACATGTGATCGCAAAAGATACTTTGTATGATGATGTCAATAAGTATTCACCACCAATCATTCGACAAACCAAACAGTTAGGGGATAGTGTTTATTGGAAAATGGTAGCGATCGTTTTTGTGATGATCATTTATGTTACCATGGTCTATGGACCCATTGCTGCTTTTCTGGTAGAATTATTTCCTACTAGAATTCGTTATACCTCCATGTCGTTGCCGTATCATATTGGTAATGGCGTTTTTGGTGGATTGACACCTTTTATCGCAACACTTTTGACTACGATCTATACAGGGGATGCATTGGTAGGATTGATGTATCCGATCATTATTGCAGGTATTTGTGTGATGATCGGAGTGATCTATTTAAGTAATCGAAAAACCATCCATTAAAAGAATAACATGAAACAACTCAAACGACTAGCAGGAATTGTATGGATGTTATTGGGTCCATTAGCAGTGTTCTTTTTGATTCGAACCGCATCTTCAGAGATAGCTGCAAAACCTTCTGCAGATACTTGGATACAATGGGGCGTATTTGTTTTGGTATTCTTGCCCATTGCATTTGGACTGAGCCTATTTGGATATTATGCGATGAAAGGAGAATATGACAAAGAAAGCTGAATGATCATATGGATTTCATGTAACAAACAATTCTATTGACTTCTTTAAATCCTGCTTGCTGATGAAATAGCTGACTGATTTGATTGTCTATTTCAGTATCAGAACCTAGTTCAGTAAGGCCTTTGGATCTTGCCCAAGCTTCACCGCTTTCTAAAAGTGAAGTAGCTATTTGTTGATTTCTATACGTAGGTTTTACATAGATCCCTTCCAAATAAGCGGTTTTGTCTGTATCAGCACCTTCTACGTATTCATTTCGAGTACTGATATGAATAAAGCCTACATAAGCATCATTCACTTTCGCCAAAGCGCAATATTGATCCGCGGTATGCATCAATCGTCGCCATTGCTCTTTTTCTTCATCATAATTACATTCCGGCCAAAGCTCTAAGCTAAGTGATGTAAGAGCGTCTATAGTATTGTCTGATAATAATACGATTTGATGATTCATGTAATCCACTGATTTGAATATCAGGTATAAATATCTTTAATATTCGACAGTAAATCAATGTTGCATTTTTATCTTTTCTTTCACCCCGACAACCTTTTGAATTAATATCTTTACCGCATGTCTATTGAGATCAATGGTATTACCAAAATATATGGAACACAGAAGGCAGTTAATGCCATTTCTTTTTCAGCACAAAAAGGCGGAGTCGTAGGGTTTCTTGGTCCGAATGGAGCGGGTAAAAGTACCACGATGAAAATGATCACCGGCTATTTATTACCGGATGCGGGTCATATTCAGGTTTGTGGCATTGATGTGCAGAAAGATCCTGTAGCAGCAAAAAGAAAAATTGGTTATCTGCCGGAAGCCAATCCATTGTACTACGATATGTATGTAAAGGAATATCTGGCATTCATTGCGGGTGTTCATCAGTTAGATCAAGTATCCAAAGCAGTGGATCGTGCAATTGCCTTAACAGGTTTGGGTCCTGAAGCGCATAAAAAAACAGGACAATTATCCAAAGGATATAAACAAAGGGTTGGATTAGCGGCCGCATTGATCCATGATCCGGAAGTGTTGATTCTGGATGAGCCCACCAGCGGCTTAGACCCCAATCAGATCATCGAAATCAGAAATGTGATCAAGGAGCAAGGAAAAGAAAAAACGATCCTTTTTTCTTCGCATATCCTTCAGGAAGTACAGGCTATTTGTGAAAGAGTGATCATCATCAATAAAGGCAATATTGTAGCTGATGATCAGGTAAGTAATCTGTTGGCAAGTAAAGGAAGTACACTGGAAGAAGTGTTCCGGAGCCTCACAGCGGCGCAACCAACCGTCTAATTCCGTAAATTGCATACTCATTTATCAACCCAATTGATCATTTAAACAAGCAACCGAAATGAGCTACATTATTGAAGTACATGCCCGTCAGATACTCGACAGTCGCGGTAATCCTACCGTAGAAGTAGATGTATTAACCGATGACGGAGCCCTTGGTCGCGCCGCTGTTCCAAGTGGTGCCAGTACCGGTATTCACGAAGCAGTTGAACTTCGCGATAACGACAAAAAGAAATACGTAGGTAAAGGCGTTCTCAAAGCAGTGAAGAACGTAAATGATACCATTGCAGATGCAATCGTAGGTTTTGATGTTGCAGCACAAGCAGCTATAGACGATGCAATGATTGCGTTGGATGGAACTGCCAATAAAAGTAAGTTAGGCGCGAATGCGATGCTTGCTGTAAGTATGGCTGTAGCTAAAGCTGCTGCTGAAGAAGCAGGGTTGCCCCTATACCGTTATATCGGTGGTACCAATGCTAAAACATTGCCTATCCCTATGATGAATATCCTGAATGGTGGTGCGCATGCGGATAACAAGATCGATTTTCAGGAATTTATGATCATGCCGGTAGGCGCTTCTTCTTTCAGTGAAGGCTTACGTTGGGGTGTTGAAATTTTCCATACGCTGAAAAGTGTATTGAAGAAAAAAGGATACAGCACCAATGTTGGTGATGAGGGTGGATTTGCACCCAATATTCAAAGCAATGAAGAAGCCATTGAAACAGTATTGGAATCGATCCAAGCTGCAGGTTATAAAACCGGTTCACAGATCGTAATTGCCATGGATGCAGCGAATAGTGAATTGTGGGATGCCAAGAAGAAGAAATATGTTTTCCATAAGAGCAATGGTAAGATCTTAAGTAGTGATGAATTAGTGAAGTATTGGGAAAAATGGGTAAAACAATATCCGATCGTTTCTATTGAAGATGGTATGGCAGAAGATGATTGGAATGGTTGGAAAGCGCTTACACAAGCTATTGGTAGCAAATGTCAGTTGGTAGGAGATGATCTGTTTGTAACAAATGTTAATCGCCTGCAGACCGGTATCGATAAAAGTATTGCCAATGGATTATTGGTGAAAGTGAACCAGATCGGTACCTTGACTGAAACCATCAATGCAGTTACACTGGCACAACACAATGGTTATAACACCATCATGAGCCATCGCAGTGGTGAAACAGAAGATACTACCATCGCAGATCTGGCGGTGGCCCTGAATTGCGGACAAATCAAAACAGGTTCTGCTTCACGTACCGATCGTATCGCTAAATACAACCAACTGATCCGTATTGAAGAGATGTTGGGAGAAACAGCGGTATATCCGAAGGGGAAGGTGAAGTTTGGGAAAAAATAGCCATGAGCCACGAGCTATGAGCTGCGAGCCAAAATGCTCGTAGCTCATGGCTCGCAGCTCACAGCTGTTCTACACAGTTGTTAATTTCTTCTGTTACTTACCACTTCATTCAATTCGTAGATTTGTGCTATGAAAAAATTCACTTCCATCATCACCAACAAATACCTCCTTGCCGGTGGTTTTTTTGTGGTGTGGATGCTGTTCTTTGATCAGCGTGATTTTTTTCAGCAACGTGAGCGGAGAGCTGAACTCAAAAAGCTGGAAGCCAAAAAACAATACTACTTAGACGAGATCAATAAAACCAAACAGGAACTCAACGATATCCAGAGTAATCCTGCCGCCCTCGAAAAGTTTGCCCGTGAACGTTACCTCATGAAAAAAGACGGGGAAGATATTTTTATCATTGAAGATTCTTCGGAAGCGAAATAAGCTTCAAACGGCCTGCTACAGGCTGCAAAATTTTCCTAAAATAATTGGTTGATTTTCAACACTTTAATTGATTTTCTTAGTAATTCTTTGATTTGAATGACTAAATTACTGATTAGAGAACCTCTTGCTGCAATAATATCGTTTCTCGCCCCGTTTTAATACATACCGTATCCTCTCAGCTCAATTAATATAACCCTGCTATGAAAAAGTTTAAAGAAGAGGATTTGATATTGTACCTGTACAAAGAGTGTTCACCTGCAACGCAAAAAGCAGTAGACGAAGCGCTGGAAGAGGGAGATATTGAATTAATAGAAAAACTCGCTGTATTGGAAAGAAGCATTCGCCAGTTGGATCAACTGAAAATGAAATCGCCTTCAAAACTTTCTATCAAAACCATTATGGATCATGCTCGTGCAGCTGTAAAAAAGAAATGAACTTGTTACTTGCGTGAGTGTTTATAAAGCCACAGATTCACAGATTTTGGTTTCCTGATCTATGAATCTTTGGCTTTATCATTTACATCCATCGAAGTTTTTATTTTTGAAGAAGGTTATGACAAAAAAAGAACGATACGCTCAGGTCATCGATTATTTCAGTCAACAAATTCCCGTTGCTGAAACAGAATTGGTATATGATAATCCTTTTCAATTATTGGTGGCTGTGATACTGTCTGCGCAATGCACAGATAAGCGTGTGAACATGACAACACCTTCCATCTTTGCTCGTTATCCATCGCCACATACCATGGCGCAAGCTAGTTTTGATGATCTATTTCCATTGATCAGGAGTATTTCTTATCCCAATAATAAAACCAAACACCTGATCGGTATGGCGAATATGCTGATCGATCAGTTCAATGGCGAAGTGCCGATGACTGTTGAAGAGTTGGTAAAGCTACCCGGGGTAGGCAGAAAAACCGCTAACGTTATTACCAGTGTGATCGATCAACAACCCAATATGGCAGTTGATACACATGTATTTCGTGTGAGTAAAAGATTAGGATTGGTTCCTGAAAAAGCAAGTACGCCATTGGCTGTTGAAAAAGAATTGATCAAATATATTCCCGAAGAATTGGTACACAAAGCACATCATTGGCTGATACTTCATGGAAGATATACCTGTCTTGCACGTAATCCGAAATGTGAATCATGTGGGCTAACCGAACTGTGTAAGTATTATGCTAAACAAGCGAAGAAGAAAGTTTGATTTTTTGATCTTTGATTTCTTGATTTATTCAATGTATTTAAATCAAGAAATCAAAGATCAAAAATCAAACCTGCCAGTTGGCAGACAGGCATTAAAAGTCAAATCCAATTGCAAAATAGTAAACAGGTTTTCCTTTGAAGATTCCTTTCATAGGCCAACCTGCGTCAAATTTCATAAAGTAGCCAAGCAAAGTACTGCGTGCTCCAAATCCATAACCCCCTGCAAATGGTCCAAGTCCACCCGCATCAATACGAACGATAACCGGAGAGTTTGGATCACTGATCACTTCACCCGGACGTTTGATGCCATTGTATTTACCATTCCAAGCGGTTCCCAGATCCAGAAACTGAACCAATTGGAAATTACGCAGGAAGGCATTGTTGATAGGTCTGTTAATCAGTGTTGAGAATAGAGGAAATCTGAATTCACTGTTGATCACAAATGCATTGTTACCATTCGCAATATTTTGTCTGTAACCACGCATATTTACAGCCAATGATTGGAAAGCATAAGATTGATCCGGCGCCGGTGTGTTTTGATTATTAAACTTAGGTCCGATCCATCCATCTACACCACCGAGGTAGTAGATGAGTTTTTGTCCACCCCATGAAAAATCTGCAGCAGCACGTCCGGCCCAAATGAAATTGCGATAGATCTTATGATAATAACGTCCATCAAAACCAAAGTTGAAAGTTCCTTTTCCGTTGTTCAGGGAAGTTTTGAACGTTGGCATATTTACATCGAAATACACTTTGTATCGCAATCCATTCCAAATATTCTGTGTTGGGTTAATGGTATTATCGTGTACATACTCTATTCTAGAAACAATATATCTGCTGATGGTATCTCGAAATGCTAATGCTCCCGGATCAGGCAAGCCATTTGCATTGTCAAATGAGCGAAGGATACCACGATCTGTTCTCAATGCAACTGTTGCTCGTAAACTTTTCACTTCATTGAATGGATAAGTGATATTACCCTGATACAAATTCGTGATGAGCATACTGTTGAAAGGTGTATTGAAGAAGTTAGTTACATTACTTCTATAGTATGTCATTCCCCAATCAAAGCGCTTGCGCAGATTTTGATAAGAAAAGAAAACATCCTTATCGCTTAAGTTGGTGCCAAATCGGAAGCCACCTACAAATTTCTGATCTTCAAACAAGTCACTCACACCTACTCGGAAAGTGAAATTGAAATCATTACCATTATTCAATTGAATTGGCCCGGCACCTCCGGCATATGGCTGATATCTATTTACAAGTACATTATTGGTAAACCCACTAAGGATATAATCGCTACTGAATTTCAATCTGTAATCATACAATCGTGATCTTTCCAGAACAGATTTTTTTTGAGGAATCACTTCTGTATCATACCTCCGAGAAGAATCTACTTTTTCATTGGAGAACTCATTTTGGAAAAAGTCTTTTACAGCACGGCTAGTGGTGTCGTTGGTAGCAATGCCATTATTATAAATAATTGCTTTGCCATCTGCGGCTTTTTTCTCATCCATCATTCGCTTCATGTATTCAGTAGGTCGGCTGTTGACATTTCGTTTATTCAAAGCTTGTTCATCTACACGAAGCTTATATAAGAATTTAAAATCACCTTCTCTTCTTACTTCACTTACTTGACCATTATCACCTGCAATTCTAGTCTCGAGTAATGAACTCTGGTAATTCGTGATTGGGAAGGTGTACGTAGAATCTTTGTAAACTTGGAAGTAGCTGACGCTATCCGGTTCATCTTTTTGCCAAGCCTGTAAGGTAGAGTCGAATTCTTTTGGTGATGGATTTCTTAATAGTTCTTCACCGATATAATACAAGGTATCCAGACCATCTCTTTTCGTAGAGAAAAATCCTGCCCAACGATTACCGATACCATTTTCATCTGCCACAAATGTGAAGTGATTGGTATTGTATTGCATTGGGTAAGATGCGTTACCGAATTTCAAATTGGTGAGCTGCGTAATTTGTTTTTGCTTGCTTGTATTCAAGATGTCTACCATGAATACATTGAAGCGATAGTTGCTTGGCAAAATGGTATCAGCACTGATGGCAAGAGGAGAAGGTCTGTTTGAGCTGAAGATAATACCTGAACGATTCGGGAAGGAAACAAAAGTTGGGTTCAGATCATCATACACATCATCTGTTATTTGCTCAAGTTTATTTTGTTCAATTTTATAGGTGAAGATATCTGTATGACCATTCTTGACTGCACTGAAAATAAGTGAGTTTGCATCCAGCATAAAACTAGCATCCAATATTTGGTCTAAACCTTCAATTTCCTGCTTATATCTTTTAATCCGTGCAATAAGATCATACACAAACATTTTGATCTTACCATTTTCCCAATAGGCAACCAATAAGCGGGTTCCTTTTCCATCCCATGCAAGAATTGGATAGTTAGGATTGATATCTCCTTGATTGGTCCTTACTCCACTTTTCAATAAAATTTTTCCATCATAAAAATTCTCCATCAGTTTCACACAATAAATGCCTTTATTGAATTCTACAACGGCATAAGTAGTGCTACGCGGATTGGGATTGGCTTGGAAACGGAAGAAATCTTTCTTGGTTACTTCTTCAGAAACATTGAGTTGTCCTCTTGGGGCATTCCTACGTTGACGAATATCTCTGGAATAACGTTCTTGCTGAAATTGCATGAACTCTTCTAGAACTTCTTTGAATTTCTTTTTACAGACACGCATACAAGCCTGGTTTAGGTTTTTGTAAATGCGTGCGAGGTATAATAAGTAGGTAATATTTTCCTTACGATATTTCTCTCCGATATATTGCCAGAATGAATGTCCTGCAAGAATCGGTTTTTCAAAAGCAAACTGATAAAACGAACGATAAGTGCCACTTAACATCGCACTTTTGAGTTCATCATCTTTTGTGGTGCTCCAGGCTTCAGCCGCATAGGATACATAACCATCTACCAACCATTTTGGTAAATCTAGCAGCGCCTGATTGCTGGCAAATTCACCAATATCATCTCCAAATAGTAAATTATCCGTCAACACCTTGGCAATCCCTTCTCTGATCTGTCTTTTCAGATTTGCATGATTGCCATCGAAATACACAACAATCTTATTATTAACAAGCTTGGTAAGTCCACCGGAATTTTGCCAGTCAATACCCAAACCGATATTGCTGCTTTTATAATCATTGTAATTATTGTAAACGACAATATTTGCACGACGCTGTAAAGAATATTCAATGAAATTTTCTAAAGAGCGAAGCTCTTCTTCTGCAAGTTGGGCAGCAAATTTGCCCAACTCAACACCACCCTGACTGGTATATGTGTTGAAGTTGGGGGACTGATAGAACTTCCATACCAGTTTTTTATGTTGAACTCTGTTTTTCCCAAATTCAACTGAGTTTACCTGGGCCATAGAAAGGATTGGAAATAAAAAAATGGCTAAAACCCATCCTTTCATCATTCGATTCAATTGCATATCCGAACTTTAGTGTTTTAAAATTAGTCAATTACCCCGTAAAACCTTCATAAAAAACGTTATGCTCAAGGTAAAGGCCTTTATTTTCAGCCCTGTTCAGGAAAACACCTATGTGTTGTATAATGAACAAGGCAAAGCTATTATAATTGATCCCGGTTGTTACTTTTCCGCTGAACAGGAAACGTTAAAAAACTTTATAAAAGATACGAAGCTTGATCCGGTTCAGTTGCTCAACACACATTGTCATCTCGACCATGTTTTTGGTAATAAATGGGTGTATGACGAGTTTAATCTTGAGCTTTATATACATCCCTTGGAAGAACAGGTATTGGCACATGCGCCCCGTTCCGGAGAACGTTGGGGGCTTCCTTTTGAAAATTATGATGGTCCATTACACTTTCTTCAGGAAGGAGATACCGTGATGTTGGGAAATGATGCTTTGCAAGTGATTTGGGCACCGGGGCACTCACCGGGAAGTATTTGTTTTTATCATCAGGAACAGAAAATATTGATTGGAGGAGATGTTTTGTTCCATCAAAGTATTGGAAGAACGGATCTTCCAGGAGGGGATCATAATACCTTACTCAATAGTATTCGAGAAAAGTTGTGGGTATTACCGGATGAGGTCAAAGTATATGCAGGTCATGGCATTGCGACCACTATTGGTTATGAAAAAAGAAACAATCCGTTCTTAGTTTAATGAGTTTTCATTTTCCATGGCTTTATTAAAAGCCATAATAAAAATGGCGCCTAGATTTTTATGTGGCGGGATATAATCTTCAAATTTCTCTTTGTAACCGCCGGTTACCCGGTTTTGAAGCTTTTGCCATATTTCTTCCCAGACTAGGTCTTTGTTGAGTCTGATTTGATCGGTAATGGCATCGATAAGCGCCTGATTCAAAACGCCCGCCGCTACTTGCTTGGAGGAGATAATATGTGCTGTTGGACAAATATCCAACACTAGATTTAGTTTTTGATAGCCTCCGCAACTGCCTAATAATACTACTTTGGCAGAAGGCGCCAATTGATCAATGGTTTGTTGGAGATAATAGCTATGTCCACGATGTATAACCATTGTTGGTTGTAATCCGTTTGTTTCCAGATAATAGTTTAAACTATCCTGGGCCATAGCATCCAGGTCTTTGGTTTCATCCAGTGGAAGATTGGCATAAATCGTTACCGGTGTACCACGTGCAGAGCTGATTTCAACCCAATAAGGTTTACGAACGATACGCCAGTTACTATTGCTAAAACGAGCTAAAAAAGCACCAAAATAACTTTCGGCATCTTTATCACCATAAGCATATTGCTGAATGATAATTCTTCCGGAAGCATTCTGCAACTCTTTCAATGGCATATTGTAAATCGTATTGATACCTAGTGATGCAGAAAGATTTGTTTTGCCGGAAGAATCTGCAGATACAAAAATGGTATTCAGTAAATGATAAATGACTTCTCCTCTTTTGTCTTTCTGTGTCTTACTATTCCGAAGATTTTGTTGTACTTGTGATAAAATCAGTTTTCGGATATCCTTGTTATAAATACTGGCATAAGAATCTGCTACATCCACTGCATCTTCCAATGAACCCGTTTTCTCCAATCCATTCACAAAATTGCGCATCAGTTTTTGTGCAGCAGGGTTACTCATACGTTTTAAAAAATCATCCAGTGTGTTATATGCAGCAGACATTTTCAGAAACTTGCGATAGAAATCATAATGTAATGATTGCAAAAGAGAATCTGCATCCTTGCTTTTGACACGTGCAAATATGCGGGGATATACACCCGATACAAAACTCGAAGTATAAATTTCCTCTTCACCCAATACCGCTAAATAATAGAGTTCTTGAGGATTCAAAGAGTCTATTTTTTTGAAGCGAATATTAGGGTTTGATTCATCATGTAAAGCATTGATTTCATTGATGTATAATTCTACAGCCTTGCTGCGAAGCTTACTCACTAAGGTTTTGGCAGCCATCGGAGTATCACCTTTTCTCATTCTTTCTGCATAGCCAATTCTTGTTTTTACCAATAGTTTGTAATAAGCATCCGAAGATTCGTCATTTAATATAGGAGCGATTTGACTGATGGTCATTTTATTCTGATACAGATCATCCAAAAAAGGAAAATACATTCTGCCATTCTTAGATCTCGCCAGTGTGGCGATTAGTTTTACCAATGGATGTTGTACCTGCTGAATTTTTTGTCCGAGTGCATTAGGAGCAGCAGCATAATTGTATAATTCTTCCTGATTTCTAAATGCACTGATGGTGATTAAACTATCGGCATATCGATTATTGGGGAAACGGGTAAGAATTTTGAGAATATTGTCTGGTTCGCGCTGACAAGTTTTTAATACCAATACATCCTTAGCGGCTTCAATACCTGTGTTGTTTTTGAGACAATAGTTTTGGATCAATATATTTCCAATCTCTAATTCATTATGTTCAATAACAGGAAGGATGGATCTTCCTTCCAGCTCTAGTTGCATGCATTCATAAAAAGCCTTGATCAATCCGGGATACATAATGTTACGAATGATACGAGCTTGCCATGCAGATTGAAAGCCGGTAAGTAGTTCATTGATTCCTCTCAGCCAGATATATTTTTCATTATCACTCAGTTTTGTACTTGATTCCACTATCGCACGCATATTGTGAACATAGGTGCGAATACTTTTATGAATGGATTGGTTGAGTCTGGCATCATTGGTAACAGGGAATACTGTATCAGCAATACTGCTGAGTTTAGAGATGTTGCGAAGACTGGTTTCAATATAGGAATGATGAACCTCACGCATTAGTGGAATAGGCGGCATGGCCATTTCCTGCTGTGCAAAAGAAGTTATTGATACAGCCAATAACAGAACGATCAGGTAAAATTTCTTCATGCTCATACACTTATGCAAAAATACTGCCAAATGATCGAATAGAAGGATTTGCTCAAAAACGGCGAAATCTCCTTGATTTAGACAACTTAAAAACGGCTTAGTCAGTTAACAATAACATAATAGTGCCAAAAACCTTTTATGCCAATGTTTAAAATTAATTTTGTGTAAACATAAGGTTAACAATGGAAGGCAAGCCGAAACAGATTTTGATAGCAGACGATGAGCAGGATATATTGGAGATTATCTCTTATAACCTCACCAAAGAAGGGTATGAGGTCTACACCGCCAAAGATGGAAATGAGGCCATCGAAAAAGCCAAACAAATTCATCCCGATCTGATTATTCTTGATATTATGATGCCCAAGAAGACGGGTGTGGAAGTTTGTCAGATACTCCGTGCACAACCTTTGTTCCAAGATACCCTCATTATTTTCCTGACAGCATTGAGTGATGAAGCATCTCAGATCAAAGGACTAGAAACTGGCGCAGATGATTATGTCAGCAAACCGATCAGCCCAAAAGTGCTCGTAAGTCGTGTTAATGCATTATTCAGACGCGTAAATTCAAAAGATTCCGGAAAAACGATCAAAATTGCCAATATTCAGATTGATCCTGTTAAATTCAATGTGATCATTGATGATCAAGAAGTGGTGTTGGCAAAGAAAGAATTTGAATTACTTTATTTGTTGGCTTCACGTCCGGGTCGTGTTTTTCTTCGCAACGAGATACTATCACAGATCTGGGGAAATGATGTTATTGTAGGAGACAGAACCATTGATGTGCACATTCGTAAAGTCCGTCAAAAATTAGGAGTAGATTGTATCACCACGGTGAAAGGAGTGGGGTATAAGTTTGAGTTATAAGCTACAGGCTGTAAGCTTCAAGCCACAAGTCTAGTAGCATTCTCTTACTTCTTCACTTCTCATTGATCATTTCTTATTTCTCTGTTCTTCATTCTTTCGTTTCCCTACCTTAGTGGTAATGTTTAAAACCAAAAATCTTTCTCCACAACAGTTATCGGCATTCACAGCTTTGATCTTGTCGATTCCGATTTCATTGGGTATATGGATTATTGAACCGGATTGGAAGATAGCCGTCGGTTCTTTGGTCTTGACTTTTTTAGGAAGTTATCTTTTGATCAGAACGGTATTAGAGTCGTTCATTTATCGCAAGATCAAATTGATCTATAAATTCATTTATCAAACGAAAGCGAGTAAAAGAGAGGAGACATATTACAAATACATTTTACCACAAAAGGGCATTGATGAAGTAAGAGAAGATGTAGAAAAATGGGCAGAGCAAAGAAGTGCAGAGATTGAATTGCTCAAGAATAATGAAGCATATCGTAAAGAATTTTTACAGAATCTGGCACATGAATTTAAGACACCCATTTTCGCTATTCAGGGGTATGTTGATACGTTACTGAGTGGTGCCATGGATTCTCCTGAGGTGAGTAAACGTTTTCTGGAAAACACAGCGAGGAATGTAGATCGTATGGTAAATCTGGTAAAAGATCTTGATGAAATATCAAGATTAGAAAGCGGTGAACAGCCTTTATATAAAGAGAATTTTGTGATCCAGGAATTGATCAAAGAAGTGTATGAAACACTTTCGATTAAAACAACTGCCAAGAATATTAAGTGCTCTATTAAAAAAGGGTGTGAGTATCCGATCACTGTTTTTGCGGATCAAGAGAAGATCAGACAGGTGATGAATAATTTGTTAGAGAATGCGGTGAAATATGGTAAGCAAGATGGAACCATTGTAGCAAGTATTTATCGTACAGATGATGAACATGTATTGATTGAATTCAGTGATGATGGAATTGGTATCGCAGAAGAACATTTGCCTAGAATATTTGAAAGATTTTATCGTACGGATAGGGGCAGGAGTAGAGATAAGGGTGGTACCGGACTTGGTCTTGCCATCTGTAAACATATTATTGAAGCCCATGGACAAACCATGCATGTTCGCAGTAAACTGGATGTAGGAACTACGATCGGGTTTACGCTGGATGTGAAGAGGGAGTAGGGAAAAGTGAAAGGTCAAAGGTGAAAAGTGAAAACTTTCCATGGTCCATGGTCGATAGTCCATGGAAATCATCCTTTTCACTTTTCACCTTTGACTTTTCACCTCTGACGTCCCCTCAGCACAAAAAGCCCCGATAGACATCGGGGCTGACACATGAGAAAATCTACTTTCGTTGCTCAATTACGATAAACTGTGAGGCAAAATTGCGGTTGGTGTGTTAACCGGATATGTCCTCAATAAGAACAAACCGTTAACGATTGAGGTCAAGACATATACAGAAATTCAGCAAATTTTAATGTTACCTAATTATTAATTCCTTGTTTTACTTTCTACATCGGTACCGTAAGCCTATTTTTGCATAAATTTTAACCTATGGGTATCAATACTTTCGGTCGTTTGTTCATGCCAAAAAACAAAGTTTTCTATGAGTTATTTGAAGATGTAGCAGAAAAAGTGCATGAAATGGGATTGAAACTCAAGGAGATGGTGAGTGAGCCCGATAATAACAAACGTGCTGCAGTGTTGGCTCAGATCGAAGATCTGGAACATAAAAACGACGACAATACCCACCGTATTTTTACTGAATTAGGGAGAAACTTCATCACTCCATTCGATCGTGAAGACATCCACTACTTGGCTACAGCTCTGGATGATATTGCCGATTATATTTTCGCTTCTTCCAAAAAGATCAATTTTTACAGCGTTAATCCGAATGATACCGGCATCCAGAAAATGGCGGATTTGATCCTTCAGGGAACTGTTGAGATCAAAAAAGCGGTGAATGGATTACGTGATATGAAGAACCTGCGAGAAATGACTGAAGCAATGGTTAAAGTAAACAGCATCGAGAATCAGGCGGATGATGTTTTTGATATGAGTATTGAAATGTTGTTCCAGCAAGAGAATGATTTCAAGGAAGTGATCAAGAAAAGAGAAATTTATCAGGTAATGGAAATCGCCACTGATAAATGTGAAGATGCCGCCAACGTTATCGAATCTATTATTATTAAGTATGCTTAAGGTGAAAAGTGAAAGGTGAAAAGTGTTTTTTTTATTTCACTTTTCACCTTTGACCTTTCACTTTTTTCTTCCCAGAAAAATTAACCCTATGTTCACCCTCCTGGTCATCATCATTGTTCTGGCTTTTATCTTCGATTATATCAATGGGTTTCATGATGCGGCAAACTCTATTGCTACCATCGTTTCAACCAAAGTATTAACACCCTTTCAGGCTGTACTTTGGGCTGCCATATTCAATTTCGCTGCTTTCTTTATTTCGAAATACCTGATCGGAGAATTTAAAATCGGAAATACGATTGCGAAATCTGTCAATGAAAACTTTATCACATTAGAAGTTATTTTGGCCGGGTTAATTGCAGCCATTACATGGAACCTAATTACTTGGTGGTTTGGTATTCCTTCCAGTTCATCTCATACTTTATTAGGTGGTTTTATGGGGGCAGCATTAGCGCATGCGGGTGGCTTTAGTGAGGGAGGAATTGATGTAGTAAACTATGCTAAAGTAATCCCTACTTTCTTATTCATTTTCATGGCGCCATTGATAGGCATGTTCATGGCATTTTTCATTACCATTTTAATTGTGCATCTCTGTAAACGAGCGAATCCATATAAAGCAGAAACCTGGTTTAAAAGACTTCAATTGGTTTCATCTGCTGCATTTAGTTTGGGGCATGGTGGTAATGATGCACAAAAAGTAATGGGTATTATTGGAGCAGCCATTATTTACTATGAACAATCATTGGGTGTGGATATGACCTTCAATCAGTTTGTTACTGAGTATAGTTGGGTACCTTTTTGTAGTTTTCTAGTGATTGGATTAGGAACCATGAGTGGAGGTTGGAAAATTGTTAAGACCATGGGTACCAGAATTACAAAAGTAACACCGCTGGAAGGGGTAAGTGCTGAAACAGCGGGTGCGATAACTTTATTCCTGACAGAGAAAATGGCCATTCCGGTTAGTACTACGCATACCATTACAGGAGCTATCATAGGTGTGGGTGCCACTAAAAGATTGAGTGCAGTTCGCTGGGGCGTAACTGTGAATCTCCTTTGGGCATGGATTTTAACCATTCCTGTTTCTGCAGCTATGGCAGCATTGATTTACTATATCATCAAATTTTTTATCTGATTCTAAGCGGCGCTGTGTATTTTGCCGTATCAAGTTTTGAGCATGGCAAAGATATTGGTTACAGGTGGCTGCGGATATATTGGTTCACATACCATTGTGGATCTCTTGGAAAATGGTTATGAAGTAATTTCTATTGATGACCAATCAAGATCTACACCCTATCCACTTACCGGCATACAGCTCATTACCGGGAAAAGAATTAAGAACTATAAAGTCGATCTCAAAAATTTCGATGAAACACTAGCAGTTTTTCAGGAGAACCCTGATATCACCGGTGTAATTCATTTCGCTGCGTATAAAGCAGTAGGTGAGTCGGTTGAGCAACCGATTTTGTATTATGAAAACAATATTGGATCTCTGATCAGTGTATTGAAATGTGTAAGGGAATTTCATATTCCTCATTTTGTTTTTTCTTCTTCCTGTACTGTTTATGGAAACCCAGATCGTTTCCCGGTTACAGAACAAACACCTTTGCAAACGGCAGCATCTCCTTATGGTGCTACCAAACAAATGGGAGAACAAATTCTTCGTGACTTTGCTCATTCATCTGATACCAATGTTATCTTATTACGATACTTCAATCCGGTAGGATCTCATCCATCTTGTTTGATCGGAGAGCTGCCATTGGGGAAACCTCAGAATCTGGTTCCTGTTATTACCCAAACAGCCATCGGTAAATTACCCAAGATGATGGTATATGGAAATGATTATCATACACGTGATGGTAGTTGTATCCGCGATTATATCCATGTATCAGATATAGCCCATGCTCATACGCTTTCGGTTGATTACTTACTTACGAATAAAAATTCAGACACAAGTGAAATCTTTAATCTTGGTACTGGAAATGGCATCACTGTATTAGAAGCTATTCAAATGTTTGAGAAAGTAAGTGGGCTGCCCCTTAATTATGAGATTGGTCCAAGAAGACCGGGTGATATCGAAGCCATCTATGCCAATAATGAAAAAGCAATACAGCAATTGGGCTGGACAATCCGCTATGATCTAGAGCAGATGATGCAGACCGCATGGGCATGGGAGCAGAAAATCAAAAAAGAAGAAGATAGCATCAGTAAAAACTAAGGGTTAGTTTTTTTTGAGAGTGTTATAATGAGCAAATAATTTGATCAGGTCAGCTTCTTTTTTTGGTTTGAGTTTGTTCATCTGCAAATAATCATTCATAGCCACTGCATCTTTCCCAAAGATGCGAATGAGTTCTGTTGATTCAGAAGGCAATGCTATCAATCCATTGGAAGGTATATAAGAGTAATACACTTCTTTCTTTGTATAAGTTCTGACAATATTCACCCCATTGTAAGGTTGTTTGTCTTGAAATTTTACGGATGTGTATTTCAATAATACGGCAGCGCCTGAATCTAGCATTTCATATAGTGTGAATTCATTTTGTTTGTCAATGGGAGGGAACCCACTTCTGAAAACATATTTTTGTCCTTCCCGTGTAATTTCAATGCGCTGAAAAGGTTTGATCACACTCATTTCTTGTCCGTCTTCTGTTTTAAATAGGAGCTCACCGGTGAGATAATTGATCTTTACAGGAATACGATGATAACTTTTGCCATTCATTAACTGGATTGTACTTTCCAAATACTCATTGGAGAAAAAGGGAGAGCCTTCTTCTTCAAATCCACGTTTTGGCTTGAAAGGCTGACCATTCCCATCATTCATGAACTGAATCGTTTCTTTTGTATGCCTAAGTGGATCGATTCTTTCGAAACTTTGAGCAGAAAGCAGATGGCTAATAAGACTAATAGTAAATACCAATACAATATTTTTTCTCATATGGCTGCTTTTATGATCCTTTTACTGATGAGCGATTGTATAAAGCGATAATCTTGATCAGGTCTGCTTCTTTTCTCACTTTCCATTTCTCTTTCAATATGGCATCATTCAATATTTTTTGCTGATCAGAGAGTATAGTGATCAAATCGTTTTCATTGTTTGAAATTTTCATGAGATCCTTGCCCGGCATCCATATATAATAACTGGGAAGTTGACGATAACTTCTTGTTATGTCATTACTATTATATGCTTTTGAGTCTTTGAATCGAATCTCTGTATACTTCAATAACAACACTTTTCCTGAATCCAACACTTGATACAGTGAGCGTTCATTTTGTTTATCGATAGCTGTAAATCCGGATCTGAATACTATAGGTTGTGCTGAAGTAGTACATCCCAACTCAACACGAGCTACCGGAATAGATAAAGCAAATGCTTTACCTTCTTCCACTTCAAAGATGATCTTCTGTTCTTCCAGATTCAGTTTTAGCTTAATACCATTGTAAGTTTTACCATTCGGTAACTGAAGGGAGCCTATGCAAAATGAAGTATCATAAAAGGGAGAACCATCGGTATTATATAAAACCGGATTTGACCAGGGAATTCCATAGCCATCATTGTATAAAACATTGGATCCGCGGGAAAAAGAATAGGAGCCTAACTGTGCTTGACTATTACCGGCAATACACATAAGCAGACAGATAACTAAAAGGTATTTCAGCATAACAGATTTTTGCTATATAAATATAGACAACCCTTGTTATACTATCGTTGCAAAGCGGATGAAAGGAAAATCTATTGAACAAGCATTTTCTCGGCATTTTCGGCTACTTGTAATGCCTCAATGAACTCGTCTATCTCGCCATTGATGACCGCATCTAAATTGTAGGAAGTCAACCCGATACGGTGATCCGTTACGCGACCCTGTGGCCAATTATAAGTTCTGATTTTGGCACTACGATCACCGGTACTCACCAATGTTTTTCTATGACGAGCAATTTCTTCTTCCTGTTTACGCACCTGCTCTTCATACAATTTGGTACGTAACATAGCCATGGCTTTTTCACGGTTACCTAACTGAGAACGTTCGGTCTGACAAACCACAACCACACCTGTAGGAATATGCGTCAAAAATACTTTGGTCTCTACTTTGTTTACGTTTTGTCCACCAGCACCACCACTTCGAGCGGTTTCCATTTTCACATCACTTTCTTTCAGTTCAAAATCTACTTCTTCAGCTTCCGGCATTACCGCAACGGTAGCGGCTGAAGTATGAACACGTCCTTGTGTTTCCGTATCAGGTACACGTTGTACACGGTGTACACCACTTTCAAATTTCAAAGTGCCATATACATCTTCACCGGTTACTTCCACCACCACTTCTTTATATCCACCAACAGTTCCTTCACTTTCGCTTACTACGGCAGCTTTCCATCCTTTTTTAGCACAGTAACGTAAGTACATGCCTAACAAATCACCTGCAAATAAACTAGCCTCATCACCACCGGTACCTGCACGAATTTCCAGAATCGCATTCTTATCATCCTGCGGATCTTTCGGTATGAGTAGTTTGGTCAATTCTTTTTCGAGGGCTTCTTTCTTTTCTTCTAACTCGGGCAATTCCATTTTCGCCAACTCGCGCATATCCGGGTCACTGCTATTTTGATTGTCTTTGGCAAAAGTATAATCAGCCATTACCTTTTGATATTCCTCATAAGGTTTCACGATCTTCTCTAAAGAACGATACTCTTTGCTGTATGCACCAAATTGCTTCTGATCATTGATGATCTCAGGGTTGGTAAGTGCTACACCTACTTGTTCAAATCTGGCTTTGATGGCATCGAGCTTATCCAGCATATCCGTTTTTTTATGGACTGCAAAATTACAGGTTTCAGACTGAGTTTTGGCTTCTAAGGGCAGCTATCTTTCAATTAGCCAATAGCTGATGGATCATGGCTCATAGTTCAAAGCCCGGAGCTCACAGCTAAAAATAGCTTCTAAACCAGTCTGTTAAGATTGCTTATCTTTCAGCATAATCTTTTTTACATGCGTTTATGGGTCTTTTGCTTTCTTTTACTGGCTTACTCATCTAGTGCACAACAGGCAGAACTACTGATCAAAAATGGTCGCATTTTAGATGGTACGGGTAATTCGTGGTATTATGGAGATATCGCTATTAGCAATGGAAAAATACTGCGTATCGGATATTTGAATGGATGGACAGCCAAACGTGTGATCGATGCACAAAAAAAGATTGTAGCGCCTGGGTTCATCGATGTGCATACCCATATTGAGGATGATGAAAAGAAACATCCGGAAGCTGCGAACTTTATTTATGATGGAGTAACGACTGTTATCACCGGTAACTGCGGATTATCAGAAGCTGATATGGATGCCTATCTAACCATGGTGGATAGTTTACACACTTCTGTGAATGTAGCTGCATTGATCGGACATAATGATGTGCGAAAAGCTGTGATGGGAACCGTGAAAAGAGATCCTACAGAACAGGAAATGTTGCAAATGGAACAGTTGGTAGAAAAAGCTATGAAAAGCGGTGCTGTAGGAATGTCTACCGGACTCATCTATATCCCTGGTACTTATTCCAAAACAGAAGAAGTGGTTCGATTGGCAAAAGTGGCAGCCAAATATCAAGGTGTGTATGCTAGTCATATGCGCGATGAAGGCGATAGTGTCATACAGGCTATTCAAGAAGCTTTGTACATCGGAAAGGAGGCCGGACTACCTGTTCAATTATCGCATTTCAAATTAAGCGGACAACAAAACTGGGGGAGGAGTAAAGAAACCATACCCATGGTGATGAAGGCAAGACAAGAAGGATTGGATGTAACGATCGATCAATATCCTTATACAGCATCTAGTACATCACTCAGTACCTTATTACCTGATTGGGTATTAGCGGATGGTAAAGACTCGATCAATGCTAGATTAAAAAAAGCAAAGATTCGAGAGGAAGTGAAACAATACATGTTGCAAAAACTCGCGAAAAGAAAGCTGCAACATTTTAGCTATCCGGTAGTCGCTTATTTTGAAGCCGATACAACTTTGAATGGAAAGAGTATTGAGCAAGTGAATCTTGTGAAAGGCAATCCACATACCGCGATATCTGAAGCCGAAGTGATTATTCAAATGATGGAACAAGGTGGTGCTGGCATGGTGTTTCATGGAATGAGTGAAGAGGATGTGAAAACCATCATGCAATATCCATTCAACATGTTTGCATCAGATGCAAGTATTCGTATTTACAAACAAGGCAATCCACATCCACGTGGTTATGGAACCAATGCTAGAATATTAGGGAAATATGTGCGTGAAGAAAAGGTGATTGGACTAGAAGAAGCCGTTCGCAGAATGACATCATTGCCTGCCACTAAATTCAAATTAAAAGACCGTGGATTGTTATTGGAAGGTATGGCAGCAGATATCGTGATTTTTAATGAGCAAACCGTGATGGATCGGTCCACTTTTGATCAACCCCATCAATACTCATCAGGTTTCAGTTATGTATTGGTGAATGGACAAATAACGGTAGATGAAGGACAGCATACCGGAACGCGCGCCGGCAGAGCATTACGTAAATCAATAGAGTAAATCATATTCTTTGTAAGTTCATACTATGAAAAAAACAGTAGCACTTTCTTTATTTCTCATGCCATTATTGGCGATGGCACAATCTTATAAAAAACTGCACCAAAGATCTATTGTCGTTGATACGCATAATGATTTTCCTACGCAGGCAGTAGATAAAGGTGTTCTTTTCGATCAAAATTTAAAAGGAAAAACACATTCCGATCTGCAAAGAATGAAAGAAGGGGGCATGGATATACAAGTCTTCTCTATTTTTTGTGATGGTGGTTATGGTAAAGGTGCTGCTTACAAAAGAGCCAATCAGGAAATTGATTCTGTATATGCCTGGGTGGCAAGAAATCCATCTGCTATGATGATCGTTAAAACACCTGCTGATTTAAAGAGAGCTGTGAAAGAAAAAAAATTAGGAGCGATGATGGGTGTGGAAGGTGGACATATGATCGAAGATGATTTGCAAAAGCTGGATCAACTTTTTGAAAGAGGCGTTCGCTACATGACACTGACTTGGAATAATTCTACAGCATGGGCTACTTCGGCGGCTGATGAAGTAAAGGATACCATACCTATGGAAAAAAGAGGACTTACAGCATTGGGCAAGCAGATCGTTCAACGCATGAACCAGTTGGGAATGATCGTTGATGTATCACATGTAGGTGAAAGTACTTTTTGGGATGCCATTGCAACCACCACCAAGCCTGTTATCGCTTCACATAGTTGTGTACATGCTATTTGTCCGGTATCTCGCAATTTGAAAGATGATCAACTAAAAGCCATCGCAAAAAATAATGGGGTGGTTCATTTGAATTTTTATTCAGGTTTTCTCGATAGTGGATTCAACGCTCGTAACAATGCTTTTCTACAAGTACATAAGGCAGAAAGAGATTCGTTACGAAAGATTAATCCGGAACCTTATTACGCATCGCAGGTATTGTTTGAAAAGTATCCGGATGAAGTAAAGAGTCTTCGTCCACCTTTGTCGTTATTGTTGGATCATTTGGATTATATCGTTCGATTGATTGGAGTAGATCATGTTGGATTGGGTTCTGATTTTGACGGTATCAGCTCTTCACCACAGCAGTTAGATGATGTAACGGGGTTGCCACTCATTACCAAAGCATTATTGGAAAGAGGCTATACGAAAAAAGACATACAAAAAATATTAGGGGGTAATTTTATTCGCGTATTGGAAGCCAATATGAAACCTTAAACCATTAGCTTTACTAAAAATACACACATGAGAATTCTAAGTCTATCGATCATAGCCCTATTAGCAGCCGCCTGTAATAGCAATGAAGGAGAAGGCAATGTCGAGATGAATACAGTAGCACCACCGCCACAAACTATTGTTGCACCTGTCACTAATGATTCAGCCAATAAAGTTCCTGCATCCACTTCAGCGCCCATCGCTTTGAATCCTGCTCACGGTTTACCAGGGCATCGTTGTGATATTGCCGTAGGGGCCCCCTTGAATAGTGCTCCGAATACAAATACAGCGCCTTCATCAGTGCAAATGAATCCGGCACCACAAAATGCCCCGATGATGCAGTCTGGGCCTAGTGCTGGGGGAAAAGTGTTGATCAATCCGCCACATGGGCAGCCCGGACATGATTGTTCTGTAGAAGTAGGAAAGCCTTTGCCAGTGCGTCAATAGCGAACAAGTGTAGTTGATTTTTTCTTCATCTCTTCAAAAGAAGAACGAGCGATCTTTTCTAATACTTTGAGATCAACATCGGCAAGTTTGCTGATGTATAAACAACCCATGCCTGTTTTATGTTTGCCCAATTGCTTCAGCAAAGATTCATATGGCTCAAAGCCGGCCATGGTATAGATACTAATGTTCGATTTACGAGGAGCGAAACCGGCGAGAAACCATTCACCTTTTTGTCCGCCTTTTTGTTGGTAGTCATATTTGCCAAATCCAACAATGGCACCGCCCCATAATTGAGGAGTTAATCCGGTGATTTGTTGAAAGAGTTCCAATAGCTGAAAAGCGTCTTTCTTTTTTTGCTCGGGTGTAATGGTATTGAGAAAGTCAGTGATGTTTTCTTTTCCAACTTTGGTTTTGATCTCGGCCATGGTAAATGGTTATGGATGAATAACCCTAAGTTAGAAATTAATTTGCGCTTGTAAGCGAAGTAAATTGCCACGCTGTAAATTATTCTGTAAAGCGAAGTCTTCATACCTACGAGAAGAGATGGTATACATGGCTACCAACTCAAATTGTTTTACGGGTTGCCATTCCAATCCAATTTCTAATTCTCTCACACGATAACTACGGGCATCCAATTCATGTTTCTTACCGCCATTGTAGTATTGTCCACGAACGAAAGGAATAAATACTTGTTCTTTTTTCTTGAGCATATATGATAAAGTGATATAGCCTCCATGTAAAGACCTTGTTTCAATGGAATCAGTAATAGGATTGAATTCTGGCCCTTTACCAATCGTATATTCAGTGAGGATGCCAAATGGTTTTGGATACAATACAAAAGTGGCAGCAGCACGTTGGTCAAGATAATTTCTATCGGCTTTAAATTTTGCACCGGTACTGGTTTGTTCTCTGGTAACTACATACTGACCTGTATACGCTTGGATACCGGGTTCGATGATCTGATCTCCAATTTGTAAAGGATAAGAGAAACGTGTTACCACATGTAGCTTATCATTCTGTTCTGGTCTGTTGGCCGTTTGTCCGTTGTATACACCAAAAGCAAATACACCATAATCCCCCGAACCTTTCAAGCCATCTCTCACGAGTGAGGAAAACAATTCTCTTTGTTTGGTAGGTGCCCAATAAAAAAAGGCGCCGATATCACGCTCATTGGAAACAGCACTGTTCAATGCATCATTACGATCTAATGGTAAACGGTTTTGACTGGATTGCATATTCTCAAAACCATATGGCACTTTGCTCTGTCCAATGCGAAAACGAAATTCATTTTTCTTGTCAACGCCCAGATCAAAATAAGCATCTCTCAATTGACCATAATGCAGGTTGGAAGAGGAAGCTGAACTTGCAAAGTCGGGTTGAATATAGAAGTACACTTGTTTGCTGATCTGTCCAAAAAAGATGATACGCATCCGACGCAAGAAGAACCCGCCACCTTTACCCCAGCTACGGTCGCCTTGTTCATTACCCAGATTAGGATTGGTTTCGAGTAAGCGGTTGTATCGTGCCTGTACATAGCCACGAATAGAAATACTTTCGAACCATTTCTTTTCGGCAGGCGGTTTAGAGGTTGATTTAACAGCCTCACTCAATGATTGCGTAAAGCCGGTTTTGATACATAACAAACAAATGATCGCCCCGTAAACTGGTTTCATACGCAAGGTTTAACGGCGGCAAAACTACTCGTTAACTATTTAGTAACTATTTAATAATGATTTGGTAACGATTTGATAACATTGATGATGTAGTTAAGAATAGCCTATGGGTGATGGCTTATGGCTGGGTCCATGGTTGATAGACCATAGTCCATAGGAGATAGGGGAGCAAATAGGTCATAGCTGATCGTAAGCCCTGTTTTCCCCAATCACCCCGTACCTAGCACCCAGCACCCGATAACCAGATAACCTGATTACCCGATCCCCCGTCACCTTCCAACTCTCCGAATCCTAAAGTCTTGTATTTGAGCAGGGTTGGTAGGAGTTAAGGTGAAGAAAATCTGAATGTCTCCATTTTCGCATTGTAAGATTACTTGTCCGCGAAGTTGGTTGAGGGGAACAATATCGTTTACATGAATCACGTTGCCTGCAGCATTAAAGATCTGACGACATTCTTTGATTAAATCTTCAATAGGTTTATCGAGAAAGAAATTTTCTGCGAAGAGAGTTGATTTGGTTGTATTCTTCCAGTCGGGCAAAAATGAAAGCAATTCTTTTTGTGCCTTGAGCAGAACATCGGAAGCGGGCAATACACGAGGCTCCAATTGAGCAGCGCGAACCAAAGTATCCAATACCTGAATATTAGGATCAGAGGTAGGAGCATACGTAACGTTAGCAAAGAAAGCTACGCCAATACCATACTCGGGAAGTATCAGCCAATGACTACCGAAGCCCGGTAAGCCACCACTATGTCCAACTGCCACACGACCTTCACAATCACTGGTCCAACGAAGTCCATAGGTATAGGCAGATGCTGTGGCGCAAGCCCTTCCGCTTGGATAACGGTATTGCGTGTTGAGTCCACTGTAACGCCAGGGTTGGTGCATTTCTCTGACAGTGCTGCGTTTCAACGGACCTAGCTCATCTGTATTAGAAGGGGGCCATGCATTCAAGTGAAAAGCGATGTATTTGCTAAACGATTCGATGGAAGTGATCATACCACCCATGGAACCATAGATGCCATCATGCAATAAAGGCTCATCGATCCATTGATTGTTGATCCAGCGATGACCTTTGGCCAATTGAGAGGCAGGTATTTTACTGAACTCCCATTCAGACTGCGACATACCCAATGGTTGCCAGATATTTTCCTTGATGTATGTGCTATAAGGTTTGCCCGATACTTTATGAATGATGTATCCCAACATGGTAAAACCAAGATTACTGTATTCATAACGTAAGCCGGGAACATTGGAAAAATGTAATCCCTTTTTGATCACTTCTAAAAGTTCTTCTTCTGTATCTGCCAATTGACGATCGCCCCAGGGATCATCTTGCGGAAAGCCTGCGGAGTGTGTCATCAGATCTCTGATAGTGATGGTGGGTGCATCTTTGGTAAGTTGTTGACCTTTCAATTCAGGAATATATTGTTCTACAGCATCATCAAGTCTCAGTTTGCCTTCATCTCTTAATTTCAGAATTGCCATCGCAGTAAAACTCTTAGACATAGATGCAATGCGGAACATGGTGTTCTGATTCACGGGGTTTTTTGATGCAGCATCTGCTTGTCCACCATAACCGGAAAATACCAATGCGCCATCCATCACCACCCCAAAACTGTATCCCGGAAAATGATTTTTCTCCGCATGTTCACGGTATATTTTTTCAATGATGGGGAAGTAAGGTTTTATTTTTTCAAGACGATTATTGTCTTTGAAGAATGGAGGTTTGTAGGATTGGGAGGTTTGGTTAAAAGAGACGAGTGGGAGAAGTAAATAGAATAGTATGAAAGAATATTTTTTCATAATAAATATTTTGCGGGTAAGAGTTGTCGTTTATGAAAGGTACTTTGTTTTTGAAGAATACAATTAGATAATATCGATAACTATTTTTTTTCTAAATGATCAAAAACCATAATTACTTACTGATTCTATATTGCATGGTTTTTTCGGTGTCTTGCAGCCAATCAATTCAATAGTTCCTTCACAGAGTATGAGAGGATATTGCACAGTTAAACAACAGGTTAATGGATATTTAACAGAATACTTATGAAGCTTTCCTTATAACAGTACCTTTCTTTCTAACTCTTTAAGGAACTGTATTGTTTCATGCGAGAATTGAAACAGTCGTTTTTTCTGAGCGGCTTTATTGTATTGATAAATGAATTTGAAGGGGTTATCAAGTATTGCTACCAAAGCCTTTTTGCCATATACAGATTGAATGATTTCGGCCATAAAATAACCATGCGGATGTCCGCTCAGTGGTAATAAGTTATTGATCTCATTACTTAAAGCAATTGAAGAAGAGGGATTCATGCTTATAATCTTTAATAGAGAATCTACTTTTTGCAGATTGGGTATTGGATCTGTATAATGTTTTTTATAAAGGGTATATAGCATAGGGGGTGCTCCTTTACCTTTAGTATCGAGCATCGCTTTTTTATCAATAAGATCTGCAATGCCTTCTAAATGAAGCTGGCTAATGATATGTACCAGTTGTTTATTGGTACTATCAGTTTTCATCTTTTTTCTTAAGTTGCTTGTATAGTAGTGGTGAGCTTCATGTGCTAAAAACATTTTATAGTCATAAATATCTTCAACCAGTTTCAAATCTGCTGCTACACCTGTTTTATTAGCGGTTCCTTCAGGTTGGTAAAATCCAAATGAAATGACAGGAGGAGGTACTCTTTTTTTGATATCAGCAGGTAAAAAATCTTTTGTCAGTTTGAATATTGAGTCAATAAGATTTTCCTTCAGCAATCGTTGCTTCGTTAGTAAAAACCGATCTTTCTCTTTCTCAACAGTGATTAGATGATTTACCATGAATTTATAATAGTCATTGTCAGACAATGATAATATGCTGTCTCTTTGTTTCTTTTTTTCAGGAACGAAAGCATTGGTTAATAGGTTTCGAATAAATTTTTTCACATTATCAGACCCATAACTATAAAAATCATAAAAAGGGGTTGCGAAAAAACGTTTCCATTCTTCTTCCGAGGGTTGAATCCCTTTTTTTAATTGAGAAGCAAACTCAAAAAAAACATCCACACTTGAAAAATCTAACTGCTGGGTTTGAGCTTTCAAGCCGAGAGAGTAGCATGAAAGAAAAACAATAAGTACTATTTGCTTGAGCATAGTATAATTTGTGTCTTTGAAGATAGGATGCTTTCTGTTATTTCTATAAAAAACTGCCTAATAGCTAGTTGTTAAGTATCGGTGCTATTTTTTAATGTATGAATATATTTTTTTGATGGCTAGGTATTGGAGCATAGATTAAAAATTTTCTTCTTCACCCGTTTTGCATCTAAACAAACCATCTTGGTAAGTGAGTACGTTGCGTGTGTTCCAATGTAGGAGAGCTAGGATAAAAAGATAGTCTGACCATTTAAGTCATAATATCTAGTTGAGACTAACTGCAAAGAACTACTGTATACAATATACTTTTATATTTTACTTCAATAATTCCTCTATCTGCTGAATCAACACTTCTCTCTTCATTGGATATTGTGTTTTAGATAATTCAATAGATCCATCTGGTCGTATAATGGCATAGGTTGGATAGCCGGTTCCTTTCAGAATCGACATGATATCTTTGGTGAGTTGTGCAGAGGCAAGAATATGGTATCCTTCCAATTGATAAAATGAAATCATTTCTTTCCATCCTTTTTCATTCTCTTCATCAAAATTGGCAACATATAGATAATCTACCGGCTTATTTTTAAAATGAGCTTTGATAGTAGCACTATGTTTGTTGATATCGTTTCTACAAGGTGAGCACCATGTACCCCACATATCCAATAAGATGGTCTTGCCTTTCACTATTTGTATCAATTGTTTGAACGTATGTATAGTATCCCTTCCCTCAATAAACTTCATAGCAGAGCTTAAGCGACGGGTAGTTTTATTGAAAAAATTCTCCATTGATCTATCAAAAACAGGTAAATATTTACTGTTTGGATATTTAGATGCATATTCTTTATAAATATTTTCTAAATTAATTATTTCGATTTCTTGCAATGCAGTCTTAAATAATACAGCATACAGATAATCACGAATATCGCTTGTAAAGTATCGGTCAATAATTTTCGATGTCAACAAATTCTTTGAGTCAGGTCTGAATGACTTGCCATCTCTTTTGATTTCTTCAGCAAACCATTCATTAACAAATACATTTTTATCAGTACTCTCATTTTGAATACTATCTTTTGCAATATGGATAAATCGATCGATCAGATTTAGATAAGCGGGCACCTTCAATTTGAATGCTAGCTCATTTATAATCGGATTATTCCTCAAGAGATCATATTTAAGTTGCTTCCATTGATCTTTATTATTAGCATAAGAGAGCGGTACACGTGCTTTCCTGTTCTCATTGATGATTATATACTCGTTAACTAATGAGTACCTGCACTGTAATCGCCAGGCAGTTTTGAATGATTCTGAGGGTTGATGTGTTTGAATATAGTTTTCGATGGATAAACTATCCTTAATAAAAAATTTTCGTAGCTCCAGATAAACATTATCAGGTGTGGAGTCTAATCGATCTATGATCGACTTTAATTCATGATCTGTTTGTATGTCTAATCTTCGGTTATCATTGGCACCAATACCTGTTGCTTCAAGAAGAAGTTGATTGTTTTGAATAGCCAGATTTAGATTCAGTTGATAGTCTTTGGCTAAGAACAACGGTTGACTAAAAAAACCGTTCTCTGTCTCCAAATAGAGAATGGCAATCTCCGGTTCATCAATTTCGATAGTTGTTGAAAATCGGTTGTTTTTGATAGGGATGATTTGCTCTTCTTTAGCTGCATCATCAGGTGGATATACCCTCCCAGTAAATTCAATAGAAGCATATTTTAGTATCTCATTCTCCAGCTTGCCATTTATTTTTACAATATGTTGCGCAGCAATGGTTGATACAGCAAATATTTGAAGAAAGAATAAAAAGTAATGAATACCCCTTTGTCTGTTGGACATGACTGTTATTTTAAGTTAAGATCAAGGGGGATACTAAGATACAAACGCCGTTTTTCCTTGGCGATACATTAACAAAAAAATAAATAATTTTTATCTACTCTTTTATTTAAAACTCATCTGTTTAGTATCTAATTAGCCTCTCTACAAACTCCCCCAATCTCCCCTTCGCCATAAAATTCTTTTCCAATTCCATGTTAAAAGGAATAGGTGTATCTAGCGAAGCGCAACGCATCACCGGTGCATCTAATAACTCGAAGCAATGCTCACTGATCCATGCACTCACTTCTCCTCCAATACCTCCTGTGAGTGTGTCTTCATGGAGTATCAATACTTTTCCGGTCTTGACCACTGCTTCACGAATACTTTCAAAATCCAATGGTAGTAAGGTTCTAAGGTCAAGTATGTGTAAAGAAATATCCGGGTGTTGCTCCTGGTATTCCAATGCCCAATGCACGCCTGATCCATAAGTGATCACAGTAATATCGTTTCCTTCTTTTGTGATAGCGGCTTTGCCGATTGGAGTTTCATAATAGATCTCCGGCACCGCACCACTCACACTTCTGTACAATGCTTTGTGTTCAAAAAACAATACCGGATTCGGATCATTGATCGCTGCGATCAATAATCCTTTTGCATCTTGTGGATTGGATGGATATACCACTTTCAATCCCTGCACATGGGTAAACCAAGCCTCATTGCTTTGTGAGTGAAAAGGTCCCGCACCTACACCACCACCGGTTGGCATACGAATCACCACATCTGCATTTTGTCCCCAGCGATAATGTATTTTGGCAAGATTGTTTACGATCTGATTGAATCCCACAGTCACAAAATCTGCGAACTGCATTTCCATCATACTCTTGAATCCTTCCAAACTCAATCCCAATGTGGTTCCTACAATGGCACTCTCACACAGCGGTGTATTGCGTACACGCTCTTTACCAAACTGTTGTACAAAACCTTCTGTTATTTTGAATGCACCCCCATACTCTGCAATATCTTGTCCCATCAAAATCAAGTTCTCATGTTTTTCCATACTCATGCGCAAACCTTCCTGTATGGCATCAACGAAACGTTTTTCGTGAATGGTGAATGGTGAATGGTCAATGACAGATTGGGGGTCTTCAATATTCACCATTGACAATTCACTATTCACGATGGGCTTCTTTGCGTAGACATCTCTCAATTCTTCTTCTGTGTTCGGAACAATGGCTTCTGCTTCGAAGGCTGCTTTGAGTTCTGATTCTATGTATTCTTTGAATTCATGTCTGATATCAGCCACTTGCATTTCATTCAATACACCCTCTGCTATCAGGTATTGTTCATAATTTTTAACAGGATCTTTTTTACCCCATTCTTCAAAAAGCTCTTGTGGTACATATTTGGTTCCGCTGGCTTCTTCATGTCCGCGCATACGGAAAGTCATACATTCTATCAGATAGGGCTTTTGGTTTTGTATACAATAATCTCGCACACCTCTGATGGTATCATACACTTCTAAAATGTTATTGCCATCAATACGCACCCCATCCATCCCATAACCTTTTGCTTTGTCTACCAGACTTTCGCAACGGTATTGTTCATTCACCGGAGTGCTTAATCCATAACCATTGTTTTCAATCACGAAGATGACAGGCAATTCCCAAACGGCTGCCACATTCAATGCTTCATGGAAATCACCCTCGCTGGTACCACCATCACCGGAATAGGCGAGAGATACTTTGTTCTCTTGTCTGAGTTTATATGCCAATGCCACCCCATCTGCCAATGCCAATTGTGGACCAAGGTGTGAGATCATACCACAGATATAATGTGGCTTACTACCAAAATGAAAACTGCGTTCACGACCATTGCTATAACCGTCTTTATTGCCTTGCCATTGTTTGAATAATTTCTCTAAGCCCATTTGTCTGCTGGTAAATACACCCAGGTTACGGTGCAAGGGCATAATCCATTCATCTTTTTGTAAAGCAAGTGTACTTCCTACAGCAATCGCTTCTTGTCCGATACCACTGAACCACTTACTGATCTTACCCTGACGCAGTAATACCAGCATTTTTTCTTCGATCATGCGTGGAAGGAGAATATTGCGATAGATAAAGACCAATTCGGGGTCTGCCAATGATTTGCGATTGAATTCCATGAGATACACTTTATGGTGCGACTAAGATAGTCGTAATCGTTAAAAAAGGGCTTATAAAAAAGCCATCCGACTAGGTGGATGGCTTTACAAAAAGATAAAGATAGGAGGATTAATCTCTGCTGCCGAGTTTACTCAACAAACGCAGAATTTCGATGTACAGCCACACAATAGTGACCATCAAACCGAAAGCACCATACCATTCCATATGCTTAGGCGCACCCATTTCAGATCCCTGTTCAATCATATCAAAATCCATGATCAGGTTGAGTGCAGCGATAGACACTACAAATAAGCTGATACCAATACTTAACCAGCTGCTATCATACATGAAGCTCACATTCACACCAAACAATCGCAATACCATGGTGATAAGGTAAAAAATACCAATACCCATTGTGGCACCAATAACAACAGATTTGAATTTCTGCGTAGCACTAATGATGCGGAAATTATACAACAGGAACATAGCAATGGCCACACCAAAAGTGAGTCCTACTGCCTGCATAATAAGTCCGGGATATTGATCTGCAAAAGCGGCATTCATCACAGCAGAAAGTCCACCAATGAAAAAGCCTTCAAGAATACCATAAGCAGGAGCCAGAAAACGTGCCCATGTAGGTTTAAAAGTGATGACCAATGCCGTGATCAGTCCACCAATTGCACCCACGATCATGAGGGTGTACATGAGTCCTTCATTCAGTTGTTCAAATAAGTTCCAGGTATAAGCGGCACCTGCAATCACCATTAGCATCATGAAACCAAATTTGTTGATGGTGCCACGTACACTCATGGTTCCCTGCATTTCGGCTTCAGCCTGCAGACTCTTATTGAACATTTTCTCTGTGAGGGTAGGGTTACCCGATTTGAATAAAGCCATAATTCTTATAATTTATCTACTTCAAATGTAATAAAACTATCGGTTGTTTGGTAAGGCTTCTGTGGCTTATAGCTTATGGCTTATGGTTCATGGTATACACTCACCACCACCCCATGACCAAAAAACGACACGCACAGATGTATGTAAACTGTAACTTTGCTGGAATAATCTAGGTAGATGGAAAGAAAAGAAGCGCTTTTACAAGATGTGGTCATCAAGTTTGCGGGTGATAGTGGTGATGGTATGCAGTTGACCGGACAGCAGTTTACCAACAATACGGCCTTATTGGGGATAGATCTGGCCACTTTTCCTGATTTCCCTGCTGAAATCCGCGCTCCTATCGGCACCCTTCCCGGTGTGAGTGGTTTCCAGCTGCGCTTTTCCAGTGATCGTGTATTTACTCCAGGTGATCTTTGTGATGTTCTGGTCGCTATGAATGCTGCTGCATTGAAAGTGAATTTAAAAAGTATCAAACCGGGTGGTAAGATCATAGCTAATATTGATGGCTTTGATGCCAAGAATCTTCGATTGGCCAATTATCCCGATGGAGTAAATCCTTTAGAAGATGGCAGTCTCGATGGTTTCGAACTCACCAAAGTAGATGTTACCAAATTGACCCGCGAAGCCCTGAAAGAGTTCACGGAATTGGGTACGAAAGAAAGAGATCGTGCAAAGAATATGTTTGTACTCGGACTGCTTTATTGGATGTACAACCGCAGTCTGGATAATACCATCGATTTTCTGAAAGAGAAATTCGGTAAGAAAGATGTGATCCTGCAGAGCAATATCAAAGTATTACAAGCAGGTTATAATTATGGTGACACCACAGAAGCCTTCACTACCCGTTACAAAGTAGAGAAAGCAAAAATGAAACCCGGTGTGTATCGCAGCATCATGGGTAATCAGGCATTGGCCATGGGTTTGATTGCTGCAAGTGAGAAAAGTGGATTGCCAATTTTCCTTGGTACTTATCCTATTACTCCTGCTTCTGATATTTTGCATGAATTAAGTAAATACAAATCATTTGGTGTTCGCACATTTCAAGCAGAAGATGAAATTGCAGGAATCACTGCAGCTATTGGCGCTAGTTATGGTGGCTCATTGGGTGTAACTACGACTTCCGGTCCGGGTATGGCTTTGAAAACAGAAGCAATGGGATTGGCAGTGATGTTGGAAATTCCTTTGTTGATCGTAAACATACAAAGAGGTGGACCATCAACTGGTTTGCCAACCAAAACGGAACAGAGTGATCTGTTACAAGCCTATTATGGAAGAAACGGAGAATGTCCGATGCCCGTGATCGCTTCTTCCACACCTAGTGATTGTTTTGATGTAGCTTTTGAAGCAGTGCGCATCGCAGTGCAGCATATGACACCTGTGATCTTACTCAGTGATGGATACATTGCCAATGGCGCAGAACCTTGGCGTTTCCCGACTAGTGCGGATTTGAAACCCATTGATGTACAATTCAAAAAAGCACTGGCAGAAGGCGAAGAAAAATTCATGCCTTATAAGCGTGATGAAAAACTGGCTCGTCCATGGGCGGTTCCCGGCACACCGGGATTGGAACATCGTATTGGTGGATTGGAGAAACAAGATGTAACAGGTAATGTAAACTATGAACCTGAGAATCACCAGCACATGGTGAATACCCGTCAGGCCAAAGTAGATAAGATAGCAGATTATATCCCTTTGCAAACTTTGGACAGTGGTCCTGAAAAAGGAAAAGTATTGGTATTGGGATGGGGTTCTACTTATGGAGCGATCAAAAGTGCTGTTCAAGAATTGCAGGAAGAAGGACATGCAGTAAGTCATGCGCATATTCGTTACCTGCGCCCATTCCCCAAAAATCTGGGAGAGATCATAGGTAATTTTGAAAAAGTATTGATACCTGAGATTAATAACGGACAACTCATCAAGATCATCCGCGATCAATATCTAGTAGACGCAAAAGGCTACAATAAAATCATGGGTGTGCCAATTACGAAAGGAGAGTTGGTGGATGCGGTGAGGAAGATGATGGAAGAGAAGTAAAAATTAAAAAGTGAAAAGTCAAAAGTGAAAAGTCAAAAGTGAAAAGTCAAAAATAAGTTCCTTTCTATTTTGACTTTTCACTTTTGACTTTTTAATTAAACCTATGAACATTGAATCTCTACGAGACTTTGTACTTTCTTTTCCGAATGTAGAAGAGACAACGCCTTTTGGTCCGGACACTTTGGTGTACAAGGTAAATGGAAAAATGTTTTTTCTAATGGGATTGGATAATGAGCCTTTACAATTCAATGTAAAATGCGATCCGGATGAAGCGGTGGAACTGCGTGAAATGTATCCCCAATCAGTATTACCCGGCTATCATATGAATAAAAAACATTGGAATACGATAGTCGTTGATGGAGTTTTATCATCAAAGCAACTGAAAGGTTTTATAGAAGCTTCTTATCGATTGGTGAGGAAGTGAATGGTGAGTGAGTAGTGAGTAGTCAGTAGTGAACTTTTTATTGAGTATGGATCATTCACTTCTCACAATTGACAACATCAAGATACTCATTATTGACTACTCACTACTCACTCACCACTATTCCGCACCATCTTCTTTTGCTCCGGCGGCGAAGATCTGGTCAACAGCTCCGCCGAGCATGGGGAATTTTTCTTTTACGAAATTAGCAATGGTGGTTACTGCTTTCTGAGCTTGTTCAGGAGTGAGACCTGCTTCTTTGGTTAATCTTTCAATAAGTTCGTTCATCTCTTTTATTTTTTAGCTGGTAGCGTATGGCGTATAGGTCATAGCATAAAGCGAATAGTAATATTTTCCTACTATATGCCATGAACCATCAGCCATAAGCTACCTGCAAGGTAATATGACACAACAAAAAAGCGATGAGAAGTTATTCCCATCGCCTGATCATATCTTGAAACTTATTTCTTAAATCTTTCTTGTTCCTTGTCGTCTTGACCCTTGACTCTTGCTAAGCTACTTTCAAAGCGCTGAGCTTACTCTTTCCAAACATTTGCTCTGCATAAGCTTTGGTAACATGTAGTTGTTTTACATCACTACCAGGAAGTTCAAACATGGCATCCGTAAGAATACCTTCACAAATACTGCGTAATCCACGCGCACCTAATTTGTATTCGAGTGCTTTGCTCACCATGAAATCTAGTACTTCTGTGTCGATGATGAGTTCAATACCTTCTAGCTCAAATAAACGTGTGTATTGTTTGATCAGCGAGTTCTTAGGTTCTGTGAGAATGCTTCTCAAAGTTTCCTGATCTAATGGATTGAGATGGGTAACAACAGGTAAACGCCCTAATAATTCTGGAATTAGGCCAAATGATTTCAGGTCTTGTGCATTTACAAATTGTAACAGGTTTTTGCGTTGCATTTCCTGTTCTTCTTTATTCACGCTGAATCCGATAGCGTTGGTATTCACTCTTCTGGCAATGACTTTATCAATACCATCAAATGCACCACCACAGATGAACAGAATATTCTTTGTATCTACTTTGATCATCTTTTGTTCCGGATGCTTTCTTCCACCTTGTGGCGGAACCAATACTTCCGTTCCTTCCAACATTTTTAATAAGCCTTGTTGTACACCTTCACCACTCACATCACGAGTGATAGAAGGGTTATCGCCTTTACGAGCAATTTTATCCAGCTCATCGACATACACGATCCCACGTTCAGCCGCAGCTACATCGTAGTTACAATTCTGTAACAAACGAGTGAGCATACTCTCCACATCTTCACCCACATAACCCGCTTCCGTAAAAACAGTGGCGTCAACAATAGCAAAAGGAACATTTAATAATCGTGCAATGGTTTTTGCGAGTAAAGTTTTACCCGTTCCTGTCTCACCCACCATGATGATATTGCTCTTTTCAATTTCAACATCATCCTGTTGTTGCTTCTGAGTTACACGTTTGAAGTGATTATATACCGCTACGGATAATACTTTCTTTGCATCATCCTGTCCGATCACATATTCATCCAGAAATTTTTTGATCTCAGCTGGCTTACGCACATTCAGTTTAAAACCAGAGTTGCCGGAATTGCTTTCAGATTTGCTATTGAGTTCTTGCACAATGATTTCTTGTGCATGCTCCACACAGTTCTCACAGATATGTCCTTCCTGTCCTGCTATGAGGATCTTCACTTCATCGCGGTTTCTGCCGCAGAAAGAACAATGTAAATGATTCGATTTTGCCATACGATTGATGTCTATACCGGTATTCTCTCGAATAGACACGATTTACCGGTACTATGTTGCAAAGTTAACCCCGTTCAGGCGACTAAACGGGGTTAAAAAGGATAAATAAGGTGTATTTCGATTAAATTTTCGACAAAACAGCGTCTACAATGCCATATTCCACGGCTTCAGTAGCATTCATCCAGTAGTCGCGGTCGAAATCTTTCATGATCTGCTCAACCGTTTTTCCGCAATTATCAGCTAAGATCTTTGCACCTAACTCTTTGGTTTTACGGATCTGCTCAGCATGAATTTCTATATCTGCACTGGTTGCCTGAAAATAGCCACCAATACTTGGCTGATGGATCATCACCTCTCCATGTGGATAGATGAATCTTTTTCCCTTAGCGCCAGCACTCAATAAAATAGATCCCATACTGGCTGCCAGTCCCATACAAATGGTGCTTACCGGACTTTGGATCATTTTCATGGTATCATAAATGACCATGCCACTGGTTACGACGCCACCCGGACTATTGATATAGAATTTGATTTCTTCACCTGGTTTATCTGCATCCAGCAATAATAATTTGCTAACAACATCACGTGCAGATTTATCTTCAACAGGTCCCCACAAGTAAACAGCTCTTTTCTCAAAGAACAGTTTCTCCATTTTCTTCATCATAAAACCACCTTGCTCTTGCTTATCATCTTTTGGTTCATTCTCTTCCTCATCTTCCATGAGGTAAGGGTTGATGTATTTTGAGTGTATCATGTAGTTTGAAAGTTTGAATGTTTGAAAATGTTTTTGGACCATAGTCCATAGACCATGGACTATGGTCTATTTCTTCTCCTTCCTCGGATTGGTCAACAAAACCTCATCTACCAGTCCATATTCCTTGGCTTCCTGAGCGGTCATCCAGAAATCGCGGTCGCTGTCTTTGGCGATGGTTTCTACATCTTTTCCGGTATGGTGTGCTGTGATAGAATAGAGTTCTTGTTTTAGTTTCTTGATCTCACGAGCGGTGATCTCAATATCTGTAGCTTGTCCGCCAATAGCGCCACTTGGTTGGTGCATCATGATACGGCTATGTTTCAATGCGGTACGTTTTCCTTTCACACCGGCACATAAAAGAATCTGTCCCATACTGGCAGCCATACCTGTACAGATCGTTGCTACATCCGGACCAATGAACTGCATAGTATCATAGATGCCAAGACCCGCATAAACACTACCACCGGGGCTATTGATATACATTTGAATGTCACGGCTACGATCGGTGCTCTCAAGGAACAACAATTGTGCAGTAACAATATTGGCCACGTAATCATTGATGCCTTCGCCCATGAAAATGATGCGGTCCATCATCAAGCGGCTAAATACATCCATACTGGCTACATTGAGGGGGCGCTCTTCAATGATATAGGGAGTCAGATTGGTTACATGGTGTTGCTGATAATTATGCAAAGTGGCACTGCTGATACCGCGGTGCTTGACTGCATATTGCTCAAACTCTTTTCCAAAATTCATATTGATTCAATTTTCGCTTTGAAGATAAGTGATTTGCTATTTCACCGGATAAAACCTTGTTCAAATACTGTGCAAAGCTCTGTTTAAGACAACAAGTCACATAGAATGTCGGATGTCAGATGGCTGATGTCTGATTTGTCATGTCGAATGGCGGGTCAGAAGTTTGATTTCTTGATTTTTTGATCTTTGATTGGTCCAGCACCTCATAAAAAAGCCGGATATGACTACCCGGCTTTAATTCTATTTCCTACATCTGACATCAAATCAGAGATCAAAAAATCAAACTTCAAAAATCCTAGTGATGGTGATGGTGCAGTTTTTCTGCGAAAGCTTCAGCACTGATGCTTTCTTCTTTAGCAGTTACCTGATTTTCCAACAGACCAAAGAGTTTTTCGGTGCTGATGCGGTGGTAACTTTCCTCAACATACTTTCTATCCTGCATCATTCGGTTTGCATAATCATCCACCCACTGTTGGTTATCACCTAATGCGCCCAACTGTCCACCCATATAGCTAAACAGTTGTTGCTTAGCGAATTCACGGATATCGTCAGGGTGTACTTCAATTTTATTATCTGCAATCAACTTGCTGCTCACCAATGTCCATTTCAATTGGTTGATGAAAGTCGGATATTCCTGTTCAGCTTCTTCAGCAGTCTTTTGTTTTTCACCACCGGTTTGTAACCAACGTTTCAGGAAGCTTTCAGGGAATTCCATGGTGGTGTGATCAACAAGGTGATGATAGATCTGATCGTGGATCTGATTACGAGCTTGTTGTCCGTAGTAATTTTCGATTTCTTTCTTCACTTCTGCACGGAAATCTTCAGCAGTTGTGATCTCAGCATTTGGATAAACTGCTGCAAAGAATTCAGCGTTCATCTCAGCTTTCTCTACTAGTCCAACCTTCGTGATCAATAACTTGAAATAACGATTGCCATCAGCAGGAGTCAGACCAAGATCCGCCAGAATCGCTTCTTTCTCTTTGTCTTCAAATGCTTTATCTAACTGCAATACAACGGTATCATTGTTTTTCTTACCGATGAAATTTTTGCGGAATGACTCTTCAAAATATTTCACCAATAATGAATTGTCTTTGCTGATGCCTCCCTCGATTTCGTTGCCATTCTCATCGCACTCAATGAATTTTACATTCAGCACATTATCATCACCGGTAACAGCTTCCGGCTCGGTCATTTTCCCGTTACGGATTTGCAGACGCTCAACTTCCTGATCGATCATTTCATTGGTTACGTCAATTACATAACGTGTTACTTTGATTTTCTTAGTGTCGATCTCAAAATTGGGTTTCAAACCGATCTCAAAAGCAAAGCTTACATCAGCAGAATTGTTCATATCCAATGCACGTGCATCATTGTCTAATGGTAAAGGTTGCGCGAAAATATCCAGCTGCTCATTATTCAAGTAAGTATTCAATTCTTTTTCAACGGTACGTAAAACCTCATCAGTGAAAACACTTTGTCCGTACATCTTCTTAACCAATCCGGCAGGAACCATTCCTTTTCTGAAACCGGGAATGTTGGCAGTTTTTGCATATTTCTTCAAACTTTGCTCAAAACCTGAGAAGTAATCTTCTTTATTGAGTGTAACGGTCAATTTGTCGGTCAGTAATCCAATGTTTTCTCTGGTAACGGTGGCCATGATATATATTTTATTGATATTTTATCGGTTGAGTCTCAAATCTTATCTTCAACAAGTCAGAAACTCTTTTTCCAAACGGGCAGCAAAGGTAGGAGTTTAACGCATAAAAACAGCTGTCAACAACCAAATAAGCCGCCATGGGTAATGCATTTCTCTTTTTATTGCTGGCTTTTCTCAGTGAAATTGTGGGAACTGTGGGTGGATTCGGCTCATCTGTCTTCTTTGTGCCGCTGGCGGGTTTTTTCTTTGATTTCAAAACGGTGTTGGGGCTAACAGGGTTGTTGCATATATTCAGCAATATTGCCAAACTGGTGCTTTTCAGACAGGATATACAATGGAAACTGATTTGGAAAATTGGGATACCCAGTGTTGTATTGGTAATTGGCGGTGCCTGGTTAAGTAATCAGGTGAGATTTCAGTATGCAGAGTTGTTATTGGGTATTTTTTGTGTTGTCTTTTCTATTCTTTTCTGGTGGAAGCCACAGCTGAAAATGAAAGCCAATACCGGAAATGCGATTGCCGGTGGGGGAATAGCCGGTTTTCTGGCAGGTTTTATTGGAACCGGTGGAGCCATCAGGGCGATTACCCTTACTTCCTTTGCGTTGGAAAAAAACGTGTTCATAGCTACTTCTGCAGCCATTGATTTTGGGGTGGATTTGAGTCGGTCAATTGTATATGTAAATCAGGGCTATGTACAGGGGAGAGACTGGTGGTATTTACCCGGATTGATTCTGATTGCTTTTGTGGGGTCTTATATTGGTAAGCTATTGTTGAATAAAGTACCTCAGGAAACCTTTAGAAAAATTGTATTGTTCTTCGTTTTTGTTACCGGTGTGGTTATGACATATAAGGCATTATCAACTTAAGTGACTTTTTTTAAATAGTTGATAACCAATCACTCTTGAAAAATTCCGCCGATATTGTTCATTTTTCGTGCATTCAATGTTGACAAATACCGGTTGGTAGAAGCAACAGAAAAAGGGGGGCTTTGTATCTTACAGATATGGAAAACACCTATTACACCTTGCAGACTTTGTACAGGATTGTAAGAGAAGAACCCCATCCTGAGCAATACCTCTGTACACCGCGGGAGATGATCCTACATTCTACATTCAGTTGGGAGACAATCCACAAACATTTACAGGCATTGGCTCAACAGGGATTGGTAATGTTACAGCAGTTGGATACGCCTCATTGTTATATTACTACACAGGGAATTGAAACTGTAAAATCCTCCTTTGCGAATGAGGAGGTGAATGAAACGATTGGGTTGTTGGTGAAGCGGGAAGCTGTATAAAGAGAACTTGATAGAAATAAAGAAGGCCCTCAAAAAGGGCCTTTATTTTTTGTGCGGATGATAGGAGTCGAACCTACACGCCTCGCGGCGCCAGATCCTAAGTCTGGTGCGTCTGCCAATTTCGCCACATCCGCTTTTCCGTTGCCGGGTGGCAAAAGTAGGGGATTTACTCAGAAAATAATGGTAAAACTCGTGCCTTTATTTGGTTCACTGTTCACAGTAATGGTACCGCCAAATTCTTCCACCTGATGCTGAACCAGATAGAGACCTATTCCTTTGCTGTCATTTTCAACTTCGGTATTGCGATTGAAACGAAATAGAGTAGAACCAAATTTGTCTATATCAATGCCTTTTCCATTATCACTCACCCTTAAACAAACACGCCCATTTTCCATGAAACTTTCTAATTGAATTTCGAGGGGAACATCTTCACGGCCATATTTGAGTGCATTGCTGATAAGGTTGTATAAAATACTGTGCAGATACACTTTTGCATATTCAAAGCTAGCTACTGCAAAGTTTCTATAAATGACCGCATATTTTTGTTGTATCAGGTGACCTAACTGAATCAATACACTATTGGTGATAGTATCAAAATAGCAAATACTAAAAGGTGATTTTTGATCGAGATGCCATTGTAATAACTTGATCAGTTCATTTAGGTTGCTATGTAGATCATCACTGGCTTGCTTCAAATATGTGAGCGCCTGTTTGCCTGATTCCTCATCCTTTTTACTTTCATAGACCTGCAATAGTTTTTTGATATTACTAGCCGGTCCACGAACATCGTGTGTAATGATGCCTGCAAAATCTTTGAGCTGTCGGATCTTTTTTTCAAGTTCTTGCTGAATTTTCAGCTGTTGAGTATTTTGATCAACCAGATCTTTGTTGAGGGTTATGAGTGCTGTAATATCAGTAAATGCAGCAACTGCAAATTTTTGTTGATTAACTTCAATCATACGGGTGTTAGTCGAAAACCATTTCAACTCGCCATTCCCCGCAGTAACACCAATAATAACTTTATTTTGCGGTTCACCGGAACGAAGGGTCATTACCATCGGATGTTTTTCAACGGGAAGCAATTCACCGTCAAGATCAATAGCATTCCATTTTTCATCACCGGAGGTATTACCTAATAATTCTTCTGCAGATACATGTAAAAGCTCCAGCGCCTTTTTATTAAACCCAACTATTTTTCCTTCATGATTTTGAACAACTACGCCTTCTTCTAATGTATCAATAACCGCATTGAGGAATTGGTAATCTGTTGAATATTGCTGCGAAGAATCGTACATCTGGGGGGTGTATCATGCAATAGTATTTATTATTAGATTCTTGAACGTTTAAAAACAACTTAAAAACGGTAAATACATCAATATTCAAGCTAAGCAAACGTTTGTGCTATTTTGTTGGCAAGGCTTCTAAAATTTTTTTGATCACCCCATCTTGTGCTCTTCCATCGATCCATCGAATCACTGCCACCAATTCATGTTCGGGATCAACATAAATCAAATTATTACCGTTTCCAACATGTGTAAATGCTGTAGCAGGTGCACTGGGTAAAAATTTTCTGTCAGTATTCAAAAACCAGTTCATGTATCCATAATCATTTTTCGGAACAGTTGGAGTAAGAGATCTCTTGATCCAGTCTTCACTCAATAATTGTTTGCCATTCCATTTTCCACGGTTCAATGTTAACCATCCAAAACGTGCCATATCATAGGCATTAATGAACATGCCACCACCCCAATGACCGCCGCCACTTACAGACTGAACGGGTTGTCCATCCAGTACAATCCATGCATTTCTATATCCGGTCCAGCGCCAGGTATTCGAAGCGCCGATCGGATCCATGATGGTTTGTTTAAGTACTTGTGGTAAAGGTTTTCTCCAAACACTGGTTGCGGCTAATGCAAGTACATTTACCCTTACGTCATTGTATTCATAAGTAGTGCCTGGTTTATTGCGTGGTCTGTTCAACCATTTATTGGCATCGGCATCTGGTCTGTCTGCCCAATCCGGCTTACCCCAAAGTGTTCCTTCCCAATCACTGGTTTGTCTGAGCAGATCATCCCATGTTATGGTGCTATTATGTGTGGATGCAAAAGGAAACAAAAGTTGGGGTTTACCAAAGTCTTCAGCGGTCCTGTTGATAGGTGCTTTAGGGTCATACCATTCAATGGGTGGAACATAAGGTGCTACAGTGTCCTTTACATTTCTGATCAACCCCTGATCTACAGCAACACCCACTACAGCCGATAAAAAACTCTTCGTAACACTATGCGTCATATCACAACGCAAAGGTTCTCCCCATTGTGCTACAATGTAGCCTTTATAAATGATGAGTCCGGTTGCTTCTCCACGATCTGCGAACGGACCAATACCCTCACCAAAAGGCTCTTTGCCAAAAGTTCGGTAATGATTGATCTCCATGCTCCGTGGATTCTTAGACTCACCTGCTTTTGCCAATGCAATGGCTTCTTCCAGCGTAACAGTATTCAATCCCATTGCCGATGGTGAGCGCTGCTCCCAAATACCTGCAGGAGGAAAATATGTAGCGGATCTTTGTTGTGCGAACACAAACAAAGAAGGAAGAATGATCAATAAAAAAAGGCTTAGTAAACGTTGTGGTTTCATGTTACTAAGGTAGGAATAGCTAATGGGTAATAGGTCATAGCAAATAGTAATTTTCTTACAATAAGCTATGACCTATTAGCTATACTATCTCTGCGAAGCATAACGCCTGCTATCACCGCCTCTGAAAGATCTACGTTGTGAATAATTACGTTGTTGTTGAGGCTGTTTTGAAACAGGTTTGAAATTACTGAGAGAGATATCGCTCATGGCATAGGGATGATCATTTACATGAGGGATCTGAATGCCGATCAATTTCTGGATATCTTTTAGGTTTACTTTTTCTTCTGCATCACAAAATGAAATCGCAATACCTGAAGCACCAGCGCGTCCTGTTCTTCCGATACGGTGAACATAAGTTTCAGGTACATCCGGTAACTCATAATTGATCACATGTGATAATTGATCTACATCAATACCACGTGCTGCGATATCTGTTGCTACGAGCACGCGAAGTGTTCCGTTTTTAAATTCACTCAATGCACGCTGACGAGCATTCTGTGATTTATTACCATGAATGGCTGCAGCGCCAATGTTTGATCTTTGAAGATCTTTCACCACTTTATCTGCGCCATGCTTTGTTCTGGTAAATACCAAAACAGTTTTAATATTTTGATCTGCTAATAGATGATGCAATAATGCACGTTTATCTTGCTTCTCAACGAAATAAACAGATTGCTCAATCTTTTCGACAGTTGAAGAAACGGGTGTTACTTCCACTTTTTTAGGTTGATGTAAAATACTATTGGCCAAACCTGCAATTTCAGGGGGCATTGTTGCAGAGAAAAAGAGTGTTTGTCTCTTAGCCGGTAATTTGGCGATCACTTTTTTAACGTCGTGAATAAAGCCCATATCCAACATTCTGTCTGCTTCATCCAATACAAAAAATTGTAATTGTTGCAGACTCACATAACCCTGTTGCATCAGGTCTAATAAACGACCCGGGGTAGCGATCAAGATGTCTACTCCTTTTTTTAATGCCTGTGTCTGTTGGAATTGAGATACACCGCCAAAAATAACAGCATGTGTAAGACCTGTATGTCTACCATACGCGGCAATGCTTTCATCAATTTGAATGGCCAGTTCTCTGGTGGGGGTTAGTATCAATGCTTTGATGTTTCTGTTTGGAGACTTACGTTGATACAATAATTGTAGTAATGGAATAGAAAATGCAGCCGTCTTTCCGGTTCCTGTTTGGGCACAACCCAATAAATCATTTCCTTCCAATACGATTGGAATCGCTTGTTGTTGGATAGGAGTGGGTGTTGTGTAACCTTCTGTCTGGAGCGCACGTAAAATGGGCTCGATCAGATTCAATGAATCAAATGTCAATGGAATAAATTTTTATTAAAAACACAACTGAATTCGCTCAGCTGTTATATAACCTTCCTACCTGTAGATGCTAAAAGCGACCTGTAAAAGACTGATGAACTTTGTCACGGAAGGAAATCGAGTCGTGTAGAGAGAATATATCAATGATGCAAAGATAAGGAAAATAAGTTAGATCATGGCGTATAGGCCATAGTCCATGGCAAATAGTAGTTGCTAATAGTTTACAAACTCCTTTCACTTTTGACTATTCACCATTCACCATCTCCACAATCATCTCCAAATAACGTTGATCTACTGTATCGAACTGATCTAATTCGCTGGCATCTACGTCTAGCACACCTACTACTTCGTTGTTGCGAATAATAGGTACAACGATCTCAGATTTGGATAAACTACTGCAGGCGATATGTCCGGGAAATTTTTCTACATCAGGAACGATCAATGTTCTGGCTTCAGCCCAACTGGTACCACATACGCCTCTTCCTTTTCTGATACGTGTACAGGCAACAGGTCCTTGAAAGGGGCCTAATACGAGTTCATCATTTTTCACCCAATAAAATCCAACCCAGAACCAGCCAAACTGTTCTTTCAATGCTGCTGCAATATTGGCAAGGTTGGCCACCAGATCATTTTCACCTTCTATCAGTGCTTTGATCTGTGGGATCAATGACTCGTATTGTGTTTGTTTATCTCCTTTGATAATACTGAGATCTTCTGCCATAATACAAAGATAGCTATAAGTCCTGTTTTACAATGCAGTACTCATGTTGTGGTCAGACACTAGTCTATCGTGATAAGAGATAGTTTATCGAATGTATTTACCTATTACCGGTAGTTTTTGAAATTCCTTTTTCTCCACTAACAAAATGAACCATGTATACACTACGATTAAGAAAATGCCGAAAGCAGTGCCCAGCCAAAGAGAAGGAATGAAAAAAATAAAAGTTTGATGGATCAGAAAAAAGATCGTTACAATAATAAGATAGGCGATCAATTTTTTTGTGACATAAGGGATCGGATAAAATTTTTGTCCGAGTTGATAGCTGATGATCATCATAAATGCATAACATACAAAAGTGGCCCAAGCACTTCCATTATAACCGAATAAAGGGATCCACCAGATATTCAACAGAATAGTAATCACAGCACCAGCTAATGTGATCCACGCACCGGTTAATGTTCTGTTTGTTAGTTTATACCAGACACTCAGGTTATAGTAAATACCTAGAAAGATACTGCCCATTGCAAGAATAGGAATGATCGATAATCCTTCCTGATACAAAGCTGCATTATCACCATAGCCGATATACTTGATCAATGGAAGATTGACCACAATGCCCAACCAGATCAAAGAACAAGCGATTACAAAAAATTTCATAACCCTCGCATAAGTCCGTGGTGCATTCTCTTCTTTGGATTGATTGAAGAAAAACGGCTCAGCGCCCATTCGAAATACTTGAATGAAAATGGTGATAAGCACGGCTAGTTTATAGTTAGCGCCAAAAATCCCCAGCTGTCTTAGCTCTTCTTCTCTTGGAAGATCCAATACACGTGTGTATACTAATCGACTCAACATCTCATTGATCATGCCCCCCAATCCTACAATGATTAATGGGTAAGAATATTGCATGACTTGTTTCCAAAGCGTCCAATTCAAAGAAAAACGAAAACTCAATAACTCTTTTGAAAGTAAAACCAAGGTTAGAATACTGGAAATGATGTTGGCAATAATATAGTAACCAATATCGATCGTTGGATCATAAAAAAATAATAGTGGATGGGATGGATTTTCAGCATACAATTTTGGACATACGCCAATGAAAAATAAAACGAGTAATACATTCACAACAATGCTGAATACTTTGATAAAAGCATAAAAACGTGGTCTTCCTTCTTGTCTTAATTTGGCAAAAGGGATCACAGATAAAGTATCAAAGAACAATATCCAAGCCATCCAGCGGATATATTCAGGATGATCAGCAAAATCTATTGCTGCAGCAAGGGTTTGTGTATTCAATAACACAATGATGGTTAATAGAATCGTACTGATCGAAATAGAGCTCATCAGTGTATTGAACACTGTATTTTTATCATGATCCTGAACAAAACGAAAGTAACTGGTTTCTAAACCATAGGTAAACAAAATATTCAAAAAGGGGATGACCGCATACACTTGTGTAATACTAGCAGTACTGGCAGGTTCATACAGCCAGAAAAGTACCAGACTCAATGCATACCCCAAAAAGCGGCTCGCAATGGTAGGTACACCATACCATAATGTTTGTCCTGCTAGTTTTTTGATGCTGCTCATAAAGTGAGTAGTGAATAGTGAATAGTCAGTAGTGAGTAAATGAAGAGTTCGAGCTAAAGCGGTACTCACTACTGACTATTCACTATTCACTTCAACTGCAAAATACATGATTAATTATGAATATCTACCGGCGCAGTGGTGCTGATACCTTTTCCGGGTGCAGCGAAATTCGGGTTTCGTAAAAAGCTACTGTCCGTTAAAGTATGTAGAAAAGCGGTTAGCTGTCCGATCTCAAAATTCGAGAGCGGTAGTCTGTTTTGTAACAAAGGATCTGTTCTTGGATCAGGTACCATGTTCTTTCTGTAGTGCTCCATAACTGTCATTACAGAAAAAAAACGACCATCATGCCCATAGGGAAAACTGCGCATTACATTTCTTAAACTCGGAACTTTAAACTTTAAGGAGTCAGATGGCTCATTTGTGATCTTCATTCTTCCAACATCTTTCAAAAATGGATCAAGAGGCATACCAATATTACGATAACTAAAATCAGTAAACATGGGCTCGGTGTGACAACTCACACATTTCTTTTTGAAGATCTCATAACCCAGTTTCTCAGGAAGAATAAATGTATCTACTCCTCTCATGACCCTATCATATTTGCTATCACTGCTTACAAGTGTCAACACAAACTGACTGATCGCCTTTGTTAATTTTTGTGTAGAGATTTTTTCATCCCCAAAAGCGGCTTTGAATAGCCTACGATATTCTTTCTCCGCTTGTAATTTGGTGATCACATTTTGCAGACTTTCTGCCATTTCATTTTCAGCAGTAATAGGTGCTAAAGGCTGTAGATCTAGATGATTAATACCACCATCCCACATCAACTCTTTTTGCCAGGCCAGATTGAAGAGTCCGGGTGCGTTGCGGGTAGTAAGTGAATTGTTATAACCATGACTCAAACTATGATCATATGTATTGAATGCGCCGAATTGTTGGTGACAAGTGCCACAAGAGATCGTTCCATCTTTACTTAAGCGAGTATCATAAAACAATTGTCTGCCCAATTCAATACCTTCCTTTGTTAGAGGATTGGATTTGAAATCATACAAAGGTTCAGGCCATCCTTTTGGCACTACAAATTTTACCGGAGTAGGTTTGAAATAATTGTTTCCTGCTATCCAACTACAGCAAATGATACCAATGATGATAATAACTCCTATCGTTTTTTGATACTTCATGTTTATTTGGATAGAATAGAAAACATATGCGCATAATTATTCGCAATGCGAACTGCCAAAGCTCCGGGACTATGACATACCGGTTCTTTCGAAATGCTTAACTCATGTTGTCCATCAAACCATTTTTTGGCATCAGCAATAATGAAGATATTGTCTTGTGAAGAAGGAAGTGGCAATGAAATATTTCTTGAAGTTTTATTTATACCCTTGAATCCACCGATATGATAAGTGAATTGTTTCCCGGCGATTTGAGAATTAGTAGCGGTACCTTCTAGTTTCGCCATGATATAACCACTGTTCCATGTCCAGAACATACCATTCAAAGGATCTAAAGCGCCCGTTTGTACGCCTGATACATTTCTTACACTATCAACGCCTAATAAAAATTGAATTGACTGATACTTTCCAACAGGAATATTGAATTGAATCATACTTGAATTGCTATCAGCGGCGTCTATCAAATAATACTGAACAGGGAGTTTTACTTTTTTTCCTTGTTCATCCATTAATTGGATGTTGGAAATATAATATTTGAAACGATGGATGGTAAGTGTATCTCCATTCAAGAGATAGGATTGCTCAGGTATCAGTATTTCATTTCCAAAGCGGTTTTGAAAATGAAGTGTCATCTGTTGGGTCTTTTGCGACAGAACAGCAGTAGCGAATAAGATACAGAAAATAAGTAGGAGTGATTTCACGGGTTACAAGTAATCGTTTTTATTGACCTTTTTTCTTTGTTGTTTATTTTGAGTGTTCTTTTTCTTAGACTCTATTCTCTTCTCTTTTGATGCTTTGGTAGGTTGTGTAGCTTTCCTGATCTTTCTTTTGATGAGTGAAGTGGTAAGCAGTTGCATCATTTTTTTGATGACGACTTGTTTATTCCCAAGCTGACTTCTCTCCGTTTGTGATTTTACCAATAAATAACCATCATCTGTAATTCTGTTTTGCAAACGATCCTTGATCAATTGCTTTTGTTCATCAGTAAATAAAGCCGATGCCTGAATATCCCAACGACCTTCCACCATGGTCTCCACCTTGTTCACGTTTTGTCCGCCCTTGCCCCCACTGCGGGCCGTCTGGAATTTTATTTCAGGGGTTATGTCTATCTTCATCGCAATAAAGTTCGGATAAAAAGGGTTAAGGAAATATGAGAATTGTAATTCAAAGAGTGAGCGAAGCTGCTGTTCGGGTAGACGGGCAAATCACCGGCAGTATTGGCAATGGGTTACTGGTCTTGATGGGTGTTGAAGATACTGATACAATGGAAGATATCGAATGGCTGAGTAATAAGATCGTCAATATTCGATTATTCAATGACGCGGATGGGGTGATGAATCTTTCTGTAAAAGAGATAGGGGGAGATATTTTATTGGTCAGTCAGTTTACATTGCATGCCAGTACCAAAAAAGGAAATAGGCCTTCTTATATAAGGGCATCAAAAGGAGATTTTGCCATTCCGATGTATGAAAAAATGATTCAGCAATTAGCAACCGATCTTGACAAACCTATTCAAACCGGAATATTTGGTGCAGATATGAAAGTGTCTTTATTGAATGATGGTCCGGTAACAATTGTGATAGACTCTAAAAATAAAGAGTAGTGGATATTGAAAGCAGAAATCATATCGAACAACTGATGCGTGCCTTTTATGCGAAAGCAATTCCTGATCCTGTAATTGGCCATTACTTCACACAAGTGATCAATATGGATCTGGAAAAACACTTACCTGTGATCATTGATTTTTGGGAAACAGTATTGTTTGGTATCGCAAAGTATAAATCGAATGCCATTGCAGTACATCAGCATTTGCATGAGAAATCGGCATTCGAAGAAAAACATTTTGAACAGTGGGTGACATTGTTTCAATCAACTGTCGATGAGTTGTTTGAAGGAGAGAAAGCAGAACTTGCAAAACAAAGAGCTTTATCTATAGCCACAGTGATGAAAATTAAAACCATCCATGGGGAGTCTCCCATCGGACATTAAACTTTATTGAACATGACTATTCAGGAAGCACAAAATCAGGTAGATACCTGGATCAATACAACAGGCGTGAGATATTTCAATGAACTCACCAATCTAGGTATTTTGATGGAAGAAGTTGGAGAGTTGAGTCGATTGATGGTACGTACGTATGGTGAACAATCATTCAAAGAATCAGATAAAGGGAAAGAATTATCAGATGAAATGGCAGATGTATTGTGGGTGCTGATTTGTCTGGCCAATCAAACCGGAGTCAATCTAACGGAAGCATTGGAAAAAAACTTTGCCAAGAAAAATCTGAGAGATCAAGATAGACACAAAAACAATGAGAAACTGCAGTAATAGATTCAAGAATAAAGTAACAAGATACAAGTAAGAAAAAAGGCACAAGATCCAGAATCATGATAATTGATTCTTGAATCCTGTGCCTTCCTTGTGTCTTGAATCTTATTTCTTGATTCCTTACCGACTTATTTATCAAAGATGCTCTTCTGCTTAGCCATCTTCTCAATCTCTGCAACTGTTCGCGGAGAAGATGCGGAGAGATTTCGATTTCCATCTTTGGTGATCAGGATATCATCTTCAATACGTACACCAATACTCCACCATTTTTTGTCGCATTTACTTCCTGGTGGAATATATATGCCTGGTTCAACAGTTAAGAACATGCCTTCTTGTAAAAGACGAGATCCTGTGGCTCCCATATCATGTACATCCAATCCCAGATGGTGTGATGTGCCATGTGGAAAATACTGACGTGCTTCCTGTTCAGTAGCCACAATACCTAACTTAACCAATCCACGGTTGATGACGCGACGAGCAGCAGCATCTACTCCATTATATGGCTTGCCGGGCTTACAAGCTGCAATACCTGAATCTTGAGCTTCCAATACCAATTCATAAATGAGTTTTTGTTCAGGTGTAAACTTGCCGCTTACGGGGATAGTTCTGGTAACATCAGCAGTATAGCCATGGTATTCAGCGGCGCAATCACTCAATAATAGATCACCATCTTTCATCAAACGTAGATTGGTGATATAGTGAAGAACGCAAGCATTTTCTGAAGAACCATTGATACTCGGATAACCCGGATACTCAGATCCATTCTTTTTGAAATGATACTCCATGATAGCTTGCGCCTGATATTCTGTCATACCTGGCTTAACAGCGCGCATTACATCATTATGACCTTCGCAACTCATTTTAGCTGCTTTTTCCAATAATGCAATTTCTTCAGGCTGTTTAATACCTCTCAAAGAAGTGAGGATTGTATTCGTAGTACGTCCGGCAATTGGCTTATTGTGCACGATGATCAAACTGTCAACGATACCTGCCATACGGGATAAATCATCCGAGTTTATTTTGTATTTAGAGAAAATATCTTCTCCACGGAAAGCCGTTAAAACAGAATCAACAGTTTTGAAATCAAATGTATTGGCCGTGAATTTGTCATTGGTGAATACATTGGCGATCTTGTATTTGTTCTTCACGCCTTCTGCGCCTAAAATTTTACCGGTCCAAAGTTCTCTTCGTGGATCACGGTTTTGTACGAAAATGAATTCTGTACCGGTAGCACCCAAGATAGTTACGGGTTGTTTAAAGAGGAGAAGTAATGCATTCGGCTCTTCTAATCCGGTGAAATAATAAAAATTCTTGCTTTGTGCATATTGGTAATCCACGTCATTATTTCTCACCCTTACCTGAGAAGCAAAGAAAACACCCACAGAGTTGTTGGGCATCATTTCCCTGAAAGCTGCACGGCGACCGGCATGGAATTCAGGACTTAAATAATCGTTAGGATACTCTGTTGTTTGCTGAGCCCAGCTTAGGGCAGGCAATAACAAAAACAGAAGTTTAAAGCATGTGTTTCTGAGCATGTGATAATTTTTAGAGCGCATTAAAACTATAGGATTTCAGCGAGTTGAGAGAAAAAAAGTGAGGAAAGGAGGGAAGCTTCAGGCTTCACGCTGCAAGCTTCAAGTTGGTAATCTCAGGTGCTTTGGTTTGATTTTTCGTTTATAGAAAGTGTAGTATAGCAATATTTTATAATGCGTGTAGCCTGAAGCTTGGGGCTTGCGGCTTAATCTCTTACTTTTGCCGCGTTATGAGCATACAGCAAGACAATCGTTTTCAGGCCATTATTTCCCATGCCAAAGAGTATGGATTTGTATTTCCGAGTAGTGAGATTTATGACGGATTAAGTGCCGTATACGATTATGGTCCTTATGGAAGTGAGTTGAAAAAGAATATCCGCGATTATTGGTGGAGAAGCATGACCCAAATGCACGATAACATTGTAGGTATTGATGCTGCCATCTTTATGCACCCTACAACCTGGAAAGCCAGTGGTCACGTGGATAATTTCAGTGACCCGATGATCGATAACAAAGACAGTAAGAAAAGATATAGGGTTGATCATTTATTAGAAGCAAAAGCAGATCAGTTAAGGGAAAATGGACAAGCAGCGGAAGCGGATGGTTTATTGGCAGAAATGGATCGTTTACTTGCTGCTGAAGATTTTGCCGGATTGAAACAACTCATGAGCGATCAGAAGATCGTTTGTAGCGTAAGTGGAACTGCTAACTGGACAGATATCCGTCAGTTTAATCTGATGTTCTCAACACAATTGGGTTCAGTTGCAGAAGATGCCGATACCATATACCTGCGTCCTGAAACAGCACAAGGTATTTTTGTGAACTTTTTGAATGTGCAGAAAACGGCACGAATGAAAGTTCCATTTGGTATAGCACAAACAGGTAAAGCTTTCCGTAATGAAATTGTTGCCAGACAATTCATCTTCCGTATGCGTGAATTTGAGCAGATGGAAATGCAGTTTTTTGTTCGTCCGGGCACACAAATGGAATGGTATAATTACTGGAAAGAAGAGCGATTGAAATGGCATACGAGTTTGGGTATTCCTGCAGAAAAATATCGTTATCATGATCATGTGAAGCTGGCACATTATGCAGACGCGGCCTTGGATATAGAATATGAATTTCCGTTTGGTTTTAAAGAAGTAGAAGGTATTCATAGCAGAACAGATTTTGATCTAAAGAGCCATCAGGAATACAGTAAAAAGAAACAGCAATACTTTGATGCAGATGTAGATCCTGCAACCGGTAAACCTTACGGTAACTATATACCTTATGTGGTAGAAACTTCTATCGGACTGGATCGTATGTTTTTATTGGTATTGAGTCATGCATATGAGGAAGAAACAATCACCAAAGAAGACGGCACTACAGACAGTCGCGTAGTGATGCGAATTCCGGCAAAGATTGCACCTAATAAATTGGCCATATTACCATTGATGAAGAAAGATGGCTTACCTGAAATAGCCAAACAATTGTTAGATGAGTGTAAACCTCATTTCAAATGTTTTTATGAGGAGAAGGATGCTATTGGTAAACGCTATCGCAGACAAGATGCCATCGGTACGCCATTCTGTGTAACCATCGATCATCAAACCAAAGAAGACGGAACAGTCACTATCAGACATAGAGATAGTATGCAACAAGAGCGAGTGAAAATAGAAGAGGTTAGGTCTATCGTGATGGCTTCATTAACTTAATAGATTTTATGAAACGATCTGGGGTGAAGTGGAAATTAGCACAATGGCTGGAATACAAATGGTGGCAGAACTATCTTAGAAAGAAAAGTGTTACAGAGTATCTAGATTTGAAATCGACTTACTGGAATAAAATACTCCATACCATCTCTCCTTATATAACACTGCCACGGAATCAAAAAATATTGGATGCCGGCTGTGGGCCTGCTGGGATATTCATGGTATTGAAAGACAATCAAGTGATTGCGGTAGATCCATTATTAGATAAATACAAAAACCTACCTCACTTTAATGCGCTTGATTATCCATGGGTAATATTCAGAAATGAACCTTTAGAAAATTTTGATCAGAAAGTATTCTTTGATGTCATTTTTTGCATGAATGCAATTAATCATGTAAAAGATATAGAGCGTTGTTATGATCATCTTGTTGATGCATTAAAACCAGGTGGAATTTTAGTGATATCAACAGATTGTCATCGTAATGATGCAGTCAAAAAAATATTCCAATTATTACCGGGAGATGTATTACATCCTATTCAACTGAATTTGAAAGAATACAATGAGCAGCTTACTAAGCGTGGAATGGAAGTGTTGGGTAGTATTCGCCTGAAGCGTGAAATGATTTTTGATTATTATCTCACGATCGCTAAGAAAAGCTAGCGTACTGCTGTATTGTTGATGAATTGCTAAGTCTGCGGAAAAGATGTCAACCATAACTGATTAGGGTTATCCATACAGCTCTAAGTGCACATCTTTTTTATCATATCCCATGGCAATAATCCTTTGTTTGGCTTCGTCGATCATATTTTTCCAGCCGCATAGATAGAAGTAAGCAGGCGTTTTTTGAATGCGCAGTAATTCTTCATACACGCCATGGACATATCCTTTGTACGTTCCCTCATGAACAGATTCTTCACGGGAGAAAACAGGATGATAGTAAAATCCGGGTTCGTCTTTTTCCAGTTGTTTCAATTCAGGACCATATAAACAATCACCATGTTTGCGACAACCAAATATGATATGAATATTCTGATGAGGAATTTTATGTCGATGAATATGATGCGCCATAGAGCGGAATGGTGCAATGCCGGTTCCTGTGCAAATCAAAAACAGATCCTTATCTAAATGTTCCGGTAAAATAAATACACCCTGAGGTCCGCGAAGGGTTAATTCTGTTCCTACTTGTACTTCTTTGAATAAATAATTAGTACCTGCACCGTCCTCCAATAAAACAATGACCAGTTCAATGATATTGGTCCCATCCGGTGCAGAAGCAATGGAATAACTACGCCAGCGTTTGTTCTTTTTCTCATGAATCGGAAGATCAAGCGTAACGAATTGTCCGGGTTTGAAATCAAAAGATGCCAATTCCGGAATCTCGATCCAGAAGCGACGAGTAGACTCAGTTGCATCTTCTATTTTGATCACCTTACCGGTGCGCCAAGGTTCCAGCATGGGAATGGTTTTACACAATATAAGATAATTTGAAAATGTGGCAATTTGAAAATTTGAAAATGGGATTGCTTAAGAAGCTTTTGGGGTAGTCGACTAATGTTATCATTTTCAAATTTTCAAATTGCCACATTTTCAAATTAAAAAAGGCGCAGTAACCAAATACTGCGCCTTTTAAGTTCAAAAAGATCATTTATTTAGGATCTAATGCTCTTTTGATTTTTTCTGCGAGATCCTGTAAATGAATCTTGCTCATTCTGTCAGGATTTGTTGCAGCAGCTGCAACAACTTGTGAACGCAACTGAATCAATTGCGCACGAGCAATGCTGTACACATCACTGCGGCTATTAGCACCAGATGCATAAGGATTATTAAATCCACCTCCTGTCAATACTCCAGATGCAGTGATTGTTGGAGGATTGAGTAGGTTGTTGAGTTTATCTACATAACTCTTCTGCAACATTCTACGATAGTTGTCGATTGCTTTATTGGATTTTAATTCACTGAAAAGATTAGACTGTAAGTCATTCATCATTTCAAGTGCACTATAGGCTTTATCAGCACCGAAACGTTCAGCGCAATACTGCATACGATTCAATCTATCGAGTGTCAGTAATCCTGCCAAAGCTCCTTCCTGTGCAGATGCCAAAGGATCAGCAGTTCCAGGGGCATTGATTTTATTCCAGATATTTTTATCGATCAACCATGTTGGAGTCTGGAATACCTGACGATTCAGATAACCCAGTGCATCACGCTGCATGGCTTTTGGAGTTACCTCATAGACAGGTTCATCCTGTTCAGCAACTTTGAAAGTTTCATACACGCCACCAATGTTACGGGTAACATGACCAATATAACGACGGTATTGACCCAGTAACTGTCCGTACATGGTAGCAATATTTGTATTCAAATCACCTTCTTCTTTGGTCCACTCCGGTAACCCCGCTAATAAGCGCTGTAAGTTTTTGATACCATAATCACTTGCTTTCACAGCATTATCACTCAGGTCTTCACTTTGACTTCTAGGATCAGCTTGGTTACCAGATTCATAAGTGCCAAACCATGTACGTGGATTGGCTTTCAAAGTTTCAGTGATCAGCTTACTGCTGTTTTTCTTTGTTTCTTCTTCGTTATTACCCGGAATGTATCCATAACCCCAACGAATTGCCCACTGATCGTAATCGCCGATACGAGGATACAATCCTGCTTTGCTGATATTGTCTTCAGGTTGTGCTACATAGTTGAAACGAGCATAGTCCATGATAGAAGCAGTATGTCCATTCGCTTCTACCCAAGCCTTATCACGCAGTTTTTCAACCGGTGTTTTGCTACTGCTACCCATGTTATGACGCAGACCAAGGGTATGTCCAACTTCGTGAGAAGATACAAAGCGGATCAGATCACCCATCAGGTCATCATCAAATTTCATACTGCGAGCACGAGGATCTGTTGCCGCTGCTTGCACCATATACCAGTCATGTACCAATTTCATAACGTTGTGATACCATCCGATATGACTTTCAAGGATCTCACCGCTTCTTGGATCGTGTACATTCGGACCATAGGCATTCTCAGTAGGAGATGCGAAATAGCGGATTACAGAGAAACGAGCATCTTCTAAGCTCATAGTGGTATCATTTTCAGGCCACTCTTTACCCATGATGGCATTTTTGAAACCGGCTTTTTCAAAAGCTTTCTGCCAATCGTTTACACCCAGAATCAGGTGCTTTCTCCATTGCTTTGGAGTTGCAGGATCGATGTAATAAATGATTGGCTTTTTAGGCTCAACCAATTCACCTCTTTTCCATTTTTCAACATCTTCATCTTTGGGTTCTAGTCTCCAACGAACGGCAAATTCTTTATTCTCTACTTTTTGCTGATTATCACCAAATAAAACATAATCTTCGGTAAAGAAGCCCACACGTTTGTCAGCAATTCTAGGTGTCATTGGTTTTTCAGGAAGTAATAGCATAGAAGTATTCAGCTCTATGGTTACTGCACCTGCTGAACTAGCAGCAGGAATAGAAGCGCCACCGCCCTGACCACCAAAACCGGCAGGAGCAGCAGCACCGGCGGCATTAAAGGTCTTAACTGTTCTGATCTCAGTATTGATTGGGAAGGTGCTGATCTTTTGAATAAATGATCTGTCAGCAGCAATTGGGCCCAATCCAAATGAACGTTTGATACCTGCGTTAATGCTAACCACCTGATTATCTCCTTTGAAATAGTCAGTTACATCCAATACAACAGAAGTACTGTCTTTACCATATGCTGCGATCGGGAAAGACGCAGCAATAGCGTTCAGGTTAGAATTGGTAACTGCTTTGTAAATATCATCTTTAGGATCAGCAGCATTCACCAATGTAATGGTGCGAAGGAAAATATTATTATTAGGTCCTTTTTCAAATGCAAGTGTTTGCTGATTGGCTACTTCACCACCATAAGCACCTCTTCCGTTTCCGGCAATAGCAGGTACTTTAATGTAGCGGGTAACAGCCAGGATCTCACGACCTAGAATAGTATTGGGAACTTCAAAGTAGTACTTGTCATCTACTTTGTGAACTGTGATCATCCCTTTTTGAGAGATGGCTTTATTGGTAATAACATCCTTGTAAGCACGAGGTCCCTGGCGTTGAGCCCCACCTCCAAAGCCACCTGCGGCCTGGAGATTAGTTAACTGAGGTGTGCCTGCAGGTCGGGTAGTATCCCGGTTCTGGGCAGTCGATACAGTCGCTGCCAGCATTGCTGCTGCGATAAAATAATTTCTCATTGTTTCAGTGTAAAATGGTTTTGAATAATCGTTAAAGATAGGTTCGTAAAGTAATCAACAATTTTTTTTGTGATAGTGTTGGATGAATGGTAAAATCTTTAATTTGGGTCGGTGAAAAGGTTGGGGAGTATTTAATGATTCCTCCTATCTTGCCAACCCTGAAATAGCGGTTAAGTGCGGTTTTTTGCTGAATCAAATTTGCCGCTTTCAGGAAATTACCTATTTTGTAACCCCTTTCGGACTAATGAAATGGTGTTTGATTGAGTTCAAAGAATTTTCATTAGCATTGCGAGGATAATTTTTTAAATCAACTGTTATTTTAAAAAACAAAAATCAATCGAATCATGGCTGAGACAAAACCAACTGCAACAGCTGCAAAAAGCTCAACGTCTGTTCAACCAAAGAAGAGCAGTAATTTAGTTGCAACCCTTGCCCCCGTTTTATGTATCCTGGGTGGTTATTTCATCTGGCGCGTAGTATTAGGTAGTGCAGGTAACTTCACAAATCCAGATCCTGATCCAAGCCATTGGTTCTGGCCTTCACACGCTGGTCCTAAGGGTACATTTACAAAAATGTATGAAGGTGGTATCGTAGTACCTATCTTAATTGGTACATTCCTTACTGCGGTTACTTTCAGTATTGAAAGATTGTTGACTGTATCTAAAGCTACAGGTGCTGGTAACATTGCTGAGTTCATCCGTAAAGTACAGTTTCACTTAGCAAACAAAGAAGTCGATAAAGCTTTGGCTGAGTGCGATAAGCAAAAAGGATCTGTTGGTAATGTAATGAAAGCAGGTCTGCGTAAGTATAAAGAAATGATCACTAATACTGAACTCGCTACTGAGCAGAAAGTATTGAATATCCAAAAAGAAATCGAAGAAGCTACTGCATTGGAATTGCCAATGTTGGAGAAGAACCTCGTATTCTTGTCTACCATCGCTTCTGTAGCAACCCTGTTGGGTCTGTTCGGTACCGTATTGGGTATGATTCGTTCATTCTCTAAATTAGGTGATGAAGGTGGTGGAGAAGCTGCTCGTGAACTGTCTCAAGGTATCTCTGAAGCCTTGTATAACACAGCATTGGGTATCGGTACTTCTGCTATTGCGATCATCATGTATAACGTATTTACTACACGTATCGATGGTATCACTTATGGTATCGATGAGTCTGGATTCACTTTAACTCAAAGCTTTGCTGCTAACTACAAATAATCTTTGATTGTTTGTATGGAAAATCAAATGTTTTGAATCTAATTAGTGAATGCATATAAATAATTAACAATGGGAAGAGCCAAATTACCTCGTAAAAGTACCAACATCGACATGACAGCCATGTGTGATGTGGCCTTTCTCCTGTTGTCGTTCTTTATCTTAACTACAAAGTTCAAACCGGCTGAAGCTATTGCCGTAACCACACCTAACTCTGTGGCTGCCAAAGTAGCTCCCGATAAAGACATTGTAATGATAACGATCGACAAGGATGGTAAGGTATTTATTACGATGGATGATGAACAAAAGAAAGAAGCGGTATGTACCTATTTGAATACCAACCTGAACCTCAACATGAATGTTGCTGCATTCAAAAAGGCAGGGTTCTATGGTGCTCCGTTCAGCAGTATGGCCTCTTTTCTCTCTTTACCCGAAGAACAGCGTAAGGGCGATAAACTCCCCGGAATTCCTGTGTTGGATTCAACCGACAATCAGATGAATGTCTGGATGAGAGCGATCAAAGATGCTTACCTGGGTTCTAAAATGAACCTGCTGGTGAAAGGCGATAATGCCGCTAAGTATCCTGCATTCAAAGCCGTTATTGATGCTTTCAAGAAAAATGATGAACTGAAGTTTCAGATGATCACTAATCCTGAAAGTGTACCGGCCGGCACCGAACTGTGGAAGAAAACCATGGCAGGTGAAAAAAGAGAAGAATAAGCACTGTTGAAACAGTAAACAAAATACTCACGAAAACTAAATTCTACCGTTATGGCAGAAATGGATACCTCGAGTAGCGGGGGCCACAAAAAGGGCCCCGGAGTCAAAAAAGGGAAGAAACTTTCAACCCGCGTTGACTTGACGCCCATGGTGGACCTGGGCTTCCTACTCATCACGTTCTTTATCTTCACCACAACGATGAGTCAACCCACGGCTATGAAGCTCTTTTTGCCAAAAGATGCTGATAATCCGGAGGATCAGAATAAGGCGAAAGAATCTGGTGTTATCACCCTTTTGTTAGGAAAAGACAATAACGTCTTCTACTATGAAGGTCAACTAGCGCCCGATGGTTCTAACTTCAAATCATCTACTTTCAAGGAGATCCGTACAGTACTGCTGGAGAAAAAAGCACGTACCAACGAGAAAGACCTGGTGGTAGTATTGAAGCCTTCATCTGAAAGCACTTATAAAAATGTGGTGGATATTCTGGATGAAATGACCATCAATGTGTTAAAGCGTTATGCGCTCGTGGATATTTCACCTGTGGAAGAACAACTGGTTAAATTGTCGGATGCTGCCGGTGCAGCTTCTGCTTCTAACTAATTTGTTATTCACTTGTGGAAAATGCCACACAATGAATCATACTATTTAAAGACCTAACAATGGACGTAAATAAAATTTTAACCGCGGATATCCTTGATATCGTTTTCGAGGGTAGAAACAAAGAGTACGGCGCGTACCAACTCCGCAGAACCTACAACAAGCGTATCACTTACGCTATCATAGGAACTGTATTGGTGTGTCTACTTTTCCTCGTAGGTTCATTGGTTGCTAATTCCGGCGACAAAGAAAAGACGCAGATCTTCGTTGAAGATGTGAACTTGGAAGATGTTAAGCAGGAAGATAAGAAACCGGAACCTCCGCCCCCGCCTCCACCTCCCAAACAGGAGCCACCTAAAGTGGAGATCACTAAATTCACCCCTCCTAAAATTGTGAAGGATGAAGAAGTGAAACCTGAAGAAGAGATCAAGGAAGTGGAAAAACTGGAAGATACCAAGATCGGTACCATCAATCAGGAAGGTATCAAAGATGAAGGTATCGTTGCTCCTCCGGTAGAAGTAAAAGGTACTGGTGTGGTAGAAGCTCCTAAACAAGAAGAAGATTACGATAAAGTATTTACTGTGGTACAGATCCCTGCGGAATTCCCGGGTGGTTTGCCTGCATGGACTAAATATCTTGAGCGTAACCTGAACAGAGATCTACCTGTTGAAAATGGTGCACCTCCGGGTAAATACACAGTGATCGTTTCCTTTATCGTTGATAAAAACGGTGGTATCAGTGAAGTAAAAGCTGAGAACGATCCAGGGTACGGCACCAAAGACGAAGCAGTTCGCGTTATTAAAAGAGGACCTAACTGGAAACCAGCCGTTCAAAACGGACGTAACGTAATCTATCGTCACAAACAAAGTATCACTTTCATGGTATCAGAAGAGTAATCTTTCAACTGATAATTTTATAAAAAGCCATCTGCGTTTGCGGGTGGCTTTTTTTTGTTGTGAATGGTGAATGGTGAATGGTGAATTGTCAATTGTGAGTAGTGAGTTCCTTTATTGACAATTCACCATTCACCATTCACAAATATCTTCATCCCCTCACTACTCACTATTCACTACTCAGTATTCACTTATGGAATTTCTCTCCTCGCGTATCTCACTAATAAACCAAACGCCATGGAAAAGAAATTTACTTCGCGAAATGATATCCTTGATATTTTATTCGCCAATCGAAACAAATCGTATGGTGCATATGAACTGCGTATGAGTTATAACAAACGCATGAAAATAGCACTATCATTGATGTTCATCGTATGCTTACTTTTTACGGTAGGATCCATTCTCGCTAAAAATAAGAGCGATAAAAATGCACTTGTTTATATTGGACCTGAAATTGAATTGAGTAAAGTAGAAGAGCCTCCTGTAGAAGAAGTAAAACCTCCTGAACCGAAAATTGAACAACCGGAGATTGCACAAGAAGTATTAACTGCGCCAAAAATTGTAGAAGACGAATTGGTTAACGAAGAAGAAGTGATGTTGGAAATAGATGATTATGAATCTGTAAAAATCGGTTTACAAAAAATCGAAGGAACAGAAGACATAGGTATTGTTGCTCCTCCAATTGAAAAGACAACAGATGTTGTAAAATTGAAAGAATCTAATGAAGATATATACACAAAAGAATTTATTCCTGTTCAGATACCCGCTGAATTTCCTGGGGGCATACAAGGGTGGACTCGTTATCTGGAAAAAAATTTGAACAGTGATATTCCTGTAGAAAATGGTGCACCTGCAAATGTATATACTGTTATAGTTACTTTCATCGTAGACAAGGAAGGTAAAGTAAGTGATGTAAAAGCAGAAAATGATCCCGGATACGGCACCAAAGAAGAAGCCGTTCGTGTTATCAAAAAAGGGCCTAATTGGATTCCCGCTAATCAAAATGGTAAAGCTGTAGTGTATAGACATAAGCAAGCCATTACATTTAAAGTGACGGAGCAGTAATTGGAAGTCAAAAATCAAAAGTCAAAATTCAAAAAGTAGTATATGCCATCGATGAAGACATTTATTTTGACTTTTGACTTTTGATTTTTGACTTCTCAGCAATACTATCTTTGCCAAAACACCATACATGTCCATACACTTGTCAGGCTGGGATGATACGATCGTTGCGTTGGCTACGCCGCAAGGTATCGGGGCTATTGGGGTGATAAGGGTAAGTGGGAAAAATACCTTTTCTATTCTGAATGAATTATTTCCTTCAAAAGACCTTTCCGTTCAAGCTTCTCACACTTTACATGTTGGTTATTTGAAAGATGGTGATCAGGTGCTGGATGAAGTGGTGTTGTCTCTGTTTAAAGGTCCGAAATCTTATACGGGTGAAGATGTGATCGAAATCAGTTGTCATGGTTCACCCTTTATTCAGGAGCAAGTGATGGGGGCAATTACCAAACGTGGTGCGAGATTGGCCAAACCCGGTGAATTTACACAACGTGCTTTTCTCAATGGCAAACTGGATCTGGCGCAAGCAGAATCGGTAGCCGATCTGATCGCCAGCAATACAGAAGCAAGTAGAAAGACGGCACTCAATAATATGCGTGGTGGGTTTTCTTCTGATTTGAAACAATTGCGTGAGCAACTCATTCGCTTTTCGGCGATGATCGAATTGGAATTAGACTTCTCTCAGGAAGATGTGGAGTTTGCAGACAGAAAAGAATTAAAATCACTGATTGCAGAACTCCATTCTTCCACCCAACAATTGATCCGCTCTTTCTCTCTGGGTAATGTGATACGTAATGGAGTGCAAGTAGCCATCATTGGAAAACCCAATGCAGGAAAATCTACTTTGCTCAATGCACTACTGAATGAAAATCGTGCTATTGTAAGTGATATTGCAGGCACCACGCGTGATACCATTGAAGAAGTCATCAATATCAATGGTATTCTTTTTCGTTTGGTAGATACTGCGGGTATCAGAGAGCATACATCTGATGTGATAGAAAAAATAGGGGTGGAGAAAAGTTTGGAGAAGATGAATGCTTCTGATATTGTACTTTATCTTTTTGATATCAATAGTACTACTGTTGATGAGCTACTGGTATTTGAGCAAAGCCTCAAAGAAAAAAATATTCAGTACTTGTTGGTCGCTAATAAAGTTGATACTGCTGAATCTGATAAGGTCAAAGCCATCACCCATCTACCATCAGTAATATTCATCTCAGCAAAGTCGATGACGGGCATCGATATCCTGAAACAAGCCCTCACTCAAAAAGCCATTAGTGGTGATGTGAATACCGAAGCAACGATTGTTACCAATGCACGTCACCATGATGCTTTATTGAAACTCTCTCAATCATTGGAAGAAGTACAATCAGGTATCGACAACCAAATACCCGGAGATCTGTTGGCATTGGATATTCGTCAATGTTTGCACTACCTTGGCCTCATCACTGGAGAAATTACGAATGAAGATCAGTTGGATTTTATATTTAGTAAGTTTTGCATAGGGAAGTAGCCTCACCCCTTTTCATCGTAGCATATTTTATTTAGAATACATGCTAAAGTCTTCTAAAATTGCTTTTCGTACTTAGGTATAAGCAGTATGTAGTTATTTGTAACATATTAATCTAAATAATCGTAAACTATATGTTGTAAACGGGTACAGATACGTCCAGATAGTATGTATTTCTGGAGTTTACTATGAATCATCATCATTTTTACTCGATATATAATTCCTAAATAATATGGTCAAGATTAAAATCACATGGAAGTATTGCCTCGCTTTTTATTGTTTGATCATGCTGTATTCTTCCTTGCATGAATTGATACACCATTTCTTTGGGTATATAGTTTGTGGTGAATGGGGTTATAAAACATTCAACTATTTTAGTACTGCTTGTGAAGCTACCGATATAACATATTTGGCTACTTATGCCGGTCCTATTTTTTCATTTTCCGTGATGTGGATCGGCGCTTATTTACTCCATCACAAAAATGCTTCGAATTATAAAAAGCAATTTGCTTTTGCACTCATTTTTGCTCAAATGCCTTTGCAGCGAATGGTGATGTGTTTTTTTAAAATGAATGATGAATATTATGCATCATCAAAGTTATTTGGACAAACGGAGCTGGTTTATTGGACGGTTATAGTTATTGTATGGATTTGTTGTGTACCACCACTTATCAAAGCCTACAAGGTTATACAGAATAAACATAAAATAGCATGGTTCTTGTTTTATGCATTGCTCTTTCCGTATATACTATGGGGACCGGTATTCGTATTACTTGAGTACCTCTTGGTGAATAAGCATGTAATGGATGGTACGATTATCGGTATTGCCAATCTATTTATCTTAAATGAGGTCATTACGGTAGTCGGGTATATATACACTCGAAAATATTTCGACACAGAAAGATTCAGATAGATACATATCATATTTCTATAAGAAAGGGCTTGGTTTTAAATATCTGTGATCATATTGTATCTCAATTCCTTAAATTAGATACATGAATAACCAACTCCAGCTTGCCGACATTGCTGTCATACTCGTCTATTTTATTATTGTAGTTACCTATGGTATTTGGATCTACCGAAGAAAAAAATCAAAAGCTACCAGTACTAAAGATTATTTTTTGGCAGAAGGGTCTCTGACCTGGTGGGCTATCGGTGCCTCACTGATCGCATCCAATATTTCTGCAGAACATTTTGTAGGAATGAGTGGCGAAGGTTTTTTCGCAGGCATTGCAGTAGCAGCCTATGAATGGATCGCGGCTGTTGCGCTCATCATTGTGGCTATCTGGTTCATACCGGTATACCTCAAGAACAAGATCTATACCATGCCTCAATTCCTGAAACAGCGTTACAATGAAACCGTTTCAGTGATCATGGCGGTGTTCTGGTTGTTTCTATACATCTTCGTGAATCTTACTTCTATCTTATACCTTGGGTCCAAAGCGATCAGCGGATTGATCGGAAATGAATTGTTTCATATCATACTTATTGTTCTTGCATTGTTTGCTTTTTGTATCACCATCGGTGGAATGAAAGTGATTGGGTATACCGATGTTATACAAGTAGCAGTATTGATCATCGGTGGTTGTGTAGCCGTTTATTTATCATTGGTGGCAGTAGATGAAGTCGTGAATCAAGGAGATAGTGCCATCAGTGGATTGGGTGCATTGATGAAAGAAGCGCCTGACCATTTTCATATGATCTTTGATAAACCTACAGCTGCCAGCAGTGCTGAATATGTACAAAAATATATTGCATTACCCGGTATCACCATGTATTTTGCCGGACAATGGATCTCGAATCTAAATTACTGGGGTTGTAACCAATACATCACACAACGTGCATTAGGAGCCGATCTGCAAACGGCCCGAAATGGAATTTTATTTGCAGGATTTATAAAACTCTTTATGCCGGTGATCGTGATGTTACCGGGTATCGCAGCTTTTGTATTGTACCAAAATGGATATTTTGACGAAACAGTTTTTGATGGTAAAAAAGATGGTGCCTATGCTGCTATCCTCAGTTTATTGCCTGTCGGTATGAAAGGCTTATCTGTTGCTGCATTAACAGCTGCTATCGTTGCCTCATTGGCAGGTAAAGCGAATAGTATCTCGACCATCTTCACCTTGGATATCTATCAAAAATATTTTGATACAAAAGCTGATGAAGCAAAATTGGTGAGAATGGGCCGCATCTCGATTTTTGTAGCTATGCTCATTGCTGTTTTCTGTACTTGGGAAGACCTATTGGGTATTGGTGGAGAAGGCGGATACACTTTTATTCAAAAATATACCGGCTTTATTAGTCCGGGTGTATTTGCTATGTTCCTTTTGGGTATGTTCTGGAAAAGAACCACCGGAGCTGCTGCGGTAGCTGGTGTGCTATCAGGTTTCATTTTATCTGTGGTCTTTAATAATTATGCTCCTTCCTGGTTTGGGTCTGAAACGATCTTGTACACGGCTTATCTGAATACAGCTGGTGAATATGAAATCCCTTTCATGGTGAATATGGGCTGGACTTTTTTCTTCACCGTATTGATCATGGTGTTGATCAGTTTGGGTGGACCAAAAGTGAATCCGAAGGCATTTGATATAGATCGTAGTATGTTCAAGTTAAAGCCTTCTAGTATTGCTATGATTACTATGATACTGATGATTGTTTTGGCTTTGTATGCAAAATTCTGGTAAAGGTAGTAAGGGGGAAATTTGGGTTTAAATTCCCCCTTACTCTTATGCTAATTTAGCTGGTCATCATTTCTAATACCTCTTGCTTTAGCACCCTGTTCTCTTAGTTTACCAAAAGTATAAGAGAGAACTAAGTAAACTACGCGGTATGGATTATAATTGTTTGTCTCGGTTTTAAAACGGTTATTTTCAGTAACTGAGGTGAAACGAAAATTTTGAGCGTGCATATTATTAAAGTTTATACTGGCTCTTATTTTTTTCTGTAGAAATTGTTTAGCAATATTTACTTGATACCCCCAATTTAATAGTTGTCTATTGATCAAGTCATATTGCCCGGTTGAGAAATAACCGCTGCCACTTATTGAAAAATCTTTCCCAAGTGGATAATTAAACCATGAAGAACCATTAAAGCTGATACCTGCGTTTTTCTGTTCTTTATTAAGCATGTTTGTGATACTGTTGTATCGAATTCCATATGACACACCGATTTGAGCTCCCGGCTTCTTAAATTGATAATTCATCTGACCATTGATTGAAACCATCCATTCCCTTCCGGCATTCCCATATGTAAATTCAGTTACGCCGGAAGATTGTTTGAAAATTGGATATTGAACAATCCTATCATTCGTATAACTACTCGAAAAGAAAACACCCGCAAAAAGCCTGTTGGCATTGAAATTATTTTGCCAAGTAAAACTGTGTAATTTTTGAATACCCAAAGAAGGATTACCATATGAAAGTACTAGTGAATCGTTATTTCTGACAAAAGGGTTTAACATCTGAACAGAGGGTCTTTGAACACGGAGGTTGTATGAGAATTGCATGTTCCAGACTTTATTGATGCGATGTGAAAGATTAAGATTGGGTATTAGTGTTGTATAGGATTGATCTACAGACGTAGCATTTGATAAGAATTGACTTGCTACTTCTGTATGTTCGACCCTTAAACCGGAACGAAGCCGCCCTTTCTTAACTGTCTTTGACATAGAAATATAAGCACCATACACATTTTGTGTGAACTCATAAATATTACTGTTGAAAGGATCTTTTATAAATGGCACATTCAACACTGTTCTGAACATACTGGTATAGTCTGAATTGCCATTACGCCATATTGCCTTAGTACCCATTTCAAGATTTACTTTTTCTATAGGCTTTACATAATCTATTTGGAAAGTATATTCTCTATTCGTGTAATCGTTTGTGTTATGTAGTTGGTATAGGTTAGTAGCGTCTTCTTGAATGCTCCTATTATCTGCTATATAATCTCCTGTTAAAGCATTGAAACGAAAACTAAGCTCCTGTTGCGGTTTATTCTTGTATCTCTTTTGAAGATCGAAACCATAGCCATGAGAAGTCCCATTCAAAGTATTTTGCTGATTCAAAGATGAGCTATTTATGGTATTACTCAATAAGTATAATCGAATATCCTGCATCAAAGCCGACTCATTGTTATTGTTACCTAACGATCCGAAGATGCTTAGTGTGTGAAGACTGTCTAATGCAAAGCTGACTTCTGCATTAATATTTGAAGAATAGCGGTCTGAATTCATATTGCCTTCTAAAACCCTTTTTGTAAATAAGGAAGGTTGATTCGTAGTGGTAATTTGAGAAGAAGATGAAAGGAGATCTTTCCACCAACTGGATTGTGATGCCTGAAGATATACTCCGGTTTTCCCTTTTTTTAAATTAAGAGAACCACCTAAGTTGCCATCCCCTAAAGTACTATGAGCGGAGTAAACATTGGCACTATAACCTAGTATCTTTTTTACTGTTACTATATTGATGATTCCTCCAACTCCTTCAGCATCATATTTGGCGGATGGATTGTTGATCACCTCAATTCGCTCAATGATACTACCCGGGAAACTTTGTAATGCCTGTTTTAAGTTGCTGGCAAAAATGCTTGTTTCACGACCATTCAAAAGAACTTTGAAATTTGTCTGACCATTTAACTTCACATTTCCTTCGCCATCAACACTTAACATGGGGACTTTGCGCATGATGTCTGTAGCGAATTCAGACTTAGCCTGAGGGTCTGCAGAAAGATTGTATACTAATCTATCATCCATTTGTTGGACAAGTGGCTTTTGAGAAGTAACAGTTACATCTTTAAGCGATTGAACTTTGTCTTGTAATACAAATGTATCTGATATGGGTCTTTTAAGAAGTTGTATAAGAGTATCAGTATGATTTTTATATGAGGTGTGACTTATGCTAATAATATATGACCCTGTATCAATAGCAAAATGAAAATTTCCTGATGGATTTGAATACGTAACCATCTTCATTGATTCTATAGATAAATGTTTTAGTTGAATGGTAGCATAAGAGATGGGCTTTTTCTGTTGGTCTACTATAACACCTTTATATTCATTTCTAGTTTGTGTAAATCCAATATTATGGAGCGATAGGATAAGTGACAAAATTAAAAATGACGTGAGGGGAATCTTAAAATAATTATTCATAATGCTAATTGATGGTTTATTATTCACAAGGCATATTAACTAGCCGGAAGAGGCATGGTTACATAGAGTGTTTATATATTCTACTTTCAACGAGAATCTATGTATAAGAGAGGGTTTATGATTGATGTAGTCTGACGAATAGCCTATTTTTTGCACTAATAAAATCAAGTAATTTGTATTTGAAAAAAAACTGAATTTGTTTGTAACCTTTTCCTCCAACCTCAGTTTATACTTCAAAGCAAACATTAACTAACCCGCAATTGACGAACGAAAGCATTGATAATCAGCTCATGTTCAGGGTAAAAGAAGGCAACCTGGATCAGATGGCGCTATTATTCGACAGACATCATCGTCCGCTGTATGGATTCTTTTATCATCATACAGGCATGAAAGATGAGAGTGAAGATTTGGTGCAGACCGTTTTCATGAATATGATTCGTTCAAGATCAACTTTCACGGGTACTCATAAGTTTGAAACTTGGATGTACACAATCGCTAGAAATGCATTAAAAGATCATTACAGAAAAAATAAAAGAATAGGTACAACTATTGATACAGAAGAGGCTGAAAACAATATACGAGAAACAACATCTGCAGATACCAGGTTGAATCGAAAAGAGGAAGAGTTGATATTACGTAGAGCGCTGGCAAGATTGAGTGAAACAGATCGAGAGTTGATCATTCTTTCCAGATACCGTGAAATGAAGTACCATGAAATAGCCGATATCATGAAGTTGACGGAAGGTGCCATTAAAGTGAGAATCCATCGAGCCGTTAAACAATTGAGAGAAATATATCTTGAAATCAGTCAACAAACAATGAGCGTATGAAATGTGCATTTGACAAAGAGAAATTATGGTCACTGGCCATGAATGAGCTAAGTGAAGCAGAAAAGACAGAAGTGAATCTTCATGTAAGTACTTGTTCAGCATGTGCCGAAGAACTGAATAGTATCATGACCTTCTGGAATATCACCGCTACATTACCTGAGCCAGAACCGTCTGCTGATATCAAACATACATTCATTCAGCAACTGGAAGCATACAAGCAAGAGCAACTTGCCAAGACCAGTTTCTTGGATCAGATAAAAGAAAGCAGTTCAAAATTCTTTGCATTATTGTTTACGCCGAGGGTTGCTTATGGACTAGGAATGTTGGTGATCGGAGTGGTGGCTACATCCCTGTATTTTCAACAAAAAGGAACGGGTAAGTCGGAAGTAGCACTACTTTCTTCACAGGTAAAGGACATGCGCGAAATGCTGGCACTCACTTTATTGGAACATCCTTCTGCTTCAGAAAGATTAAGAGCAGTGAGTTATGTGAATGAGATCGATACGGTAGATAGTCGCGTCAAAGATGCCTTACTCGCTACATTGAATAACGATGAAAATGTGAATGTTCGTTTGACAGCATTGGAAACGTTATCGAATATGACCGCAGATCCGAAAGTAAGGGAAGGACTGATACAATCGATTCAATACCAGGATTCTCCTTTGATACAGTCAGTATTGGCTGACCTGATGCTTAAAATGCAGGAGAAAAAATCTGTGCGTTCCTTACAAAGATTGTTGAAGAAACCCGAAACCAACGAAGCCATCAAAACAAAAATTCAGGCAACGATACATCAGTTGAGTTAAACCTATAAACCCCTGTAATATGAAAAGTATTTCTCACCTGCTTGCAGCAGGACTACTATCCCTTTGTGCCTGTATCAGTGTGCCGGCACAAGAAGCGAAGGAGCATATTTCCAAACAATTTACGGTGAATGGTAAAAACAATGAAGCAGTATTGGCTATTTACAATGTATTTGGTTCTATCAAAGTAGAAGGCTATGATGGCGATAAGGTATTACTTGAGATTGATAAAAATATCAGTTCCAAATATCCTGACGAAGTAACCAAAGGAAAGGAAGAGTTTCGTTTTGAAATGGAACAGCAGGGTGATAGCATCATTGTATACATTGTTGCTCCTTATGATTCAAGACCTAACGGAAATTGGAATAGAGATAGTGATCGTAAAAACATCCGCTATAAGTACCAATTGGATTTTGTAGTAAAAGTTCCTCATCAAATGCGTTTACGCGTGTCAACCGTTAACAATGGAGATGTGAAAGTAAAAGATGTATATGGTGCACTATGGGTTTCCAATGTAAATGGGGCTATTGATATCGAGAATGCAAAGGGTACCACCAAAGCCACTACCGTTAATGGTGCGCTCAATGTAAGCTATCTTGTCAATCCTCCCGCAGCTTCCGCATATCAAACCATCAATGGAGATATTACAGTGAAGTATCAAAATGGATTGAATGCCGATTTGCATTTTAAAAGTATGAATGGTAAATATTACACCGATTTTGACGGTATGGAGCCCATCAATAATACGTTAGAGAAAAATACTGAAAATAAGTCTAGTGCTACTGTTTATCGGATCAGTAAGGGAAATGCAGTACGTATTGGTAGTGGCGGCAAGAAATTTAATTTTACAACCCTTAGCGGGAATGTTTATATCAGAAAATCATAAATCAATAATCATGAAACAACTAAAGTGTATTGTAGCAATAATCATTTTATTTTACTCTACTAACGCGTTTGGGCAAGGCGGAGAAAAAGAAGAGTTAATTGTGCCATTAAGTAATCCGGGGAAGTCTTATAAACTTAAAGTCAGTCTTTTCAGCGGATCCATTAAGGTTACCGGATATACTGGTGATAAAATAATTATTACCGTAGAGTCTGAAGACGAAGAGCGTAAGTCAAAAACGGCAGAGAAGCAGGAAGGAGGCTTAAAAAAAATTAGCGGTACTCCCAGCTATGAGATCAAAGTGGTAGAAGAAAACAATGATGTCTCTGTTAGTAATAGAAGATTATTAGGTGCTATAAATCTCGAAATAAAAGTACCTCAGAGTGGAACATTGGTATTGAAAACAGTAAATGGTAAAGAGGTTTCGGTGACAAGTTTTAAAGGTGAGTTAGAAGTAAATAATGTTAATGCTGACATTAAATTGTTGGATATATCAGGATCAGCTATTGCTAATACTGTTAATGGTGACCTAAAAGCTACTTTTTCATCTGTCACCAGTGATAAACCCATGGCATTTTCAACATTCAGTGGTGATGTGAATCTTAGTTTTCCCTCTACTATGAAAGCAAATCTTAAAATGAAAACCGATCAGGGAGAGGTTTTTAGTGATTTTGAAGTAGCCATTGATAAAACGGCCTCAACACCCGTTAAAAGCAATACGGGGGGAACTTACAAAATTGTTAAAGATGCTTGGGTGACCGGTAAGATCAATGGTGGAGGTGCTGAAGTGATGGTTAAGTCTTGGGGTGGAGATTTGTATATACGCAAAAACAAATAGGCTATACTCAGCAAAAACTATAGCAACATTTATTGTTGCAAGCAGTAAATGGATAATGGCTTCTTTTTAGAAGCCATTATTTTTTTGTATTACTCAAGTCAAAACTGAATTATGATTTATATTGAGCATGATCAACTATTAGTATGCAGCATATCAGTATCATTATACCCACTTACAACGAAGCCGATGGTATTGGTACATTGATTCAATATTTACAAGAACATGGTGGTAATTATGTGAAGGAGATCATTGTATCTGATGGGGGTAGTATGGATGATACCATCTCTATTGCTACAGCAGCAGGTGCAATAGCTACTTTGTCTCCTGATAAAGGCAGGGCCGCTCAAATGAACCATGGAGCAAGTATTGCAACAGGTTCTATTTTTTATTTTGTACATGCAGATACCTTTCCGCCCGTTACTTATGCTTGCGATATTCTTGCAGCGATCAATAGTGGCTATGCATTTGGACGTTACCGTACAAAGTTTGATTCCGATAAAAAGATTTTACTTTTCAACGCTTGGTTCACACGCTTCGATTTATTTATTTGTTATGGTGGTGATCAAACTCTTTTCATGCAAAGAAAGCTTTTTGATCAGATCGGTGGGTTTAATGATAGTATGCGAATCATGGAAGATTATGATATAGTTACACGTGCAAAATCTACCGGAGCACGATATAAAATATTTTCATCCGATGCATTAGTATCTGCACGAAAATATGATACCAATAGCTGGCTAAGGGTACAAACGGCGAATTATACAATTATCCGCATGTATAAAAAAGGTGCATCACAAAATGAGATGGCACAACGATACAGAGAACTGCTTAACTATCGATGAGCTTTGAACAATGTTGATTCCAATCATCTTCCGTATCGATATCATTGAGTATGGGAAGTGTATGATAGCTGATTTTATGTAGCGCTAATTGTTGAATTGTAGTCTTACAAACACTATCAGTACTCCATGTTATTCCCTCAAAGAGAAATGGAAAAAAATGTCGCATACCCAATAAATAATATCCGCCATCAGCAGAGGGACCAATGACTACTTGATGATTGTTTAAAGCTGTAAATGCTTTTTGAATGGTATCAGCTGTGAGTTCAAAACAATCCGTGCCAATGATGAGTACTTGTTCGTACGATTCTTGAAATAAGGTATCAAAAGCATGATACATGCGTGCTCCGAGATCTTCCCCTGTTTGGTTCCTTTTCAGATATACATCATCCGACCAATGATCATTCAATGAAATACTATCGGCATAAAACACATAACGATCACATGGTAGTTCTCGCGTAATTTGAGCTGTGTGTTCGAGAAGGGATTGATAAATGGACAATGCTTGATCTTCTCCCAAAGTAGCTGCTAAACGGGTTTTTACTTTTCCTCGTATCGGATTTCTGGCGAAAATGATCAGTGCCTGTTTCAAAACATATTGATTTATGCAACAGCTCCACCACAACTCGATCCTGATCCTGCAGTACAACCATAACAATGCTGGTTGAGAATGATCTCGCGTTGACTGATAGCCGATGAAGAATAATTGGATAAATGATCAGAACCTGAACATCCAACTTTCAGATCCAGCATTTGATTGAAGTCACAATCATATAGATATCCATCCCATCCCACTGAAATAGTATTCCTGCACATAACATTGGCTGCGGCTATGGGATTAAATGCTTGTATGAGTTTCTCCATATAACTGCTGTAATTACCACTCACCAATAAATAATCGAGATAACGACTGATGGGCATATTGGTAATGACATATAGCTGATTGAATTGGATCTGATAAGGCTCAAGCAAAGCTTCTTTGTATTCTTTCTCTAAAGCCATTTGCGAAGGTGGAAGAAAAGCGCCTGCCGGATTATACACCAAATTCAATCGTAATCCTGTTGCTTCCATTCCATATCCTACTGCATTTAACATTTGTAAAGCTTTGATCGAATCTTCAAATACACCATCACCTCTTTGTCTGTCTGTACGATCTTGCGTATAAAATGGAAGTGAGGAAACAACTTCAATCTCATGTTGTTTAAAAAACTCAGGTAGATTATGATACTTTTTATTAGCAAGAATGATCGTGAGATTGCAACGCACGATGATATGTCTGTTCAGCTTTTTGATTTCTGAAACAAACCATCTGAAATCAGGATTCATTTCAGGAGCACCACCGGTAAGATCTACGGTAGTAAAAGATGGATTTTTTTCAAGTACGTCCAAACATAATTGCATGGTTTCTTGGGTCATGATTTCTTTACGATCAGGACCTGCATCAACATGACAGTGTTTACAAACCTGGTTACACATCTTACCAACATTGATCTGAAAGATTTCAGGTGTTGTTGGAGATAAGGGAAAGAGTCCAGCCGTTTTCATCTTATCTGTGAAAAGTGGGAGATCTTTTTCATGCTCTAATATATCGATCTGATGACCGGCATCAGCCAATGCATGTTGCAATGCTTTCAGTGATTTCATGAAATGTTTTTAATAAACTCAAATAACAGGATTACATAGCAATGGATTTCACTTTGTTCATCATTTGAACTCCGTGAACCAAAGCAGCGCCCCCTTTGATGGCAGATGCTACGTGAACAGCTTCCATCATTTGTGATTCACTCCACCCTTTTTCATAAGCATCACTGCTGTATGCATCAATACAATAAGGACACTGAACGGCATGAGCAACAGCAAGTGCGATCAAAGATTTTTCACGCGCACTCAATGCGCTGTCTTTGAATACTTCACCATACCAGGCAAAGAACTTATCAGCCATTTCTTTTTGATACTCGCCTACGGCACCAAATTTTCCAAGATCTTCTGCATTGTAATAATGATTCGCCATGTTAGTCGGTTTTGTAATTATCTAAATAAAGATTCCAGTCATATTTTTTGAACTTGATCGAAGGATCCGTATCATTAGGAATAACGCTGATCTTTCTTAATAGTTCTTTCATTTTTCTTTTGCCACCAAAATCACCGCGAAACCAACCCATGATGGCAGGTAATGCAACCTGATTTTTAGTGGTATCGTATACGGCTTCGTTTCTTAAATAAACACGTGTAGCGAGATCTAATTGTTTGTCTAACTGATCTGCACGATAAAAAGCTATGGGTGGACAACTCTTCGCACCACAATTAAGCGCAAAATGAATTCGATAATCAACAGTGTCAACACGATGTTTTCTTTCAAAATAAGAAGGGAACAATCGATTGATATAACCCATACTCCATTTTATTTTTGATCTTCTCAATAAACCATGTTCAATACGATCAAGACTCAATCTTCGACCTGCAATAATGATATTTTTTTGACCAAAGAACTGTCCGCGGTTTTTATATTGATCCGGATTCTGCGCAAGTGATAGTTGGGTAAAAGCATTGTAGATATTTAGCCAGAAAGTTTTCTTTTTGTTATCAGTATTCAGTTCTTGATAAAGCTCATCAGGGGATATCTGCTGTAAAAACTGAATAAGTGAATCAGCGGGTTCTCGTCTTTTGGCTTTAAGAAGTAATTGTTGAGAGGTTTGGGTGAATTTATTTTCAGCAGGAGGTTGGATTTCTTGTCCGCTAGCAGTAATAGCTGTTCCTGTCAACAGAAACAGGCCTATGACAAAAAGGAACAATCTTTGCATACAATAAATACGTTCATTGAACGCAGATAGTTTTAAATTACGAACTGAAAAATTAATGGTTATTATGGACAATATGTTGCAAAAGGTAAAAGAAACTGTTTCTTTTTTAGTGGACAAAGGGTTCAAGAATCCTGAAACGGCAGTGGTGTTGGGCACAGGATTAGGTTCATTTGTACAGCATATAGAGATCATACATTCGATTCCCTATCATGAGATACCTCATTTTCCCTTATCTACGGTTGAGTTTCATAAAGGACAATTGATCTATGGAACTGTACATGGTAAAAAGGTCATCGCCATGCAAGGGCGATTTCATTATTATGAAGGCTATAGTATGCAGCAGATCACTTTTCCAATTCGAGTGATGAAAGAATTAGGAGTTCAATTTTTATTATTGAGTAATGCTGCAGGTGGAATGAATCCTTTGTTTAAAAAAGGCGATATGGTTTTGATCAGTGATCATATCAATTTATTACCCGAAAATCCATTGCGTGGACTGAATGATCCTGCTTTTGGTAATCGTTTTGTAGATATGTGTAAGCCTTATGATGATACAATTGGACAACTGTTGATCAAAGCTGCACATGCAACCCAAAAACAGTTGTTAAATGGAGTGTATGTGGCAGTACAAGGACCCAATTTGGAAACGAGGGCAGAATATCGTTATCTAAGAGCTGCTGGAGCAGATATGGTGGGTATGAGTACGGTCCCTGAAGTCATTGTAGCAAATCATATTGGCTTGCGTTGTGCTGCCGTAAGTGTGATCACGGATGAATGTGATCCGGATCATCTTCAGCCAGTAAATATTACTGAGATTATTGAAGTAGCTGGAAGAGCAGATGCAGGGCTAAGCGAAATTTTTGCTACAGCAATCGCAGGCTTGGAATAGTGAATATGTAATGTTGAAGTATTTACAAAGATCCTCCTTCAAAGAGGATGGCATCAACTAAAGTTTCACTAGGGTCTTTTTTGCCTTGAATGCATTCTATCATTTCGGTGAAGGCTCTTTTACCTAGTTTTTCACCGCTTGTTTCAATGTAAGTGATTTGAGGGTGGAATAGTCTGGGAATGGTACCGTTGCTGATCGTCAGCAATGCGATATTATCCGGATAGCGCAATCCTTTTTCTTGAATGGTTTTTAGCACACCGATCAATATTTCATCGCTCATACAAAAAATGATATCCGGAAGATGTTTATTGAGCATTTGATGACAAAGTATTTTTGCTTCTTCAGAACTGTTGGCATGTTCTATTAATAAAGAGATATTGCTGTGAGATTGAAAAGCATTTTTCAATGATGCTTTCCTTTTTTGTGTAATGGAAAGTGCAGGGTTACCCAAAATTGCTAGAACGGATTGATATGATTTTTGTATGATCAAATCAGCAGCGAGTTCTGCGCTTTTTTCATCTGCAAGACAAATTTTATGAACATTAGATTCTTGGGGCACATTGTCAAAGAATACAACAGGAATTTCTAGTTCATACATTTTGTCAAAACTGCTCAAGTCTTTGGTATTGGAGCCTAGACAGACGAATACTCCTGATACTCGGTTTTGTCTAAACAGTTTCAGGTTATCAGATTCGATCAAAGGATCATTTCCCGATTGGAGGATCATAACAGCATAGCCGTTTTTTCTGGCTTCTTCTTCAACAGCAGAAATGAAAGTTTCGTAGAAGTAATTAGAAATCGTAGGAACCATTAGTCCTAACAATTTGCTGTTCTTGGTTCTTAATTGTACAGCGCTAGCATTGGGTTCATAATCAAGCGTACGTGCCAGTTCGATAACTTTTTCGCGGGTTTTTACAGATATGTCAGGATGGTGTTTCAAAGCCCTGGAAACAGTGGAAATACTGATTCCCAGTATCTCAGATATCTTTTTTAGCGTGGTGTTAGTCATAGGGTGGGCTGTTTGTAAAGGAAAAATAAACAAAATTTCCACAGCAAACCTTTGCGGAAATATTTTTTATCATCTCTAAATGATTGGTTATCTGTTTATTAATGAGTGTTAAAATCTTTTGAGAGCCTTAAAATTCCTGAATAGTGCATCATTTCGATGAAGAAAGTGGTCTATCAGGATGGGTATGTTTTACACATCAACTCAGATTCACAAAATTTTAAGAAAATATTTTGTTTCTGAAAAAAATGTGTACTTTGTACACGCTTAATAACCAATAAACTGCCATTTATGAACCTTTCGAAGCTTGTCAGGCCCGCACTAGTGGGTTTACTCGCTTGCGTATTTACCCTATTCGCGCAGGCACAAACGAAAACGGTTACTGGTAAAGTAACCGACTCCAAAGACGGATCGCCTCTAGCAGGTGCATCTGTATTAGTAAAAGGATCAACGACTGGTGCTCAAACCGGTGCTGATGGTACTTTTAAAATTACCGTTTCTTCATCGGCAAGAACGCTCACAGTATCTTATGCTGGTTACGCTTCTGCTGATGTGAACATTTCAGCCTCTAACACCGCTAATGTATCGCTTACCGCTTCTGCGGATGCGCTTGCTGATGTGGTAGTAGTAGGTTACGGTACCAGAAAGTCTAAAGACGTTACTGGTTCTGTTTCTCGTGTTACAGAAAAAGACTTTAACAAGGGACAAATTGCTTCTCCTGAGCAATTATTGCAAGGTCGTACAGCGGGTGTACTTGTTACACCTTCTACTGGTGAGCCGGGTGCTGCTGCAACTATCAACATTAGAGGTACTGGTTCTATCAGTGGCGCTCAGGAACCATTGTACGTTATTGATGGTGTGCCCTTGATTCAGGGCGGTACATTAGGTACCAACGGGAGTGGTGTTGAAGGTGGTACTACTGCCAAAAACCCATTAATCTTTTTGAACCCAACAGATATCGAAAGCATCACCGTTTTAAAAGACGCATCTGCTGCTGCAATCTATGGTTCAAGAGGTGCGAATGGTGTTATCTTAATCACTACCAAACAAGGTAAGGGCGGTAAAGGTGGCGTATTTTCTTACGGTGCTTCTACTACACTTGCACAAACTGCTCGTCGCTATGACCTGATGAATGCACAAGACTTCTTATTAGCAGCTAAAAAAGCTAATATCGATGGTGGTGCTTCACCTGATGCTGCAGCTGCTGCGGTAGTAGGTATCGACAGAGGTGCTAATACAGATTGGCAAGATGTTATCTTCAGAACTGCTATTTCTCAGAACCACAATTTAAGTTGGTCTATGAGCAGTAAAGGTACTTCTGTACGTTTGAGTGGTTCTTATGACAATCAGGAAGGTATTATTAAGAATACTGGTCTTGAAAGATTAACAGGTCGTGCTAACATTAGCCAAAAGTTATTCAACGATAAGGTGAAACTAGAAGCTAATATGACCATGTCAAGAACAGAAAACTCTTATGCGCCACTTTCTAATAACGCAGGTTATCAGGGTAGTTTGTTAGGTGCTGCATTGCAGTTTAACCCAACCAATCCTATTTATAATTCTGATGGTACTTTCTATCAGCCTGGTGATCAGCGTAATCCGGCACAAATGCTGGCTTATTTTACTGATAACGATTATATCAATCGCTTCCTAGGTAATTTCTCTGCCAGCTATCAGATCACAAAAGACCTCAGCTATAAAGTAGTATTAGGTTTAGATAATTCTAAATCTCAAAGAACTTCTTTTGCTGATCCTCGTTTGGGATCTAATGCCTATGGCGGTACTATCAACGTATTCGGTAAAGATTATGGTAATGGTATTCAAGGCAATGGTCGTACAACCAGACAAAACCTGGAGACTAAATCTACCTTGGTTGAACATTATCTGACTTATGATAAAACTTTTAACGAGAAGCATGCTATCAATGCTATCGCAGGTTATTCATATCAGAGTTTTGAAAACCGTTACAATGCCTCATTTGGTTGGGGGCTCAAATCACCTGTTACAGGTCCTAATGATGTATTTGTAAGAGATTACAATGCATTTAACAACTATGCAAACTTTGTACCAGGGTATGACAAAAACGAGTTACAATCCGTATTCGGTCGTTTAAACTATACATACAACGATAAATACTTCTTGACTGTAACTGTAAGATCTGATGGATCTTCTAAATTTGGATCTAACAATCGTTATGCAACATTCCCTGCTTTTGCTTTCAAATGGAGAGCATTGGAAGAGTCTTGGATGCAAAATATCTTCGGAGGCTTCTTAAGCGATCTGAGCTTCAGAGTTAACTATGGTAAACTGGGTAGTCAGGATAACTTAGGTTCTTATGCAGCATTGAACTTACAACAAACCTTTGATGTAGGTGCTGGTCCTGTTACACGTTTCATCCAGCAGGGTAATCCTGATCTGAAGTGGGAAGAAGTTGCTACTACAGGCGTTGGTGTTGACTTTACTACAAAAGACAGAAGATTGTCTGTTACCTTGGATTACTACAATAACAAGCGTACCAACATGCTGTTCTTCGCGCCAACTCCCGGTGGTTTCGCTCCTACTGCTAACTGGTGGATCAATTTAGATGGCGAAGTAATCAACAAAGGATGGGAAGCAAGTGTTAATTATCGTGCTATTCAAGGCAAGAAGTTCAGCTGGGATATCAGCTATAACATGACAACCGTTAACAACAATATAGAAGGTTTGCCAACACCAATCAATACTGGTTCTGTGAGTGGACAAGGTCTGACAGGTGCATTTGCACAAACCCTGACCAACGGATCTTCTATCTTTACTTGGTCAATGCCTGTATTCAATGGCTTTGATGGTAATGGTAACGCTCGTTATGGAAATGGTGCTGCTAACCAATTAGTTGGATCAGCTTTACCAACTTTCTTTGCTGGTTTGACAAACAACTTCTCTTATGGAAGATGGAATTTGAGTGTTTTCTTGAACGCTATTACCGGATTCCACGTATATAACAATACAGCAAACGCATTATTCCTGAAAGGAAGTTTGCGTAATGCTCGTAACGTAACCTATGAAATAGGTAACGGACCTGAAAATCCATTTAACCCTGGATCAGTTTCAACTCGTTTCTTGGAGAAGGGTGATTTCATCCGTCTGGCAAACGTGAACCTGAGCTACGCATTTAACCTGAAGAAAAACAGCATTTTCAAATCAATGTCTGTATTCGCATCTGGTCAGAACTTGGCCTTGATTACAGGATACTCTGGCATCGATCCTGAAGTGAATGTTGACAAAAACATCAATGGTATCCCTTCTCGCGGATTTGACTACACTCAATATCCAAGACCAAGGATCATTACTGTAGGTTTAAATGTTGGATTTTAAATAATAAATACTGAAAGCAATGAAAAATATTCTAAAAAGTAGGTTTGTACCGGTTGTCGCTGCTGTTGCTGCATTAACCGTATCCTGCTCCAAGCTTGACCCAAAGCTGGAAGCACCGAACTCAATCGCACCCAATAGTGGCAGTGGAGCTCCAACTCCACCATCCATAGCGGCGGTGTATGAACAATTAAATCAATTAACCGGTGGCCAGGGTAACTGGTTTGGTTTGCAAGAGCATTCCACCGATGAAATCATGGGCCCAACACGTGGTACAGACTGGGATGACTTCGGTACTTGGCGTCGTCTTCACCTGCATACTTGGGGTCCTGATCATAACCAGATCAATGATACATGGAATGGTTTGAACGGAGCACTTTTCCAAACAACTTTGGTGGCTGAAACTGCTACCGGCTTAACAAAAGCTGAAGGTCAGTTCCTGCGTGCTTTCTTCCGCCTTCTGGTATGTGATATCTATGGTCAGGTTCAAAGCCGTCCGGCAACTGCAGCTGCAAATGCTATTCCTGATGTATTGACAAGATCAGCAGCTATCGATGCTATTATTACTGAACTCGAAGCTGCAGTACCCAATCTGCCAGCCTATGACAGAAATAACAGAGGTCAAGCTACAAAAGAAGCTGCTTGGGCTTTATTGGCAAAAGCTTACTTGAATAAGGCTGTTTACAAACAAGATCCTGCTTCACCTGCTGGTCCATTCAATTTCCAGGCTGCAGATATGAACAAGGTGATTGAATACTGTAACCTCGTAGCTGCAAACGTGAATTTGAGTCTTGATCCTCAATACTGGGATAACTTCAAATGGAATAACGGTACCGCTTCTTCTGAAAACATTTTCGTGCGTAAAGCCGGAAGTGATGCAAGAGCTGGTAACGGTGCAAACCTGGTTTGGCAAACTTGCCAAAGCTGGCACTATAACCAACGTCCATCTAGCTGGAATGGTTTCGTAACACTTTCTCAATTCTATGATAGCTTTGAAGATGTTGACGTTCGTAAATCAACTCCTCTTGCAGGTTATACCAACTTAGTAGGTGCTAATGCCGGTTTCCTTGTGGGACAAGCACGTGGCCCTGTTAAACCTAGCAATCCTAAAGAACCAGGTGTAATCGGTGATCCTATTGGTGATTTGTATGACAGAAGTGGTAACCCACTGATCTTCACCCGTACTGCATCTATCTTCTTCAACGGAGAAGCAAGTGGTATTCGTGTAAACAAATTCCCGCTCGATCCTGCTACTATCAACGATGGTGCATGGGGTAGCCAGAATGAGTTTCCTTTCCTTCGTTTCGCAGATGTTCGTCTGATGAAAGCAGAAGCATTACTGAGAGGTGGTACAACTGGTGCTAATGGTGAAACACCATTGACCATTGTGAATAGTATCCGTGCATTGAGAGGTGCTACTCCATTGACTGCAGTAACATTAAACGGATTATTGGCTGAAAGAGGTCGTGAACTTTACCTCGAAGGTCACAGAAGAACTGATATGATTCGTTTCGGAAGATTCAACGCTCCTGTTGAAGAAAGACCAAACGCATCAGAAGCTTACAAAGCAGTATATCCAATTCCAACTACTGCCTTAGCATCAAATCCTAACCTGAAGCAGAACGTAGGTTACTAATTCAGATAACACCATATTTTTTCTTAAAGCCGGTTCAATTTGAATCGGCTTTTTTTTATGTTCACATTATCAGGTGCCTCAACAATATCAGCCGGTATTTATCCTATTTTAGCATACTATGATACGCTTTAGATTTTCGTTGCTGATGATATGTTTTGTTTGTCTTGCAGCTTGTAAGAATGATCGTAAAAAGACACTCTATTCATTGGTGTCTGATTCGAATATCAGTTTTAAGAATACACTTACTGAGTCAGAATCTTTCAATGTATTTAAATACCGAAATTTTTATAATGGAGGAGGAGTAGCAACAGGAGATTTGAATAACGATGGGCTACCAGAAGTTTTCTTTGCAGCTAATCAAAGCAGCAATAAATTATACCTAAATAAAGGCGATTTCAAGTTCGAAGATATTACTGCAAAAGCAGGTATCACCTATAACAATGAGTGGAGCACCGGCGTAGTTTTTGTTGATATCAATACGGATGGATGGTTAGATATTTATGTATGCAATGCGGGAAACATGTTGAATAAAGCGTTGCGCAAGAACAAACTATATATCAATAATCAAGACCTGACATTTACTGAAAAGGCCGCTGAATATGGTCTCGATAATGATGGCTATACAACCCATGCATCCTTCTTTGATTATGATTTAGATGGTGATCTGGATTGCTTTTTAGTCAACAATAGCCCCATTCCCGTTAACTCGCTGAACTATGCAAACATGCGTAGCGTTCCTGATGCACAAGCTCCTTATGCTGAGTTTTTAAAAGGCGGTGGGGATCATTTGTTGCGGAATGACAATAACAAGTTCACCGATGTCACTAAAGAAGCAGGTATCTATGGAAGTATTATCAGCTTTGGTTTGGGCGTTACAGTTGGTGATGTAAATCTGGATGGTTATCCGGATGTATATGTATCGAATGATTTTTTTGAAAAAGATTATTTATACATCAATCAACAAAATGGAACCTTTAAAGATGAGATAGAGAATCGTACACAACACATCAGCTTCTCATCGATGGGAGCTGATCTACAAGACATCAATAATGATGGCAAGCCTGATATCTTTACAACAGATATGTTGCCGGGAGATGATTATCGTCTGAAAACAAATACTTCATTTGAAAACTATGATGTATTCAAACTAAAACAAGATCAAGGCTTTTATAACCAGTATACACAAAATGCATTGCAAGTTAATAATGGTCAGGGGCGATTTTTGGAGACAGGTTTTTTTAGTGGTGTTGCTGCCAGTGACTGGAGCTGGGGTGCATTGATGTTCGATGCTGATAATGATGGTTTATCTGATATCATTGTATGTAACGGAATTTATCGTGATGTTACAGATCAGGATTTTATAGATTTTTTTGCCAATGATGTGGTAAATCAAATGGTATTAAAAGGCAAAAAAGAAGAAGTCAATACTGTTATCGATAAAATGCCTTCTGTTCCAATCGCAAATAAAGCGTTTAAAAATTTAGGCAACCTAAAATTCAAAGATGCGGAGAAAGATTGGGGACTTGATCAACCAACATTTTCAAACGGAGCTTCTTATGCAGATCTGGATAATGATGGAGATCTTGATCTGATTATCAATAATGTAAATCAAGAGGCGCTTGTATATAGAAATACAAGTAATGATGACTCTTCAAATCATTATATCGCTTTACAATTACATTATAAAGACAATAATCCTTTTGCAGTAGGTAGTAAGATTACTTTGTTTGCGGGCAATCAACTCATCACCAGAGAATTGATTCCGAGTAAAGGATTTCAGTCATCGGTGGAGTATAAGCAAACTATTGGAATAGGTAATCATCGTATAGACTCTATACAGGTACAATGGCCTAATAATACCACTTACACATTTACCAATACTACCATCAATAAGCTACAACATATTTACTATGATAGTACCAAAGTAAGAGCATGGCAGCCGGAACAAATCACCCTCAATGAAACCCTGCTTTCTCAAGCTAGTCTTTCATTGGATGCTCACAAAGAAGATGAACATATTGATTTTTATCAGGAAAGAAATATTCCTTTCATGCTCTCTAAGCAAGGCCCTAAGACGGCAGTAGCAGATGTTAATGGTGATGGACTTGAAGATTTATTTTTAGGTGGAGCTGTGGGACAACCCTCGCAGTTATATCTACAGACATCTCAAGGATTTATAAAAAAGAAAGTGCCGGATTTTGAAAAATTCACTTTCAATGATGTTACTACCGCTCTTTTCTTTGATGCAGATCAGGATGGTGATATGGATTTATTTACAGGTGGTGGCGGAAACTTTGTGCCTGCTTCTTCTGAAAAATACCAACACCAACTTTACATCAATGATGGTAAAGGCAATTTTGTGTTGCAATCAGGAACATTTCCGTTAAGTCATACAAATGCAGGAGTTGCTATAGCAGTAGATTATGACTCCGATGGCAAAACCGATCTTTTTGTGGGTAGTAGGAGTGAACCTCAGAATTATGGTATATCACCCAAAAGCTTTTTATACCATAATGAAGGTAACGGTAGATTTACAGATGCAACAGAAAAAGTAGCTCCTTTTATGAGTCAATTGGGAATGGTTACAGATGCAGCATGGATGGATGTAGATGGCGATCAAAAAAATGAACTGATCATTACGGGCGAATGGATGTCGCCTAAAATTTTCGCTTTCTCAAATGGTAAATATCAGGAACGATCAACCGGATTGGAAAAGGAATTGGGTTGGTGGCAATCATTATCTGTTGGTGACTTGAACGGTGATGGTCATCCTGATTTGGTATTAGGAAATATTGGACAAAATTTTTACATGAGACCTACGTTTGATGATCCCGTTTCTCTTTGGATTAAAGATTTCGATCAAAATGCAACGGTTGATAAAATTTTCAGTCAAAGTATTCAGAAGAAAGATGTGCCGGTTTTTTTGAAGAAAGATATTACAGATCAGATTCCATCCCTTAAGAAATCAAATCTCAAACATTCAGATTTCGCAGATAAAACTATCGACCAAATTTTTAAAGATGGTTTAAAAGATGCCAAACGTCTGACAGTAAATAATGCAGCTAATTCAATAGCGATCAATAATGGGAAAGGGCAATTCAAATTGATTTCGTTACCATATATGGTTCAATTGTCCTCAGTACATGCGTCTGTGATTACAGACGTCAATCAGGATGGTAAAAATGATATTATAGTAGCAGGTAATTTCTTAGACCTCCTGCCACAGTTCTGTAGTGTAGATGCTTCTTATGGACATGTTCTGATGAATAAAGGAAATAATGTTTTTGAACCTCAATCTGCTGCCGTATCAGGCTTGTCGGTAAAGGGTCAAGTAAGGGATATCGCAATGATTCAACAAAAGAATAGAAATACGATTCTATTTGCACGTAATAATGATACACCTGTGTGTTATTATATCAATCATCAGTCTGGTAAAAAACAAATGCTACAGTAAAATGAAAGGAATGAATATGAGATCGATATATACAGGATTTTTCTTGCTGATCATTGTTGGCATGGGGTGTAAAGGAAAGAAACAGACTCCCTTATTTGAAATTGCGGATCATGAACGTACGGGTATTCATTTTAGCAATACACTCCATCCTTCTACCTCTTTCAATCTGTTTTCTTATATGTACTATTATAATGGAGCAGGGGTTGGAGCAGGAGATTTTAATAATGACGGCTTGACAGATTTATTTTTCGCCGCCAATCAGGAAAATAACAGGTTATATCTCAATACAGGAAATCTTCAATTCAAAGATGTTACCAAAGAAGCAAATATACCCGCAGATGGTGCATGGAGTACAGGTGTTTCAGTGGTAGATATCAATAATGATGGACTCCTTGATATTTACGTTTGTAGAGTAGGTAACTATAAAACACTGAAGGGGAAGAATCAGTTGTTGGTATGTACAATGATTGGAAAAGATGGGATACCTGTATATGAAGATCAAGCGGCACTGTATGGACTTGATTTCTCCGGATTTAGTACACAATCCGCTTTTTTAGATTATGACGGAGATGGTGATTTAGATATGTTCTTGCTCAATCATTCTGTGAATCATGATGGTAATTACGCACCACGAGCTAATTTTTTGAATACGTATGATTCATTAGCAGGACAAAGACTTTATAGGAATGATCAGCGTAAAGACATACAGGGAAATACCATTCAAAAATTCACCAATGTTACAAAAGAGGCAGGTATTAATGGTAGCAAGATCGGATATGGATTAGGTGTAGTTGTAGCTGATATCAACCTGGATGGTTGGCCGGACATCTATGTAGGGAATGATTTTCATGAAAATGATTATCTCTACATCAATCAAATGAATGGGACTTTTGCTGAACAAGGATCTGAGCAATTGATGCATACAAGTCAATTCACCATGGGCGTTGATGTTGCGGATATCAATAACGATGCTTATCCGGAGATCATTTCCATGGATATGTTACCCTATGATCAGTATATGCTGAAAAGATCAATGGCGGAAGATGACTATAATATATTTCAGCAAAAGCTTCAATATGGATACACACATCAGTATGCGCGTAATAATCTTCAGTACAATAGAAAGAATGGAAATTTCAGTGAAATAGGACAGTACTCAGGGATTCATGCTACGGATTGGAGTTGGGCATCGTTATGGATGGACTTTGATAACGACGGGCTTAAAGATTTATTTGTATCCAACGGTATTCCTAAGCGCATGAATGATATTGATTACATTAACTATGTATCTGGAGGCGAACTACAGGACAAACTGGCAAACAATACACTTCAGGATAAAGACCTAGCATTGATTAGTAAGTTCCCTGAAATCAAATTACCCAATCAATTTTACAGAAACAAAGGGTCGTTACAGTTTAATAATATTTCAGATAGCATTCAAAATAACCTGCCTACTTTCTCCAACGGATCTGTTTTTGCAGATCTAGATAATGATGGGGATCTGGATGTGGTAGTGAATAATATCAATGATCCGGTATTGGTCTATGAAAATAAAACCAATACTGATACCGCGGCCAAGAATTATGTCAAGTTAGAACTGGAAGGCGATCAGTTGAATCGAAATGCCGTTGGAGCAAAATTATTGATCTATACACAAGAACAAGTGCAAAGCTTCGAGCAATATCCTGTGAGAGGTTTTCTGTCTAGCATGCAGCTACCCTTACTGGCCGGGTTGAACAATATGCAGCCCGATTCTGCTTTATTGATATGGCCGGATCGAACATACCAGTCAATAAAAATTACCAAAGGCAACACCATAAAACTAAAGTATACCAAAGGCTTGCCTTTATTTGATCAGCGATTACATCAAACTAATGGAACCACTTCATTACACGATATCACTTCTATCACAGGACTACAATTTTTACACGAAGAAAACATATTCAATGAATTCGATAGAGAGCCTTTGATTCCACATATGCTTTCGACAGAGGGACCGGCATTGGCTGTGGCTGATATCAATAAAGATGGATTAGATGATGTGTTTATAGGAGCATCAAAAGGAGGCAAGAACGGATTGTTTATTCAAACCCAGCAGGGAACCTTTACACGTTCTGTACAGCCAGCTTTGGGAAAAGATACCATGTGGGAAAATGTTGACGCCATTTGGGTAGATGTAAACAATGACCAGGCTATTGATCTTGTGATTGCAACAGGAGGTAATGAATATTATGAGGATGATGAACACTTGCAACCCTTATTATACCTCAATGACGGAAGAGGGAATCTGCGTAAAAAGGAATCTGCATTTCCCAGGGCTATGAACACACAAAGCAAAGTGGTCGCAAATGATATCAATGGAGATGGGTTTATTGATCTATTTTTTGCAGGTCGTTCTATTACATGGGCATATGGTATGCCGCCACGTTCTTATTTGTTACTGAATGATGGTTATGGTAATTTCCAAGACGTAACAGCAACGTATAGTAGTGAGTTGATGAATCCGGGGATGGTCACATCTGCTCAGTGGATTGATATGAACAATGATCAACAGAAAGATTTGTTACTCTCCTATAACTGGGGTGGTATTGATGCTTTTATCAGAAACGGGCAACAATATGTAAAGCAGAGTATCACAACATTAAAAGGATGGTGGCAGTCTATCTATGCAGATGATATTGATGGAGATGGAGATGTCGATATTATCGCTGGTAACTTTGGTCGTAATAGTCGTGTGAAAGCTTCATCAGAAGCTCCTGTTCGTATGTATATGAATGATTTCGATGATAATGGTAGGGTAGAGCAGATCATGACTTATTATGTTAATGGAAAAGAGATCCCCTTTGTTAGCAAGATGATTTTGGAGAAATCGATACCTGCCATTAGGAAAAAATATCTCTATGCAGCTGATTTTGCTAAAGCTGAATTAAAAGAGTTGTTTGCGCCACAAAAGTTTGAAAAAGCTTACCAATTAGAGGCGAATTGTTTTGATCATATGTTATTCATCAATGAGGGTAATGGTTCATTTACCGCTAATCCTCTACCTAACGAAACTCAATTCAGTCAGATAAGGGCTATCCAAAAGATGATTTCAGCAAATAGTAACCAATGGATGACTTTTGGAAACTTTTATGCCAATAATGTTGAGATTGGCAGACAAGATGCTGATTTTGGAAACATACTGCAATTCCAAAAAGGGAAAGGCATGGTGATATCGCCAAAACAATCGACTCAAGTAAAAGGGCAGGTACGGAATATTCGATCCATTAAGATAGCGGGTAAGCAAGCGTATATACTCGCTCGCAATAATGATACGACCGTGGTCTTAGGAGAAAATTAATGTCTTATTGAAAGACAGGATAGTTAATAGTGGTGATCCATTTACTGCTATCTTTTTCCTGCAATCTATTTGTGATTAATCTTTCAAAAGCAATGGCCGGAGATACTTTTCTGAAGTCGTTCACATAAAACTGAACGGCTTCTTTGCATTTTTCGATCGTGCTATTTCCACCTTGTACTCCAGCAACCACAATATTGCCGAGCATCATGTTTTTCTGCAAAAATTTTCCTTGAGAAGGTATTTCACGATCAGATGCTACCGCTACCATTAAGAGATATTGATTTTCACCCTCTTTAAAAACGTTGAAGATGGGGTAATTCACCACCTTACTTTTTTGCGATTGAATGAAATTCTGAACCTCCTCTATGCTGGCATACACTTCCTCTGTTGTTGGATAATGATCTAAATAATTCTTTACCGATACATAATAAGCATTAGGGACTTTTTCCATTTGAATATCAAATCCATAAACTCTTTTCACATTTGAAAATGAAAGGGTTAGATTTTTGAACAGCTCTTCGTATTGTTTTTGTTGGGAAGAATACGATATGTACTGATACAATTTGGTCAATGGATTTTTTGAGAAATTAAATTCAACGTTTAATGTCAAAGCAGTTTCCGAGTTATAAGTAGCAATGGTTTGTAACTCAAGGAAGGTTGGTGAATTTTTATTCAATACGCTTGCTTTGAAGCCATTGAGCAATAGCATATCGATATGTAGTTCTGTATCTCCAAATGCCAAAGTACTATCATTTCGAACGGTGCCTGGCCACCATTTTTCCCAGTATTGTTTATTTACAATAACCCTTGAAATCCCATCAAAAGGTATTGTAGCATTTGCAGTGAAACTCTTTAAACGATTGGATGGTAAGAAAAAACCAATACCTACTGCTAAAACCACTAATACAATAACTCCGTACAAAAAACGCTTCATAATAACGCTCAATTTTTACTAAAAAAATACTGATCAGGTTACAACAAAATTAAGTAGAGACTGTTCTCCGTGGAATGGTAATTATTCATTGTAAAAAGTACGGTTAAAATAATCTCCAATTTGTTGCCCTTGTTTTTGTCCATTTATAACAGCAGAACGATAGTGGATTCCTCCGTACACTCTGCTCATGCTTACTTCATCAGAAGCAGCACTTAGTGAAGTGAAATTTCTTTCTAATCCAAGATAGGGTAATTCAGTGGTATCTCGGAAAGCAGTGTTATTGCCAAAAACGGCTGAAAGAACAGTTGCAGCTGCTGCAGAGATCACGCTATGTCCACTGGTATATTCCGGAAAAGGAGGTGTTTGTAAGAGCGAATTCCATTCAGAAGCAATGTGTTCACGTATAACCGTAACCGGACGAACAGTCTTGCTCGTATATTTTTCTTCCCATGTTGAAATAAATCCGTCAAAAATTGCAGCAGCAGTTAATGCATAGACTCGAGCAATATCAAGATTGGACTTTTTTGATTGTCTGCTCAATAGTCCTGTTATACCCATCCAATGACCTACCGGGGTCATTTTCTTATTCGCGTAGGTTAAATGTCCTTTATGTTCTGATACAAATGGATTATCATCCCAAAAACGCGCAATCAGTTTTTGTTCATCCGTAAGATTTTTGCTCAGTTCATATACTTCCTTGACCTCTTTATAATACTGACTAGATGTGTTCATATTATAAGCCGGAGGCCTCACAGGTTTAAACTGTGAGGCAGAGTCCAATAATAGAGGTTGGATCAATCGCCAGTTGGGTTCAATAGCTTCTTCATAATCAGGAGGTGTTTGCTGCCAGATTCCGGTTTCTTTCAATACACTAAATTTTGGCATGCCTCGGGTAAGCTTGTATCCATCCTTAGATGCTCTCTTCAAAATATGATCTGCCACTGTTTCTCCCCAGATAACAGAATGGGTATACACTTCTTTATCCAAATCACTGAAGTGATCAACCAATACTTCTCTCCCTGTTTTGATACTGTCTTTTGAAAAGACCAATGCTTCTGCTACTTTCATAAATGCGATCACCGCAGATAGCCTGAAATCATGTCGCTGTGTAGTATCAGGAGCAGCGAGTTCCGTAAAACCATGGAGTTTTGGTAATAAACTTGTATAGGTTGTGTTTGTTGGTCGTAATGCTTCATAATATGCGAGAGTACTGTATGCATACATTCTGCTGGCGACAGGCGGATTCACAATGTCATATACAATCACATCGGTGAGCTGCTGCACACATGTATACTGAAGATCTTGAAGTTTCGAATGATCGATTTCTTTAGAAGAACTACAACTACTGATAACAGCTGCGATCAGAAAAAAGAGAGCCCAAAATCGATAACAACTTTTCATAAGGATTAGGGTTTAACTGTTCTGCTTTTTTTATTACCAGTAAAAATTTCAACAGAAGTGATTGTTGAATTTACATGAATGAAGTTGGCTGATTGTGAAAGAAATCCATGGCCCGAACTAAATTCTTCTTTTCTTTTGGTGCCATCTTTTAAATAAACGATCGCATGAGTTTCAGAAGGGTTCACTTTTACAAATGAAGAACTATCTTTTGATAAACTAAATATCTTCAAAAGATCTCTGTTTTGTCCGGCAACCACACTTAAACGATCTTGTATAACCAGTTCAACCAATCCTCTGCCATTAGCAGGTGTATAAAATCCGGATGCACCAATCGACATGGCTTCAAATACATTGTTTTTCTTGTTAAGCAAAACCAAGCCATTCAGGGCATCTTGTCTGCCAAGGTAAGGAGCCATTGAAAATTCATTACCGGTAAAGATCAAGTCCGTTCTGCCGTCCAAGTTAAGATCACGGGCAATGATTCCATACACTGGGCCTATTTGAGCAGGGGCTGGCAAGGCATGCACTTCAAAGTTCAAAGATCCTTTATTCTCGATCCAGCAGCTTTGTAAATAATTGGCGGTTAGTTGATAAGCATCCTTTAAAATTTCCGGTGGGAATAATTGATTCATTTCTGTTTTAGCATATCCTGCATAATTCGGAAAACGTTCTTTCAAGACACTCATTTCTCTTAGGATCAAATCTCTTCCCGCCACAGGATATTCTTTTTTCTCACCGTAAATAGAGCCTGGTAACCAATGACTGAATACCACATCTAAGCTGGAGTTATTATCAAAATCTTTTGCATAAACTTTTAGAGGATATTGCTCGGAAGCTTGTAGAAAACTATTCTGTCCATAATTACCGGCTACATAATCGATATCACCATCATTATCCATATCAGCTGCGACAAGACTGTTCCACCAACCGGTAAATGCATTGAGAGCAGTGCTTGTTTTCTTAAAAGTAGATCCGTTGTTTTTCAATAGTTGTATACTGCCCCAATCTGTAGCTAATAAAAGATCTGTTTTCCCATCTGCATCTGCATCGGTACATAAGGCTGCGGTGATCATTCCGATATTTAAAAGATCCGGTGCTACTTTAGATGTAACATCAGTGAACTCAACTTTTCCTTTTTTCGAATCATTTCTATAAATAAAGCTGTTGGTTGGCATGGGGTATCTTCCGGGTATTACTCTTCCACCTATGAACAGATCCAGGTCTCCATCCTGATCATAATCAAAAGCACTGATACAACTTTTTGTAGTGCGGTTATTGGTAAAATCAGCAGTCAGCTCTGTAAAATTCCCTTTGCCATCATTGAGGTAGAAATGATCAGTATAGGCTTTTGTTTGAGGCTGGTTTTCTGCACCACCAGAAACAATAAAAATATCCAGATCTCCATCACTGTCTGCATCTATCAAGTTGATACCTGCGTCATCTTGGTATTGCGGACTTTTATATCCGGGTAAATAGTTCCTAGTAAAACGGCCATTCGAACTTTGTATAAAAGTAGAAGCATGAAATGGAGAGCCGCCTCCGACCACCAAATCATCTTTCCCATCTCCATTCAAATCACCTGCTGCAAGAGAAGGACCATACTGTGTGAGTTTATGTAATAACAAACGTTGAATATCAAAGTCAATAAAATCAACTTCTGAAAATCCATAGTCTATTCCACTTATAGCAGTGATATCTTCCAATAATGGTCTGTTTGCTGTAGGTATTGGTTGCTCATAAGTAGTAGCATTTTTTGCGGCGAAGAAAATCGTTTGATTAGCAGATACATTTGTTTTACTCTCCGATCTGCCATCCGGCCATATCACGCGAATAGAATCAATCATTGTATTTGAGCCAATTCCAAAATGTAAGATGTTTTCTGTGGTAGACAAATAACCACGATAGGGAGAATGTTCAGCTACCTGATGCATACCTTTTGCATATACATGCACCAATGCACCCAGACCTGAAATATTTTTAGCAGTACCTGCTAATCCAATCCGAATAAAATTCGAAGGTTCTTTTTGTTGACGTTCTTTATTTTCTAATAATGTAGCCGGCATGTTGGTGTTATTGATGACAACATCCAGATCACCATCTTGATCTAAATCAGCATATGCCATTCCTGCAGAGAAAGTTGGAAAATCAATACCCCATTCTTTGGTTCGGTCAAATACAATGAAGTCGCCATTATTTTGAAAAACGTAATTGCTGATCTTTACAACAGGTAATTGTTTTAAGACTTCTTCCAAAGGAGCATTGGCTACGGCATTGCTTCTGTACGACATAAAATCTTTATCTGACATATCCTTGGGTAAGCCATTGGTGACAAACAGATCTCTCCATCCATCATTATTGATGTCAAACAGAAGAGGAGCCCAGCTCCAGTCAGTATGTGCTACACCGCTGAAATACGCGATCTCACTAAATGCGGGTCTATGTAATGAGTCATTCCTTTGTGAGATGAATCCCTGATTCAGCTGCAAAGTATTTCTTGGATACTGATACATATATCCATACCGATCACTGTTTTGAAAAGTCTGATAACTGATATCAGAATGCATCATTTTCTGTCGGTAGTTATCAGCAGGCATCATATCTGTTTCAATGATATCGGCAAAGCCATCGTTGTTGATATCTGCAATATCATTACCCATTGCATTTTTACTTGTGTGCTTCAGGTAAGTTGCACACTGGTCAGAGAATGTGCCATTCTTGTTGTTGATGTAGAGAATGTTGTTTGATAAGTAATCATTGCTGATATAAATATCTTTCCATCCATCCTGATTGATATCAGCAATACTGATGCCCAGACCATGACCTTCAATCAGAATACCGGCTTTTACAGAAACATCTGTGTATACCGGATGTTGGAGTGTTGAATCAAATCTATTCTCAAGCAACTTATCGGTATTTGGCCAGCTCCCATCTTTTCGTATGGGTCGAAATTCATTGGGATAAGTACCATCAAGATCATTGACCAATAAGTACACATCCAGATCACCATCGTTATCATAATCGAAAAAAGCAGCCATATGGGTATTCGACATGTCGTCCAATCCATATTCCTTTGCCATTTCTTTGAATACAGGAATACCAGTGTTCGTATTCACTCCTTGATTTACATACAAAAGATTTCGTCTTGCATTGCTGTCAGATAATACGGCGGCACAAACGTAAATATCAGAGAGCCCGTCATTATTGATGTCAATGATACTAGCGCCTTTACTCCACTTACCATTGCCACTTACACCTGCTTGTTCAGTGATATCTTCAAATTTCAGATTGCCTTTATTGAGAAATAATTTATTGGGAGTTCTGTTGCCTGTGAAATAAATGTCAGGTAAACTATCATTATTGAAATCACCAATACCAACGCCACCACCGTTGTAGATGTATTCATAGTTGAGTACATTCAGATCTTGATTTTCGACTATTGTATTGGAAAATTTTAATCCTGATTTTTCAGGATTAACCTCTTCCAGCAGTTTGGATGATCTGGAACAAGCTAAACCAAAGACGCAAACGATTGCGATAATAAAAATATATTTCATACAGGGTTTTAGAATAAATTTGAGGAGACGTCAGTACTTGCAAAATAAGCATTATGAAACGATTGCACTTGATTTACCTGCTAATCTTTTTTATTGGAATTTCACCAGTAAAATCACAAGATCCATGGAAACTTTCCGTCTCCTCTGTGAACCCTTCCAACTATTATGGAATTACTGTTGCAAATGGTATGATTGGTATAGTATCATCTCCGGAACCCTTTAAAGTAAAAGAGGTTGTTCTGGCAGGAGCCTATGATCAATATGGTCGTGGCAGGGTCAGCAATTTTCTGCGCAGTTTCAATTTGTTGAATATGCAGTTAGGCATTGATGGCAGAAACATTTCCGCTTCAGAAGTACAAAATATGAAGCAGGAATTGGATATGGAAAAAGCATCCTTTACCTGTTCTTTTGATTACGGTGATAAAGCCACCATCACTTATTCGTATTACTCGTTGCGCCATCTTCCATTTACGGTATTGATGGATGTTTCTATACAAGCCAAAAAAGATATTCTGGTCAATGCAGCCAGCGTTATGGAAGCTCCGGATGCTTTGAAAGATGTTCAGAACTATTACAATGAAATTGATCGTCCACATGTTACCATTAGCCTGCTTACTTCGTCAGCAAAAAGTCCAACAGGAAAATTACTGATGTGTGCCTCCAATACTTTTCTTTTTACTGAAAAGCATGGAGAAGAACCACGTGTGATACATGAAATGTGGGATAATAACATGCACCTGATGAAGTTCAATAAAAGCCTGAAAGCCGGAAATACCTATCGCTTCTCAATCGCAGGCTCTTCCATCACAAGTGCACATCATGATGATCCATTGAATGAAGCAGAACGTATGACCATTTTTGCTAAGCTGGAAGGGAGAGATCGTTTATTGTCATTCCATGGAAAAGCATGGAATGATCTTTGGAAAAGTGATATCCAAATCGAAGGTGATCCGCAAGCGCAACAGGATATCCATAGCATGATGTATCATTTATATTCTTTTGTAAGAGAAGGAACTGATTATAGTCCATCCCCTATGGGATTGAGTGGCCTAGGATATAACGGACATGTTTTCTGGGACACAGAACTATGGATGTATCCTGCATTACTAGTACTACAGCCAGCTATGGCAAAGAGTATGGTGGAATACCGCTTTAACCGATTGGCTGCAGCTAAAAAGAATGCATTCAGTCATGGTTACAAAGGAGCAATGTTCCCGTGGGAGAGTGCAGCGACAGGTGTAGAAGAAACACCGGTATGGGCATTGAGCGGACCATTCGAGCATCATATTACTGCATGTGTTGGCATTGCTGCATGGAATTATTATTGTGTAACACAGGATAAAGAATGGTTGAAAGAAAGAGGTTGGCCGATCTTAAAAGAAACAGCAGATTTTTGGGCTAGTAGGGTAGAGAGAAATGGTCCGGGTAAGTATGATATTAAAAATGTTGTAGCAGCAGATGAATGGGCAGAGAATGTAGACAATAATGCATGGACGAATGCCGCAGCGAAAGCCGTTTTAAACTATGCAACAGAAGCTGCAGCATTGATTGGAGCAAAGGCAGATGCAGACTGGCTGCATGTAGCCCAAAACATCCCCATTTTGAAAATGGAGAACGGCGTCACAAGAGAACATGCTACATATCAGGGAGAAGGAATTAAGCAAGGGGATGTCAATCTCTTGGCTTATCCTTTAAAAGAAGTATCGGATCCGAAGCAGGTGTTGAAGGATTTGGAATATTATGAAACAAGAGTACCTAATGAAGGTACACCTGCCATGACACAAGCCATTTTTACACTACTCTATGCGAGATTAGGCAATGCAGATAAAGCATTGAAATTTTTCAAGGAATCCTATGAACCCAATCTCAATCCACCATTCAGGGTAATCGCGGAAACCAAGGGTGGAACCAATCCTTATTTTGCAACTGGGGCAGGGGGAATTTTACAAAGTGTACTCATGGGTTTTGGGGGAATTGATATTACTTCTAAAGGAATTACCCAGATCAAATCTGTATTACCCAAACACTGGAAAAAACTAACACTTACCGGCATTGGACCCGACAAAAAAACCTTGGTGGTTCAGTAAAAACAATTATTTTTAAGGAGTTGAAAAGACTTGCCACGATAGTATCCCTTAGTTTACTGCTCTTTAGTTTGGGCGGTTACAGAATGCTGTTGAATTATATGGAAACAGCTTCTGATAAAGCATTTCAGGCAAATTTATATGATGATATCTATGATGAAGCCATGTTGTTGCACATCAAAGTTCCGGCAAGTACGCCTTATGGAGCCAATTCGGAGCAATTTGAGAATGCATCCGGAGAAGTAGATATCAATGGAGTTACTTATCATTTTGTAAAGAGACGTTTTTATAAAGATTCTTTGGAACTATTGTGTGTGCCGAATATTCAAAAGATCGGTATCCGAAATGCACGGGATGATTTTTTCCGCTTAGCCGGAGATTATACCAGTTCCAACAACACTCAAAAATCTTCCAATCAGCATACGGTTCTTAAATTTTCCATTCTGGACTTTACCGGTGATCATTCTTTTTCCTGGCAGTTTAGGAATGCAAACCAGTGTCAGGTTCATTTTGTGAATCAAGAAACCGCTTATCTGTCTGATTATTCAACTCGTTTAGAACGTCCGCCACAAGCTTAATGCTGGTTCATTAAGCATCTATTTTTTTATCTGATTTTATTTTAGAAACCGGTTTTATGAAAAAGCTCTTAGGTGGGCTCATGTTGCTTATATGCATTCAGGCATGTAAACAGTCAACTGAGTACAAGAATTTCCTGCATGATCCTGCCCTTTTTAGTCATACTGTTCATGAATTGAATACCGTAGTGATGGGAAATAATTTCCCTCCAATGGTTGCATCACGTAATTATGCTTATGCTGCCATTGCGGCTTACGAAGTCATTGCTGTTGCTTATCCTGATCAGTATACTTCTTTGGGCGGACAACTCAAAGGACTTCAACAACCTAATATCTCAGGCATTGATAAAGATGCAGATATTGAGTTGGCCACTTTAATGGCGTATATGAAAGTAGGAGAGTCTGTTACTTTTCCGGAAGGAAGTATGAAATTGTATGAAGACAGTATCCTGCAAGTAGCCAGAGACAAAGGCTTAAGTAAAAAAATAGAAGAGGCGTCAAGAAAACTAGCCGATACTATCAGCATGCATATTATCCGTTGGAGTAAGAAAGATAATTATCTGGAAACACGCGGAGCAGAAAAATATGCAGTTAAAAAAATACCCGGTCGCTGGGTACCAACACCTCCTATGTATGCCACTGCGGTTGAACCTCATTGGCATGAAATAAGGCCTTTGGTGATTGACAGTGCCGGAATTTTTGATCCGCCACCGCCACCGGTTTTTAATATGTCAGATAAAAAAAGTAAGTACTATCAGGAAGTGATAGCCATAAAAAATGCCATTGATAGCTTAACACCAGAGCAGAAACATATTGCAGAATTTTGGGATGATAATCCGTTTAAGATGAATGTAACCGGACATGTGATGTTTGGCAGTAAAAAATTCTCACCTCCGGGTCACTGGATGAGTATTGTAGGCATTGCCGGTAAACAAGCCAATGCCGATTTCGCTACACATGTGTATGCAGTCGCAAAAACATCCATTGCTTTATTCGATGCATTTATTCAGTCTTGGTATGTGAAGTATAAATACAACACTGCACGCCCGGAAACGATTATCAATGAATATATAGATCCTAATTGGAGACCCTATTTGCAAACTCCTGCTTTCCCGGAATATACCTGTGGACACTCTACTATATCATCAGCTGCTGCAGAGGCACTGACGAGTGTGTTCGGGGATAATTTCGCTTATACTGATTCTACCGAATTGGAATTTGGTATTCCTAATCGTTCGTTCAAGTCATTTAGACATGCAGCGGATGAAAACAATTGGGCACGGTTTTATGGCGGCATTCATTATCACAGCTCCTGTATTGTTAGTACCGATTTAGGTCAACGTGTCGGAAGACTCATCGTTGACAGACTTAAAATGAAAAAATAACGATAACAGACAAACAGCTGGCAGTTTGGCGTTACTAAAAAAAGTACGTCTCATTACTGTGCCTAAAACCAAAACAATGAGATCTTTAATTTTTATATTATTCGTTTCACTTTTTGCATATACCCATGTAAATGCGCAGGGTTGTGTAGCTATACGTGGTGTTGGAGGTTTATGTACCATTGATCATAAGGGTTCTGATACAATACCCAGTAAATGGACACTCAACCTCAATACCCGTTATTTTAATTCTTTTCGCCACTATGTAGGAACTGTTGAACAAAAGCATCGTATTGCTAACAACACGCAGGTGATTAATAATAATATTACTGTTGATATGAGCCTGATTCGTGTATTTAATAGCAGATGGTCAATGGCATTCAGTATTCCGATGATCTCTAATACACGTACTTCTCTATATGAACATGGTGGTGCTTCACGTCATCTTACTACTTCTTTTGGTTTAGGTGATGCAAGAATATCAGGCTACTATTGGCTAACCGATCCGTCAAAAGGTAAAAAGTTTGCTTTACAAGCAGGACTTGGAATCAAATTACCAACAGGTGATTATCGTGTAATGGATCATTTTTATACGAACACAGGTGCAAGAGTCTTGGGTCCTGTTGATCAATCCATTCAATTAGGAGATGGTGGTACAGGCTTTACAACGGAGATCAATGCATTTCAAACCATCAACAGACAACTCAGTTTGTATGGTAATTTCTTTTATCTTCTTAATCCTAGAGAACATAATGGCGTTTCTACAGCAAGAGGAGGAACACCTTCAGCAACTGCTATCCAATATGGCAGTGATGTGATGAGTGTGCCGGATCAATACATGGTGCGTTTCGGAGCCAACTATACAATGAATAGATTTACTTTTTCAGCGGGTTACAGACATGAAGCGCTACCTTCTTCTGATCTTATCGGTGGTAGTTATGGCTTTCGAAGACCCGGTTATGTAAATTCTATCGAACCTGGTATTACATATTCTGTAAAGAAGTTGAATCTCTATGCTTATGTCCCCGTGGCGCTAGTAAGAAGTCGTACACAAAGCTATGCAGATAAGCAACGCACCAAAATTACAGGAGTATACGCTCAAGGTGATGCTGCATTTGCTGATCTGGCAGTGAATGTGGGAATGAGTCTTAGGTTTTAGTTGATAGTTATTAGTTGACAGTTGACAGGAAAACCATTTCTCTTCTGTCAACTGTCAACTAACAACTATCAACTCTTCTTCTCCGCCGCTAACAAACAAAACGAATGCGGCTCAATAATAAGGTACTCATAGTCTGCACCGACTGAGTACCTTTTTTCATTCCAATGATCATAAAGATTTTCGATCTGGTATCCTTGTTCTTTGAAAGCATACCAAGTTAGATAAGCGGCCTTGTTACTAAAGTTGAAAAGGCAATACAAATGATCATCACCCAATGATCTGATGAAACCTGATACATGAATATTGTGTGGTGTGATCCAGCGAATATTTTTATGATCTGCAGTAACCGGTAATTGCTTTCTCAGCTTCAACAATTTTTGTGTGCCACTGAAAATACGATGTTCTATGGTACCTGCTTCTTTGGTTTTTTGGTTCTTCTTCCAATCAATCAATGGACGATGCATCCATCTGTTATCATAGCTTTTGCCGGGATCATTCAGGTAACTGTAGTCATTCGTATAAGCGGCTTCATCACCATAAAATAACATCGGAATACCACCTACAAAAAAGCTTTGCGCTTGCATCAATAAAATTTTCTTTACAGCTATATCAATCAAAGATTGATTTCCTGATTCCAATGCCTTTTCTAATCCACATAAAGAAGCCAAGGATCCACTGATGCGAGCATCTTGAGTTTTAGGGTTTACAGAAAAAAGTGCACCCGAGGCAGGAGAGCCTGGATGAACACCTGAATAATAATCTTTCAAAAATTTTCTATGCTCATAAGCATTGAATCCTGCGGCAGCAATGGAGCTATCTTCAAACCCTAAACCAATATCATCATGACAACGAGTATAACTGATCCAGGTGCAGCCATAAGGTTTCTGTAATAGATCCTGCTGTGCTGCGAGCATTACTCGTGTATCACCTGTTGCCAATGCATCCCATTGAAGTGCCATTTGTGTTGCATTGTAGGCCACATCACATTCGCGAGCAGTATACAGATCTGTACCAAAATATTTCATGATCTCTTTTGGTGCAACGATGGCCTCACCCAATAAAGCCATGCCTGGAGCACTCACTTCTACACATTGACGAATCAATCGGAGGATGTCGTGTGCTTGTGGTAAATTTTGACAAGTAGTGCCCAATTGTTTCCAAATAAATGCAGGTGCATCGATGCGCAGAATATCTACACCAAGATTTGCGTAAAATAAAATAGTATCCAGCATGTCAATGAATACCGCAGGATTGGTATAGTTCAAATCCCACTGGTATTGATGAAACACGGTCATCACCCATTTATTGGCTTCTTTGCACCAGGTAAAACTACCCGGTGCACTTTCAGGAAATATTTCGGGCATGGTAGCATCAAACTGATCGGGTAATGTTCGATCATCATACATGTAGAAGTATTCTTGATACACCGGGTCTCCATTTCTGGCTTTGACCGCCCATTCATGATGATGAGAAGTATGATTCAGTACAATATCCAGCATCAGGTACATCTCTTTGTCCTGCATTTTTTTCTGTACTGCACGGAGATCTTCCAGTGTTCCAAAACGTTTGTCTACTTTTCTAAAATCAGATACTGCATAACCACCATCACTTTCTCCTTCCGGACTTTCAAACACCGGCATCAAATGCAAAAAGTTGATACCGAGTGATTCGAGGTAAGATAATTTTTCCGGTAGTTGTTGTAGTGTACCACAAAAACGATCTACATACAAACTCATACCTCCAATCTCATTACTCAAGAACCAAGCGCCTTTGGATACTTTATCCAGATCTCTCTTCCTTAAAGCAGCAGAACGTTGTTGATGATTATGTATGAGTGTCAATACCAATTTTTCAAACAACGCGTCTGCCATTAAATGGTTGCTGTACAAAGACTGATACAAGCTATCTATAGCCGTAGCATTCGCAGATAAACGCGTATAAAAATGCAGATCATCACCCGATACGGAAAGTCCTTCTTGGGTGCAGAGGCGGGAGATGCGTTGGTGTAAGTTGAATTGATACATATTAGCTACGAGCTTCGAGCTATGAGCCACGAGCTCTTTTTATTAATTTTAAATTATTTCTTGTTCTCGATTTTGAGCTACGAGCTTTTTGTTTTGCATGATACATTTATTTTTTGCTCGCAGCTCGTGGCTCGCAGCTCACAGCCCAAGCCATCGGCTTAAGAAAATATACTATTACTCAAATGCTTGAAAGCTTCCATCGCCCCCAGATACTCGCAAGTTCTGGCGCCGGCTTTGTTGGCATTTTGGATGATCTGTTTCCATTCTTGATGTGATAATTGTATGATACTTCTCAAATCCTTCTCACGCAATTGATACAATACCGCACCTACAAATGCATCACCAGCACCCGTGGTATCTACCGGTTGAACGGGGATACTGGGGATGATCTCTGTTTTGCCTTTTAATCCGAGTAAGGTTCCCTCTTTTCCTAAAGTGATGGTGAATACGGCATTGGTTTTATCTAACAATATTTGAGCGGCATCTGTCACGGAATGTGTATTCGTGATCAGCATCGCTTCTTCATCACTTAATTTGAAAAAGTGACAGGATTGCAAAAAGTTCCAAGACTGATCAATAAAAGTTTGTGTATCGTTAGGAAACAACAAGTGGCGATAATTAGGATCAAAGCTGATGAAGATATTATCCTGCATCAATGCTTTTTGTAACATTCCTTGATAGGCAGCTTGCAATGGTCCAGACAGAAAACCTGTAGCAGAGCCAAAATGGATGATGTTCACTTCCTCTAATGGAATAGCATCTGTTTCTTCACGACTGAGTTGTCCATCTGCCCCGCGATTAAATACAAAATCACGCTCTCCATCTTCCATGAGAGATACAAATGCAAAAGTGGTAAAAGCGGTGGTATCTTGTAGCATCCATCGGGTAGATACACCAAACTCCTGCATGACATCGATCAACTGTTTGCCAAAAGGATCGTTGCCTACCTTGGCTGCTAATTCAACATTGCCTCCCAAGGCAGCAATCGCAGCCGCTACGTTGGTAGGTGCACCACCCGGTTTTTTTAAAAAATGTTGCCCCTTAGACAAAGAACTGCCTTTATCAGTGCAGATCATGTCGATCAGTGCTTCTCCGATGCAAAGTATTTTCATGTTGTGAATTGTGAATGGTGAATTGTCAATTGTGAATGGTGAATGGTCAATTGTGAAAGGTAGGTATCAAGCTTATAATTCACCATTCACAATTGACAATTCACGCCTCAATGTCCTCCTCCCATCGAAACCTCTACCTCTTCTTCTGTTTTCTCAACGTGCATTCGCATAGTGGCCACTGCCGCGATGAGTAGAAGTGCACCTGCAAATAGAATGGCGTTTGCAGGATTGCTTCCTAAGAAGTGTTGATAGATATATCCGAAGGAAAGTGTTTGAATGATCATGGGTACTACGATCATCATATTGATGATACCCATATATACACCATATTTTTCTTTAGGGATACTGCCCACCACCATGATATAAGGTACTCCCATCATACTGGCCCATGCAATACCGAAACCGATCATAGGAACAAAGAGTAAATATTTGTTCTCAATAAACGGTAATATGAAGAGTGCAATGGATGCCATTGCTAAACAAATGATATGTACTTTTTTCGCACCAAACTTTTTCGCCATCCATACCAATCCGAATGCAGAAAGAAAAGTGACAATATTATAAAAGCCGTTCACGAGACCTGTCCAGCCGACTGCTTCTTCATATAATTTGGAGTTTTCTTCAGAGCTGGTATTCCACACAGAACGTGCGATACTATGTGAAATAAATTGCCAATAACAAAACATGGCATACCATTGAAATAAATACACCAATGCCAATTGCCATAAGGTTTTAGGCATATGTGCAATGGAAGAAAATATTTCTTTGAAAGGCGTGAGAAAACTTTTATGTTCAGCTCTTAATGCAGCAAACTCTTCTTCAGTAGGTGGTATCTCCGGAGTTTTGATGACAGACCACGCAACAGATACAATGGAACAAATAGCACCTACAAAGAAAGATCCATACACCCAATAAGGAATACCGCTTTGTCCATCAGAAGTGGTAGACTCACCTGTAATTACTTTTTGAAAAAAGAATAAGGATAAGTTGGCAAGGGTGATACCGAGTCCGGTAAAAAAACTTTGTGTGAGAAAGCCAAGCGCTCGTTGACTGGCAGGTAATTTATCGGCAATGAATGCGCGATAAGGTTCCATGGCCGTATTGTTAGCAGCATCGAGTATCCAAAGTAAACCAACCGCCATCCATAATGCGCGGCTAAAGGGAAAGGCAAATAAACAGAGACTGCAGAAAATTGCACCAATTAGAAAATAAGGTTTACGACGTCCCCAACGAGGGTGCCAGGTTTTATCACTCAATGCACCAATAATTGGTTGAATGAGCAGACCTGTCATGGGACCTGCAAGATTGAGTAGTGGTAAGTCTTCCGGTTTTGCGTGCAAAAAACTATACAGTGGATTGACAGCTGTTTGTTGTAATCCAAAACTGTATTGGATGCCAAAGAATCCAACATTCATGTTAATGATCTGCCAGAAACTCAAACGAGGTTTAGTAATATGCATGACAAGCAGTTAGTTAGTTTTCTAAATTAACTGCTTTCAGTGAGCTGTAATAGTGTTGTAGCAAGTATTTTTTCCGAAAACGATTGCGGGGGAAGAAAACAGAAGAACATAGAAACAAAGGAACAGTGAATGTTCAAATAAAGGGTTGACTATACTAAAAAGTGAGTGATAGAACGCAGATTTTTATGATGGGTTATGATAGCAATACACAATCAGCGCTAATCATGACAATCATGAAAATCTGCGGCCTGTAAAAATATTATTGAACCACTTCAATACAGCTGCTTAAAAAATAGAATTTTTCCGTTACATCTGATCATATTTTTTCATTTGCATAGCCAACCAAGAAGAGAACGGACTAGCTAGTTTAAAAGCTACAACCTTGTCGTTGCTTACAAGCGTTTTAAAGCTAAAGGATGAACGATATATATTTTTTCCTTTTTGGATCAATTGAAAATACTGGCAGAATAAGCGTATTCCATTTTTGAAAGTAGTGAGTGAATATGTTGGGTTTGGATTAGCTGCTGTGTAAACAGTTGGATTCATCAGTTTGATTTGTTGATTGATGATGGGTATTTCACCATTGCCACCATCAATGATCATCCAATTGCCTGCGTTCTTTTGTAAGAAAAGAAAAAGCTCTTGTCCGACTTTATGTTTTGCAAAACGAATATCACATGTCCATTCTCGGAACTTTTCAACAGTTATATTAAGACCAGAACTTCCTTTCATAGTCTCTGTTATCTTAAAAGTGTAGGTTTTTTCTTGTATATCAATAATTCTGCCCATTACAATTAAATCTGCTTTTCCTGCAATGATTTCTAGAGGTAAGTGCATTTTTTTAGCACTGAGGCTAACAAAGAATAAAACTGATAGAAAAAGAAGAATTATTTTTTTCATGTAAATACAAAGTGTATATCAAGTTACGGAGAAATATGTAAAACACACATTTGATTAATGGCGGCACGTAGATTTTTTGAGATGGGTTATGATAGTAATACTCTACCAGCGTGTATCATGACAATCATGAAAATCCGCGTTCCATCAAAGTGTTGGAGTCTGTCGTAGATGTGGCAAAGAACTTCTCATAATAGGTTCACGCTTGAGAGAAACGAATTTGCCCTAGGTAAGCAGAGAATGCGAATCTTAAAATATGTTGCCGGGAGGTTGGCGTGCTGTTTTCAAACCACTTTATAAGCTATTCACCGAATGTAGAATAGACTATAATTATTTGCTTTATATTAGTTGACTTAATCAATATTCCTGAACCACACATTTTTCTAAAATGACTAAATATGTATTTACTGCAGTAGCTATTGCTTTCACAGTAGCTGCACAGGCACAAACCCATGCACTAACGGCAAAAGATTATGAACGTGCAGAAAAGTTCATGAGTTATAATACCGAAGCTTTTGTTGATGCTGGAACAGTACGCCCCAATTGGCTACCCAACGATCGATTCTGGTATCTATCTGTTACAGCAAAGCAAAACACTTTTATTTTAGTAGACCCGGTTCAAAAAACCCGTGCTGCTGCTTTTGATCACCAAAAATTAGCCGATGCTTTATCAAGTGCAAGCGGCACCAAATATGATGCGGCAAAACTTCCTTTCCAAACCATACATTTTTTAGAAGATGGTAAATCGATTGCTTTTACCGTAGCCGGAAAAAAATGGAAATATAATTTAACGGTTGGTACCATTACAGCTGATGATACGACACCGGCCACAGCTAATCCGGCTCCTACTGAAGCACAGGGAAGAAGTGGTAGTAATGAGGCTGTTTCACCTGATGGAAAAAAAGCAGTGTTTATTAAAGATTGGAATTTATGGCTGCGTGATATTGCTACCAATCAACAAATACAGCTTACCACAGATGGCGCAAAAGATTTTGGTTATGCAACTGATAATGCAGGATGGAAGTCGAGCAACAGAGCCATTGTACGCTGGTCGCCTGATTCAAAAAAGATCGCCACTTTCAAACAGGACGAGCGTAATGTGAGTGATATGTATCTGGTAACCACCAATGTAGGTAAACCCACTTTGCGTGCATGGAAATACCCTTTACCAGGAGATAAAGAAATAGCGATGTTGCATAGGGTCATTATTGATATTGATGCAGCTAAAGTTATCAAACTTCAGGTGCCTCCTGATCCGCACAGGTCTTCACTGGGCGATGATATCACCAGTGGTGGATCATTGGGTGATGTAGATTGGAATGAAGATGCATCACAGCTTGCTTTTCTTTCTACATCGCGTGATCATAAGCAATCTAGACTACGCATTGCAGATGCTGCAACAGGTGCTGTTCGTGAAGTATTTGAAGAAGTGGTAGCCACACATTACGAATCGGGGAGAGGTGCTATCAACTGGCGTTATCTCGCCAACACGAATGAAATCATCTGGTATTCTGAGCACGATGACTGGGGACATTTGTACTTGTACGATGCCACTACCGGTAAACTAAAAAATCAGATCACCAAAGGCAATTGGGTAGTAAGTAGGTTAGTAAAAGTGGATGAGAAAAACCGTGTATTATATTTTACGTCAACCGGTCACCAGTCCAATCCATATTTTTCTGCGTTATACAAAATTGGGTTTGATGGAAAGAATCTTACCCTGCTCACACCGGGTGAGGGTACGCACCAAGCAACTTTTTCTCCCTCAGGTAATTACATCATTGATACTTATTCGAAGCCCGATGTACCACCTGTTACACAATTGTGCGACTTGAATGGTAAAGTCATCACTACATTGGAAAAAGCAGATGTATCGAGATTGGTGGCTACCGGTTGGAAACCACCGATACCCTTTACTGTAAAAGCACATGATGGTAAGACTGATATTTACGGTTTGGCATTTACGCCAACCAAAATAGAACCGAGTAAAAAGTATCCGGTCATCGATTATATCTATCCCGGTCCACAGGGAGGAAGTGTAGGTAGTTGGAGCTTTACTGCTTCGCGTGGCGATCACCAGGCATTGGCTGAACTGGGTTTTATTGTGGTAATGGTAGAAGGTACCAGTAATCCTCATCGTTCAAAGAGTTACCATGATATGAATTATGGTAATATGGGTGAGAACACATTGCCTGACCAGATCACTACCATTCGTCAATTAGCACAACGATATCCGATCGATACCAACCGTGTGGGTATCTGGGGACATTCAGGCGGCGGTTTTGCTACCGCAGCAGCAATGTTCCGATACCCCGACTTTTTTAAAGTAGGTATTTCAGAATCAGGTAATCATGATAACAGGAATTATGAAGATGATTGGGGCGAGCGTTATAATGGTCTTGTTGAAAACTCGAATTATGAGGCGCAGGCCAACCAGACCATCGCTAAAAATCTGAAAGGGAAACTCATGCTGGCACATGGTATGATGGATAATAATGTACCTCCTTACAATACGTTACTGGTGGTAGAAGCATTACAAAAAGCCAACAAGAGTTTTGATCTCATTCTATTTCCAAACAGTGCACATGGATACGGACAATACGGACCTTATATGATGCGTCGCCGCTGGGATTATTTCGTACAGCATCTCTTAGGAGCAGAACCACCATTGGATTACCAGTTAAGACAACCACCTGCACCGGGTGCACGACAGTAAATGATTTGTTCCACTTAATGTATCCCTTTATCACCTGTGGTTGATAAAGGGATACATTAAGTGGAACTTCTTGTTTGAATACACGGCGAATAGTGAATGATTTTTCGGTAGGGATTGATTTTCAATGTGGTAATGTAAAGGTTTTGTAAATGCTTACTGCTTTTTACGTTTTCCAACAGAGAATGATTATCTTTAAAGTACATTTGCGTACCCGAATGAAAGAAAAGATCGTCATATCACCCACCAATAACAAGGCGATTGAGCTTTTAAAAGTCATAAAAGACAAGAAGGCTCAAATACAAAAGCATTTTGCCCAACCTGGAAGCAAGCTTTCTTCATTGAAGGTAAAGTTTGATACTGATTCGAAAAAATGATTCGTCAATCAACTGATTTTTACTCCTATTTATTTCAGGAAGAAGATGGTATTACGGCTGCCTATTTTCAAACCATTACCGGAACAGAGTATCGTGTATATTTCTATCCTGTTCCTGAATATTTTGAAATACTGAGTTCTGATACACTGTTGTATCACTGTGGTTATTTTTTTGGGTTTACAAAATTGGCACCTAATGAAGGAAAAAAAGAATCACTTGACTTCAAGATCAGAAATACCATTCTGGTTATCATTAATGAATTTTTTAAAGAAAAAGGCATTGATAAAGTACTGATTTTTTATTGTGATGATGGTGATGGAAAAAAGTCAAAACGTTCCGTCTGTTTTGATTCATGGTATGAAATGGCAGACACCAAAGCACGCTTCAAAAAGTATGATGAAGAAATTATGATTACAGATGAATATGGTATCAGGGTGGACACAGATTATATGAGTTTGATAATTGAATGTGAAAACCCGAATGTAGAATACCTTTTACAAGAATTCCAGTTCTTTAAAGAGCAACTCATAGCCAATAAATAATAGTATAGGAAAGAGTATAAAGGGCTACACCTCACGGGTGTTGTAGTTAATGGAAGTTAAATTCAGGAATAACTAGAATAAACAAAGGAGAATGCACTCGTGCCTCTGGAGACATTCGTGAAACTTCTTTTTTCGAACACCCCGCGAAGAATGAAAAATTTTTTCCAAAAACGATTGTGATGGAGAAGAATGTTGAATAATGAAGGAGAGAATGGAACGCAGATTTTTATGATGGGTTATGATAGTAGTACACAATCAGCGCCAATCATGACAATCATAAAAATCTGCGGCCCATCATTATTTTACATCCGCATTAAAGTGGCTGACTTTCACTTTTGATCTTTCTTTCCTGACCAATTGTATACGCTCATTTTGTACTTTAAAATGATTGGTTTCAGACCAACTCCATTCTCTTTCTTCACGCAGATGGATGCCACTCGCTTTAAAGGATACCGAAATTTCATTCCCTTTTGTTGTCAAAACAATTTCTTCAAAAGTTTCTTGTATGGTTGATGTATTTGGGGTTGTTGGACAAGCTTCTAATTCTTTTAGAACTGTAGTATCATTTTTGAACCACTGTTGAAGGAATCCAAGATGTTGTTCGGAACATTGATAACCCAGGTTTAAAGCAGTTAGTATTTCACATTTTAAGTTGCTTCTATCTTTTGTAGGCATACCATCCCATTCGCATTCATTACCCATAAACGTAGCTACATAACCTAATGCTGCTTTTTCGAAATCGGTGATCGTTTTACAAAAATCTTGATTGATCACAATAGCAGCACTGCTATCACGCCAAAGAAATCTTATTGATTTATCTGTTGTGGTTACAACTTGCGTGCTGTCAGTCTTAATAGGAGCTGTTTCTTGAGAATGTTTGTTCTCCTGTTTGCAAGAAGTAAATAGAAATAAGATAACTATGTAAAAAGGCTTCATCATAGATAGGGTCTAAACTATTTATTCGTTTTTTGAAAGTTGTGAAGTTTTCAAAAGTTATTCCTCACTTGATAAATACACTGTAGTATAGGGTAACTTCTTTAATTAAAAAAGACTCTACGAATTTGGGTTTATTTTTATTATAAGTACAGAAAGCAAGGGCTACTTTTTTAAGTCATTCAAGATATCAGAAATTCTCATGCCTTGATCTAACCAGTTACAGAACTCAATAGAATTTTTTTCTGGATTAATTGTGAAAATAGTAGCATCAAAATCTGTGTCTTTACACCAATAGCTAACCATTACAACATATTTTTTTTCAAAATGATGTACAGCAAATTCAATACCTAGAGACATTACACTTACCAGAACTTGATCTGTGTTTCCTGAGTAACTAAATTTTACCCCTAATTCATCTTTTTGTATGTGTCGGAAGCCGTGAAAATTGGCACTTACCTCTGCATTATAAACGTCAATAATAAAACCGACTTTTTCGGCGGGAATAGCTGAGTTATTTTTTAATGCGACAAATAATGAATCTGTATTTATATCTGTTTGCTCTCGTATTATTTCAGCTGAAAGTTTTGGTACTTTTCTTTTGTTAAATAATGCTTGAATCAATCCATGTGGAGACGGCTTAGCTTCATTATCTATTCTTATATAATATCGGCCATCTGAATTTGATTGATGAGGAGGTTGTAGACTTTGTGGGATATCCAATATAAAAACGTTTCCGTAAGAGGTATGAATTTCTTTTATGTAAATATTTGTTGGACTTGGAGTAATATTTGAGAATATTTTTTGGTTCAACCAATCTTTACTAATAAACTTTGAATAAGTCAGGTTACCTATACAATATCTCGAAGTTCTTTTTCCAATTGTTTCTTTTGTTTCTTCTGGACTTCCAATTATCAGTAAGCCGCCCTCGGTATTTAAAAAAGCAGAAATTTCTTTAAATATGTCTGAAATTTCAACTTGACCACTCTTGAATTCTAAAGTTGCACTTTCTTCTTGTCGGGTATTGAAAAACAACTCAACATCCGATAATGTTATTTCATCTGGATGTTTTCCAAAAAACTGATTTATATACTGCCCCATAATAAAACTTGTTATTTCGGCTAATGATTTAGTATGATATAATTCTTGACAAACCCATTAATATTGATATCTGAAGCAAGCTAATAAAAGTATATTTCACATCCCCCTTCTTATTATTTCATCACCTGTTTCACCTCGCTTATTTGAATGACGGGCTGAATATTGGTATAATTCTTAAAATCATTGACTATCGCCTCTCTATTTTGTGCAATGGCATCGTTGTACGCTTTGATATTTTTTATGTAGAAATATCCGATCGCAAGAAAAGGAGTACGGTCATTAGTGGTTCTTCCGGAAATACCTTTATCAATTTCATAAAATTGTAAGTTTTTACCAAGAAAGGAGGCTACCATTGGCATATGCTTATCCTCATAATACTTTATATCAAAAGTTTTGCCTTCTCCATTTGCATAGAAGATGGTCACTTTGAATAATTCACGACCCTGCGTAGAAGCATAGATTCTATGACCTGTTTGACAACCCCATACAATCAGAGAGGTACAGATGAGCAAGATGAGTTTGTTTTTCATAATCAGTTACTATGATACATTTATTGCTGTTTTATTCAGGATACCATTTGTGTAAACAGAAGAATGTCCAATATCCAACTTCGAAATTGGATATTGGACATTCTTCTGTTCTATCAGTTCTTTGGCTTAGCAGGCGTTGGATATGCGGGTACTTTGATATCCGGTACAGATTTATTTCCCAGTATCTGTAACAACTCTTTCACCGCTCTTTCCAGTTGTGGGTCTTTACCGGCTTGTAAGGATTGTGCATCTTGTCTTACCTCGATATCCGGTGCTACACCTTCATTTTCTGCTACCCATTTTCTGTTGATGGGATCAAACACAGCATTGTCAGGAGCCGTCAATGTTCCACCATCTACCATAGCATAGTGTACACTTGATTTTACGAGTCCACCCCAAGTTCTCGCACCAATCAATGGTCCTACTTTCTGTTGACGGAAAGCCCATGGAAAATAATCGCCACCGGAGCCTGCCAGTTCATTAATGAGTAATACTTTGGGTCCCATGATACCCGCAGGTAATTGCATGGGTTTACCATTCGGTACTTCATTGGTCAATGCAGCACGCAAAGAACGATTCATCAGATCAACCATATAATCATCCAACAAACCACCGCCATTGTAGCGTTCATCAATCACTGCACCAAGTTTATCTTGTTGTGCAAAATAGTATCGGTTAAAACTTACAAAGCCAGGCTGACCTGTATTCGGCACCCAAACATAAGCAAGCTTACCACCACTCAAACTATCCACCATTCTTCTATTGTCTTCTACCCACACTCTTTGTCTCAAAGCCGTTTCATTGCGAATAGGTTTTACGATCTCAGTCCAATGGTTTTCAAATTCAGCAGTCTTGTTGATGTGTAATACGGTTTGAATATCAGCAGTACCATCTAGTAATTGATAAGGATCATCATTGGCAGTTAGTTCTTTACCATTGACACCCACAATATAATCACCCACTGCTACTTTAATACCGGGTCTGTCCAAGGGACTACTGAGTCCGGGATTCCAACTCTCTGTTGTGTAGATGCGAGCAATTTTCCAACGTCCTTTATCGATGACCAAGTCAGCACCTAATAATCCAACGCTAGAGTTGTCTGTGGCCGGATAATCACCACCACCCACAAAACTGTGACCCACGCTCAATTCGCCATTCACTTGATCGAGGATATAACGCAGATCATCTCTATGTTTTACAAAAGGAACGAGGGGAGCATAACGTTTGTATACTTCATCCCAATCACGTCCATGCATATTCGGATCGTAGAAAAAATCTCTTTCATAGCGCCAAGCTTCATTAAAGATCTGTTGCCATTCTTCACCACGATTCAGTTGCATGCGCAAATCTGTTTTCAGAGCTTTTGCATCAGCACCGGTAGGCCCGCCGGTAGAAATAATTTTCCAACTACCTTGTTGAAAGGCTAGCATTTTTTTACCATCAGCAGAAATACTAATACCACCTGCGCCAGTAGTAAATTCTTTGGCTTCTTTACTTTCCAATGTGAACTTATGTAAAACAGCAGGTCTGTTCGGCACAAATTCATTGATGAAGATGCTGCCACTCGGACCGGCATAAATAGCACCATAATTTCTTTTTGGTAGTGGTAGTGGAATGGTTCTTCGATCGATGTTTTCAATGTCGATCACTACATCTTTATCTTCTTTAGGCTTTGCATCTGTTTTTGGTTTTTCTTCCGGCTTATCTGTCTTAGGTTTCTCTTCAGCTTTTACTTCTTCTTCATCACTGTTAGGTTTGAAAGGAGATAGATCTGCTTTTCTTAAGTTGATCACATAAGCTTCATATTCAGGGCGTGCATTTTGAGAGCTGGTGTTGGCCCAACCACTAGCGAGTGCAACATCGGTACTGGCAAGGAAGTAGAGGTGTTTGTTATCTCTATCCCATGCAGGTGAGAAAGCATCTGCGAAAGGATCGGTAAGGTTAAGAATAGTTTTAGTTTTTACATTCCATGCTTTGATACCGCGTAACATATTTGTACCTGTTTTGCTATAAGCCAACCATTGTGCATCCGGACTCCAGGTAATTCCCATACCACCACGTTCAATATTGATACCACCCACATCAGCAGTAGTAATGCTGCCTGTTGACAGTTCTACTACTTGAATACGCAAATCATCATCTACAAAAGCAATGTATTTGCCATCCGGACTCCAGGTAGGTGTCCATGCCATTTTAGATGCACCAATAGTAATGCTGCGTGTTTTACCCATGCCATCTTGCGGAGCAATCATCAATGCGTAACCTTTACCACCGGCATCGCTGAACCAAGCAATCTCATTGCCTTTGGGAGACCATATTGGTGCTCTGTCAGCAGTGTTACTACTTTTGGTGAGGTTACGCACATCACCATTTTCAACAGGTATGGTAAAGATTTCACCCCGTGCTTCCATCACAGCTCTTTTACCTGATGGACTAAGGCTAGCACGTGCAATGCGGTTGCCAACATTTTCCCAGCGAGGGGCAGCCCAAGGAAAATCACCTACAACAGATACGCTGAGTTGTTTGCTATTAGATCCATTCATATCTATCTGGTGCAACCATCCTTCGCGTTCATAGATCAATTTTTTTCCATTGCCCGATAACCATTTAACATCGGCGCCTTTGAAAGAAGTGAGTTGGGTCAATGCTTTTGTTGTGGTATGATAACTCCAGATATTGGCAACACCGCCATTTCTGTCGCTTAGAAAATAAATATGTTCTCCCAACCACAACGGTTGAATATCAATCGTTCGATCATTCGGGAGCAATGTTTCACTTTGTGTAGCCAGATCTAAAATGATCAGTGGCGTATTTTGTCCACCACGATAGGCTCTCCATTCCACATCCCAACGATCCATTTTATCGATCACGAGTTTAGTTCCATCAGGGCTATAAGATCCATCATTACCCCATTGGCGAGAGAGCAATTTACTGGGTCCGCCGTTAGCGGGTACAGACCACAAACGCATATGAGCAGTTGGGGCTGTTTCTCTTTCACATGAATAAAGAATGTTTTTACCGTCGGTACTCCATCCTCGCGCAATAGCGTTGGCAGGATGCCAGGTAACACGCGTAGCTTCACCCCCTTTGGCAGATACCACATACACTGCATTACTACCGCTGCGATCACTGGTGAAAGCGATCCATTGTCCGTCAGGAGAAAAATGTGGTTCACTTTCCACAGCAGGGGTACTCGTTAAGCGCAAAACATTTTGTCCGTTGAGGTCAGATACCCAAAGATCAGCACCATACACAAAGGCAACTTGTGAAGCACTGATATCAGGCTGACGAAGTAGTCTTGTGCCCTGAGCCTGGGTGATGAATGAAGCAGAAAGAAAAACAATACTGAGATAAAAGTGCCCTCCGTTTTTTGGGAAAAGCAGCTTTGCAAAGAATGATTTCATGCAAGTAGTTTTAAGGAATTGAAAATGTGGATGAACAAATTAGCGAAAAAAAGGGAGGGATGGAAGAATGAATGATGAATAATGAATATTCAATGATGAAGTGAAAATCCTACATCAGACATCAGAAATTCCACATTGAGATTAAACATCACTTCCAATCTTTTCTGCACTTACAATAATGCCGGAACCAATTGCCTTATTGCCTTCATTGAGTGTGAAAGCATCATTAGACTTCAGGTTCTTGCGTATGTGTTTAGCAGGGATCAGTTTGATCAATACAATTCCTGATTCACCTGGTTTAATTTGTTGCTGTTCTAATAATTCAATTTCGCCTGAAAAGTGCTGAATAGAATTGAATGCCAATGATGGACGATAACCTGTTGACACAGGATTTTTCCTACCGCCTAATTCGGTAGGCAGCAATGAAATTTTTGCTTTGATATTATAAGTTGTTTTAGATAGCATGCACTTTGATAAAGTTAACACATTCATTAAAGTTATACAAATGAGAACTGTCAATACTAATGGCCTCATGTCCATCTAATACTTGTTGTTCGTATGTAAGGTTTTCAAAACAATGATCTTCTATGAAAACGGATACTGTGTACGTATATGGCGGTATAAACTGACGGATAGAAGCTGCCTGAATGTATTCCAACATAGCTGTTTCGGAGCAAAAGAACTGCTTCGCCTCTAACGTATTAATTTGTGTTCTAAATTTTTGATAAATTCGTAAATCTTCTTTTTCGGCATCTGAAACGGCTCTGTATAAGATCATAAATGAGTACACCAATTAAGCAAGCAAGATGCCAATTATCGTTCTCTTTTTTTACCGTATTTATACCTGATTTTAAACTGAAGTCATTAAAGAATGTTGCAAAGTGAACTTCTAACGATTGGGAGATTTCACACTGCGCTCAAAATGATGACAAAACAAATCTACATCTGAGATCTGAGATCAGACATCCGCCATCCCTCCCTATCTTTGCACGATGCAAGTCAGCTTTTCCTACGATAAAAAGAAAGTGATCCAAGCATTGCGCTATCATTTTGTGCAGAAGCCTGAGATCAGGGTATTGATGGTACTGGTGAATGTATTTGCGATTGCGGCGGCGGTATTGTTCTACCTAAAAAAGATCAGACCGGAACCTTTTCTCTTGGGTTCTTTTATTTGGATCATGCTGATGGCATCTTTTTGGTATATTCTTCCCAATAACATTTATAAAAAAGCGCAAACTTTCAAGGATGATTTTATCATTGATTTTACCGATGATCATATTCGTTTAGAAAATGAGCGAGGCTATGTAGACTGGGAATGGAAAAAGTTTTCACGCTATTTTGAAAGTCCGCATTTCTTTCATCTTTACTTCGACAGCAAATCTTTTTTTCTTGTTCCTAAAGAAAACATGGGAGAAGAATTTAGGCATGATCTGAGAGGGATGTTGAGGAGAAGAATAACAGAGAAATAAGGAATGTTAAATAAGGAATTAGAAAGTATAATCTCTTACCCTACTTTCTTATTTCGTTTTTCTTATTTCTGATTCCTTATTCCTACAGCGTTTTCTCCATGATATAGTGCGGAATCGTTACTTCAAAGAATTCGTCGCTGCAGATATTGTAGCCTAGTTTTTCGTAGAAGCCTACTGCCGATCCCCGGGCGTGCATGGTGAGTCTTTTATAGCCTCGATCCCGGGCTATGTTTTCGGCGAACATCATTAGTACCCTGCCGATCCCTTTTCCCTGTAGTCCGGAAAGAACGGCCATCTGACGTAAACGAACGGTTTTATCGCCTTCATCTTTGAGCATACAGCATCCTTCCAGCTTTTCTTCATCAAAACAACCGATGAGAATCTCATTCTTTTCCTTTTCCAACTCCTCCATGGTAAAGCCAAGTCCCAATGGTTTACGCAGGATCTGATAGCGTAATTCAACCATTTGCTGGTATTCTTTGGAGCCGTGGTCAATGAGTTTTAGTGCCATAATACAGGGGGAAGGAGATACAAGATAAGAATCATTTTAATATAAAGGATACCTGAAAAGCAATAAAAAGGGGTGAAAATGGAAGGTTTTTGGTTGTGGAAACAAATATGCCCGAAAAGATTGCTTATTTGACAAAAAGTATATTTTTGCGGCTGTAACAAAAACTTTTTACAATGTCAGACATCGCAACAAGAGTAAAGAAAATCATAGTTGACAAGTTAGGGGTTGACGAGGCCGAAGTTACCAATGAGGCTTCTTTCACTAACGACCTCGGTGCAGACTCTCTAGATACCGTGGAGTTGATTATGGAATTCGAGAAAGAATTCAATATCTCTATTCCTGATGAGCAGGCAGAAACCATCACTACTGTTGGTCAGGCCGTTGCTTACCTGGAAGAGCACGCTAAGTAAGAGCATATTTTTATTGAAGGAATAATTTCATGCATCCGCCTTTCTGCGGCTTCGGGCCACAAAAGGCGGATGCTCACTTAAACAGGTTTTGAACATGGAATTAAAGCGCGTTGTTGTTACCGGAATAGGAACCCTTACACCCCTTGGAAATGACCTCCATTCTTATTGGACAGGTCTGATCAATGGTGTATCGGGTGCAGATAACATCACTTTGTTCGACGCTTCAAAATTCAAAACCCGTTTTGCCTGTGAGATCAAAGGGTTCGATCCTACCCAGTTCATGGATAAGAAAGAAGCCCGTAAAACAGACCGTTTTGCTCAACTTGCAATTGCTGCAAGTGAAATGGCTGTGACCGATGCAGGTATCTCCAAAGACAATGTAGACATCGACCGCGTGGGCGTCATTTTCGCCAGCGGTATTGGTGGTTTAACTACTTTCCAAGAAGAAGTGATCAATTTCGCCAAAGGCGATGGAACGCCTCGTTTCAATCCCTTCTTCATTCCTAAAATGATCTTAGACATTGCAGCCGGACTCATCTCCATGCGCCATGGATTCCGTGGACCGAATTATGCGGTGGTGAGTGCTTGTGCATCCAGTACCAATGCCATTATCAGTGCTGTGGATACTATTCGCTTAGGTAAAGCCGATATCATTATTTCAGGTGGAGCCGAAGCGGTGATCAGCGAAGCAGGCTTAGGTGGTTTCAATGCCATGAAAGCTATGAGCGAACGCAATGATGATCCTAAAACGGCCAGTCGCCCTTACGATAAAGACCGTGATGGTTTTGTAATGGGTGAAGCTGCAGGTGCACTCATTCTGGAAGATTATGATCATGCGATCAAGCGTGGTGCAAAGATCTATTGCGAAATTGCTGGCGGTGGAGCTACTGCGGATGCTTATCACTTAACAGCGCCACATCCGGAAGGATTGGGTGCACGCAATGTTATGATAGCTGCTCTGAAAGATGCAGGTATGCGTCCGGAAGAAATCGATTATATCAATACCCATGGTACTTCTACACCATTGGGTGATGGCGCTGAAGCTAAAGCCATTACAGAAGTATTTGGTGAACATGCTTATAACCTCAATATCAGCGCTACTAAATCTATGACAGGTCACTGTTTGGGTGCAGCAGGGGTGATCGAAGCCATCGCTTGTATCCAAAGTGTGATCCATGATATCATTCCACCAACGATCAATCACTTTACAGATGATCCGGAATTGGATCCAAAATTGAATTTTACATTCAATCAGGCACAAAAGAAAACCGTTCGCGCGGCATTGAGTAATACCTTTGGTTTTGGTGGACACAATGCCTGTGTGATTGTCAAAAAATATTCAGCATAAGTTGTGCAGTTTTTCAAACGACTTTTCTCATCAACCTCACCCGATGCCTCTTTTGAGGCGCAGCTAAAGAATGTTTTGGGATTGAAGCCCGGCAATCTTTTGTTGTATCGAACTGCATTGAGCCATCGTTCTGTCAAAGACACTCCCGAAGAAAACAATGAGCGATTGGAATATCTTGGTGATGCTGTATTAAGTGCAGTAGTAGCTGATTATTTATTCAAACGTTATCCATACAAAGGCGAGGGCTTTCTGACAGAGATGCGTAGCAAAATGGTGAACCGCCAGCAACTCAATGATATTGCATTGAAGATGGGTTTACGCAAACTCACGTTCTACAACAAATTCGATAGTTCTCTCAAAGGCAGTCAGATATTTGGTAATACACTCGAAGCAGTGGTTGGTGCTGTGTATTTGGATAAAGGCTATGAAAAAACACAACACTGGGTATTGAAGCAGATTGTGATCCCGCACATGTTTGTGGATGATTTGGAATCAGTAGATATCAATCTGAAAAATAAACTCATCGGATGGGCGAGTAAAAATGGAAAATCCTTATCCTTTGATCTCGCCGATGAAAAAATGGAAGGCTCCCGCCGACTATTCACCATACACATCATGTTGGATGGAGAACTCTTATCCATAGGAAAAGGCTACAACAAAAAAGATGCTTCACAAGTAGCTGCACAGGTGGCAGTGGAGAAGTTGGGGTTGCAGTAAGCTGCGAGCTACAAGCGGTGAGCTTTGAGCTGCAGGCTTCAAGCTGCAAGCCACAAGAAAGAGAAATCCATTACTCACTATTCACCCCCCCCCTACTTCCTAAAGCAGTTCAATCTGCTACTTTTCTTTTCATAATTTTTTGCTAAAAAAATCTATTAATTGGATGTATAAGCAGCATCTAGCTAAGAATTATTCATTTATTAGAAAATTCGGGTATTGCTTTAATTAAGTACCAATCAAGATAATGAACGATCAAAATAGCAATTATTAAATACAAATGCTCAAAGGGGTTTTAGTTTTATAGATTCATATCAGCAAGATGAGCAACAAATGAATTTATTCTTGATGAAAGTGGAATCAGGCTTATATGAACAGCTTTTGTTTTGTGTATAATTTCAGATATGAATCACTTTCATTTTCAGAAAAAAGTAGCGTGTGTGATGTTGTTGATTGTGATTGGTTGGTGTAATATCATTCGAGCACAAACGGATGTGAATTGGTATTTTGGAGATAAGGCAGCAATAAAATTTACTGCTAATGGCCCCGTTTCTTTAACGAATAGTCAAATGACCGCTACGGAAGGAAGCAGTGCTATAAGTGATGTTTCCGGTAATCTTCTTTTTTATAGCAATGGCAATAATATCTGGAATAAGAAGCACCGAATTATGAAGAATGGGGAGAATTATGCTAAAGGGTATTCAGCCATACAATCCTGCATTATCGTTCCTATGCCAGGTTCGGATGTGAAGTATTACATATTCACTTCCCCTGAATTTGAAAACGGAGATCCCAATTTAGCAGGGCACACATACAGTATTGTGGATATGAGTTTGGAAAATGGTGACGGAGCGGTGATTCAAAAAAATATTGTATTTCAGAAACTAGGGACGGAGGGGATTACAGCTATTCAACATGCTAATGGGAAAGATTTCTGGATTATAACCCAAGAAATGAATACATCTAATATCTGTGCTTATTTACTTACAGAAAAAGGGTTAGATCTAACGAATATTGTAAAAAGTGCTCACGGTAATGCAGTAACCCCTATTTCTTCAACTAGTCTTATTACTTCAACCTCTTTTTATGCTTCACCGAATGGAAAATATCTCATACGTAGAACCTTAGATGAACCCAATCAGATACCAGTAATTTTTCAGTTTAATGCTGCGAACGGGGTGTGTAGTGAACCTATTTTTCTAAATTGGGATAGCCGTTATACTCCTACTCCTTCATCTGCATTTTCTTCAGGATCCAATAAATTATATGTAGTTGGCAGGGATAAAACAAATTTACAAAAAGGGGCTATTTTTCAATTTGATCTTGATGAGATGATGCTTAGTAATAGACGGTTACAATATCGTCAAATCCCTGATAAAAAGATTAATTTATTAACTAATGCACCTTCTTTCATAGGCTTTCTAAAGCTGGCAATTGATGGAAAAATTTATGTGTCGATTAATTACGATAATTCTTTAAGTATTATCGATAATGCGGATGGTGGTATCGATCAATTAAATATTACTAATAGAGCAGTATCCATCTTGCCGGCAAGAACATTATCTGGTTTTATTCATACTATTCAGACAAACCCGTTGATGATTTCATCAAGAGAACTCAGCTGTCGTCAGTTTGAACTTACAGTAGAGAATATTGGCAAGTTTGTTTTTGATTCTGTAAAGTGGATTACTTCTGATGGAGTACAATATAAAACCATCAACGCAGTTCATACATTTCGTTCGGGAAAGGATACGGGGTATGTAGAGTTCTGGACATACAAGGAGGGCGCAGCTTCTAAAATTAAAAAAGTCTTGTTTGTGCCCATTGTGCAAGCAAATGATATTTCTATTCAAAACAACGAATGTGTCAACAGTTCAGTAAAATTTGAATTCAATGGTAATAACTCAAATACGACTATTCAATATTATTGGGATTTGGGAGATGGCATCATACGAAATGGGAAATTCGTTACCAAGAAATATCCGATACTTGGAAGTTTTCAAATAGCAGGCTGGGCCATAGAAAATGGATGTACTTCCGATACGCTTCGAAAAACAATAGAAATCAATAAACAAGCTACCCCATTGTTAAAACAACGATCGTTGATCTGTACAAATGAATTGATTCAATGGGTGGACTCTTCAATTATATCCAATGTAACGGTGTCTGGTTGGGGTATGCGCATCAATCAAACTGAATTGTTGACAGGTGTTTTAACATCTCCTGAATATCAGTTTAATACATCAGGTATTCATCAAATTTCTTATTGGTTAAACACATCAACCTGTGATGCAGATACCTTGAAGCTCGCTGTATTGATACATCCTAAACCACAGGTGGCATTTGTTTTACCTCAGAATTGTGTAAAAGACCTATCGGTTTTTCAGGATCAGTCTTCTATAACCAATGGTCGAATAACAAGTTGGAGTTGGAATTTTGGGGATGAAAACGCATCTCCTTCCATGAATGAAAGCAAACTTCAACATCCTTCACATCAATATAGTAAAGTAGGTAACTACAAAGTCAGTTTACGTGTAATGAGCGAGCATGGTTGTACAAATACCATCACAAAAGATTTTATTGTGAATGGAGCGCTACCTGAAGCTTTCATCAATCTTTCAACCCTTGAAGTGTGTTCAAACGATTCTATCCTAATACAAAACAAAAGTAAAATTGATTTTGGTGGCTTCACGAAACTAGAATTTGTTTGGGGAACTCAGCAGTATACTTATAACCATCCCAAAGCGGAAGAAGAGTTTAAGCTTTCATATCCGATAATGTACAGTCCTTCAGATACCTTGGTGTCTTTCCGCATGCAAATTTTCAGTGGAATAAGTTGCAGTAGTAGTTTGGATACTTTAATACGTGTCTTTGCTAAACCGGCATTGAGATTTGATACGATTATGCCTATTTGCAATAATGCAACATCTCTTGTATTAAATCAAGGTAGTATTACGAATGGGTTATCAGGTTCAGGTATTTACGAAGGCACTTTAGTAAAACGAGGACAATTATACCCTTCATTCGCAAACGTTGCCGGTTATTATCCGGTGAAATATCACTACACTACTGTAAATGGTTGTAAATCATCTATACAACAACAAGTACTCATATTACCTGTGCCAGCAGTTAATGCGGGACATGATCAAGTTGTATTGGAAGGAGATAGTTTGACTTTGGATGCAAAAATTGCGGGGGCCAATATTGTGTCGATGAATTGGAGTCCAGCAAGTTGGTTGAATAGAGTGGATACAAATGTAGTTCGAGGATACGCAGATGATGATATATATTATTCTTTACAAGTAAAAAATGCAGAGGGGTGTGAATCAAAAGATGAAGTGTTTATTAAGGTATTGAATTATGTCATTCCGCCTAATGCTTTTACGCCTAATGGAGATGGTATACATGATACTTGGAATATTTCAGGGCTTTCGGAATATCCTGATGCTCGTGTGCAGGTATTTGACCGATATGGCAGTATTGTTTTTGAGACAAAAGGTTATTATAAACCTTGGGATGGCAAGTACAAGGGTAAACCTTTGCCCGTTGCAACCTACTATTATATCATTTCTCCAGGCAAAGGTAGAAAACAGCTCTCGGGAAGTTTAACTTTGCTTCGTTAATGAGCTCTTTTAGATAAAGTGACAATTGGTGTTGCAATAAGCAGTGAGCTTTGAGCTGCAGGCCACAAGAAAAAGAAATCCTTAAATCACTACTCACTTTTGACTTTTCACTTTTCACCTCTCCTGACACAACTCAATCAACACCCCATTTGTTCCTTTGGGATGTAGAAAGCAGACCAGTTTATTATCCGCACCTTGTTTGGGAACTGGATTGAGCAGTTGGAAGCCAAGATCGGAGAGTCGTTTCATTTCAGCCTCAATATCGTCCACCTCAAAGGCGATATGGTGCATGCCTTCACCCTTTTTTTCTATGAATTTGGCGATCACGCCTTCAGGGTCGGTACTTTCCAGTAATTCTATCTTGGTCTCACCCACCTGAAAAAAAGCAGTATTCACCTTTTCGGAAGCCACCATCTCGGTTTTGTAGCAGGGGGTAGACAATAATTGCTCGAATAAAGGGATGGATTGCTCAAAACTCTTCACTGCTAATCCAATATGCTCAACTTTTAACATAATTTATTGTTTTAATACCGGGCTTTCGATTTGTGAAAAAAAGCCATTGGGCGGGGTTTTCAGTTCCGCAAGTATAAACCTATTGACGTATTTTTGTGTTAATAAGCAAGCAAATTTCTGAGGATTATGTTGAAACTACCGATTTACCTTGATAACAATGCCACCACACCCATGGATCCGCGTGTGTTGGAAGCGATGATACCTTATTTTACCGAGCATTTTGGTAATGCAGCCAGCCGTAACCACTCTTTTGGTTGGCAGGCTGAAGAAGCTGTAGATTATGCTCGTGAACAAGTAGCCAAATTGATTGGCGCTGATCCTAAAGAGATCATTTTCACTTCAGGAGCTACTGAAGGTGATAACCTGGGTATCAAAGGGGTGTTTGAAATGTATGCCAGCAAAGGCAATCATATCATCACTTGCACTACTGAACACAAAGCTGTATTAGATACCTGTAAACATATTGAGCGCCAGGGTGGAGAAGTAACTTATCTGGAAGTAAATCCAGAAGGTCTGATCGATCTGAAACAATTAGAAGCAGCGATCAAACCCACTACCATTTTGATTGCTATCATGTATGCCAATAATGAGATCGGTGTGGTTCAGCCGGTAAAAGAAATCAGCGCTATTGCTCGTAAGCATGGCGTGCTGTTCTTTACCGATGGTACACAGGCAGTAGGTAAAATACCTGTTGACGTCAATAAAGATGGTATTGATATCATGGCTTTCACCGGACATAAAATGTACGGTCCAAAAGGAGTAGGTGCACTGTATGTTCGCAGAAAAAATCCTCGTGTGAAAGTAACCGCTCAAATGGACGGTGGCGGACACGAGAGAGGTATGCGTAGCGGTACTTTGAATGTGCCCGGTATCGTTGGTTTTGGTAAAGCTTGCGAATTGGCTCGTTTGGAAATGGCAGATGATGCTGTAAGATTGAGCAAACTCCGTGATAAACTGGAAAATGCATTAATGCAATTAGAAGAAGCTTATGTGAATGGTAGTCGTGAACATCGTCTCCCACATGTATCCAACATCTCTTTCAAATATGTGGAAGGGGAAGGTTTGATGATGGGCTTCAATAAAAATATTGCTCTATCATCAGGATCAGCCTGTACTTCGGCTTCATTGGAACCCAGTTATGTTTTGAAGGCATTAGGTTTGGGCGATGATCTGGCACACAGTTCACTTCGTTTTGGATTGGGTAGATTTACGACTGAAGAACAGATCGACTACACCATCAAAGCCGTTAGTGATACTGTTATTAAATTGCGTGAAATGAGTCCGCTTTGGGAAATGTTCAAAGAAGGTATAGACTTGAACTCCATTGAGTGGGCACATCATTAATAATTTGAAAATGAGACAATTTGAAAATTTGAAAATGGAGAAGAATTCTTCAACACTATTTTCAAATTTTCAAATTCTCAAATTCTCAAATTGATTTATTCAAATTTTCAAATTCTCTTCAACCATGGCATATTCAGAAAAAGTAATCGACCATTACAACAACCCCAAAAATGTGGGTACACTTGATAAGGCGAAAAAGAATGTAGGTACCGGATTGGTAGGCGCACCTGAATGCGGTGACGTGATGCGTTTGCAGATCGAAGTAGATGATGCTACTGGGCTCATCACGGATGCCAAATTCAAAACCTTTGGTTGTGGCTCTGCCATCGCTTCTTCTTCACTGGCAACTGAGTGGCTGAAAGGCAAAACGGTTGATCAGGCAGTAGCAATTGATAATATGGATCTGGTGGAAGAATTAAACCTTCCTCCGGTGAAAATTCACTGCTCTGTATTAGCTGAAGATGCGATCAAAGCAGCGATCAATGACTACCGCAAAAAGAACGGTTTGGAAGAACTAGTGTTCGAAGAAAAAGGAGTTCACTAATTGTAGCAAGTTGATGTGAAATATCATCAACTATGAACTATTAACTATAAGCCAAATGGTAGCAACAGAAAACAGTATCTACGTAAGTGATAAAGCCAAAAAGAAAGTACAGCAACTGATGGAAGAAGCAGGTGTGTCTGGTGATGCTTCTTATTTTCTGCGTGTAGGTGTAGTAGGAGGAGGTTGTTCAGGATTAAGCTACAAACTTGATTTTGATAATGAGATCAAACCCATGGATCAGGTATTCGAAGACAATGGCGTAAAAGTAGTAACAGATCTGAAAAGCTTTTTATACCTCGTAAACACTGAGCTTGACTTCTCTGATGGATTGAATGGCAAAGGATTTTATTTCAATAATCCTAATGCCAGCAGGAGTTGTGGTTGCGGTGAGAGTTTTGCAGTGTAGAACACATGATAAAATTGTAATAGGCCCGAAGGTATCCTTCGGGCTTTTTTATCCTCCGGGCTGAAGCCCGGAGCTATTTAAAAATGAATTGTCTTTGAGTGTATCCTGATACGGGGAAAAAGCGTTTCTCAGGGAATGAATTTAAATAGCTCCGGACTTCAGTCCGGCGAGAATGAAGCGGTTAAAAATCCGTATAAACCGCAATCCAATTCGGCAGAATATTGGTAGCCTCAAACCAATTCAGATGCCAAGATCAGCTGTATATTTACATTTTGTATGGAGTACAAAATATAGGGTTCCGATTCTATCTACGAATATCAGACATCAATTATTGGAGCACATCAGAAAGAATGCACCATCGAAAAACATTCATATTATTTGTATCAATGGTTATGTTGATCATCTTCATTGTTTAGTTCAACTAAAGTCAGGGCAAACCATTGATAAAATCATGATGTTGATCAAAGGTGAATCTGCTCATTGGTTTAATCTTCAGGATTTTGGCGTAAAGTTGGAATGGCAAAGTGAATATTTTGTCAGCTCTGTTTGTCAATCGAACTTGATCCAGATTAAGAATTACATTTTTAATCAGGAAAAACATCATTCTCAAATGACATCAGAACAGGAGTTTCAACAACTTCTGAAACGTCATCGGCTGTCTAAATGATGTAATGTGTCTGGTATCAATCCCATGGCAAACTACGATCCATTTTAATCATGTTCAATTTTCACCTTCTCCGGTTTAGGCGGCGGAGGTGGTGGAGCAGGCTTCCCCGGCTGTTTTACCACTTTGGGAGGGCTTACCTTCGAAGGGGCCGGCGGTGGTGGTGGCGGCGGGACTTTTGATTTTTTATCACTCCAGACAATCACAGGAATAGCATCTTTGCCATCCAATACTTTAGGTGGAGCTTGCGGTTTCTTTGGCTTTGGAGGCTCTTGCTGACTTTTGGCCAATATACCTATCCCTAATAAACCCAACAGCAATAATGCAATGCGTAGTTTCATAGTAGTTGTTTTATATAGGATGCCGTCTCTCATCAATTCCATAAAGAACACATAAAATATACATGACCGGCATCTGTATCAGAGAGAACAATTAGTTTTGACACATGTGGATGATCTGCAAAAAAGAATGGCAACAATTTTTTAGTAGTCTGACCGGCTACATTGCCTTGGCCGTATTTCTCTTATTGAATGGCCTCATGTTATTTGTATTTCCCGATACCAGTATTCTTGAATTTGGATATGCAAGTCTATCCGGCTTTTTTAATCTCGCTCCCTGGGTTCTATTACTGATGGTACCTACTATTACGATGCGCAGTTTTGCAGATGAATTCAAATCAGGAAGTTTTGAAATTCTAAGAACACTTCCATTAACACCTGCGCAATTGGTGATGGGTAAATTTTTTGGTGCGATGTTGATCACCTTCTGTGCAGTCATTCCCACATTGATCTATGCGATATCTGTTCAGCAACTCAGTGTAACAGGAGGAATCGATTTGGGTGCCACTGCGGGTAGCTATATCGGACTATTATTATTAGGTGCAGTATTCACAGCGATCGGTATTTGTACCAGTAGTTTTACTTCGAATACAGTTGTTGCATTTATCACCGGAGCTTTTGTCTGTTTTATTTTATACAATGGATTTGATGCTATTAGTAAATTATCTGTATTCAGTGGTGGACTTGATTATTATTTGGAAATGCTAGGGATCAGTTTTCATTATAGAAGCATTAGCCGTGGAGTGATCCGCATCAGTGACCTAATTTATTTTATAGGTATCATTTATTTTTTTCTGCTGATCACACAACAAAACCTGTTGAAAAGATAGAATTGAACTATGCAAAAAATATTGCTTCATAAATATGGATGGATCACATTATTGATTGTATTCATCACGGTCGTGTATCTTTCTGCAGGGATTACTTTTCGAGCAGATCTTACAGCTGATAAAAGGTACAGCTTAACCAATGCTACTAAACAATTATTGTCAAATGTTGATACCGTTATAGAGATCGATATTTTTTTGACGGGCAATCTTCCGGCTGATTATAAAAAGTTATCTGTTGCAACAAAGGAATTACTCGAAGAATTTTCATCGCTTTCCGGTAATCTCGTTCGTGTAAAATTTGAAAAGCCGGGAGAAGATATTAGTAACGATACAGCGAAAGCTATGTTGTATGATAGCTTGGCTAGTTTAGGCGTAGTGTTTGAAAGAACAGAAGTTACGAATACGGATGAGTCTACTTCACAACTCATCATTCCATCTGCCTTAGTGAAGTATGGTAATCGAAAGCCTATTGCGATAGATCTGAGAAGCAGCAGACGTGTATTCAAACAATACAATGTCGTAAATGACGTGGAACCTTTAGAAGATAAAGAAGCCACCCGCAATGCAGCCGAGGCTTTACTGGAATATAAGTTTGCCAATGCCATTGACAAACTCACGCGTGAATACATTCCAACTATTGCGTACCTCGTTGGTAATGGAGAACCCATCGATATGAAGATCAATGACCTGGGTGAAAGTTTACGTAATGATTATCGATTAGCGGTCTTTGATTTGAAACAAGGCTATCCTGACCCTGCTTTGATTGATGCACTGGTAATCGTAAAACCTACCAATGTCTTTACGGAAGAAGATAAATTGAAATTGGATCAATATGTCATGAATGGAGGTAAGATCATTTGGTTCATTGACAAACTCCACGCAGAACTCGATAGTCTGATGAGAAGTCAGGCTGAGTACACAGCATATGATCGTGGATTGGATATCGACGACCTTCTGTTCAAATATGGCGTGCGTATCAATGGTGATCTGCTGCAAGATCTTCATATTTCAAAAATTCCGATTGTAGTTGGACGAAATCCTGATGGGTCTCCTAATATACGAAGACAGCCATGGCCCTATTATCCATTTCTTTCTTCAAAAACAGATAACCCTGTTTCAAAGAATCTGGATAGAGTGCTACCCATTTTTCCATCCAGTATTGATACAGTGAAAGCGCCGGGTATACAAAAGACCATCTTATTGGCCTCGGATACCAATAGCCGCAGTATTTCTTCTCCAGCATTGGTAACGATCAATAGCGTTAAAAGTGAAGAGGATCTTTTTTCCTTCAATAGAAGTTATGTTCCTGTTGCTGTTTTATTAGAAGGAAAATTTCAGTCGCTTTTTGCTAATAGAGCGAGTAGTAACCTAATGGATTCCGTTCAACGTACTACAGGCAGGCCTTTTCAAAGAACCGCAGTGAAAGAAGGAAAACAGATCGTGGTCTCAGATGCAGATATTGTAACCAATGCTATCAGTAACACTACCGGTCCTTTACCCATGGGAGAACTGCCATTTGAAGGTTATCGATTTGCTAATCGGGAATTCTTTTTGAATTGCATTGATTATCTCGTCAGCAATAATGGCTTGTTTGAAAGTAGGAATAAGACCATTGTATTAAGATTGTTGGATAAAGAAAAAATCGCATCTCAAAAAACGACCTGGCAATTCATCAATATTGTTACCCCCTTATTCGTATTAGCTATTGCCGGGGGAATGATTCAATGGCGAAGAAAAAAGAAATACAGCATTTAAAAAGGCTCTGAAGTCGTTGCGTGTTATCTTTACGCCATATAATTTACCCGCATGACCACACACCAGATCGTTTATCTTGTTTTCGGAATTGTATTGGTACTTGCCTTGGTCTTTGACCTAGGATTACTGAGTAAGAAGAATGCTCAAATCACCATTAAACAGGCACTCAAACAAACTTTTTTTTGGGTAACATTGGCATTGGGGTTCTTTGTGTTCATGTGGGTTGAAGAGGGGCAGAAGCTTGCTCTGGAATACCTAAGCGCTTATTTGATGGAATGGAGTTTGAGTATCGATAATATTTTTGTCTTCATTCTCATTTTTAATTCATTCAAGGTAAAAGAGAAATATTATTCCCGTGTTTTACTGATTGGTATTTTAATGGCGATCGTTTTTCGTATCATCTTCATCACTATTGGGGTAGCATTGGTCGAGCAATTCCATTGGGTATTGTACATATTTGGAGTCTTTCTGGTATACACAGGCTACAAAATGTTTACTGCCAATGAAGAAAAAGAATTTGAACCGCATGACACCAAGATTTATCGCTTCTTGAAAACCTATCTACCACTAGCACCTCATGATGGTGATGGTAAATATGTTGTAAGAGAAAATGGTAAACCTTTATATACCACACTTTTCGTGGTAGTAGTATTGCTGGCTTCTATTGACCTTGTTTTTGCATTGGATTCAATCCCTGCAGTGATGGGTATTTCAAGAGATAAACTAGTGATCTATACTTCTAATATTTTTGCAGTACTTGGATTGCGTTCTTTGTTCTTTTTATTAAGAGGTGCCGTGTCTAAATTCGATTACTTGCAACAAGGCATTGCCATTGTACTTGTCATCATTGGTATTAAAATGTTAGGTGAACATTATATCAATATGTGGATCGATAAATCAACTCAGGTATTCATATCACTCGGGTTGATTGTTTTGTGTATATCCGGTTCTATCTTTTACTCTATGTTCGCCAGTAAAAAAGGAACACCGGAAGATATACGTGACGGTTCTATCTGATCATTAATTATTCTGCTTGACCTATTCTCTGCAACATATCGCCACCATTGTTCAGGCCCAAAATATGCCTGCTGATAATCGAATAGTGCAGTATTTGCTCACAGATAGCCGCAAATTATTATTCCCCGATACTACACTATTCTTTGCGATCAGTGGTTCAAGAAGAGATGGACACGCATTTATTGAAGAACTATATGATCGAGGATTACGATCATTCGTGGTACAAGCCTCTTTCGATGCAGCTACAAAATATCCAGATGCATCATTCTTACTAGTAAAGGATGTGCTAAAAGCATTACAGCAATTGGCCACTTTTCATCGTAGTCAGTTTCATATACCTGTTATCGGAATTACCGGTAGTAATGGAAAAACCATTGTAAAAGAATGGATCTATCAGTTATTGAATACCGATCTACAGATCGTAAGAAGTCCACGTAGTTATAATTCACAAATCGGAGTACCATTAAGTGTATGGCAATTACAACCCATGCACACATTAGCCATTTTTGAAGCGGGGATATCAGAAGAGGGAGAGATGAATGCGCTTCAAGAAATCATTCAACCTACTATCGGCATCTGGACCAATTTAGGTGCTGCACATAATGAAGGGTTTACAAGCGAAAGAGAAAAAGCACTCGAGAAAGCAAAATTATTCAAAGCAGTAGATCTGTTGATTTTCTGTCGTGATGCAATAGCTCCTCATTGTTATCCGGATACAAGTGACAGGACCTTATTTAAAAGTGGGATACGCTTTTTCTCATGGAGCAGAATAGAGCTATCTGATCTGCAAGTGATCAGTGAAGAAAATACGGATCGTGAAACAATGATCACTGCTTTGTATCAGCAGGAAAAAATATACATCACGATACCATTCACAGATCGGATATCTATTGACAATGCGATTACCTGCTGGGCTTTGATGTTAGCGCAAGGGTATCAGTCAGCAATGATCCAACAAAAGATGTTGCTATTACAGCCTGTTGACATGCGTATGCAGCTGAAAAAAGCAGTCAATCATTGCTATCTACTCAATGATAGTTATAGTAATGATATTGCTTCTTTGGAGTTAGCACTTGATTTTTTGTTGCAACAAGCAGGTAACAATAAAACCACAGTTATTCTTTCTGACATTTTGCAAAGTGGTATTCCTGATGAAAATTTATACCAGATCGTATTGGAAAAACTCAGCAGGAGAGGGGTAAACAAATGCATAGGAGTTGGTCCGGCTATTGCAGGATATTTCAATGCTTTGTCAAATAGCATGGATCAGGGAAAGGGTGGTATTCCAATGATCAGTAGTTATACATCAACTGCTGATTTTTTAGAGCGAGTAAGTTTGAATCAATTCAAAGATGAATATATTCTTTTAAAAGGGGCACGTATATTTTCTTTTGAACGCATCAGCCAATGGCTAGAGCAGAAGGTACACCAGACAGTCATGGAAGTCAACCTTACGGCGATGATCCATAATTTGAAAGCGTATCAACAATTTTTGGAACCGACTACCAAACTGATGGCCATGGTGAAAGCTTTTAGTTATGGAAGTGGGTCCGCAGAAGTAGCGCGGGTATTGCAGTTTCATAAAATTGATTATCTCGCAGTAGCGTATGCTGATGAAGGAGTTGAGTTAAGAAAAGCCGGTATCAGTTTACCCATCATGGTGATGAATGTGGATGAAGCAGGCTTTGATGCCATGATCCAATATGATTTAGAACCTGAGATCTATTCCTTTAATATTTATCGCTCTTTTCATTCGTTTCTACAGAGTCAAGGTATTCAACTGTATCCTGTTCATATCAAATTCAATACCGGTATGAATCGTTTGGGTTTTGAGATCAAAGAAGCAAATGATTTAGCGCTTGAACTGAAACAAAAAGGCACCATGGTGGTAAAGTCAGTACTGAGTCATTTGGCCGGTAGTGAAAATCCTTCATTGGATACTTTTACCCAACAACAGGTTCAGGCATTCACCAATGCTTGTGAAATATTGAGTAGTCATTTGAGTTATTCCTTTATTCGTCACATTGCTAATTCAGCAGGTATATTCCGTCATCCCGCATACCAGTTTGATATGGTTCGTTTAGGTATTGGGTTATATGGGGTAGACAGTGCAGAATCGCATCAATTCTCTTTACAAACCGTTGCCACTTTGAAATCAACGATTGCTCAGATTCGAACAGTTGCAGCCGGAGAAACCGTTGGGTATAACAGAAATGGTGTGGTTCAACAAGAAAGCAAAATTGCTACGATTCGTATTGGTTATGCAGATGGTTATAGCCGACGTTTCGGAAATGGAATCGGACACGTGATGGTTCGTGGTCAAAGAGCACCTGTTATCGGCAATGTTTGTATGGATATGACCATGATAGATGTAACCCATATTTCAGGTGTGATGGAAGGGGATGAAGTAGAAATTTTTGGAAAACAGCTATCTATTCAAGAACTGGCCAAGGCCTCCGGCACCATTCCGTATGAGATCATGACCTCTGTAAGTCAACGGGTGAAACGGGTTTATGTAGAAGAATAAGCCTTTAACCTTTTTGGAATAACCCAACCCCTATCTTTGTCACCAGATAAAATTACCAGCAGTGAAAGCGAAGCATTTGATTTTTTTGATACTTGCCATTATTATCGCAGACCAGGCATTGAAGTTCTATATTAAATTAACTTATTATGCCGGCGAGGAACATAATATGATCGGAAATTGGTTCCGTTTGCATTTCGTGGAGAATGAGGGCATGGCCTGGGGTTGGAAGTTTGGTGGTGGTGTCGGAAAAATAGCACTCACTCTTTTTCGTCTTGTAGCAGTGATTTGGGGTACTTTTTTATTACGCGATTTCCTAAAGAAGAAATACCATCGCGGATTTATGATTTGTGCAGGGTTGATCTATGCCGGTGCATTAGGTAACTTAATCGATAGCTTATTTTATGGATTAATCTTTGAACAGAGTAATCCGTTCACACAAAATGTGGCCACTTTATTTCCTGATGGCGGAGGTTATGCAGGATTGTTTTATGGAAAAGTGGTAGATATGTTTTATTTCCCCATCATCACCAATGCAAAATATCCTGATTGGATGCCTTTTGTAGGGGGGGATGATTTTGAATTCTTCAGACCGGTATTTAACCTGGCTGATGCCGCCATTTCATCCGGCGTTATTGCAATATTGATCTTTCAGAAAAGATTTTTTAAAACGGTGGAAGAAGAAAAACATGCAACAGTAGAAACAGATTCTGTGGTAAATGATAAGACACAGATATTTTAGTAATCATATTTTCATGAATTATACATAAGAAAGCCTCTGTTAACAGAGGCTTTCTTATGTATATCTAATAGAATAAGTATCCTTTAAAATATCTCTTTTCGTTTCAAGCTAACAGCCTGACTAGTAGAGGATGATGTCGGAATGACTTGATCAATCATACCAAATCCTTTTGCATAATAAGTATTTCCTTCAATTACAGTTGTAAATGTAGAAGCCCCATCTTTTTTAAACTGAATGCTTCTTTTCACATTGATCACATCATTGTAGGTAGTTCCAAATACTGAATATGTGATGCCTTTACCAACAATAGTAAAGACGGCTTTACTGATACCGATATCATTCCCAATTTTTACTTTCCCATACTCCGGACTTTCCCAGGTTGTTCCTTGAGCCACATTATCTTTTAAAAATGTGTAAGAAATAAATGTTGCAGGAATTGAATCAAAAACGAAGAGGTAATCAAAGTCTACGGTACTGTAAGCATAATAATTTCCAGCATTGTCTTTGCTGAAATAGTAGGCTTCTCCCAAAGGATCAGTGCTATATTGTCTGAATACTTTGTTATCTGCAAAGATGGTCTGATTGGTTGCAACCACTCGGAAAGTATCGAGTGTTCCGAGTTTGGGTATGTATTCGTATGTCCAGTTCGAATTCAGTGTTGTTGGAAAATAATCATTGCTGGTTCCTCCACCGCCACTACCTGTGGTACTACTGATTACAGAGAATGCGCAGAAACTATTGTTAAACGTCAATACAAAATCTGCACGATTAGGGAGAATGGGTTTACCGTTTCCTTTTAGTTTAATAGTTGTAGGTCCGGTGGTAAGGGCAAAACCTGAATCAATAAACCACATACCATTTACCGTATCACTATAAATCTTATACTTTCCCTGAAGTGTGAAATTAACTTTGATGACCACATAATTGCTATCACCCAAAGGCTGATCGATAACATATTCTCCGCGTACATCGGCATCTTTACAATTACCTGAACTATCCGTCAAAGAACCCTGAGCACTACCTTTCAGTCCCTCGCCTTCCACACTGAGCTCTTTTTGACACGACATAATAAAGACTACCGTGCAAATGGTCAATATCCATTGTAAAGTGAACTTCTTCATAATTCCTCTTCTTTGGTACTACTATTATAGACTAAAATTAAACCAATAACGCAGCCTGATCCTTCAAATTACTATTTTTTACCAATTGGAGCACATTATTTAACGTAGTAATGGCAATTTGAGACAGGGCTTCATCGGTGAAAAAGGCCTGATGGGCGGTGATCAGTACATTCGGGAAACTCATGAGTCTTTGAATGTCATCATCCTGAATAATATTAGCAGACAGGTCTCTAAAAAACAGTTTTTCTTCCTGCTCATACACATCGATACCCAAAGCTCCGATTTGTCCTTTTTTTAGGGCTTTAATGATGGATTTGGTATCGATCAATCCTCCTCTTCCTGTGTTGATCAACATGGCACCTGGTTTTACAAAAGCTAGGGTTTCATCTTGAATCAAATGTTTGGTTTGCTCATTCAGCGGACAATGCAGTGAAATGATATCTGTATTCAACACTTCCATCAGCGGATGATAAGTGACACCTAAGGATTCCATCTCTTTATTCGCAATAAGATCAAAAGCTTTTACCCTGCACCCAAATCCTAACATGATCCTGCAAAATGCTTGTCCAATATTACCGGTACCAACCACGCCCACCGTTTTGCCATGCAGATTAAAACCCAGTAAACCATTCAAAGAAAAATTTTGCTCTCTTACCCGATTGTATGCCTTGTGTGTTTTTCGATTCAATGTGAGGATCATGGCTACTGCGTGCTCGGCAACCGCTTCCGGAGAATATGCCGGAACACGACATACCCGAATACCATACTCTTTGGCAGCACTTATATCTACATTATTAAAACCTGCGCATCTTAGTGCAATCACTTTAACGCCTTGATCAGCAAGTGTCTGAATAACAGTAGCATTCACTTTGTCATTGACAAAAACACAAACAGCTGTTGCATTTTTTGCCATGACAGCTGTATGTTCATCCAGCGAGATATCAAGAAAATTCAACTCAAAACCGATCGTATCATTGAATCTTTCAAAGAAACTACGATCATAAGGTTGAGATGAAAAGAAAGTGATCTTCATGACTTAAAGGTACAAAGGAATAGGGTGAAATAGAGGACACAAAAAAGCCATCCGCCGAAGGTGGATGGCTTTCAATATTATTCAAAAGACTAAGGGGCAACCAATCTGAAACCGTTCCCATGAATGTTCACGATCTCAATATCAGTATCTTCTTTCAGGTATTTACGAAGTTTAGCGATGTAAACATCCATGCTTCTTCCATTGAAATAAGTATCACTACCCCAGATCTTTTTCAATGCACGTTCGCGAGGAAGAAGATCATTCTTGTGTTCTGCCAGCATTTTTAGTAGCTCATTCTCTTTAGGAGATAAAGTCTGTGTACTGTCTCCATTCTTCAATTCACGAAGTTTAGGATTGAAATGGTATTTGCCCAAGTCAAACTCAATATTATCATTGCCCTTGTTTTCTTCTTCGTTTCTTTTCAAAATCGCTTTGATCTTGAGTAATAATACTTCACTATCAAATGGCTTAGTGATATAATCGTCAGCTCCCAATTTATATCCCTGAATAATATCTTCTTTCATGGTTTTAGCACTCAGGAAAAACAAGGGAATATCGGGATCTACGTCGCGGATCTCTTCAGCCAATGTAAAGCCATCCATGTTCGGCATCATAACGTCCAATAAACAGATATCATATTTTTCGCGCTGAAAAGCAGCCAGACCTAAGCGTCCATCTCTTTCCAGGGTAACATCATAGTCATTGATTTCTAAATAGTTTTTTAATACCATTCCAAGGTTCGTATCATCTTCGCACAAAAGGATTTTGTACTTTTTCTTGTCTTCCATAATTGTAAAGTTTGTGTGAAATAAAGATAATTCAACAAGTGCATGATTCCTACTGTGTGCAATCTTTTGTTAAAAAGAGGAATTGCATGCAGCTTATTTACTGTTAGACGAACTTATCGCTGTTTTTGGAAACGCTTATCTGTTAAGGTTTTCAAAAAAGCAACGAGATCGGCTTTTTCCTGTTTACTAAGACTTAGAGGCTCTGACAGCGTGCTGTCGATATTAATAGGATTTAAGACGAATGCTCCCGGATTATTATAATATTCCACCACTTCTTCCAATGTTTGAAACATGCCATTGTGCATATAAGGAGCTGTGAGGGCAATATTTCTCAAGCCTGGAGTTTTGAACTTACCAAGATCTTCTTTTTTTCTTGTGATGAGATAACGACCTGAATCATTTAATGCATAACCATCAAACAAACCGATATTCTTGAATTGATCATCTGTAAAATCAGGTCCACGGTGACAGTCAAAACACTTTGTTTTATCACTGATAAACAATTTTCTCCCTCTTTCTTCAGATGCAGTAAAAGCAATCAGATCATCCATATAAGCATCAAATCGACTGCTATCAGTTTCCAGTGTTCTTTCAAAAGCGGCAAATGCTGCACCCAGATTTCTACTATTGGGTAATTGTTTGAAAACACGCATGAAGAGTTTCCGGTACTCGCTGCTGGCATTGAGTCTCGCTACCGCTTCTTTGATTGGCAGCCCCATTTCATCCGGATGTGCAATGGGCATCAACGCTTGTTCTTCTAATGATGCGGCTCTTCCATCCCAGAAAAAATACGGACGGTTCTTCATGTTCAATACTGATGGGGTATTTCTGGTAGTAGCTCGTCCTTCAATACCTTTGCTGAAAGCAGTTGTATCGGAAAAGCCATATTCAGGAAGATGACAACTGGCACAACTGATGGTATTGTCTTTGGAAAGTATTTTATCGTTAAAAAGTTTTTTACCCAGCGCAGCCTTGGTGGTAATAGCAGGAGGGGCAATGAATGCAGTAACAGCCATGATCAATCCTACCAACAAAACAATACATACAGCTGTTCTTTTCATGGTGCAAAAATAGTTCACAAAGGGGTTTTTGATTTCTGATTTATTTTTGCGGCTGAAAAACGGGATAAAATCATTGCATATGCTTTTAACATCTGACAACAAGTTGAAAAAATTGATTGTAATTGGAGATCGCGTATTGGTACGTCCATCAAAGCCTGATGAACAAACAGCCAGTGGCTTATACTTGCCGCCCGGAGTTCAGGAAAGAGAAAAGGTGCAACAAGGTTATATCATTAAAACAGGTCCGGGTTATGCCATTCCAATGCCTGTTGATGATGAACCGTGGAAATCAGAGGATGATCAGGTAAAATATGTGCCTTTACAAGCCAAAGAAGGTGATCTCGCTATCTTCTTATTAAGTGGTGCTACCGAAGTGATGTATGAAAATGAAAAATACTTCATCGTTCCCCAAAGCGCGATTTTGATGTTGGAGAGGGAGGAGGAGCTGTAGTGTATGGTCCATAGTCCATGGTCGATGGTCCATGGTCTAGGAAATTTTTTGGATCTACTATGGACCATGGACTATGGTCTATCAAACAATCTCCTGTAACTCTCCTCATCCATATACTCTAAAATATCTCCGGGCTGGCAATCGAGTATGCGGCATATTTCTTCGAGGGTGGAGAAACGGATGGCTTTGGCTCTTCCGCTTTTTAGAATACTCATATTAGCAATGGTGATGCCTACGCGCTCACTGAGTTCGGTCAGACTCATCTTTCGTCTGGCAAGCATGATATCTAAGTTCACAACAATGGGCATCAGATGGTAAGGTCTTGTTCGGTTTTCAATTTGTAGGCTTCTGTGTAAACGGCACTAAAGATAAACAGTATCAATCCAACATAGGTATCAGGTAAAATGGAAACATCATTTCTTAGTAAATAGAAATCTCCATTGGTTCTTGATAATACTTCAGCTTTCAAAAAAGAACGTTGTATCATTTCGCTGATTGTAGAGAAAGCGAATACTATGCCACCATAAAATATGTATTTACCTATTTTACGATGATAGGTATCTCCTCTTTCTAGTGTTTTTATAATCAATAATACGAGCATGGCTAGTAAACTCATGCATACCGCTTCTTTTATTTTTTGTGATAATAAAGCTCTTTGCCACCACGAAAAGTCTTTGATCTCAAAATCCCCCTTGAAGTATAGTGCTGAACCTTGAAATTGTTTGATAGGTTGTTGATGTAAAGTGCTTTCTTCTTTCGGCGCTACTTTAACGATGAATCGATCATCAACATATCTTTCGACGCCTGCGACTATCACAATAATGTTTATAATAGACATCGCCAATACAATCCATGCAATTGTTTTATAGAGTTTCATGGTATTTTTTTAAGTATTAGATGGTAAGTTCTTGTTCTTGTTTCAAACGGAAAGCATTTTTGTATAACCTGCTCACCCAAAGAATTCCAATGCCTAGCCAGAATTGTAAAGGAAACATTAAGTATCCGGTTCTGCGAAACACAAATTGGTTGTTTGTAAGTCTTTTAATTTCTGGGATGGCATAAAAAAATATTCTGGCAGTATCCAATAACCAAAAGATCATAAGCGCCCAACCAATATATTTTATCCAATCACTGATATCAGTCTTGAATAAGACCTGACTATGTACATGGGGTAGAAGTTTTAAAATGATAGCCGATAAAACAATGAGTAGTAAGCAACTCAGTATATCAAATTCTAGAAATTGAGCAGGTATTAATAGTCGTTGTAAGAAATGAGTCTCTTTGATCACAAAATTACCTGATACCTGAACCACACCATTACTGTAGGTCTTATATGTACTATCATAAAAGGAAGCTTCTAAAGTAGGTTGAACCGGCACTCTGATTTCACTATCATTACTTAAGGTCATGATCCCTAGGAAGGAACAAAAGAGGATTATTGTCCATGCAGTTAATTTGATCCTTGTATACATGGCTTTTTCTTTTAATGGCTGGTATTTCTTTATCATATCAAATAGTTAGATTTTGATCTTGTTGTAATTGATATCCTTTTCTGAATGCGTGTGCAAGACAAAAAGTAATGAATCCAATAAGTATGTAACTAGTGCTTTCAGAAAGAAAATCCGAAAAGCGTAAATAGAATGCCTTATCAATTTGAGCGTCAAAATAGATCTTTAATATGTATGACATTACTATTCTAATCAATACACTGCCCCATAGACAGATAGTTATGATATAAAGCCTTCGGAATGTTTTTTTCCTGAAAGCTTCTTGATTAGCAATATCTTCAAGTATGCGGATTATTTGTAGTACCACACCCCATAAAAACATGAATACTATCAGTACAGCTATTGGGATCATGACTATAAAATACCATGTATATTGACTTTTACTAACTTTAAAAAACAACTCTCTTTTTTGTTCATGTGCATTTTTTATTTCTTCAGAGAGATCTTCTACATCAATCAATAATGGCTTTATTTCATAATGCCCTGATATTCTTTTATTAACCGTATCTCGTTCCGTGATAACAGGATATTTCAAAAAAGTAGTATCATTTTTTCTGAAAGTCGAATGATCCATTTTCAGGTAGAATCCATTTAAACTAATGAAATAGGTAGTGTCAGGAATTCTTTGAATGGTGTGTTTTTTGTACGCACTATCATACACCACTGTCTTTTTTTCCTTTCTTTTATGATATCCCATAAAGCCAAGCACCCATCCTTCCATTGAAATATAATTAGCTGACTTTTCTAAACTTTGAATGTATTTGATACTGTCTGATATGCGTTGATAGTCTTTGTGTGGTAGGTTCTGATCCAGCAGCATCAATTGCGTTTCATACTCATCAGGGTCGTAAGACATGGATGTGACAGTACCTTCTTCAGACATGTCAAGTCGAAACCCCAATGATTCAGGCCAGAAAATGAGTGCTAACATGTATAAGGCAAAACAAATGACCAATATTCTTACTCCGATTAATAGCCAACGAACTATCCGCATAACAACTATTTGAATGCTAAATAATGAATATTTATTGAAAAACAATAAAATATAACAAAAAAATTTATTGTCTTTGCAAGATTCATTTATTTAAATTGGGTGATAAATAAGGAGTTATGGCAGACAAACAAGCTTTTTTACAATCAGTTACAACAGGTTATACATTCAAGGGGGAACATGTGAAAATTGGTGTGGGAATGATAGGTGGGGAGGTGATTGAAGGAGCGACGATTTCATTGCCTTTAAAAACAATGAATCGTCATGGGCTTATCGCAGGAGCAACAGGTACCGGCAAAACAAAGACCCTGCAAATGATCAGTGAATACCTGAGCGATAACAGTGTACCTGTTTTACTGATGGATATCAAAGGTGATTTGAGTGGAATAGCTGCAGCAGGAACTGCTAATGAAAAATTAATTGATCGGAGTAAAAAAATAGGGATCGATTTTTCTCCAACAGCCTTTCCTATAGAACTACTGACATTAAGCAATGAACCCGGTGTTCGTTTGCGAGCTACGGTTAGTGAGTTTGGACCGGTATTATTGAGTAAAATTCTAGGGCTGAATGATACACAAGGTGGATTGGTAGCCGTGATATTCAAGTATTGCGATGATCATCAAATGCCTTTATTAAATCTGAAAGACTTTATCAAAGTATTGCAATACATCGGTAATGAAGGTAAGGCAGAGATAGAAAAAGAATATGGTAAGATATCGACTACTTCCACCGGTACGATCCTTCGTAAAGTGATAGAGTTACAACAGCAAGGAGCAGATGTTTTCTTTGGCGAAAAAAGTTTTGAAGTGGAAGACCTCATGCGTATTAGTGATGACGGCAGAGGCATGATCAATGTATTGCGTGTTACAGACATGCAAGACAGACCCAAACTGTTTTCCACTTTTATGTTGCAATTACTGGCGGAACTCTATGCCAGTTGTCCCGAAGAAGGCGACATGGATAAACCTAAACTGATTTTATTCATCGATGAAGCGCACTTGGTTTTTAATGAAGCTTCAGAAGCTTTGTTACAACAGATCGAGACTGTGATCAAGTTGATACGATCAAAAGGTATTGGCATTTTCTTTTGTACCCAGAATCCGCAAGATATACCGGCTTCTATTTTAAGTCAGTTGGGCTTAAAGATCCAGCATGCATTAAGAGCGTTCACCGCGGCAGATAGAAAAACGATCAAACAAGCGGCGGAGAATTTTCCGGAAACAGATTTTTATCAAACCGATGAATTACTGACACAACTAGGTATCGGAGAAGCATTTGTGACTTTACTGAACGAGAAAGGTATTCCTACGCCATTGGTGCATACCATGTTATGTGCACCAAGAAGTAGAATGGATGTATTGACAGAGGGAGAGATCAATCAGTTAGTAATATCTAGTAAGTTGGCCGCCAAATACAGCAAGGAGGTAGACAGCGAAAGTGCCTATGAAATGTTAACTGCTAAATTGGAAGAAGCAGCGGAGAAATCAAAAGCTATAGAAGAAGAGGAGCCCAAGCAAAGTGGTAGACCTAAAAAAGAAGAAAGCTTTTTTGATAACCCCGTTGTTCGTCAAGTAGGGAGAACAGCTGCAAGTGTGATTACAAGAAGTTTATTGGGTGCTTTGGGATTGGGTGGAAGATCCAGATCAACAAGAAGAAGATGATTTAGTTTTTCAAAATAGATACTTGTCCTTCTTCTGTGATCATCAGTTCTCCTTCTGTTTGGAGAAAGTCAAGTACAGTCCAAATTTTTTCTCTGGAAAAAGAGGGCAGTTGCGCTATTAGCTGGTCAATACTTTGAGAGGTGTTAAGGAGTTTGGTTTTGATATTTTTCTCAATGGTACTAAAGTCACTATTGCTTAATTCTTTTTTCTTTTTGTTAAGACAGTGATCACAAATACCACAAGAAGATAATTCTGTATCACCAAAATAATTACCGATGAATACACTTCTGCAGGTATTTGTATCACTTACATAACGGATCATATCCTGTACACGACTTGTATAGTTCTTTTTTCTTGCGAGATAAGCATCATGATCAATATGTAGGTATTTAGCAGGAGCTCGATTCAGTAAGTAATGAATTTGTGGGGACTCTTTTTTAGGTAAATATTCAATGATACCATACGCAGCCAACTCTTTTAACTGTTGCTGAATTTGATTCACGTCGGTTCTCATCACTTTAGCCAAGGATGATTCGAAAATCGAGACACGGTTATCAAAAATTCCCTCGTAGGTACGTAATAATGTTTTGATCAAATGTTCTAGTCTTGGTTGAGCGGTCTCAAAAGCATACAAGGCATCTTTATCTGTATTGAACATTACCTGAGAAGGGAGAAAAATACTTTCAGCAAAACTGATATGTCCCTCTTGTTCGAGTACTTTCAAAGAATTGATGACAGTCATTGTTTCGAGTTTGAAATTTTCAGTGAACTGTTTCAGATCAAAATCAAAATAAGAGCCTTCACCGGCACCCACAGGCAACTGGAAAAAATCAGCAAGAGATTGATAAATAGATTGGATCGTAGTAATCGTAGGGAATTTCTTATCCGGTAACGCTTGTAACTGGATCACATCATTCGGATGATACAATAAAACCGTAAATGCTTTTTTACCATCACGTCCTGCGCGACCGGCTTCTTGGTAATAATTCTCTAAACAATCGGGCACATTGTAATGGATCACGGAACGAACAGAAGGTTTGTCGATGCCCATTCCAAAAGCATTCGTGCAAACCATTACCCTTGTTTGATCTTGTATCCAGGCTTTCTGTTTTCTTTCTCTTTCTTCTTGTGTTAATCCGGCATGATAGTAATCAGCAGAAATGCTTTGTAATTGCAGGAGTTGACAAACTTCTTTTGTGAGTCTTCTGCTATTGGTATAAACAATACTACTTCCGGGTACGCCTTGTAATACCTGTATTAACTTATTGATCTTACTTTCTGCTTCAAAGCAACTATAAGAAAGGGCTGGACGTTCAAACGATTGACGAAAAACAGCCGTGTTTTGCAATTGCAGTTTGTCAATGATATCCTCTTTCACTTTTTCGGTAGCCGATGCTGTCAAAGCAATGATCGTAACTTTATCCAGTTCTTCTCTCAAAGAAGCGATGCGTAGATAAGGAGGTCTGAAATCGTAGCCCCACTGCGAAATACAATGTGCTTCATCTACCGCTATCAGGCTGATATCTAAAACAGATACATATTCTTTGAATAGGGTAGACTCAATTCTTTCGGGCGATACATACAGAAATTTGAAATCGCCACGAGATGCTTTTTGTAATATCAGTTTCACTTCTCCATAAGTCATACCACTGTTAAGCGATGCTGCAGCAATACCTTTTTCTGTTAAGTGCGTTACCTGATCTTGCATCAATGCAATCAATGGACTAATCACCAAACAAAGCCCATCCATTAATAAAGCCGGAACCTGAAAGCAAATGGATTTGCCGCCTCCTGTTGGTAATAATGCAAGTGTATCTTTTCCATCTAATACCGATTGAATGATCTCTTCCTGCATCGGCCGGAATTGATCATGTTTCCAATAGTGTTGAAGGATAGAAAGGGGACTTTGCATTCGTGTGAAAGCTTATTATGAATTTGACGGGAAGGTATTTTAAAAATGAAATTTTAGAGAATAAATATTTCATTTTATTAAACCACAGCATTACACAGAGTTTGGCACAGAGTAACACGGAGTGTGTAAGTTAAACTCTGAGAAACTCCATACCAAACTTCGTGTAACTCTGTGGTTAAAAAGTATCTAGGTGACTTGCTTAAAATTCAAACGAACAGAATTCACTGCCAAGACAACATCGCTTAATCCCATCACCAGGGCGCCAAAAGTAGGATTCAGATAGCCAAGGGCAGCAACAGGAATTGCCACTATGTTATAAGCAAATGCCCAAAAGAGATTTTCTTTGATGGTGATATAGGTATGTTTACCGAGTCCCAAGGCTAATGGTAGGTTTTTCAATCCATGATTCATTAATACCACTTGTGCGCTTTGCATGGCAACTTGCGTAGAATCGCTTAATGAAATACCAACCGTTGCTTTCGCCAAAGCAGGGGCGTCATTAATGCCATCGCCCACCATGGCAGTGGGTATTTCTTGATTGAATTGGGCAATTTTTTCAAGCTTATGCTCAGGGGTTTGTTCTCCTATGATCACATCAATGCCTAATGCTTTTCCAACCTGTTCGCATTTTTCTTTTTTGTCGCCACTAAGCAGTATGGTTTTGATGCCTTTTTGTTTGAGTGAAGTAATGACTTCTTTTGCTTCAGCCCTTATTTCATCGGCCACATCAATCCAGCCTAATAACTCATTGTTTCGAATGATATAAACATTGTGTGAGTGATCGTTTGTGAGAGATGTGGCAGCTTTGAATGAACCTGCTATATAAGTATTTCCGTCTTTATCACTGGCTTGCATTCCTAATCCCTTTACTTCTTCAATTTTAGCCCATCGAATATCTTCTTTTACTTTCCATGCTCTGCTGATAGCACTGGCAATGGGATGATTGGAATATTTTTCCAATGAATAAGCGATTTGTCTGAATTGTTCGGGAGTGATATTATTAGCGATCACTTTTTCATCCACAATCGTAAAATGTCCTGTAGTTAGCGTGCCTGTTTTATCAAATACTACTTGCTTGATGCTTTTAAAGATCTCCAGACTTTTTGCATTCTTGAATAAGATGCCATTACGAGCCGCTCGTCCAAGACCAACAGCAATGGCAGCCGGTGTTGCCAATCCCATCGCACAAGGACAGGATATAACTAATACAGCAATACCTCTGAGTAAGCTTGCGCCAAAACCAATATCGGTAGCGAAATAATTGATGAGTACAGTAATGACAGCGATACTTACAACGGTAGGAACAAAAATGGCACTGATCTTATCAGCCAGCTGTTGTACAGGAGGTTTTTCTGATTGCGCTTCTCTTACCAATCGAAGAATATTCGAGAGTACGGTATCTTCTCCCACTGCAGTGACATATGCTTTGATGGTGCCACTCTCCAATATACTTCCGCCGATCAGGTGGTCATTCATTTTTTTGAATACAGGAACACTCTCACCTGATATGATCGCCTCATTGATCTGTGCTTCGCCCCACAATATTTTGCAATCCATGGGCACTTGTTCTCCGCTCTTGATCAATAAGAGATCTCCTATTTTCAAACTGGTACTTTCAACCGGAAAAATATGTTCTTGATGTTGGTCATCATAGGCGATCATATTCGCCATGGACTTTTGTGTAACAGCCAGTTTTTTAAGCGCAGCCTGCGTTGTTTCCACTGAGCGATCTTCCATCCAGTTACCTAGGAATACCAATGTGATGATAGTAGCAGCTGTTTCATAAAATAAAAATTCTTCAGCTCTGCCGATGAGTGTACCATACAAGCTATAACCAAAAGCAGCTACTGCGCCTAAAGCGATTAGCACATTCATATTTGGAATCCCCTTCAACAAACTTCTGATCGCACTTCTGCCGAAGAAATCCATTCCAACAATAAAAACAGGAATAGTCAATCCCAGTTGTACATAAGGGTTCATTAAGAAATGAATATGTACACCCGGAATCATGTGTAACATCAATGGTGCTGTGAAGACAAAGCAGAACCAAAAACGTTGTAAATGATTTGAGAACAAACGTTTGGGTTGTTTTGCAGGATCATTGCTACCATCATTTTTTACAGTATATCCGAGTCCATTGATGCCTTTGGCTATTTCTTTAGGGGAGCTGTTTTCAGGTAACTCAAAACTTACATCTCCACCGATGAAATTCACTTTTACATTCTGCATACCTTGTGATTGCAGGTATTTGTTTACCGTTAATGCACAGTTGGTACAGGTCATACCTTCCACTTTCCAATTCACTTTTTCCATATTCATTTTTCTGGCGTTGAAGATTACAAATACAAATTTACCAATTACCGAAGGCCTGCTCTTTCGATTTGAGAAGAATATTTCTACATCATGGTTGCAAGAAAAGTGAAAAGTCAAAAGTGAAAGGTCAAAAGAAGGAATTGATAGGGTATTTCAAATTTTCCTTTCACCTTTCACCTTTCACTTTTCATCCCTGTTCTCTTTACCTTTGCCCCATGGATGCAATTTTTGGGTTGGAACAGATAGGGCAGGTGGCTAAAGCTGTGTGGGCTTCGGGGAAGAAGCATAAAGTTTGGGCTTTTCATGCAGAAATGGGTACAGGGAAAACAACGTTTATTCATGCATTATGTGAAAATTTGGGTGTAACAGATGCAATCGGTAGTCCAACATTTGCTATCGTTAATCAATATGAGGGTAAAGAAGTAGGAACATTATTACACATGGATTGGTATCGATTGAAAGATGAGGAAGAGGCGATTGAAGCGGGTATAGAGGATCACCTGAATAGTGGCGATTATTGTTTTATTGAATGGCCGGAAAAAGCAAAAGAGCTATTGCCTGACGATACCTTTCATGTCTACTTAGAAATACTCGATCCGTCTACCAGACGTTTATACACAGATGCAACAGCTGTCTGATTGTGCATGGAATGTACTAACTTTAAAAACTGAACATTAGAGATACGGTTAATTAATAAGATCCATTTTCCATCCAACTTATAACCTCACATGGCTACCAGTAAACCTTCTATCAGCACTTCATTTGCTTATGAAACATTGGAAGAGACCCTTGATATCAAACCCCAGGGTGCAAAGTTGCATATTGGTATTCCGAAGGAGACTGCTTTTCAAGAAAACAGAATTGCACTCACCCCGGATGCTGTAGGGGTATTGGTTTCGAATGGACATCAGGTAGTAGTAGAACATGGAGCGGGAGAAGGGAGTCATTATTCTGATCGTGATTACTCTGAAATGGGAGCTACGATTGTTTATGAACGTGCCGAGATTTTTAAATGTCCGATACTCGTTAAAAGTGCTCCCCCTGTTGCAGAGGATATGCCTTTGTTGCAAATGAATCAAACCATTATTTCTCCGATACATCTTTCCGCTTTAAGAAAGGAGTACATAGAAAAGATGATGGAAAAGAAAATCACAGCATTGAGTTTCGAAAATTTCAAAGATGCCAGTGGTACTTATCCGATCGTGAGAAGTATGAGTGAGATCGCCGGTAGTGCGGTGATGCTGATCGCCGGACAATACCTCAGTAGTTTTAATAAAGGCAAGGGTGTCTTGTTGGGAGGTATCAGTGGTATTCCACCTACTAAAGTGGTGATCGTTGGTGCAGGTATTGTAGGTGAATTTGCTACAAGAAATGCACTGGCATTGGGTGCTTCTGTGAAAGTGTTTGATAATAATGTATATCGATTAAAACAACTACAGAACAATCTCGGACAAAGAATATGGACCAGCGTATTAGAGCCTCGTATTCTTTCTAAACAATTAAAAACCTGCGAGGTAGCTGTAGGTGCGTTGAGTAATGAATTTGGAAGAGCGCCGGTTGTCGTAACCGAAGAAATGGTGGCAGCTATGCGTCCGGGGAGTATCATCATTGATGTAGCAATTGATCGTGGAGGTTGTTTTGAGACCAGTGAATTAACAAGCCACCAGCATCCCACATTTGTGAAACATGATGTGATCCACTATTGTGTACCCAATATTCCCAGTGGTTTTGCCAGAACGGCAAGTCAGGCGATCAGTAATGTACTCATGCCATTGATCCTGGAAGTGAGTGATGAAGGTGGACTGGAAGAAATGGTTTGGCACAATTTCAATCTCAGAGAAGGGATCTATATGTTCAAAGGCGCATTGACTGATTTTTATATCAGTCAGAAATTCGATTTGAAATTTACAGATCTCAACTTATTGATCGCAAGTCGCCGTTAATGCTATTGTTTTTTTGGAAGATGAGCAATGACCTCAATCTCTAGTCTGGCATCGGGCATGTACAAACGACTGATCTGAACCCAAGTAGCAGCAGGATAGTCTCCCTTATACATTTCTTTTCTGGCTTCATTGTGCGTTTTCATTGCTTCGATGTCGGTAGTGTACAGATTTTCCTTTACTACATTTTGTAATGTGGCACCAAATGCAGCCAGACTTCTTTCTATGGTTTGATACAACCTTTTGATAGATGCTGGGGTGATATCACGGGCAACTGTTCCAGATACATAAATCACATTATCTACTTTCACAGCTTGTGCATACCCAGCACTGGTATCCTGTTCTGCACCAAAATGAAATTTCTTTTTTTCAATGGTATTATTTGTTTGAGCGCTCGCAGTGATTCCTGCCAGAAGCAGCATTGCCATCAATATTGATTTCATACGATTTGTTTTCTGTGAAAGTAGTCACATACTGTATTCATGATAGGTAAAATGGTATGAAATGCAATGGTGAATGTTGGATGGTAATTATGTAAATCCAATCATTTCCTATTGTCGAAAAAATAAAAATCAAGAACGCAATAACTAAGCAGGGAAACTGATCTTGCCCATACTAACAGCAGGGATACCATTTCTACCTGCACCCAAAGCTACTTGTCCACCCGCTACTGCTTCATTAGCTAAAATTGCAAAAAGCACTGCTTCTTTGGCGTCAGGATTTACTTCCAACTCTTGGGTGTCTTTGAAAATAATTCCGGGTAATTGTTCATGGATATGTTGCATGAGTAGTGGATTGTGCATGCCGCCGCCACTGGTGTATACAACAAAGTCTTTTTTGTTGGTCATACAACGATGCAATGCATCAACAATCATATCAGCTGAGAATCTATTCAATGTTGCCATGATATCACCATGAGAAAGATTAGAGCAATGGGCTTTTTGCATGGCGCTATGGAGATAATCCAAATTAAATAATTCAGGTCCGATGGTTTTAGGGAAATCATTGGTGAAAAACTCGTTGTCCTTTAATGCCTCTAACAAAGCTGAATGTATTTTTCCTTGTTTGGCAACGGTTGCATTTTCATCAAAATATTTTCCGGGGAAATGTGCTTGGATATATGCATCCATCAATGTGTTTCCTGTTCCTACATCGGTACTGAATACTTCTGCTACTTCTAAGCCTGAAGGTAGGTAAGTGAAGTTGGCAATACCTCCTATATTCAGCATGATACGATTTTCTTTGCGACTACTAAAAATGAGGTAGTCACCGTACACAGCCAACGGAGCGCCTTCACCACCGGCCGCAACATGCTTTTGTCTGAAATCGCTGAGTGTAATGATCCCTGTTTTGACTGCAATATGATCTCCATCGCCTATCTGTAAAGTTGCATTCTCAAATTCATCATCCGGATGTAACAATTTGGGGGCATGATAGATTGTTTGTCCATGACTGGCAATCAGATCAACTGAAGAAGGATCTGTATTCCATTTTTTCAGACAATTCAAAATAATGGACGCGTGTTTAGTACCTACCCATGCGTTGAGTAAGCAAACCTTTTCCAGATCAACATTTCGTTTTGAAAATACAGACTTGATATGCTCTTTAAATGACTGGTCGTACACTATCGTCTCAAATGCAACTAATTGCACGTTTGTTTGGGTTCCTTGTCCCGATATGCGGCATAATGCCACATCTAGTCCATCTACAGAAGTGCCACTCATTAAGCCAATGATCACTCTTTCAGACTTGTTGGCGATGCTATATAATGCTGAAATGTTCGGATTCATGCCTTTAAATTAGACTTAAAAACGCATCATTGTGCATATTCTTGCAAAAAATATTTGGAAATACGCAGTTTCCCGCATTAATTTTAGGAGACTTATTATTGCTGCTATGCTGAAAACTGAAAGACAGGCCTATATTCTACGCCAAATAGATTTGCATAATCGTATACTCTCCTCTGACCTCAGCAGTGAAATCAATGTATCAGAAGACACGATCCGCAGGGATCTGAACGAATTGGCAGAAATGGATAAGATCATCAAAGTTCATGGTGGTGCATTATCTAAATCTTTTCATAGTTCCTTTTTAAAATCTGATGTCTACAAGGCAGATAGTAAAAGAGTAATTGCGAGTAAGGCTGTTTCACTGATCAGAAATAACATGTTCATTCTCACAACAGGTGGAACAACGGTCATTGAAATGGCGCGCTTATTACCTTCTGATTTGACTGCTACATTTTTTACCGGCAGTATTCCTGCTGCACATGAGTATGCACAGCATCCGAATATAGAAGTGATTTTTTTGGGAGATAAAATTTCTAAGAGCTCGCAGATAGCGGTGGGTGGAGAAGCCATTTCCAAAATCGCAGGTATCAAGGCGGATCTCTGCATCATGGGAATCAATGCCATTGATGAAACAGGTATCACCGATAACGATTGGGAAGTGATTCAAGTAAAAAAAGCTATGATACAAGCGGCTGAAAAAACAGTGATATTATCCATTTCAGAAAAACTCAATACGCATCAAAGACTTACCATCTGTGGATTAAATGAAATCGATACCATTATTACAGAACTCGATCCATCGAATGCTGTATTTGAACCTTATAAGAAACAAGGCATTACTATTTTGTAATTATCTATAAACGCTGAAATATGAAAATGAAACCGCTCCTTAAGCCGGTCTTACTAAAAACAGCTTTCTTGCTGCTGTTAACAAGTATGATCACGGCTGCGGGTATTGCGCAAGTGCGCGTATCCGGTAAAGTAACTGCTAAAGGCGGGGCTGCTGTGGAAGCTGCTTCTGTATTCATCAGGGAAAACAATGTAGGTGCTGCTACAGACAACACCGGTACATTTAGTTTCTCTGCTTCTTTAAAACCAGGTAGCTATACGCTGGTATTCTCCGGCACGGGCTACAAAACACAACAAGCTTCTCTCACTGTAACAGCTGGTAACAACAGTTACACATTGAATGCTGAATTAGCAGAAGATGTTTCTAAACTTGACGAAGTGATCGTGACCGGTAACTCACAAGGTACTACTCGTCGTCAGTTGGGTAGCTATATCAGTTCAGTGAGTGCTGAAGACCTGAACAAAGGAGCTACAGGAAATGTACTCGCTGCATTACAAGGTAAGACTGCCGGTGCTCAGATCTCGCAAAACTCCGGTGACCCTGCGGGTGGTATTTCTGTACGCTTGCGTGGTATCAGTTCTATCTCTTCTTCATCAGAACCTTTATACATTATTGATGGAGTGATCGTGAACAATGCTACGAATCGTGTTACAAATACTTCCGGTAACTATGATGGTGGAAACTTTGTAGGAAGTATTGGTCAAAGCAGATTGGTGGACATCAATCCAAATGATATCGAAAGAATTGAAGTACTGAATGGTGCTGCTGCTGCTGCTATCTACGGTAGCCGTGCCAATGCTGGTGTTGTTCAGATCTTTACTAAGAAAGGTAAAAGTGGAGCACCCTCTGTAAGTTTCTCTACTAGCTTTACAACCAGTGCTCTTCGTAAAAAATTAGATGTGAACCAAGCGCCTACCAAATTTGGTGGTCCAACGGATGGTCCGGGTGCATTGACACAGGATATTCTTTCTCCTGCCGTTACTACTACAACTCCTGTAACTCGTTATGATTACCAGGATTATATTTTCCGCAATGCAAATGGAACTGATAACAATATCTCGATCAGTGGTGGTACTGATAAAACGAAATATTATATTTCCGGCTCTTATTTCTATAACCAAGGTATTGTTAGAAATACAGATTTTCAACGTTATAGCTTCCGTAGTAATATTGATCAGGTACTCAATAAATGGGCAAGCTTTAACTTGGGATTGAACTATATCAACAGTACAGCCAATGAAAAGCCAGATGGTAACTCTTTCTTCTCACCCATGAACTCTGTTACCATCATTGGTAATTTCCATGACATCTGGACAAGAGATGCATTGGGAAATATCCGTGCTGTAGGTGAGCGTGGTCGTGCGAATCCGGTATCTGTGATTGAAGATATCAAGCAACGTCAAACAACTAACCGTCTGATTGCGAACTTGGGATTGAAATTGCGTCCGATTACCGGATTAACAGTTGACTATACCATGGGTATTGATAATTATGCGCAGAATGGTAATACCTATATTCCTCCATTCGCTTATAATGTTAGTACTGCATTCTTTGGTGGTGGCCCGGCATTGGATCCTACACAAAACGGTTATTCAAGTGCTGCGAATAATAACTTTTTCGCCATCAACCATGATGTGAATGCAACCTATTCAAGAAATATCACAAATAATATCAACTCTGTTACACAGGTTGGATTTTCTCAGCAGTATGAGAAAAATAATTTCTCTTTATTGCAAGGAAGAGGTCTGGCTCCATTCGTACAAACCGTTAATGGTGCCAGTACCAGATTGGATCCAGTTGATGAAAGAAGTGAGTTGTCTATTTCAGGTGCTTACGTTCAGCAGAACTTCAAATACCGCAACCAGTTCTTCGTAACGGGTGCTATTCGTGTGGATGGTTCTTCTGTATTCGGAAAAAATCAACGTAACCAGACTTACTATAAAGCCAGTGGTAGCTATGTAATATCAGGTGCTGACTTCTGGGCTAATTCCGCTATTTCAAAATGGTGGGATCTTTTTAAAGTACGTTTGGCATACGGTGAGAGTGGAAACTTAACAGGTATCGGAGCATACTCTAGATTCAACACATATAGTTCTTCATCGTACTTGGGAAGAACTGCTTTGAACTCAAGTGGTACTTTGGCTAATGAAAATGTAAAACCTGAAAGACAACAAGAAACTGAATTAGGTTTTGATCTTGCTTTCTTAAATAACCGAGTTGGGTTAACGGTAAACATTTACAATAAGAAAGTAACAGATCTCTTGATCAATCGATTCATCGCTCCAACATCCGGCTTTAGCAGCTTGCTGGATAATTTCGGATCATTGGAGAATAAAGGTTTTGAAATTGTATTGACTGGTAATCCGATTGCCAAGAAAGATTTCAACTGGAACATCACAGGTATTTTCAACCGCAACAGAAACAAAGCTGTTCGTATCGGACAAGCATTAACATTGTTGAGTACTAATGCTGGCGCACCTGTAGCTATTATTGAAGGACAGCCGGTAGGTGTTTTCTACGGAACTTTCTTTGCACGCAATGCTGATGGAAGTGAAGTGAAAAATGCGAGTGGAATTCCTCAACAAGAAAGAGGAGTACAAAATAGCACCTTAGTATTTACTCCCGGAAGAACGGGAGGTTTACCCAGTGGTGCAGTATTACGTAGAGTGATTGGTGATCCTAACCCTGATTACACAACCAGTCTCGTGAATGAATTTACATACAAGAGATTGAGCTTACGTGTACAAATTGACGCAGTACAAGGAGTTGATGTATTCAATGCTGATTTCCGTACACGTCAGGGTGTGGGTAATGGTAAAGTGGCTGAGCAAGAGCATCGTGGACAATTGCCACGTGGATATATCAGTAGTATTTATGCGATCGAAGAATGGAGAATTGATGATGGTAGCTATACCAAATTGCGTGAATTATCACTCAGCTATAATTTCGGAAAAGTAAAAGGATTCAGTGATCTGAGTATCAATTTCAGTGGACGTAACCTGATTAGTTGGGATAACTACAAAGGATATGATCCTGAAGTAAATGCGGGTGGACAAAGCACCATTCTGCGTGGAATTGATTTTGGTGCAGTGCCTATCCCAAGAACTTTCAGTTTTGGTATTCAGGCTAAATTTTAATCCTCAAAAATTACTTGTATGAAAAAGAGTATTCAAACATCATTATATACAGGTCTGGCAGCACTGCTTCTAACAACGGCAGGTTGTAAAAAAGACTTTAGTAATCCGAATGCCGCTACTTCGGATCAGGTTTTTAGTTCGGCAAAAGGTTTAGCAGGTACAGTTGTTGGTTTGCAAAGAACCTATGCTTCCAATGTTGCATATGGAATGTCTGATGCAACCGGACTTATTACCAATGAAACCATTTTGATGAACCCTGGTAACGTTTCAGAATTTCAATTCAGTACCGGTGGTGCAGCAGTAGATGGTACCAATGCATTATTAGGAAACGTATGGAGTTCTGCGAATAAAGTCATCTTTGATGCGAATAACGTGATCAACGCAGCAGCAAGCTTGACCGATAAAGGTTATGCTAGCGGACTGATTGGTTATGCCAGTATTTATAAAGCACTTTCATTAGGCGCATTATCAAGCTACTGGGAAAAAGTACCTGATACTGTTGGAACAGCTACCACAACATTCTCTGACAGAAATGTAGGTTTTGCCAGAGCTATTGCTGCGATTGATAAAGCATTAGCTGCCATCAGTGCCAATGCGATTTCTGCTTCTTTTGCAGCAGATGTACCGGTGGGTGTTGATATCGTCAATACATTGAATGCACTCAAAGCGCGTTATTCATTGTTTGCCGGAAACTATGCAGCGGCTTTACAAGCAGCCAATGCTGTAGACCTAACCAAACGTTCTACCATGAATTTTGAAGCGGCCAATCCAAATCCGATCTTCAATTTCGTAACTTCTACCAATAATGTATACCAGCCTGTTGATTCAACATTGGGCTTGCCTGCAGCGATCGCACCGGATCTTGCTGATAAACGTATTCCATTTTATACAGTGATCAATGCAACCATTAATCCTCGTTTCAGATTGAATGGTTTCTGGAATACGCCTACAACAGCTATTCCTCTGTATTTTCCGGGTGAAATCATGCTGATCAAAGCGGAGTGTTATGCACGTCAGGCTACACCTGATTTAGTGAATGGGAATATAGAGTTAAACAGGGTAGTAACAAAAAGAGCTGTTAATGATGTATTAGGTATCGGTGCAGACCTTGCACCTGTAGCACCTGCTACTGTTAACGATTTACTGACACAGATTTATCGCAATCGTTGTATCGAGTTATACCTGTCTGGCATGAAGCTAGAAGATATGCGTCGATTCGGTAGACCTACTGCTGAAAGAAAGAGGAACTTCTTCCCTTATCCTTTCCGTGAGCGTGACAGTAATCCCAATACTCCCGCAGATCCTGCTTTCTAGAGTATAGTAATCAATATTTCCAGCCCCGGCAATTATGTCGGGGCTTTTTGTTGGTGGTAAGTTGATGTGGGTCATTGATTGTCATTTATTTACCTATCTTACAAGTCATATAAAAGCCGATATCACATGATCCGTTCATTGCCTCTCAGACTGTATTCCGGTTTAGGCATTGCAGTTTTACTCGTATTTCTGGTAGGTTTCATTACCATCGACTCTCTTGAAAAACAAGCCAAAGAAGCTGATCAGGTACGTCATATCCATCAGGCTATTTCTTATGTAAGAGATATCCGTTTTTCTGTGATGCAGATTAGAGGAGGTAGAAGGGCTTATTGGGTAACCAATGATCCGAAGGATATGGATGCTTATGAAAAGGGAATCACTTTTATTCCCAATCGAATGATGGATTTACGGGAATTTGTCAAAGACAATGCATCGCAGGTTGCTAATGTAATAAAACTAGACTCGTTGATCACCGATCTATTACGTTATTGGAGAACTGATGGAGTGATTTCTTCTAATATGCCTACTGAAACTTTTAAGAAAATAATTCTTGAAGAGGAAAAACGATTGAATAAAATATATCAGCAAATTGAAAAGGTAAAAATTCAAGAAGAAGATTTATTAGCAAAAAGAGAAGCGGTAGTACTTTCTTATAACGAAAGAACCAAGCTCATTCTATATATTGGAATCAGTGTATTGATGATTGTAGTACTGTTACTGATTAATGCAGTGATCCAAACATTGAAAAGTCGGTATAAAGCCGGTTTGAAATTACAAGCTACACTCGAGCAAACCGAGAAAGCTAGTATTCTGGCGCAAGAAAAGAACTGGGTTTTAGAAGGCATGAGTTATATCAATAACCGTTTACAGGTAGTGGATAGTTCAGGAGAGCTCGCGCATCGGATCATTACAGCCATGGTCCAATACCTGGAAGTACCTGCAGGTGTCATATATTTTGTAGATCCTAAAACAGAGCAATTAGTGACTGTTGCCTCAGTAGCAGTAAGCTCTTCTTCAAAAAAGTCTTTTGTGATTGGTGAAGGAGTGGTCGGTAATGCTGCTTTATCTAAAACTGTCAGTATCATTAAAAATATTCCGCCTGATTACTGGAAAGTAGATTCTTCATTAGGACAAGTAAGTGGTAATGGAGAGATCGCTTGTTTGCCATTATGGATGAATGAAGAATTGAAAGGACTAATTGAGCTCTCCTGAACTACGCAGTTTACAGAGCTTCAGATCTCTTTATTGAAGAGTATTTCTGATATTCTTTCTGCAGCTATTAATTCTTATCAGTCTAGAGATAGAATCAATCAGCTATTGGATGAATTGCAAGAACAGAAAGAAGCATTACTCGAACAACAGGAAGAACTTCGTCAAACCAATGATGAGCTTAGCAGACAAGCGGAAGAGTTGCAGGCTTCTGAGGAAGAATTGAAAACTCAAGAAGAGGAATTGAAGCAGATCAACGTAGAATTAAAAGAAAGAAATGAAGCCATTGAAAATGCCAGACAGGCACTCACATTGAAAGCTAAGGAGCTGGAAATGACGAGTAGATATAAGTCTGAATTTTTAGCAAATATGTCGCATGAACTGAGAACGCCATTGAATAGTGTTTTGATACTTGCGAAATTATTAGCAGATAATAACACTGAAAATCTAAATGCGAAGCAGATTGAATATGCAAATATCATTTATAAATCTGGTAATGACTTATTACAGTTGATCAATGATATACTGGATCTATCAAAAATTGAATCTGGTAAAATAGATCTGATTATAGAGGATGTACCTATTGAATCATTGGTTACCGATATCAGGCAATTATTCTCTGTGGTGGCTACAGAAAAAAATATTGACTTGCGGATAGAGCAGCAAAAAGATATTCCGGCTCAAATTCATACTGATAAACAACGGTTATTTCAGGTTATCAAAAATCTGCTTTCCAATGCATTCAAGTTTACACCAGGTGGCGGGAAGATCACTGTTGATTTCCGTTCTGCTCCCGGTAGAACAGCTGAAATGTCGATCAGCGTTATAGATACAGGTATCGGTATTGCGCCGGATAAGCAGAAAATTATTTTTGAAGCATTTCAGCAAGCAGATGGCTCTACCAGCCGAAAATATGGCGGTACAGGTCTTGGGCTTTCTATCAGCAGGGAACTGATTCGGTTGCTAGGCGGTACCATAGAAGTAAAAAGTGAGGTGAATAAAGGAAGTGAGTTTACTATTTATATCCCTTACCAATATGTGCCAATAGCACAAGCGCATAAAGAATTTGCTGAATTAACTGCACTCTCAGGTGAGAGTGAAGCTATCACTATTCTACCATTTGAAAATATCAGGGAGCAGAAAAAAGTTCCGGATGACAGACACCAAATTCAAGCCGGTGAAAAATTTATGCTTATTATTGAAGATGATGTAAATTTTGCAACGATCATTCGTGACTATGCAAGACATAAGGGATACAAAGTAGTAATAGCTTTGGAAGGTGATGAAGGACTCTATTATGCAAGAAGATTCAAGCCTAATGCCATCATCTTAGATATTCAATTACCTGTAATGGACGGATGGGCAATTCTTAAGCAGATCAGGGCTGATGAATCTATCAAAAATACCCCTGTACATATCATTTCTGCAATTGATGATAATAGGTTTAAACAAGAAGATGTGATGGCTTATTTGAAAAAGCCAATCGATGCTGCCTCGCTTGAAAAAGCTTTTCAAATGTTAGGTACACATATTCGGAAAAGCTTAAAACAAATATTGATTGTTTCTGCAGTTCATTTTGAAGAACAAGATTTACATCAATTGGCAAGTGAAAAAGAATATAAGTTACACTTTGAACAGGTATTAGACGTTGATGCCGCTCAAAAAAACATCAACGAACTTACTTATGACTGTATTATTATCCATATCGGCGGAGCAATTCAGTTGAAGGAAGCAAAGCAAATCAGCCAGTTTATAACTGATCAAAAAATTCCTATCATCATTCATCTGGATGATGACATCAATCAGGCAGATGAAATGGAGTATCGGAAAATTTCCGGGATCATTATTCGGAGTGCAGTAAATGCAAATACTCGATTATTGGATGAGCTGGAATTATTCTTGCATAAAATGAAACAATCAGATAAGAAAATGGAAACAGGAACACCTGTTGTGCCATTGAATGATCAGAGTCTACTGAATAAAACCGTATTGGTAGTTGATGATGATATGCGTAATGTATTTGCTTTGAGTGCTGTGTTGGAGTCTAATAAAATGCAAGTGTTAACAGCAAGTGATGGAAAGGAAGCTCTGGAGCAGTTGAAAAAAAATCCGAATACAGATATCGTACTAATGGATATCATGATGCCGGAAATGGATGGATACGAAGCCATGCAAAGAATTCGAAGGGATTTAAAAATGGTGGAACTGCCGATCATAGCGCTTACTGCAAAAGCTATGGCAGGCGATAGAGAAAAATGTATCGCAGCAGGTGCTTCGGATTATATTACCAAGCCTGTTGATATGCAAAAATTATTATCACTCATGCGAGTGTGGCTAACCTGATGATCGACAGTGAATATGAATAATGTGATCAGACTAAATCCTAAACCGGAACTCAATTCTCAGGCTTTTGAGCAATTGCTTCATTTATTGCTTCATGTATATGGCTATGATTTTTCGGGCTACTCGAAAGCTTCATTACTGCGGCGCATTTATAAATTCATGGATACGCATGAAGTAAATGATGGGCAACAACTCATACAAATTTTAGCTGGGGATGTATCTATTTTTCGATCATTTCTTGAAACCATTACGGTAAACGTAACAGAGATGTTCAGGGATCCGGGCTTTTATAAATCGATTCGTGAAAAGGTATTACCTGTACTTGCTACTTATCCGCAGATCAATATATGGCATGCAGGTTGTTCAACAGGTGAAGAAGTGTTTTCTTTATGTATTTTATTGCATGAAGCAGGTTTATTACATCGAACCCGGATTTATGCAACGGATATTAATAGTTCCTATCTTGAAAAAGCGCGAACAGGTGTATTGCCAATGGCACACATGCGTGAATACACCCTTAATTATCATCAATCAGGATGTACAGGTGATTTCTCGGATTATTACACAGCTTTATATGATCATGTATTGATTCATAAGGAAATCAGAGATCGAGTGGTATTTCTTCAGCATAATTTGGTCACTGATCGTTCTTTTAATGAGTTTCAACTGATCCTTTGTCGAAATGTAATGATCTATTTCAATAAGCAATTGCAGAATAAGGTATTGAAGTTATTTCATGAGAGCTTATCATCATTAGGTTTTATTGGATTGGGTATGAAAGAGAGTCTGTTATTTTCTGAATATAGATCTAAGTATACAGTTGTTGATGGCAGTGTAAAAATTTTCAGAAAAAAAAGCTAAATGATGTCATTGCCTAAATATGATATGATTGTCATTGGTGGTTCAGCGGGAAGTATTCCTGTTTGTATTTCTCTGCTGAAAGCATTATCTCATAATAAAGATATTCCGGTAGTTTTAGTGATTCATCGTATGCGTAATGTGGTAAGTCAACTTGATAAGCTATTGACACGTGAAGTAGGTTCTGTAAAAATTACTGAACCTGAGGATAAACAGGCTATCAGTAAAGGGAAAATATATCTAGCTCCACAGAATTATCATTTGCTTTTTGAAGAAGATAATACTTTCTGTTTGGATTATTCTGATCCGGTTCATTATAGTCGACCTTCGATTGATGTGAGTTTTGAAAGTGCAGGGCGTACCTATGGTAATAGAGTACTAGCCATTTTATTGAGTGGAGCTAATGCTGATGGCGCTGATGGAATATCTTATCTATCAGATATCGGAGCAGTATGTGTTGTACAGGATCCTGATTCAGCACAATATCCAACTATGCCTTCTTCTGCAATCGCATTAGCAAAAAATATTCGTGTTATGAATGAAGAAGAGATGATTGTTTTCTTACAAGAATTATAATTAAATTGCTAGTACACATGAATATCCCCCCTATACAACAACATGACTTTACCATACTACTTGTAGATGACAGACCAGAAAATCTGTTGTCATTGGAGGAGATATTGGTGAAACCAGGTCGGCAATTTATTAAAGCCAATTCCGGTAATGAGGCATTAAAGCAAGTGTTAAAACATGATCATATCGGATTGATTATGCTGGATGTACAGATGCCTGAAATGGACGGGTTTGAAGTAGCACGAATCCTGAAGTCCAACCCGCGTACTAAAGACATCTCCATCATTTTTGTAACTGCGTTGAGTCGCGAAGAACAATATGTTTTAAAAGGTTTTGCAGAAGGAGCGGTAGATTATTTACAGAAACCCCTTGATATCAATGTGGTTCGAGCAAAAGTGAATGTGTTTGAGCAACTATATTTCAATCAATACAGGCTGAAAACTGCACTTACAGAATTAGATAGGATTAATAAGCAACTGGAGAAATTTGTTTATATCGTATCTCATGATTTAAAGTCTCCGTTGTCTTCTGTTATTATGATGTTGGAACTGATCAAGAATGATCCTTATATCAAATCCAATGCTGAGATCAATGAAAATGTAGGGATGGTGTACCAGGCTTCAGGCAGGCTTTCAGAAATGATTATGGCTTTATTGGAGTATTCAACCACCAGCTTATCACAACAAACGGTGGAAGAAGTAAATGCACATTTGATGGTGGAAGAATTAGCAGCTCTGTTATTTCCTCCTAAACATATTCATATCCAAATACTTCAAACATTGCCAAAATTCAGAACGCGAAGAGTGAAATTAGAGCAGGTGTTTCAGAATTTAATAAGTAATGCCATCAAATACAATGATAAAGTCAAGGGTTTGATTGAGATCGGTTATTCAGACAGAGATACGCACTACGAATTTTTTGTAAAAGATAATGGTCCGGGTATTGCTGAAGAAGATCGTTCAAGAATATTTCGATTATTTGAAGTCACAGATAATACATCTACCCGTGATAGCAGTACAGGTATTGGATTGAATCTTCTTAAAATTATTGTAGAAGAACAAGGCGGGAAAATTTGGGTTGAGTCTACAAAAGGGGAGGGTAGTACTTTCTTTTTTCAATGGATGAAATAGCACTTCATTTGTGATCCGGTACATAAATCTTATCTGTACAGAACCTATATTCATTTACATCATTGCTACTTACGATAATGATCTTTTCCTGGGCATACGTATCAATCAAATGATGGTATAAGCTATAACCGTGCTCATCTAAATTCGTGCAAGGTTCATCTAAGAGTAATAAAGGGCAATTGCTAAAAATAGCTTGTGCCAGTTTTATTCTTTGCTTCATACCACTACTGAAGTATCGAATTTGTTTATATGCGGCTTTTTCCAATCCGATGATCTGTAATATTTCTGTGATCGAAATATTATTCAGTAAAGGTTTGAAAGAACTATGAAAATGTAAAAATTCAATTGCGGTCATTTCTTCAATCAGCTCAAGATAAGGAGCGGCAATAGAAAGATATTGGAACACATGATCAGTATCAACTAATTGATCTTGTATCGTCCATTTGATATTACCTTCACTTAGGTTCATACTTCCCGCCAAAACTTGTAGGAGGGTGCTTTTACCACTTCCATTCGGTCCGGTCAGCGCATATTTTTTGCCGAGTTCAAAACGGTAGTTGATAGCACGAAATATCCATTCCCGGTTGAATTTTTTTCCAGCATCCGAGAGTTCGATCAGCATGTATCCTAAAAAATTAATGAATGGAAGAATAGTTGTAGTGGCTTAATCTTCATCACCACCACCTTTTACAAAACGTTTAATAATGCCACGACCACTTTCACGAATAAAGGTAACGATCTCATCTCTTTCATCGCTGGCAGTTAATTCTTCTTCTATGAATTCCAGTGCTTGCGAAGTATTCATCCCTTTGTTGAAAATGATTCTGTAGATGTCTAGAATATGATTGATCTTTTCTAGTTCAAATCCTCTTCTCTTCAATCCCACACTATTAACACCTCCATAGCTTAAAGGATTTCTCACAGCTTTGATATAAGGTGGAACATCTTTACTTACCAAACTACCTCCGGCAATATACGCGTGTTGTCCAATGGTTACAAATTGGTGAACTGCACTCACACCAGCGATCCAAGCCCAATCGCCCATAACAACGTGACCTGCTAATTGTACACTATTACTTAGAATGCAATTATCCCCGATCAAACAGTCGTGTGCTATGTGACTGTAAGCCATGATGAGACAGTTATCACCCACTTTTGTTTTCCATCTGTCTGTGGTTCCACGGTTGATGGTAACGAATTCTCGAATGGTGGTATTATCTCCAATTTCAACAGTTGTTCTCTCACCAGCAAACTTCAGATCTTGAGGTATGGCACCTAATACTGCGCCCGGAAATACACGACAATTTTTTCCAATACGTGTTCCATCCATAATGGTAACGTTACTACCGATCCAAGTGCCATCTCCAATTTGAACATCACCATGAATAACGGTGAATGGGTCAATTTTAACATTGGGTGCAAGCCTTGCATTGGGATCTATATAAGTATATGGATGTGTCATTATTTGCGGATTCGGTTATAGATAATAAAGTGTTGTAGGGATTAAGATCTTTTTACAATTTGAGCAACGAGGTCGGCTTCAGTAGCTACTTTACCTCCAACATATACAGTGCCTCTCATTTCACAGATGCCTCTGCGAATCGGTCCGGTAAATTCCATTTTTAACAGCATGGTGTCACCCGGACGAACCATTTGTTTGAATTTACAGTTGTCGATTTTTAGGAAGTATGTATCATATTGTCCTTCCGGCATAGAGTTGATACATAAAATACCACCGGTTTGTGCCAAAGCTTCAATCTGTAAAACGCCCGGCATTACAGGATTTCCGGGGAAGTGACCAGGGAAGAACCATTCATTGAAAGTAACATTCTTTACCCCAACAATATAAGTGTCGGTTAGTTCTATGATTTTGTCAACAAGCAAGAATGGATGACGATGTGGTAATGTCTTTTCAATTTTCTCAAGCGGAAAAACCGGAGGCATGGTGGGATCATATACCGGAACATCCTTCACATGCTTGTTCTTCTTGATATATTGCTTGATCTTCTTCGCGAATTCTACGTTGCTGCTATGTCCGGGACGATTAGCAATGATTCTGGCTTTGATAGGATAACCAATCAATGCTAAATCACCTACTACATCCAATAACTTATGTCGTGCAGGTTCATTTGGGAAACGTAATTCAAGATTATTGAGATAGCCTTCGCTTTTTACTTCGATCTTATCACGCTTAAAGACTTTCGCAAGTCTTTCCATTTCCTCATCTGTCACGGGTTTATCAACTACAACGATGGCATTATTGATATCACCTCCTTTGATAAGATCATTGTCCAATAACATTTCCAGTTCATGCAGAAAACAGAAAGTTCTACATGGAGCGATCTCAGTTCTAAAATCTTTGATAGTTTTTAATCCGGCATGTTGAGTACCCAAAACCGGGCTATTAAAGTCGATCAGCGTTGTGATTTGATAATCGAGTGATGGTAAAGCTACCATCTCCACTCTTTTGGCATCATCGTAATGGTAGATGTTTTCATCCAAACTGTACCATGCTTTTGCTGCTTCCTGTTCAACCACACCCGTTGCAGCGATCAGTTCAATAAAAGGAGCGGAACTTCCATCCATGATGGGAATCTCAGGTCCATTCAATTCAATCAGTACATTATCAACGCCCATACCAACTAAAGCAGCCAATACATGTTCTACAGTGCTCACTTTAGCATCTCCAACCTGTAGTGTGGTCCCTCTACTGGTATCTGTGACCAGATCACAGTCGGCTTTGATGACCGGCTGTGCAGGTAGATCAATGCGTTGAAACTGAATACCAAAACCAGGGTTGGCTGGTTTCAAGGTCATATCTACCAATACTCCGGTATGTAAACCTGTACCGCTAATACTTACGGCACTGTTGAGCGTATGTTGTTTGTCTGGGTTGAAATGATTGTCCATGCTATGCTGTTTTTCCGTTCAGATTATCACATCGGATAACTGGTTCAATCACTGTAGCAGTGATTCTCTCTTAGAAATATAGTGCAAAAATAAGATTTCAGGGTGGTTTAATGGGTTATTATGATGCATTTACCCGTTCAGATATGAGTTGTGCGATCATTTTTTCAAGTTCTTTAACCCTTTTTTCAAGATCCGGCAAATTCCTGAGTTGCGCCTGTGCCCTAAGAAAACGAGTAAAATCATCCGCCGGAGTGCCCGTTAATGTTCGATTAGACTCTTTAATACTTTTTGTGATACCACTTTGACCATTGATCTTACTGCCGTCCGCAATGGTGATATGCCCGGCTATTCCGGTTTGTCCACCGATCATGACCGACTTGCCGATTTTAGTACTACCGCTGACGCCTGTTTGAGCAGCGATCACCGTATTGCAGCCTACTTCTACATTATGTGCAATCTGAACAAGGTTATCCAATTTGGCCCCCATTCTGATAATAGTAGATCCCATTGTTGCCCGATCAATTGTTGTGTTTGCACCGATCTCCACCTCATCTTCAATGATCACATTTCCGATCTGGGGAACTTTTTGGAAGGAGCCATTATTTTGTGGTGCAAAACCAAAACCATCGCTGCCAATTACAGCACCTGCATGAATGATCACACTATTACCAATGACACAATCATGATAGATCTTTACGCCTGCATGGATAATGGTATTATTACCTACTTTAACATTCCTCCCTAATACTACGCCCGGGAATATTTTTACGTTCACACCAATATCAACTCCTTCATCCAGATATGCAAATGCACCTACAAAAACATCTCCTCCCAATTTAGCAGAGCTATGAATATAACTGGGTTGTTGAATGCCTTGTAACTGCATGGTCATCATTTGCTGATACTTGGTGAGTAATGTAGCAAATGCAGTATAAGCATCCGGTACTCTGATCAATGTATTTGCAACAGGTTTTCTTAATGCCAATTGCTGATTAATGATGATTACTGATGCATGGGTAGTATATAAATAATCCTCGTATTTCGGATTCGCTAAAAAAGAAATCTGTCCTTCAACTGCTTCTTCAATTTTACCAAAGGAAGAAACAGTTACCTGGGCATCACCTTCCAGTTGGCCATTGATCAACATGGCGATCTGCGCGGCGGTAAATTGCATATGGTGGAGTTTAGGTTTAGTCCATAGTCCATAGACCATGGTCCATCGACTATGGTCTATGGACTAGAGTTATGTCAATAAACAAATGTAATTTTTTTTGACCGGTGCTGAAAGGTTTTGATGGATCAGGGCATTGTCCACTTGTGATATATCCTTCACGGTTTGATCTCTGAACAAAATATTGATCCTTTCATCTACGGTTCGATACAACGTATTGGTTGCCTCACCCGTAAAGCACAGGTAATGAATGGAAGCAAGTCCAATGCCAAACTTTTCTGAAGCTTCTTTTTCTTTTGCTTTTACAAAAGCATTATCAAATGGCTCAGCTTGAATTCTGGATTTGTACAATTGTCTGTTTAAAAAACGAGAACAGAGTAAAGAAAGAATACGATCCGGATGTTTTGACCATCTCTTCAATGCATGCATGATATCATGATCATCCAATGAACAGAAAAGATCCAGTGTTTCATCATTCATATGACCATCAAATCCTCCCAGAAAAAAATCAATGGCAGATTGTGTTTGTAAAGCACTATCAGTATGTTGATAGATTTCACGTACACGTTCCAATATTTTTACGAGCATTCTCTCAGCAGCAAGCACTGTTTTATGTAAGTATACCTGCCAGTACATCTGTCTTCTGGCTACCAGAAATTTCTCAACACTATAAATGCCTTTCTCTTCAATCATCAGTTGGCCATCATGTACCGTTAACATTTTAAGAATACGATCATAACCAATCACACCTTCACTCACGCCGCAGAAAAAGCTATCGCGACTCAAATAATCCATTCTGTCAACATCTAATTGACCACTGATCAACTGATGCAAAAAAGGTTTATGATACTGATCTGTAAAAATGGCTATGGCCAATGATAACTGTCCACTCAGATCACGATTCATCTTCTCCATGATCTGTAGCGACAATTGCTCATGGTGTACACCTTGAACTACAACTTGCTCCAGGGCATGCGAGAAAGGTCCATGTCCAACATCATGTAAAAGGATGGCTGCTTTTACGGCGATTTCTTCTTCAGGGGTAATATCTATGCCTTTACTTCTTAATTCATTGACTGCATTACCCATCAAATGATAAGCTCCCAATGAGTGATGCAAACGGGTATGTACAGCACCCGGATATACCAACTGAGCCATCGCCATTTGCTTGATGCGACGCAAACGTTGGTAATATGGGTGAGCAATGATATCAAATATCAATGGGTGATTAATGGTGATAAAACCATACACAGGGTCATTGATGATTTTTCTTTTCAGATCAGGCATACCTGTTGGTGATTTGTTAAATCGGTTGTTTAAACAGTTGGCAAAAATACAAAGAGATACCCGATAAGACAGAATGAAATAGATTTACGGTTGGTAAGCCTTATAAACGCAACAACCACACTGCCTATTCTTTACTGTTACACAAACCGTATTTATTTCTTTATTTTAACCGGTAAATGACACCATAATGGTGCATTTCGTGTAATCAGTCAATATTGAATATGCCTTTAGCTAACATTTTATGGGTAGATGATGAGATCGAAAGCCTTCAATCTCAAAAATTATTTCTGGAACAGAAAGGGTATGCAGTAACCACACTTACCAATGGATTTGATGCCATCGAGTTTGTGAAAAATGAACCCGTAGATGTGGTATTGATGGATGAGACAATGCCGGGTATCACCGGTTTAGAAACATTGGTGCGCATTAAAGAAGTGAATAGCGGTATTCCCGTTGTACTGATCACTAAAAATGAAACCGAGAACCTGATGAATGAAGCGATCGGTAGACAGATCAGTGATTATTTGATCAAACCTGTGAATCCCAATCAGGTGTTGTTGAGTTTGAAGAAGATCATTGACAATAAAAGATTAGTAGCTGAAACGACGACCACCGCTTACCAGCAACAGTTTCGAGAGTTATTCATGGCATTGAATGATAATCCGGATTATAACCAATGGATGGAGATCTATAAAAAGTTGGTGTACTGGGAACTGGAAATGGAAAAGAGTGATAGCCCGGAAATGAGAGAAGTATTCCATACGCAAAAGCAGGAGGCCAATACTGAGTTCTTTAAATTCATCAGTAAACACTATGCATCCTGGGTATCGCCTTCTTCTGCAGCATCTCCAATTATGAGTCATCAACTGTTCAAGTTTAAAGTATTACCACATGTTGAAAAGGGAACACCTTTATTTTTTATATTGATTGATAACCTACGCTTTGATCAATGGAAAGCGATACAACCCATTTTTGCGGAAAGTTTTAGAATACTGGAAGAAGAAACATTCTACTCTATTCTTCCCACTGCTACACAGTATTGTCGTAATGCAATTTTTGCGGGATTGATGCCCGTCGATATCGAAAAGCAATTTCCTCAGCTATGGAAAAATGATGAAGAGGAGGGAGGAAAGAATAATGAGGAAGAAACTTTTTTTCGAGCACAATTGAAACGCTTGAGGAAAGAAGATTTGAAAATCAGTTACCATAAAATTCTAAATCATCATGACGGACAACAACTCGTAAATAATATCCATAATCTTTTACAAAATGATCTGAATGTGATCGTTTACAACTTTGTGGATATGCTCAGTCATGCCAGAACAGAAATGGAAGTATTAAAAGAGTTGGCCAGCGATGAAACGAGTTATAGAAGTTTGACAAAAAGCTGGTTTGAACATAGTCCCTTACATCAAGCTTTAAAGAAAATTGCAGACAAATCCATTAAAGTGGTATTGGCAACCGATCATGGAAGTGTACGTGTAAAGACGCCACATAAAGTAATTGGAGATAAGCAAACTACTACCAATCTGAGATATAAACATGGTCGTAATTTGAATTTTGAACCAAGAGATGTATTGGCTTTTAAAGATCCCAAGGAGGCCGGATTGCCGGTACCCAATGTGAATTCCTCTTATATTTTTGCCAAAGAAGATGGGTTTCTTTGTTATCCTAATAACTATAATCATTACGTCAATTATTACCGTAATACATTTCAGCATGGCGGCATCAGTCTGGAAGAGATGATTGTACCGATTATTAAGATGGTGAGTAAATAGGCTGCGAGCCGTGAGCTACGAGCTTCGAGCTTTTGTTTTTTGTATAACATTACTCCCAGTGATAATTTTTATGATACATTCTAATGCTTTAGCTCGAAGCTCGCAGCTAAATGTGAATAACTAATCCCCACCACCCCCTTCCAAACAAGCCCCGAATCTTACATTTGCTGAGTTATTGTTTCAATATTAATGACCGATTAGCAGGATGAAATACACACAAACTACTTTAGACAAACTGGAAGACATACTGGGTGAATCTGAGTATGTGGTGCGATATGAGAGAGGAACTTTTCAAAGCGGATGGTGTCTGTTGGAAGCAAAGCGTATCGTCGTATTGAATAAGTTCTTGAATATTGAAGGAAGGATCAATACCTTGATGGAGATTATACCACAATTACAGATCGATTTTGATAAGCTAACACTTGAGTCGCAGAAACTCTATGAAGAAGTAGTAAAAAAGTCTGCGACAGAAGCTTAATTTTTTGCGGGAAATACGCTCGTAACGTCTGCACATATTTCCATAGATTTGATCTGTGCACATTCCATCTCTTACTATAACATTTTTAGGAACCGGTACCAGTAGTGGTGTGCCTATGATTGGTTGTGATTGCAGTGTATGTGCATCTATCAACCCAAACGATAAACGTTTAAGAAGCAGTGTGCTTATTCAATCTGCACAAACATCTTTGGTAGTAGATACGACACCTGATTTTCGGTATCAAATGCTACGCATCAATAATCGCAGATTGGATGCTGTTGTGTACACACATCCGCATAAAGATCATTTAGCGGGATTGGATGATATCAGGGCTTATAATTATTTCAACAAAAAGCCCATGGATATTTATGCCAATACCTTAACAGAAGAGGCCTTGCGAAGGGATTATTATTATGCGTTTTCTGATACGAGATATCCGGGTGTTCCAGAATTAAATCTAATCACCATCGATCACCAGCCTTTTTTTGTAGGTGATATACCAGTTTTGCCGATTGAAGTATGGCATTATAAGATGCCGGTGTTTGGTTTTAGATTTGGAGATTTTACTTATATCACTGATGCCAATCGGATCGAAGAATCCGAAAAAGAAAAAATACGCGGCTCAAAAATATTGGTATTGAATGCACTTCGAAAAGAAAATCATCTATCACATTTTACATTGGATGAAGCTGTTGCGTTGGCAAAGGAATTGAATATTCCTCAGGTGTATTTTACACATATCAGTCATCAGTTAGGGTTACATGAAACCATCAATCGTGAATTGCCTTCTCATATGCAATTGGCATTTGATGGATTACAACTACAATTATAGAAGAAAGAGAAGGCATACAACTAAATCTATTGTATGCAAAAGAAATCAAGGGCTTTTGATCAGTTCAGTAAAAAAGAACGGATCGGTATACTTGCTTTTACAGTACTTGTTTTACTCTTGTTATCACTGCCTTATTTGATACCGCGTAAAACATTACCTGATCTATCAGTGATGACAGCTGAGGGAAAAAAATGGAAGGGCATGTTGAAAGAAGAGATGGTTGTACGTGCAGATAATGCTGCTACTGTTTCATTATATCCTTTTGATCCAAATACACTTTCTGTTGAGGAGTGGCAAAGATTCGGAGTACCGATCACTGTAGCCAAGCGAATCATCAATTATGTAAGTAAAGGTGGGCAATTCCGCCAAGCAGAGGATCTCCGAAAAATATGGGGGATGTCGGCATCATTGGCGGATCGTTTGATTCCTTATGTTAGAACCAACTATCAACAACCGGTATTCAAAAAAAAGATACACATCATTCAACCCATTGATATCAATACTGCTGATCTGGAAGCATGGAAGTCTTTACCCGGTATTGGGGATGTGTTAGCGGAACGAATCATCAAATACCGAGAAAGATCCGATGGGTTTAGCAGTAAGGAAGAACTGAAATCTGTTTTTGGTTTGAAAGACAGTCTTTTGATACAAATCGAGCCTTACTTACAGATCGATGAATCAAACCTGAAAAAATTGCCCTTGAATCGTGCGTCTGCTTATCAGATCAGTGTAAAAACAGGTGTTTCTATGGAGGTCGCTAAAATGATTGTTAGAAGGCGACAGGAAAACGGCTTGTTTACAGAGATGGATCAGTTACTCGAAATACCCGGATTTAAACCGGAATGGATGAGTCGGTTGAAGGCCCTCTTTTTTATCGAATAAAAAAATGTTAACCCTTAAACCATTTTTGGAGGGAATATCAAAAAGTAGTTCTTTTGCAATGAAAACTAACAAACGGTCGTTTGTTTTCAGAAGGTTGCCTTAGTAACGATTGCTTAGTTAGGCAACCTTCGTCTATTTTAAAAGTATCATATATGCATTTCAAACCTACAGAACTAACAGAACAGGTAGCGCAAACAGCCAGGGATTTTGCACAGCAGTATATTCTTCCGCATGTGATGGAGTGGGATGAAAGTCAGGAGTTTCCGGTAGCGGTATTTAAGGAAATGGGAAAATTAGGATTGATGGGCGTATTGGTACCTGAGCAGTACGGTGGAGCGGGATTGGGATATTTTGAATACAATGCCATCATCCAGGAGATATCAAAAGTGTGCGGCTCTGTAGGATTGAGTTTAGCAGCACACAACTCTTTATGTACGAACCATATTCTTTCTTTTGGAACTGAGGAACAAAAAAAGAAATGGTTACCCAAATTAGCAACTGCGGAATGGATTGGTGCCTGGGGATTGACAGAGCCGAATACAGGCAGTGACGCCGGAAATATGAAAACGGTGGCTGTAAAAGATGGAAACGATTGGATTTTGAATGGAACCAAAAGTTGGATCACACATGGTAAGAGTGGTGATGTAGCGGTTGTAATATGCAGAACGGGAGAGCCTAGAACAAGTGGCAACTCTACCGCCTTTGTGGTGGAACGAGGTACAGCAGGCTTCTCAGCCGGTAAAAAAGAAAACAAACTGGGCATGCGTGCCAGTGAAACCGCCGAAATGATTTTTGAAAATTGTCGCATTTCAGACGCAAATAGATTGGGTGAAGTAGGAGACGGTTTTAGACAAGCGATGAAAATTTTAGATGGAGGTCGAATATCGATTGCTGCTTTATCAGTAGGCATTGCTAAAGGTGCGTATGAAGCGGCTACTAAATATTCTAAAGAACGCTATCAGTTTGATCAGCCCATCTGTAATTTTCAAGGTATTAGTTTCAAACTGGCTGATATGGCCACTGAGATCATGGCTTCGGACTTGCTGATCTGGCAAGCCTGTGATCTTAAGAATCGCGGACAAAAAGTAACCAAGGAAGGGGCGATGGCCAAGTATTATGCCAGTGAAGTAGCTGTAAAAACGGCTACCGAAGCCATTCAGATTTTCGGGGGATATGGCTATACAAAAGATTTTCCTGTAGAAAAGTACTATCGTGACGCAAAATTGTGTACTATTGGAGAAGGAACTTCAGAGATCCAGAAACTGGTGATCTCAAGAGAGGTTCTGAATGGATAGTCTCTTTTCGATTGCTTGCTTATATCTAAAGCCCCGTTAACAGCGGGGCTTTTGTTTTGTATGATTTGAATATTGAAATATGATCGATGAATATTTCTAGATCAATTCAATCCCTTGATCATTTTCTCCAGCGCATCAATATGTGCTTTGAATGCTTTCTCTCCTGCTTTTGTAATTGCATAAGTGGTGTTGGTCTTTCTTCCGATAAAACCTTTTTTTACAAGGATGTAACCGTTTTCTTCCAATGTTTTCAAATGACTGGCAAGGTTTCCATCTGTGACTTGAATCAGTTCTTTCAAATCATTGAAGTTGACCTCGTCATTGACCATAACGGCGCTCATGATACCGAGTCGCACACGACTATCAAAAACTTTATTTAATTGCTCGATCGGGTTTTTCATGCTCTTTCATATTTCCACCACATCAGTGCACCATAAATGATATGCAGCAATCCAAATCCGATTCCCCAAGCAATAATACCATACTGTAAAAATTGAAGCGTCAATAACCCTAATACTAATTCACTGATACCTAGCCAACGAATTTCAGAAATGGTGTATTTACTTCCGCTCAATAAAGCTAAACCATAAAAGATCAGACAAGTAGGAGCGATCAGTCCGGTTAAATTCCAGTTCATCAAATACACAACCAGTACTGCACCTGCAATAAAAGGGATGGCTGTATGAATGACTAGTCTTCGAACGGTACTATTCCAAAGAGATGAATATGTTTTTTTAGTTCTAAACCAGGTAAAGACAATTGCAAAAATGAAGGAACTGATGAAGCAGGTAATACCGGTCAATAAAAGACGTGATTTTTGTTCACTATTTAGAATGAGTAAAACAGGATTTGATGTTTCGATACTACTACCCATTGAGACATTCCAGATGGGCCACACATAACTAATAGCACCCAACGCACAAAGTCCGGCAGCAATGCCACTCAGTCCACTTAAACTGATGAATCGACTGCTTCGATCCATGATCTGTTTGATATCCTGAAGTGTATCCAGATGTTTTTGTTCCTCATTCATAAAAGCACTTTGAGGTTAAAAGTAAACAGATCAGAACAAATTTTGCTGTTTTTCTACCAGCTATGATTAATGAGCCATATCTGAGTCACGAGTTTCTTGCTCGGGGATCACAGGTGAGCGGAGTTCAACAGGCTTTACATATTTCTTGCGTAATCGCATATTCAATAACTCAACTATAAATGAAAATGCCATCGCGAAGTATACATAATTTTTGAGGTGCAGTTCATGTGCATTCACACTATCCCATCCTTCTACGATCAATACAAATCCGATCATTACCAAGAATGATAATGCCAGCATTTTTAAAGTAGGGTGTTTATGAATGAAATTGGAAATATTGGTACTGAATAAAAACATGACTATCATGGCAACAATGACAGCCGCTATCATGATTTCAATGTGCTTGGCAGTACCTCCCGCCGTAATGATGCTATCAAAACTAAACACCATATCAATCAACATGATTTGAAACACCGCAGCTGCAAAACCTAATTTCTTTTGACTACCACCATGTAATGCTTCTTCATCACCTTCCAATTTATGATGGATCTCACGAACGGTTTTGTATAATAAGAATAAACCTCCTGCCAACATCACAAGACTTGCCAGATCAAAATCCTTTCCCCATGCACTAAACACGGGTTTCCCTTTCTGCGCTAACAACCAACCCAATCCAAACAATAATATAATACGGGTACTCATCCCCATGATCATCCACAACATTCTGGCACGTGGCTGATGCTTTTTATCCATGCGGTTCATGATGATACTCACAAAAATCACATTATCAATTCCCAACACTACTTCAAGAATAACAAGGATCAAAAAACTGATCAAACTCTCTGATGTTAATAAATGTTCCATAAACGATTTATAAATGCTTACAAATTTGTTTCACTATACTTGGACCTTCATATACAAAACCAGTCCATACTTGCACCAAACTAGCTCCTGCTTTCATTTTTTCTTGGGCATCTGCTCCGGTGAAAATGCCACCACTGGCTATAATTGGTATTTGCTTTCCGGTTTGTTGAGATAGGTATTGCACCACTTCTGTTGATCGCTGTTGTACAGGCTTCCCACTCAATCCTCCGGCACCTATTTTTTCAATGGTTGATGCAGGTGTTTTAAGCTGATCTCTGCTGATGGTTGTATTGGTAGCAACAAGTCCATCTAATTTTATTTCAAAAGCCAGTGCAACAATATCATCCAATTGCTCCTTGGTGAGATCAGGTGCAATTTTTAATAACAACGGTTTTGGATTTGATTTTCCTTGATTACTGTTTTGTAGTTCACTAAAAATTTTCTTCAAAGAATCTTTTTCCTGTAATTCTCTTAGTCCGGGGGTATTAGGTGAACTTACATTCACCACAAAATAATCAACCAGATCATGTAAAGTATTAAAGCAAGTCAGGTAATCTTTCCATGCATCTTCATTGGCAGTTACTTTATTCTTTCCAATATTTCCTCCAACGATGAGCGATGTTTGTTTTTTCTTGTGCATTTCCAATCTGCCAGCTATCGCTTTGGCCCCGTAATTATTAAAACCCATACGATTGATCAATGCCTTATCTGCAGGTAAGCGAAAGAGTCTGGGTTTGTCATTGCCGGGTTGCGGCAGGGGTGTCACCGTGCCAATCTCTACAAATCCAAAACCCAATGCTTCCAACTCGTTCAAATACAAAGCATTTTTATCAAATCCGGCGCCCAATCCAACCGGGTTTGGAAACTGTAACCCAAAAACCTCCTTCATCAACCCGCTGCCTTTAGGCGAAAATGACCCGGCGATCATTTTTTTCAATGGGTCTACGGAACAAATACTGCGCAAAATATCCATTGAAAAATAGTGTACATCCTCGGGCGGGAAACAAAAAAGTAATTGTCTGATAAGCGGGTAGATCATGATGCTGCGAAGATAAGGGGCATTTGATTTCGGCAGGAAGAAGCAACACAGGTTAAATTTGGTTGCATAAACAACTTTTTTTGAAAAAATCCCTACATTTGGTAGGTAAAATTGAGTTTATGCAGGAAGCTTATATCGTAGCCGGTTATAGAACGGCCGTTGCCAAAAGTAAACGCGGTGGATTCAGATTTTTCCGTCCGGATGATCTGGCTGTTGAAGTTATCAAAGGCTTGATGGCTGCAGTACCGCAATTGGAAGCGAAGCGAGTAGACGATGTGATCGTGGGTAATGCCGTTCCTGAAGCTGAACAAGGATTACAGTTTGGCAGAATTATTTCTGCCCGTGCTTTAGGGATTGATGTGGCCGGCTTTACCATCAATCGCTATTGTGCGAGTGGATTGGAGAGCATTGCGCTTGCTACTGCAAAGATCAGAACCGGTATGGCTGAATGTATCATTGCAGGTGGTACTGAAAGTATGAGTTTGGTTCCAACTGCAGGTTGGAAAACTGTTCCTGCGTATTCTATTGCGAAAGATGAACCAGATTATTATCTAAGCATGGGTTTAACTGCAGAAGCGGTGGCCAAAGAATTTAAAGTGAGTAGAGAAGACCAAGATGCATTCGCTTATCAATCGCATCAGAAAGCGATGAAAGCGATTGAGAATGGATATTTTAAATCAGGAATTTTACCCATTACAGTAGAAGAAACTTATCTGAACGAAAAAGGAAAAAAAGCTGTTCGTTCTTATGTTGTAGATACAGATGAAGGTGTGCGTGCTGATACGAATATTGAAGCACTTGGAAAACTGAAACCTGCTTTTGCCATGGGCGGCAGTGTAACTGCAGGTAACTCATCTCAAACCAGTGACGGTGCTGCATTTGTGATCGTTATGAGTGAGAGAATGGTAGTTGAACTTGGGTTGAAACCAATAGGTCGATTGGTAAACTGTGCTTCTGCCGGTGTACATCCACGGATCATGGGTATTGGTCCGGTTGCCGCGATACCTAAAGTATTGAAGCAGGCAGGTATGAGTCAAAATGATATTGATCTGATTGAACTCAATGAAGCATTTGCATCACAATCACTCGCAGTAATCAGAGAACTCGGTTTAAATCCTGATATCGTGAACATCAATGGAGGAGCGATAGCACTCGGACACCCATTGGGTTGTACCGGTTGCAAACTCACTGTACAATTATTGAACGATATGAAACGTCTCAATAAAAAATACGGCATGGTAACTGCCTGCGTTGGCGGTGGTCAGGGGATTGCGGGGATTATTGAGAACCTTTGAGGAGTTGACAGTTGTTAGTTGACAGTTGATAGTAGGAAAATCGTTCTTCTTCCTGTCAACTGTCAACTAACAACTGTCAACCAAATAACCACCATGGACTATCGACCATTAACTGTCTCCACAAACTCCCCCCTTCCATTCATCAGTCCCTTTCTATCTCTAAACAATCCTGATACATTGGAAGCATTTCTTTCTGCCATGGCGGCGATGTCTTTTTTGTTGGCTTCATAACCGGGACCACGTGCCAGTAATCCACTTAGGACTTGTCTTTGTGAATGATATCTACTAGCAGTAACTCTTTTGCGAAACAATTGATCACCTTGAATGATTGTCAAATTGGTATTGAAAAATACTGAGTAAGTAGCTCGCTTATCTACCGACCCGTCTGTATTTCTGGATCGTTGTATTTCGTCTTGAGAGAAACCTCCTTCATAATTCTGTAATAGGATGATGATATTCGCTTTGTATCGCTCCATGACTTTTGCACGCACATTATTATCATTTTGGAGTAATAATGCTTTTTCACTTTCGGTTAAACTGGTATCTGTAAATACGGTCATTTGCAGATCCTTTCTTAAAACATCTGGCAGGTTAGAAAAATAGATTCGTTTGATCTGCGTTACAACTTCTTCTCTTTTTTTTGTTATTGCCAATCCGGGTGTAGTCACATCACCTGCATCTACTAACACAATTGATTTTGAATAGTATTGCACAGGTATTTCAGCCAAGATGGTTTTCTGTGTAAATGACAGGCTCTTGCAACTTGCAAAAAATCCGGCAAGAAGCATTGCAACTACAACCGATCTAAAAAAAGGTCTCATTATATAAGATTTTCGTGCGCGAAGGTATTCGTGCTATCTAAATGAATTCGTTAAGGCTACACGATCAGCATATTCGGTCTGATAAACGGTATTCCTGCTTGATTAAAGAAAGTAGTATTTACTGACCAATGTCATTTTTTTTACATCAGTGGAGGAGTAGTTTTATGGTATAAACAAGCATTATGAAAAAGATACTCGTTCCCACCGACTTTTCTGCTACTGCTAAGAATGCAGCTTTTTATGCTTTTAAATTAGCGGAACAGCTACGTGCTGAAGAAGTGATTTTGTATCATGGTTATCAGGCTCCTGTGAATATAGACCCCTTGGTTCCCGCCGTAGTTATGCCTGATATTGATACGTTGAGAGAAAGTAGTAACCAAGCGTTGGCGCATTTCAAATCAGTTGTTTGTCCTTTTTGTGAACCCGGTATTACGGTTTCTATATTGGCAAGGTACGACCACTTAGGAGATGGATTAGATGATATCTGCCATGAAACAGGAGCAACATTGATTGTAATGGGTATTACCGGTGCTAGTTTACTAGAAGAAAAATTGATTGGCAGTAATGCATTGAGTGTGGCAGAGAATGGAACTGTTCCAGTCATCATTGTTCCCCCCAAAGCAGTATTTACCAAGATTGAAGAAGTAATGCTGGCCTGTGATTTCAAAAAAGTAGTGGAGACTACTCCTGTAGAACCTCTCAAAAACATATTGGATGCTACAGGTGCTAAACTTTTTGTTTTGCATGTAGATCATGAAAATAAACAGTGGTCTGCAGATACACCTTTTGAAAGCCTGATGTTAGATACCCTTTTGTATGGGTATAAACCTGAATACCTGTTTGAAAACAATGACAACTTTGTAGAGGCTGTGAATATTGTAGCCTTAGAGAAAATGGTAGATCTCATCATCACCATTCCTAAAAGGCATGGATTATTTGAAGGGTTGTTTCATAATAGTGCTACCAAGAAACTGGCTTATCATAGTAATGTGCCAATCATGGTAATACACGAATAAAATCAGTTCAAATATTTTCCAACAATTGGCACTCGTCTACCCACCCCAAACGCTTTAGGTGATATGCGTATTATTGGACAAAACTGGTTGCGTTTGTATTCATTGTTGTTCACCATCTTCAATGTTCTGTCTACCAATGCTACATCGTACCCCAAGGCTTTGATCTCTGCCGGTCCTTTACGTTTTTCAATGTATTGGTAAAGTATCTGATCTAAAACTGTATAATCCGGTAAACTATCACTGTCTTTTTGATTGGGTCTCAGTTCTGCACTGGGTGCCTTTGTGATAATATTCGAAGGAATGATCTCTTTTTCGCGATTGATATATTCAGCGAGTGCATACACTTGTAACTTATAGCAATCACCCAATACACCGAGTCCGCCAGCCATATCACCATACAAGGTTCCATAACCGGTTGCCAATTCACTTTTATTCGATGTGTTCAATAAGATGTAGCCAAACTTATTCGCAATGGCCATTAATACATTACCCCTGCTTCTGCTTTGAATATTTTCTTCCGCTAAAGAAAAAGGCAGATCATTAAATACCGGTTTCAAAGTCTGTAAAAATGATTGATAGACATCATCGATACGAATGATATCATAAGGGTTACCCAGATTCTTACTTAATGCTACAGCATCGTTCACTGAATGATCCGTAGAATAAGGTGAAGGCATTAGAATAGCACGAACATTTTCTTTTCCCAATGCATCACAAGCAATCGTCAATGTTACTGCTGAATCAATACCTCCGGAAGATCCCAATATCGCTTTGCTGAAACCCATCTTTGAAAAATAATCACGGATACCCATGATCAATGCATCATAAACCTGTGCAATATTCAATTCCGGTTCTAATGTTGCAGGATTTAATTCTTTATCGGGTACACGACTGGCAGGTTCCAGAATAGGAGCGTTGATACTACCGTCATCATTCAATTCCCATGTAGACATTGCTTCTTGAAACATCGGCAATGCACCACACAAATTCGCGTCTTTATCAAATACCAATGAAGCACCATCAAAAATGATTTCTGTCTGGCTACCCACCGAGTTACAATAAAACATGGGTATGTTATACTTCTGAACATTGGCTTTGATCACCGATTTTCTGTCTTCATCATGCGTATAATCAAAAGGAGAAGCACTGATGTTTAGCATAACATCCGGTTGTTGATCCATCAGTTGATCCATCGGACAAATTCTATATAGTGGATTGTCTCCGAGATTCCAGATGTCTTCACAAATGGTGATCGCTAATTTTTTTCCTTTGAACGCAACGATCTTCCACTCATAAGCCGGTTCAAAATAGCGATATTCATCAAACACATCATAGGTAGGTAGTAATGTTTTGTGTATCTCTGCTTTGATCTCTTTCTCATACAAGAAGAAAGCAGCGTTGAATAAGTCTTTACCTTTTTGTATTTTATTATGAGCCGGTGAGCCGATCAAAACGCCAATGGTATCAGCATGTTCCCGGATTTGATCTACTGCTTGATAACATTTATCAATAAAATCGCTGAACTCTACAAAATCTCTGGCAGGATAACCACACACACTCATCTCACTAAAAATAATCAATTCAGAGCCTTCTGCCTTAGCTGCTTCAATCGCTGCAATGATCTTGCGGGTATTCTCTTCAAAATTTCCGATATGATAATTCTGTTGTGCGATGCTGATCTTCATGAAGACTTGCTTTTACTTCTGATAAGATGCAAAGTTCAGTAACTTTTGCATAGGTTTTACAGGATTCTTTGCAGGTAGCTGATGGTTTTATCAGCATCTTTGTCAAAATTCAGGATACAATGCGTCGATGGTATTTATTTTCATGTTTACTGATACTGCTTGCCTGTAGCGAGAAAAAATTCATTCCGGATGTTTCCGGGATCGAAGCTCCATTGAGTTTACAAAGATTTGAACAATCTTTTTTTAATATCGATACAGTACAGCTGGAAGAATCATTACTCGAGTTAACCAATGAATACCGTGGTTTCCCTCAAGATTTTCTCTTCAATATCATGGGAACGCGTCCGGATGCAGTAAGACAAGATATTCCTGTGTTTATTCGTTCTTATCAACCTTTATTCAAAGAGATTCAGCCACAGTTCAAAGACATGAGTCATGAGTTGCAAGAAATACAACAAGGGCTCAAAATTGTTAAGTATTATTTCGCTGAATACAAATTACCTGAAAGGGTGATCACGTTTATTGGTCCGTTGAATAGTTATGGAAGCATCATAACACCTGATGGATTGGCAGTGGGTTTGCAATTGTATCTTGGAGCTAATCATCCTGTTTATCAAAGTGAGGAGGGACAGCAGATGTACCCGAAATATATCTCACGTAGATTTGACAGGGCTTATATTCCTGTGAATGCTATTAAGAATATCATTGATGATCTCTATCCTCCCAATTATGCGGATAAGCCATTGGTAGAACAAATGGTTGAAGCCGGTAAGCGATTGTATCTGTTAGATCAATTTCTTCCGGAAACGGCTGATACTTTAAAGACAGGGTATACAGCCAAACAATTGGAAGGTTGTTTAGCAAATGAGAAGAATATCTGGAGTTTCTTTATACAAAATAATTTACTATACATCATTGACCCTGAAATGGTACGCGATTATATGAGTGATGCACCTAATACACCAACATTGGGAGAAGCTTCTCCGGGTTTTATTGGACAATTTGTGGGATGGCAGATCGTAAAAAAATGGATAGCCAAACAAAAAGATCCACGAAATCTGATGAGATTAATGGACACACCAGCCAAGAAAATTTTTGAAGAAGCGAAATATAAACCCTGATCAATTCATTTTCGCAGGAACGATCATCTCAAAAGAAGGAATATTGACATCAAAGAAACCTTTGGTATCCTGATTTTCCATGAGATAGCTGCCATGCATTTTACCCATTTCTGTTCGCAGGTTACAACCACTCACATACTGGTAATGCTCACCCGGACGTAATACAGGCTGGATGCCCACTACACCTTCACCTTCTACTTCACGATGTTCTCCATTACTGTCGAATATGTGCCAGTGTCTGCGCAGTAATTTGATGGTGAAATTGTTGTGATTTTCGATGGTAATCCGATATGCAAACATATACTCTCCATTCAGCGGGTTGCTGTAATCAGACTGGAAAAAAGTCTCTACACTGATCTCAACCCCTTCTGAAATTTTGGATACCATGCGGGAGATTTTGCTTGGAGTAAAAGTAGGGAAAAAAGTCTATCGTCCATGGACCATGGTCCATGGACAATGGACTTTTTTAACACAAAAAATTCCTCCCAACCCTTACCTTCGCAGCACTTTAAAAAAAGGAATTATGACAAAGATTGCCGTAGCTAAAGGGGATGGAATCGGTCCCGAAATCATGGATGCTGTTTTGTCGATTTTTGATGCCGCCAAAGTGCCATTGGAATACGATTTTGTTGATATGGGTAAATGGGTGTTTGACAAAGGCTACAGCAATGGAATGACCCCCGAGGCACAACAAACCATTGAGTCATTAGGGATCCTTTTTAAAGGTCCGATGGAAACACCAAAGGGCAAAGGCGTAAAGAGTGTAAATGTTACAGCTCGTAAAACCTGGAATACTTATGCAAACAAGCGCACTTTCCAAACTTTACATGGTGTAGATACTGTATTTAGTAAAGCAGGTATTCCGATCGATATCACGATCGTTCGTGAAAATATTGAAGATACTTATGGTGGTATCGAGCACATGCTGACACATGACGTAGCATTGAGCAGAAGATTCATTACACGTCCGGGAAGCATGCAGGTGATCAAGTATGCATTTGAAATGGCTAAGAAAAAAGGAGCGAAGAGAATTACTTGCGGACACAAAGCCAATATCATGAAGATCACTGACGGATTGTTTCTGGAAGTGTTTTATGAAGTAGCAAAAGAATATCCTGAATTGAAAGCAGATGATGTGATCGTTGATGATCTGTGTATGAAGCTGGTGAGTAAACCTGATCTTTTTGACGTGGTGGTGCTGACCAATTTACAAGGTGATATCGTAAGTGATCTTTGCGCCGGATTGGTTGGTGGACTTGGATTTGCGCCATCAGCAAATATTGGGGATCATATTTCTATTTTCGAAGCAGTGCATGGAACAGCACCGGATATTGCAGGAAAAAATATTGCGAATCCGACGGCTTTGTTGTTAAGTGGTATAGGTATGCTGCGACATCTGGGATTGATGGAAAGTGCTGCTAACATAGAAAATGCATTGCTCTACACTTTAGAGAGTGGCATTCATACCGGCGACTTTGGAGATAAGGGTACACCTTCTTCAGATACCACCACTTTTGCGAATGCCATTATTGCCAACTTTGGAAAACAGCCGGCACATAATCCAAAACCAATTCTCGCAGACTTACCTGTAACACAAACTGTTTTCAAACTGGAGAAAAATCCGATGTTAGAAAGCAATGAAGAGTCAGAAGAGAGAATTGTGGGTGTAGATATGTTTATTGAAAGCAATGAACAACCACAGTTGGTAGCAGAGAAATGTTTGCAACATACGCTGGATCTGTTCAAGCTGGTGACCATCAGTAACAGAGGTACACAGGTTTGGCCTAAAGGTTCTGTATTTACCAACCTGATCAACCAATATCGTTGCCGTTTTGAAAGTGTAGGAGAAGTGGGACTGACTCAGGTAGACATCCTCGAATTATATAAGCGTTTATCAGCCGACTTTAAAATCTGTTCAACTGAGCTGTTAAATGCCTGGGGTGATAAAAAGGGTTATAGTCTGGCTCAAGGTCAATAATCACCTGATTTTTCCCGAATTGATTGAAAAAAGCGGCAAGCTCGGAGCTACAAGCTACAAGCTTGCCGCTTTTTTCCTAATTTCACGGCTCATTTAAACAGCGCAATCGAAACTATATGGCCGAAGTGATTTTAATGCCCCGCCTGAGTGATACCATGACCGAAGGTGTTATTGCCGCATGGCATAAAAATGTGGGTGATGCAGTAAAGAAAGGAGACCTCCTCGCAGAAATAGAAACCGATAAAGCCACCATGGAGCTGGAAAGCTACCAAGATGGTATTCTTTTGCATATCGGAACACCGAAAGGTGGTAAACTACAGGTGAATGACCTGTTAGCCATTTTTGGGAAAGCAGGGGAAGATATTTCCGCTTTACTTGCACAACATTCAGGCGGTAATGCCGCACCGGCAGCAGCTGCTCCAGCTTCAGCTCCTGAAGCGGCGCCGGCACCAGTAGCAGCAACATCTTCGATAGATGTATCAAACATGGAAGAAGTGGTATTGATGCCTCGTTTAAGTGATACCATGACCGAAGGTGTGATAGCAGGATGGCATAAAAAAGTGGGAGATACTGTTAAAAAAGGTGAAGTGTTGGCTGATATCGAAACCGATAAAGCCACCATGGAACTGGAAAGTTATAAAGATGGCGTGTTGTTGTACCAAGGCGCACAGCCCGGTGAAAAAATTCAGGTAAATGACCTGCTTTGTATCATTGGTAAAGAAGGATTAGATGTAAATGCGATCGTTAGTGCTGTAAAAGCGAATGCAGGTTCTGCACCGGTTGCTACGGCACCTGCACCTACATCTACATCGGCTGCACCTGCAGCAGTAGCGTCTGCGCCCATTCAAACGGCAGAAGTTGTGAATGAAGGAAGAATATTGGCGTCACCATTGGCGAAAAAAATTGCCGGTGAAAAAGGTATTGATCTCCGCTATGTAAAAGGAACGGGTGATAATGGCAGAATTACTAAAAATGATGTAGATGCTTATGTGCCTGCTGCTGCATCAGCTCCTGCTACATCAGCAGCTAAGTCTGCCGCTCCAATCGCTACAGCTCCTGCCGGACAAGTAAGCTTCGAAGATGTTCCTGTTTCTCAGATGCGTAAGACCATTGCGCGTCGTTTGAGTGAGAGTTTGTTTACTGCTCCGCATTTTTATCTGACCATGAGTATTGATATGGACGCTGCTGTGGCAGCTCGTGCCAAGATCAATGAAGTGGCTCCGGTGAAGATCAGTTTCAATGATATGGTATTGAAAGCAACTGCATTGGCATTGAAACAGCATCCAAAAGTCAATAGCAGTTGGTTGGGTGATACCATTCGTTATAACCATCATATCAATATTGGTGTTGCTGTTGCGGTAGAAGATGGCTTATTGGTTCCTGTTGTTCGTTTTGCTGATACCAAATCACTGAGTCAGATCGGTGCTGAAGTAAAAGAATACGCACAAAAAGCAAAAGATAAAAAATTACAACCCGCAGATTGGGAAGGTAGCACTTTCACCATTTCTAATTTGGGTATGTATGGTATCGATCAGTTCACTGCGATCATCAATCCACCAGACTCTTGCATTCTGGCAGTAGGAGGTATTTCACAAGTGCCTGTGGTTAAGAATGGACAAGTGGTTCCGGGCAATATCATGAAAGTGACATTGAGCTGCGACCACCGTTCAGTAGATGGTGCAACCGGTGCTGCATTCTTACAAACCTTAAAGTCATTGTTAGAAGAGCCCTTAAGAATGCTCGTATAATAAACGATTCATAATATGATCAGTAAAAGCTTTTTCCGTAAGGGAAAAGCTTTTTTCTTGCATTTATGGGGTTTAAAGGGTATTTTGTTCTATTGCTTTCTAATTCATTAAAGCAACTAAACCCTTCAACATGAGAAAACTTTTCACCGTTGCTCTAATGGCAACCATCATCTTTAGCTGTAAAAATGCGGAAGAAAAAAAAGAAGTAACAGCGGATGTTACCTATCCTTATTCATTAGAAAAACCGGATAATTGGTATATAGGTAGTAAAGAAAACACCTTAATTGCTATGAGTGCTTTGAAGGCATTCGAAGATAATAAGGTTGAAGATTGTCTTTCTTATTTTGCTGATACAGTAAGATGGCGAGCGGATTTCATCGACGAAACATTTTCAAAAGACAGCTTAAGATCAGCCATGATCAACTTAAGAAATTCTTTTCAAGCAATACAGATTGTAATGAATGATTTTGAATCCGTTATCTCAAAAGACAAAAAAGACGAGTGGGTCACTTTGTGGTTCACCCAAATTAATACTTATAAAAACGGAAACATTGATTCTATGGCTATGATCAATGATGTCAAAGTCTCGAATGGAAAAATTGTTGAGATTAGTGAGGCGCAACGCCGTTTCCCAACTAAAAAGCTTTAAAACATAAAAACAGTCTCAAAGAGAGAGCCGCTGATTTGTTCAGCGGCTCTCTCTTTATAGGCACTATTCACTATTGACTATTCACCACTCATCACATCCGATCGGTGCCCCCGGAGCAATTTCTGCATGTTGTGGTATTTCTATGTCTTTAGGCTTTTCAATTCTTTCAATTGCATATAAATAATGTGGTCTCCATGAAACAGGATTCAGATCAGCTTGTCTTTTTGCATAAGCTTTTAAATTGTTTAATCTATCCGAGCAAATAGACTTTACCATGTAGTTAGCATTATTATGCTGGCTTAATACAAGTAACCACGTCAATACGATCTGCTGTGTTTGTGCCTGTACTTGACCTTTTAATCCTTCTTGCTTAGGAGCCATCCATGTTTTTTGAATGATGGCATCCAAGACCTCACCCCAGCCGATAGTTCCTTTTTGCGCTTTGAATTGTTCCAATCTATTGGCTCTTTCTGCATTGAATAAAAATCCCAATTCAAAATGTGCCAATGCTTCTGCTGCTGCCAATGGATCAAAACTCATCCCTGTTCTTTTGGCGAAAGTTTCTCCTACACCATAATACATCGGTGGACGAGGAGGAATCATCAGACTGATACGATCAGATAATGTAAGCACGTCAGGCGATAAACAATCCAATGCTGCTTTCAGTGCTTTTTGCTGAATGGCATTATCTAGTATCTGCGGTTGTTGTTGTACATCACCACGCACACTATAGCTGTAATTCATACCACCAATCAGTTTCACCACTGCTTCGATCTGATAACGATGATAATTGTACACAGGAACCAATACATCTTCCAACCTTGACATAGGCATCGATTCCTGAATGGCTTTTTCAGAGAATTGATCCAATGCTTTTTGTCGAACCTGCAATACATTTTTTAACTCATCCGTTACATCTTTTCCATTGTCCCATAAATGGGCGTAAGGGTGTAATCCACCTGCAGCTCTGGCATCTGCATCAGCAATAAACAATAATCCTTTTTTGGTATTTTCATCCAACAGATTTTTCAGTGCTTTATCCTCATTGGTTCCATCCGGAAAATCCTGATAGCCATAAGTGATGGCTCTTTTATCCCATTCACCGATCTCATTGGTATATACTTTTGAAAAATCAATCTCTCCTTTGCTGTTTACAAAGATGTTGGGATGCGGGTAATCCATCACTGATCCACGATCATTATAACTAGATGCATAATTGTGTTGTAATCCGAGTGTATGACCGATCTCATGTGCCGATAACTGGCGTAAACGTTGTAGTGCAGCTTCACGCATGGTAGCCGGAACAGGTTTGCCCGTTTCATACGGAGATAAAAGACCGGTGAAAATCAAGTGATCCTGGCGTACACGTAATGAACCAAGTGTTACTTGTCCTTTGATGATCTCACCGGTACGAGGATCGGTCACTGAAGAACCATAACTCCATCCTCTTGTAGAGCGATGTACCCAATTGATCATATTGTAACGGATATCCATTGGATCTGCATCATCAGGTAACATTTTAATGATGAAAGCATTTCTATAACCTGCTGCTTCGAAGGCTTGATTCCACCAACGGCCACCTTCCAATAAAGCAGAACGAATAGGTTCAGGTGTACCGTTGTCTAAATAATAAACAATCGGTTCAACAGGATCACTGATGGCGGCAGTCGGATCTTTTTTCTCCAATCGATGACGCGCAATGAACATTTGCTCAATGGGTTCGGTGAACGGGCTACTAAAATCAAAATAGTTAATGCCAAAATAGCCACTGCGGATATCATATTTGCGAGGCTTGTATTGATTATCGGGTAGTTGCACAAATGAATGGTGCATACGAACCGTAATAGCTTCTGATGATGGTGTAACGGCGTTTACATACCGGCCTGCATCACTGCCACCTGTAAAAGTGATGATGGCTTCAAACTCACTGTTCAAGGGAAAATTTCTAGTATTCGGAAGATAAATAGCAGAACGCGATTCATTGAAGGTATAGGAACCCTGACGCATACTACGTATACGATCAGCAACACCGTGTGCATCTCGTACTAAGAAAGAAGTAGCGTCTACCAATACTTTATCACCTTCATCCTCATCAATGGTAAAACCTGCAATAGCTGATTGCGCAAAGGATTCCTGGACTGCTTTTTTCTCTTTTTCATCTGATGAGTTAGCCCGGTAACGATAGTTGGGCTGGATCATCAATAATTTTTTGCCGATCTTATGAAAGAAAACTATTCGGGTACTACCCAATTGTCCGCGATCAAGTCCAATATCATTCGATCCCAATCCTGCAGGCAGAGAATTCACATAGAGGAATTCTTGATTCAGTTTATCTACCTGTAACCATATTTTACCGGTATTGGCATCCCACCAGTAAGTGAAATAACCATCATACCGCTTCATGTTCTTTGTTTTTTCGGTGATCTTGGAAGACGTGGTTTGTGATTGCGTTTGTAGAAACAACAAGCAGCAAAAAGCCCAAAGCAGTGTACGCATGAAAAGAAGTTTTGGTGAAGAAAATGAATGCTTATAAAGATATTTTAAAAAATGGGAGAGGGTTCAGGAAATACAAATAAAAATCCTGTTACCGAAACAGTAACAGGATCATTATAAAGTTGGTTTCAATCGCTGATTAAGCGTTGAATGGAATTTCCGGGTTGCTTGGTGCTGCCGGTGTTTCAACAGGAGCAGGGGCTGGTGCCGGAGCAGGAGCCGCAACTGGTGCTGGTTTGCTTACTTTTTTAGGAGCAGCTTTTTTCTTAGCAGCCGGTTTTTTTGCAGCAGCTTTTTTAGGTGCAGCTTTCTTAGCAGGTGCTTTTTTTGCCGGAGCTTTTTTAGCTACTTTCTTTTTAGGGGCAGCTTTTTTAGGAGCAGATTTTTTCTTAGCGGCTGGTTTTTTCTTTGCAGCTTTTTTCACTGCTTTTTTAACAGCAGCTTTCTTTTTAGGAGCAGCCTTCTTAGCAGGTGCTTTTTTCTTAGCAGCTTTTTTTACAGCTTTTTTAGCGGCCTTCTTAACAGCCTTTTTTGCAGGAGCTTTCTTCGCTGCTGGTTTTTTAGCGGCTTTCTTTTTAGCTTTTGCCATGATGGTTAGTTTGTTGTTGTAAATGATGAGATAGGAAAGTTAGAAAATAATTTGCGAATTCAAAGTATTAGTTCTTTCAAAAAATGTTAACGGGCTATACACATCTTTATTCTTTTACTTCAAGCAGGGTCACTTTACCATCCATGGTAGCGGCAATGATTTGTTGACTACTGATCATATTCACCGTATTCACCATCGAATTATCGATTTTGAACACCCATTTTTTTTCCTGTTTAACCGCGTCGATGGCATATACCCTGCCACTTTTTGTTCCAAAAACAACGGTTTGCTCCTTTTCTACTAACATGGATGGTACATGCTCATAACCAAAGCCACAGTTGATCTTCCAAGCTACAGACTGTTTCTCCCTTGATGTTGGGAATGCTACAATGATATCATTCATGGTTTTACCATACACATACTTCCCATCCGCTGATATGCCTATCGACTCTCGAACCGTCGCTTCATTATTTCTCCATAATGTAGTACCCGTATTCAAATCAATAGCACTGATATAGCGATCTGGCGCTACCACATACACTACATCATCCTTGATTACGGGAATACAGGCGGCTGGGGAGAAATTCAGAACGCTTGACCCATTGTTCCATTTCCAGATGAGTTGTCCGTCGTTTTTATTCAGCGCATAGAGATTTCTGTCCCATGCGCCGAAAAGGATCTTATCTCCTTCGATAACGGGTTTACTCATCACCGGACCATTCAATCCTCCAAAACGCCATTGTTCTTTACCGGTAGCGAGTTCCAAAGCCCTGAAATGATGATCACTGGAACCAATGTAAACCTTACCATTTTCAATCAGTGGTGATCCCAAAACAGCAGCACCAGTTTGGTATTTCCAGATCAGTTTTCCATTGGTGGTTTGTAAACAATACACCCATCCATCTCCTGAACCCATGATCACTTGCTTTCCGGAAATGGCCGGAGAAGAAAAAACAGATCCTTGGGTTTGAAATTTCCATTTCTCTTTTCCTGATACCATATCTACTGCACTAATCGTACCCATGCTGTTTCCAAAGAATACCAATCTTCCATCGGTCGCTGGGGTAGAAATAACATTGGCAGGGGAATGATATACCCATTTTGCCTGTACATTCGGAAAGCTATCGTTCACTGCATAAGAAGGGCGCATGCTTGCAGGACTTGTCTGATAATCATGCTTTGTGATCTGAATACCCGTCCAGGAAGCACGGGTTTCCAGTCCGGGTCTGCGTTCTGAAAAAATCATGGAATCTGCACGTACATCTACCAAATTATACCCGCCGATCTCCGCTTTGGCTCTCAAATTAGAACGTCCCATTACTGCAGGGATACCTTCAAAATTCATGGCCTTATTGGCATGACCATGACCACAAAGTGCAGCAATGGTATTTTTTTTCTTCAGTCTGTCGATGGCTTCATACCAATTATCCAATCCATTATCCAGCGGATAGTGATTGAGGAATACAATCGGTTGATCTTTTTTGAGTTTGCTCAATTCTTTATCTAACCAGTTCACAGCATCTCGGGGAATATGTCCATCACTCATGCGTACATACGGTCCGGAGGCACAGCCGATGAAAGTAATACCATTGTGTTCAAAGATGAACTTATCATAACCAAATACCTGAACAAAGGCTACACCACCGGTTTCACTCCAACCGGTATCATGATTACCGGGGATGATATAGTAAGGAACTTTTAATTCACTCAAGATCGCTTTGGCCATTTTGATCTCCTCTGTAGTGCCCAATTCAGTGATATCACCAGTTAAAACCACAAAAGCGATATCGGTCATTTGATTGATATCTGCAACGGTTCTTCTCAGGTCTTCTTCAGCACTACCATTGGGAGAGCCGATATGCGTATCAGAAATAAAAGCAAAACGAAAAGGTTTGATCTGAGCCTGAACAGTCAGCGATGCAAGAACCAATACAAGAGCAATGATTTTTTTCATGCAGGAAAGTTACAAACTGTAAATGGATCTGAATACTTTGAGAGTCAGGTTAGAATAAGAAAGCTTCGAGCTACGAGCTATGAGCCACGAGCTTTTTATTAGGGTGCAAAATAATATGATTTGCTCACAGCTCACGGCTCGAAGCTCATGGCCCATAGCCAATTAAACTATAAAATGCTTCACCTGTTATCGTATCTTTAATACAAGGAATAGTAATATCATGAAAGGATCAATTTTACAAAAGGCAGATATTTATGGGCAGGCAGTGGTATGGATCATGTCTTGGGTACCTTTTGCTTATTTTTTTAAAGATGCATTCAAAAGAAATGATTTCTATATGTTGATGCTGGTCCATGGACTTGGATTGATGATCATAGGAATATGGCAATTGGTAAGTTGTTTATTGAATCTATTACAAGCAAATGATACAGAAAGTCGCTTTTTCAGAACCAATTTGTTGATCGGTATTATTTTGGGCATTGCTTTTTTTATCATGGCATCATTCGGTATGTTGAAAATACCTTTGGATAATAGAAAAGCCTATATGGTCTATGTATTGGCCATTTATTTTCTCACAATTGATGTATTAGCGATCCGATATTGGAGAAAGATCTATCGGTATTATCAAAAAGAACAAATATGAGTAAGAAAACAGTGGTATTAGGTGCTTCGGAGAATCCATCACGCTATAGTTATTTGGCAGTGAATAAGCTTCGTGCCTATGGACATCCGGTAGTGGCCATCGGAAATAAAAAGGGAATGATCGGGGAGATAGCCATCACTACAGAAAGACCCAATGAAAAAGATATTGATACCGTAACACTCTATCTCAATCCACAATTACAGCAACAGTATTACGATTATATCCTTTCGTTAAAACCCAAACGAATCATATTCAATCCCGGTACGGAAAATGATGAATTGGAAGAACTAGCGACATCCAATGGCATTCAAGCGATGGAAGCTTGTACATTGGTGTTGTTGGGGACGGGGCAGTATTGAGGGGTACTGGTCTTGTGGCCAATAATGTCTAGGGTTCATTTGCAGTATCATTTTGCTTCTTTTTTCTCAGTTCCTTATTCCTCTGTTTCCTGCTCACCCTGCGAGTCAACTTTTGGAAAGATTTAAAACTTTCCAAAAGTTTGGTTTGAGTGCTTGTAATCTGGAGATAGGATTTCGATATATTTCGAGATACTGCTTCTATGAACTTTTGGAAAGTTTCGGAACTACGTATTGTTCTGAAAAAAATGTAATTTGTTAACGGGTATATTCTTAAACCTTTTATAGCGTAAAAATGAAAAATCAAATCGTTTGCTTCAGTTTCTTTTTGTCATCATTTTGTACAGCTCAAACTTCTATCAATGCAGAAAGGATACTCGCAGAAACTTCTAAATCATTAAGCGCAATACGCGAGGTTTCTTTAGAGCACCGTCGTGTGATCAAATACAAGAGCTTACGGCGCTTTAATGAGTTTAGTGGTAATGCATATCTTGATTTTAGAGATTCATCAAATGTGATGGGTGCCAGATTTTACTTTACTAATTCGTCTTATACAATTGCATATAATGGCAGGCAATGTGTTCTTACGAACAATACAAAACAGGAATTCGAATTGTTTGATAATCCACTAGCTTTCGATTTGGCACAGTTTAGTTTCTTAAATCATTCCATTTATTCTCTTCGAAATGCTTTGCCATGGATTATTCAGGAAGCTGCGGGAAATTTCGTTGTGCGCGATTCAGCAATCTCAGGCAATGATAACTGGGCGATTTCATTTTTGTTAACTAAAGGAACCATTCGTTCAGATGGAAGCAGATCCAACCTCACAGAGGATATCGATATGAAGTACACGCTGCTAATAAAGAAGGAGAACTATTTGCCTTCGATGATCATACAGGAAAATAGGATGACAAGGGATTCGGTACTTACTTTTTTTTCGAATATTCAGCTATCTCCGAAATTTGATCAAACAAAGTTTATGGTAAAAAGCTATATCCCTGTTTATAAACAAGTGGAAGCAAAAGCCAAACAGTTTTCAATAACTTCAGTTGATTTTACATTGCCGTATGTTACTAAAGATAGCTTATCAATTTCCAATCTAAAAGGAAATGTCGTGCTGATTGATTTTTGGATAAACAACTGTAGTCCTTGTATTCAAATAATACCAGCCTTACATTCATTTCAGAATGAGTTTGGCAATGCTTCCTTTAAACTAGTATCAGTAAACAGTTATGATGATATCGAAGACATAAAATCTTTTCTAAAATCAAAACCACTAATTAATTACCCTGTTCTCTATGGTGGAAGTAAGGTCGCTGAGAATTATGGCATAAATGGTTTCCCAACTATATTCTTATTAAACAAGTCAGGTAAAATAATATATAAAGGTGATTTTAAGGAAGAATATCTCCGTAAAATGATTAAAGAGAACTTATAATTTTAAACTTGCATAAGAAAATATTTTTAGGGTTGCCATAAGTCAGACGTGTTGTTTTAAATGTGCTAAAGTTACCCTGCCCAACCTTCACGATCAAGGCTTCTATAATGAATCGCTTCTGCCAAATGCTCCGGTTGTATATCAGTACTACCTGCTAAATCAGCAATGGTTCTACTTACTTTTAAAATACGATCATAAGCTCGCGCGCTAAGATTTAATTTTTCCATCGCACGTTTCAATAAATTTTCACCCACACTACTGATCATGCAAATTTCTCTGAGCTGTTTACTACTCATTTGTGCATTGGCATAGACGCCATTCTCTCCATTGTATCGATTTGATTGAATCTCTCTCGCTTTGATCACACGTTCACGAATAGCAGCAGAATCTTCTCCTTGTTGCTGATTACTGAGTTCACTGAAAGCAACCGGCGTTACTTCTACATGCAAATCAATTCTATCTAAAAGTGGACCGGATACTTTATTTAAATATTTCTGAACGATGCCCGGTCCGCAGGTACATTCTTTTTCTGGATGGTTGTAGTAACCACAGGGGCAAGGATTCATCGATGCGATCAACATGAAATTGGCAGGAAAATCCAATGCGATCTTTGCACGTGAAATCGTTACTCGTCTTTCTTCCATCGGTTGACGCATCACTTCCAACACCGTTCGTTTAAATTCCGGCAACTCATCCAAGAACAATACACCGTTGTGCGCTAATGAGATCTCGCCGGGTTGAGGAACACCACCCCCACCTACCAATGCCACATCACTAATGGTATGATGCGGAGACCTGAACGGACGTTTACTGATCAATGAACTGTTCTCGGGTAATTTTCCTGCTACACTGTGAATCTTAGTTGTTTCCAGCGCTTCTTGTAAACTTAATGGTGGTAAAATAGTGGGTAAACGTTTTGCCAACATGGTTTTTCCAGCACCGGGCGGGCCAATCAAAATAGCGTTATGTCCGCCCGCGGCGGCAATTTCTAAAGCGCGTTTTATATTTTCTTGTCCTTTAACATCTGTGAAATCAAATTCAAATTGGTATTGATCACTAAAAAATTCTTCGCGTGTATTAACGATCACGGGCTGTAAACTGTTTTCATCTTTAAAGAAAGCAACCACTTCATCCAAATGTTCTACTCCATATACATTCAGTTGGTTTACCATTCCTGCTTCTCTGGCATTGGCTTTTGGGACGATCAGTCCTTTGAAACCTTCTTTTCTCGCTTGAATTGCAATAGGTAATGCCCCTTTGATGGGTTGTATACTTCCATCCAGACTCAGTTCTCCCATGATCACATATTCATTGAGTGCTTCCGGATTATCCAACTGTTCACTGGCACCCAAGATGCCTAATGCAATTGGCAGATCAAAAGAAGAGCCTGATTTTCTAATATCTGCCGGCGCAAGGTTTACAACGATCTTAGTTCGTGGCATATGAAAATCATTGGTTTTGATCGCGCTCTCGGTTCGTTGTAAACTTTCCCGAACAGCATTATCAGGTAATCCCACGATTTGATATCCCTGTCCTGCACTCACATTAACCTCTATTGTTATCGTAATAGCTTCTACGCCATACACGGCGCTGCCAAATGTTTTTACCAACATGATGAGAAAAGTGAAAGGTGAAAAGTGAAAGATAATGAAGTGACAGTGAGGAAAAATAAAACAGGTAATAATACAAGTAGAAACACCTGATTGATCTTTGATTTTTTGATCTTTGATTTCTTGATTTGAGTCATATAAAATCAAGAAATCAAAGATCAAAAAATCAAAGATTTAAAGCTTCTCCAGAAGCTCAACAACCCCCTCTCTTCTCAAAATCAAATACCCGAGCCTATCATTGCTGATGCCTTCTTTTAATTGATAGCTGAATACCAGTTGTTCGTTTTGTACACTGGTTTCAAAATAACGGAATTGAATGTTGCTGTATTGTTGCAGTGGTTCTCCGATTTCATATAAATGGGTAGAGAGGATAAAAAGAACATTCTTCATTTTACGAAGTCCTTCAATCACGGTAGTGCTGCATTTCATAGCATCCTGTACATTGGTACCTTTGAAGAGCTCATCAATCAAGATCAGCCAGTTTCGACCATCACTGATCTTTTCGATCGTATTACGGATTCGCTGCACTTCATTGAAGAAATAGCTTTCTCCTTTTATAATATTATCTACGACATTGATATTGCTTAATAATCCATCAAATAAACTCAATTGCATTTTAGCAGCAGGTACGCCCATTCCTAAATGGGCAAGATATACACTCACGCCAACGGCTTTGATAAACGTACTCTTGCCCGCCATATTTGCGCCAGTCAGGAAAAGAAAATTCTTATCGCGACTCATATCAACATCATAGGATGTGGGTGTTTGCAAAAGCGGATGATACAGCCCGGTAGCTTCGATAAATGGTTGTGTAGATGGATGAATCTCCGGGAAACAAAAATTGTATTTTTCACAGGCGATACTCAGTGAGAGAAAAGCATCAATTCTGCTATAGATATCAATGAGTTCAAAGATCTGATTCTTGTAATGAAAGCGAATAAAATCTGCATAACTTAGGATACGCCAATTCACCAAGTCTTCTTTTGATTGTGTTCCTATTTCTGGAATCAATCCCTTGTTCAACAACATGTCAATTCTTTCTGCCCATATTTTCAACTGTAAGCTTTTGTTGCTCTCTTTTAGTAAAGCACTCACTTGTTTCATCCCTTTGATAAAATCAATACAGTGGGTAATGGTATACCTTGTTAGAGAAAAATCAGGGGCATTCAAAAGCTTATAAGTGAAACTATTGATGGCGTTGGGTTGTGTAGGATATTTGTTGATCTGTGATTCATAAAAACGAGCGATCACCATGATGGTTCCATTGGTAATGGAGACAGGCCAACGATCACTCACTTTCATCAACTCTTGAATGATTTGCTGATTACTAAGAATAGCATCAACAGATGCCAATGGCTTTGCAACCATATCATACAAATAATCTCTTCCACCACCGGTTTGTGTATGATCCAAGAAATGTACAACCGATAATTCTTCCTCACTATGAAATATGGAAAGGTCAGCTAGTGTGGTTTTATCTATTTGCATATGATTGGTTTTTTGGTCGATGGTCCATAGTCCATGGTAAAACAGATCTACCATGGACTATGGACTATCGACTATGGACTATCTCTCAAAGCTCAGTCTCATCCCCTTCTTAGACTCATCAAATACGCCTTTTCCATAAACAGGATGTCCATTGACGAAAGTGTAGTTGATGGTGGCAGGCAGGGTCATGTATTCCAGAGGACTCCAGCCACATTTATAAAGAATATTTTCTTTTTGAATAGTATTCGATTGATTCATATCTACCAATACCAGATCTGCATAATATCCCTCACGAATAAATCCTCTTTCTTTGATCTGAAAGCATTGGGCTACTGCATGACTCATTTTCTCTACAACTTTCTCCATACTGATCTTTCCCTCTTTCACATAATGTAACATCAATCCCAAAGAATGTTGGATCAATGGTAGTCCGGCATGTGCATGTTCGTAATCTTCTTGTTTCTCAGCCCAGGTATGTGGAGCATGATCTGTTGCGATCACATCTAAACGATCATCTAGTAAGGCCTCCCACAAAGCTTTTCTATTATCTGGAGCTTTGATAGCAGGATTACATTTGATTTGATTACCCAAACGTGCATAATCATCACTGGTAAAATGAAGATGATGTACACATACTTCTGAAGTGATACGCTTATCTTTTAAAGGGAGCATATTGCCAAACAGTTGTAATTCTTTTGCTGTTGTGATGTGGAGTATATGTAATCGGGTATTGTATTTCTTCGCGTATTGAATGGCTTTGAAGGAGGATTCAAAACAAGCATCTACATTACGAATGATTGGATGGTCGGAAGGTTCAAGCGTGCCTTTCTTTGCTTTAAGAGCGGCAAGATTTTCTTTGATAATACTTTCTTCCTCACAATGTGTGGCAATCAATACTTCGGAACCGGCAAATACTTTTTCAAGAATCAAAGGGTTGTCTACCAATAAATTTCCCGTAGAAGAACCCATGAATATTTTAATCCCACAGATTTCATTTTTCTTTTCATTCGTTCTTAAGACCTCATCGAGATTATCATTTGAAGTACCCATGAAAAATGAGTAATTAGCCAATGAAGTGTTTTTTCCGGTCTCATATTTCTGTTCCAACAATTCTTGTGTAAATGCGGGCGGACTAGTATTCGGCATTTCCATGAAACTGGTGACGCCACCGGCTACAGCGGCTTTAGCTTCCGTATAAATGGTGGCTTTGTGCGTTAGACCGGGTTCACGAAAATGTACTTGGTCATCAATGACGCCGGGTAAAAGATGTTGACCGCTACCATCGATTTCAATAGCATTCACGGCAGGATTAAGTGAGCCACCTATTTTTTCAATTCTGGAATTTCTGATCCAAACATCGCCATGAGTAATGGTTCCTTCATTTACGATGGCGGTATTTTTAATGATATAATCTTTCATAAACATTGCTTTGGCAATGCTGCAATTTATTACATCATACGCAGTAAACCTTAATCTTCTAAATGAATCGAGAAAATGATCATGCGGGATTGAATCTTATCCAATACATTGGAATATTTCAGGTTGGGATCATACTGATGAATGTTCGATAACCCATAGCTGAATTTGATTTCAGGGGAAACTGTTACAAAGGGCAAGTAGAAATTAAATCCAATACCCGTTTCAAAACCAAAATCATTTCTCTTCAGTTTTAAAAGGTCTTCTGATAAACGGGCAGCTGAATTACTGGATAGGTCGGTATCTAATTTAATACCCCCTAATAAATACGTCCTGAAGTTACCGATACGATCGGAATTGAATTTGAAATGTAAGGGTAGACTGATCAAGGTAGCAGGTAAAGTCTGTTTTTGAAATGATCCCTCTCCCGGTTTCGTAGGACCTAATTTATAAGCCATGAATTTCGAGCCGCCAATGATCAACTGTGGATTTGCGCGAAATTCAAATCGGTTGGTCATTTTAACCGTAGCCAAGAGTCCCATTACAATACCACCGCTGGCTCCTGGTTCAACAGATAAAATAGAATCTGATTGAAGAAATAGGGGTGATTTATTTTGATGTAAATAGGAACTATTGTATCCTAATGTCAAGCCAAAATAGTAAGGAAGGTCATCATGATTGGGACGATAACGCTGCTTCTGTGCCATTACTGACACAGATGAGATGAGTATGAGAGCAAACAGGATTACTTGCTTCCGCAATAAATAGTGCATATGCCGAAACTGAGTTTTTTCAGATAAGTTTGAGTAAATCCTGCTTCATGCATAATCGTTAAAAAGTTTTCTCCTTCAGGGAAGGCTTGAACACTATCGTTCAGGTATTGATATGCGTCTTTGTTATTCGCAAATAATTTTCCAACACCGGGTGTAATTACATTGGTATAAAAATCACAAATTTTTCTGAAAAGTGGCTGTTTGGGTCTTGAGAACTCTAATACAACCAATTTCCCACCCGGACGAAGCACACGATACATTTCCGACATTCCCTTATCCAAGTGAGCGAAATTTCGAACACCAAAGGATACGGTAATTGCATCAAAGTGGTTATCGGGAAAATGAATCGTTTCACTATCTCCGGTTTGTAAAGTGATGTTTTCAGTGAGATTTAATTTCTTCAATTTTTCTCTTCCCAGATCCAACATCCCTTCAGAAATATCTATGCCAATGATCTTTTCAGTTTGCAGCATCCGATATGTCATGATAGCAACATCAGCAGTACCGGTGGCAACATCCAATACCAATTTTGGTTGAATGTCTTTCAATTGCTTGATCGCTTTCTTCCGCCATTGAATATCTACACCGGCAGTTAGAAAACGATTCAGAAAATCGTATCGGAAAGCGATACTGTTGAACATCTCTGCTACCTGTTCCTTTTTTCCTTTTTCACTCTGCTGGTAAGGAACCACCTCGTCGTGCGCAAACTTTGCCATAAGGCAACAAAGATATTGATTTCCACCCTGAAGGTCAGTCATTGTTGGGTGATAGCCCTTAAAAGAGGGGTTAATGTTTCGCAAATATTGATTTTGGACTGTTTTTGTCAATAGTTGGAAAGCCGCAAAGGCTTATTATCTTCGTTTGAATGAGGGCTAGAATCTATAAATCTACAGGAAGTTGGTATATCGCAAAAGGGGAGGACGGACGTTTGTACAATGCCCGTATCAAAGGGGTAATGAAGATTGAAGGCATTACTTCTACCAACCCCATTGCAGTTGGCGATGAAGTAGAAATGGAAATTGAAGAAGTAGAAGAAGAGTCTGCCATTATCAATACCATTCATGATCGCAAGAATTATGTGGCCCGAATCTCGCCTCATAATAAACACCTGCATCATATCATTGCATCCAATCTCGATCAGAGTTTATTATTTGTAACCTTGAAAGATCCAAAGACATCTCAGGGTTTTATGGATAGATTTTTGATTTCCTGTGAGGCTTATCATGTTCCGGCTGTGATTGTTTTTAATAAAGCCGATCTCTATCGGAAAAAAGAAATGGAAAAATTTGAACAGCTGCGTGATATCTATTCAGCGATTGGTTATCAAGTATTGCTGTGTAGTGTAGAAAAAAGAGAAGGATTGGATGCAATTAGAACGATACTTCGTGGTAAGACTTCTTTGCTAAGTGGACATAGTGGCGTGGGCAAATCAACCTGTGTCAATACTTTGTTCCCGGAATTTAATTTAAGAACCCAGGAAGTGAGTGGTTGGAGTGGTAAAGGGATGCACACCACCACATTTGCAGAAATGTTTGACTTACCCGGAGGCGGTCATATCATTGATACTCCCGGTGTTCGCGAATTTGGTCTTGTCGATATTGAGAAAGAAGAACTTGCACACTATTTTCCCGAAATGAGAAAACGTATGAATGATTGTCAGTTCAATAATTGCATGCATATCGAAGAGCCCAACTGTGCAGTAAAAAAAGCAGTCATGCAGGGACAGATCTCTGAAGAAAGATACATTAGTTATAGAACGATATTGGATACGATGGGGGAGGAGTATTAGTTGACAGTTTTTAGTTGACAGTTGACAGAGAAAACAGCTATACTTTTCTTTCTGTCAACTGTCAACTAACAACTGTCAACCTTTTTTAGATTCCTGAAACCACGAAGCATACATCACATAATTATTAGAGATCCGATTGATTTCTCCATTGATGAGTTCCTGAGAAATGTCTTTTACTTTTTTAGCGGGGACGCCGGCATAGATACAGCCTGCTTCAACTACAGTTCCTTCTAATAGAACAGCACCTGCTGCAATGATAGAATTACTGTGCACCACGCAACGATCCATTACAATAGCTCCCATACCTATCAATACGTTATCATGAATGGTACACCCATGTACCAATGCATTATGTCCAATGGATACATTGTTTCCGATCTCAGTTGGATTTTTTTGATAGGTACAATGAATGACGGCACCATCCTGGATATTCACTTTATTACCCATTCTGATATAATGTACATCACCTCTTACTACCGCATTGAACCATATGCTGCAATCATTGCCCATAACTACATCACCAACGATGGTGGCATTAGGCGCAATAAAACAATTTTCACCAAATTGAGGATGTTTACCAAGGACGGGGAGAATTAGTGGCATTTTTTTTAGTTGACAGTTGATAGATGATAGTTGACAGATAATCTAAAGTTACAATCAAAATAATTAGATCGTATACTTTAAATTATTAGGATACAACCAGTTGAAATCGCTTTGTATTTAGGCATTTTGAAATGTATAATTGGTATTATATTTTGCAAAGTTTCAGTAAAATATGAACCATGACTTACTATGAAAATTTAATGGTCTGGAAAAAATCGATGGAACTGGTTGGTGAAGTATACAGGGTTACAAAACTTTACCCACGGGAAGAATTATATGCCCTTACTTCTCAATCACGTAGAGCAGCTGTATCTATTCCTGCTAATATTGCGGAAGGTTGTGGTCGTAATTATAAGAAAGATAGCATACAATTCTTTCACGTAGCTAGAGGTTCGATTTATGAACTTGAAACCTTACTGAGGATAGCTTTTTTGATAGAGATTTTACCAAAAGAGGAGATTCAAAAAATTACGCCTTTATTGCATGAGTGTTTAAAAATACTCAATGGATTTATTACCTATTTCGAGCAGGGACTCCTTAAATAGTTACTATCTTTATAATGCTGACTAGAAAATTTTACTCATCTCTTTTTCTGTCAACTATCAACTATCATCTGTCAACTCATGAACAATAAGGAACTTTTTCTTCAGCATGTTGCGCAAACATCTTCTGCTCCGATTGGATTAGAAATTACTAAAGCAAAAGGTGTACATCTTTGGGATACCTCAGGAAAAAAATATATAGATCTGATCTCGGGTTTTAGTGTTTGTAATATCGGACATAGCCATCCTGCTGTTGTGAAAGCCGTTCAAGAACAGGCGGCTGAATATATGCACTTGATTGTTTACGGTGAGTTTATTGAGCGTCCACAAGTACAGTATGCAAAATTGCTCACAGACCATTTACCTGCTTCTTTGAATTGTGTATACTTTACCAACAGTGGGGCAGAAGCTACCGAAGGAGCAATGAAATTGGCCAAACGAATTACCGGAAGATCTAAGATCATTGCTTTCAATAATGCTTATCATGGTAGCACACAAGGTGCATTGAGTATCATGGGAGGTGAATATTGGCGGAATGCTTTCAGACCTTTATTACCCGATATTTTTCATTTTGATTACAATGATGATGCAGTCATAGCATCTATTGATTCATCTGTAGCTTGTGTTATTTTAGAAACAGTACAAGCAGAAAGCGGTATTACTGTGCCACGAAAAGAATGGTTGCAAGCCATTCGAAAAAAATGTGATGAGCATTGTGTGTTGTTGATATTTGATGAAATACAAGCAGGCTTTGGTAGAACCGGCTCTCTTTGGGCATTTGAACAATTTGATGTGATCCCGGATATACTACTACTTGGAAAAGCTCTGGGTGGTGGTATGCCTTTAGGTGCATTTATTGCGGATAAAAAGTTAATGTCAACATTGACCTATAATCCAGTACTCGGACATATCACCACATTTGGGGGGCATCCTGTTAGCTGTGCCGCAGGAAAAGCCGCTTTTGAAGTTCTATTGACAGGAGATATGATTGTAACTGCAAAAAACAAAGCAAGCATTTTACAAGAAACATTAAACCATCCTGCGATCGTTTCAAAGAATGTACATGGTTTATGGATGTCGCTTAAGTTTAAAGATGAAATCACGAATCAAGCCATTGTGCATCAATGTGTGAAAAATGGGCTGGTAACTGATTGGTTTCTTTTTGCGCCTGATCGTTTAAGAATTGCACCTCCATTGATCATTTCCGAAGATGAACTTGTTGAAGTATGTGCGATGATTATGAAGAGTATTGATGAAGTGGTTGATAGATCATAGTTGACAGTTGTTAGTTGACAGTTGACAGAAAGCCTCTTTTCTTTCTGTCAACTGTCAACTAACAACTATACACTACTAACACGGTCCCATTCTACAATATCTGCTGTATAATTTTTCGTATATCGGAATGATATTCTTGATATCAAATCTACAAGCTTGTTGATAGGCTGCCTCTTTCATGGTCTCTAATTGTTGGTCGTCTTTTAATAGATCAATGGCAAATCTGCTCATCGTTTCTACATCGCCTACATCGGCCATAAAACCGGTTTCTCCTTGAATATTGATCTCGCTCAATCCACCGGCATTGGAGCTGATCACCACCGTTCTTGCTGCCATGGCTTCCAAAGCAGCCAGACCAAAACTTTCATATTCGGAAGGGAGTACGAAAACATCACTTACTGCCAGAATATCTTCCATCTGTTCCTGCTTTCCTAAAAAACGTACATCCTCTTCAATTCCCAATTCTCTGGTCAGTTCTTCTGTGCTAGGTCTTTCAGGTCCATCGCCTACCATCAGAAGTTTAGCGGGCATTTCTTTTCTTACTGCAGCAAATATATTTACCACATCCACTACTCTTTTTACCTTACGAAAGTTAGATGCATGAATGAGTATTTTTTCGCCATTGGGAGCAATCACTTTTCTGAATGCATCGATGGGCTTTTTATCAAATCGTCCAACATCCACAAAATTGTGGATCACTTCTATCTCTTTCTGGATATGAAATGACTTATATGTTTCTTCACGAAGATTATTGGATACTGCTGTTATTGCATCACTTTCATTGATAGAGAATGTTACCACAGGTTCATAGGTTTTGTCTTTTCCTACCAATGTGATATCAGTACCATGTAAAGTGGTGATCACCGGAACATTTCTATTGGCTTTTTGCTTCACGATTTGTTTTGCCATATAAGCAGCGGAAGCATGCGGTATAGCGTAGTGTACATGCAATAGATCCAGATCATGATTCATGATCACATCTACCATAGTACTGGCCAATGCCACTTCATAAGGCGGATAATCAAAAAGCGGATAGGTTGGGACACGTACTTCATGATAAAATATATTCGCATTAAATACATTTAATCTTACCGGTTGTTGGTAAGTGATAAAATGTACTTGATGTCCTTCATCTGCCAATGCTTTCCCCAGCTCCGTAGCCAGTACACCACTACCACCAAATGTCGGATAACAAACAATTCCTATACGCATAGCTGATCGTTGATTTTTTGATCTTTGATTTGACGATTCAATTCTATCAATATTGTATTTCCTAAAAAGCCGAGTAACCATTTGCCTTCTATGCTGGATCAGTCAATCTACATTGATAGAACCTATAGCATACTGCAGGGTATACCCAATCAGGAATCAATCCTTCAAAGATACCCTGCAATTAACAATAATTCCGCCAATACTGTTCTCCACTCATCAAAGGCGCAAGAAACATGACAAATCATTAACTTTAGCGGTATGAAAAATATATACTTTCTTCTTCTACTATTGCCCTTCGGCGGCTTTGCGCAGCAGGAAGACGCTGCTGTTATCAAAAAAATATCTGATGAGATATTGAGAAATGGGAAGGCCTATGACCTTTTATACCAGTTAACCAAACAGGTGGGCGGACGCATCGCCGGCTCCCCGCAGATGTATAAGGCTGAGGCATGGGGTGAAAATGCACTGAAAGAAATGGGTGCAGATAAAGTCTGGTTGCAAGAATGTATGGTGCCTCGCTGGGTAAGAGGGGCAAAGGAAGATGCGAGAGTGGTAGCTATTGATGGTAAAAAAGCAAACCGTGCTTTGGATGTTCTCGCATTGGGGAATTCTTTGGGTAACGGCAAGCCGGTTACTGCTCAGGTAATTGCCTTCAATAGTTTTGAAGAAATGGAAAAACGAAAAGATGAAGTACAGGGTAAGATCGTTTACTTCAATCATTCTTTTGATCCAACGAATATCAAGCCATTTGTTTCTTATGGACAAACAGGGGTATCCAGAAGAGCAGGTCCTAGCGCAGCCGCTAAGTATGGCGCTGTAGGTGTGATGATCCGCTCTCTAACTGAATCAACTGCCAATGATCCTCATACGGGTAGCACAGCGTACAATGATTCTTTCCCTAAAATTCCGGCTATTGCCATGGGACCCAGAGATGCTGATTATATCTGGGATCTCAGTAAAAAATCTTCCTTCACAGTTACAATGAAAACCAGTGCAAAATTCTTGCCTGACACTATTGGACATAATGTGATCGGAGAATTAAGAGGAACATCTTTCCCCGATGAGATCATAACAGTTGGCGGTCACCTGGATAGCTGGGATGTTAACGAAGGTGCTCATGATGATGGCGCGGGAGTCGTACACACCATTGAAGTGATGCGTGCTTTAAAAGCCATCGGCTATCAACCCAAAAGAACTATTCGCTTTGTACTCTTCGCCAATGAAGAAAATGGTATGCGTGGCGGTAATAAATATGCTGCAGAAGCCAAAGAAAAAGGCGAGAAACACATTTTCGCATTGGAAAGTGATGCAGGTGGATTTACTCCCAGAGGATTTGGGTTCACAGCTCCAAAAGATAAACACGACAAAATGCAAGCTTGGCTTCCATTGTTGAAACCTTATGGAACTGAAGATATGTCTGGAAATGGTGGGGGAGCTGATATTGGTCCATTAAACCGAACATTTGGTACACCTATAGCAGGTTTTATTCCTGATCCTCAACGCTATTTCGATCTGCATCATGCGCGTACAGATGTGTTTGAAAATGTGAACAAACGAGAACTGTTATTGGGTGCTGTTAATATGGCTGCACTGATCTATCTTGTAGATAAATACGGTCTGTAAATGACAACCAAACAAAAAATCATCTGGAGTATTATTATCATTGTTTTCGTTGCACTTTCTGCATTTATTTATTGGCGTTATTACTTTGTGTATGCAGAAGGAACGAAAGCCGGATTATTGAATACTTTCCAGAAAAAAGGGGTGCTGTTTAAAACATGGGAAGGCAAGATCATTCAAAGTGGTTTTCGTGCCAATGTGCAAAGCAATGAGTTTGATTTTAGTGTCACCAGTGAAACGGTAGCAGAGCAATTATTGCGTTGCTCCGGTAAAGAGGTTGAGTTACACTATAAAAGATATATTGGTACACTACCTTGGCGTGGTCTCGAAAGAAATATTGTAGATAGTGTGTATGAAGTACGAGGCGCTGCAACTGAAAGTATTATTGCTCCAAAACAACCTTGAGCAAAAGAGGTGTTTAATCCTCTCTGCGTAATCTCCTTGTCTCTCGTTCTCTGCGGTATAAAACCGCAGAGAAATGAGGGCGCAGATTTTTTTGAAATGATTAGGCTTGTAGTAAGAAAATCGCCAGCTTTTTATGGATATCCGGCTGATCCTGCTTCCACTGACGAATCGTTTTTGTTTTGATGGATTCTGTTGTACCAGTAATATCTACTGCTATACAAAGTTTTGTTTCCGGCTTACAACTTTGGAGAAGATCATTGATCAGCGCATTATTTCGATACGGAGTTTCAATGAATAGTTGGGTGCAATTTCTTTTTAGTGAATCAGCTTCCAGCTCTCTGATTTTTTTCTTTCGCTCTACTCCGTCAATCGGAAGATAACCATTGAACTGAAAACACTGTCCATTCATTCCACTCGCCATCAATGCCAGTAGGATAGAACTTGGACCTACCAAAGGTTTCACCGTAACGCCTATACTTTGAGCAGCTTCTACCAAAATTTGTCCGGGATCAGCAATGCCCGGACAACCTGCTTCGCTGATGATGCCAATATTTTTTCCTTCTTTCAATAACTGCAGTAACGAATTCCTTACTTCTGATTCTGCTTTATGAATAGCAAACCATTGATAGTCATCAATGACCATTTCTCTCCATATCTTTTTAAGGAAACGTCTGGCTGTTTTTTCTTGTTCTACAAAAAAAACAGAACAGTCTTTTACGGCATCGAGAATGTAAGGGGGAATTGTTTCAATAGCATCATCGTATAAAACGGTAGGGATCAGGTATAACTTTCCGAACTGCATATTATTTCTTTGAACTATTGGGATAGGTGCTGAGTGTTGCAGCAACCACTGCATAGGATGGGGCTAGTATCCAACCGATGATTGGAATCATATGCATCAGGTAAAAAATAAAACCATTGCCAATGGCAAGCCCTTTATGATTACCGATATAAAAAATACTTTCTGCTGGTGTTTTCTTTTGTCGCTCCATGCTGTAATCAAGCATCGAAAAACCATAATAATAACACTCTACCAATACTGCAAGAATAGGTGTAAGCCAACCGATCAATGGTATCAGACTAAGTAATAGAATGGATAACACATAAACAGTTTGCCATACACTGTTTCTCAATGCGAGTTTAATACCACGTAAAATATCTTTTCCTAATTGGGTAAAGCTGAAGGGGAAATCTTTGCCTTCGATGATGGAGGCCGTTTTCTCACTTAAAAATGCAAATACCGGGGAGCCAATGATGAGAAACAAAAATTTAAACAAAGAAAAATACAGCAGCATCATGATCAGCCATAATAGGGCCGTTCCAAAAACGAATAGGAATCCTACGAAACTGTTAGAAAACTGATCGATCCATCCTCTTAAGCCGGTTTTCATGGCCATCCATTCAATAAAATCTCCGGCTGTTTGTCCGAAATAATACATACCGGTTAAAAAAAGCAGGGTATACAATAGACCAGGAATAAGGATCCACTTCCAGAGTTTATGCTTGATGATAAACTGATGGGCTTGTGAGTATGATTGTATGGCTATAATAAGTTCCTTGAGCACCCTGAGTGATTTTGATGCACTAAGTTAATGTATTCAGTATGTTTAATCTGTGAAACCTTTATCTGATTATTATAAGAACAAATTATCACTTGACTTTTACAGGCAAGCCGATGTATGTAAGGTGGCCAAACAACTTCTGGGTAAGGTATTGGTGACTTACTTTGACAATACTTTGACAGCAGGACGTATCGTTGAAACAGAAGCCTACAATGGCATTGTTGATAAAGCTTCCCATGCCTATGGGGGCAGACTCACAAGCAGAACCCAAGTAATGTACAAGTCAGGTGGAATTGCTTATGTGTATTTATGTTATGGCATCCATCATTTATTCAATGTAGTGACCAATGAAGCATCGGTTCCACATGCTGTCTTGGTAAGAGGTATTGAGCCGATCTATGGTATAGAACAAATGCTGCAACGTTTCAAAAAAATAAAATTTGACCATAGTATCGGCAGAGGACCGGGTAACGTATCGAAAGCATTAGATATTAAAGTTGATCATACAGGTACATCACTCTTAGAGCACTCTTTATTTATAGCAGATGATGGTTGGAAAATTTCAAAAACAAATATTATCGCAACACCTCGAATCGGAGTTGATTATGCAGCAGAAGATGCTTTATTACCTTATCGATTTGTATTGAAAGGAAATCCACATGTAACCAAGTCTCCGTTTAACAAGGGGTAACTAAAACTTAGGACAGTTGATAATTTTATCTGATGAAGGTCTTCTGATATAGATTAATGAAATTTCTATACCACCTCTGTTTTGTGAAGCTGTTCTTAGTTGAGAAGAATTGTAATCGTAGCTGGCGCCAATTCTGAAATCATCAAATTCAATACCTACATAGGGTATGATGGCATCTTTCAATCTCATCCAAGTGCCTACATATAAACTCGTGGCTTTGATATCATCGGGATTGGCATTGAATTGTAAAGCTGCACCCAACATAGTAGAAGATGTACCACCTTGAAACATTTGCATACCGCTCATATGCAGTGTAGTGGTGTTTCCTACAGGAAAATAGGTGCCTGCATGAATGGTGGTTCTTGTGGGTAATAAATATTCTGCTCCGGTGAAAGACTGTTTGGGCTTATTAATGTGATACATACTTACACCCATGTAAAAATTATTCCTGTCATTGGTGTTACCATTGTATAAAACACCTGCATTGATATCTACATATTTTGAATTAAGTGTACCGGTATTGAATACTTCTGAAGTGACACCTGTAAAACCAGCATTGGTCAATTGATCCTCAAATTTGAGTAAGTTAGTATTGATCAGCATATTCGCATAAGTCAACTGAAAGCCTGCACTAAGTTGATGATATCCTTCTTCATCCAATCCTTTATGATAGGCCGTGCCGACAGAAGCATAATTAAATTTTACAGCACCATTAGCACTGTTATCAGTTAACCCCATAAATCCTACTCCCCATATATCATTAGATGCAATTCTGTCTTGCATGATTTGGAAATCAATGGAAGCTGTTGCGGTAGTATAAGCCTTTTCAATACTAGGCCATTGGTTGCGATAATTGCCTGCAACACGATAACTGCCATAAAATTTTCCGGTAAAAGCCGGATTAAGCGTTAACGGGGAAGAAAAGAATTGTGAAAAATTAGGGTCTTGTGCTGATGTGGTTTTGGTCAACATCAACATCATCACAAAGCAGCTTATTTGGATCAGTTTTTTCACAAGGGAACTAATTTAGGATAATCTTCCTGAAACAAATACGTTCGTCAAGAAGATTAGGTTGTCCTTAACGTCAACTGATTGACCATGAGAAATGTATGATCGCTGCATTCATTATGACTGATTCTTGGTTCCAAAGGCCAGATCACCGGCATCTCCGAGTCCCGGAACGATGTATCCTTTTGCTGTCAATTCATCATCAATATCACCACACCAGATATGAATATCGTCTCCACATTCTCTGTGTATCAGCTCAATACCTACCGTACAGGCTATTGCTACCACTACATGGAACTCTTTAGGAGTACCCTCATCTTTCATATATTGAATGGTCTTAACAATGGATGCACCGGTAGCAAGCATCGGATCGCTGATAATAACAATACGATTGTCAAGTGACGGACAACTCATGTATTCCAAACTGATTTCGAAAGATCCGTCTCTATGGTGTTTTCTATAAGCAGAAACAAAAGCATTGTCTGCGCGATCAAAATAATTGAGCATACCATTGTGCATGGGTAAACCCGCTCGTAAAATGGTGGCTAAAACAGGCTGCTGTTCTAATAACTTGCTCTCATGTATACCAAGAGGAGTAGGCACCTCAGTGACTTTAAAAGGCATACGCTTACTGATTTCATAAGCGGCAATCTCGCCGATACGTTCCAGATTTCTGCGAAAACGCATACGGTCGCACTGAATATCTACATTTCTTAATTCTGATACCCAGTTACTGACAAGGCTATGTTCCTGACTAAGGTTTACGATCATGGTATGATAGGGTTGAAGGCTTCAAAACTAAAATCTATCTCTTGGAATCGGAAATTTAAGTTTTTCAAACCGGTTTAGGTGGGTTTAACGCTTTGGAAACGCTAAAAGGATTATTTTGGAAGAAAGAAACCCTTATGCAAAAGTTTTGTGCTGTTCTGATACTATTTTTCTTGGTGAGCTCTTGTGAATCAACGAAAGAAGAGAAAGATTTTGAGAAGAGTTATGAAACCGTAAAAGAAACTTTGGCGGAAAAAGAGAAGAATAATCCTAAAAAATTTCTACTCATTAGCAATCGTGACCGCAAAAACCTGATTGGTCAAACGGTAGTGATGGGATCTATTTCAAATAAGGCAACTGTATGTTGGTATAAAGATGTGGAACTGCGTTTATCGTTCTTCAGCAAAACAGGTGCAAAACTGGATGAAGGTCTGGAGACGATCTATGAAAATATCGGTCCAGGACAAACGGTTAAATTCAAAACCAAATATTTTGCACCTAAAGGAACTGATAGTGTTGCAATCTCTGTAAACAAAGCGATCGGAGATATTTCGGGGGCTGAGTAGCTTTTGACCACAGAGGGACACAGAGTTTGGCACAGAGTTACACAGAGTGTTTAATAAATAATTCTTTTAACTCCGAGTTTCAAGGAACTAACATTGAAATTGATTAGTAATCCTACTTTGCACTTACTCAATTTTAGGTAGGTGATCATTTGAGCAATGTGTACATCTGTAAAAGCTTCAACAGCTTTCACTTCAACTACTATCTTTTTTTGAACTAGTAAATCAAGACGATAGCCCGTTTCCATTTTTATTTCTTTATAGATCAAAGGCATAGCTACTTGTCTCTCTACTTCTAATCCTAATTGTGTCATTTCATAGAATAAACAGGCTTCATAGGCCGATTCTAATAAGCCAGGACCTAGTTGTGTGTGAACTGTAAAAGCAGCTTTCAAGACTTCTTTGGTTATACTATTTTCCTCCATTATTTTTCGAGTAAAAATATAGCAAACCTATACGGTACAGTTTTATCGATTGAAGCGGAGTCAAGTACAACTCTGTGCCAAACTCTGTGTCCCTCTGTGGTTAAAAAAATCACACAAACTCAAACCTGTCTCCATCGAACAAGCCTTTATCGCTAAGCTTTAGATGCGGAATGACGAGTAGCGCCATAAAACTGAGTGTCATGAATGGAGCTTGTAAGGTAGAGCCCAGAGATTTTGCCATTGCATCTATAGAAGTATACGCTTCAGAAACTTTATATCCATCATCTATACTCATTAAGCCAGCAACTGGTAGTCCAAGTACCTGATATTGCTGCTCATTGGCATAACAACTCACACCTCCTTTTTCTGCGATCACCAAATTGATGGCAGCTGCCAGTGATACATCATCTGCACCAACAGCCACAATATTGTGACTATCATGTGCTACTGATGAAGCAATGGCGCCTTTTTTAAATCCAAAGTTTCTAATAAAACATTTGGCAACCGGTGCCTGATGATATCGGTTTACAACCACCATTTTCAAAATATCTTTCTCAGGATCACTTACCCATTCATCATTGATGATCTTACCCGGTAATTCAAGTCTATTGGTGATCAGTTGTCCGTCAAGCGCTTCTATGACAGGAATCAATCCGTTTTCTGATGGATAACTTTCTTTAGGAATAGACAGGTCAGTAACGGTTACTTGTTTACAGTCAAATTGATTGATGGGTTCTGATGCTACAGATTCGATCAAAGTTTTTCCATTGCTCGCTACCAGTATACCATTGATGTATGTTTCAATGACCTTGAATTTTTCAAGATCTTTCACAACAATAAAATCAGCAGGATCTTTTTCATTCAGCAATCCGATCGGTAACCGATAATGTAATACCGGATTGATACATGCTGCCTTTAATACATTGAACACATCTAAACCTTTTGCAACAGCGCGAGCACAGAGATCATTGATATGTCCTGCCACCAAGCTGTCAGGATGCTTGTCATCACTGCAGAATAAGATATGATTTGGATGATCATCCACCAATTCGATCAATGCTTCAAAGTTTCTTGCGGCACTTCCTTCACGAATAATGATCTTCATGCCATGTTGTAGTTTATCAACGGCTTCTTCGAGTGTAAAGCATTCATGGTCTGTTGAGATACCCGCTTCGATATATGTTTTAGCAGCATCACCACGTAAGCCTGGTGCATGTCCATCAACAGGTTTACGCATGCGATGTGCTGCGGCAATTTTTTTCATTACCTCAGGATCCTGATGCAAAACACCGGGAAAGTTCATCATCTCACTCAGGTATAAAATCTCAGGTCTTTCCAGAAGAGCAGTAACAGCAGTACTATCGATCATTGCACCGGCTGTTTCAAACGTAGTAGCAGGCACACAACTTGGGGCGCCAAAATTAAATTTGAATGGCACTTTTTTACCATTCTCAATCATAAAATCTACACCTGCAACACCGCATACATTAGCGATCTCATGAGGATCGCTAACCGTACCAACAGTACCATGTACAACCGCTAGCCTTGCAAATTCAGAAGGGATGAGCATACTGCTTTCAATATGAACATGACTATCAATAAAACCAGGAAGTATATACTGATTGGGTACTATATCATCGGTTGCTTCTATTCGATGAATGCATCCATTTTCAACCCACACATGAGCTGGATATATATTTTTATGACGTATGTCAACCAGTTTGCCTGAAACCTGAAAAGAAGTCTTGCTGCTCATATAACGAAGATAGAAAAAGTGGGCAGATTATAGTTTTGAGTTGACAGTTGATAGTTGACATGCTTCTTCCTGTCAACTATCAACCCCATTCCCCCGCTCATCAAATCTTTTGCTAAATCATTGTACAAAAAACCCTTTAGCGGCAAAGTCTCAGTAAGTTTACGTTTCAGCGAAATGATATATATGAAAAAGATATTTCTATCAGTAGTCTTAATGACTGTTACCTGCTTTGCCTATTCACAAACAATAGAAGAAGTGATGGCAAAATATGAAGAAGTAAATGGTGGTAAAAACAGACTGAAAGCCATCAAGACTTTACAAATGGAAAGTGTAATGAAAATGAATCTGATGAATCAAAGTTTTGATATCAGCTTGAATAGTATTCGTGAAAGGGGGAAGTTATACCGTAGACAAATGGGTGGTATCATGGGTATGGGAAATTCATGGACGATGGTGACAGATACTGCAGGCTATGTACTCATTCCGGCTATGCCCAATTTTGGTGGACCAAGAGGTGGCGGCGATGGACCAACGCCTTCGGGGCCAACCATCTCTAAAATGACTGATGATGATCTTCGAAAACAACAACATGAATTGGATTGTGCAGGTCCTTTCCCGATGTTGATCGATTATGTGAAAAAAGGCTACAATGCTGAGTTACAAGGTACCAGTAAAGTAAATAAGGAAGATTGTTATAAAGTAAAATTGACCATGAAAGATGGTCTGAGTGCTGTATTCTTTATCAATACCAATAACTATCTCGTTCAACAAGTGGATGCTACCGATGAAATGGCCGCAGCATTGACAGGTTTCGGGAGCATGATGCGTATGATGGGAGGAGGTAGACGTAGTTTGAAAGTATCTATTTTATACAATAGTTACAAAGACATTGCCGGTATTCAATTCCCCATGAAACAGATCATCAATATTGGACCGGTAGAAACAGTGATTGAGCACCTTGATATCAAAATGAATGAACCTGTGGACGAAGTGTGGTACAAGGTAAAATAGTTGATAGTCTATAGACCATGGTCCATGGACTATGGACCATTCTCCCTTTTCTTTCGTAAATTCCATTTCCAATTCAATACTGCATATGAAAAAAACAATGATACTGCTTTGCGCAGTGACGATGCTTGTAATAAATATACAGGCACAAAAACAAGATGCTAAAAAGACAACAACAACTGTTGTTGTAACAGATCCCACTACCACTCTTTTTTCAAAACTAAAATACCGTCTTGCAGGTCCATTTCGTGGTGGTCGTAGTGCTGCAGTAGCCGGTAGTTTTAAGAACAAAACAACTTTCTATTTTGGTGCAACGGGTGGTGGATTATGGAAAACAACCGATGGTGGTAGTAACTGGAAAAATATTGGTGACAAATATCTCGGTGGTAATATCGGTGCTATTGCTGTAGCTCCTACCGATGAAAATATTATTTATGTAGGAGAAGGTGAGAATACCGTGCGAGGTAATGTGGCAGAAGGATTGAACGGTATATGGAGAAGTGATGACGGTGGTCGTACCTGGAAAAATATCGGTCTCAAAGAAGGTAGACATATCATTCGCATTGTGATACATCCACGTGATCCAAATACAGTTTGGGTAGCAGCGCTCGGACATCTTTTTGGTCCGAATGAAGAGAGAGGTGTATTCAAAACAACAGATGGTGGTAAGACTTGGAAAAAAGTATTGTATGTGAACAGTCTTACAGGTTCTTCTGATTTGATCATGGAGCCTGGTAACCCCAATGTATTATATGCCGGTATGTGGCGATTGATCAGAACACCACATAGTTTAGAAAGTGGTGGAGAAGGTAGCGGATTGTATAAGAGTGTGGATGGTGGCGAAACGTGGACCAATATCAGTACTGCCAAAGGGATGCCTAAGGGTACATGGGGTATTGTTGGCGTCGCAGTTGCACCTTCCAATACTGATAAAGTTTATGCGATCATTGAAAACGCAAATGGTGGATTGTACACCAGTAATGATGGCGGAGAAAGCTGGACATTGACCAGCAGTGATAACAATATTCGTCAGCGTGCATGGTATTATAGTAAAGTATTTGTAGATCCGAAAAATGAAAATTTAGTGTATGCATTGAATGTTGGATTCATGCGTAGTCGCGATGGTGGAAGAACTTTTCAAAGTGTAAGAACACCTCACAGCGATCATCATGATCTTTGGATCGATCCTGAGAATGGGAACAGAATGGTTGTAGCTGATGATGGTGGTGGACAAGTAAGCTTTGATGGAGGAGAGAATTGGAGTACGATGGATAATCAGCCTACCGGACAATTCTATCGTGTATCAACTGATAATGCACATCCTTATAGAATCTTAGGTGCACAACAAGATAATTCGACCATCAGAATGAGAAGCAGAACTGCAGGTGCAGGTATCACTGATCGTGATTGGGAAGTAACTGCAGGTTCAGAAAGTGGTTATGTAGTTGCGGATCCTTTAAATCCGGATGTTGTGTATGGTGGTAACTATGGTGGTTATTTGGCAAGATTGGATCACAGAACAGGTGAGAATCGCGCCATCAATGTTTGGCCGGATAATCCAATGGGATCAGGTGCAGATGTATTGAAGTATCGTTTTCAATGGAACTTCCCGATTTTCTTCTCTCCGCATAATCCAAAGCGATTGTATACTGCGGGTAATCATTTGTTTGTTTCAGAAAATGAAGGTCAGAGTTGGGAGATCATTAGTCCTGATTTAACTACCAATGATAAATCACGTCAGGCTTCGAGTGGTGGTCCAATTACCAAAGACAATACATCAGTGGAATATTATTGTACCATTTTCACAGCTGCAGAATCAGTGCTTGAGAAAGATCTGTTATGGGCAGGTAGTGATGATGGCTTGCTGCATGTCAGTAAAGATGGTGGTAAGAATTGGGAGAATGTTACACCAACAGAAGCAGGTAAGTGGATGATGTGGAATTGTATTGAAACGGATCCATTTAAAAAAGGAACTGCTTATGTGGTAGGAACCAAATATAAACTGGATGATTTTGCTCCCTATATTTTCAAAACAGAAGATTACGGTAAGACCTGGAAAAGAATCACCAATGGTATTGATAAGATGCATTTCACACGTGCCATGCGCGCAGATAAAAAACGTCCTGGGTTATTGTATGCAGGAACAGAATACGGCATGTACATAAGCTATGATGATGGTGCGAATTGGAAAAAGTTTCAACTGAATTTACCTGAGACGCCCATCACAGATCTTACCATCAAAGAAAATGACCTGATTGTTGCTACACAAGGTCGTGCTTTCTGGGTATTAGATGATTTGAGTATTGTTCAGCAAATGAATCCAGCGGTTTTGGATAAAAATATCCATGTATTTGATGTGAACCCTGTATATCGTACAGAAAGTGCAGGCAGAGGAAGAAGGAATTTTGGTGGTGTTGCTGCTAATATGGGTATGAATCCCGCATCCGGTGTGGTATTCAACTATTATCTAAAAGGGGCAACAGATAGTTCTAGAGTTTCAATCACTGTATTTGATAAACAATCTAAACCTATCCGCACTTTTAGTAAGAATGCAAGAGAAGCAGCTGATAAAATTGATTTTGAAAATGGCATGAATCAATTTGAATGGGATATGCAGTATCCGCCTGCAGAACGTTTGGATGGATTGATCCTTTGGAATGGTGGTATTGGATCAGCTAAAGCATCTCCCGGTAAGTACACAGCTCGTTTCCGTTACGGTAAAGATTCTGTGGATGTTCCATTTGTGATCAAACCCAATCCAAATTTCGCAACTACAGAAACTGAATACGATGAACAGTTGACTTTCTTATTACAAGTGCGTGATAAGTTCAGTGAGATTCAAAAAGCGATCAAAAATATTCGTGCATTACGTTCACAGATGAATGATTTCACAAGCCGATTGGATGGCAATAAAGAGATCAAATCTTTCGCAGATAGTATCAATAAAAAGATCACTGCAGTTGAAGAAGCATTGTATCAAACAAAAGCGAAGAGTGGGCAAGATGTATTGAATTATCCTATCCGCTTGAATGATAAAATTGCAGGATTGTATGGCGTAGCATCAAGTGGACAAAATCCACCTAGCAAACAATCTCGTGAAGCCTTTGCAGAATTGGCCGGACAAGCCGATGTTCAGTTAGCGCGATTAAAAGCGGTGATGGAGAATGATGTGAAAGCATTGAATAAACTCATCAATGAGAAACAGGTTCCGGTGATAGGGGTTAAGTGAGAAGTGAAAAGTGAAAGGTGAAAAGTGAAAGGGCTGCAACATAAATCATGTTGCAGCCCTTTTTACATAAGTATAGGCGGTGCGGATGTACCGTATGACTTGGTATTATATTTAATGATTCATTCAAAATAAAAGGTAGTAAAAATTCTACCTTTTAAAAACAAATGATATCTTTGTTATGAAGTCAAGTGAGTTTCATAGGAAAATAAAACAAAACGGCTGGAAGTTACTGAGAATAGAAGGAAGTCATTACTTGTATGAGAAGGGAGGGAAAGTAGAGCCAGTTCCTTTTCATGGATCGAAAGAAATGGGAGAGGGATTGAGAAAAACTTTAATAAAAAGAATGCAATTAAAATAGATGGAGGAAGTAGAATGAAACAAGTGATCATTATTATTGAAAGAGCCTCTGACGGAACTTATAGCGCCTATAGTGAGAAGGTAGATGGCATATGGGGTATGGGTGATACCGCAGAGCAGGCTAAGCTTTCAGCACTTGAGAGTTTACGATTGTTTAAAGAAAATAATCCTGCAAGAAAATGGCCTAAACTTTTGCAAGGGGATTATGAGCTCATTTTTAAGTTTGATGCAGAAAGTTTATTGAACTACTATAAAAAAATTTTCACCAAAGCAGGTCTCGAAAGAATTACCGGTATTAATCAAAAACTTCTGCAACATTATTCATCCGGTCTTAAAAAACCTCGCACTTTACAAACAAAAAAGATTGAAACAGCATTACATGATCTAGGAAAAGAATTATTAGCAGTACAGTTATAAACAAATACCAAAATCTGACATCTACGATCCGACATCAGACATCTGACATCAAATCCGGTCTCCTATCTTTCGTACGTTGAAGTGCTTGTTCATACCGCCATTCTTCTACTTTCTTGGGATCTCCTTGTAATAATATTTCAGGCACTTTCATGCCTCTGAAATCAGCGGGTCTTGTATACACCGGTGGTGCTAATAAATTATCCTGAAAAGAATCGGTTAGTGCAGAGGTTTCATCATTCAATACACCCGGTATCAAACGACCGATGGCATCTACAACTACTGCAGCCGCCAGCTCGCCACCACTCAACACATAGTCACCAATTGAAATTTCCATGGTCACATATTGTTGGCGTATGCGTTCATCAATTCCTTTATAGTGTCCGCAGATGATCAAAAGATTTCCTTTTAAAGACAACTGATTGGCCATACGCTGATCGAATCTTTGTCCATCAGGTGTCATATAGATAATGGCATCATACGGCTGGTCTTTCTGTAATTCATCGATGGCGTTGGCCAAAGGTTCGCACATCATTACCATACCAGCGCCGCCACCATATTGGTAATCATCCACCATACCATATTTGTTCACCGCCCATTTTCTTAGCTGATGTACACGTACTTCCAGCAGTCCCTTTTCTTGCGCACGTTTCATGATGCTATGCGCAAAAGGGCTTTCCAACAATTCAGGTAAGACAGTAAGAATATCGATGCGTAGCATACGACAAAGGTAGTTGGGAATGCTGATAAATCACCGAGAGAAATGGTTTTGTAGGGATCTAGTAAGCTGTTTTTAATGATGAGGAGAGTAAATGGTAATGATTAAAATATCATAAACGTTATACTCCTATATGTTCTGTATGCAATAGGTTGGCCATTGAGTTGAGCAGGTGCCCACATTTTACTCGTCTTACCAATGACTCTTCTTACTTCACTTGCTGTTTCATATCCAGGATCATTGTCAACTGTAATATCAGATAGCGTTCCATCAACATTAACTGTAAAGCGAACAATGACAGTATAACGCCCTTGAGGAGCTCCTTTTCGTTTTGGTAAATCGCGGTCAAGCATTCTTTCCATAAAACGGCCATAACCTTTTAAGCCGTCTTTGAATTCAGGCGGACTATCTACCTGATAAGTTGAATCCGCAACTATGCTCTGTGCATTGACGACTACAGATAACAATAAAAAGAGAGTAAGTGCTGGTAATATCTTTTTCATAATTGTATTAGTTCATAAAATCTCCCAAATCTCTTCTTTGTTTTTTGGTAGGTCTACCAATTTTACTCAAACGTTTTCCTGTTTGGTAAGTAGCGGCTTCAAACTTAATTCGGTCTAGCTCTTCAGCAGGTGTGAGGTCTATATAAAACTTGATCGCTTCACTGTATTGTACCCGATGATCTAATAATCCGGTTACTTTTACCACCCATCTGCGACTTTCTGTTTTTACTTCATATTCATCTCCAATGGCAACAATACGAGAAGCTTTGATGGCGTTTCCATTCATCTTCACTTTGCCTTTACTGCATGCATCACCCGCTTGGCTTCTTGTTTTGAACAAACGGATGGCCCAGAGGTATTTATCGATCCTTAATTTTTCTTTGACTTCAGTCATAACTAAAACAAAACAGGAGCAAATATAAAATTGCTCCTGTTTCTTTATTTATTTTCCTTCCGCATAATATTGATGGAAATAGGGGATGGTTTCAATGCCTTTGTAAAAATTGAACACATCATATTTTTCATTCGGACTATGAAGGTTGTCGCTATCCAATCCAAATCCCATGAAAACGATCTTGAGTCCGAGCTCTTTTTCAAACAAAGCGCAAATAGGGATACTTCCACCACCACGAACAGGAATGGGTTCTTTACCAAAAGTGGTTTCAATGGCTTTTGCAGCAGCTCTGTATTCATGAGAATCAATCGGTGTCATATAGGGTTCACCACCATGATGTTCACTAGCCTTAACAGTAACACCTTCCGGAGCCATGCTGGTAAAATAATCGAGTATTTTTTTAGTGATCTTTTCCGATGACATATTGGGTACAAGTCTGCAAGAGATCTTAGCAAAAGCTTTCGATGGTAATACTGTTTTAGCACCTTCACCTGTATAGCCACCCCAGATACCATTGAGTTCCAAAGTAGGTCTGATACCCGTTCTTTCATTGGTGGTATAACCTTTCTCACCCCAAAGACTTTGAATGCCGAGGTCTTTCTTGTATTCGTCCTCACTAAAAGGTGCTTTGGCCATTTTAGTTCTTTCTTCGTGAGTTGCTTCTACCACGTCGTCATAAAATCCCGGAATGGTAATATGATTATTTTCATCATGACATGCAGCGATCATTTTTGCCAACATTGTAATAGGGTTAGCAACAGCACCGCCATATACACCACTGTGAAGATCACGGTTGGGTCCTGTCACTTCTACTTCAATATAGCTGAGTCCACGCACGCCAATATCAATGGAAGGAGTATCCATGCTTAACATAGAAGTATCACTGATCAGGATCACATCTGCTTTGAGTAATGATTTATTTGCTTTTACAAAAGTGGCAAGGTTGGGACTTCCAACTTCTTCTTCACCTTCAATGAGAAACTTTACATTACAGGAGAGACTATTGGTTTTTACCATGGTCTCCAATGCTTTCACATGCATATAAAATTGTCCCTTATCATCGCAAGCGCCACGAGCATATATTTTTCCGTCTTTGATCACAGGTTCAAAAGGACCGCTATGCCAGAGTTCTAAAGGATCGGCAGGTTGTACGTCATAGTGTCCGTACACCAAAACGGTAGGTTTTGCAGGATCAATGATTTTCTCTCCATAAACGATGGGATGACCTGCGGTAGGATAAATAGCAGTAGTATCTGCTCCGGCTTCTTTCAGACTTTTCTCAACTGCTTCTGCGCAGTGAATCATGTCTTCCTTGTGTTCTCCACGGGCACTCACACTCGGGATTCGTAATAGATCCAATAATTCATTAAGAAAACGGTCTTTATGTTCTTGTTGATATTCTTTCCAGGCTTGCATAGCAATAGTATTTGAATGAGGGTGCAATTTAGGATTAACTGCTTATTTATCATCTCGAGGAACAAATATTCATTCCAGCGTGTGTTTTTTATCAGAAATAATATTGGTTAAAGTCCATTCCAATTTTTGTTCAAAAGTATGTTCCCGATGGTCGCATTTTTTGTTACAAATCCGGCAACTAAACGGTAAACAACCATCTGTATGCACAAATAATTCGATCGCATCACCAAATTCCTGTTTGATCAATGCTGAGAGATGATCAATTTCACGATGCGCTTCATGAATATTTAAATACCAGGGTACGGTAAGATGACAATCGATATGTAATAAGCTGCCATATTTAATGACACGTAAATTGTGAAGATCGACCCAGTTTTCAGAACGGTTTTTATTAAGTATCTCAATGAACTTTTTTAGTAATTCCATATCAGCTTCATCCATGATACCCGCTAATGATGAACGAATGATCTTATAGCCATTATAGATAATCAAAACACTCATTGCCAGAGCGATCAACTTATCCAGCCAATAAAGTTTGGTAAATAGAATCAGGATCAACCCAAGTATAATAGCAAGGGTTGAGTAAGTATCTACTTGTAAATGTTTACCACTGGCTTGTAGTGCCAGTGAATTATTTTTTTTACCCAAACGAAGGCAGATAGTACCTGCTACAAAATTGAGAACTGCTGTTGCTGCAATTAGCCATAGACCTGTATCTAATTGATGTATCGGCTCATTCCGAAGAATATTGGCAACGGTTTCATAAATGATCATAATACCTGCTGCCACGATCAGTCCACCCTCTACTGCAGCAGAAACAAATTCAGCTTTACCATGACCATATGGATGCTCGAGATCTTTGGGTTTCGCAGCGATATATAAACTATACAATCCAATAAATCCGGCGATCACATTTACAATACTTTCCAATGCATCGGATAAGATAGCAAGAGAGTGTGTAAAATAGTAGGCAATGATCTTGGTAAGAAATAATACTACACTTAACAAAGTGATCCATAGTTGGACTCTGAAATTCTGTTGTGCAGTTGTCAAGGGAAGTGTTTTCGTAAAGATAGTTAAGAGTTGACAGTTGTTAGTTGACAGAAATCATATTCTTATAGTCTTCAATAAGCTTATTATGTTATTTAAGTGTTTATTCTACCATTACCAACTGTCATCTGTCAACTTTCTCATTGAGAAAAATCATATCTATTCGTTTCTTTTCTTACAAAGTGATTTAGTATTTTTCTAATACTATCAACTGTCATCTGTCAACTTTCCCTACCTTACCAATCTTAAACCAACCAATATGTTTAAACCACTTCTCCTATGTGCAACCGTATTCTCGTTTACAGCGATTAATGCACAAGATAAAGCACCCGCAAAATGGGATGTCAACAATCCTCCGGGTCCTGTCAAAGAAATAAAATTTACCGTCAATGAAGGTACTTGGATGAATTTGGATGTATCTCCTGACGGAAAAGAAATTGTATTCGATCTATTAGGAGATATTTATACCATGCCCATTACAGGAGGAACTGCAAAACTACTCAGAGGTGGACATGCTTTCGAAGTACAACCAAGGTATAGTCCGGATGGAACAAAAATTTTATATACTTCGGATGCAGGGGGAGGTGATAATATATGGGTCATGAAGCGTGATGGAACTAATCCAATTCAGATCACAAAAGAAACTTTTCGATTACTGAACAATGCAACATGGATGCCAAGTGGCGACTATATCGTAGCAAGAAAACATTTTACTTCTACACGATCTCTTGGTGCTGGTGAAATGTGGATGTATCATATTAGCGGAGGTTCCGGGTTGCAACTAACCACAAGAAAAAATGATCAGCAAGATGTGAATGAACCTGTGATCTCACCTGATGGACGTTATGTTTACTTCAGTGAAGACATGTATCCGGGCGGACAATTCGAGTACAATAAAGATCCGAATAATCAGATTTTTGTGATCAGGAGATTAGACAGGCAAACAGGTAGAATCGAAAATATTACTGGCGGCCCTGGAGGAGCAGTAAGACCTCAGTTGTCTCATGATGGCAAGTTGTTGGCGTTTGTGAAAAGGGTTAGAACAAAATCTGTTTTATACTTGCGTAAAATTGAAACAGGTGAAGAATGGCCTGTTTATGATGATCTTTCAAAAGATCAGCAAGAAGCTTGGTCTGTTTTTGGATTATACACGGGGTTTAATTGGATGCCCGATGATAAAGAGATCGTTATCTGGAGCAGGGGTAAGATCATTCGTATTGATGTGAATGAAGCCAATAAATCTGTGGTTATTCCTTTTACAGTAGAAGTCAATCAAAAAATTGTTGAAGCTGTTCGTTTTCAGCAAGAGTTGAATCCGGAAACATTCAATCCGAATGTGATCAGACATGCTATTACATCTCCTGATGGTAAATGGCTGGTGTTTAATGCAGTTGGATACTTATGGAAAATGGCATTGCCCAATGGGAAGCCTAGTCGCATTACATCAGGATCCGATTTTGAATATGAACCTTCATTCTCATCAGATGGCAGTAAAATTGTTTATACCACTTGGAATGATGAAAATAGTGGAGCTATTTATAGTATCAATATCAATGGAGGAACTCCTGTAAAACTAACCCTACAGAAAGGGATCTATCGACAACCTTCTTTCTCGCGTAATGGTACACAGATCGTTTTTCGAAAAGAAGGAGGCAATGATGCCATGGGGCCGGCGTACACTGCACAGCCAGGAACTTATATGATGAAAGCAGATGGATCTGATGAAAAACTGATCATACAAAGAGGTGATATGCCTCGCTTTAATAGTAGTGGTACAAGGATCTATTATCAATTGGGTGGCGGTATGAACAGACAATATGCAAGTTGTGATCTTTCAGGTAATGATGAACGCATTCATTTAAAGAGTACTTATGGTAGTCAGTTTACCGTATCACCGGATGAGCAATGGATATCCTTTATTGATTTGCATGAAGTATACATTGCTGCATTTCCGGTAACGGGTAAAACAGTAGATATCGGTTCAGGAACAAAAGATTTTCCGGTAAGAATTGTATCAAAAGATGCCGGGATCAACTTGCATTGGTCTGGTGATAGTAAAACATTGCATTATACTTTAGGGAATCAATACTTCACAGTTCAGTTGGCAGATCGTTTTGGATTTGTATCAAATAAATCGGAGTCGGATTTTAAAGTACCTGAGAAAGGGCTTGATATTAAAGTAGATGTACCGCTTGACAAGCCGAATGGGATGGTCGCATTCACTAATGCAACCATCATTACAATGAAAGGTGATGAAGTGATTACAGGAGGAGCCATTCTTGTAGAAAACAATTTGATCAAACAAATCGGAAAATCAGTTCGTATCCCGGCAGGGGCAAAAGTGATTGATTGTAAAGGCAAAACCATTATGCCGGGTTTTATTGATGCTCATGCACACGCGAGTCATTTTCGTTCAGGTATGTCGCCGCAAAAACACTGGCCTTATTATACCAATATGGCATATGGTGTAACTGCGATGCATGATCCTTCTGCGAACAGTGAAATGGTTTTTGCACAAAGTGAAATGGTGAAAGCAGGAGCTATGGTTGGACCAAGGGTATTTTCAACAGGTACGATTCTTTATGGTGCCGATGGTGATTTCAAGGCGGTGATCAATTCCATTGATGATGCACGCAGTGCATTGAGAAGAACAAGAGCATTTGGGGCATTCTCTGTAAAAAGTTATAACCAACCTCGTAGAGAACAAAGACAAATGATCATCCAAGCAGCGCGTGAATTGGGAATGGAAGTAGTGCCAGAAGGTGGCTCTTTCTTCTTTCACAACATGAGTATGATCCTTGACGGACACACCACCATCGAGCATAATATTCCTGTAGCGCCATTATACAATGATGTGATCCAATTATGGAAATCATCTAAGACCGCTTATACTCCCACTTTGATCGTTAACTATGCGGGTGTGAGTGGAGAGTATTACTGGTATCAACATACCAATGTTTGGGAGAAGGAAAGACTACTCCGTTTTACACCACGTTCAGTTATTGATACAAGAAGTCGTCATAGAACCATGCTACCGGAAGAAGAATATAAGAATGGTCATATCCTAACGTCTGAAAGTGGAAAGAAACTAAATGATAATGGTGTGAATGTAAACATTGGTGCGCACGGACAAATACAAGGAATGGGAGTTCATTGGGAAATATGGATGATGCAACAAGGTGGTATGAATAATCTTCAAGCTTTGAAAACAGCTACTATCAATCCTGCACAGAGTTTGGGATTGGATAAATGGATCGGATCACTTGAAGCAGGAAAGCTCGCTGATCTGATTGTGTTAGATAAAAGTCCATTAGATAACATCAGAAATACTGAATCTGTAAAATATACTATGGTGAATGGAAGATTATATGATGCAGATACGATGACAGAAATAGGAAATTATAATAAACCGAGAGGCAAATTTTATTGGGAGCAGATGAAGAACGCTGCAGCATTCAGTTTCCCTTGGTTGACCGATGCGACGAATGAAACTGAGGTCTGTTCTTGTGGGAAACACTAAAAGTAGTGTGGGGCTATCATCTATAGAATTGAAGTTCTAACGATATCGGATAACTACTTGCTATCTAAGTTAGCCTACGAATAAAATTAAGAAGGTATCGCATTTTGCGATACCTTCTTAATTTAGATCAGTTCGATCGTGTAATTAATAGGGCAATGTTTTGCCAACATTGCAGAAATACCACAATATTTTTCTTTGGACAGACTAACGGCTCTGTTCAGTTTATCTAAATTTTCAGGCGATACATCACAACGATATACCATGTCGATGAACTTGAACACTTTTGGATGATCTTCTGTTTGTTCTGCAGATGCTTCAATTTCCAGTTTGGTAAATGGAACCTTCATCTTGTGTAAAATCTCCACCACATCAATACCACTGCAACCACATAATGATCCGAGTAGCATCTTTTTGGGGTTCATTCCACTGCCTGAACCGCCACCTTCAATACTGGTATCTAAACGTGCTACATGACCTGTATCAGCTTTTACATCAAAAGCGAGTGTTTCCACCCATGAAGTTGTAACTTTCATTTGAATCGTTTTATAAGTAGTGTATTTTATTTCATTCTTGCTGCTACCACATCCCAGTTCACCACATTCCACCAGGCATTAATGTAATCAGGTCTTCTATTTTGATATTTCAAATAGTAGGCATGTTCCCAAACATCTAAACCTAACAAAGGTTTGCCCCATGTTTCATTGATATCCATCAAAGGATTATCCTGGTTGGGTGTAGAAACAATGGATAAGGCATTATCACTATTGATGATTAACCATGCCCAACCACTTCCAAATCTACTTTTTGCGGCATCAGCAAATTGTGTTTTAAAACTTTCAAATGAGCCAAATGCCTGAATGATCGCAGATCCTAATTGTCCGGATGGTGTTGCAGCGCCTCCGGGCTTCATGGTTTGCCAAAACATTTCATGATTATAATGTCCACCTGCATTGTTACGCATTTTGGTAGAATACTTTGAAATATTTCTCAATAAAGACTCAAGCTTAGTATTACTGATATTTACATTTTCAGCAGAACAAGCTTCAGATAATGCTTTGGCATATGCGGCTGCATGTTTACTGTAATGGATATCCATTGTAGTAGTATCAATAGCTGGCTCTAATGCGCTAAATGCATAAGGTAGAGGCTGTTGAATAAATTCACTACTACCTGTATTAACAGACGCAGTTACCAATGAGGGCAGAATGGTTCCGGAAAGTCCTAATGCAATACCTGCTTTACCCGTTTGCTGAAGAAATGCTCTGCGGGATGATGATTGATTCATAAAAAAAATTTTCTTGTTAAAATATCTATACATGAAACACTATGAAGTAACTTCTTCTTGTTCCTTGTTACGTAATTCTTTTTTCTTCCTAAAGTTATTCCAAATCTTGCGCAAGCGTGTAAAAGTTCTGTAATAAAACTCCTGATTAAACAATTGAGAGTCATGCATGGCTTTATAAGTGAGGAATGCTCCTATTGGAATCAAAACCAATGTAGACAGCCACATACCTTCTAAAGGGGAAGCTTGTCCTGATTTCACAAACTTTTCTCCAAATGTGTTGAAAAGATGAAATAAGACAAAAAAGATGATTGCAAAAACGAGCGGTGTTCCAAGTCCGCCTTTTCGGATGATAGAACCTAGTGGGGCTCCAATCAGGAATAATACAATACATGCAACTGATAAAGTGAATTTGCGATGCCATTCAATTTCATGAAAACGCAATGACTTAGATTTATCGGCATAGTCAGAAGCTAATAGACCTACATTACTCTTAATACTACTGATTTGTCCAACACTCGCATCAATAATGACATCTCTTAATGAATCGGGGAGTAATGCATCGAAGGATTTAGCAGTTGTTATTTTTAAGGTATCTGTTTTGATCCATCCGGTATCTGCTGCATAACGAGCAAACCTTACATAGGGTGTAATATCGGCTCTTGATTTCTTTAAATAAAAGGTATCAATGTTTTCTAGTGAGTCGATGGCATGATTGAGTTGTCGAAGACTCAGCATTTTTGGATCATAAAATGCGCTATCACCTGTCTTACTCATTTGGAAACTTGATAGATCGAATATCTTTTTATATTCTTTGAATCCCAATCTGATGAATTCTGTATTGGCAGTGCCTCTAGTTCCACGTTCTTCAAAACGCCAGCCGTTTTTAAGAATGAATTCCAGAAATTTCTTGTCAGGTGTTACCCGCATGATGCCACTTTCGGCCATGAGCATATTGTCTTGTAATCCGTAATTCTTTTCAAACAAAACAATATCATGGATAACACTATCATTTTTTTCTTTTTTTCCGAGCTTGATTACATACCCATCCAGTTTATCATAGAATACCCCTTCCTTGATATCAATAGCAGGTTTAGATACAATGATATCATACTTTAAAGCAGCCAGTTTCAATTGGGTAACCGGAATAATATTATTTGAAAACAGAAAGGCAAGCCCACTCAATAAAATAGTGATGAAAAAAAGCGGGCGCATGAAACGAAGCAAAGGGATACCTGAAGCTTTGATCGCGACCAATTCAAATGATTCTCCTAAGTTTCCAAAAGTCATGATTGATGAAAATAGTAATGCTAATGGGAGAGCCATGGGTACCCAAAATAACATTACTAACCCCACTAGTTTCATCACCGTAAAAAAATCCAATCCTTTGCCTACCAGATCATCAATGTACAACCAAAAAAACTGCATGGTAAGTACAAACAAAGAAATAGCAAAGGCTGCCAGAAATGGCCCGATGAATGAACGGATGATGAGTATGTCTAGTTTTTTGAACATGGGAAGTGAATGAAGTGAGTAGTGAGTCGTCAATGGTGAATAGTGAATTGTGAGTTTTTTTACTCACTATTGATTACCAACCATTCACCATTGACCATTCACAATTCACTTATCTTCATACAATGTTAAATGCAAATCTAAGACTTTCGTCAGAGGAAAGGCAGTTACTGCTGGATGAGCGTTTTATTTTAACAAAGAGAAGTATACTGCAGAAAACGGAAGAACTATTTGGACACATGAGTGACCTGTTCAGAGAAAAAGTTGTTGAAAGGAAGATGGAGCAGGAAGCATTTATGCGGTTAACGCCTAAAATCGCTCGAGGGGAGAACTATCATGAGTTGCCATGGGTCATGATGGATTATCCGCGTTTATTTACCAAAACAGATGTGTGTGCCATTCGTTGTTTCTTTTGGTGGGGGCATTATTGCAGTATTACACTACATGTATCAGGGATTTATCAAGAACGATTTCAGCAGTCTATTATTGAGTTCTTGCAAAAAGAAAAAGAATCAGCATGGGTATTCTCAATTGGGGATGATCCGTGGCAACATATCATTGATGAAGATCATTATCGATCAGCTAAATTTCTCGAACAGTCTTTGACAAAGATTGCATCAAGCTCCTTTTTGAAGATTGCAAAAAAAATCCCACTGAATGAGTGGGATTCATTTGATGAATTTTTTGCCAGTAATTATGTTGCGTTACTATCTATACTAGAGCATTAAGCACCTAGTCTGTGAAATAATTCCTTCACCTGGTATCCCCATAATTGGCTCTGATCCTTGATTTCATTCTTCTCAGCAAAATCTTTGATGATCAAGATTGTCTGATTAGATATTTCAGTTTTTTCGATTCTGAACTCGAAATACTCATTCTTTTCAGAATGAAGCCAATGGAAACGGATGAATTTATCTTGTTCTTGATCAACGATGGCTGCCTTATCGGGTGTGCCACCATTCCATGAAAAACTATACACACCTTCCCATTCGTCCACTTTATCTGCAAACCATTCCTGTAAACCTGCGGGAGTGGCTAAAAATTCGAAAAGAATTGCGGGGGAACATCTCACCGGAAACTCTAAAGTAAATAACTGCTTTTTGCTCATTACATTCTCTTTAATCTGCCTTCATTCGTAAGGCTGCAATAATATTAAATAATCCATACCGTCCAAATGTTTTTTTATTGAACTCTTGTATTTCAGACTACGTAAAAAAAAGACATTTCCATATGGTGGTATAAGTGATTGTTTTTCAGCTATTTGTGCTAAATATTTTTTTTGAAAAAATTTCAAAAATGCTTAAATTGCTGGTAAGTGGAGAAAAGACGCCAACAGATGAACACATGAATAACTGCTAATCAAAGCCCCACAACCCTAATTCACAACCAAAACTGCATCCCATGAGTATGCGTCAGCTCAAAATCACGAAGTCAATTACCAATCGTGAATCACAGAGTCTTGAAAAGTATCTTCAGGAAATTGGAAAAGTAGATCTGATCAGTCCGGAAGAAGAAGTTCAACTGGCTATGCGAATTCGACAAGGCGATCAACGTGCGTTGGATCGATTGGTAAAATCCAATCTTCGTTTTGTGGTATCAGTTGCCAAACAATATCAAAATCAGGGTTTGACGCTGCCAGATCTTATTAATGAGGGGAATCTGGGATTGATTAAAGCGGCATTGCGTTTTGATGAAACACGTGGTTTCAAGTTTATTTCTTATGCGGTATGGTGGATTCGTCAAAGTATTTTACAGGCATTGGCTGAACAAAGTCGTATCGTACGACTGCCTTTGAATAAAGTTGGATTGACCAATCGTATCAGTAAAGCTTATCAGTTATTAGAACAGGAATTTGAACGGGAGCCGACTGTGCAGGAATTGGCTGAGCTGCTTGAACTTAGTATTGAGGAGGTAGCAGCTACGATGAGTGTTGGATTCAGACATGTCAGTATGGATACACCATTGTCTGATGGCGAAGACGGAACATTGATGGATGTCATGGAAAACCCCAATGCTGATAAAACAGATGAAAAATTGGTACATGATGAATCATTAAGGATGGAGATCGAGCGGAGTTTAAAAACACTCACAGAAAGACAAAAGGAAGTGCTTTGCTTTTTCTTTGGAATTGGGGTGGATAATCCACTGAGTCTGGAAGATATAGGTGAAAGATTTAACCTGACCAGAGAAAGGGTACGGCAGATCAAGGATAAAGCCATTACCAAACTTAGAAGTACCAGCAGATGTAAGCACTTGAAGGTATATCTCGGATAAATAAATCCACACTATATTTGCAACGCTTAAAGTGAACCTCAAATTGGTTCACTTTTTTATTGGTGTAAGACCGAAATCGTGAATTATGTTTCAGAATCTATCCGAAAAATTAGAATCTGCGTTTAAAAACCTCAAAGGGGAAGCGCGAATCAATGACCTGAATGTTGCCAATACGGTTAAAGATATTCGTCGTGCCTTGATTGATGCGGACGTAAATTTCAAAATAGCCAAGGAGTTTACAGATAAGGTAAAAGATAAGGCAGTTGGTGAAAAAGTAATCAATGCCATTAGTCCGGGTCAATTGATGGTTAAGATCGTTCAGGATGAGTTGACTGAATTGATGGGTGGATCAGAAGCTGCTTTCAATGTTACTGGAAATCCTGCGATCATTTTGATTGCCGGTTTACAAGGTAGTGGTAAAACGACTTTTACCGGGAAGCTGGCTAACTACCTGAAAAATAAAAAAGGAAAATCACCTTTGTTGGTAGCAGCTGATATTTATCGTCCGGCAGCGATAGATCAGTTAACAGTGTTGGCTGAACAAGTAGGAGTAGACATCTACAGTGAAAGAGAAAATAAAAATGCCGTAGAGATTGCGCTCAATGCAATCAAAGAAGCAAAAGCGAAAAACAAGAATGTCATCATCATCGATACTGCCGGACGTTTAGCTGTTGATGAAGCGATGATGAAGGAAGTGGCAGATATCAAAGCTGCAGTGAATCCAACAGAGATCTTGTTTGTAGTGGATTCAATGACGGGTCAGGATGCAGTGAATACTGCGAAAGCTTTCAATGACCGATTGGATTTCTCAGGTGTTGTATTAACAAAGTTAGATGGTGATACCCGAGGTGGTGCTGCACTTTCTATCAAGTATACTGTCCAAAAGCCCATCAAATTCGTAAGTAGTGGAGAGAAGCTGGATACACTGGATGTTTTCTATCCCGATCGTATGGCACAGCGTATTCTGGGAATGGGAGATATTACTACATTGGTAGAAAAAGCCCAGGCTCAGTATGATGAAGTACAGGCGAAAAAACTGGAGAAAAAAATTCGAAAGAATCAGTTTGATTTTCAGGATTTTTTGGATCAGTTACAGCAGATCAAGAAAATGGGAAATATCAAGGATTTGATGGGAATGATTCCGGGTGTAGGAAAAGCGATCAAGGATGTTGATATCAATGATGATGCATTCAAGGGCATTGAAGCGATCATCAGCTCAATGACACCTTTTGAACGTTCAAATCCTGATAGCTTAACGCCGAGTCGCAAACAGCGTATTGCCAAAGGAAGTGGGAAAGATATTACTGAGGTCAATGCTTTTATGAAGCAGTTCGAGCAAATGAAGCAGATGATGAAGATGATGAACAATATGCCAATGGGGGGAAAGTTTCCTGGCATGCGTAGATAATTTTTTCGAAAATATATAGAGTTCAAAGGGTCTGAATGTCAGATTTGGAGGGGTTCAACAACCGACCGGAGTAAACGTATAAAATTTTACCTATATAAGTAAAGGTGGTTGTTCCAGTGCCCGCAATGCCGCAACCTTATTGCTCAGGTAACATATTATTAACTTTTTAGGTCCTACTTGCTTTGGAATTATAGGTTCAAACACCTATTTTTGCCGCCTGATTCACCCTATTTATTAACGCCTATAAATTTCTATTTAACATGGCAGTAAAAATGAGATTACAGAGACACGGTAGCAAGAAGCGTCCGTTCTACTTTATCGTAGTGGCCGATGCCCGTGCCCCAAGAGATGGTAAGTTCATCCAAAAAATTGGAACTTACAATCCGTTGACTGTTCCAGCAACTATTCAATTAGATCGTCAAAAAGCGCTTGAGTGGTTGAATAAAGGTGCTCAACCTACTGACACAGTCCGCAGAATCCTCTCTTTCAAGGGAGTGTTGTACCTGAAGCACCTTTTAAGAGGTGTGAAATTGGGTTTATTTGATGATGCTACAGCTATGACCAAATTTCAGGCATGGCACAATGAGCATGAAGCAAATGTTACCCGTCGTAATGAAGAGCACAGAAAAAATCAGCGTGCAAAAAGAGCTTATACTCCAGTTGTAAAAAAAGTGGAAGCTAAGCAAGAAGAAGCTGCACCTGCTGAAGGAAACACAGAAGCTTAATCAACGAAACGTTCAACATATTCCTAAAAGTCCCGATCATGTCGGGACTTTTTTATTGAGTCCATAGTCGATAGTCAATATGCCATGGACTATGGACTATTCGCTATTAGCCATCACCTATATTTGCACCATGGAATCTTACATACACATCGGCCGATTTGTGGCAAGTTTTGGATTAAAAGGTGAGGTGATCTTGCAGCATGCATTGGGAAAAAAAACTGCATTGAAAGATGTGAAAGTTGTTTTTGTAGAGGAACAAAAAGGCTCTTATCTGCCTTATTTTCTGGAGAGTTCTAAAGCAAAAGATCACGATGAAATATATGTGAAGTTAGAAGGTATAGATACCAAAGAATCTGCTTCAAGATTAAGTACTCGTAATGTTTGGTTGAAGGATGCAGATTTTAGGAAGCTGGCTGGTAAATCATCTCCCATCTCATTGCTTGGATATACTGTGATTACAGATGAAGATGAAAACCTAGGTCCCGTTCAAGAAGTGATCGAACAACCACATCAGGTCTTACTAAGAGTAGATCTGAATGGCAAAGAAGCACTCATTCCTCTTCATGCCGAATCACTTGACGGTATTGATCACGACCAAAAAGAAATTCATGTAGTACTACCGGATGGGTTGTTGGATGTATATCGGTAGCTGATGGTTCATGGCTAATAGTCCATGGTCCATAGTATAAAATATATTCTTGTTTCTATTGACTATGGACCATAAGCTATATGCCATGAACTAACTAGCTATTTTCCCTAGATTAAAACTCATTATTTCTGCCTTTGTTTCCACCCCTGCTGCTTTTAATGCCCTTTCGGCTTGAAGAATATGTCTGTATTGGTGAGCGATGAAGAATAAGAAAGTATCTCCTAGTTTTAATTTGATGAATTTGGCGATTGAGATCGGACAGCTTGCTTTATTCAGGTCAATAGTTCTAGCATCTTCTAACAGTTTCAATAGCTTCTCTTGTTGTTCAATAAATTCTCCAATAACCTGATGGCTATTGAAATTGGAAACAGGATAATGATCTTTAGGGGAAGACATTTTTTTACCCAAAGTGCCATCTTGTTTTGGAGTCATTAGTTGTGTGAAATAATTTCCTAACCAGCCTGATTTAAAATGCACGACAGGTTCCCACTTCTTTTTTCGAGCTTCTTGTATCGCTTTCTCCATAACCGGTAGATAATAGCGACCGTAGCTATTTAGGTGTTCTAAACATTGGGTAGCGCTCCATTTTTCAGGTGATTCTTTCAATGCAAACTGACTATGTTTTATCATTTGCCACTCACTGATGGCTTTGTTTAAAAATGATTCTGTTTGCTCCTGTAATTCGTTGATCAATGTGTTTGATAAATAAACTGGCATTGTTTCTTGTTTTTGTTACTGCAAAACTGCCGGTATCAAAGAATTTAAATCTTGGTCTACGCTAAGATTTTTAATGAATGCTGTTTTAATAGTTGAGAGATGATAGTTGACAGTTGACAGAAGAGCATCGTCTTCTTTCTGTCAACTGTCAACTATCATCTGCACACTAAACCTACTAGCTCAACCCTCTCAGCTCTCAATCCTCACATTACCCAATAACTTACTAAAAGTAGTCGCATCAATTCCTAAATAAGAAGCCAGATATTTATGAGGGATGAGTCTAAGTACATGTGGGCTTCTCTTTAATAATGTTTTGAATTTTTGTTCTGCTGAGAAGCATTGTAGCTCAATTTGTCGCTCTAAAACTCCTGCAAGAGAAAGACTAGTAGCTTTTCTGATCAATGTTTCAAAGTTGTGATGTCGCTTCATCAACTCATCTATTTGCTGATAACTCGTACGAATAAACTCACTTTTAGTAAGTGTCTCAAAGAAATATTTTGAAGGTGTTTGTGTAAGGAAGGAATCCGCAACCCCTGAAAACGAAAATGGATAAGTGAATACAATGGTCGCTTCTTTCCCATCATCCCCTGCATAAAATGCTCGTTGTACACCTTCTGTTACAAAGTATAAATATCTTTCTGTTTCATTGACGTTGGTGAGTAGCGTTTTTCGCTTGGCTGAGAATGGTTGCCATATACCCGAAAAGTCAATCCATTCATGCTCATTCAATGGATGGATCCTGTCGCAAAATTTTTTTAACTCTTGTATGGGATCTATGGCTGCAGACAATGGATGTCATTTATTCAATATCCAATTTACTGCAGATTCTATTACGGGATCCTTTTTTTGTTTTTTATCGGATGCTGTTGGAATGACGATTTTCTGTGGTGTTACCGGACCTAGGTCTTTTTCATCTTTATTGGCTCTTGTAAACATCTTAGAAGCAGCCCTAGCTATAATGTATGAGTTAGGTAACATGAAGTTGAACATCTCTCCAAAATCATTCGGTGATTCCCCGGTAGGCTCTCCAAATGTAGCAGCCAGTTGATAACTTACAACACCATCTGCCAACATATTAGCACTCGAGAATGTACCCGTTCCAATCAGAAAGGCTACTTTACCTTCGAAAAATGGATCTTTGGTAGTCGGTTGCTTGAGCTCCCGATTAACATAGGTGTAAGTACTACCATCCGGTTGACTCATATAAAACTTATTATCAGCCTCATTGTAATTTTTCGCTGTTTTTAAGATGTTTTTATAGTGACTACTGATCTTCCATTTCATTCCACCTGCCAGAATGTATGGCTTCTTATTAAAATGTGCCAGCAATTGTTCTCCTAATTGAGAATCACCACCTCCATTTTCACGTAGGTCAATGATCAAACCTTGTGAACTACTATCCTTCAATGATTTGAAAACATTCTTTAAAAATGCATCAAATGGCTGTGTTGGATCATTGCGCATATTTCTGTAATTGAGGTAGCCAATACCATTCTTTAGCCATGAAAACTCATAAGGCTTATTACTTTGTTGATTCATTTTGGCAGTAAGCATTTTAGTAATGCTGTCTACCTGTGATCGATGAAATCCTTCAACGGTAAAACGAACCTTACTTCCATTCTCTTTGATGGCATCAATATGAAATGGGCTGGAGATGCCTGCCAGGAATAGCAGCTTTTTACTGTAATAAGCAACCTGTTCACTTCTCCAACTTTCAAGTCCTCCGAATAAGGCTTTGAATCTTTTATTTAAATCACTCACCGGAATATTATTGATAGCTGTGATCTTATCATTCATTTCAAGCTTTTGAACACTACTGATATCATAAGCAATGATCCAAGCGTCTTCAGTTATTTTTTGCAATTGAAAAGGAAATCGCAAGGATTGATTATACAGACTATCTGTGATCCGACTACTGACCAAACCCACATGACCTTCATTCAATGCGGCTCCCAATCGGCTAAAAATGAATATGGCATCAGTATGGGTGATGCTGTCTGTAAAATTATTCAACAGACCATCAGCAAGTTCCTGCATGGATTGTCTTGATATGGAGTGATACATGTTCACATGAGATTCCTCCATTGTAGTTAGCCAAAACCGAATATCTTCTTTTACATCTGCTCTAGAAAGTTTCTTAGAATGGAACTCTGCAGGATATTTTTTTTCATACGCAATTTGTTGACCCTTGCCAACCGATACAACAAAAACTATGCATACGAACAGGATGAACCTCATATTATTATTTTATGACCCCAAACGTACATACTATGCATTTAGTTACAATCACATAAAAGGGGGATAACTTATTTATCTTAGCAGTCAAATGGCTTTTCCACAACGATATATTGCTCACCTGGATCTCGATTCATTTTTCGTAAGTGTAGAGATGTTGAATGATCCCACTTTAAAGGGGAAGGCAGTTATTGTGGGCGGTTCCAAAGATCGGGGAGTAGTAACCACTTGTAGTTATGAAGCAAGAAAATTTGGTGTCAGAAGTGCGATGCCCATGAAAATGGCTATGAAATTATGTCCGCACGCTATTTTAGTACGAGGTACTAGAGGTGAGTATAGTCGCTACTCCAGATGGGTCACAGAAATCATAGCTGCAAAAGCGCCTTTATTTGAAAAGGCTTCCATTGATGAATTTTATATTGATCTAACAGGAATGGATAAATTCTTTGATCCATTTCAATGGACTATTGATCTGCGAAAAGAAATCATGGAGCAAACACAATTGCCAATATCCTTTGGATTAGCTTCTAATAAAATGGTAGCAAAAATTGCCACTGATGAAGCCAAGCCTAATGGTTATTTATTTGTACAACCCGGTAGGGAAAAAGATTTTTTAGGACCATTACCGGTGAATAAATTCTCGGGAGTAGGAGAGCAAACACTCAAGACTTTACAGTCGATGGGAATTTATTTTATCAAAGACATCATTGCTACACCCATAGAAGTATTGGAAAAACAGTTAGGTAAATGGGGAACAGATCTCTGGCATAAAGCACACGGTATTCATCATAGTGAAGTACATGCCTATCATGAAGCAAAATCCATTTCTACTGAAAATACTTTTGAAGAGAATAAAACGGATGTCGATTTTTTGTTGAGCGAATTGGTGCGTATGACAGAAAAAGTGGCGTATGAATTGAGACAGGATGAAAAATTAGCCGGTTGTATAGCCGTTAAAATTCGATATCCTGATTTTGAGACAACATCACGTCAAACAACTATCGATTATACCTTGCGAGATGATGAGTTGATCCCTGTCGCGATTGATCTTTTTCATAAATTATACCGTAAAGGACAACCTGTTCGACTTTTGGGAGTAAGATTAAGTGAGTTAACGAATCATGCTATTCAGGGAAGCCTCTTTGATGATGCCGAGAAAAAGAATGAATTGTATAAAGCAATTGATGATGTAAAAAATAAGTTTGGTAAGTCATTACTTCAGAAAGCAAGAACCGTTAAAAAAGATAAATAACTAAATAGCACGGCACTTAAGTGCCGTGCTATTTAGTTATTTAAAAGAAAAGAGAGGTTTATGCTGTCTTTTACTGTATCTTAATATCAATAATCATAAAAATATACCATGAGAAAGCTTCTGTTTTTAATTGTTTGCTTGGCTACACTACTGACAACCTTCGGACAAAAAACTATTATGCACTGTGGTCAATTGGTAGACGTAAAAAATCTGCAATTACTCAAAGAAATGACGATTATAACCGAAGGCAATAAAATTGTAGAAGTTGTAAAGGGATACAAAGCTGCTACTGCTGGCGAAAAAATAATTGACCTAAAGTCAAAAACAGTTATGCCCGGACTCATTGACATGCATGTGCATTTGGAAAGTGAAACAAATCCGGGTAGGTATATGGAAACATTCACTTTTAACCCGGCAGATTATGCGTACCAATCAGTTGTCTTTGCAGAAAGAACTTTGATGACAGGGTTCACTGCAGTAAGAGATCTTGGAGGTAGTGGAGTTAATATCTCCCTAAGGAATGCGATCAATAAAGGATTGATCAAAGGACCGCGTGTTTATACAGCGGGAAAATCGATTGCAACTACCGGTGGACATGCAGATCCAACCAATGGTTACAGAAGAGATCTGATGGGAGATCCGGGTCCTGATGCGGGAGTAGTGAATGGCGCAGATGAAGCCGCGAAGGCTGTTAGACAGCGATACAAAGAGGGTAGTGATGTGATCAAGATCACGGCTTCAGGTGGTGTTTTGAGTGTAGCAAAAAGTGGTGAGAATCCTCAGTTTACAGAGGCTGAAATAAAAGCTATTGTAGAAACTGCCAAAGATTATGGTTTTAAAGTAGCGGCGCACTGTCATGGTAAAGAAGCCATGAAGCGTGCAGTGGTGGCAGGTGTAAATTCTATTGAACATGGTACTTATATGGATGAAGAAGTGATGGGCTTGATGAAAAAAATGGGTACTTATTATGTGCCAACTATTACTGCTGGAAAAGCTGTTGGTGATTCAGCAAAAAAGCCGGGTTATTATCCGGAATTGGTAACTCCGAAAGCCATTGCAATAGGTCCTAAAATTCAAAACACGTTTTCAAACGCATATAAAGCCGGAGTAAAAATTGCATTTGGTACGGATGCAGGTGTATATGCACATGGAAAGAATTGGCTTGAATTTGTCTACATGAATGAAGCAGGTATGCCTGCATTGGAAACCATACGTTCTGCTACTTTACACGCTGCGGACTTATTGGGTGATGACAGAATTGGTGTGATTGAAAAAGATAAATTGGCCGACATCATTGCCATTGATGGTGATCCTGTAAAGGATATTCAATCAATGGGTAAAGTGAAGTTTGTAATGAAGAATGGAGTGGTGTATAAAAACGAATAAACAGAAGAATATAGAATGTCGAATATCCAATTTCGAAGTTGGATATTCGACATTGTTTTGTTAGCTAAGTTTTCTTAGTTGTGATAACATCGCTCGTAGATCTTTCGGTAATTCTGCTTCCAGATCAAATCTTTCTCCGTTGAGTGTGAAAGAGAGTTTATGAGAATGTAAAGCAAGCCTAGACATTAAAGGTCGCTCTGCTTCATCATGCTTGGAGAGTTTAAATTTCTTTTTAAGATTCGATAAAAGAATCGGTGCAGGGTCACCATATATTTCATCACACACAATGGGGTGACCGATATGTTGCATATGAACACGAATCTGATGGGTTCTTCCTGTATGAATCTGAAATTGCAACCAGCTATACAAACGAAAACTTTCGAGTACCTGATAATCTGTTAATGAAGGCTTACCTTTTACATGTGTTATCATTTTCCCGGTTTTACCAGGGTGTTCTGTAATAGCCGCATCTATACTGCCAGTTTCATTGATCAACTTACCATGAACCAATCCAACATAAAATTTCTCCACCTCTCTTCCTTCAAATAACTGCGACAATTGTTTATGCGTTTCTTCATCTTTTGCAAAAACAATGATGCCACTTGTGTCTTTATCTAATCGATGGACGGTATAAATTTCCCCATAACTATTTTTAAGCAGCTCTTTCAATGAAAGCTCCTGTCCAAGTCTATCAGGGATACTGAGTAACCCGGATGGTTTGTTAACTGCTATGAAATGATGATTCTCGAAAATGATATTTGGGCGCATGGTTGTGGCTTATAGGTAATAGCGAATGGGTAATGGTTGATAGCAAATTTATAAATGGGTTGAATAATGTATTGAACTGGCTATTAGCTATGAGCAATAGGCCATTAGCTATGGACCATGGACTATGGTCTACTTAGCTTTTCTCACAAACGACTTATTCATAAACTTCAATAAGCGAACTTCTTTCTCATTCAGGAAACGCCATTTGCCGCGGTCTACATTTTTCTTAGTGAGATTGGCAAACATGACACGATCAAGTCCTTTGACATCATAACCCAAGTGTTCAAAAATTCGACGAACGATGCGGTTTCTGCCGCTATGAATTTCGATACCAACGATATTCTTATTCTTATCATCTGCATAACCAACTGCATCCGCTTGTACGAAACCATCTTCCAAAGTAATACCGGTCATGATGGATTCCAGATCTTTTTTGATCACTGGTTTATCCAATGTTACTTCATAGATTTTCTTGATCTCAAAAGATGGGTGTGTTAATTTTTGAGCAAGCTCTCCATCATTCGTTAAAACCAAAACACCGGTTGTATTTCTATCCAATCTGCCAACCGGATACACTCGTTCGGGAGTAGCTCCCTTGATGAGATCTAACACCGTTTTACGCCCTTGTGGATCATTAGCTGTGGTAATGTAATCTTTAGGCTTATTCAGTAAAATGTAAACAGCATTTCTTTGAAGAAATACCTGCTTACCTTTCACAATCACTTTATCCTTTGCTGAAACTTTATAACCTGGCTCAAAGATCTTATCGCCATTCACAGTTACTTTACCTTCTTTGACCAGATCAGCAGCTTCTCTACGACCACAAACACCCGCATGCGCAATGAATTTATTCAAAGGCATTTGCTCATCACTGCCTGCTTTTTTAAGTGGAATATCTGCAGGCTGTACATCTTGCTTTACTTCTTTTTTGGAATATTTATCAGTACCCTTCTTGCTCGAAGCTCGCGGCTCATAGCTGGCAGCCTTCCCCTTACTTGCAGCTTGAGGCTTGAAGCTTGAAGCTTTCTCCTCCACCCCTCTCATTTTTTCAATTTTCTTTTTCCGCATTTCTTCACCTGCGGCACGAGCTTCTGCTTTTATCTTTTTCTTTTCCTGGCGGAAAGCTTCTTTAATCGCACTACCTTTTTTCTGATTCGCAAACTTGTCGAAATTGTCGGTTCTTTTTTTCATGTGTTTGTTTTTGCTGTTTTACAACAGTAATGGAGCTGTAAGCTTCAGGCTTCAAGCCGCAAGCTGAAGCTAATTTATACGCAACTGTAATTTACAATTTTGAAATGGATGGCATATATTAAAAACATAATTATAGCTTCAAGATATAGGCTGCAAGAGAGCTTCTAGAATAAATCATATTTCTTGTAGCATGCAGCTTGAAACTTGCAGCTTTTTTCATCCTTTATTCGCCAACTGTCCGCAAGCAGCATCAATGTCTTTTCCTCGGCTTCTTCTGAGTCGGGCATTGACACGATTGGATTCAAGAAATTTCATGAAATTCATAATCCCTTCCTCATCAGGCTTGGTAAATTTGAAAGCATCGATCGGATTGTATTCAATGATATTCACCAGATCTGCAGGTACTTGTCTGTAAATCTTCACCAGTTCCTCTGCATCTTTTTGTGAGTCATTGAAATCTTTGAACAGGATGTATTCAAATGTGATCTCGTTACCTGTTTGTTTATAGAAATAATTCAGTGCCTCGATCAACACTTTGATATTGTTGGTCTCATTGATCGGCATAATTTCATTTCGTTTTGCATCATTGGCAGCATGCAATGAGAGTGCCAGTTTAAAACGAACCTGATCATCGCCTAATTTTCGAATGGCTTTTGCTACACCGGCAGTAGAAACAGTGATTCTTCTCGGACTCATGAATAATCCGTCTTCGGCAGAAATGCGTTCAATAGCTTTCATCACATTACCATAATTCAATAATGGTTCACCCATTCCCATGAATACGATATTGGAGAGTTTTTTATTGAACTTTTCTTCACTCTCCTTATTGATCAATACTACCTGATCATAGATTTCATCATACGTTAAGTTTCTTTTGCGATCCATATAACCTGTGGCGCAAAATTTACAACTAAGACTACAGCCGATTTGTGAAGAAACACAAGCAGTCTTTCTTTCATCAGTAGGAATAAGCACGCCTTCTACCAGATAATTATCATGTGTGCGAAAGCGACTTTTGATAGTACCATCTTCACTGTATTGAACAGCATCAACCTTTAACGCTGGTAATGAAAAAGTTTGAGCAAGTTTAGCACGCAGGTCTTTACTCAAATTGGTCATATCATCAAAATGATGCGCATGTTTCTGCCATAACCATTCATGAACCTGCTTTACACGGAATTTTTTCTCTCCAATATTTTGAAAGTATTCTTCCAACTCATTGATACTCAAGTGTCTGATATTTGGTAATTCCGTATTCATCCTGCAAAGATACCGGAGAAACAGAGAAATAAGGAATAAGAAGTAAGAAACAAGGAACAAGAGACAAGACACGAGAAAGAAACAAGAGACAAGACACAAGGAAGGTTCAAAATCGGCGGCTCAAGCGACAAGAAGGGTTCAAGATTCAAGGTGCTAGTGATAGATCTATTGCTTGACTGTCAGATGAAGTCTAGAGCATTAGGCTTGATACTTGTCTCTTATATCTTCCTTGTACCTTGTTTCTTGTTTCTTCTCACTTATCTTGCGCATCAATTATTATCGTATGAATGCATGTTATGTAATTGACGCAGTGCGTACACCTATTGGAAGATATGGGGGCAAATTGAGCTCATTTCGTCCGGATGATCTGTTGGCTTACGTGATCACTTCACTCCTTGAAAGGAATAATACCATTGATCCATCTGCTATTGAAGATGTGATTGCCGGAGCAGCCAATCAGGCGGGAGAAGATAATCGTGATGTGGCGAGAATGGCCGCTTTATTAGCAGGACTACCGGTTACAGTGGGAGGTAATACAGTCAATCGTTTGTGTGCTAGTGGTTTACAGGCTGTTATGGATGCATCGCGTGCCATTATGTGTGGAGATGGGATGTTGTATATCGCAGGGGGAGTAGAGAGCATGACACGTGCTCCTTTTGTAACCGCTAAGAGCGATAGTGCATGGAGTAGAAAAACAGAAACTTTTGATACCACCATCGGATGGCGTTTCATCAATAAGAAATTAGCGAGCATGTATCACCCTTATAGCATGGGAGAAACTGCGGAAAATGTTGCCAATGATTGGAAGATCACCAGAGAAGAGCAAGATGCTTTTGCCTTCTCTTCTCAACAAAAATATTTTGCTGCACTGGAAGCGGGTAAGTGGGATGATGAGATCGTTGCTGTTGAAATGATCAATGATAGGTTGATTACTTGGTTCAATGAGGATGAACATCCAAGACAAACATCCATGGAAAAGCTGGCATCTTTAAAACCGGCTTTCGCAAAAGATGGAACAGTGACAGCAGGAAATTCTTCGGGTATCAATGACGGTGCTGCTGCTATGTTGCTGGCAAGCGAAGAAGCGGTAAAACTTTTTAACCTGCAACCCATTGCTAGAATTGCAGGCATGGGCGTCGCGGGTGTTGATCCGGCAATTATGGGGATTGGTCCGGTGCCGGCTTCTCAGAAAGCTATGATTAGGGCTGGACTCCAAGTAAAAGATCTTGATTTGATTGAATTGAATGAGGCATTCGCTTCTCAAAGTTTGGCTTGTATTCGTGATCTAGAATTAGATATTAATAAGGTGAATGTAAATGGAGGTTCCATTGCGATTGGACATCCACTTGGTTGTAGTGGCGTCAGGATCTCGGCAACTTTGTTACATGAGATGAAACGCAGGCAATCAAAATATGGGTTGGCCACTATGTGTGTAGGGGTTGGACAAGGTGCAGCGGTGATCTACGAAGGATTGTCTTTTTAGAATTATTTTGATAACAAAAAGCTATTTTTTACAGACATCTATTTTCTGTAACTTTTCGTTTTCAGAAACGTATCACAAAAAAACTAAAACCTGAATACACATGAAAAAACTGATGATGATCTGCCTGATGTTAGGTGCTGTTGCATTCGTACATGCACAAGATAAAGACAGCACACTACAAGATTTTGTAGGAAAGTATAAATTTCCCGATGGGAGTATTGTACCGGAAGTGACCGTTTCTGTTGAAGGTGCTGGCTTGGTAATGGGATCAAGTATTGGTAATTCTGCTTTGGTAAAAATTGGGGATGACCTTTTTTCCATTACTGCTTATGACGGAAGTGCTCAGTTTAAAAGAGATGCCAACAAAAAAGTGATTGGCGTAAGTATCAACGCAGGAGGATATGCATTGGAAGGGACAAAATCAGATGGTATTGCCATTGATCGATCTCATGTTATGTTGATCAATCGAATAAACAGATGGGCGGTTAAATAAATGGCTTTATAAAATCGCTATAACTAAAAAAGGGGCATTTGCCCCTTTTTTAGTTATAGTAAGTTTCATCCAGATAGAATAATCCATCTTCCTTCTGCCAATACCAGAATTTTTTACGATACACAACATATTTTCCTCTGGCAGTAGTTTTAATGTAGTTCTCAGGTACAAACAAAATGCGTGGAGGAACAATTTTATAACGATAGATCAGATTGGTTCTTTGATTGGGTGTAAATGCCCTGCTTAACACACGATAATCTGCTTTGGCTGCGATCTCTTCCGGAAGTTTTTCTTTTGGCGTGATCACATTACCCATACCATCGATAACGATCATAGGAAGCAAGGCTTCCTTCTTTTCGATCTTGGTCTCGGTTACTTCTTCTTTTTCTTCTTTGGATTTTTTGATCAAAGCTGGTGCAACAATGGATTTATCACTCTCTGTTGGCTTAACACTTGGGCCTGAATGTACTTTGACATTATTTGTTTTTTGCGGAACAGATTTTCTGCCACAACTCATCACAAGAAGCGAAGCGAAAAACAAGAGTGGGAAAAACTGTTTCATAACGACCATTTCCGCTATGAACTGCGAATATTATGCCAGAATGGGGGGATAGCTTATGGTCTATAGTCGATAGTCCATGTTTTTGCCATGGGCTATGGACCATGGACTATCGACTAACTACAAAGTAGCTAGCCAACTCAGCCTGCGCCATCTCTTCCTGTGTTCCCTTCTGCAAATCTTTCACCACACAAGTTCCATTCTCCATTTCTTTTGAACCAATGATGATGGCGAAAGGGATATTTTTTTTCTCTGCGTATTTGAATTGCTTATCAAATTTGCTTTGTTCATGAAACAGTTCTCCGGAGATACCTGCAGATCTTAATTGTTGTAATAATGTAAATGCATTTTTACTTTCTGCTTCTCCTAAATTGAAGAACAAAACTTTTGAGCCTATCTGAACAGTGTCTGGAAACAATTGTAATTCCTCCATCACATCATAAATACGATCTACGCCGAAACTGATACCCACTCCCGGTACATTTGGAACACCAAATAATCCCGTAAGGTCATCATATCTACCACCACCTCCAATACTTCCCATTTGAACATTCAATGCTTTGACTTCAAAGATGATACCTGTGTAGTAGTTGAGTCCGCGGGCGAGTGTGAAGTCGGGGATGAGTTGAGAGTTGTTAGTTGACAGTTGACAGTTCGCAAGAACATGTTTGATTTCTGCGATTCCTTTTTGTCCAATTTCATTATTACCAATCAGTGCTTCGAGTTGGGTTAATTTTTTATCGCTATCCCCTGTGATCGAGAGGTATTTTTCGATGATGTTGATCTGATCAATATTTAGTCCACGCTCTGTCAATTCTTCTTTTACTTTTTCAATCCCAATCTTGTCCAGTTTATCAATAGCCATAGTGATATCGATCATTTTATCTGCTCCACCACATATTTCAGCGAGTGCTGCTAATATTTTACGACTGTTGATCCTGATTTCAACAGGAATACCTAATTGATCAAAAACAGTTGCATAAATATTGGTGAGTTCTACTTCATTCAGTAAACTATTACTACCTACCACATCAGCATCGCACTGATAAAATTCACGATAACGTCCTTTTTGTGGTCTATCGGCGCGCCATACAGGTTGTATTTGATAGCGTTTGAAAGGCATGGTGAGTTGTCCATAATTCATAGCCACATAACGCGCGAAGGGAATGGTAAGATCATATCGCAATGCACGTTCAGTAATTCCTTTTGTATTTTTCCCTTCCAATACTTTCTGAAAATCGGCAACTACTTGTTCTTGCTTTGAAGGATTATCGAGACCATTGTTCAGAATTTTAAATATTAGTTTATCGCCTTCTTCTCCATATTTTCCCATCAATGTATCTAGATTTTCCATAGCAGGAGTTTCTAATGGCTGAAAACCATATAGTTCAAAAACATTCTTGATGGTTTGAAAAATATAATTCCGCTTGCGTACAACTGCTGCGCTAAAGTCTCTGGTTCCTTGCGGTAATCCCGGTTTGCTCATCTTTAATTATTTGTTAGACTGACTGTATTTCTGAATGATGTTTTCGCATGCTGTTGTCAATAATGCAAATACATGATGATAATCTTTCTCAGTGCCATACCAAGGGTCGGGAACTGGGTCATTGCTGTTATTGATCTCGTTAAATATTAATCTGATTTTTGATTCATTCCATTTGTCACCACTCATTCTTTTAACATCCTGATAATTGTCGTGATCCATAACATAGATCAAATCAAATTGATCCATATCATTCGGATGAAACTGACGACAACGTTGATACGCTATATCAATACCATTTAAACGAGCTACTTTCTGTGAAAGATGATGAGGTGGCTCCCCAATATGATAATTCCCGGTTCCGGCACTATCTACTTTCCATGTCAATCCTGCTTCCTTGGCTTTTTGCTGAAGAATGCCCTCTGCCAATGGGCTACGACAAATATTCCCCAAGCAGACCATCAATACTTTCATGCAGGCAAAGATAGCAGATGGATGGTGAATAGTTGACAGATGACAGTTGACAGAAAGAAGATAACGATAAGCCATTACCTATAAGCTATTGTATTACTGTCAACTGTCAACTTTCCACTGTCAACTCACTTATTAGCTCTTTAACATATGACCGTATGGAAAGAAATCAATCGGGCATCTAAATATTAATTCAATACTATTTTATCAGAAAATGGCACCTTGATTTCGGCAAACAAATAAAATTATTGACTAAATTGCCCACCCTCGGGTATAAAACGAGTAGTATGGCAACGGATTTCAGAGAAAGGCAACAGAAAAGTTATAAGATCATGAGAATGATCTATGACCTTTCTATGGCGGTGATTATACTCGGTACAGCAGTTCTTTTATTATTAGCGGATAAGTTAAAAATCGAACAGCTATTAATGATTGATCCGATGTTCCGCTATTTAATGGGGACGGTATTTGTATTATATGGTGGATTCAGATTGTATAGAGGGATTAAGAGGGATTATTAAAATGACCAGAAACATTTTTAAAGCAATCACGTTATTTGTTTTGATTCTGTTCATAGGTTGTGCCGACAGGCAGGATACTACTGTTGTAACAGATATACCTACGAAAGGATCGATACGAATCAGTGTGGATGAGAGTTTTAAGCCGGTCATAGAAGAGCAGTTGAGGGTACATAAATCCTCTTTTCCTGAAACCGAAATCATCGTTTCTTATAAACCGGAATCAGATTGTTTCAGGGATCTGCAAAATGATAGTACGCGAATGGTTATTGTGGCGCGTGGATTAACAAAAACGGAGGCATCGTTCTTTGAGAATCAGTTGTCTTACTCACCACTGTACGGGGTGCTTGCTTACGATGCGGTTGCAGTAATCGTTAATAATCAATCTCCTGACAGTGTTTTTACCCTTAGCAAACTAAGAAATATCCTGAGCGGAAAGGATAAGATAACAGCCGTCATGGATGGAAATAAAGCCACCAGCACTGTTCGATATTTGAAAGATTCGATATTAAAAGGATCTGAATTTGGGGTAAATGTGGTGGCGGCGAATAATAGTCAACATGTTTTAGATATTGTATCCGGAAGAAAAGACGTAGTAGGATTTATTGGGATCAGTTGGATAGCAGATAGTTATGATCCAATTCAATTGGCCTATTTGAAAAAAATACGTTTGGGGTTGGTAGAATGTGTTAAATGTGAGGAAAAAGATATATTCGCAAAGCCCTCACAGGCAACCATTTCTTATGGACAATATCCTTTGGCACGGCCATTGTATTACATATTGAAAGAGAACGCAACCGGACTCGGAACAGGCTTTATGAATTTCATGAGTATGGAAAGAGGACAGTTGATATTCCGAAGAGCTTTTCTCGTTCCCGCAAAAATGGGTTTCGGTAAACGCTCAGGAAGCATAAAAGACGCAGATTAACATACAACTATAAAAACCGACAAATGAAGAAGACCGTTTCTTTGATCGTGACAGCGTTGCTTGCTGTACAGTGTTTGATGGCGCAGGTGGCTGACGGAATCAAATTCCTCAACTACGAGAAATTCAAAAGCGCCCGTGAAACTTTGAAAAAGGCATATGAAGCCAATCCGAAAGATCCTCAAACGATCTATTGGTACGGTCAGTCCCTGATTGCGGGTGAAGCCGGTGGATTGACTAAGGAAATGATCAATGCCGCTAAAGCTGTATATCAGCAAGGTTTGCAAGATGCAGGTAGTGATGCCTGGTTATTGGTTGGTATGGGTCACTTAGAGATTCTCGAAGGTGGCGACATCAATTCAGCCAAACAAAAGTTTGAGCAGGCGATTACTGCAACCACAGAAACACGTGGTAGAAATAAAGGCAAGGCCAATCCGGGTATTTTAAATGCCATCGGTAGAGCTAATGCTGATGGCGGAAGTAAAGTGGGAGATCCTGCTTATGGTATCGAAAAACTGAAGCAGGCTGCAACACTGGATCTCACCAATCCTGATATTTATATCAATATGGGTATCAGTTACTTGAAGTTAGGCGGAGAGAATGGTGGTGAGGCTGTAAAAGCCTATCAGGAAGCGATAACACGTGATCCAAAAAATGCCAAGGCGAAATTCCGTATTGGAAGAATCTACCAGAGTCAAAATAATAAAGAATTGTTTGAGCAATTCTATAATGATGCCATTGCTACAGATCCCACCTATCCTCCGGTTTACTATGTATTGTATAATTATTATGCAGATAAGGATGTCCCAAGAGCAAAAGAATACTTGGATAAATATGTAGCAAATGCCGATAAGGATCCTAAAACTGATCTTTTCGTGGCAGACTATCTGTTCCGTGCAGGTAAATACAATGAGAGCTTAGAAAAAGCCAAGCAGATTGAAGCGGAAGTAGGCGGAATAGCTAATCTACCTGAGTTAAATGTGGTATACGCGTATAACTACGATCGTACCAATGATTCAGTAAGAGCTAAGGAATCTATCGAAAAGTTCTTTGCAACTGCTAATCCTGCAGCCATCACAACTTCTCAGTGTGAATTAGCCACTAAGATCTATGCACGTTTTAAAGGAAGTGAAGCTCAAGCAGTAGCCTATATCGAAAAAGCAATGACCCTCGATACGCTAAAAAATAGTAAGATCGCCTACATGGGTAAAGCTGCTGAGATCTATGGAAAGGCTGGGATGTATCGTGACCAATTAGGTTGGTTACAGAAACAATTAGATCTAAAAGGTGGTAGTATGGGTGAATTCGAATACTATCAGTTTACAAGCACCGCTTTGAATGGAAAAGATTATCCTCTTACCATTGAGTTGGGTAAAAAATACCTGGCTGCTTTCCCAGATAAACCACAGCCTTATTCTTTCTTGAAAAGAGCTGCATTGGCTTCAGATCCTGATACAACTACAGGTGCCGCTATCGCAGTATTGGATTATTTGGATTCTTTTTACATGAAAGATCAGGAAAAGAATAAAAAAGCCATCTTCCTGAATTTGTATTACAGACTTCAATACTATGTGAACAAGTCTAAGGAATTGGAAAAGGGATTAGAAGTAGCGGATAAAATGCTGGCTCTATATCCAACTCCTGGTGATGAAAACCAATATGCAACAAGTGCAAAAGGAGCGATTGTTGAGGGTATCAAAGCCAAAGAAAAACAAGGTTCAGGTAATAAAACCTCTTCCGCCACCTCAACGAGCGGCTCAGGAAGTTAAGTTTCTAAATATTTCGGTAAAAACTCCTCCAATAACGGGGGAGTTTTTCTTTTTATATGCCTTCACAGGCTTATTTTTGCCGGACATTAATGTTTTAACATGAACTGGCTTATCCAACTGTTAGATGCATCAGCAACCAGCAACGCGTCTGGTTATTTACCGATAGGAATTCAATTGATTTTTGCGGCAGGTTTTGTGGCTACGATGATCGCTGTATCACAATGGGTCGGCCCAAAGCGTAAAACAGCCGATAAACTTGAAACCTTTGCCAGTGGTATTGAAAGTCATGGTGATGCCCGTCAACCTATGGCCATCAAGTACTTTCTGGTAGCCATCCTTTTCGTATTATTTGATGTGGAAGTAATTTTCTTCTATCCCTATGCTGTTAACTTCAGAGAATTGGGATGGGATGGATTTTTGGCTGTTCTGATGTTTGTATCCTTCTTCCTGATTGGATTTATCTATATCGTGAAGAAAGGAGCCCTTAAATGGGAAGATTAAACCGGCTGTGATAAGATTCACGGCTTTTTGACAACAAGACAAAGCTTTAATGGTTATATAAACAACCATTATAAATAACCGAAAGACTATGGCACGCCCCGTTAGATTTAATATCAACCCCATACCTGCCAATACCGCTGATGCTATTGCTACTGTTGAAGCGCCGCAGGGTTATTCCGGGGAAGGTTTTTTTACCACCAAATTGAGTGATGTTGTTGGACTAGCCCGTAAAAACTCTATCTGGCCGCTACCTTTTGCTACTTCTTGTTGCGGTATCGAGTTCATGGCTACCATGGGTTCGCATTATGATCTGGCCCGTTTTGGTTCTGAGCGTGTGGGTTTCTCCCCACGTCAGTGTGACTTGTTGATGGTCATGGGTACGATCGCAAAAAAAATGGGTCCCGTTCTGCGTCAGGTATATTTACAAATGGCAGAGCCTCGTTGGGTGATTGCCGTGGGTGCCTGTGCTTCGAGCGGTGGTATTTTTGATACTTACAGTGTTTTGCAGGGGATCGATCAGGTAATACCGGTGGATGTATATGTTCCGGGTTGCCCTCCTCGTCCGGAAGCTATTCTGGATGGATTTATGAAGATTCAAGACCTGGTTGGACAAGAAAGCATCAGAAGAAGAAACAGCGAGCATTATAAAGCACTGCTGAACAGTTATGGAATTCAATAATTAACTATCAACCATGGACCATGGACCATGGACTATGTACAAAAACATAAAAATGGCCTTAACGAATTCATACATACAGGAAAAACTAAAAGAGAAGTTCGGTGATCAGGTGTGCAATTTTGAGGAAACCTATGGTATGCTGAGTTTCGAAGCACCCAAAGATCAGAACCTGAAAGTGATGCAGTTTCTCTTTGATGACGAAACACTCCAATTTCGCTTCTTGACAGATTTATGTGCAGTGAATTATCCCGATGATGCAGGAAGAGAATTAGCAGTCGTGTATCATTTGCACAATTTGGTTGAGAATGTACGTATTCGTTTTAAAGTATTCACCTCAGTAGAAACACCGGATGTTTTCACCGCCTCACAATTATTCTCCAGCGCCAACTGGATGGAGCGTGAAACCTATGATTTCTATGGTGTGAACTTTGTTGGTCATCCCAATCTTAAACGCATTTTAAATGTGGATGAGATGGATTATTTCCCATTAAGGAAAGAGTATCCACTGGAAGACCAGACCAGGATCGATAAGGATGATGAAATGTTTGGAAGAGGATGATAGAAGTGAAAAGTCAAAAGTGAAAAAAATAGAGTTCCCTTTCACTTTTCACCTTTCACTTTTCACAAATAATGCAATAGCCGATCAATATAAGTAACATGTTAGCGCAACAACAACAGAATATCAAATTACCGGAAGGCTCCATTGAAAAGGAAACCACCACGTTAAACGTAGGGCCAACACACCCTGCGACGCATGGCGTATTCCAAAACATTATGGAATTGGATGGTGAGAGAGTCGTATCAACTGAACAAACAGTTGGATATATTCATCGTGCATTTGAAAAACTGGCTGAACGCAGACCACTATATCAGATCACTCCTATCACTGATCGACTCAACTATTGTAGCAGTCCGATCAATAATATGGGATGGCACCTGACCTGTGAAAAATTATTGGGTGTTGAAACGCCTAAACGTGTTGATTACTTGCGTGTGATCATCATGGAATTGGCTCGTATCTCTGATCACCTGATTTGTAACTCTATTGTGGGTGTGGATACAGGAGCGTATACCGGCTTCTTGTATGTGATGCAATACCGTGAATTAATCTATGAAATATATGAAGAAGTATGTGGGTCCCGCCTTACTACTAATATTGGGCGTATTGGCGGTTTTGAAAGGAATTTCTCAAATACAGCGTTTACGAAACTCGAGAAATTCTTAAATGAATATCCGAAAGTGCTGAAAGAGTTTGAAAATCTCTTTGCACGTAATCGCATCTTCATGGATCGTACACAAGGTACAGGTGGTATCAGTGCTGAAAGAGCATTGAACTATGGCTTTACAGGGCCTAACCTGCGCGCTGCGGGAGTGGATTATGATGTTCGTGTACACAGTCCATACAGCAGTTATGAAGATTTTGATTTCACAGTTCCTGTTGGAAAAACAGGCGACAACTACGACCGATTCTTGGTTCGTAATGCAGAAATGTGGCAGAGCTTAAGCATCATTGAACAAGCCTATCGTAAAATTCAGGAATTCAAAGGAGCAGATGCTGAAGTGTATCATGCCAATGTTCCTGAGTATTATCTGCCTAAGAAAGAAGACGTATACACCAAAATGGAAGCACTGATCTGGCATTTTAAAATCATTATGGGTGAAGTGGATATGCCGAAGGGTGAAGTATACCATGCAGTAGAAGGCGGTAATGGTGAACTAGGATTTTATCTGATCAGTGATGGAGGAAGAACGCCGTTCCGTCTGCATTTTAGAAGACCTTGTTTCATTTATTATCAGGCATATCCTGAACTGATTCAAGGTGGTATGTTAAGTGATGCTATTGTAACCATGAGTAGTTTGAACCTGATTGCAGGAGAACTAGATGCATAATAATTTGAAAATTTGAAGATTTGAAAATGTGCTAATTAGAAGAAGGGTTCATTTTCAAATTCTCAAATTTTCAAATTCTCAAATTTGAATTGTATGGTAAGATTTTCAGAAGAACAAATGACCGAATTCAAGCGCTTGGTAGCGCGTTATCCGGAAGGCAAGCAGAAAAGTGCATTGCTTCCGGTTTTGCATTTGGCACAAGATAGTTTTGGGGGTTGGTTAAGTACTGAAACAATGGACTATGTAGCAGAACTGTTACAGATCACCCCTATAGAAGTATATGAGGTTGCAACTTTTTATAGCATGTACAATCTCAAACCTGTTGGTAAATACATGTTTGAAGTATGTCAGACAGGTCCTTGCATGTTGAGAGGAAGTGATGATATCATTGCTTATATCGGCGAAAAGCTCGGTATCAAGCCGGGAGAAACAACAGCTGATGGAATGTTCACATTGAAAACCGTAGAGTGCTTAGGTGCATGCGGATATGCCCCAATGATGCAACTAGGGAAACACTATCGTGAACATCTGACCAAAGAAAAAGTAGACGCAATCATTGATGAATGTAGAAAAGCTGCAGCAAGCTTGAACTAAGAATATGAAAAGATTAAACTACATCTTATGTGTATCACTTTTCTTCGCTGCTTGTGAAGAAAAGCCAACTACCACACAGGTAGTGATCAGTGATACTACATATGAAGTAGATTCTTCAGAAATGATGCGTGTTGTTGATGGAGCCACAGCACAAAATTCTCTTGATGTTGTCGGAATCTATAAAGGGGTATTGCCTTGTGCAGATTGTGAAGGAATGGAGACCACTATTGAATTAAAAAGTGATTCCACTTATTCCAGATTGATCAAATACCTGGGAAAGAAGGAAAATAGTTTTACAGCATCGGGTAAGTGGACTTGGGTCAATGGCTTTACCATTAATTTGGGAAGTATCAAAGAAGGTCCCAATCAATATTTTGTTGCAGAAGGAAAATTGATTCAGCTGGATATGAGTGGCAACAGAATTACAGGTGAATTGGCTGCTAAATATGAATTGAAAAAACAGTAGTTGAATATCATTTAAAATTCCCGAAAGGGATGTGAGGATATGAGTAAAAAATTATTACTGGAAAAGGCACATGTAGAAGGTATCCGCTACTTCGATGTATATCGGAGAGAAGGTGGTTATAGAAGTGTTGAGAAAGCACTCAAAGAAATGAGTCCAGAAGCCATTGTAGAAGAAGTGAAGAAAAGTGGTCTTCGCGGTCGTGGTGGTGCCGGTTTCCCTGCCGGAATGAAATGGAGTTTTATTGCAAAGCCGGAAGGTGTTCCACGTCACTTGGTATGTAATGCGGATGAAAGTGAACCGGGTACATTCAAGGATCGCTACTTGATGGAGTTCATACCTCACTTATTGATCGAAGGCTTGATCGTTTCCTCTTTTGCATTGGGAAGTAATGATACTTATATCTATATCCGTGGTGAATATGCATGGATCGTAGATATTCTGGAACAAGCCATTACAGAAGCAAAGAACAATGGTTTCCTCGGGAAAAATATTTTAGGCAGTGGATTTGATTGTAACATCCATGTACAAAGAGGTGCAGGTGCCTATATCTGTGGTGAAGAAACTGCATTGATCGAATCATTGGAAGGTAAACGCGGTAATCCAAGAATCAAACCTCCGTTCCCTGCCGTTAAGGGAGTCTGGGATAGACCAACTGTGGTGAACAATGTGGAGACTTTGGCAGCAGTGGTTCCGATCATCAATATGGGTGGTGATGAATATGCAAAGATCGGAGTAGGTAGATCAACAGGAACTAAATTGATCAGTGCTTGTGGCAATATCAATAAGCCGGGTGTATATGAAATTGATATGACCATTTCAGTGGAAGAATTTATTTACAGCGATGAATATTGTGGTGGTATCGCCAACGGGAAAAGATTAAAAGCCTGTATTCCGGGTGGTTCATCTGTACCTATTCTTCCTGCTAATCTTTTGTTGAAAACTGCGAAAGGGGAAACACGTTACATGAACTATGAAAGCCTGGCTGACGGCGGTTTCGCAAGCGGCTCCATGATGGGTTCGGGTGGATTCATCGTTTTGGATGAAGACCAGTGTGTAGTTCGTCATACCTTATCATTAGCACGTTTCTACAGACATGAAAGTTGTGGTCAGTGTTCACCTTGTAGAGAAGGAACAGGATGGATGGAGAAGATTTTGAAGAACATTGAATACGGAAATGGAAAGATGAGTGATATCGATCTTTTGTGGGATATCCAACGTAAGATCGAAGGAAATACGATTTGTCCGTTAGGTGATGCAGCAGCATGGCCTGTCGCAGCAGCCATCAGACATTTCAGAGATGAATTCGAATGGCATGTATTGAACCCTGAAGAATCACAAAAAAGAAATTATGGTCTTGCACATTATGCTGATCCCATACATGTGCCGGTGGCATAATTAAAAAATCAAAAGTAAAAATTCAAAAAATGGATATTGAATTTGATGCTTTTGAAGTCAATGAAGGTGAGAAGCCCTACAATATCAGACATAGATGTTTTTTCTTTTCAAAAGAGATTTTATTCTTTGTCAAAGATTGTAAGTATGAAAAAGTATGTAGTTCTTTATTTGATCAGTTAGTTAGAAGTGCTACCTCAATAGGTGCGAATGTGGTAGAAGGTAAAGCAAGTAGCTCTAAAAAAGATTGGAATAAGTATCTGGTGATTGCATTAAAATCAGCAAATGAAACGAAGTATTGGCTTTGTTTGATAAGAGATACACAAGAAGTTGCTAAGGAGAAAATAAATGAACTGATAAAAGAAGCAGATGAGTTGTCAAAGATCATTGCTTCAATAATCATAAACGCTAAATAGTTAAAGTCATTTTTGACTTTTGACTTTTTAATTTTGAATTAATATTATGTCGGACCAACAACAATTGTTTAAAGTAACGATCGACAACATCACGATCGAAGTTCCTGCAGGAACAACGATTCTGAATGCTGCACGTAAGATTGGTGGTGATGTAGCACCTCCGGCTATGTGTTATTACAGCAAGCTGGAAGGTAGTGGTGGTAAGTGTCGTACCTGCTTGGTGGAAGTAAGCAAAGGGTCTGAAAAAGATCCAAGACCTATGCCTAAATTGGTGGCTTCCTGTCGAACCACAGTCATGGATGGCATGGAAGTGAAAAATATTACCAGTGAAAAAGTATTGGATGCAAGAGCCGGTGTAGTTGAATTCCTTTTACTGAATCATCCGTTGGATTGCCCTATTTGTGATCAAGCAGGCGAATGTCATCTACAAGATCTCAGCTACGAGCATGGTAAAGAAGGAACACGTTACGAATTCCAAAGAAGAACATTTAAGAAACACGATATCGGTCCATACATTCAGTTGCATATGACGCGTTGCATTCTCTGCTACCGTTGTGTATTCACGGCTGATCAGCTTACCAAAAAACGTGAGCATGGTGTACTAGATCGTGGAGATCATGCAGAGATCGCTACATTCATTGAGAAGAGTCTAGAGAATGATTTTATTGGTAATGTGATCGATGTTTGCCCGGTTGGAGCACTCACTGATAAAACATTCCGTTTTAAAAATCGTGTATGGTTCTTGAAGCCAATGGATGCTCATCGCGATTGTCCTACTTGTAGCGGTCGCGTTACACTTTGGAATAGAGGTGATGAAGTGTTCCGTGTTACAGCACGAAAAGATGAATGGGGTGAAGTAGAAGATACTCCTGATGGTAAACCGGGATGGATCTGTAATACTTGTCGCTTTGAAAAGAAACAAACAAGTGATTGGGTGATCGAAGGTCCTCGTTTGATCAACAGACATTCTGTGATCTCTCAAGGACATTATGCCGGTAAAGTGGGCACTCATCAACCTACAGAAACTTTTCAAGCTGTGAATGACGGACGCAAACCTAAGTTATTGATGGATATTCATTCAGTAAGCGAAGTGAATAAACCGGAAGTACAATTGAGTCTGATCGATGGACCGGCTCATTCTAAAGTATTTAATCAGAACAAAGACTAATTGAATTCTATATCATGACACTACTTGCTTTTGATTGGGCATTATTGATAGAAAAACTAGTACTGATCGCAGTCATTGTGTTTGGTAGTTTAGGTATTGCCTTGTACACCACTTTTGCTGAAAGAAAAGTAGCAGCTGTATTGCAAGACAGACCGGGTCCTAACCGTGCAGGTCCATTTGGGTTGTTCCAACCTTTTGCTGACGGTTTGAAGCTCATCATGAAAGAAGAGATCATTCCTAATACATCGAATAAAGTACTTTTTATTTTAGGTCCGGGTTTGGCGATGACTGCAGCATTGATGACCTGTGCTGTTATTCCTTGGAGTAGTCATGTGGAATTGTTTGATAGAAAGATCGAATTACAAATTGCAGATATCAATATTGGAATCTTGTATGTCTTCGGTGTCGTAAGCATGGGTGTTTATGGTATCATGATCGGAGGTTGGGCATCGAATAATAAATTCTCTTTGATGGCAGCTTTACGTGGAGCTTCACAGGCCATCAGTTATGAATTGGCGATGGGGCTTTCATTGATCGCGGTATTAATGTTATCTGGGTCATTGAGTCTGAAAAGTATTGTAGGAGAACAAATGGCTGATGGCAATCTTTGGAATATTGCTTACCAGCCATTGGGTTTTATGATCTTCTTTATCTGTGCATTGGCAGAGTGTAATCGTACACCTTTCGATTTACCAGAAGCAGAAAATGAATTGAACTTTGGATACCATCAGGAATATTCATCCATGAAGTTGGGCTTTTATCTGTTCGCTGAATATGTGAACATGATCATGAGTAGTGCGGTAATGGCTTGTTTGTATTTTGGAGGTTATGATATTCCATTCCTGGATGAATCAACATTGGCTCCCAATATTGCAGCATTGCTGGGAGTAGGAGCATTGCTAACTAAGATCGTGATCTTTATTTTCATATTCATGTGGATTCGTTGGACCATCCCACGTTTCCGTTATGATCAGCTAATGAACCTTGGTTGGAAAACCATGATTCCATTAGCACTAGCAAATATGCTGATCACAGGCGCGTTGATTTTGTGGAAGGCGGGAGTATAATAGTAGTGAGTAGTCAGTAGTGAGTTGAATATAAAACTCACTATTCACTATTGACTATTCACTGATAAACTTGGCATCAATAGGTTAGAAAAATATTTTTGCAAACATTAAACATCCCTTAGGGATAGAACATATGCAGGCATTAACAAACAGAGGACAAGAAGTGAGTCGGAAGCCAATGAGCTTCATGGAGCGACTGTATATACCGGCAATTCTGAAGGGTATGGCCATTACATTCAGTCATATCTTCAAAAAGCAACCAACCATTCGTTATCCGGAACAAAAACGCCCGTTTAGTCCTGTATTCAGAGGATTGCACGTTTTGAACCGTGATGAAGAAGGTCGTGAGCGTTGTACTGCATGTGGTTTGTGCGCTGTTGCTTGTCCGGCAGAAGCAATTACCATGGAAGCAGCAGAAAGATTACCGAATGAAGATCATCTTTACCGCGAAGAAAAGTATGCAGCCAAATATGAGATCAATATGTTACGCTGTATTTTCTGTGGTCTTTGTGAAGAAGCTTGTCCGAAAGATGCTATTTACCTGAGCGAAACTTTTGCTCCGGCCAATTATACTAGGAAAGGATTTATTTACGGAAAAGAAGAATTGTTGATACCCAATCCTAAAACAGAGCCTGAAGCATATGCTAAGGCCAAAGGATTATAATAGAAGATAATCAGTTGTAGTGATTACTACCGCTTATTATTAAAGCCTAATTAAAACACCAATGAGTATAACACAAATCATGTTTTTCTTTTTGTCGGCACTGGCTGTTTTTTCAGCTATCATGGTACTGGTAAGCCGAAACCCGGTACACAGTGTATTGTGGCTGATCGCGGTGTTTTTTGCAATCTCAGGTCATTATGTTTTATTGAATGCACAGTTTCTGGCAATTGTAAACCTCATTGTTTATGCCGGTGCGATCATGGTTCTCTTCCTATTTGTGATCATGTTGATGAACCTGAATAAAGAGTCTGAACCCAACAAACATATTTGGATGAAACTCGCTGGAGCAATCTCCGGTGGATGTTTTTTAATGGTAATGGTATCACTCGTACGTCAGGCTGCAGATTTCCAAGGCAAAGAAGCTCTGGTAGGAACCGGCGATATTGGATTGATCAAAAACCTGGGTAAAGCCCTGTTCAGTAATTATGTAGTACCCTTCGAAATCAGCAGCGTTTTGTTTTTAAGTGCAATGGTGGGTGCCGTGGTGATAGGGAAGAAAGAGTAGTGCTAATAGATCATGGCCAATAGGTCATGGTAATTCAATAATATTAATGGCCATAAGCCATGAACTATAAGCTATAATATGCCAATACAATACTATATCTATTTAAGTCTCGCATTATTTAGCATTGGGATTATTGGGGTGTTGACACGCCGTAATGCAATCATTGTTTTCATGTGCATTGAGTTAATGCTGAATGCGGTAAATCTATTGTTGGTTGCTTTTTCTAAAATGCATCACGGTACAGCATTGGCAACGGATGCTGCAACAACAGCTGGTATTGATGGACAACTATTTGTATTCTTCATCATGGTGGTGGCTGCCGCAGAAGTAAGTGTAGGATTGGCCATTATTGTAATGATGTATCGTAACATACATTCAGTAGATATTAATTTCCTCAATCGTTTGAAAAATTAATAACCACTGATTTAAGAAAGAACTGATTCATGATCATACTTCTTTGTGAAGTGTAAAAGTCCCGAAAGGGAGCAAGGCTATGAGTAAACTTGTTTATTTGGTACCATTATTTCCACTGATCGGATTTCTGATCAATGGACTGGGAAGAAAGTCATTGTCAAAATCAATGATCAGTATCATTGGTTGCGGTGTGATGCTAGCTTCTTTTGTTGTGAGTCTGCTGGTGTTTTTTGATGTTAAAGCAAATGGAGCAACAACCGTTGAACTGTTTTCTTTTATTCGAGCAGCTGATTTCCAAATTCCATTTGCCTTTCAGGTAGATCAATTATCCTCTTTATTCTTATTGATCATAACGGGTATTGGTTTCTTGATCCATCTCTATTCTGCAGCCTATATGCACGAAGAAGAGGAACAACATTTCGGAAGATATTTTGCTTATCTCAATCTGTTCGTATTCTCGATGCTATTGTTGGTGCTTGGCGCTAACTACGTGATCATGTTCATTGGTTGGGAAGGTGTGGGTCTTTGTTCTTATTTATTGATCGGATATTGGTTTAAAAATGATCAATACAATTATGCGGCTAAGAAAGCTTTTGTTATGAACCGTATTGGTGATCTTGGCTTCTTGTTGGCTGTATTCTGGTTATTATTCAAGTTGGGTACTGTTACTTATGGAGATGTATTCTCTCGTGTATCAGAACTTTCTTCTTTTGATATTACTGCTATCACGATCTTATTATTTGTGGGTGCCATGGGTAAGAGTGCACAGATACCTTTGTATACATGGCTTCCGGATGCAATGGCGGGTCCCACACCGGTATCCGCATTGATCCATGCTGCTACGATGGTTACTGCAGGTATTTACATGATTGCACGTAGCAATATTCTTTATACAATGTCAGAGGTGTCTCAAACCTTGGTAGCTATTGTTGGTTTGGCGACTGCGATTTTTGCTGCTACCATCGCATTGAAACAAAATGATATTAAAAAAGTACTGGCTTATTCAACGGTAAGTCAATTAGGTTATATGTTTTTGGGCTTAGGTGTAGGTGCTTATACAGGTGCTGTATTTCATGTGATGACACACGCTTTCTTCAAAGCATTGTTATTCTTAGGTGCAGGATCTGTAATACATGCCATGCATCATGAGCAAGATATTCGAAGAATGGGTGGGTTGAAAAAGCATATGCCGATCACTCATATCACATTTTTATTGGCATGTTTAGCCATTGCAGGTATTCCTCCATTCTCAGGCTTCTTTTCTAAGGATGAGATTTTGATGGCTGCCTATAGCGCAAACCCTCTTTATTATTATATTGGATTGGGCGGTGCATTGATGACTGCTTTTTATATGTTCCGTTTATACAGCCTCACTTTCCTCGGATCATTTAGAGGCACACATGAACAAGAACATCATTTACACGAGAGTCCGTCACCTATGACCATTCCTTTGATCGTATTGGCTGTATTGTCGGTGTTTGGAGGTTTTGTAGGAATCCCTGAAGTGTTCGCATCAGATGCACATAGTCTTGAACATTTCCTTGCTCCGATATTCGCTGAATCAAATAAATTGGCACATGCACATCATCTTACCCATTCACAAGAATATATCATGATGGGTATTTCCACTGCTTTGATCATCGGAGTGATCTTATTTGCAGTGACCAAGTTCAAAAAAGCAGCCGGCCTGAATGATGAGAATACAGGTGTCGCTAAAGTATTGGAGCATAAATGGTATGTAGATGAATTGTATGATACCATTATTATAAAGCCATTACACCTATTATCCGTATTCTTTAAAAATATTCTTGAAAAGAATGTCATTGATGGAGTGGTGAATGGTGTTGGTAAATTGGTAGGTTATGGATCAAGACAATTGAGGTTATTGCAAAGTGGACAAGTTGGTAACTATATTCTCGTAATGGTGATGGTGATGGTGATTTTTGTACTGATATGGTTCAATGATCTTACCATCATGAATTTTTTGAAAAAACTGTTTTAACCGCTTTAAGCGATAAAGAAAATATATGATCCCAGTTCTATTGATATTACTTCCCTTGCTTACCGGCATCATTTCATTCTTCATCAAAGAAGAGAGTGCTGCAAAAGGTTGGGGATTATTGTCTGCGGTTCTTACGCTGACCGTAGCTGTAGCAGGCGTTTATTTTTATCCGGCAGCTCAATTATCATTTGATAGTGCCTGGTTACCTTCTTTAGGAAGTCGTTTTACAATGTCAATGGATGGTATGTCTAAGATGTTGGTACTACTGACTGCCATCTCTTTTCCACTGATCTTTTTAGCAACTTATAAAAATCAATACAAGAATACAGGTTCGTTTTATGCTTTGATGTTGTTGACACAAGCGGGCTTGATGGGGGTATTTGTTGCCAATGACGCATTATTATTCTACTTCTTCTGGGAGCTGGCATTAATACCGGTATACTTCCTCTGCTCTTTGTGGGGAGGCGAAAAAAGAATCGCAGTTACATTTAAATTCTTCATTTATACATTCATTGGATCATTGATGATGTTGGCTGGAATACTTTATATGTATTTCCAAACAGCAGATCATTCCTTTGCATGGCAGTCTTTTTATAGTGTACAACTAGCACCTGAAAAACAGTCATTGGTATTCTGGCTATTTTTCATCGCATTCGCTATTAAAATGCCCATATTCCCCTTCCATACCTGGCAGCCTGATGCATATGAGCAATCGCCTACTGCTACCACCATGGTATTGAGTGGCATCATGGTGAAGATGGGAATATTTGCAGTAATCAAATGGTTATTGCCATTCTTCCCTGCAGCATCTGAGCAATTTGCTCAATTAATCATTTTGCTTTCAGTGATCGGAATGCTCTATGCTTCTTTGATCGCTATCAGACAAGATGATGTTAAGCGATTAATTGCCTATTCATCTATTGCACACATTGGATTGATGAGTGCAACACTTTTCACAGGTAGCAGAGTAGGTTTGGAAGGAGTGATGATACAGATGTTCAATCACGGGATCAATGTAATCGGACTTTGGATCGTAGCTGATGCTATTGAACAACAATTAGGTACCAGAAAATTCAGTGAGTTGGGTGGTCTGGCACAGAAAGCTCCATCACTTGCTATATTGTTAGTGGTGATGGCATTCGCTAATATTGCTTTGCCATTAACCAATGCATTCATTGGTGAGTTCTTGATGTTCAATGGATTGTTTCATTACAATATTTGGATCACGGCAGTAGCCGGTATCAGTATTATTTTGGCAGCAGTGTATACTTTGAATATGGTACAGAAAGTATTTTATGGAAATACTACAGCTGTTACTTCTAATGCAACAGACATTTCCGGTAATATCAAAATCACGCTGGTGATATTGGTAATATTGGTGATCGCATTGGGTGTATATCCTCAGCCAATGATTGATCTTACAAAAGATACGGTAGGAGCAACTATGGCAGGAAAATAATGGGTTATTGATCTTTATAATTATTTGATTAATCACAATAAAGTAAAGATGTGAAAACATCTTTACCCAAAATTCCCGCAGGGGATTTGGAACTATGAACGCAATAATATTATCAGCATTACTGGGAGTTGTCATGATGTTTAGTGGTATCCTGACAAATAACAAATCTGTATTGAAATACATCGCAGCAATTGGATTATTGTTGCTGATCGCTTTTAATGTGATGGATACTTATGCGATCTTCAAATTTGACATCAATACTCGCGGGTTATTAAGTTTTGAGAAATTCGGTTTGTATTTCAATACGCTCGCATTTGCAGCTACTTTTATCTATGTGTTACTTAGTGGTTCTGATATTGAGAAAGCGGGTATCAATGTAGCTGAATATTTTGCACTGATTTTCTTTGTATTGTGTGGACTAAGCATTCTTTCAGGATTTAATGGAATGTTGATGTTGTTTCTGGGTATTGAAATTCTTTCTATACCTCTTTATATTCTTACCGGTTCAGATAAAAGAAACTTAAAAAGTAATGAAGCAGCCTTGAAATATTTTCTGATGGGCTCTTTCACTACCGGTATCATGTTGATGGGAATCGCGTTCTTCTATGGCGCAACAGGTTCTTTTACTTTGAATGCGTTACCTATTGTTCCTAGTACGGGAATGATCAATCCCTCTTTCCTTCATGTTGGAGGCTTGATACTTTTGTTTGTTGCTATGTCATTTAAAGTTTCAGCCGCTCCATTCCACTTCTGGACACCGGATGTGTATGATGGCGCCCCAAGTGTATTCACTTCTTTTATGGCTACCATCGTGAAAGCAGCCGGATTTGTGGCATTCATCCGATTATTCCAAAATCAAGCGGATGCATTAGGTCCAACTTGGAAGATCATACTTTCGATAGTTATCATACTTACTTTACTGGTTGGGAATATCACAGCCGTATTTCAGCAAAGTGTTAAGAGAATGCTTGCTTATTCAAGTATTGCGCAAGCAGGTTTTATGTTGTTTGCGTTGTTTAGCAGTAATGATCTGGCCAGAGAAGGAATTCTTTTGTACAGTGTTGCTTATAGTTTGGCAACTATTGGCATTTTTGCTGTTCTCATCAAAATGAATGACTACACTTTTGATGGGTTTAATGGCCTCGCAAAAAGTAATCCTCTATTAGCTTTTACAACTACCGTTTTTCTCTTGTCGCTGGCAGGTATACCATTAACGGCAGGTTTCTTTGCTAAGTACTATATGCTGGCTTCCGTGATCAAAGAAGGGGGCTCACTTTGGTTAGTCATCGTAGCACTTTTCTTCGCAGCAGTGAGCGTATATTATTATTTCAGAGTCATTCAGGCAATGTATTTCAAAGATGGGGAAGCTGCTACAGCTCCTATATCAGGTGGATTCAAGATAGCCGTAGTATTGCTGGCAGCGCTTGTAATACTATTAGGTATTTTCCCATCCATCATTTTGAATGGTTTCTATTTCTAACCGTTCTTCACTTTTTTTACAGGTAAAACCCTGCATAGTCATTTCTCAGCTATCTTTATAGGAAGATAGTTACAGTATGAAGGGCATGACCATTTTCGATTCTTTATCATTGGCTTGGCGAACAGTTCGTAGCAATAAGTTGCGTACGGGTATTACTGTAGCAATCATTGCTTTTGGTATCATGGCACTTATCGGGATCATTACCGCTATTGAAGCTATGAATCAAAGTTTGAAAGAAAGCTTTTCTTCCATGGGCGCCAATGCTTTCAATATTCGCTTTAAAGATTCAAGAGTAAGATTCGGTGGTAATAATTCAGACGTTAAAAAAACAACGCGAGGACGTAAGGAGAAGAAGTCAAATCTTGATAAACCGATTCAAAAAGAAGAAGCAGAATACTTCAAACAAAACTTCAATTTCCCTTCAGCAAAAGTAAGCATCTATAGGAGAGGTCCTGGCGGACAAGAAGTCAACTACAAGGATAAAAAAACCAATCCTCAAATCGTTGTATGGGGTGGCGATGAACATTATTTGCAGGTTACGGGCTATGTGATTGAAATGGGACGCAATCTCAATGATTTAGATCAGCAGAGCGGACGAAATGTTTGCTTGATCGGTAGTAATGTGGCAAAGACATTATTTGGTGATAGACCTGATAAATCTATTGATAAGATTGTAAGAATTGGCGGGTTGCCTTATCGTGTCATTGGTCTATTAAAGAGTAAAGGTTCCAGTGCCATGTTGCGACAAGATGATGTAGTGGTAACAACCTATACCAATGTCCGGAATTTTCAAAATGCGAGCAGATCTTACTTAGTAGGGGTAATGGTGAGTAATGTAAATGAATTAGATCCTGCAAGTGGTGTGGCTACTTCGGTGTTCAGATCTGTACGAAGATTAAAACCTTTGGATGAAGATAATTTCGTGATTGAGAAGAGTGACAAGTTTGCTGAAATGTTCATCAGCTTTTTGAGCAGTATCACAGGTTCAGCCGGCGCTATCGGTTTGATCACGCTGATTGGTGCAGCTATTGGGTTGATGAATATCATGTTAGTGGCTGTAAACGAACGAACCAAAGAAGTTGGATTGATCAAAGCCATTGGAGGTAAAAGCAAAAATGTACGTCAACAGTTTTTATTTGAGAGCATGATTATTAGTCTACTTGGGGCAGTCTTTGGTATTATCTTAGGTGTAATGGTAGGTAATGTATTCGGACTGATACTTAAAACTGGTTTTGTGGTGCCATGGGCTTGGGTAATCGTTGGAGTCGTAATCTGCTCGGTGGTTGGATTGATTGCAGGAATATACCCCGCAATGAAAGCCGCAAGATTAAATCCTATAGTAGCCCTGCGTTACGAATAATCTTTTAGTTTTTATCGTAATTTTTTGAGAAGACCTTTAACTGCTCATTGATGTAGTAACGGATGTCTTCCTCAGTAGTATGTTTTCTCAGCCATTCGTATGATGGGCGATGTTGCTGCATAAAAAGACGAAGCTTTTCATCTTTGAAACGAGTCAGCGAAATCACCAATGGAGTGTTGAAACGATAATTGATATATGCTTCTTTCTCATTCGTTTCATAAAACTGAAGTGCTTTTCTTTTGTTTCTCTCATGTCGCGAAAAGCGATCTATATTCAGTGCAATACCTGCGCCCGAATTGGCTTGTGAAACAGTAGGTATTGTATAATTAACGATATCCTGTAGAAAATCTTTTCTTCGTTCTATACTATCTTGTTGATATTGACTTAATCCTCTGCTGGTAACTGTTACATTTCCTAAATCACGAACCAATGGTGATAAAACAGGGAATAATGTGTCTTGCAATAAATAAGCATTAACATATTGAAGTGTATCAAAAAAATAACCCACAGCTGCAAAAGAAAGAATATTATTTTCTGCAGCTTGAATAGAGAATCTGCCGTCATTACCTGTCATAGTAGTAGTGTTAGTCGTAATATTTCTCACACTGGCTAAGACGATTGGGGCATTGGTAATACTATCTTTCAAATAGCCATGGATTAGTCTTTTCTTTTGTCCAAAACCACTGAAAGACATCAATAAGAATATGACGATGATCGTATACCGCATACTTTTTTCATAAAGGTACAGCTAATAATAATAAAGGATGTTACTGATAATTAAAAAGCCGGTGAATAACACCGGCTTTTTAATTATCAGTAGTAGTTTCATTTATTTAATAATGATCACTTTTTGTAAGTATGTTTTCTTGTTGTGGAAGATCTTTAAAATATACTGTCCATCATTAATGTTGCCCACATTCATTTGTTTATTGAATGCACCATTAAAGCCCGGATAAGACTGGTTAAATATTCTTTGTCCAGCAGAATTCAGTAATTCTATAGATACATCACCCTTTTCCTTTACTTCAAAACTCAAGTTGAATAATCCTTTATTGGGATTCGGAGAAACGCTGAGTTTGATTTCTCTCGCTACAACTTCCGGAGGAAGAGAAGTAACGGTGAACTGTATAGGTGCTGATGTTTTCTGACAACCTAACGCATCAATAGTAACCACTTTATAATTTCCGTTAGCAATAGGTTTGAAGCTTGGGTTGGTGGCACCATCAATACCTACATCATCTTTAAACCATTGTCTGGAAACACCGGGAACATTAATAACCAATGAATCTCCTTGTCTGGTAACAACAGGGGTTGGTGCATCGGAAACAACAATCTCTTGTCTGGCACTTGGACATGATGTTGTACCTGTTCTGATCTTCATATCATAGAAGAAGTAGTAGAACGGATTTGGATCTCCTGTACCATTAATGTTTACACTGTTCCCTGTAATTGACATTACATTGGCTATGCTAATTGGGTAAGTAGTACCGGCGATATTATTATTTCTAAAAATTGTAGCACCATTCTCATTACATAATACTAACAGAATATGATCTCCCGGTTCATTCACAGGAAGATTCAGGTAGTAAACAGCACCGGTATCTCCAGCAGGGTTTCCATTCACCAAGCCAGGTGCAGGATTAGGATTCGTAGCTGTTACTGTTAAAGTTGTACGTGAAAGAGGGATGTAGCTAAAACTACCATCCTGATTTACAGTACCTAAATTAGCTACAATGACTTCAACAGTACCCGGATTTCCGATGTACAGTCTTGCGCTTTCAATGGTTAATGGAACGCTGTTATTAAAGCGAACAAAGTTTCCACGGAAATTATTATAACCGCCATCTGTATAAGCCATTTTGGTTGTAGGACCAATGGAAGCTTTTAATTCACTAGAAACATAGAATGTTTTGTTACCAGGAATGCTTGTTGTAGATGCGGTACTTCCGCTTGCAAAAGGTGCCGTTGCTGTAGCACTGTTATACCAGAAATAGTTTGTATTGGCTGCAGCTGACGGTATTCTCAATAACGCAGTGTTATTACAAATCGTGCCGATAGGATTAGGATCGGCTCCTTTTCTGCCAATGGTAAGACTGGTAGTTAATGTATTGTTGGCTGTATTCTGATCGCCCGTGATATTGGTTGTGGCTAGTATGGTATAAGTGGTATTCTCTGTAGTCACAAAAGGTGTTTGTAATGTGAAACTCGCATTGCTCAATGGCAATACGGTTCCCGGATAAGTACCATTGATAGTAGCAATCGTTGTTGTTCCATTTTTTACTTCTACTGAAACAGGAATATTACTTTTTGGTACACTACCGTTGTTACGAATGTTGATAGTGAGATATTGCTTATTATCAGCACAATCAGCAACAGTTGGTGTAATCACTTCGCTGATGGTAAAGTCGGTAGAAGGGTTTACCACTACTAATCTGAAATCATCTGTTTCACCTCTTGCATAGGTGCCACAAGATGTTACATCATTAGCAGAACTGGTTTCAACCAAAACAATCCTTGTTCTATAGGAACTGCCGATTGTAAGTGTACTTGGTGTTGTAAAAGAACCCACAAAAACATCATTATTTTTCAAGATTCCACTGGTAGCCACTAATTCGTTTGCATCTGTAAAATCACCATCATTATTATAATCAATAAATAATTTGACTATTTTATCTGCATTGGTAGCGTCAGAGCTATTCACTCTTACTCTAAATGGAACAGATTGAGTAGGTTCAATGTCAGCAGAGATGCCGGTATTGTTTACATAGGTTGTTCCTCCGGCCGGATTGGCATAACGAATGGTTTGCAAACTTACGCTGTCAATACGACCTCCTGTATTTCCTGTCGGAGCTGAGCTACAATGAGCAGTTCCGCCTACGCCACTCACCAATAGGGAGTAAGCTTGTTGTCCACGTACTAAAGAGCCGGCGCCACCTTTATGTGTTACCGTAATCGTATAACTATCTCCTGAAACAGTACTATCAATATCAATTCGTTCAACGTTATCGGTATTATTATCTCCTTTGATGGCGGCATTGGCAGGGCTAGCCGGATTCAATGTCCAGGGTCTGAATGTTCTGCTACCACTCGTAATTCTGATATCTAAATCATTGATTAATTTCTTCGCAGGATTATTCAAAACATCAACCTGGTCAACATTTCCTTTTACATCTGTCCAGCAAATGGTTGCTTTCAAGGGTTCTTTACCACTTGCAATGACATTTATGGTGAAACTAGATGTTGTTGCATTCAATACATTTTCAAACATCAGGTGTTCACTGAAGGATCCGTTGTTGGTTGCAACAGAAGCAGAAATAACTGCAGCAGCTTTTTGGACATTCAGTAACCCCCATCCATTTTGATAATCAGGCCCTGGATTTGTACCAGCTTCATCAGCAGTATGGATCGCCAAGCCTTTGATGGTTGCAGATCTTAAAAAAGCACCACTTTTTAATTTTGAATAATGTTCCTGTAAAAGGAATAAAGATCCAGACGCATTGGGTGAAGACATAGATGTTCCACTTAATGTAGAATAACTATTATTGCCAGTTGCATAAGTAGACAATACATTCACGCCATCTGCAACTATATCAGGTTTTATACGGCCATCATCTGTTGGTCCCCAGCTACTAAAAGTACTCATTACAACATCTTCTGGTCGGTTATATCCTCCGGGAATACCTCTCACAGCACCAACTGTTAAAATATTTTTCGCATTTCCATCCCAAGTAATGGATCCATAACTATCATTGCTACTGATGCTGGAAGGTCTGTTACCGGCAGCAGTCATTTGATTTTGAGCATTGAATCTGAAATAGGGCTCACCAACTGCGGGTCCGGTTTCACCGCGATTATTACCTGATGATTTCACGATCAAATAAAATGGTGCGTTGTATGCAATCGAGTCTAATTCTTGTGCCTCAGAACTATAATATCCGAATTTGTAATCTTCATCTTCATTGGGCCTGCCATAAAATTCCCAGCGATTTAATGTTGAGTTGAAATTCCAACCTGAAATGATAGAGTAAGAATGATTGGATATCAATAGCCCAGAAGCTTCTGATGCTATCTCCGAATTATCTTTATCAAAATCATAAGCGATAATATTCTGAAGACCAAATGCCATTCCTTTAGCACTAGGATTTAGTCCGGTTGCCATCATCGTTCCGACTACGTGTGTGGCATGATTATCTGTACTAGAAGGATTATCCTTTTGAGTGATCCTGCCCGTAAGTTCCACATGACTCGAAAGAATAGCACCTCCATCCCAAATGGCCATTTTATTTCTCATATTAGCAGAACTACCTGAGAGGTTCAATCCTGATGCGCCACCAGGCCATAACTGATTGGTTCTGGTAGTGGCAGCAGCAATACTATTGTTATGTGTGATATAATATTTAGGAAAGTTAAAAGCATCTACCCCCACTAGTTTACCTCTTGCGCCGTTTCGACCATTTATAATCAATGGCCAGTTTCTTTGCTTGGCTAATGACAATGCTTTTGTGTACTCGCTCCTCTCCCTTAGGCTTATACCCTTGGCAGCAATATCCAAAGCTTGGGTATTGGTAGAAAGTTGCGCATTGGCAGCAGTTACCAAGGCTATTGCAGTGACAAAAAGGGGTAAAATTCTTCTCAGCATAATATAGTTTAGTTTAACTTCATTGTAATTCAGGGCTTGTCCCGAGTAGTATTACTAAATTAGATACTTTCACCATTCAAAGTGAAGCATGAGGCATAATCTTTTTATTGTTATAGGGGCTATTTTAACAATTTTTGCCTGCAAAACAGCCCATAATTCACAAACAAGTCAGATAACCCAAGGAATATCCGGAATTATTACCGAGCTGAAGGGTAATCAAATGCCCATGAAAGGTGCTCCGGAAAACAAACCCAGACCCATATCTGTCACCCTTTTGGTCTATGAACCAACCAATTTATCACAAGTTCAAAGGGTAGAAACTTCTGCCCTATATACGGCAATTAACACACGAAAGGTTGCTTCTGTTCTGTCAGACAGCACCGGTGCTTTTAGTGTTGCTTTACCACCAGGTACTTATTCGCTCTTTGTGCAACAAGGAAAGTTCTTTTTTGCTAATTCCTTCGACAGCCAAAATAATATTCAATTGGTGACAGTAGAAGCGAACAAGATAACACCCTTCAACATCACGATCAATTCAGGAGCTATATATTGATTTCTAAGGCTATCTTTGCATCCCACATTACGTTTAGCAGGTAATGGGGTGGATGGTTTTATGAATTTGAATGTGTTGCTGGATCAGTATCAGAATAACCCCCGCCTTTTTCAGTTGGCGGACAAGCTCTCTTTTGCCCAACCTCAAAGAATCTTTTTAAAAAACTTGCAAGGAAGCAGTGCTGAATTTGTGGTGAGTTCTGTTTTCAACCACACCCATACAGCTGATTTGAACCACATTGTGGTACTGAATGATGCGGAAGAAGCAGCTTACTTTCATAATACCTTAGAAAATCTTACCCAGGCACTCGATCTGTTTTACTTCCCATCTTCGTTTAAAAATAGAAAGAACTTCCGCATCCTCAACAGCTCTCATGTGATGCTTCGTACAGAAGCACTTACAAAACTGGCTGCCGGTGGAAACAAAAAAATACTGGTCACTTATCCGGAAGCCATCTTTGAAAAAGTGGTACTACCGAAAACACTCAGTAATAATATCATCACCATCAAAACGAATGATACCATTAATCCTGAGAGTTTAATGGAATTATTTGTGATGTATGGTTTCGAAAGAACAGATTTTGTATACGAACCCGGACAATTTGCTGTGCGTGGCGGCATTCTGGATATTTACTCATTTGGAAATGAAAAACCGTATCGTGTTGAATTATTTGGTAATGAAGTAGATAGTATCCGAATTTTCGATCCGGAAACACAATTGAGTGAGCGAAAGTTATTGCAGGTCAATATCATTCCAAATGTAGAAACGCAGTTCAGTACGGAAGAAAAAGTATCACTCTTTGATTTCTTAAATGAGAACACCATTGTTTGGCTGAAAGACTGGGACGTAATTGCTGAAAAAGTGCAACAGCAGTATGAAGAAATGGAAGGCTTCATGCAATTACTGAAAGAAGGCTATCAAATGAAAGCCAATGAAGAGGAAGAAGATATTCGTGTTTTGAAAGAAGTATCTGCGGAAGACTTTGTTCCACCATCCGTAATAAGCGAGCAACTGGAGAAAAGACATATCGTTGAATTTGGCTACAAACCCCAATTGGCGACTACTGAGATTGAATTTGCAACAAGACCACAACCTGCATTCAACAGACAGTTTGATCTTTTAATCAAAGACCTTACTGCACATGAGTCAGCGAAATATAGTATTTACATTTTTGCAGAACAGGTAAAGCAGTTGGAAAGATTGAACAGCATTTTTGCAGATCTAAAAACTGAGATTCAATTTGTACCGGTTCCCTGTAGTATTCATGAAGGATTTATTGATGAAGACCTGAAAGTAATTTGTTATACTGATCATCAGATCTTTCAGCGTTATCACAAATACAAGGTCAAACAAGCGTATAATAAAAACAAAGCCCTTACACTTAAAACACTGCGTGATCTTCAGCCGGGAGATTATGTTACGCATATTGATCATGGCGTTGGAACCTATAGTGGGCTTCAGAAATTAGAGGTAAATGGAAAACTTCAGGAAGCGGTTAGGATCATTTATAAAGACAGTGATATTCTATATGTAAACATCAATTCACTTCATAAAATTTCAAAGTATACCGGTAAGGAAGGTACAGTTCCTAAAATCAATAAGCTAGGAAGTGATGTATGGGCAAGATTGAAAGAAAAAACCAAGACCAAGGTTAAAGAGATTGCATTCGATCTTATTAAGTTGTATGCACAGAGAAAGGCACAAGAAGGATTTGCACATACACCCGACAATTATCTGCAGACTGAATTAGAAGCCTCATTTATTTATGAAGATACACCTGACCAAAGTAAAGCGACGGCAGATGTAAAGAAAGACATGGAAAGTCCTTCGCCAATGGATCGCTTGGTTTGTGGTGATGTTGGTTTTGGGAAAACAGAAATAGCAGTAAGAGCGGCTTTTAAATCTGTGGTAGATGGAAAACAAGCTGCAGTACTGGTTCCTACAACCATTCTGGCATTTCAGCATTACAAAACTTTCAAAGATCGACTGAAAGATTTTCCTGTAACGGTCGATTATATCAATCGATTCAAATCTGCTAAAGAGAAAAAAGAAACGCTGAAGAAAGTAGAGGAAGGAAAAATAGATATCATCGTAGGCACTCATGGACTTTTAGGTAAAGAAGTGAAGTTCAAAGATCTGGGTATCATGATCATTGATGAAGAACAAAAATTTGGAGTAGCACATAAAGAAAAATTAAAGACACTTAAGACCAATGTAGATTGCCTGACACTTACTGCTACACCTATTCCGAGAACCTTACAATTCAGTTTGATGGGTGCTCGTGATTTGAGTATCATCAATACCCCTCCACCGAATCGTCAGCCGATACAAACAGAAGTTCATGTATTCAATGATGATTTTATTCGCGAAGCCATTTATTATGAAACAGAAAGAGGCGGACAAGTTTTCTTCATTCATAATCGCGTGGTAGGATTATCAGAAATGAGTGCCATGTTGCAAGGGCTTTGTCCGGATTTGAGTATTGGGTATGCACACGGACAATTAGAAGGGCATGAGTTGGAAGAAAGGATCATGGATTTCATTGATAAAAAATACGATGTATTGGTTTGTACGAATATTGTAGAAAGTGGCGTTGATATTCCTAACGTGAACACCATCATCGTTAACAATGCACATCAATTTGGGTTGAGTGATCTGCATCAGTTGAGAGGAAGGGTAGGGCGTAGTAATAAAAAAGCATTTTGTTATTTGCTGGCGCCACCAATGAGCACATTGCCTACTGATTCCAGAAAAAGATTGCAAACACTGGAACAGTTCAGTGATTTGGGAAGTGGCTTCCAAATTGCGATGCGAGATCTGGATATACGTGGTGCCGGAAACCTACTGGGCGGAGAGCAAAGTGGATTCATGGCGGAGATAGGATTCGAAATGTACCAGAAGATTTTGGAAGAAGCCATCCGAGAATTGAAACGAACTTCTTTCAAGGAATTATTCAAAGAAGAGATCAGCAAGCAAGATGATTATGTAAGTGACTGTACGATTGATACAGACCTTGAAATACTGATACCGGATAGCTATGTTGAAAGTATTGCTGAAAGACTTTCGCTTTATTCAAGATTAGATAATTGTGAAAAAGAAGAAGAACTGCAAGATTTCCATAAAGAAATGATCGATCGTTTTGGACCAATGCCATCACAGGTAGAAGATCTGTTTACCACTGTACGTTGTCGCTGGCGAGCTGTTGAAATTGGTTTTGAAAAAATGACATTAAAGCAGGATACATTACGTTGTTATTTCATCAATCGCCCTGATTCTCCTTACTTCGAATCGGAATTGTTCAAGCGTGTACTTGCTTATCTGCAAACAGGAACCAACAAGGCAAGATTGAAACAAGCAGGTAAAAACTTTTTATTGGTTATAGATGATATCAAAGACATGGAAGCCATGTTGCGCTTTTTGGATGGGATGCATAAGGGTGTTGTTCAACCATAAATAAAAAAGGGACAAACAAGTTTGCCCCTTTTTTATTTGTCTATTGTTCTTTATAAACCAAGTCCCACTGCAAAAGCACGGAATCTAACAGGGATAGTTCCTGTTGAGGTAAATGCTCCTGTTGTAAGATTGACTGAATAAATATTTGTAGTACTACCTACTGTTCCTACGGCATAAGCCATTCCTGATCTGCCTCCAATATCAAAACCGTTCATGGTATTTAAAGTGAGGCCAATATTACCTACTTGCACAAGTGTACCATTATTCGGTGGATCTTGTTTGAACAAAGTAGTACCACTCATGACATATAACAATGTGGTAGTAGCGCCATTAAAATTGTTGGTATAAGCGGCTCCCGATATCATAGGTGTTCCCGGATTGATAATACCATCTGTAGCAGCGATGGCTCCGTCATTTGGATTTAAACGAAGGTTCAACCCCGCATCACTAACGAGTCGAATGCGGTCAACAGTTGGGTTAAAATCAAAAGCCCATGCAGTAGCAGCTGTCCCAACAGTAAAACCATTTCCTACTGATGCTGCAGCACCTGATGAAGTATTCAGTTTGTACAATCTAGCCATACCGGTAGTATTCACTGCGAATGCAAAGAGTTCTCCATTGGCCGGACGAAAATCAATGCCTTCAATGGTTTCACCTGCAGCTAGCCCTGTGATGGGTTTACTGATCATCATCTGTGGTCTGGTAGGATCGAATATTTGTAACATATTCATTTCATCTACACCATATGCAACAGGAGGAGTTGGTATTGCTATATCTACCAAGTTCGCAGCTATTTCATTGATGTAGGTAGTTGCACCATTTGTTAAGTTGATGGTATATAGTCTGGTTTTTCCTGCTTGTGTAAATGTGGCTAGTGAAACAGTATTATCAGGACTGATATCAAAACCGCCTTTTCCAACAAAGTCAATTCTGAGGCTGCCAACTTCTGCAAGCGTACCATCGTTGGGCGGATTTTGTTTGTATAATTTTTTCTGTGACACATCAATGTTATAGAGATCGGTAGTGGTTACACCCGCTCTGCTATTGGTATAAGCGATAGATGTAACGGCGGGATTCATTCCCCCATTGATATTTCCATCTGTCGCAACAGATGCGCCGGTTTCAGGATGTAAGCGAAGATTTTGTCCGTTATGTGTAACCAATCTGATTCGATCAACGGTTGGATTAAAATCGATATTCGCGATCTGAGAAGATAATACGGGTGTAAATCCGGTACCAATGGCTCTGGCTACACCATCTGTTAAACCGATAACATACAATCTGCTATTGGACGCTAAAGCATACAATTGTGCAGTTGCAGGTCTGAAATCAATACTTAGTACTTTTTCTCCGGAAGGAATTCCTGATATGGTCAAAGAGTTTTCAACTGTACCGGGTGCTTTTGCATTGTAACGATTCAACTTGCCATCATCGGTAAGTCCAAAAAATACAATATCGGGTCCGGTTGTAGAAGTAAACACAGGAGGTTCAGGAATATTGCCTGAATCACCTAAATCTTTGGTACAACTTGATAGTAATAAACCAAGTGTACAAACCAATACTAATTGGTAGAAGGTTGGATGTTTAAAGCATATTCTGTTCATGGTGTTCAATGTTTCGATGAACTCCTATAAACGAGAATTTTTTTTGTTTGGATTTTATGCAATAAATAAAAAAGCCGACCATTGGCCGGCTTTCAAAAAAAATTGATACGGATCAAAAGCCTTTTTTTGCAACACCGTCAGCAATAGCTGCTAATGCTTTTGCTTCACTCAGGATAGCAGCCATTTTGTTACCTTTTCCATCATGCCCTGCAGCCATATAACCGCCACGAGCTGTTTTGGTGATCACTGCATCCTGCATGGGAACATTCTTTTCCTTTGTCTTCAAACAGTATGCCTTGATCATTTTTGAAGTGTCCATTTTCTTAGAGTTTAATGTGGTTAGTAAATAAACAACGGGTTATGTTACCACAACTTACTGTTTTTTACCGAAAATCAAAAGGGATGGGGAAAATAGTAATCCACAGAGAGGGCAGGATGTGAAAAGTGAAAGGTGAAAAGTCAAAAGATGTATTTCACCTTTCACTTTTCACCTTTCACTTTTTTTGCCATGGACTATGAACTATAAGCCATCAGCCATATACCACACTAAACATCGATCTTCGCGTACTTCGCGTGGCTTTCAATGAATTCGCGGCGTGGGGCAACGTCATCGCCCATGAGCATGCTGAATATTCTATCTGCTTCAGCAGCGCTTTCAATGGTCACTTGTTTAAGGGTTCTGCGAGCAGGATCCATCGTGGTTTCCCATAATTGATCTGCATTCATTTCACCCAAACCCTTGTATCGTTGAACTGTAACACTATCGTCTTTTCCACCGCCCAGTTTCTCGATCCACATTTTTCTTTGCTCTTCATTGTAAGCATACTGTTGATCTTTTCCTTTCTTCACGAGATAAAGAGGAGGCTGAGCAATGTATACATATCCTTGCTCTACCATTTCTTTCATGTAACGGAAAATAAAAGTAAGGATCAGTGTAGCGATGTGAGAACCATCCACATCAGCATCCGTCATGATGATGAGTTTATGGTAACGCAATTTTGTAATGTTCAAAGCTTTCGGATCTTCCGGTGTTCCAACCGTTACTCCTAATGCGGTGTACATATTTCTGATCTCTTCATTCTCATAGATCTTGTGCTCCATGGCTTTCTCCACGTTCAGAATCTTACCACGCAATGGAAGAATGGCCTGATAGCTTCTGTCGCGTCCCTGCTTGGCTGTTCCACCGGCAGAGTCTCCCTCTACCAGGTACAACTCACACTTTTGAGGATCACGTTCACTGCAATCTGCCAGTTTACCGGGAAGTCCACCACCACTTAATACAGTCTTACGCTGTACCATATCTCTGGCTTTCTTCGCAGCAACACGCGCTTGTGCTGCTAAGATGATTTTAGAGATCACGTTCTTCGCTTCTTTCGGATTTTCTTCCAGATAAGCTTCCAGTACACGTGCTACAGTAGTTTGTACCACACCACTCACTTCACTGTTTCCTAATTTCGTTTTGGTTTGTCCTTCAAATTGAGGTTCAGGAACTTTTACAGAAATGATCGCACTTAAGCCTTCACGAAAATCATCACCTTCTACTTGTACTTTGGCTTTTTCAAACAAACCTTCTTTATCGCCATAGCTTTTGAATACACGTGTTAGTGCTTGACGAAAACCGGTTACGTGTGTACCACCTTCAATGGTGTTGATATTGTTAACGTAAGAGAAAATATGTTCTTTGAAATCATCATTATAAGTGAGTGCAACTTCTACGGCAACATTGGTTCCTTCATCATGTCCTTCAACATAAAGCGGATTACTGATAAGTGGATTACGATGTCCGTTTTTATCCAGCATCTGTACAAACTCAACGATACCTCCTTCACTGTAGAAATTTTTTGAATAAACATTTCCTTCCTCATCTTTTTCACGAAGGTCTGTCAGTGTGATACTGATGCGTTTGTTGAGGTAACTCAGTTCGCGTAAGCGCCCTTCCAGAATATCTTTTTTATAAACCGTCTCTTGGAAGATGGTGGCATCAGGCCAGAAACGAACATGTGTTCCTGTAATATCACTCGTACCTATTTCTCTCACCGGATATTGTGGCACACCGATCTTGTATTCCTGTTCAAATATTTTTCCTTCCCGATGTACAGTAACATGCAGTGTAGTACTCAATGCGTTCACGCAACTCACACCCACACCATGCAAACCACCCGATACTTTGTACGTATTCTTATCGAATTTACCACCTGCGTGTAGCACGGTCATTACCACTTCCAATGCACTTCTTTTTTCTTTCGAGTGCATGGCAGTAGGAATACCTCGTCCATCGTCTTTTACACTGATGGAATTGTCTTCATGAATGGTTACGTGGATGTTTTTACAGTATCCCGCTAAAGCTTCATCGATGGAGTTATCTACCACTTCATACACCAGGTGATGGAGACCTTTAACCCCTACATCACCAATGTACATGGCGGGTCTTTTTCTTACTGCTTCTAAACCTTCTAAAACCTGTATGCTATCGGCACCATAATTCTTGTTCTGGGCCTCATTACTGTTCATTTGTTCCTGAGTCATAAATGCTTGTAAATCCTGAGTTTAAGTGAATTTTCGCAGGTGGACAAAGCTAATGAAAATAGGGGGTTTATGGTGATAAATCTGCCTTCTGTTTTCCACATTTCAAGGGGCTTTTTCATGAGGTAAAATGGACGGTTTTTGACAGTGTTATGACAACCTTAAGAAACCAGTTTCCGTTAATTTGATGTTTATACATTAATTTTGTATTCTGATGATAGAAGTAATGGATATACTGAGAGTGGCGCACAAGAGTGGAGTAGAACCTTCTATGGATGTTTTATACCATAAAGAGCAACATATCCCGGGCTCTATTCATTACAATATCAGGCGTTTATATGCCCAACACCCTTGGGTAGCCGAAGACACAGGTATGATGGTATATCATTACAACGACCGCAAACCTGAAGACAACTATCTCGAACTTCGTTATTGTACCACCGGGAATCGCTACTGCGCCGAGAAAAGCTGTGCTCAGTGTGTTGAACTTCCGACCAATCAATGCAGCGGTAAACACCAAACGGTGGACGTATTCACTTTTCATTTTACCTCTACTTTTTTGCACCAGTTTGTGCATAATGTGAAGTTGAGTAACCGCAAAGATGAGGTGTTGGCTTTTCGTCATCCTCATGCATTTACCAAGGTATTTCCTCTTTGTAACAGAAAAAGAAATGCACTCGACTCTTTATTGAACCATAGTTATACAGGCGCACTTGAAAATATTTTCGTGAATGCCAAAGTGCATGAATTGTTATTGTACAGCCTGGATTGTTTGGTAGATGAAAAAGAAGAAGGCTTTACCTGTAAGTTTCTGGCTGATGAAAGTGGTCGCGATCGTATTTATCAGGCCAGAGAAATTCTCCTTCAACATATCGGTGATCCAATCACGATCAAGGAATTGAGTCGTAAAGTAGCCATGAATGAATGCTACCTTAAAAAAGGGTTCAAAGAAATCTTTGGTACAACGATATTTGATTTTTATCAGCAGCAAAGAATGGAACATGCTAAATACTTGTTGTATGAAAAAGGATTGAGTGTAACGGATGTTTCTGCATTGCTCGGCTATTCTTCTATCTCTCACTTCTCAGCCGCATTTAAAAAGCATACAGGGTTGAAACCTTGTGATCTTTTGCGTTGATATTTTCTCGATTCACCTTTTAAGAAATGCTGATTGCCGGGTTTTAACTACCGACGTAGTTTTACATGTTCATATTTATTATCTTCATTCTGAACGAAATCCCAAAGCATGCTTATGAGATACCTCTCTATTCTGTTGCTGTTCTTTGCAACAGCCTGTTCTAACAACAAAGTAGACCTCATTATTCACAATGCGGTCATCTACACCGTTGACTCATCTTTTACGACTGCTGAAGCCATGGCTGTGAAAGACGGAATCATTGTAGAAGTGGGTAGTAATGATGCCATCCTTAAAAAATATACCGGTGATGAAAAAGTAGATGCAGGCGGACAAGCTGTGTATCCCGGTCTTATCGATGCGCATGCGCATTTTGTAGGATATGGCCGCTCTTTGTTTCAAGTTGATCTGTTTGGTACCAATACCTGGGAAGAAACAGTAGCACGTGTGAAAGCATTTGCTGATGAACACCCTGACCTGTATTGGATTCAGGGAAGAGGTTGGGATCAAAACCGCTGGCCCGGAAAAAGCTTCCCCACCAATGAAGAACTCAATAAACTATTTCCGGATAAACCTGTGGTGTTGACGCGTGTTGATGGACATGCTTCCATTGCCAATCAGAAAGCATTGGATCTCGCAGGGATCAAAGCCGGACAAACCATTACGGGTGGTTCCATCGAAGTAAAAAATGGAGTACTGACAGGCGTATTGATCGATAATGCGGATAACAAAGTATATGCGCAAATTCCTGAGCCTACCAAAGAAACTTATGTTCAATGGTTGCAAGCTGCTGAGAAAAACTGTTTTGCACAAGGTTTGACAACGATCACTGATTGCGGTCTGCATTATACGGATGTTGAAGCCATTGATACTTTACAAAAAGAAGGAAAACTCAATATGCGCTTGTATGTCATGTTGAGTGATGATGCATCGAACTACGAAAAGTTTTTACCTAAGGGCCCCTACAAAACCGATAAACTGTTTGTAAAAGGTATCAAAGTATATGCAGATGGTGCCTTGGGAAGCCGCGGTGCTTGTTTGTTGAAACATTATAGCGATCGAAAAGATTGGAGTGGCTTCTTGCTTAGAAATAAAAATCATTACGATTCACTGGCAGGTGTTTTAGCTAAAACAGATTTCCAAATGTGTACACATGCCATTGGGGATAGTGCCAATCGTGAGATCTTGAATATCTACAACAAATACCTTGGTGGTAAAAATGATAAACGCTGGCGTATTGAACATGCACAAGTAATTCACCCTGATGATTTTAAACTATTTGCATCTGCCAGTGTCATTCCATCTGTTCAACCCACACATGGAACCAGTGATATGTATTGGGCTGAAGATCGTTTAGGTTCGGATCGTGTGAAGGGAGCATATGCATTTAAACAATTGTTACAGCAAAACGGATGGATTCCTTTGGGAACCGATTTTCCTGTGGAAGATATTTCTCCATTCAAAACTTTTCTCGCTGCAGTGGTTCGTAAAGATGCCAAAGGATTTCCTGAAAATGGATTTCAAATGGAAAATGCTTTAACTCGTGAAGAAACCATTCGCGGTATGACCATCTGGGCAGCAAAAGCCAGCTTTATGGAAAACGAGATCGGTAGTTTGGAAAAAGGAAAAAAAGCTGATTTTATTTTCCTTGATAATGATTTGATGAAAGTAGCGCCGGAAAAAATCTTGGATGTTAAGGTGACGGCTACTTATTCAGGAGGTAAAAAAGTGTATGGTAAATAAAATTTAAGCCACAGATTCACAGATTATGAGTTTAATCTGTGAATCTGTGGCTTATCTATTTATACAGCAGGAACTTATTTAATCTCTCCCACCATATCCCCCGGAACCACCCACTGATCAAATTCTTCCGGTGTGAGATAACCTAGTTTTACCGCCATTTCTTTCAATGTAGTTCCTTCCTTGTGTGCTTTCTGTGCAATTTCTGCGGCTTTGTAATATCCGATCTTAGTATTTAATGCAGTCACTAGCATCAGACTATTATCCACATGCTTTTTAATATTGGCTTCCAAAGGTTCGATACCTACTGCACACTTATCATTGAAACTCACACAACCATCACCGATCAATCTTGCACTGTGTAAGAAGTTATAGATCATCACCGGTTTAAATACATTCAATTCAAAATGTCCGGTAGCACCACCAATATTGATGGCAACATCATTCCCCATTACCTGTGCAGCGATCATGGTCAATGCTTCACATTGTGTTGGGTTTACTTTGCCGGGCATGATCGAAGACCCGGGCTCATTATCCGGAATAAAGATTTCGCCGATGCCGCTTCTAGGTCCTGAACTTAGCATACGAATATCATTCGCGATCTTCATCAAACTAACAGCCACTGTTTTCAATGCACCGTGTGCTTCAACAATCGCATCATGTGCCGCCAATGCTTCAAATTTGTTTTCTGCAGTTACAAAAGGTAATCCTGTTAATTGAGCGATATGTTTTGCAACATTTACATCATACCCTTTTGGAGTATTGATACCGGTACCTACGGCTGTACCACCTAAAGCCAATTCACTCAGGTGAGCTAAGGTATTGTTGATGGCTTTTAATCCATGATCCAACTGACTAACATAACCGCTGATCTCTTGTCCGAGTGTCAATGGTGTAGCATCCATAAAATGGGTACGACCAATTTTCACTACATGCATAAAAGCTTTACTTTTTGCTGCCAGTGTATCTCTCAATTTTTTGATACCGGGGATCGTTACTTCCAATAAAATTTTATAAGCAGCAATATGCATCGCTGTTGGGAAAGTATCATTGGATGATTGTGATTTATTGACATCATCATTTGGATGCAAAAATTTCTCTTTATCTGTCAAACTACCGCCTTTGATCACATGTCCACGATACGCCACTACCTCATTTACATTCATATTGCTTTGTGTACCCGAACCTGTTTGCCAAACTACCAATGGAAATTGATCATCTAATTTCCCTTCCAGGATCTCATCACATACTTGTCCGATCAAAGCTGCTTTTTCCTCCGCTAACACACCTGCGTCACGATTGGTGAGTGCAGCTGCTTTTTTCAGATAGGCAAATGCCTGAATGATTTCCTTAGGCATTTTATTGATATCCTGTGCAATACGGAAATTGTCGATACTGCGTTGTGTCTGAGCTCCCCAATAAACATGTGCAGGTACTTTTACCTCACCCATGGTGTCTTTTTCAATACGGAATTCCATCGTTATGATTTTTTGTTGATCAGGTAGATTAAAATTTGCTGCAAAGGTAGGGAAGATGAGCAGGGAATGGGCATAGAAATGCAGGAACTTTAAGGGTTTTGAATAAATATTTGGGGTGTAAGCGGGGCAATGATTTCAACAGGTTTCCATTCATCATTTGCAAATGGGGGATTAACATTTTAACACACCTTTTCAACCCCCTTTTTTTTATCTTCCAATTTCTAAAACTGCATTATGAAAGGAGTAAAACTATGGTTATTGCTGTTGTTGGTTGGCTTCGCAGCAACAGCACAGAAAAAGTATGAGTGGAAGCAAGCTACTTCCAATGGCTACACGTATCGTTATGTGACCAATGACCCCATGGCTGCGAGGTATTATACCTTATCCAATGGTCTGACGGTCGTATTATCGCCGAATAAAAAAGAACCACGTATCTCAGTGCGTATACCTGTAAGGGCGGGTAGTAATACCGATCCGAGAGAGCATACCGGTTTAGCTCACTATCTGGAGCATATGCTCTTTAAAGGAACGGATAAATTCGGAACCCTTGATTGGGCAAAAGAAAAACCATTGCTGGATAAGATCGATCAGCTCTATGAGCAATACAATTCAACAAAGGATACAGAGAAGAGAAAAGAGATCTACAAAGAGATCGATAAGATTTCCGGTGAAGCTGCCAAGTTTGCGATTGCCAATGAGTATGACAAGATGATGGCGGCAATGGGAGCACAAGGCACCAATGCACATACATGGGTTGAAGAGACTGTTTATGAAGAAGACATACCTGCTAACGCATTGGATAAATTTCTGGATGTACAAGCCGAACGTTTCCGCAATCCAATTCTTCGCATTTTTCATACTGAATTAGAAGCAGTATACGAAGAGAAGAACAGAACCCTGGATGAAGATGGTTGGAAATTACAGGAAGCTTCTCATTACTATTTATTTCCCACACACAACTATGGACAACAAACTACGATCGGTACTATTGAGCATTTAAAAAATCCTTCTTTGAATGCGATCAGGGATTACTACAGAAAATATTATGTACCCAATAATATGGCCATCGTTTTGGCAGGTGATTTTGATCCCGATAAAGTGATCGCTTTGATCGATGCTAAATTCAAGTACATGAAAGCAAACCCTGTACCTGAATATAAGCCGGCTCCAGAGAAACCTATCACACAAGCAATTGTGAAAGATATTTACGGTCCAAGCGCTGAGAGTCTTCAATTTAGTTTCAGAACAAGTGCAGCAGATTCTAAAGAAGCTTTATTAGCAGTGCTGGCATCTTCTGTTTTGTCTAATGGTAAGGCAGGTTTATTGGATCTGAATTTGAATAAACAACAAAAAGTACTTCGTTCAGGTGCGGGTGTTCGTCAATACAAAGATTATGGTGTGTTCAATATTTCAGCGGCTCCAAAGCAAGGGCAAACACTGGAAGAAGTGAAAGACCTGATCATGGGACAGTTGGATATCCTTAAAAAAGGAAACTTCGATGAAAGCCTTATCAAAGCCATCGTTGCCAATTTCAAATTGGCTCAATTGCAAGGATTGGAAAACAATGGTAATCGTGTAGAAGAGATCACAGATGGTTTCATCAAACACAAAGGAACCAAATGGAATGACGATGTTGCTGTACTCGATGATATGAGCAAAATCTCTAAACAGGAATTGGTAGCTTTTGCGAATAACTTCTTCAAAGACAATTATGTATTACTCTACAAAAGGAAAGGAGAAAGTGGTAATGTGGTGAAAGTAGAGAAACCACCGATCACTGCTGTAGAAACCAATGCAGATAAACAATCTCCATTCCTGAAAGCTATCAATGATAAGCCATTGGGCACTGTTCAGCCTGTTTGGTTGGATTATAGTAAGGATATGCAGAAAGGTAAATTAGGTAATGCTGATGTTCTCTATGTTCAGAATAAAGAGAACAGTCTTTTCCGTATGTACTATTACTATGATATGGGTACATGGAATAACAAACTACTTCCTCTCGCATTACAATATTTACAGTTCATTGGCACTGATAAATATTCCGCAGAAGATATCAGTAAAGAGTTTTATAATCTGGCATGTAGTTTTAATGCGAATGCGGGCAATGATGTTACCACCATTTCATTGAATGGATTAGAAGAGAACTTCGATAAAGCAGTTGCTTTACTGGAACAATTGGTACGTAACTGTAAAGCGGACGATGCTGCGCTTGCAAGTTTGATCAATCGTTTGGATAGAACCAGAGCCAATAACAAGCTCAATAAGAATGTGATCATGAATGCGTTGCGCAATTATGGTGCTTATGGAGAAAAGAATCCTTTCAATTATACGCTATCGGATGCTGAACTGAAAAGTGTAAAAGCTGCTGACTTGATCAACATCTTGCACAATCTCTTTAACTATTCACATCGCATTCTTTATTATGGATCTAAGCCGTTGAATGAATTCTCAGCAGGTTTGGCCAAAGTACATACACTGCCAAGTAGTTGGACTCCAACACCTGCACCTATTGTTTTTGAAAGAACTAAACTTACAAAGAACCAGGTGTTGTTTGCTGATTATGAAATGAAACAAGCGGAGATCACTTGGATCGGTAACCTTGATCAGTATGATGCATCAAAAGAAGCAGTAGTGAATGTATTCAATAACTATTTTGGTGGCGGTGGTATGGGTGCCATTGTATTCCAAACCATTCGCGAATCAAAAGCATTGGCTTATTCAACATTTGCAGTTTTACAAACGCCTAATAAAAAAGAAGATGCCTTTTCTTTTGTAGCCTATGTAGGAAGTCAGGCAGATAAGTTTCATGATGCCATAGCAGGTATGAATGAACTGTTGAATAACTTACCTGAAGCAACGCAGACTTTTGAGAATGCCAAAAAGAGTCTTTTGAAAGACTATGAAACTGAGCGTATCACAAAAGATGGTATTCTTTTCTCTTATCTCAACAATGAAAAGAAAGGAGTGAATACCGATTTAAGAAAACAGATTTATACCAAAGCTGCAAGTATTGGTTTTGCGGATCTTAAGCAACTGCACCAATCGAGTATCGCAAATAAAGCATATGCTTATTGTGTGGTAGCATCTGAAAAATCTGTTAAGCAGGAAGATCTGGAGAAATATGGTGAAGTGAAAAAGCTTTCACTGACACAGTTGTTTGGTTACTAGACAGGTGTCAAATTCATATAAAAGGCTGTATCTAAATGATGCAGCCTTTTTGTTTTAGTGATTCTATAACGATGGTAAAAGATATTGTCGTCTCCATGAAGCTTTACTTTTAGTTTTGATAAACGTCCGAGATAGCTTACTTTCAAAAGTCAAATAATCCGATCCATGAAACTTATCTTTTCCTTAATTGCTTTTATTGTTAGCTATTGTAGTTACGCACAACAAACAGAGAACATTATTATCATCACCACCGACGGATTACGCTGGCAGGAATTATTTACAGGAATGGATCCTATATTGGCGTCTGATAAAAGGTATAATCAGGAAGATAGTGCACTTATCTATAAAACATATTGGGCAGACAATGCTTCAGAAAGAAGAACTAAATTGATGCCTTTTTTTTGGAAAACCATTGTTCAGCAAGGGCAGATTCACGGTAACCGAAATTTGGGAAGTAAAGTAAATGTTACCAATCCTTATTGGTTTTCTTATCCCGGGTATAATGAAATATTTGCCGGTTATGCAGATGAAAAAATCAATACAAATGAATATCCCGCTAATCCCAATACCACAGTATTGGAATTTTTAAATCAGCAGCCTTCATTTAAAGGAAGGGTTGCTGCATTTGGTGCATGGGAAGCATTCAATAGAATTTTAAATGAAAAAAGGAGTGGTATTCCTGTGATCGCAGCCTATGACACTACGGGTGGTGTAAAACCCAATGCTGCAGAATCTCTCATTAATAAAATGTTATTAGGTAGTCATAGAATGTGGGCAGAAGAATGTTTTGATGTTTTCACACATCATGCTGCCATGGAATATTTAAAGAAAGAAAAACCTGGAGTACTCTATATCGCTTATGGGGAAACCGATGAATGGGCGCATGGATGGAAATATCGTTCTTATTTACAAGCAGCTACACAAGTAGACAAATGGATCGAAGAGATATGGAATTATGTTCAGTCGACTCCTCAATACCGGAATAAAACCACATTACTCATTACCACTGATCATGGTCGAGGTGATAAAGACAAGCGTAAATGGACCAGTCATGGTTCCGATATTGAAGGGGCTGATGAAATATGGTTTGCAGTGATGGGACCCAATACACCGGCGTTGGGTGAGATAAAACAGTCTTCCCAATTGTATCAAAAACAATTTGCACAAACTATTGCGAAGTTGCTTGGTCTAACATTCAAAGCTAACCAGCCTATTGCTGAAGAGATTAGTGAAGTAATCAAAAGATAATAAACTCAGCGCTACCTCTTTTTCTCTTGCTCTCTGCGGTTTTTAAAAGAAGATTTACCGCAGAGAGCAAGAGAAAAGGAGATTACGCAGAGGGTTATTTGCCTTTGAAAATAGCTTTTCTTTTTTCGAGGAATGCAGTGGTTCCTTCTTTCATATCTTCTGTAGCGAAACAATCGCCAAATGCATTGACTTCTACTTCAAATCCATTTTTACTTTCATCCAATACCGCATTAGCAGCTTCAATACATTTGGCTACAGCTACCGGAGCTTTACTATTGATCACCTGAAGAATAGCCGTAGCTTTATTAATCAATTCTTCTTGTGGTACAACATAATTCACTAATCCATATTGTAAAGCAGTAGCCGCATCTATCATACCCGCGCCCATCAATAATTCCATCGCTCTTCCTTTGCCAATGAGTTGCACCAGTCTTTGTGTTCCGCCATATCCCGGTATCAAACCCAGATTTACTTCCGGCTGTCCAAACTTTGCATTGTCTGATGCAATTCTAAAATGACAACTCATCGCCAATTCGCAGCCGCCACCTAATGCAAATCCATTTACACAGGCAACGACAGGTTTAGGACAGTTTTCGATTTTAAAGAAAATGTCTTGTCCTCTTTTAGCCAATGCTTTTCCTTCTTCTACAGATGCGCCGCTGAATTCACTGATATCAGCACCGGCGACAAAAGCTTTGGGACCTGAGCCGGTAATGATCACCGATTGAATATCATTGTTTTGATACACTTCATCCATCACATCATTCAAATCAGACATGACTTGCTGATTGAGAGCATTTAATTTATCAGGGCGATTAATGGTGATCGTGAAAATACCATTTGAAAGATCGGTAACTAAGGTTTGATACATGGCAATCGTATTTCTACAAAAATAGGGGAGCAACCCTGTTCTTTTGTATTTTGTAGTATGAATCTGATCGAGGTCATTATTTATACCGGGATATTTGTCTTTGCGATAACAGGAGCACTAAAAGCAAGAACGCACCAAATGGATATTTTTGGTGCAGCTGTAGTAGCTTTTGTGACTGCTTATGGTGGTGGAACCATCCGCGACTTGTTGATCGGTGTCAGACCTGTGAACTGGGTGAATGATTATCTCGCTTTAGGATTAGTTGTTTCTGCGGTATTGATCGTTTCATTACTGAATACCAATTTTACCCGGTTTCGCAGAACCATTTTTTTTACCGATGCTATTGGTTTGGGAATGTTTACAGTAGGAGGAATCGAAAAAAGTCTGGTATACGGTATCAATGAAGGGTACTCTGTGATCATGGGTGTAATGTCTGCAACATTTGGTGGATTATTGGCAGATATGATCTGTGGTGAAGTGCCGAATCTATTGAAGCGTGGTGAACTTTATGCAACAGCTTGTGCACTAGGTGGCGTCATATACATTGGATTGAAATACTACGGCATTGAATATAACCTAGGGCTTTTTATTTGTGTGGTAATCATCGTTAGCATACGTATTCTTTCTAAAAGAAAACGATTACGACTTCCGGAGATCTAATGCTAGTTGAATAAATAACTTTTCAGAAAATCAAGTGTTCTTTTCTTCGCCAATAAGTTGGCTTTTGCATCTTCACTAGTACCGGTGACACCATCAAAACTGTGATCAGCATCATTGTAAATGTGCATGCTCATAGGTGCTGATAAAGTTGATTGTTGCGCTTTCAGTATCAATCCATCATAAGCACTGATGCTGGTATTATTATCACTGTTGGTATACAATGTTGTGTAGAGTGGATCTTTACCGGCAGCCTGAATCAGGATAGGTGCATATGGAATATATTTTCCATTGCTGGGTGTGCCCGGGCGACCATAATAACTAAACATAGCTGCACCGGGGTAATAAGATACTGCTGCTACGAATCCACCTTCAGCAGGGCGTTGGGCCGGAGGTAAAACACCATCGGTATATGTAACACCACCACTGATCAATGACCATGTAGTTTTACTCACTGCCTGTGCATCTACCATCGTACTAAGTACACTGGTGCCTCCATGAGAGAAACCTAATAATGCAATCTTGTTTGATTTGATTCTATTGAGCGTTCTTAAATAACTCAGCCCCGCATATGCATCGCGTGGACGAATAAATTCTGCTGCTAAAAAAATGTTTTCAGGCGGAGCCATATTCGGAAAATTCTTTACACCTCTAGCTGTATAGCTGTCAATAAATAATGCAGCTATTTTATTGACCCTGAAAGAGTCGATCCAAATATTAAATTGACTCGCTAGTTGTGTATTACTTGCATCAGTGCTACTCCATAAACCACCGCTCCCATGTTGAACAATGACTGCGGGTACTGTAGTTGATGATGAAGGAATGAATAGTACAGCCTTCAATGGAGTACTCCCTGTTGGATTAGTAATGGATATGGTTTCTAATACTTCAGTCTGTGTACCATTGGTATTCGCAGGATTCGTATTAGGAGTAGTAGTTGACTTTTTGCTACATGCTACCATTGTTAATGCCAATAGGCAAATAATTGTACGCATGCTTACCAACTGTTTCATAATGATTGTTCCCTTTATTTGGGCTGCAAAGATGGTATGCAGGAATTGCCAAATGCAATTAGATTGGTTCAATCGGGAGAATAAAGGGTTAAGCGGTTAGCTTACTGATAGTGAACTTTAGAAAGAACGATTCACACTCACCCATTCTGTAATATAGTTGGCGATCTCACTGGTAGCTGTACCCGGTGCAAATAGCTTACCAACACCCATATCATTCAGGGTTTTCATATCATCTTCGGGAATGATGCCTCCACCGGTGAGTAGTACATCATTCATGCCTTTTTCTTTGAGTAGCTGTACGACTTTTGGGAATACGGTCATATGAGCTCCGCTAAGGATACTGATACCGATGGCATCCACATCTTCCTGTAAGGCAGCATTCACTACCATTTCAGGTGTTTGTCTGAGACCGGTATAGATCACTTCCATTCCTGCATCACGTAAAGCAGTGGCGATCACTTTGGCGCCACGGTCATGTCCGTCTAACCCAACCTTGGCAACCAGTACACGAATGGGACGTTTGAGCTTACTCATGCAATCGATTTAAGCCACAAAAGTAAGCAATGGAATGCAAATCTCATTTTCGGCTGAACCTTGCTTTTAAAGCTGCTACTCCTCGTTCGGTAATAGGTTTTAATGAGTCGTTTCCGTTTTCAAATAAGAAGATTTTAGTTTTTGTTTCCCGAAACAAAGGGTAATCAATAGAATCACGGAGGGATACTTTTTCAAATTGTTGGAAAACGATATCGTCTGTATTAGGCATTCTTTTTCCTACTAGTATCAAATGTTTGAAATCATATTGCTCCGGCATCCAGAATAGAAAAGAAGCATCATCACTGTAGACAACCGGTAAGCCTACTTGTTTTGCATAATAATTCAAAGCACCTGCAGTATAATAACCACGACAATAGACCATCGTTTTATTTTGTTCTTCTTCAGGTAAACTTTTATAAACAGCAGCCGTTTTTTCTGCCAATTCTTTCCAGCCGATCATATCTCCAAAATCTTGAGGTAATGGATGATACTGAAGATCTTCCCATTTGAATGAACCTGTTGTATGCAGATTTTTGGATCGATACCAATTGGCTAATGGTTGTGGCGCATAAACGGGTAATAATAAGGGCATGATGAGTATACCTAAAGTAGCGGGTAGTAATACCATTGAATAGCGAAGTATATGCAGTTTTCCGATCGTAAGTTTTTCCAGCCAATAAGCACCGAATGCAAATAAAACAGGATATACACCTGCCGCATAATAACTCTTGCCATTCATGTAGGTTAGTAAAGCAATCACTGCGAAATAGCTGATGCCAATCATGCGATATTTTTTTCCTTCAGGTGAAAACAAAACGAAAAGCAGTCCGCTGACCCAAATAAAAACACAAGGAAGGAACATCATTATCTGATCTATCAGAAAATCTTTGGGATCAATGAACTGTAATTGTGTTTCTTTCAGTTCTTCCATATGAATGAAAATCGGGAATCCATGCTGGTATTGCCAGATCATATTAGGTAACATGATGAGTAACGAAAGCGCTGCCGAAAAATACAAGTGTTTATTTAAGAAGATGGATCTATTCTTTGTTAATAAAAGTCCGGCCAATAAACTAGCGGTATAAAATGCAACCGAGTATTTACTCAACATGCCTAAACCAATACTGACACCAAAGATGTATAACCAACTATTTTGTTTAGTGTCGATGAAGTTGATCAGCGCATAGGCATTAAGTGTCCAAAAAAATACATCGAGGAAATTTGGATGGAAGAAATAAAACATTCTGATATAACCTGTAAAAAGAAAAGGTAAAGACGCCAACAATATTGCGAAGCTTCTTCCGCCTAAACGGAGAATGATCTTACCCATCATCAGTAAAATCAATGAGCCAAACAAGGCAGGCCAAAACTTCACCCAAAATTCAGCAGCGCCTAAAGCATTGCTGATGAATGCCATGAATGATAGCATGGGTGGGACTTCTAAAAATCCCCAGGCAAGATGATGGCCTTCTGCTAAATACAAATATTCATCGCGATGTAATTGATAAGAAGGATGTACCAATAAGAATGGAAGTACAAAACGTGCAATCGCTAAGAGATACAAAAGTCTGGTAGCGTTCTTCATGTAGGTTGTTTGTGGTAAGATACGAATGAAAAAGAGATTGCCACTGAAAGCACAGAGAAACACAGAATCATTCAGTGTATTTCAGTGCTTTCTCCTCCAGAGTCCTTTGGACAGTGGCAATCCATATATCTTAACCCACTAACCCAAGCGTATGCTTGATACGAGCAACAGTTTCAGTTTTACCGATCAAGGAAGCAATATCAAATACCCCAGGACCAAACTTGCCCCCTACCAGCATGATACGAAAAGGAAGCATGAGTTCACCCGGCTTTAATTGATTTGCTGCTGCGAGTTCTTTAAATTCTTTTTCCAAATCAGAAGCTTCCCAAAGCGTACTGAGTTCATAAGCGCGTATCAATTCTGTAAAGAAGAGGTTCTTTTTCTCATCCCATTTAGGTTTGATCGCATCAATATCTATTTGCATTGGTGACTGGAAGAAAAAATTACTTTGTGCTGTAAAGTCTGATAACAATGTGCAACGCTCTTTTACGAGATCAATGACTTTATGCAATAAGTGAGTATCTGAAACTTGAATGTTATCGCTGATCAAAGTTTGTTGTACGAATGGAGCAAGTTTTGCGGCATCGGATTGCTTGATCCATTCATGGTTATACCATTTCGCTTTTTCATAATCAAACTTTGCACCGCCTTTATGAACACGATCCATAGAGAATTTTTCGATCAGCTCACTGATGGGGAATATTTCCTGATCGGTACCGTCATTCCATCCGAGCATGGCCAATAAGTTCACAAAAGCTTCAGGAAGAAAACCTCTTTCTCTGAATCCGATAGTCGTTTCATTGGTTTTAGGATCGGTCCAGTCCATTGCAAATACAGGGAAGCCTAATCTGTCACCATCTCTTTTACTGAGTTTACCATTGCCATCCGGTTTTAAGATCAAAGGAAGATGTGCCCATTCAGGCATATCGTTTTCCCATCCTAAATATTTCCACAACAGTATATGAACGGGAGCAGAGGGCAGCCATTCTTCTCCGCGAAATGCGTGTGATATCTTCATGAGATAATCATCCACCACTACAGCAAGGTGGTAAGTAGGCATACCATCCGCTTTGAGCAATACCTTATCATCTACTTGATCAGTTTGAAACGATACTTCTCCTCGGATCATGTCAGTGAAGCTGACCGTTTCGCCGGCAGGCATTTTAATACGTATCACATATGGCATTCCCTCGCTGATCAATCGGGTTACTTCATCATCGCCCAGTGTAAGGGAGTTACGCATCTTCTCACGAATGAATTGGTTGTACTGTGGAGAAGGATTCTCAGCTGTTTTAAAATCATTACGCATCGCTTCCAACTCTTCAGGAGTGTCGAATGCATAATAGGCATACCCTGCTTTTACGAGTTGCTCAGCGTATTGTCTGTAGATGTCTTTCCGCTCACTTTGTCTATAAGGGGTATGCGGACCGCCGTGTTTCGGACTTTCATCCGGTATCAATCCACACCATTCCAGGGTTTGAAAAATATATTCCTCTGCCCCCGGCACAAAACGGGTTTGGTCGGTATCCTCGATTCTCAGAATAAAATCACCATCATGTTTCTTAGCAAACAGATAGTTGAATAACACAGTTCTCACACCCCCCAAATGCAATCCTCCGGTAGGAGAAGGGGCAAAACGTACACGTACTTTTTTGTTCATGGGGCAAAAATACGAAATGAAGAAGCAAGGCACAAGAAACAGGGTACAAGCAAGAAACAAAGTGTAAGAAACAAGAATCAGATAAGTGTCCTTTTATTGATCCTCACTTGTTTCTTGTTTCCTGGTACTTGACTCTTGTTGCCCTTATCTTTGTCCAATGTACCTTACAAAAACCCCCTTTTGGCTGCGTAGCTTGTATCCTTCTTTGGTATGGAGAATGCCGGTAGGGGGGGAGAAGAAGATCTATCTCACATTTGATGATGGTCCGCATCCGCAGGCAACTCCATTTGTATTGGATCAGTTGGCTGCTTATGGAGCGAAAGCTACTTTTTTTTGTATTGGTAAGAATGTGGTTGCAGAGCCGGAAATTTATCAGCGTATCATCGCTGAGGGGCATTCGATAGGCAATCACACACAGCATCATCTGAATGGATGGAAAACAGATGATGTTACTTACTTGAATGATATTGCAATGGCGGAGCGATCTATCACTTCACATCTTTTCAGACCACCTTATGGACGTATCAAACGTTCTCAAATAAAAACTTTGCAACAGCAACAAAAAAAGATCATCATGTGGGATGTGTTGAGTGCCGATTTTGATACCCGTCTGACAGGAGAAGCTTGTCTGGCTTATGTACTCTATCATACCCAACCCGGCTCCATTATTTTATTCCATGACAGTGAAAAAGCCTGGGATCGGATGTCAGTGGCGTTACCCAAAGTATTGAAACATTTTTCGGAGAGAGGGTTTCGGTTTGAGGGGGTTGATTAGTTGACAGTTGATAGTTGACAGTTGATAGGAAGATCAATAGTGCAATGATGAAATTCTAAAGAGTGAATTAACTAGTGCGGAAAGAAAAGTTTAGTTGCAGAGAGGAAGGGATTCGAATGCTGACGCTTGCGGTCAGCATCGAGACATCAGCCTTAGCTGATCGTCTCGACCCTCGTTTATCCGTATTTCTCTATGAAATCTTTAATGCGCTGCTTATTCAAATTTTTTAGCTTCCTTTCAAGTAAAATTGCTGTTGACCGATTCGGCTTTTCAATTAAACATTTCAGCTCCCATGGTATGTACGGCGATGTGGCTGACTCGTAGCCGCTGTTGTGCCTTTTTAGCCTCTCATTAAAGTCTTGAGTTTGACCAATGTAATAACGATCTGCTTTGGCAGCGTATATGATGTAGACATAAAACATAAAATCCCACTAAGCGGGATTCAAATTTGCAGAGAGGAAGGGATTCGAACCCTCGATACGGTTTCCCGTATACACACTTTCCAGGCGTGCTCCTTCAACCACTCGGACACCTCTCTGTGTAATAAATTAAATAAAGAACTATTTCGAGAGAGGAGGGATTCGAATGCCGACGTTTTAGTCGACACAAAGACACCAGCATGGCTGTTCGTCTCGGCCCTCGATACGGTTTCCAAGTGTGCTCCTTCAATCCGCCGCGGCGGAACACCTCTCTGTTTCTTTTTAAAGGATGGCAAAAATAGCGCTTCGCTACTCAGTTTCCGAATATTTTTTGAGCATTGGCAGTGGTGATAGTTGCAACATCTTCTAAAGACACTTTCTTGACCTCTGCCAGTTTGATCGCTATTTCTAGGAGATAGCTGCTTTCATTTCTCTTGCCTCGGTATGGAACCGGACTCAAATAAGGGGCATCAGTTTCTAATACCATATGCTCTAAACCAATGTTTTCCAAAGCAGCGGGTAATCCGGCATTTTTATAGGTCAGAACACCGCCAATACCTAAAAGAAAGCCCATATCAATGATTTGTTTAGCAGATTCATAGCTGCCGCTAAAACAATGAAATATCCCCTTCAATCCCTTCTTTGCATAAGGTTTAACCATATCAATGGTTTCTTGCATGGCATTTCTGGTGTGAATCACGATGGGTTTGTTTATCGATAGTGCCCAGCTCATTTGTACATCAAATGCTTTTTTCTGTTCTGCTGCGAAGGTCTTATCCCAATAAAAATCAAGGCCTATTTCACCTACTGCCACAAAATCCCTTTTGTCAAGCCATTCCTTTACAATGGCAAGCTCATGTTCCACATTTTCTTTCACAGAGCAAGGATGAAGTCCCATCATTGCAAAACATGTGTTGGGATAGGCAGCTTCGAGATTCAGCATGGCTTGGATCACTTCACTATCAATAGCAGGTAAGTAAAACTTATCGACGCCCACTTTTTGGGCTTTTTCAATAATATCGGGTATTTCCCCTCCGAATTCGGTTGAATATAAATGACAGTGGGTATCAATCAACATCATCCTGCAAAATTCACAATAAATAACGATTAAGCGCAGTATTTAAAATTTTTTCTATCCGTATAAAATAAAAAGACAATGCCCTGCGTTATTAGTGTCGTATCCCGTGAGGAAAAAATCAACAGGCGATTTAAATGATTCATCCCGATTTGATCGGGGAAAGATTGTTTTCATAGGGTACGGATTAAAAGCAGAGCCGAAGTTTCTACTTCGGCTATTTTTTTGCTGTCGCCCATGCTTACTAGGATTTTGTATCTTTATATCTCAATGTACAGTACCAATCAAATATTGAATATCTTAAGAGAGCGAAAAGCAGAGCTGAAAAAGAAGTATCCTATTTCAGAACTGGGTCTTTTTGGCTCTTTTGCACGTGGCGATCAGAATGAAAAAAGTGATATTGATATATTGGTAGATTTTAATGATCGAATTGATGCTTTTGCCTATATCCGTCTAGCGCATGAATTAGAAGCGGCTTTCAATAGAAAAATCGATCTCGTATCTCGAAAAGGTATTAAGGCTCATTATCTTCCCTTTGTTGAGAAAAGTCTAATACATGTCTGAACGCTCCACAAAACTTTTATTAGAGGATATTTCTGTAGCAATACAAACAATATTCCAATTTACTGAAGGGTACTCTTTTGAAAATTTTGAGTCTGATCTAAAAACAAGGCAAGCAGTAGAAAGAAATTTTGAGATTATTGGAGAGGCAGTAGCTCGTCTTCCACAAGAATTCAAGGATTTATACCCTAACATAGAATGGCAGGTCATAAAAGATTTTAGGAATTTTATCATTCATGACTATTTTGGAGTCAATCATCAAATTCTTTGGGATACTATACAACTTCGCTTGCCCGAATTAAACCTAGATATTAAGAAAGTTATTGATAGTAATGATTTCTAGTGATTGAATCGGTAGATCTTAGAACTTTAAAATTACCTTAGGTAATATTCCCTTAACATTGGGGTAACATAGCGGTAACATTGCGGTAATACTTTTGCGGCAAAATAAACACTGTGAAATCTACGTTCTTAACCCTTTTATCTTTCCTGTTTCTCTCTGTGTTATCTGCTCAAACAGGAACACTTTCCGGAAAAGTAACTTCTGGTTCAAACAATGAACCACTCACCGGGGTAACTATTTATAATGCTGCTAAAAAGATCAATGTTACCACAGATGTGGAAGGTCGCTTTAGCATCAGACTGGCTCCGGGTTCTTATGAACTCACTTTTTCTCTGACAGGATACAAAACCAAAACGATCAATGAGATCGCTGTTACCAACGGACAGCTGAATGAACTCAATATCGTACTGGTAGAACAAAAGAAAGAATTGGATGAAGTAGTAGTCACTGCCACGCCTGCTCGCCGTGAGTCTGCCAATGCTGTTTTGAGCATGCAGAAAAACAATACCAGTGTATCTGATGGTATCTCTTCTGAGTCCATCAAAAAATCTCCGGATCGTAATGTGGGTGAAGTATTGAAGCGTGTTACAGGGACCAGTGTTCAGGATGATAAATATGTGATCGTTCGTGGATTGAATGACCGTTATAATATTGCTACCATCAATGGTGCGGTGATGCCTAGCACTGAGCCTGATAGAAGAACGTTCTCTTTCGATGTAGTACCTTCTGACATGATCGATAACGTGTTGATCAACAAAACTGCTACTCCTGATATGCCCGGCGAATTTTCCGGTGGTATCGTTCAGGTAACTACCAAAGACATTCCTTATAAAAATGCTTTCGGATTGGCGTTCTCTACCTCATACAACACCATTTCAACCGGTAAAGATTTTAATATCGGTCACAGAGGTAGTCTTGATTACCTTGGTTTTGATGATGGTACAAGAACCTTCCCTTCACGTTTCCCCTCTACCAATAGATGGAGAGCGTTGCCGATAGATCAAAAGATCGAAGTCTCCAGAAGAATGTACAATACATATGGCGATGATATTTCTAAAGCATTACCCGGCTTAAATGGACAAATCAACTTTGCTAAGAAGTTCAATGGTAAAAAAGGTGGTACCTACGGTGTATTGGGTGCAGTAACTTATAGAAACTCACAAACCATTCAAGTTACTGATAGACAACAATACGGTGATGCAACCGGAACCAATAACCTGCTTTTTGATTATGCGGATACCTCTTACTCTTTCAATACCAGCTTAGGTGCTTTATTGAATGTGGGTTATAAAAAGGGCAAGAACAAATTGGTATTGAAGAACCTGTTCAATCGAGTTTTTGAAAACAATAATACAATCAGAGAAGGTGCTAACTTCAATGATCTTCAGTACATCAATAAGAACAGAATTGCCATTGCAATGGTAAAAACTATTTTCAGCACACAGTTGGAAGGGGAGCATGCAGTGGGTAAAAAGAATGATAAGTTTAAATGGAACCTGAACTATGCTTTTACGCAGAAAGATCAACCTGATTATCGTTCTCAGCCCTATCAGAAAAGTTTGTCTCAGCAAAATGATAAATCAATCCCTTACGGTATCGCATTGAGAAATACCTACCGTTTCTGGAGTGAATTATTGGAAAATACTTTAGGCGGTAAAGCTGATTACAGCAAGCAACTCAATTGGGGTAATACAACTTCTACATTCAAGGCTGGATTTCTTGCTCAATACAAAATTCGTGAGTTTGATGCCCGTGCATTTCGTTATGAAGCAGCAAGCCCTAATAATTTCAATACCGCATTGTTGACATTACCTGCCGGACAAGTATTCAACGACGGTAACATGTATGCTGAAGGGTTTTATCTGAATGATATCACCAACAATACAGACCGTTATGATGCGAATTCATTATTGACAGGTTCTTACCTGATGTTGGATAACAAATTCAATGAAAAGTGGAGATTGATCTGGGGTGTACGTGTAGAAACTTTCAATTATGAAGTAGAAACAGGTAACGTTTCAGGAACCAATACCATCATCAAGAAAAATTACTTGGATATCCTTCCTTCTGCTAACTTGATTTACAGCTTCAACAATAAATCAAATATTCGTTTCTCAGCGTCAAGAACGGTATCAAGACCTGATTTCCGTGAAGTAGCTAACTTCTCTTATTTTGATTTCGTGAGAGCTGCGATCATTCGTGGTAATGGTGCTTTGGAAAGAAGCCAAAATACCAATATCGATCTTCGTTTTGAAACCTATCCTCAAAGTGGAGAGATTATTTCAGCTTCATTGTTCTTCAAGCATTTTAATAAGCCTATTGAGCAGCGGATGTCTGGTGAATCATCACTCGAGTATCAAGTGATCACTTACTTCAATCCTGATAATGCGTATGCTTATGGTATTGAATTAGACCTCCGTAAAAAACTTTCTTTCTTTGGTGATGGTAAGTTCTGGAACAATACCACTTTCAGTGCTAATACATCTTTGATTAAGTCAACAGTTGATCTGGATAACTCTTCGAATCCTTATGATACAAAGAGACCTATGCAAGGACAATCACCTTATCTAGTAAACTTAAGTCTAACTTATGCTGATGCGGAAGCAGATTGGAGCGGTACAGTTCTCTTTAACAGAATTGGTCAGCGTATTGAAACAGTGGGTGCATTTGGTATTCCGGACGTATATGAGAATGGCAGAAGTATTCTGGATTTTCAGTTGTCTAAGAAAGTGATGAAGAAAAAAGGTGAGATCAAGATCAACATGGCGAACTTGCTGAATACCAGACAGATTTTCTATAATAACGTAGAGTCTAAGAAAGAAAACAGAGCGTATAAGAGCAGTGAAGACAGAATTCAGTGGAGTAACTTGTTTGGTTCTAGCTTTGGCATCGGATTTTCTTACAATTTCTAATTCAGCTTGAACATAGGGAGTAGGTACTAGGTGCTAGGTACTAGGTTTTAAAAGCTAATCGCAAAGCGATTGGTATTAAACCTAGTACCTAGCACCTAGTACCTAAATTATAACCCAATAACCTCGTCCAGCAATCACCCTCTTTTACGGCCATATCACGTAACAATTAGTTAACGCTGAGGTAACATACCCATTACATTAAAGCGATTCTTTTGCAGCATAAAAACATTGAAAATGATACGTTCACTTATGATTTCCCGTCTTGCTTTAGTGGCGCTGGCTGTTGCTGCTATTACATCTTGTAAAAAAGATGATAGAGAAGAGCCAATTCCTCCACCAGTAAATCCAAATGAGACCATCTTATCTGGTACATTAACTGGTGACAAAACCCTGACAGCAGATAAAACATGGACACTGAAAGGTTATGTGTACGTTCCGAATGGAATTACTTTGACTATTGAAGCAGGTACCACAATTAAAAGTGATAACACAGAAAAAGGAGCTCTTTGTATTGAGCGTGGTGGAAAGATTCAAGCGAGTGGTACCGCTGATAAACCTATTGTGATGACTTCTGGTCAGGCAGCAGGTGCACGTACTCCTGGTGACTGGGGTGGATTGATCATCTTAGGTAATGCTCCTACCAACCGTTCTTCAACTCCGGTGATTGAAGGTGGTTTGGATCGCCCTTATGGTGGTACCAATGCTACTGATAATTCAGGTACATTAAAATATGTTCGTATTGAGTATGCAGGTATCGCTGCTTTCCCTGGTTCTGAAATCAATGGTTTGACTTTAGGTGGTGTAGGTAGCGGAACTACTATTGAAAATATTCAGATCGTATACGGTAATGATGATGCGTATGAGTTCTTCGGTGGTAATGTGAATGCTAAATACCTGGTTGCTTTTGCTACAGCGGATGATGATTTTGATTTTGATTTTGGTTATACAGGTAAAATTCAATTTGCTGTTGCATTGCGTGATCCGGCATTCGTTGATAATGGTGATGCCGGTAACGGTATCGAAGCTGATAATGATGGTTCCGGAACAACAGCTACTCCATATACTCGTCCGGTATTGAGCAACTTTACTTTTGTAGGTCCTAATAATGCTACAGGTACAGCTGCTAACCACAATTTCGGTAACAGATGGAGAAGAGCGGTACGTTTCGTATTACGTAACTCAATCCTGATGGGCTGGCAGAAAGGTGGCTTCTCAATGGAGTCTGATGGTACTGCGAATGATTACAGTGCTGCTGGTGGTACTTCTGAATTCAAGAATAACTTAGTACATGCAGTTGCTGATCCTTACAGAGTATCTGGTTTAACTGCTGCAACATTGACTGCTGCTGCCGTTAGAACCAAAGCGGAATCAGAAGGATGTAAGACATATACGAATGCTGCGGATATCAAATTGACGTCTCCATTCACTATTACAAACCCTAATCTGTTACCTGCTGCAGGTTCTGATGCATTGACTGGTGCTAATTTCACTGGTTTAGATGCTTTCTTTACTGCTACTACTCACGTTGGTGCTTTTGGTACTACCAACTGGTTAGCTACCTGGACAAGATTCCCTGCGAAAGGACAATAATTTTTGATTGTATATTGAGAAACCGCTCTTTGATAAGAGCGGTTTTTTTATTTCTTTGTGATTAAAATGATGGATATGCGTTATTTGTTTCAGTTACTCTTCGCTTTTTGTTTTTTGTATGCTTGTCAATCCAATGAAAAAAAAGAATCTACGCTGGAAAATAATTCAGATTCACTAGTGGTTGATCTGCACCCTTTACCTGAAATAAAAAAAGTAGATAGTATTGATATGCATTTCTTCCCTGATATCAATGATCAAAAAGTATATACCCGATTGGGTGTGTATGATACAGCATTCGTTCATACCATCACACATAGCGAAATGATGAATGCTTTTGTAACAAATCCACCTTGCGAGTATGATACCAAGTTCTTCTGCTTTGCTGATAGGCAGATTGTGAAGACTTTATATGTAGCTGCACAAAAAGACAGCTGCCATTATATTGGGTACATCAAAAGTGGTGGTATAGCGGTTAAGATCCAAATGTCTGACTCAACGGCTTTGTTGATCAATCAGTTCAGAAAGAAGAGTCGATAATTATTTACCAGTTATTCATTTGTTCCGGTACAATTCTTTCCGGCTCATCGATGGGATGATCTTTCCAATCAGGGTCATACTTTACAAACCAGCTTAACCAAAGCGATCTTGATAAACGCATGATTAAGGGTTGTATGATGAATAATAGTGCAAAAGCGGTACCCATCCAATAGAAGATGCGGTTATCATCGATGGAGAATGTCATGCCGATTAATACTTTCCATGCAACAAATGTGGAAACCAGAAAAGCAACAGACAATGCATAACTCACATATCCAGTGCCGTAGTAAAATCCCACCTCGATCTCAGTTGGTTGGTTACAAACCGGACATCTTTCATGCATATCTACATTGGTCTTGAATTTATAAGGCTCCTGGCTTTTAAATATCCTGCCCTCTCTGCATCTCGGACAACGATTGTTCAAAACGCTCCATACATACCAAGGTGTTTTCGATTTGCCGCTCATGTGTTATTGTTTTGAATTGTAAAGGTAGGGAATAGTCCATGGTCCATGGACCATGGTAAGAGAGAATGAGTATGTTTTCATAGTAGAGCATCAGATATATTTTTATCAATACTATTATGGTCTATGGACTATGGACGCTCCAAAACACACTGCTCATATCCACATCCTTTTTTTCTGGCAGAAGCATAGATAGCCGTTGCAAGGATGGTAAGTCCGAATAGGGCAGGGGTCCAATCGCGGAAAGCGATAGCGATCCATGTGAAGATGCCTGCTACGAACAGCCGTATGATCAAGGGCCAATCCCAATTTTTTATTCGATGAAACATGTCAATGATGTTTTGAAGAATAAAGGTCGGATGATCATAAGAGATAAAGCGTGATAAAAGTCATGGGTTAAGCTGGATCCTGAAAGAGATAAGCAGTATTATATTGTATGTTATGTTTATCTAATAGTGAAGTATACTCTTTTTTGAAGGATAGTTTTTTATGTTGTTCCTGTTGTTGATGAATATAGTTAGCAACAATTGCTAATCTACTATGAGAAACACTAAATGCTCCATATCCTTCTTGCCAGTTAAAATATGAAGCTGAGAGTTTTTCTTTATTGATAAAGACCGTACTGTCTTTTTTTATACAACGTATTAGATCAGCAATAGCTTGATTAGGGTTTAATCCGATAAGAATATGAATATGGTCCGGCATAGAATTGATGGCTAAGGGCTGATGCTTATTGTATTTGATGATACCACCAATGTATTCATGTAACCTATGATTCCATGTAGGTGAAATAAGTGCTTTTCTGAATTTTACCGCAAAGACCAAATGAATATGTAGTTGAGTATAGGTGTTTGGTTTCATTTTTATCGCAAGATAGCTATAGGTTATACGATGCATGCGAAGCAATGTAGCCGTTTTGTTTAGGGTTATGTCAATGTGATTCATTGATGATAATTGTAGATGAGGTGATGTGGTTTATTTACCCATGCCCTCCGTTTTGTGTTACCCCTCCGGGGTAAAATGAATTCTAATGCTACAGTCTTTAACCCCTCCGGGGTTATGGTTGTATTGTTGATGATTTTTTATTGTGTTATGCAGATAGGTGTTTAGGAAAGATACCAGTTTGTCCTCCAACCGCGGAGGGGTTCAAGATTATAGCCTAATCGGAATTGTTGATGAATCAAAATGGTTTATTTATCCATGCCCTCCGTTTTGTGTTACCCCTCCGGGGTAAAATGAATTCTAATGCTTTTGATGCTACAGTCTTTAACCCCTCCGGGGTTATGGTTGTATTGTAGGTGATTTTGTTGTGTAATTGGAAGAGGTATTTATGAAATATGATAAGTTGTTCTAAAACCCCGGAGGGGTTAATGATTGTAGCCCCAATGATTGTGGGATATCCCAACCCCAGAGGGGTTGAACAATGGATATTTGTGGGTGTCCTATTGATATAACATTACATGATTAGGTGGATATCATGCCACAATCTTCTCCATCTGCATACTCCTGGAACCTTTAATAAGGAGATAGGTATTTTTAAGTGCTTGTGCTTGAAACCATTTTGTAGCATCAGCAGAATTGGGGAAGTAGAGGTGGTTGTGTTGGGTATGTATGAAATCACCCCCTACCAAGACTACTTGTTTCCAAGTGTGTTGATTGATGAGGTCTACTATTTGTTGGTGTTCTACTATGCTATCTTCTCCTAATTCCATCATGCCACCTAACATCAATACTTTTTCTTGAGATGGAAATTTTGCAAAATTCTCAATCGCTGCACGCATGCTGGTCGGATTGGCATTGTAAGCATCTAATATAATATGATTGCCGTCTTTTTCCAGCATTTGGGATCTGCTGTTAGAGGGTGCATAAGCTTCAATGGTTGCAGTGATCTTTTCTTCCGGTACTGCAAAATATTTACCGATAGCAATAGCACATAAGACATTCGGTAAATTGTAATCGCCTACTAATTGTGTACGGATCATTTTTTTCTCGAGTCCTTTAGTGATACTTACTTCTAAAAAAGGCTCGCTGTTTTTTACTTGTCCGGTCACAATACCGTTGTGTGTACCGTAGATCTGTTTTTGAGTGATACCATTGCTCATATTATGCAAGTAATCATAATCGTCATACATAAAAATGGTGCCGTTATGTGCTCTGATAAAATCGTACAGTTCACCCTTTCCCTTTCTTACACCTTCAATGCCTCCAAAGCCTTCCAAATGTGCTTTACCACAATTGGTAATGAGTCCATGTGTAGGTTTGGTATACACGCAATAACTAGCAATTTCTTTCTGATGATTAGCTCCCATTTCAATGACTGCCATCTCCGCATCTTTATGAATACTTAAGATGGTTAATGGAACACCGATGTGATTATTCAAATTACCTTGTGTCGTATAAGTTTTAAAGTGGGAAGCTAATACTGATGATACCAATTCTTTAGTAGTTGTTTTTCCATTACTACCTGTGATCGCAATAAAAGGAATATTGAATTGATCTCTATGATAGGATGCAAGATCTTGTAATGCTTGTAAAACATCGGGAACCAGTATCATTCTTTCATCCTGATTGTCCTGCACTTCATCCATCACCGCATAAGCGGCACCTGTCTCAAGTGCTTTAGCAGCAAAACTGTTACCATTAAAGTTGGGGCCTTTTAAAGCAAAGAAGATGTCACCTTTTTTGAGTTTTCTGGTGTCGGTTTGAATGGAGGGATGCTGGAGGTATAGTTGGTATAGTTCGGTGATTGTCATATGAGTTGCAATTTAGGGAAATCGGGTAATCGGGATATCAGGTAATTGGGGTATCAGGTCATCAGGTAGAGTTATGTTGCTAAATACCCGATAACCTCATTACCTGATGACCTGATATCCAGATTACCCGATCTCCAAAAAATACGGAAAATACCTAATGCTAAAGATCTTGAAGTACTATAGCTTGAGATTTAAACTATGAGTATGAAAGATTTTAAAACTTTAGAAATATGGAGATTGTCAGTAACGTTAGCGAAAGACATTAATGAGATAACACAATTCTTTCCTGCCCATGAAAAATTCGCTTTAGCGATGCAAATGAAAAGATCTGGAGTATCCATTCCATCAAATATTGCGGAAGGATGTGGACGAAGAACGGTGGCAGATATGCGTCAATTCATACATATTGCGATTGGATCTTCGTTTGAACTCGAAACCCAGGTGGAAATTGCTTATTTAAGTCATTATATAAATCTAGAGACCTATAACAAGCTATTATCTAAATTGAATATTCTTCAGAAAAAAATGATTCGTTTTTTAGGTGGGTTAGGGGTTAGGTATTAGGATATTTGGAGATCGGGATATTGGGTAATCAGGTAATCAGGAGATCGGGTAATCGGGTAAGAGTTATGTTATAAACCAATAAACCGATTTCCTGATTACCTGATTACCCGATCTCCCGATAGCCTATCTCCCCAACAAAAGAGCCATCCCCATAACAGAGACAGCTCTTTCTATTTTTACCTTTTCCTTCTTAACGTTTGTTTCGACGAGTGGGGAAGAATTGTCCGGTTTTGGCTTTTCGGGAAATACCTTCAGCAGCTCCGTAGTGACTCATCGCACAACGGAAACCGATGGTGTTGGTACTTAAATCTTCTTCTAAGAAGCGACGTGCACCCGGACTTAACCAAAATGCTCTATCGTTCCAGCTACCACCTTTGTATACACGTGATTTATCAGAGATCAAAGAAGTGATACCATAGCCATAATATACCGCACTAGATGAATCACCATCTAAATAGTTGGTAGCGTAAGAACGCTGATAGTTTCTTCTGTTGCGTAAAGTAGAATCTTCTTCCAATACTGTTTTGATTCGTCCTTTATCATCGCGTAAATTACCTTGTCCGCCACTCATGTCGATCTTGCGGAATTCATTACCACGGAAGGTATTGAAGTCATCTCCATCCAAAGAATTCAATGGACGATATACATCTGATACCCACTCACTCACATTACCACTCATGTTATACAAACCATATCCGTTTGGAACAAATGAAGTGACTTCTGCCGGAATAGCTGCATTATCATTCAGACCACCGGCCACACCCATGTTATCACCGGCTCCTCTTTTGAAGTTGGCGAGGAATGCGCCCTGATAAGCACTTTTCTGTGTGTAACGAACATTATCATAACCATTGTTCTTCCAAGAGTAGATCTGCTTATTAGCGATCAATTCTTCTCCTCTCTTGGAACCTTTAGATTTTTTCTGTGGATTCTCAGCAATATAACCGTACGCTGCATATTCCCATTCTGCTTCTGTTGGCAGACGATAATCGCCAAAGAGAATGCCATCTTCAAAAGTAACCTTGGTTCTTGGACGACCGTTCGCATCTTTCAATGGATTTTTCTTTGAAGTAGCAGTTCTACCCGGAGTAGCCTGGTACTCATCCATCAAATATGCTTTGGTATTGAAGTTATCTTGTCCGGAACCGTTCAATTCTCTTTTGATTTGGTTTCTGGCATCCAGGTATCCTTTACCCATTAAGGTCAGTTCATTCACACGGTCTGTGCGCCAGATACAGAAGTCTGTAGCTTGTTTCCAACTCACACCCACAACCGGATAGTAGTTATAAGACGGGTGACGGAAATAATATTCTACATAAGGCTCATTGTACGCCAACTCACTACGCCATACAAGGGTGTCGGGTTTGGCTTCTTCCACAATGGAATCCATACCCGCTCCGCCAAATACATTGGTAAGCCAGTAGAGGTACTCACGATAATGCACGTTGGCTACCTCGGTTTTATCAATAAAAAATGAGTTAACAGTGATACGACGGGGAATATTGTTCCAATCACCCATCACATCTTCCTGGGCTGCACCCATGGTGAATGTACCACCCTGCACAAATACCAATCCGGGAGCCGCTTTAATATCTTTTGGCTTGGCAACATTGAAGTTACCCTGATTCTTGTCATTGTAATTCCATCCGGTAACCGTTGATTTCTCAGGTTTCTTTTTGAAAATCTTACAGGATGACATAGCGCCTGTTAACGTCAACAACAAGAGCAAATTCCGTGTTGTTTTCAATACTTGCATGTGATTCTCGTGTTTGTGGAGTATAGATGTTTCGCTAATGTCTCAATTTACGTATATGCGAATATAGAAGTTTTATGTTTATGGCGATAATAGACCGGGAAATTCTATTGTTAGTAAAAGGCTAATTTTAAATGGGTTAGGGGGTGGTGTAAGGTGCTGGGTGCTTGGTACTGGGTGATCGGGGAATCGGGTTATCAGGGGGTTAGGGGTTGCGGTACTTATTTCATGTTTCTGTTTCCTGATTCCTGATTTCTTGGGTGTAGGGGAAGTTCTACGGTAAATCGTTACATTCTTGGACAACTTTGTGCACCTCTGTGCCGAACTCTGCGTCACTCTGTGGTTATATTTTTTACCACAGAGTGACGCAGAGTTTGGCGCGGAGTTTCGCGGAGGGGGAACAATAAAAAGGATCGGTCGTCATGACGATTCATAATGAGGCGGGACTCAGTCGACATGACGATTCTCTAATAAAGACCGTCATGTTGAGCGAAGCGCAGCGAAGTCGAAACATCTCCTGACTTTATGGAGATTTTCATAGAGTGAGGAATCAGGACGGTGCTAACAGTGGGGGGATGTCTCCGCTCTCCCGACTTGCGTCGGGATTCGGTCGACATGACGATTCATAATGAGGCGGGACTCGGTCGCCATGACGAATTACATTGAAGAATGAAATAGATTGCAAACATGAAGCAGGTATTTTTAGGGCTGGTTGGGGTGTTGTTGATGTTGGCTCAGGTACAGGGGCAGCGGCAGTATGCTTCATCTTCCGTTTTGTCATCAGGCAACTGGTTAAAAATAGCGGTGAAAGATGCCGGCATCTACAAAGTAGACGCCTCTAGTCTCACCCCTTTAGGAGCCGGGGGCAACGGGGTGCCTTCTTCTTCTATCCGGTTATTCGGTAATGGTGGTGCTATGTTAGGGGAACAAGCCAATGCTGATTATACAGATGACCTCTTTGAAAATGCTATTCAAGTGGTGGATGGTGGGGATGGGGTTTTTAACAACAACGACTATTTTCTCTTTTATTCCAACGGCAGTGGTAGTTGGCTAAAAGATAGCGCTCAACAAAGCTTTCGGTTCATTAAAAATTTATACAGTGATTCTGCCTACTACTATATTTCCATTGGTGGTGTAGGTAAAAGAATACAAGAGCAGCAAAACTTTTCACTGTCAACTGTTACTATCAACTCTTTTGATGAACGCGCAGTCATAGAAAATGATTTGGTGAACTTGATGGGTTCTGGTAAAGAATGGTATGGAGAAAAATTTTCTTCAGGTTCATTATCCAGAACTTTTACAATCAACTGGCCGAATACTATTCCACAACATCCTTTTCGGGTTAGAGCTTCTTTTGCTTCGCGAAATGTAGGTGCCACGGCTTCTATACTTACCACTGTCAACGGTATACAGTCAACTCCACTGGTCTTTCCTTCAGTCACCGGAACCTTTCTTGATCGCTATGCAGTGCATCTTGAGCAAGAGCAATCGTACAATGCTGCGCAATCAGCAACCACCATCCGTTTTGATTATCAATCAGCAGCTACCGGTGCTGAATGCTGGCTGAATCAATTTGAGGTATTTGGGAGAAGGTCCTTGATCAAACAAGCCGATCAAGTGTTGTTTTTTCGCGATTGGCAGTCTGTCAATAATGGTGCTATTGCGCGCTTTGAATTATCAGGTATTACTACTTCATTAAAAGTATGGGATATTACGTCGTCATTGGTTCCGGTTGCGATGCGGAACCTATCGGCCGGAAACTACGTCTTTCATCAGGATGCCAGTCGCTTAAGAGAATATGTAGCATTTACAGATGCACAAGCACTTACACCAACAGTGATTGGCAGCATCAATAATCAAAATCTACATGGATTAGCTGTTCCAGAATATCTCATCATCACTCATCCATCTTTTCTTACTGCAGCGCAGAAACTGGCTGCGTTTCATCAGCAACAATATGCGCGTTCTGTAGCAGTGGTTACCACAGAACAAGTGTATGAGGAATTTGGTAGTGGTATTGCAGATCCTGCTGCTATCCGCGATTTTGTAAAAATGTTGTACGACAGAAATAGCAGCACACTGAAATATCTTTTGCTATTTGGCAGTGGTTCTTATGATCCGCGTAACAGAGTGGCGAATAATTATCGTTTTATTCCAACGCATCAAAGCAATCAATCACTTGATCCTATCTCTAGTTATACATCCGATGATTTTTTTGGGATGTTGAATGATACGGTTGATATCAATCGTGGCAATGCGTTGCAGGCTTTGGATATTGCGGTTGGAAGAATACCTGCGCGTAATCTAACAGAAGCCAATAGGATGGTGGATAAGATCATTCGTTATCATGATCCATCAAGGTTTGGTGAATGGCGTAATCGTTTATTGTTTATTGCGGATGACCGTGATCAAAATCTACATTTGAATGATGCGGAAGGCGTATCAGCCAATGCAAAAAATACACGCTTTCAAACACAAAAAATTTATCTGGATGCTTTTCCATTGGTGAGTGGTAGTGGCGGTGCACGTTATCCTGCCGTCAATGAGGAAATTGTGAATCGAATGAATCAAGGTGCATTGATTGTCAACTACAGTGGACATGGTAATCATATTCGGTTGGCTGATGAAGCAGTATTCACTTCTGAAGAAGCCGGGCGGTTACGCAATGCAGCCAAACTACCTTTGATGGTAACGGCCAGTTGCGATTTTTATCCGTTTGATGATCCTTCAAAAAATGCATTGGGCGCTCAAATGTTGACCAATGATTCAACGGGTGCGATTGCTTTATTGAGTACTGCCAGGCTGGTACTAGCTGCCAGCAATCGAATCATCAATGAATATTTTATTCAACAGGCGGTGAAGCCGGATCCGATGAGTCAGCAGTATTTGTCGTTGGGTGAAGCTTTTCGAAGAGCTAAAAATTTGGCGATTATTCAGTCCGGAGAAATATTGAATTCCCGCAAATTCATTTTGCTGGGCGATCCTGCCATGCGTTTATCTTTTCCTGTGAATCGCATTCAATTAATGGCTGTGAATGGTAAAGCTTTGGCTACAAATGATACGTTAAAAGCGTCTACCAGATATATTCTTGAAGGACAAATCACCGACGCTTCCGGTAACCGACTCCGTGATTTTACAGGAACCATGGAAGCGATTATTCAGGATAAGCCACGCAGTATTGCAACACTTGCCAACGAATCAGGCAGTTTTGTTACACAGTTTGAACAGCAAACAGCAGTACTTTTCAAAGGTGTTTTTTCAGTTGATACCGGCTCTTTTCGAATTGAAGTGATCTTACCGAAAGACGTGAGTTTTCAACCCGGAAAAGGTAAGATCAGTTTCTATGCTTATGATGCTATGCGTGATGCAACAGGGGTAGATACCAGTTTGGTCATCATGGGTAGTGATCAATTATTAACTGATCGTATAGGTCCTACTATTCGATTGTACTTGAATGATACGAAATTCAAAAATGGAGGACTTACCCATGAAACTCCTTTGCTCATCGCTCAGTTATCAGATAGTTCGGGTATCAATACATCGGGAAATGGGGTGGGACATGATATTACACTCGTCATAGATAATGAAGTGAGAAATCAACGGGTACTGAATGATCTGTTTGTTGCAGACAGAAACAGTTGGTCGTCGGGTAGTCTACAATTCCGTTTGCCTGTTCAGGGTAATGGGTCGCATCAGTTACGTTTAAAAGCCTGGGACGGAGCGAATAATTCTACGGAAGCAGTATTGGATTATGTGGTGGTCAAGCAAGAGCAATTGAAGGTTACCAAAGTGATTAATTTCCCCAATCCGTTTTTTGATCGTACACGTTTCTCGTTTGAACACAATCAACCGGATACTGATTTGAAAGTGGATATTTATATTTATCAGTCATCCGGCAGGCTCGTGAAAAGGATTTCAAAACTGCTGAATACGGCCGGTACCAGAAATATTGAAATAGATTGGGATGGAAGGGACGAATCAGGACGAAAAATCCAAAAAGCTGTTTATATTTACAATATCGTTGTTCAATCCGGTAGCCAAAAATCTTTTCATGCCGGACAACTTATTCTTCTTTAATTGACTCTATGGTTTGAATTTTACTCGTTTTCCTTATCGAAAAAACACCGTGCAACTCTGTGCCGCACTTTGTGTTTTCTGTGGTAAAATAACCACAGAGTTATAAGAGTTTGGCACAGAGTTAAACAGAGTTTTTTAGCTTATTGGTCATAGCTGATGTTTTTAAGTAAAGAAATACATTTTCTACTATTTACTATGATCAATAGGCGATAGGCTAATAACGCTTGAATTCCAAATTTTTTAAAATATATTGCTTCATGCTTTTTACTTCAAAGAAAACCCTGACAGCCATCGTTGGATTGATGTTGTCTTATGCTTCTGTTGCACAGGACTCTGTTAACATTGTTTCTACTGCTGTTCCTTTTTTGCGTATTTCTCCGGATGCTCGTGCGGGTGGTATGGGTGATGTAGCTATTGCTACTACACCTGAAGCCAATGCTCCTTTTTGGAATTTATCAAAAGTGATGTTTGCTCCGCGCAGATCAGCTATTGCTGTCAACTATACGCCTTGGTTGAAAGATTTGGGATTGAATGATGTCTATCTCGCCAGTATGGCCGGGTATCATCGGTTGGATGATGAGCAGGCGATTTCTTCTACACTTCGTTTTTTTAGTTTAGGTAATATTCAACTGACAGATTTTTCAGGTAATGTATTGAACTCTGTTAGACCGAGTGAGTTTGCTTTTGATCTGGGTTATTCCAGAAAGTTGAATGAGAAAATGAGCATCGGTGTGGCATTGCGTTATATCAACTCAAGATTGGTTGTGGGTGATGTGGGTACCGGTGTTGTATATAAGGCAGGTAATGCAGTAGCTGGTGATGTATCTGTTTATCATAATGGATTGAATGAAGATGGTGAAGGGCTTAACTGGGGTGTGGTATTATCCAATCTGGGTAGTAAGATCGGTTATACCAACGATGCCAGAAATAAAGATTTTATCCCTGCTAACTTGGGTATTGGTGTTTCTTATACCAAAGTAATGGATGAGAATAACAAGATCAATTTTGCCTTGGATATGAATAAACTACTGGTGCCATCACCACCAGTAGCTACAGGAAATTTTACAGTGGATTCAACCAATCTTTCTAACTACAGAACCACAGGCGTAGTGAGCAGTTGGATGAAGTCTTTTGGTGATGGAACAGGGTTAGGTAAATCTTTGCAAGTATCTATCGGTGCAGAATATAGTTACAATAACCAGTTCTTTTTCCGCAGTGGTTATTTCTATGAAAATAAGAATAGAGGTAACAGAAAATATTTCAGTGTTGGTGCCGGTTTCCACCTCGATTTTATGGATATCAACTTCTCGTACTTAGTGCCGTCCGGTAGCGGTGTTACCAGAAACCCGCTTTCGAATACTTTGAGGATAGGAGTTGTGTTTAGTCTTGAGCCGAAGGAATGATTTGAAAATTTGAGAATTTGAAAATTTGAAAATGAGAGAATATTGCTAGTTGAAGGGTTCTTCCATTTATTGAATATATCATTTTCAAATTTTCAAATTTTCAAATTGTCTAATTAAGCAAACCGCATGCGCCACTAATCCTTCCTGTCTTCCCACAAATCCCATTTTCTCGGTGGTAGTGGCTTTGATGGAGATGTCTTTAATTGTAATACCCAAGATGGAAGCTATCGTCTCCTGCATCTGAGGAACATAGGGTTTTATTTTGGGGGCTTCCAGGCAGAGTGTTGAGTCTATATTGATGACTTGATATCCTTCCGCTTCTATCAGTGCCTTTGTTTTGGCCAATAATATCTTACTGTCAATATCCTTGAATTCATTGGATGTATCGGGAAAGTGAACGCCGATATCGCCTAATGCTGCCGCACCCAGGAGCGCATCACAGATCGCATGTAAGAGTACATCGGCATCACTATGTCCGAGTGCGCCCTTGTGGTGTGGTATTTTAACGCTACCAATAAAAAGATCTCTTCCTTCCACTAACTGATGATAATCTATGCCGTAACCGATGCGTATGTTCATGGTGCGAAGATAGAGAGGAGATGGCAGATGTAGGATTTTTGGGTGCTAGGTACTAGGTGCTGGGTAATTGGGTGATCGGGAAATCAGGTAATCGGGTTCTGGCATCTACATAAGTAGCGTCATGCCGATCCGCCTCGGCGGAGAGGCATCTCCCACCGCTTGGGTGCATGGTTCAGTTTTGGATTCGCTATGTTTTGTTTGGAACTGTTAGAGGTGGGAGACCCCTCTCCGCCGAGGCGGATCGGGGTGACGGTGTGCGTCATGCCGACGCAAGGAGGCATCTCCCACCGCTTGGGTGTATGGTTCAGTTTTGGATTCGCTATGTTTTGTT